>ENA-OQLI01000022-OQLI01000022.1-human-gut-metagenome-genome-assembly--contig:-NODE-22-length-255756-cov-45.585153_pt1 | contig 255756 bp, 230 predicted proteins | sample MGYA00242805_ERZ504812 | MGnify/ENA primary metagenome ERZ504812 (study PRJEB26092, sample SAMD00036430) | human gut metagenome | host: Homo sapiens | study: EMG produced TPA metagenomics assembly...
CAGCGTTCGTCCTGAGCCAGGATCAAACTCTCTAAAATTTGTATCTCAACAGCCTTTCGACTGTTCAAATCAATTTCAGAGCTTTAATCGCTCATTGACGAATATGTCACTGACTATATCCGTAATTTATGATGCTTTTTAGTGTACATCTCACTGTAATTCTTTGAGCTTTCCTCAAAGTCATTACGGGTTTCTTTACTATTTCTCGTTGTTCAATTTTCAAGGTCCTACGCACTTTCAAGGCTTGTTTGCTTTCTTCATTTGAAGTCGCTAACCTCAGCAGTGCAAGAGCTATTATACTACGTCGTTTTGATTTTGTCAAGCACTTTTTAAAAGTTTTTTAAAAAGTTTTTCAGCTTTTAAAATCAAAACCGAGCAACACTTTTGATTACTTTCTGAATGTTGACTCTCCACTTCCGTGCGTTCTACACTCTTTCACCGTCTGTGTTTTCTCTTGTCTGCCTCGCCTCTCAGCGCAACAGTTGATATTATATCAGCACTTCTTCCTTTTGTAAACCCCTTTTTGACAATTTTTTTATCTTTTTTACATTATCGGCAAATCTTCTACATTATTTGGATATCGGGATGATTTTTGATATCTTTTTACCATTACTTACCTTAGTCTTAACATATACTGCTCTTTATCCCCCTATATATACATATATATGTAATAAATAAAGAAATTGATTTTTTATTTCATGGCTCTGAATCTCGGCTCTTCTATTGTCTTTTTATATAACTTAGAACGCCCGTATTTATTCACATTGTACAAATTTCATGAAGTTTATCTTTAAAGACTGGACTTTTCGCAAAAATGTGTTATTATAGTATATGTAAAGCGATATAGTTTTGGCATCCCGCTACTTGGTGTTGAAGCTATTTACCTTTACAAATTGCAAATACCGGGAGGTTTAGTTATGAGTTTTGATAAAATTATCGCCATTACAAGACAGTATGGTTCCGGCGGACACGATATTGGTAAAGCACTTGCCGAGAAGCTTGGTATATCGTTTTATGATAAGGAGCTCATTTCTATTGCCGCTAAAGAGAGCGGTGTATCTCCCGAGGTATTCAAGCATGCTGACGAAAGAGCTACCAACAGTCTTTTGTATTCATTGTCTGTGGGACTGTACAATTACGGTAACAACTTTTCTTCAGTGGGCGACCTGCCGGTTAATGACCGTCTTTATATTTTACAGCACAAGATTATCAAGCAGCTTGCTGAAAAGGAAAATTTCGTTGTTGTCGGTAGATGCGCCGACTATGTTCTTAAAGATAATCCGAAACTTGTGAAGGTATATATTTATGCTGATCTTGATAAGAGAATTAAAAGAGCTGTTGACAGACAGGACATTGACCCTGCCAGAGCCAAACAGGCAGTTTTGAAGGCAGACAAGAACAGAGCAAATTACTATAGTTTTTATTCAGGGAAAAAATGGGGTCTTGCAGACAACTATGATTTGTGCCTTAACAGCACTAACATTACAGTTGATCAGGCTGTTGACATTATTATAAGTTACATCAATATTTGTGACTCAAATAAAAAATAACACTCATATTCGAGCATTTCCTGAATATACTATATTGTTTTATTAAGGAGGTGTACTATATGAAATTTGTCATTATGGATCTTGATGATTTTATCTTTGGTAACGAAGAATGGCACGAGAGCGAAAGATAATCGCTTTTCGGACAGAATTTTAATTTATTTACCGTGATTTTTTATCATTGACATAAAATCAAAAAAGAGGCGGATACTCAATCAAAAGTATCCGCCTTTTTGTTGCCCCTTAAAACGAAACGAGGGCTTGCATTAATATTGTATGCGTCAAAATCGCAATTATTCATTGTTATTTATAAAAGAAAGTGGATCGGCGTACTTGCCATCAATCTTCACTTCAATGTGCATATGGTTTTCGTCCCCCGCCTCAAAGGGGACTGCGCCGATTGTACCGACCTTCTTCCCGACATCGATTGAATCACCCTTGTTTACATCAACCGAGCCAAGTCCGCAATATCTGCATATGACATTGTCGGTTGAAATTTCAACGATTTTGCCGAGCATTTTATCCTCACAAACATTAGTAACCACTCCGCCCGTCATTGCGGTTACATCATCGCCGAGTTTACCGCCGAAATCAACTCCCGTGTGCGGTTTCCATACATTCAAAGTTTTGAAATAAACACTTTTTTCGCTGTACTCACGAACAACATTGTTTGAATTAAGCGGATAGTTCAGGCTCAAATCTGTTGAAAGCATTGTTTCAAGAGCGTTTTTTGAACTTTCTGTCGGATTTATTGACGGTTCTTCGGTTGCCGCAATGGTAGGAACTTCGACATCAAGCTTAACCTCGGGCAAGGTTTGGGTTACACCTGTGACATTTTCATTAACTTTAACCTCATTGCTTTGAGTTGCGGCAGGAGTTTTTGCACTTGGCACTGATAATGTATTGTAGGTTGAGTACACCGCCATGCAAACGGCAATCAGACAAATTGAGCAAGCCGTGTAAAATCCGATTTTTTCACGGCGACTGCGTTTTTTCTTTCTGTTGTTATAATAATCGCTCATAAAAAAGCACCTCCGTTTCTATTATTGACTGAGGTGCTAAATTTATACAGTTGTATATACAAAAATCCCTCCCGAAAAACGAGAGGGATAAGTTTGTTTTTAAGTATCAATTAGTATAATTATACTTTTCTGCAAACAGCATTGATTGACTCCGGAATTTCGCTTTCGTCAGCAGAAATAAGGAGAACAATGTTAGTTGATGCAGTTTCGGCAAGATCCTGAAGCTTCTTTGTGAAGGTTTCAAGGCCTGCAAGAGCCTCCGGGCAAATCTTGAATGTTGAGTCAACGAGAATGTCAGTAACATCATAGTTGCCTGCGCAGATACCGCTGATAAAACCGAAAAGCATATCATAACCGCTGATGAGATACTGCTCTGTATCAATAAGTCTTGCCTTATGTGTAACATCATATGTGAGCTTTGAGCCTTTTTCAATTACAACAACATTGCCTGTTGAAGCGGCAACAGCCTCGTTAGCAAGAGAGATGAGCTTTTTAGTTTTGCCTGTTCCTTTTTTACCGATAAGTAAAGTAACCATAATTAGTTCCTCCGTTGTTATACTTTATTAAGAAATTATCCGAGTCTTGCCTCAAGAGCAGCCTTCTGATCCTCATAGCCCGGCTTGCCGAGAAGAGCGAACATATTCTTCTTGTAGCTTTCAACACCCGGCTGGTTAAACGGATTAACACCGAGCATATAACCTGAAATAGCACAAGCCTTCTCAAAGAAGTAGATGAGATAGCCAAGCTCTGATTCGTTCATTTCGGGAACATTAAGAACAATGTTCGGTACACCGCCGTCATTATGAGCGAGAACTGTACCCTCGAAAGCCTTCTGATTTACGAATCCCATTGTCTTGCCCGAAAGGAAGTTAAGACCGTCAACATTTGTCGGGTCTGTACCGAGAGTAACTTCTTTTTTACATTTATCAAAGAGAACAACAGTTTCAAACATTGTGCGTCTGCCGTCCTGAATGTACTGACCGAGTGAATGAAGGTCTGTTGAAAAGATAACGCTTGCAGGGAAAATACCCTTGTTATCCTTGCCTTCACTCTCTGCAAAGAGCTGCTTGAACCACTCTGACATCATTGTGTAAGCCGGCTCATAAGAAACCATAACTTCCATAGTTTTGCCCTTGCGGTAAAGCATATTTCTGATTGCAGCATATTTGTAACAATCGTTTGTCTTTAAATCATCGTTGTCAAATTCTTTCTGAGCTGTTGCGGCACCCTGCATAAGAGCGTCAATATCAGCACCCGAAACTGCGATAGGAAGAAGACCTACTGCTGTGAGAACCGAGAAACGGCCGCCTACATCGTCCGGAACAACAAATGTTTCGTAACCTTCTTCGTCTGCAAGAGCCTTGAGTGTACCCTTAGCCTTGTCAGTTGTGCAGTAAATACGCTCTCTTGCGCCCTCTTTACCGTACTTCTTTTCGAGCATTTCACGGAACACACGGAAAGCGATGGCAGGCTCAGTTGTTGTACCTGACTTGGAAATCATATTTACGGAAACATCCTTGCCTTCGCAAAGCTCCATGATTTCTGCAAGTGCAGATGAGCTGATTGAGTTACCTGTGAAGAAAATCTGTGGTGTATCCTTGCAGGTAAGGTTGTAGTTCTGTGATGAAAGAAATTCAATAGCCGCTCTTGCGCCGAGGTAAGAACCGCCGATACCGATTACAATGAATACATCAGTATCTTTCTTGATTTTCTCTGCACACTTCTTGATGCGTGCGAACTCTTCCTTGTCATAATCTGTAGGAAGATTGAGCCAACCCAAAAAGTCGTTGCCGAGGCCGCTGCCGTCATGCAACACCTTGTGAGCTGCTTTAACTTCGGCAGCAACACCGTCATATTCATGTTCGCCGATAAAATCACTTAAATACTTGTCATTTAACTTTGTTGCCATTTATAAATTCCTCCAAAATTCCTATAGCGAAAATAGAATCGCAATAAGTATCTTTGTTGTTTTATTATACTATAATATGAGCGTTTTTGCAAGGTCAATTTGTGAATTTTTAAAATAAACCCACATTGTTTTTTGCACTGCTTTTAATAACAATGCACAAACGCTTGATTTTCCGACAAAATCAAAGTGAAATCAGTGAAGCGAACACATATTCAAGCAATGCACCGAAGCTTGTTTTTTGAACAGAATCGCCTGCACAAATATCAAAGCTCTGCACCTTTTTTGAATTTACAAGATATGTAAGCGTACCTATCTTCCTATTCTTTTCAACGGGAGCGTCAATCTTGTCGGGCAGGTTGATTTCGGTTGTAATTTTAGCACCGTTTCCTTTGTCAACCACTATTTTTGAAGAAACCTTACATTCAAGCTTTACGCTGTCAGCCATACCGCCGTTCACTTCAATGCTTTTCGGCATATCTTCGGGAAGTGTTAATTCTTTCACGGAAACATTCGCAAAGCCGTAATCAAGAAGTGCCGCCGCATCTGCAAATCGCTCTTTGCCTGTTTTACAGCCAAGAACAACACTTATCAGCGAAACATCTCCCCTTGTTGCGGTTGCAGACATACAGCAACCCGCATCGTTGGTTGTGCCTGTTTTCAATCCCGTAATTCCGTTATAGGTTTTCAACAGCTTGTTCGTGTTGACAATCTGAGTTTTACCGCCACGAAGATTGTCGAGCCAAATTGATGTGTAGTCAAAAATTTTCTCATGCTTTGTAAGCTCTCTTGACATAAGCGCAACATCATAGGCAGAGGTTATATGCCCCTCCTCATCAAGTCCGTTACAGTTTTTGAAAACGGTGTCGTTCATTCCGAGCTCTTTGGCACGGCTGTTCATTTTTTCAACAAAAGCATCCTCACTTCCGCTGATATGCTCCGCAAGCGCAACCGCCGCATCGTTGGCAGATACAACAACCGTTGCCTTTATCATATCATCCGCACTCATGGTTTCGCCTTTTTCAAGCCAGATATCACTTCCGCCCATTCCTGCGGCGTGTTCGGATGCCGTAATTTCATCGTCAAGGCTTAATTTTCCGCTGTCAACAGCCTCAAAGACGAGCAAAAGCGTCATTACCTTTGTTACGGACGCACACGGTCTTTGTTCATGCGGATTTTTCTCAAAAAGAACTTTGCCTGTTGACGATTCCATAAGCACGGCAGACGGAGCGGATATGCTGTCTGCACTGAGAGCATTCACTTTTAATCCGACAAACGGCGACATTAAAAACACTGCACACAATGTTATTGAAACAAATGCCTTTCTTAACATAAAAAACACCTCGTTCATTAATATGAACAAGGTGTCGAATGTATGTAATAAAATATGTGCATTTTTTGAAGCTGTAACTTTTTAATACTTCTCGATAAGACAAACTGCGTGAGCGGAAATTCCCTCAAGTCTGCCTGTAAAGCCGAGCTTTTCCTCGGTAGTAGCCTTAACGCTGACGAGAGAAATATCAATTCCGCAGGCATTGGCAATATTTTTTCTCATTTCGTCAATATGCGGTTTCAGCTTTGGCTGTTGAGCAATAACGGTTGAGTCGATATTGACAATTCTGTAGTTGTACTCGGCAAGCAAACGGCACACCTCTTTCAAAAGAAGAATACTGTCTGCGCCCTTATACTTTTCATCTGTATCGGGAAACAGCTTTCCAATATCACCGAGAGCCGCCGCACCGAGAAGTGCGTCCATAATTGCGTGAACAAGCACATCGGCATCCGAATGACCAAGAAGTCCGAGTTCAAAGGGAATCTCTGTACCGCCGATTATCAGCTTTCTGTTCTCGGCAAATTTATGCACATCATATCCGTGACCGATTCTCATATAAATCTCCTTTGCACAATCAACCCTGTTGTCTTGACTTGAGAATACTCTCGGCAATCACAATGTCAATCGGGGTTGTCAGTTTAATATTTTCCTCATTGCCCTTTACAACAAGAACCTCGCCACCCATGTTTTCAATCAGCGAACAATCGTCTGTAAAGTTGATGAGATTATCGCCGGCATTTTCAAGAGCAAAGCGGTACAGATCACGCTCAAAAACCTGCGGAGTCTGAACGGCACGGAGCTGTGAACGGATAGGAGTGCTTTCTATATTGTTGAAACCGTCAACAACCTTGATTGTATCTTTTACGGAAGTTCCGAGAGTTGCCGCACCCGTATCAAAAGCCGCCTCAACAACACGCTCGATTTCTTCAACGGTAATAAGCGGTCTTGCACCGTCATGAATAGCATAGTATTTGGCGTTTTCACTGCACGCACCGATTCCGTTACGCACGCTGTCGGCACGGCTGTCACCGCCCTTGACAAGTTTTGAAACCTTGTTGAAACCGTTAAACTCGATAATTTTATTAATTCTGTCGTTATCCTGTTCACGGCAGACAATTACAATTTCTTTGATAAGGTGGCATTTTTGGAATGCCTTCAGGGTGTATTCAATTGCAGGTCGTGACAAAAGCGGAATAAACTGCTTGCTGTCGGCAATTCCCATTCTCACAGAACCGCCTGCCGCAACAATAACCGCAGATACAAAAGCTGACATATTCAACCCTCCGTAAATTTATTTTGCAATTTTATATATAATTTCTTTTAAGGAAAATTAAATCTTATCAAGAGCCTGACTGATGTCGGCAATAAGATCATCAACATTTTCAAGACCTACCGAAAGTCTGATAAGGTCGGGTGCAACACCTGCCTCAATAAGCTGTTCATCCGTCATCTGACGGTGGGTGTGGCTTGCGGGATGAAGAATACAGGTCTTTGCGTCTGCAACATGAGTTTCAATGTCGCAGAGCTTTAAGCTGTCCATAAATTTAACCGCACAATCTCTTCCGCCCTTAACCGCAAAAGAAAGTACACCGCATGAGCCGTTCGGAAGATACTTTTCAGCAAGTGCGTGATATTTGTCATCTTCAAGGTCGGGATAATCAACCCACGCAACCTTGTCATTAGCCTTGAGGAATCTTGCAATTTCAAGAGCATTTTTGCAATGTCTTTCCATTCTCACATGAAGACTTTCAAGACCGTTCATAACATAAAAAGCATTCTGCGGTGACTGGATTGAACCGAGGTCACGCATAAGCTGAGAAGTAGCCTTTGTAATGTAGCCGAGCTTGCCGAATTTTTCGGCATAGACAATGCCGTGATATGAATCATCGGGAGTTGTAAGTCCCGGATATTTGTCGGCATATTTCAGCCAGTCAAAGTTGCCGCTGTCAACAATTGCACCGCCGACAGAAACACCGTGACCGTCCATATATTTTGTGGTTGAGTGAGTAACAATGTCAGCACCCCACTTAATCGGCTGACAGTTGACAGGGGTTGCAAAAGTGTTGTCAACAATAAGCGGAACACCGTGTGAGTGAGCAAGTCTTGCAAACTTTTCAATATCAAGAACAGACACGGTCGGGTTGGTAATTGTTTCACCGAACATTGCCCTTGTGTTTGGTCTGAATGCCTTTGCAAGCTCTTCTTCGGGAAGATTCTGATCGACAAAAGTAACATCAATGCCCATTTTCTTCATTGTAACACCGAGCAGATTATATGTACCGCCGTAGATTGCAGACGATGCAACAATGTGACTGCCTGTTTCGCAGATGTTGAAAAGTGCAAAGAAGTTCGCTGCCTGACCGCTTGATGTGAGCATTGCGGCAACACCGCCCTCAAGGTCGGCAATTTTTGCGGCAGTCATATCATTTGACGGGTTCTGCAGACGGGTATAAAAATATCCGCTGTCCTCAAGGTCAAAAAGTCTGCCCATTGCGTCACTTGAATCATACTTAAAGGTGGTGCTTTGATAAATGGGCATCTGTCTGGGTTCTCCGTTCTTAGGCACATAGCCGGAATGCAAACACTTTGTTTCCTGTTTCATTGTAAAAAATCCTCCGTAATTTCATTCATTTTAACTAAATATTAACTCAAAATCGGATACCGAATTATCCGAAAAATTCTTTAATAAAATTCATTATTGCATCTGTTCCGAACACAACGCCTGCAACTATAAGCAAAAGCAGTAATGCGCTGACAATTCTTACAGTTGTACGCTTTGCACCTGTCATTTTTTCAAACTGCTCGTCAAGCGTTTCGCCGTCATTCTCGGTGTATTCAACATCTTCGTCAAGAATTTCTTCGCCCTCAAGCTTGATTGCGCCGATTCCGACACAGGTGTCGAATGCCTTTTCATAAGCCGAATACGGAACATAGACATCATAGGTCAAATCATCATAGCCTGTGTATGCCTTAATGCTTTTACTGTATTTATTTTCCATACACTTCTTGATTGTAGCGTCACACGGAACGGTGCTGTCCTCAAGTGCGGCTTTAACTCTCTGCAATTCAAAGCCCGATGCCGTGAGCAGATACACGGGAGTGTTTTCATCGGTTATTGTTTTAAGCTGAGCCTTGCAGTTTTTGCAGACTGTTTCTTCATCATTATGCAGTCGCTTGCATTTTGAACAATATTTCATAGACAAATCCTTCGTTATTTCATTTTGTTATCTACAATTCTAACACAAAAAGACAGCATGAGCAATACCCCACGCTGTCTTTATCCATAAATTTTTGTGCAGTTTTGTTATAAACTAAAGTTATCAAAGTGACTCCACAAGTCTTACGATATACTTTTGAATAAGCGTTGCATCTACAACATTGATAATGCCGTCACCGTTTACATCTGCGACATACACATCTTCCGCATTGTTGACATCAATAAACTTATTTCCATTTTCATCTGTAAGATTAACAACATATTTCTGAATATCGGTAGCGTCAACTACGTTAATAATACCGTTATTGTCAACATCGCCTTTAAGTCTTATATTCGTCTTAATGATTGCATACTTGCTTAAATGGTCGGTTTCAAAAACATAGTAACCATTGTTGTATTCTGCATTCATATCTTGAACTGTTCCATCTTCTTTCAAACATACAACTTTACAGTTTATTTCAGTTGACGGAATTGAAATTGTAATTGTGCTTTCAGGCTGAACTATGACACCGTTGTTTTTCAAAGTGATATCATAAGTTGCAACTGAATTATCAAATGTATTTTCAACCTTTTCAATATCTAATGTTGTATCAGGATTCATTGTTCCCTTAACTGTTATCCCTGTATTTGTATCAATAAGTTCTTCTTCAACTGTTGGTTCTTCTATAATCTTATACGCAAATCCGTGTTCTTTTGCCCACTCCAGTGCGTATGAATTGTCATAAACATAAAGTGTTACATCTTTTTCGTATTCCTTTAAATCGTGAAACTCATACTCCGGAATAAAATTCACTTCTCTTCCAATAGTAACCTTTTTCAAATTTGGGCAATATCTTACCACATATTCATAATCGCTTGGTTTAATAGTCAAAATCGGATATTCAACTTCTTTGAGATTATATATTGCATCCAATGCAACCTGATTTAATTTATCACTAAATTTTAACTTTTGCAAAAAAACATTTTGATAAAATGAGCAATTATTTATATAACGAACCGTATTTGGCACAGTATATTCAGTTGACTGTTTTGCACGAGGATAATACATAAGAGTTTCTTTTTTCTTATCAAATAACACGCCATCGTTAGAAGAATATTTTTCATTTTCCTCATCAACTGATATTTCCTTTAAGTTAGGCAATTTAGAAAATGTCCAACAATTATTTTTTGTGTTATCGTATTCCCAATCGTACTCAGCTAAATTATTAACGGTTTTTGGTATAAAAATACTTTCTATATTTTCAAAACCACTAGCAGGTCCAGTAAACTCACAAAAACAAGCGTCAGAAATGCTAGTAACAATTTTTCCCTCAATTACCTCCGGAATAATAACATCGCTACTACCATCATCTATATATCTTGTAATTTCAACCGTACCATCATCAAGAACACTGTACTCAAAATCAGATACTTTTTCAGCCGCATTAACACCAACAATGGGAACAACACCCAACATTAACAACACTATCATAAAAACTGATAAAGTTCGATGAATATTCTTTTTAATTTTATTTTTCATACCTATTCTCCTCCGAATAATTATTTAATTTTATCCTCATATAATATTTTAGGACAATTTGTCCTAAAAGTCAATAGGTTACTATGTACTATTTTATAATTTATTCGGTGATGAAATGAAACTGAGAATAAAAGATTTGCGTGAGGACAATGACCTTACGCAAAAAGAAGTTGCAAAGGTTCTTATGTGCGACCAGTCGCTGTACTCAAAATATGAACGGGGCGAAAGAGAAATTCCCCTCTCCCTGCTCATTAAACTTGCCGACTGCTACGGCACAAGCCTTGATTATCTGACCTGTCGCACAGACAATCCAAACATAAAATAACAGCCGTTTTGAAAATTTGCATTTCAAGACGGCTGTTGTTTTTATTTATTAAATTGTTTAATTATCAAAGTGACTCCACAAGTCCTACGATATACTTTTGAATAAGCGTTGCATCTACAACATTGATAATGCCGTCACCGTTTACATCTGCGACATACACATCTTCCGCATTGTTGACATCAATAAACTTATTTCCATTTTCATCTGTAAGATTAACAACATATTTCTGAATATCGGTAGCGTCAACTACATTAATAATACCGTTATTGTCAACATCGCCTTTAAGTCTTGTGGTTTCTGATGAATTAAACTTGTAGCCGTACTTTTTGGCAAAGGTTTCTGCTGTTGAGCCAATCTTACCGTGAATTACAAGAGCATTGCAATTGCCGAATGAATCACAGCAAATTGCCTTTACATTTTCCCCGATTGTCACCGATTGAAGATTTTGGCAGTTATAAAAGGCATAGTATGAAATAAATTCAAGATTTTTGCCGAATTTCAGATTTTTAAGTGAAGTACATTCCTCAAACGAACTGTCGCAAATGCTGATAATACTGTCGGAAAAGCTCACCGATGAAAGGTTTGTGCAACCTGAAAAAGCAGATGTGAGAATAGATTCAAGTCCGCTGTTCAAAGTAAGCTTTTCGATTTTACTTCCTGCAAAAGCATAATTGCCTATTGCCTTAACCGTTTCGGGAATTGTAACAGTTTTCAGCGTTGATGCTGACGGAAACGATATCACAACCGAGCCGTACGGAGCATAAGATGTGTAGCTTCTTGATTCCGTAGAAGGTGCATCAGGATCAGTAATATCTTTTGTCACTGAATACATATGATTCTTGGCGATAAGTAAATCGTTTTGAACATAGAAGTTTGTGTTTCCGCTTTGAACCGTAATGCTTGAAAGCTGTGAACAGTACGCAAAGGGATTATAACCCATTGAGCTTACACTTTTCGGAATTGTTACAGTTTTGAGATTAGTGTATGAAAACGCCTGTTCGCCGATTGAAACAAGGCTTGACGGAAGTGTGACTGATGTAAGCTTTTGGTCCGTAAAGGCATAATCGGCTATTGAAACAGTTCCGCTTTTTATCGTAACAGAGCTGTTATCCGCAAGCTTACCCTTGTACTTATACGCAACTTTTCCTGCATAAACAATTCCGTTAGATTGATTTGTGTACCAAAGGCAATTGTCAAATGCGTTATCACCTATCGAAACAACGCTTGACGGAATTGAAAGTGTCGAAAGGCTTGTACAATTTTTAAATGCCCAAAAATTTATTTTTGTCAGTGTACTCGGCAGGCTTACACTTGTAAGTGCGGTACAGCCGAGAAATGCACTTGAACCAATTTCAGCAATGCCCTTGGGAACAATAATTGTTTTCAAAGTTTTGTTAAACGAAAAACAATTGTTGTCAATGCCGACCATATCACAATCACCGACTGACGCAGGAACATTGACGCTTGCAGACTTACCGGAATAAGATTCAATCCATGCGTTAAATCTTCCGTTTGATTTCTGACCCACAATGCGATATTTGTATCCGCCATATGTATAGCTTTTATAAAGCTCATGTTTTGGAATTGCCTCCGCACTTACCTCGCTTGCCGTTGATACAACCGCATTTGCCGACATCGGCAATGCTGTAAACACACCGAACGCAAGAGTTGCCGATAGTGCAACAGAAATAATTTTGTTTACTCTTTTTCTCATTAAATACCCACTCCTGTTCAGCAGAAATACTATACTTTAAGTTATCACACTATTTTTTAATTGTCAACTCAAATAACAGCCGTTTTGAAAATTTGCATTTCAAGACGGCTGTTGTTCTGTTATAAAAAAATCGGCTGATGTTGTTTTCCCTGCAACGCAAGGGTTACGCAATCTTCAAGCTTATCAAAATCAGCCACAAGCGAATTTGGTTTCTTGATGCAATCGTCCTGTTTTAAAGGAACGAAGTAAATATTTTTAGTGTTGAGAAGTCTGCCGATGTTCTGTGCCGACGCACCGAGAGCGTCATTTGTTGCAACGCACAACAGCACAGGTCTTAAAATTCTCAGATGCGACTTTGCCGCCATTGTTACCGCCGTGTCGGTAATTCCGAGCGACAGCTTTGCAAGCGTGTTGCCCGTACACGGTGCAATCACAAGCAAGTCGCACATTTTTTTAGGTCCTATCGGTTCTGTCTGCACAACCGAGTGCAGAACAGCTTTGCCCGTTATTTCTTCTGCCCTCTTTACCGTTTCCTCCGCTTTTCCGAAACGAGTTGATGTTGAAAAGGCATTTTGCGACATTATCGGAATAACATCATAGCCTGAGTCAACAAGCCTCTGCATTTGCGTAAAAGCCTTTGAAAAGGTGCAAAAGGAACCGCACATTGCAAATCCTATGGTTGCTTTTGTCACCTGTAAACCTCCTTGATGATGTCAAATACAGTAGTTTTTATAATTTCTCCTGCCGTTTTCGGAGCACATTTTCCGGGTAGCGACAATGCCCTAACGGCATAAATTCCGAGTTTTTCGGCGGTATCAAAATCAACCCCTCCCGGCAGGGACGCAAGGTCTATAATAAGGGTGTTTGTGTCGGTATTCATAAGAAGTTCCCTGTCAAAAATCAACCTCGGAATTGTGTTGAAAGCAATGTCAAACCGCTTTACCGTTCTGAGATTTTCCGTATTAAGTGCATTGTAGCCGAGTGCTTTTACATATGCAAGGTCTGACGGCTTTCTTGCACTCACGGTAACATTTGCCCCGAGTAAAACAAGCTTGTGAGCAAGAATTTTTCCGATTCTGCCGAATCCCGTCACAAGACACTTACTGCCCGAAATCGTACCCTCATATTCTCTCATTGCACATTCAATTGCACCCTCTGCTGTAGGCAATGCGTTGAGAATTGCAAAATCATCTCTTGCTCCGTAATCAAAAATTTCACCGTCGGAAAGCCTTGGATATGCCTTTAAAAATCTGCTTTTCATCGTAGTAAAAACAGGCTTTTTAAGGATAATTTCAATATCGTCACCGTCAAGCAAAATATTCTCGTTTGAAAACGGAGTGTTAAGACTTCCGTCCGTCCTTATTGACGGCAACGGAAAAATCAATGCGTCACTTTCCGAAATTGCCTTTTTAACATTGCAAAGGCTCAATGAACCGTAGCTTTCAAGGCTGTCAAATCCGCCGAGCAAAACATCGTAACAACTGTCAGAAATTGATTTTGCAAGAAAAAGCTGTCGCTTGTCACCGCCGATTATGCCAAATGTTCTTATGTCGCTCTTTTTCATACACAACACCCGTAAATCAAGTTATTCTCTACACCCTCATATTATGCCGAGTGTCCTTGTGTGTGAACAACACATAACAGCGACCGCAAAGCATATCACTCTGCGGTCGCTGTTTGTAACTTATTATTTGTTTTTCTTTAAATAATCCCAAAAATTATTTTCATCAGACTCATCAAATGACTCTCCGTTTTCGTCCTTTGTACATTCATTAAAAATGTTATACTCAAGCCATGCGTTTGCAGAGTCATAGTCCTTGCTGAAAATATCTGTGTTCTTTATATCAAAAATTCCCATACAATCACCTCAAAGTAATTTTTGTATGTACTCCGTAACTTGATATTACATCATATGAACAAAAAATTCAATACTCATATTAGTATGTTTTATATTTTATTTAATGATTTACCAAATAACAGAACAAAAGAATTTTTTAAAAATAAAGTTACGGTCTGAGTCCCATTCCGCCCTCAAGGGTAATGGTTTCGCCGCTCATATACTTGAAATCAGGTGATGCAAGTGCAACACAGGCACGGCCGATTTCTTTTTCGACATCACCAAAATGTCCCATTGGCGGCATTTTTACATTCGCCTTGAATGCGTCGGGATAAGCCTGCTCAAATTTTTCAAGCTGAGCAGTCCATGCAAGCGGACAGACAATGTTGACATTTATTCCGTCCTTGCCCCACTCGTTGGCGGCAACTCTTGTAAGACCTCTTATTCCCTCTTTTGCGGCTGCATATGCACACTGACCGAAGTTTCCGAAAAGTCCGGCACCCGAAGCAAAGTTTATAACCGTTCCCTTTGACTTTTTAAGGTACGGATAGCAAGCCTTCATATAATAGAAGGTTGCGTACAATCCCGAATAAACAGCAAGGTCAAATTGCTCTGTTGTATGATCAGCAAGTGTAATACCCGACGCAGAAGCCTGAGCGTTGTTAATCAAGACATCAATTCCGCCGAATGTTTCAACAGCTCTGTCAACAACATTCCGAACAACCTTTTCGTTATCGCCGTCCTTGCTGACATCAGCCTGAACAGGCAACACATTTACTCCGTAAAGTCTTTCGAGCTCTTCTTTGGCATCCTCAAGCTTTTTGACATTTCTGCCTGTAATAACAAGGTTTGCACCCTCTTTTGCATAAGCAACAGCAATGCCGTAGCCGATTGAACCGCAACCTCCGTCGCTGAGAACAGCCCTTCCTCCGCCTGTAATAGCAGCAGTCTTTCCTAATAAAAATCCCATTAATCCATCCTCCTTTTGGTAAAAAAATATGCTGCAAGAATACAAATATTCTCACAGCCTTATATTACCAGTTATTAAGTTTGGTGTCAATCGGGTAATGCTATTATACGGAAATATTGGGTTTTGATTTTGAATTAATCTTTTCCTTTTGTAAATTTTCTTTTGCAGTATTTAGATGCAACCAATATTCTGCGAATAGTGCCGCACCGGTTATATAAATCAGTTGATAGTTCTCTAAGCTTTGATTCAGCCATACGAACCTCTTTTAATTTATGACAAGTGAAATATACTCCGTATGTGAAATAATACTATTGTATTGTGAAATTTTCTGCCTGCAAAGAAAGTGAAATAAAATAAATCCTTTCACGCCGTCAGGCACTTTACATGGAAAATCCATATTTCACACCGATAGGTATTTCACAAATCCTTTTGGATTTATTTCACTGAAAAAAGCACTTGCAAAAGCAAGTGCTTTTTTCTTGGCGGAGGACAAGGGATTTGAACCCTCGCGCCGCGTTAGCGACCTACTCCCTTAGCAGGGGAGCCTCTTCACCACTTGAGTAATCCTCCGTGTGAAGTTTAAATTCACTATAAAATAAAATGGCGGAGAGGAAGGGATTCGAACCCTTGGTCCCTCGCGGGATCACTAGTTTTCAAGACTAGCTCCTTAAACCACTCGGACACCTCTCCGTATGCTCATCTTGCCTTTCAGCATTTCAGCAAGATTTATTCTAGCACAAGTTTCTCCATTTGTCAACACTTATTTTTAATTTTTTTGAATATTCAGTAAAATAAGAAAATTTCCCAATTTCTTGACAAATCGCAAGCCATCATATACAATAGTTATGTTATGTGCCAATAGCTCAGTTGGATAGAGCGTTCGCCTCCTAAGAATATGTTGCAACACACACTTTTGATCGGAAAGTGTATGGTAATGTGGTAGAATAATCGTAAATTTAATACACGTCTTCGTAGCTCAGCCGGATAGAGCGTCCGCCTCCTAAGCGGAAGGCCGTGGGTTCGAATCCCGCCGAGGACGCCATTTTAAGCCGTTTTTGATGATTTTTCATCGAAAGCGGCTTTTCTCTTTTTACGGCTTCCGCTTCCGTGATCGTGCTAACAAAAGTGTGTGGTTATCTAACAGGTGTTAGCACGAAATCGCTGATTTTGCTAACAAAAACCGTCGTTTTGCTAACAGCGTTAAAAATTCCAATTAATCTCTGCTAACAGATTAGTTGTGCGGTATGGTGGTAGTTTATTCGCATAATTGAAAACAAATCCTTTCTATATATAATAATGGTATAAGGAAGTGATTATTATGAAAGACCCTAAATACCATATATATCTTACGAATGAAGAACGCTCCGATGTTTTGAAATCACTTATTTACCTCAAAAATGAAATGATTGTACAGGGTAAACACACTGATGTATTGGATGAAATCATCGTCAAGCTATACAAATCCCGAAAAAAGAATATAAAGGTAATATACATTTAAATTAAGCTATTTAGCCGTCTGTTCCTTAATTGGAGCAGGCGGCTTTTTTGCGTTTATTCAACTTTTTTCAAAAAAATAAAAAAATTTTGAAAATAGACTTAAAAAACACCCTCTCCCATTAGGTATAGGTGAAAGGGCTTTTTTCCGAGCAATCGGAAAAGACCTTTTCACAGACCTTTGACAACTGAATATCATTTCTTCAAGTACGTTACTTGTGTAAGCAGAAATGTAAAGCTACCTCAGCGGTACGCCATGACCTCCTTTCAGGAGCGAGCGCTAATTCCGTCTGTGAGTATCGGGCTGCTCCCGATATGGCGACGACCTACACAAGCGATAATGATACTTCTCTACGGAGCTGGCGGAGAACCCGGCAGAGGTGAGATTCCTATGAGCCTGATAGCAGTCAGGCGCTTGAAGAACTTCCCATATAGATTTATCTATCCGCTGGGGTGTTGAGGACAAATAAGCGGAAAAGTTACATAGCTGTTTTTGCAGGACAGCTATAAAACTATTTGAAAGGAGGAAAACGAATGCCAAACTGCAAAACTATTGCTATATGCAATCAGAAGGGCGGTGTCGGAAAAACGACTACCACAATGAACTTGGGCATTGGCTTGGCGAATAAAGGTAAAAAGGTGCTCCTCGTTGACTGTGATCCACAGGGAGATTTAACTACCTGTCTTGGTTGGCAGCGTGTCGATGAAATCCCTGTTACCCTCGCTACCAAAATGCACGAGATTATCCGTGACGATAGCACAGATGTAAAAAGCGGTATTCTCCACCACGAAGAAGGCGTAGACCTCATTCCTTCCAACACAGATTTGGAAGCGCTGGAGATGTACCTTGTGACGGCTATGAGCCGTGAGAACATCTTAAAGAGTTATCTTAATATGGTTAAGTCAAATTACGACTACATCCTTATTGATTGCAGACCATCACTCGGTATGTTGACCTTGAATGCTTTGACGGCAGCAGACAGCGTGATTATCCCTGTTCAGGCTCAGTATTTGCCTGCAAGGGCTATGACACAGCTTCTTCGGACTGTTTCAAAGGTAAAGACACATACAAATCCTAATTTGGCGATTGACGGCATTTTGCTGACGCTCGTCGATAACAGGACAAACCTTGCTAAAAGCACTGTGGACGCAATACGGAACAACTTTGGAAGTGTTGTTAAAATCTACAAAGCAAAAATCCCGATGGCGGTCAAAGCCGCCGGGGTAACTTCCAAAGGCAAAAGTATTTACGCATACGAGCCTAACAGCAAGGTAGCACTGGCATACGCTGATTTCACAAAGGAGGTGTTGTCAGGTGGCAGACAGAAAGAGCGACTTCGCTCTGCCGACGCTCGATGACCTTTTCTCCACACAGGAGGAACGTGACGAAGCAAGGCTCGAAAAGATCAGGGATATTCCGCTTGACTTGATTGATGACTTTCCCGATCACCCTTTTCACGTCAGAGATGATGAGGATATGGTTCAGCTTGTGGAGAGCATTAAGACAAACGGAGTATTAACCCCTGCTGTTTTAAGGCAGAAAGAGGACGGACGGTATGAGATTGTCAGCGGACGCCGCAGAAAGCGGGCTTGTGAGCTTGCCGGGCTTACCACCCTCAGAAGTGAGATTAAGGACTTAACCCGTGACGAAGCTGTTGTATATATGGTTGAGAGTAATTTTCAGCGTACAACAATACTTCCGAGCGAGAAAGCCTTTGCTTACAAAATGAGGTTGGAAGCTATGAAAAGGCAAGCAGGCAGACCACGGCAAGAAAATGGGGCACCAGTGGGGCACCATTCTAAATCAAGGGATATTCTTGCTGAAGAAAGCGGCGAAAGTCGTGAACAAATCCGAAGATATATTCGCTTGACTAACCTTGTCCCTGAACTTTTGGAGCTTGTGGACGAGGGCAGAATCAAAATGCGTCCTGCCGTTGAGTTGTCCTATCTTGACGAGGATAGTCAGCGTGATGTTGTAGAGCAGATTGACATTAACGACTGCACACCGTCGCACGACCAGACAATCCGAATGAGGAAAATGTTTGAAAGCGGCAAACTGACGGCGGAAGCTGTTGAAGCGATTATGTCGGAAGAAAAACCCAACCAGCGTGAGCGCATTGTGCTGCGTGGTGACAGAGTACGAAGCCTTATTCCGAAAAATGTTCAGTTAAAGGACACGGAGGACTATGTGTGCAAGGCTCTGGAACACTACGCCAAGTATCTGCGCCACCGTTCAGAGCGTGACAGCAGATAGGAAGTGCAAAACTTATTTTTTTGACTTCCCCCTTTCTCACACTCTAACCCCTAAGACTACCTGTACTATCCGAAAAGAAAGATATAATACTATCTCTTAAATATACTCTATCTCATAAACAATATCTTTCTTAAAGGTGCAGGCAAACCGATTCAAACACACAATTTCAATTCAAAACTTATGGAGGTAAACCAATGACAAAAGTTTTCAACAAGAGAAACGCCAAGCGTGTTACGGCGATCCTTTTAGCCGTTGTAGCTGTCGTTTCTTCAATTTTCATCATTCCCACCGCCAGCGCTGCCGGAAAAGAGGTCACTGTGACCTTTGATTACTGCTACGACACAGGCGGCAATATCATCTCATTCGTAAAGTACACCGAACACGGCGGCTATACCGTCGGAACTGTCGGCGAGGAACTCTGCCGTATCTATGCGGACGGCAAAGACGCATATTGCATTGAGCCGGGACACTCGCTCTATTCAGGCAACACCCTGACAACCGACGCTTCGGCTGCGTGGAACGCACTCAGCAAGACTCAGAAGAAGGCGGTCAATCTCGCCCTTCTTTTCGGAAAGTCAGGCAGCAGCTCCAGCCTTGTCGGTACTGACGGACAGAAGTGGATTGCAACCCAGCTTGTTGTATGGGAATTCTGCACGGGCTACCGTGACGCTTCTACGTTTAAGCTCAGTAATTCCAAGTTTATCGACGGCATTACTTCGGGCGGATCAAATCCTAACGTAAAGACCAACTACAACAAGATTATCGCCAAGCTGAATGACTACAATGTCATTCCGAGCTTTTCCTACGATACACAGGCAAAGGCAAAGAGTAACGTCAAGGAACTGAAATACAGCGACGGCAAGTACAGTCTTACGCTGACAGACAGCAACAAAATTTTATCCGACTACACCTTCAAGAAAACAGGCGATGTGACTGTTTCCGTTTCGGGTAACAAGATTACTTTGACTTCCTCAAAGGCTATTCCCGACGCTGTTGTTTTCAACGCAACAAAGAATATGCCGAAGGTTACAACTACCCTTGTTGCCTGCGGCAGCTCCTCAAAGCAGGATGTTGTAACGGGCGTTCAGTCCGATACCGAAACCAAGACAGCATATTTCGCTGTTAAGACCTTGGCAGGCTCGCTCAAAATTGTCAAGACCTCTGATGACGGAAAGGTTGACGGCGTAAAATTCAAGATTACAGGCGCTGACAATTACAGCAAGACCGTAACCACCAATTCAAAGGGCGAATTCCAGCTCGATGACCTCAAGGTAGGCACATATACCGTTACTGAGGTTACTGAGGAAAGATATGAGGATCAGAAAGCACAGACCGTTAAGGTAGAAAGCGGCAAGACTGCCACCGTCAAATTCAGTAATGTATTGAAGCGTGGTAATCTTCAGGTCGTGAAGTCCTCGGAGGATAATTTCAACGAGGGCGTAAAATTCCACCTTTACGGCACATCACTCTCAGGCGCAAAGGTTGACGAATATGCTACCACCGACAAGAACGGCATAGCCAACTTTAAGAATATCCTTGTAAGCGGCGATAACCCCTATACCCTTGAAGAGGTAGATACTTCCATTCGCTATGTTGTACCTAAGTCACAGACTGCACCTGTTGTTTGGGACAAGGCGACTAAACGTGAATTTATCAATGTTTTGAAGAAGTTTACCGTAACCGTAGAAAAGACCGACGCTGAAGCAAAGAAGGCACAGGGCGACGCTACGCTTGCTGGAGCAAAGTACGGCATCTATGACGGCGATAAGCTGGTTGATACCTACACCACCGACAAGGACGGCAAATTCACCACAAAGGAATATGTTTGCGGCGATAATTGGACTATCAGAGAGATTGAGCCTTCCGAGGGCTATCTCCTCAACGAAACAATTTACAATGTCGGCGCAGAAGCGAAAAACTACACCGTTGAGCATAACCCCATATCTGTCGGCGTTACCGAACGGATCATCAAGGGCGAGATTGAAATCGTTAAGCACACCGATCAGGGACAGACTAAAATCGAAACACCCGAAGAAGGAGCCACGTTTCAGCTCTTTCTCAAAAGCGCAGGGAGTTTTGACAAAGCAAAGGACAGTGAGCGTGATACCCTTATCTGCGACGAAAAGGGATACGCAAAATCAAAGAAGCTGCCTTATGGCACTTACACAGTCCATCAGACCTACGGCTGGGAAGGCAGACACTATGTTGACGACTTCGATGTATTCGTCTGCGACAACTCTAAGCCGTACAGCTTCATCATTAATAATGATATCTTCGAGTCCTATCTTAAGGTTGTTAAGGTGGATGCTGAATCAGGAAGAACCATCCCCTATGAGGGAGCGGGATTCCAGATTTATGCACCCGATAATACTCTGATCACTATGTCCGTTCCGTACCCCTCGAATCTCACCATCGACACATTCTACACCAACAGCGAGGGCTATCTTATCACTCCCGAAATGCTCGTGTACGATAAGGGCTACAAGCTTGTAGAGGTTCAGGCTCCGCACGGCTATGTGCTTGACAGTACACCTATCACCTTTGACATCACAGAAGAAAACTCCACAGAGGAGGGCAGCATTGTTTTGACTAAGGTAAATAAGGCAAACTACGCTCAGAAAGGCAAGATTACCATCGCCAAAGAGGGCGAAGTGTTCTACGGCGTAAATGTCAGCGGCGGTACTGATGATGAAGGTAACGAAATTCCGACCATTTATCAGCCTGTTTATGAAACCGCAGGACTGAAAGGCAGCTTGCGGATTGGACGGCTATCCGCTATACTGCCGACCATATCCTCGATTACATAGAGTTGGACAGCGATCACGCAATTTTTGAAATTGCCGTACCCGAAAAATGGATCGGAAAAACCGTTATTGAAGCAGATGTGCGTAAAAAGCACGGTATCAATATTATGGCGATTAAACGCGACGGTAAAATGAATCTAAATTTTGCGTCTGAAACAAGCTTTATACCGGGTGACACTATTTTGGTGCTGGGTGATACCAAAAACATACAAAAGTGTTTTCACATATAAATTCCGAAAGAAGACGGAAAGCATGAAAGAATTATTGTTAGTGTGCGCAGTGGCTGTCATGATTGTGTTCGGTTACTTTATAATGAAAAGGCTTGACGATTTTTTAGCAAATAACCACCACTTAATTGACGAAGAAATTGCAGAAAACAGCCTTTTTATTGCGTTTGATAATCCTATGATCTTGGATTCGCTGATACCGCTATTTGAAAAGTTTTAAAAAGGAAAGCCGAATTGTCAGCTTCATTTCCTGTTTGGAAATACTGAGGATATATATGATAAGATAAACAAAAATCGCATTGACTTTTGCTTTATTGAAAACAATGCTTCTGCAAATGACGATACATACCGCTGTCTTATCATTTCTACAAAGCAAAATAGTATTATCTGTGAGAAAGCAGGATGTACGATAGAACCGCTGGAGCCTTCCGTAATTCAGACCGCTGTGATATGGAAAAAGGCTTCAAATAATGCCTTTGCAAATAGCTTCTCTGATTTTCTCTTTTCAAATCAAGCGGTGATCAATGCAGAATATGTAAAGTAGAAAATACTTTTATACTTGTGATATATGTGATATAATAAAAAGTAGAAAGGGGGAGTTGTAATGCAATACTTTATAAATTCAAAAGACGGGAGTCTGCAAGCCGCCCAAAACTGCGGCGATAAAAAGCCGTTTTTTACATTTATGAGTACGGCGGAATTTCACAAATGTAAAGAACAACTACCGTATTATAAAGAACTTCTTCACTGTCTTGGATCGATTCGTTATTGTAAGGCAGAGGTTTTCAAAAACTGCATCATCGGAACATTACGCCTGCCTCAAAAAAGCGAACAGCGTTCACCGCAGCTTTCCTTCAGCTTTTATTTGACGGGACAGTCGCTCTTATTTGTGGAAGATGTAGGCGATTTGAAATTATTGGTAGAAAAACGGATAAGTATGTTTCAGGAGCTGAACAGTCCGGCTCAGCTTCTTTTGCAGTTTATGGAGCAAATGATAGAGGATGATGTTCTCTATCTTTCTCACATCGAGTCAGAAACAGAAAAAATGGAAGAAAATATCGGCTCCGGCGGTTCGACAGACTTTTTCCCTCTGCTCACAAAACGCAGGCAAAAGCTGTCTGAATTAAATGCTTACTATGAACAACTGACAGATATCGGAGAGTTGTTTCAATCCCGCGCGTGTTCTCCATTTGCAAACGATACGCAGGACTGGGATAAATTTACCCATCGTGTCGAGAGATTGCAAAACCATGTAAAGTTGCTTCGTGAAAATATGCTTCAACTTCGTGAGCTTTATCAGTCTATGCAGGATGCGCGGCAAAATAAGATTATGGGGATTCTCACAATCGTCACCACCTTTTTCCTGCCTCTTACTTTAATTACGGGATGGTATGGAATGAACTTTGCTTATATGCCGGAGCTGAAGTGGCGATATGGTTATCTGTCGGTGATTATTGTTTCTCTTATTATCGCAATAGGAGAAATCATCTACTTCAAAAAGAAAAAATTCTTTTAATTTTTCCAACTTGAAATATGAGACTTACAGGGATGTTTATATGGATGAAATAAGGCATAGTCCAGAACATTTTCTAAAAGAAATTGAAAAGGAGAAACAGAACCTAAACAGAGGACATTTGAAAATCTTTTTTGGCTATGCCGCAGGAGTCGGCAAAACCTATGCTATGCTGAAAGCAGCTCATTCGGTAAAGAGGCATGGTATTGATGTCGTTGCCGGATATATTGAACCTCATGCCCGTCTTCAGACCTCTGCACTTGTAAACGGATTGGAATGTCTTCCGAATCTTGTTTCGGAATATAACGGAATTACTCTTTCAGAATTTAATCTGGACGCTGCACTTGCCAGACATCCACAGTTAATTCTTGTGGATGAGCTTGCCCATACCAATGCCCCCGTGTGCCGACATACAAAGCGTTATCAGGATATTGAAGAGTTACTTAATGCGGGAATAGACGTTTATACCACGGTAAACGTTCAGCATATTGAAAGTCTAAATGACACTGTTACATCTATAACGGGCATTATGGTACATGAGCGAATCCCCGATTCGGTGTTTGACAACGCAAGTCAGGTTGAGCTTGTGGATATTGAGCCGCAGGAATAGATTGAACGGCTGCAAGCGGGCAAAGTTTATAACCCGACTCAAGCTGAGCGTGCAACAGAGAATTTCTTTACCATTGAAAATCTTACGGCGCTTCGGGAAATTGCCTTGCGCCGCTGTGCCGACAGGGTGAATCTGCTTACCGAAACCGTCAGAACGAAAAGTCACAGCGATTATCATACCGATGAGCATATTCTTGTCTGCCTTTCGTCGTCACCGTCGAATGCAAAAATTATCCGCACCGCCGCCCGAATGGCGAATGCCTTTAAGGGCGCTTTTACCGCGCTGTTTGTTGAAACCCCTGATTATCAGGTAATGTCCGAGGAAGATGTTAAGCGACTGCGAAACAATATGCATCTTGCAGAACAATTAGGCGCTAAAATCGAAACCGTGTACGGTGAAGATGTTTCTTATCAAATCGCCGAATTTGCAAGACTTTCGGGTGTTTCAAAATTGTGATAGGAAGAAGCTCCGCAACCCGAAAGAGCATATTTTCCAAACCTACTCTTACAGAAAAACTGATTGCAAACGCACCGAATTTAGATGTGCATATCATACCCGATGCCGGCGGCAAAAACGCCGCATACTGTGCAAAAAAAGCGAGAAGAAAAAGCAAAAGTGTATTTTCGGTATCCGATCTTTTAAAAAACGTTGCCATTTTAATTTTGGCAAGCTGTATAGGAATGCTGTTCAGGCAATTTGGGGTTGCAGAGGCAAATATCATCACGGTATATGTTCTCGGCGTTCTTGTGACCTCGGTCGTTACAAGGCATCGGATTTACAGCCTGATTTCTTCTATTGTCAGCGTTTTGGTTTTCAACTTTTTCTTTACCAATCCGCAGTTCACACTTCGGGCTTACGATCAAGGATATCCTGTCACCTTTTTAATTATGTTTTTGGCGGCACTGCTCACAAGCTCGCTTGCCGTGAAGTTAAAAGAGCATGCGAAACAGTCTGTAAAGGCGGCTTAATATGATACAGAACGAGGCCGCCGCCGAAGCGTCTGTTTTCACAAACGGTCAGCTTCGTATAGATTATGCCGCAGGATGCGCCTATCTCGGCGACGATGAACTGCACCTTACAGCTATTGAATATAAGCTTTTGTGTCTGTTTTCAAGAAATATCGGCAAGGTTTTAACCCATACCTTTATTACCCAGAACATTTGGGGCAGCAGTTGGGATAACGATATTGCTTCCTTGCGTATTTTTATGGCAACGCTCCGCAAAAAGCTGGAGAAGGACGCAGATTCTCTCCAATATATCCAAACGCATATCGGCGTAGGCTACCGAATGATGAAGGTTGAATAATCTGTTAAACAGAAAATGAATAGCAAAAACTGTGCTGTAAATCCTTTTGATGTTTACAGCACAGTTAATCTTTTATGAAAAAATCAATTCATTATTTATGACTTCCTTTGCTCTGCTGCGGATATTGTTCATCCGATCAACCCATTCCATTTGATCGTCAGCCTTGAGTTTTTCCGTCACTCCCTCACACTCTGCCATTTGTTTTGCGAGCCGAGAAAACATATCTTCTGCCTGTTTGTCAAGACCTGAGAGGTAACCGTTCAGTTTACCGCTTGTTAGCAGATTGAGATAAAAGACCTTGCGATTTTGCTTGATATACCGCAAATGTCGTTGTCCCCATAAGCCGACAGGCTGTTGTTCTCCTTCGGGCAGTTTTAAACATAGTAGATAGTAGTCACCTTGAAGTTCGTACCAAAGACCGTTCTTTTTGTCATAAATAACCTTTTCCATACTCACGCCTCCTTGTAGATCACTTTGAATTCTTTTTGCTTTGCATCAATGATTTTCAGTAAAACCTCGTCCACCGCATCGGTGTACTTACCATTAGCAATAAGGTTGTTTCGCATTTCGTTCAAGCAATTCACGACCACCCGCCGTTCAGAATCATCAAGTGCTATGTAATACTTCTTACCTCGCATATCAAAACCTCCTTTGATTTTCTACCATAATTGTACTCAAAGGCGGTTTAATAGTCGAATGTATGAAATTATGATTTGACCTTTAAGCTACTAATTGTTAATTGCTTAAAATTATGATATAATGTTTTCAAAGAGGTGAAAAAGATGTTTGATGATATGGTTAATCTCTTTAATTTGGGGGCTTTTTCGGATGAGGAAAAAGAATTGCTCAGAACCGATTTTACATATAAGAAGCAAATGAGTCGACTTTTAAAAGAAGCACGTCAAGCTGCAAAGAGAGATACTTGTTATTTTTGCGGAAAGAGCGTTACAAGTTTTTGTAATTCGCATTCCGTTCCGAGGTTTTGTCTTGAAAACATTGCCACAAATGGCGATGTATTAACATTAAATACCGTTGTGGATAATCCTTTGATGGATACTGAAAATGGAGTGAATAAAGCAGGAACATTTCATTTAATTTGCAATGATTGCGATAGTAAAATTTTTTCAGACTATGAGAATCCTGATAATTATTCAAATCAACCTACTCCAAAAATGATTGCCCAAATGGCATTAAAAAATAGTTTGAAATCTATTAGCAAACGGCTTTTTGAAATTGAACTCTTTAATATTTCCGCTAAAAAAACAGATGCTGCTCGGATGTTTAGTGATGCAAAAAACGCCGCAAATAAAATGGATTTAAAGGAATATGTGGACAGTTATAAAAAAGCAAAGAAAGCATTAGAAAAAGGCAGTTCAATAGACTACTATGTATGCTATTACGAAAAACTAAATTATGTGGTTCCAATTGCATTGCAATGTTCGTTAGCATTGGCTGTTGATTTTAACGGTAATATCATCAACAACATTTATAATCCATCTCCTGAGTACCGAATACAAAACATTCATATAAGCATATTACCTTTGAAATCGGAAACTGTAATCGTGATGTTTATTGAGGATGGGGATAAACGTTATAGACAGTTTTATAAGCAATTTAATAAACTTACATTAGATGATAAACTTGCCGCATTGACATTGATTATGTTTATGTATTCGGAAGATATGTACTTTTCAAAATCTATTGAAAATGAGGTTCGTGAAAGCAAGGCTCTTTGTGAAGCGGGAAAGACCGGGCAAGACATTATTTCATTTACACCATTCTTCGATCCTTTGGAAATACTCAGAGAATCACATTCTTTAGATAAAAGGCACGAGATTCCAAACTTACTTTCAGAAAAATATAAATTGTCATAACAAAACCGCCACCTTAGAACTTAATCTAAGATGGCGGTTTTCTGTTTCGTATTAGAGCATCACCTTGACGGCAAAGCCGCCACTAAAAAAGTAGGTGTTCGTCCAATACACGTTTGGTGGAGGAGCATTTAGCAAAGAGAAGGAAAAGGGAGATAATCACGGCAACAACCGCAATGATGGTTCCGCCTTTTGTGCCTTTGCTATTTGTTGTATTGTTGTTAGTATAACTATACTTCGCAGGCTTGTGGTAAGAAAGTGAGGAATCGTTTTCTTCCTTAATTGTTTCCTCGTAAATTTTGTAAGCCACATACTGCTCGTCTAATGTTGTTTTGCCGTTTCCGTCAAAGTCAAACATTCCGCCCATAAAATCCTTGTCGTTGAACATAAAATCACCTATGTCCTTCCACGGAGAATGATTCAGTTTAATTCATTGCTGGTCAGTGTTTTCGGCTTGCGGAAGAAAAAGCTATCGGCTTCACAAGAAACTCTAAAATCATAACCGAGTTTATTAAGCTCTTGAAGTTTTATCAAAACAAGATTGATATTCACATTTAGCATTTTTGCCATCTGAACGACATCGTACTTATCCTTACTCATTGAATAAATGTCATCATCGTCAATTATCAGATGTGCTGCAAAAGCGTTGGCTTCATATTCCGTTGTGTCTTTCATATTAAAAAGCACAAACTCTTTAAGCCCCTCGCCTTTGGCTATATCTCTATGAAGGGCATCGTGTCCAAGCTCGTGAGCGCAGACCATTCGTGCCATTATTTCCTCCATCTTATCATTAAGAAGAATAATTCTGTGCTTCCAGCGATATGTGTAAAGTCCCAACAGTTTATCTAATTCCTCTGAATAACGGAGCATAACACCAATTTCGGAAGCAATCTTCATAGGATTGCGAGTGCCTGTTTGCTTAACCATTTCGGTCGCTTTAGAGTAAATGTAAAATGAATCAATCATAATATCACCACCCTAATAAGAGTAATTAAGTTGATTAAAACATCAGAGAGGAATAATCTTATAGATTCCTTTTAATCTCTGTACAACAGTCAGAATAATACTTACACCATAAGCAATTATGACTGCAATGTTTTCTTGAAATGAACAAGTGTTTAAGTCGTTTTATGAATTGCAATAAGCTCACCTCTTAATTAACGCTTACCGAAAACAGCAAATTCGAGAAAATTCAGCCCGAATTTTTTACTGTCTACTATAATTATAAATCAAGAAGTGTCCAAAAAAACGGGCTTTGCTCCGCTACTCGTTAGATTCTTTTAATTTTTTGGGAGTATATTTTTCACGGTTTTCTGCCTTGCACTCCCAATATATATCTTGGAGAGCTTTCATAACGCCATCCATTTCATCATCGGACAGCTCACCGCCTGCAAATAAGCCGCCAATCTCCTGTACAAGCTGATCGGCTTGTTGCTTACCTCTATATCCATATTTTTCAGATGCTTCAGTAATAAACTCCTCATTTTCATTTCGGAGATAATTAACGTCAACCTCAAGGATCTCTGCGAGTATATCATATACTTCTCTTTTCTTGGGATATGTTTTTCCGCTTTCATAATTACTAATTGTGTTTAGTCCGAGATTTGCTGCTTTGGCAAGCTCGCTTTGTGTCATTCCCTTTTTCGCTCGGCTTTCACGAAGTTTCTCACCAAATGTCATTATTACGACCTCCTTAATTTCACAACTAACTTGTGAATGATTAAAATTGCCTCTTGACTTTCACAAGTATCTTGTGTATAATGGGCATGTAATCCACAAGTAACTTGTGAATTACTACTTGTATTCTACATTAAGTTGTGAATTAAGTCAAGAGGTATTACAAAAATGGCACGAAATATTTTGCATTGCGATATGAATAACTTTTATGCTTCTGTCGAATGTATGCTAAGCCCTGAATTGAAACAGTACCCCGTTGCTGTTTGTGGATCAGTTGAGGAACGGCACGGCATTGTACTTGCAAAAAATTATAAAGCCAAAGCATTCAAGGTCGCAACAGGTGACGCAGTATGGCAGGCAAAACAGAAGTGTCCTGATTTAGTTGTTGTACCACCTCATTACGAAGAATACTTGAAGTATTCCAAATTGGCAAAAGCAATCTACTGTGATTATACCAATCAGGTAGAGCCTTACGGTATGGACAAGTGCTGGCTTGATATTTCCGGCACAAAAAAGCTGTTTGGCAATCCGGTAGATGTTGCTAATGAGATTCGTGAGAGGATAAAGTTTGAACTTGGCTTGACCATCTCCGTCGGCGTTTCTTTCAATAAGATATTTGCAAAGTTAGGCTCTGATTATAAAAAGCCTGACGCTGTAACAGTCTTTGAAAAAGAAACCTTCCGGGAAAAGATTTGGGGCTTACCGGCTTCCGATTTACTCGGCGTAGGGAGAGCTACGACAAGAGTCCTTAATAACTACTGCATAAGAACAATCGGTGACTTAGCAAATTCTGACTATGACTTCATAAAAAGAATATTAGGCAAGAACGGAGTATCACTATGGTTATATGCAAACGGTAGATATAATTCAACGGTTAAGGATATTAAGTTTGTTTCACCTGTTAAGAGTATCGGACACGGAATCACAACGGTTGTAGATTTGAGTAACGAAGAAGAAGTTTGGCGTGTTTCCTTAGAATTGACACAAGGCATCGGACATAAGCTGCGTGTACATCAAAAGGTTGCAAAAGCCGTTGCTATCTATGTTAGGGATAATACCTTGTTCTCAAAGCAGTGGCAGACGCAAATGCAGATGGTGACGCAATCACCATTGGTTTTAGCACAATATGCTTTTCAGCTATTCAAAAAAAGATATGATTGGAGAAATCCTATTAGATCGGTAACTATTCAGGCGATTAACCTGTTTCCGCAGGATATGCCGCAGCAGATTGATTTGTTCTGCGATTATGAGCGAGCCGAGAAACAAGAAAAGCTGGATGGCTGTGTTGAAAAACTTCGCCAGAGGTTTGGTAAACGCTGCATAAGAAATGCTGTGTTGCTACAAGAGCTTGGAATGCCGATGGGTAATGTTGAGATCACATGCCAACAGGATTAGTCAAATAGGAAGTTGCCTATGTTCGCTATTAAAACAGAATCAATCAAAAGCTATGTTGAAACACCAAAGTCTTTACTGAAAGAACATCATAATTTGATCGCCTTAATTGCCGATAATGGAAATCATTTTCTTGCTTATGGAATAGTTGAGGGAACTACTTTGTATATTGATTTAGATGCAGAATATGAGGAAAACACACTATCGTGTTTTATCAATAAGCAATGGCAATTCAAACTGTTTATATGTGAGCTTGAAGGCTATGATTATGTCGGCAGGATTGTTGCTGCTTATAAGTCTTACGAGGTATAGATATGCAACAGGAAAGGAACAAAGTTTATGTATTAGTAAACGCAGACCACAATCCCGACGGGACTTGTCGTCCCCGGTTCATTACGCTGGAGGACGGACGCAAATTCGAGATTGACCGTCTGATTCATCGCTGCCGTGCGGCAGCTACAAAAGTTGGCGGTACGGGTATCCGTTATACAGTATCTATCTGCGGAAAGCAAACCGACCTTTTTGACGAAGAAAACGGCAAATGGTTTGTAGAGTTTAAGACTGTTTAGGAGGAACATATAATTGAAATATTTGTCACGCAAAGATATTGAAGCTATTGGTGAACGAGTGACAAAAGCATATTTCTGATTACCTGACTTAACGGGCAAAACAGTATATAAGATTACACCTGACAAGCTAATTACTGATTTGTTAGGAGTCAATCTTGAATATCACCACTTATCTTTAGATGGTTCTGTCCTCGGACTTACATCATCGTATGGTGCTGTAACATACAAAGTATTTGATTACGCTGATGAGGAGAGTTATTGCTATCTTGACGGCAAAACAATATTCATCGAGCGTGATCTGAATGAGGACATTTCGCAGATTGGCAGATGTAATTTCACCAAAGCGCACGAAGCCGGGCATCATATTCTGAAAATTCTTTTTCCTAAAGAATATGGCGGCGATAACAGAAAACTGCATTTCTGTTTAGCACACCCACCGAAGCAACGAAAAATGGATTGGTTAGAATGGCAGGCTAACGCTATCGCTTCCGTGATTCTTATGCCAAAAGAAGTTATAATGCGAGCACTGTTCTTATTTGGTTTTGGTGAGCGGGTAAAAATGATAAATAAGGTATATGCTACTTGGGAATACGAACAGTTTTCGTCTATGGCGGTTTTTTTAGGTGTATCCAAAACAGCCTTGTCCATCCGGCTCACTCAGCTCAGATTGGTTGACAAAAACTATTTTGGTAATCCCTACGACTTAACAGATATATATTGTGATGGAGGTATTTGAATTGGCAAAGTTTAACGCAAAAGAAAACGATCCTGAGCGCTATGCAAGGGTGAAAGAAGAACAGGCTAAGTTGCAGACACGGTGCAAGTCAGAGTTGCGATTGGCTCGCCTGTGTCCGTATTGCGACTATAAACTGTCTATCGCTATTAAGGGCGAACACAGTTGGACAAGCGAAAAATGCCCTAATTGCGGAGAGGTGGTCTATTTCCCACCTATATCGTTCAGAAAGGCATCCAACAACTAACATAAACCAATTTTTTCAATATTATCCAATAAAATCAAATATTAAAAAACTATAAAAAGCAAGTATGAGCTTGGAGCCGCTTGATGCGTTGATTTCTATTGCCACTTGATTTAGATTTTATCCTTTTACAAGGGATAGATCTATCTTGTGGCAGTAGGCGACGCATCAAGTGGCTTTTTATCTTTTCATCAGGTGGCTCCGTGAAAGGAGTTACTGATGAAAACAATTACTGAAAGCAATGAAAACTATTCCATTATCAACCTGACTCTTGAATATGAGAATTGGACAGGTACAGAGAGATATGCTGTTATTTCTGATTTCGATCAGGAATATCTTGAGCAAAACTATTCTTCTGAACTCTCAGTATTCAAGCCGTATTTATTTATGACGAGTAAATTCCTTGATGTACGAAGGAACTTCCGAAATAACAATAAGAAGTTTGAAATGCGTGAGTTGCTCTATCACGCAGTATATGATTATCAAGATGGGATAACTGAGGGCGCAAATCTTAGCCTTGTAGCTGATGACTTTGTTGATAAACTGATTGAATCAGAAGAATTAAAACGTGCATTAACTGTTCTTTCACAAACCGAAAAGGAGCGTTTGTTGGAATACCATATAATCGGAAAGACACTTAGTCAAATTGGAGAAGAACAAGGCTGCTCGGCTGCGGCTGTAAAGTATTCTGTAGACCGTGCAATAAAAAAATTGAAAAAATTTTATAATTTGACTTAAAAAATGACCTCTCCCATTGGGTATAGGTGAAATGGTTAATTACTTTCAACAATACTTAATGAAAAGAGGACTTAAAATGAACAACAAAAATGAAAGAAAAATCAAAAGAGGAGATATTTATCTCTACGATTTTGGTGACAACGAAGGCTCAATCCAATGCGGATACAGACCTGTTGTAGTTTTGCAGGCAGACAATTTCAACGCCAAAGCTCCGACCATTATGGTTGCGGCTATCACCACAGCTATCAGAAAGACATTTCTTCCTTCACATATCTTGGTAGAGGATAAGTATGGACTGACAGAACCTTCAATGATTATGCTGGAACAACAGAGGGCAATTAACAAGGATGAATTAGTTAATTACGTTGGTCATATTGACGACAACAATGTTCTCCGCAAGATTCACAACGGCTTAATGAAGCTGTATGGATATTGGGACTACGCCCGTTATAACAAAGCAAATATCCGCTGTTTGTGTCCGAGCTGCTTGAACAAATACAAATATTTGCCGGAGCTGATTGTAAAGCGAGTAGATCCGCTTAACAGTGTAAAAGAGAAATGTGATCAGTGTCAGGGATACGGGTATGACTATTTTGTATATGAGCGTTCCCCTCGTAAAAAAGGGGGTGAATCTTTTGACTAACAATAAGCGTGTCTATACTGTTGAGGAGATTCAAGCAATCTTGGGCGTAAGCAAGAATACAACTTATGCTCTTGTCAAATCCGGTGTTTTCCATTCTGTGAAAGTTGGAGGACAGTACAGAATATCCAAAAAGAGTTTTGATGAATGGCTTGATAACATCGGCATAGCCTCAGATGTTTGTCAAGTGTGTGACGAATAAAATCGCATCATTAACAAAACCATTCTTTTCGTCTATGATAAATCCAAGCTCAATAGCTTGGATTTATCATAACGATTTGGAGGTGTTGTATTTGGATAAGAAAAGTATATCTGTTCCTGAAATGCGCCGTATTCTCGGTCTTGGAAAAACTGAATCTTATTGGCTTATCAAAAAGGGATATTTCAAAACGATTATGCTTTTCGGAAAGATCAGGGTGATGACGGACAGTTTTGAAGAATGGTACGCTAATCAGTTTCATTACAAAAAGACGGACGGAACGCCGCCGGGACAGAATTGGCGGCATACAATGTCAATTCGTGAAACAGCCGATATACTCGGAATTGCTCCGACAACGGTTTACTCTCTAATAGGCAAGAATTTGTTTACCGTGCTGACCGTCAGCGGCAAAAAGCGAATTGAAAAAAAGAGCTTTGAAGAATGGTATGCTAATCAAAGCAAATATCACAACGACGACAAGGAGGTTATTGATGATGTTTGAAGAGAAAATCGCAAAGCTCAATAGCCAGCAAGACAGAAAAAAAGCTATTCCGTCCCAGAAATCCAAAAGATATTGAAGGTCGAAAGGCATACTGTTTATAAGTTGATCAAAGAAAGGCACTTCAAAGCTGCCTTTATCGGCGGCAAATGGAGAATTTCAAGGTTGAGCTTTGATTTATGGCTCGACGGAAAGGAGTAAATATATGGCTTCGATTATTAAGAGAAAAAACAGTTACTGCGTTGTATATCGCTATACTGACGAAAAAGGCAAATCACACCAGCGCTGGGAATCATTCCCGACTAACGCAGAAGCGAGGAAACGAAAAAATCAAATTGAGTACGAACAGGACAACAATGTTTTTACCGTTCCCGAAGCAAGAACAGTCAGAGAATTGCTTGTGGATTATATGGAAATCTACGGCGTAAATAAATGGGCAATGTCTACTTATGATGCAAAAAACAGCTTGATTAATAACTATATCAATCCGATTATCGGCGATATTCCTTTGAGCGATCTGAGTCCTCGAATGATGGAAAAGTTTTACCTTGACCTTCTGAAAGTCAAATCAAAGGTTATCAACAACCGCAAACCGGAGCACGAATATCTTACGCCGTCAAGAATCAGAGAGGTACACAAGCTCTTGCGAAATGCCTTTAATCAAGCCGTTAAATGGGAGTTGATGACAAGGAATCCCGTTGAACACGCTACCATACCCAAAGAAAAGCCCAAAAAGAGAGCTATGTGGGATTTGCCTACATTCAAGAAGGCGCTTGAGCTTTGCGATGATGACGATTTATCGTTAGCGCTAAACCTCGCTTTTTCCTGTACGTTGCGTATGGGCGAAATGTTGGGCATCACGCTTGACTGTATTGATGTGTCAGAGGATAAAATCGAAAATGGTACGGCTTCCATTTTCATAGAGAAGGAATTGCAAAGGGTAAAGCGAGATGTTTTTGAAAAGCTCAACCAGCGTGATGTGCTGTTTGTCTTTCCGAGATGTTTATCCGGCGGCAATACGGTACTTGTGCTGAAAGAGCCGAAAACCGAAACAAGTAAACGCCGAGTGTATCTCCCAAAAACCGTTGCAAAAATGGTATTACAGCGCATTAAGGATATTCAGGAGATTAAAGAATTGCTTGGTGATGAATACCACGATTACAATTTGTTGTTTTCAAGCTCCACAGGCAGACCGATGGAGGGACAGATAATCACAAGGGCGTTAAAAAAGCTAATCAGAGATCACAACTTGCCTGATGTTTGCTTCCATAGCCTGCGTCATTCGAGTATTACATATAAGCTCAAATGGTCAGGCGGCGATATAAAAGCCGTTCAGGGCGATTCAGGACACGCACGGGCTGATATGGTAACGGAACAGTATTCGCATATTCTCGACGAAGATAGAGTTGCCAACGCTCGCCGAGTTGACGAACAGGTTTATAACCAGCAGCCCCAGCAAACACAATCTGACAGTAATAACGGTATGAATCCGACAGAGTTACTCGGACAGATTTTCTCAAATCCAGAAATGGGTAAAGCGTTTCAAGCGTTTTTACAGCAGTATCATAATAACGCATAAAAGCTATATATAAATGTAAAAGGACGTTCCGCTTGGAGCGTCCTTTTTGCATTACATATTCTGTTGCTATTTTTAAATTTATGTGCTATCATTACGTAAAGCTAGCTATATAAATGGGAGGTTATCATGGATAGTTTAAATCTAATGAAAGAAAGCTTGGAAAAAAGAAATCCAGTTTTGTTTTTAGGTGCTGGATTCTCATATGATAGCAAAAACGGAAAAGGCGAAAAAGTTGAGCTGGCAAGCGGATTATGTGAACTATTATTTACCCGTTTTTTCTCTGACGAGAATACAAGCAAAGAAGAAAAGGCTGTAGCTTCAAAATTTAAAGACGATTATGACTTAAAGAGATTATGTGAATATATTAGGGCGCTTAATAAAGTAGAAGAAAGAAATCAATTCTTTGTTGACTATTTTTCAGGATGCCACATAGAAAATAAGGATAAACGTAACTATATTTGTGATTATCCATTTAAAAAAATCTTCACTGTAAATGTTGATGATTTAGTTGAAAACATTTTTTCAACTAACAAGAAACAGCTCAACATTTGGAATTTAGATAATGATATAACGAAGCATTTTAATAAATACCCTACTTTAATTAAACTACACGGTTGTGTGAGAAATCCTAATGCTGGTTTTGTTTTTGACGAAGAAGAGTATTCGGAATTTCAAGCTCGTGATGACCGCTTAATTAACGAATTTGGTGATTCTTCAATCAAAAATGATGTTATTTTTTTGGGTACTGAATTTCAAGAAGATGACTTAAAGTATATTATTAACATTTTTTCGAACAAAGGATATGATTTTCAAAACCAATATTTTTTGTTACACCAAGAATAAACGATCCAATAACACAGTTAAAAATCCAGAATACAGCTAATTTTCATCACATTAGTATGTCCTCTGATAAGTTTTTTGACTTTTTAAATAACAAATTGGTTTTAAATGACAAGCTATATAATCAGTTAGTTGAGCTTGGGCTGAAAGATGTTTCTGTATTATATAGCAAAATTCCGACAGATTATGAAAGTCATTTGTATTATGGTGACGAGATTAAATATGCGGATTTAAAATATAATTGGGACATCTCTGAAAATCAAAAGGAAATAATTGATTGGATTAAAGAAGATGATGAATCTAAACTAGTTGCCTTTTATGGAAAAGAGTATGTTGGAAAAACGTGTAGAGCAAAACGTTTACTTTATTCTTTCTTTGCTATTGGATATGATTGTTATGAGTTTTCGCTTTCATCAACAGAGAGGATACAGCTTTTTGTAGATTATATTAATAATAGTAGTATTGATAAAGATGTTGCTGTGTTATTTGAAAACGCAGCTTATTCATATGAATTACTGATAAACAATATTATTGAAGCGAAAAAGTATAAACATAAAATAATAATCATAACTACAGATTTGTTATCAAATCATTTACGCAAGAGTTACTCAATTAATGCTAATCAGAATTGTAAAGCATTAAAAGTAGAAGAAACCATCAATCATAACCGTGCCGAACTAATCTATGATAAACTGAATGAAAAAAAGAGTTTAAGTCGATTGTTGGATATAAGCTCAAAGAAGAGTAATATCGTAGATTTTATGATCCAAAACAACGATATAATTGATGTTTTGTATTATTCATCACTTGGAAGGAGTTTTGAAGAGTATCTAAAAACTTATATTGTTTCTCAAAATATTTTTCATAATAAATATGTATCCATATTGTTATTGTATAACGATTTGGGTATTACTCGTATTTCTGAATTCTACTTTTGTAAAAGTGCTTCCGTTTTATATAGAGATTTTAACTACCGAATCTTCAAACAATCAACCAAGGGTATACTACAAATTGATAACAATATTATTCATTTAAGGTATTCTCGCTTTTTACACAATCATTTTTCAAGGCAATTAACTTCTAACGAGGTTATTAAGGTAATTATTACTTTAATAAAATCTATTTCCGGTCGGTTTAATGAAGGTGAATACAACGAAATAAGTGAATTGTTCTACAAGGCAATTAATTTAAAGGCGCTACTAATACATCTAAATAAGGCTAAAATTAAAAAGCTATATTATTCACTCGAAAAATATTGTGAACCATACAGTTACTATTGGGTTCAACGAGGGATTTGTGCTCAATGGCAGGATGAACCGGAGTTTGAAAATGCTGACCGTTTTCTGAGATTGGCTAGAGAAATACGTCCTTATTCGTATCAAGTGCACCATGCACTTGCCAAGAATATGATTGAAAGAGGTTTATGTGATATCAAAAAGAGTGCTGAAGATCCTAACAATTACTTTGATTCAGGAATTGGAGAAATGCAAGAACTCTTATATAACCCGAATTATAATCGTGCCTTTGATTATTCCTTACATGCATACATATCATCTTGGTTGAAGTATTGTGAATATACCCACACTACACTTAATAAGGATGTTTGCATGTTAATAAACGAAACAATTGGAAATCTGCATTCTACTATTGTTGATAAGAGTTTATTAAGATTATTTTTAGAATTGAAGCGATACGCACAAAGGAACCATCTTATAAAGTCTTTAAATGCAGTTTTTTCAAAGCACTGGGAATCAAATGATGATACCATTGATTATGAAGAAGGATATACTGATATCTATTAAATTTAGTTCTATTATCGTTCATGTGATTCGTAGATTGCATTTATTAATGATAATATAGAATAATCTTTATTAGGAATAGTTGAATTTTTTCATCTCAAAACTACCACCTTATGTGGCAACTTTTTTCAGGGGCGTGCTAACATCTTGCTAACAGGAATACACACAACTCGTTAATGTTAGCACATTTTAGATGGTAACAGACTACCTCTTTACTTGTTGAAAACCGCATCAGAATGGAAAAAATTTGAGATTCGTTAAGCTCCAAAGGGAGCCTTCCGGAGGAACTCCTAAGCGAAAGGTCGGGGGTTCGAATCCCTTTTGGCACGCCAAAAACTCCGCCGGAAAACCCAGCAAAAGGCAGGCTCGCATAAGGATACTTTCAAAAAGTGACCGATTGAGAGCAGCACAACGCCACAGAGTTTTAAAGCTCTGTGGCGTTGTGCTTTTTTATAGCTAACAGGAAAATGAGTCCGTACTAAGCGATATTCAGCCTTTCAATTCCGAAAAGATTTTCTATTGCATATCGGTTCAAATCCTTGTTTTCTCGATTTTCTCAGTCTACCCGCAGCATACGGTAACCGACGCCGATATGTGTCTGAATGTATTGCGGACAGTCCCTTTGCGGCTCCAGCTTTTTGCGCAGGGTCGCCATAAACACCCGCAAAGAAGCAATATCGTTTTCCCAGCTGCTGCCCCAAATCTGCTGCGTGATATAGGTGTGCGTCAGCACCTTTCCGACATTATGAGAGAGCAGACACAAAAGCTTGTATTCAATCGGGGTCAGGTGCAATTCCTCCCCATTTAGATAGGCGCAGCCGGCGGCATAATCGATTTTAAGCTTGCCGTTTTGGAAAACGGGTGAGTCGGCGTCGCCGCTTGCCTGAAGCAGCAGCAGCCGTCTTTGCGTGACCCGAAGGCGTGCCAAAAGCTCCTCTATGGAAAAGGGCTTTGTCAGATAGTCGTCCGCCCCGGCATCCAGCGCCGTGATTTTGTCTTTATCCTCGCTGCGCGCACTGATCACAATAATGGGCATATTTGACCATGAGCGGATGCTTTCGATCACCTGTGTGCCGTCGATATCCGGCAGCCCCAGATCCAGCAGAACGATATCCGGGTTATGGGAGGTCGCTTCTATAATAGCGCTGTGTCCGTTCTCCGCGGTCAGGTAGTGGTAATCGTGAGCCTTTAGCGTTGTTACGATCAGATTGCGGATGGGGCGGTCGTCCTCCACGACGAGTACAAGGGGTTTATTCATTAAGAGTCACCTCGCTGAGCGGTAAAGTAAAGGTAAATATGCAGCCGTGCGGTACGTTATCCGTAAGCGTCAGCGTTCCGCCGTGCAGCTCTATGATAGATTTACACAGGGTAAGCCCGATCCCGAAGCTTCTGCGGCTGTCTGCGACGGTATTTTTTCCGGTGTAAAACATCTCAAAAATATGCGGTTTCATATCGTCTGCAATTCCGTTTCCGTTATCGGCGACTCGGATCACGGCATCCCTGCCCTGTTTTTCCGCACTTACGCAGATCTCGGAGCCTTGTTCGGTATATTTCAAAGCATTATCAATAAGGTTGACAATGACCTGCACGATAAGCTGTGCGTCCATACGGGCAAGGATCAGATCGTCGCACCTTACCGTCACCTTGTGTCCGACGGATTTTTTCTTCAAATGCGAAACGGCTTCGTTGACCACTTCGTCCACAAGCTGGTCGGTAAGCTCCAGCTTCAGGCGTCCGTCATTCAGCCGTGTAACATACAGCAGATTTTCCACCACGCCGATCAGCCATTCGGAATCGTCATAAATATCTTTATAGATCTGCTGCTTGGTTGCTTCGTCCAGGCAGTTTCCGTTATGCAAAAGCGTGTCCGCATTACCCGAAACGGAGCAAAGCGGCGTGCGCAGATCATGTGAGATCGACCGCAAAAGGTCGGCGCGCAGCTGCTCGCTTTTTGCAAGATCTGCCGCCCGTTCCTTTTCGGCGGCGTTGTGAGCATTATCCATTGCCAGCGCACATTCGTTCACAACCGACAGTACGATGCTGCTCTCAAATGAATCGGGCTTTTCGGGTTTCATCGGTATCCCAATTACACCGTAGACTCTGCCGCCTGCACGGATTGCAAGATAAAGACATTCGGATTTTCCAAACTGTGCTGTCGCTGCTCCTGCACGGTGACCGTTTTGAAGCACCCATTCTGCGGTCTGCCGCTCTGCATCGCTTAGCAGCTTTTCAGCGTGTGTATCCTTTTTTTCGGCATACAGCCGCCCGGACAACATTCCGTTTTCGCCTTTCGTATAGGCAACAATACTGCGGTCAAGCAACCGCGAGAGCTGCATACAGGTCACGCTTAAAACATCATCGTTGCTTTTTGCTTTTTGCAGCAGACGGTCAGTGTCAAACAGCACCTGCACACGGAACGCAGAGCGAGCCGAGAGCCTTGCATGATCTTTCAGCTTCGAGGCAAGCGTGCCGGTGAGAACGGAAGACGCCAGCATAACTGCAAAGGTAACGGGATAGCCTACGGCATAGGTCTGAAAGGACAGCCTGGGTTCGGTAAGGAAAAATCCGAACAATACAACACTTAGAAGTGAGCCTGCTATACTGCAAAGGTATCCTTTGGTCAAAACGGAGATCATCAGCACACCTAGGATGTATACCGTAACGATATTGGTATCGGGAAAATCGAGATGGTCGAACAGAAACCCGATCGCCGTACATACGGCAAGCGCCAGGACGGTCACGGCAATATCCCGCAGCGACGGTATCTCTGCACCAAAGAACAGACGGCGTCTGTGCGACTTTGTGTAGTTCAGTGCGTCGGGAATAATATGAATGTCAACATCGGGGGCGGAGGAGATCAGCTTTTCGGTGAGAGTCGGTCTTCCGAACAGCCCTCTGCGTCTGGCACTGCTTTGCCCGATCACGATTTTTGTGACATCGGAAAGCCTGACATATTCCGAGATCTGCAGCGCTACATTCTCGCCGTGCGTCATAACGATCTCGGCGCCGAGCCTTTGCGCGAGCTGTATGTTCTGCGAAAGCCGGGACTGATCCTCATCGTTTATGACCGTATCCGTCTGCACATAGATGGCGGTAAATCTTGCATGAAGGACCTTAGCCATCTTTGCGGCGGTGTGTATGATCCTTGCATTAGACGGCGAAGAGGATAGGCAGACAAGGATATGCTCGTCTGTATCGAATTTTAACTGTTCGGTTTGTACTTTCATCGGTTTCACCGCCCTTTTTATTTTATTTTATTATTATACAGTAAAACTGTAAAAAAATCTACCGCAACCTAAAAATCATTCTTCTGCCCATCGGAAAGAATAATATCGACATTTCCGTGCGTTTCACGAAAACGGCGGATCTCACATAATATTTCACTTTCGGACAGTCCATGCGGCAGCAGGACTTCGGAAGGCTCGCAGGATTCGTTTTCCTTTAACAGTGCCTTTCTGTTTTCTTCAAGAAATCGATCCAGCCTGCTCATAAGATAAAATCCGAAAACAAATACGGCAAGCAGGCTGACAATCAGCAATAGCTCAGCCATCCTCATTCACCTCTGTTAAATGCGAAAACACTTTTGCAGTTCTTTGTAAGCACCGAGAACCAAAAGAGTGATCTTGTCCGTAAAAACGGTTTCCGGTGAAACTGCCATATTGATTTTTCCGTTCTCCTTGGTTGCCATAATATTGATGCTGTATTTTCTGCGGATATCCAGTTCTCCGACGGTTTTGCCGATCCATCCCTTCGGCACCTCTACCTCAAAAATGGCATGACCCTCATCAACCTCAATGTAATCCCGAATGTGGTCGGCGGTGTACCGAATAGCAGCCCAATTTGCTACCTGTTTTTCCGGGTAAATGACCTCGTCCGCTCCGTTCCGCAGAAGGAATTTTTCCTGCACATCACGCTCGGCACGGGATACAACTAATTTTGCGCCGAGTTCTTTCAGCAAAGAAGTGGTTTCCAGCGAGTTTTGAAAATTTCCGCCGATGGTGACAATGCACACATCAAAGTTTCCGATGCCGAGCGACCTTAAAAACTCCGTGTTTGTGCTGTCGCCGATCTGTGCATTGGTGACGATCGGCAGACTTTCATTGACTCTTTCTTCGTTGATGTCTACCGCCATCACCTCGTGTCCGAGCTTATTCAGCTGCAAAGCAATATGCCTACCGAATCTGCCGAGACCTATTAACAATATGTTTTTCATAATATAGTAACTCCTTTATCCAACTGTGATTTTTTCGAGTGGCAGCTTTGCTCCGCTCTGATTTTTGTTGGAAACCGCCGCGTAAATCAGGGTAAGTCCGCCGACTCTGCCGAGATACATCAAGACGATCAAAATAAGCTGAGAAAGAACACCGAGCTGCGGTGTGATTCCAAGGGTAAGCCCGACCGTTCCGACAGCGGACGCCGTTTCGTAAAGGCAGGTGCTAAGCGGCAAACCTTCTGCCGTGCTGATAACAATGCCGCCGACAAAAAACAGCAGGAAATACATTACGGCAACGGCTGCGGCGTTTTTCACTGCCGAACCGTCAATGCGCCTGCCGCAGACTTCGGCATCGTCCTTTTTGCGACAGACGGAGAATGCACTCAGAATCAGAACGGCAAGCGTGGTCGTTTTCATACCGCCTGCCGTGGAGCCGGGCGAGCCGCCGACGAGCATGAGCAGGGTCATAATTGCCTTGGAAGAACCGGTCATAGCGGGAAGATCAGCGGTATTAAAACCGGCGGTTCTCGGTGTGACAGACTGAAAAAGCGACGCAAGAATCCTTTCGGCGAGCGGCAGCCCCGTAAAATCGCAGAAGAAAAAGAATACTGCGGGAACGATAATGAGGATTGCCGTTGTTACCAATATGACCTTACTTTGCATACGGTATTTTTTGAAATGCCACTTGTTTGTGTAAATATCGTCCCAGGTCAAAAATCCAATACCGCCCACAATAATTAAAAGCATAATTGTAATGTTTATCGCCGGATTTCCTATGTATCCCGTAAGTGACGGGTATTTGTTTTCGGCGGTACCGAGTATGTCAAAACCGGCATTGCAAAAGGCGGAAACCGAATGAAACGCCGCCATCCAAATTCCCTTAATACCGTAGTTTCCGCAAAATGTCGGCAGCATGACGATCATCCCGATAAGCTCGATCAAAAAAGTTCCCCGCACAATAAAACGAGTCAGGCGGACGATCCCGCCAACCTTCGGGGCAGAGATGGCATCCTGCATGGTACTGCGCTGCATCAGCGATATTTTCCTGCCGGACAGCATAGCGAAAAGTGCCGCAACTGTCACAACACCGAGCCCGCCTATCTGAATCAGCAGCAGTATTACCGTCTGCCCGAAAGCGGACCAATAACTGCCCGTATCCTGTACGACCAGCCCCGTAACGCAAACGGCGGAGGTCGATGTGAACAGCGCCTCGTGAAACGGCGTAACAACTCCGGCAGTCGATGAAAACGGCAGCATCAATATCAGCGCTCCAAGCACTATGACGCCGGCAAAGCCCAAAACGATCAGCTTAAAGGATGACAGCCGCTTTTTTCTATGTATAATTTTAGGCATATATACTTCTCCTGTTTCTACTTGTTTACAAAGAGTATACCGTGAAATATAAAAAAACGGTGTAATGATTCGGCACTCTGTATTAAGATTACATTAAGGCGCTCATTCTTTAAAAAAACAGCGCAGAGCATAGCAAACGGCATAGAGAAAGGCGGATCCGTTTGTAACCGTTGTGCGGCTTGAAACAAAGCTCAGAGCCACTCTCACAGAACAACAAAAGGCTCTGTTCGAACAAATTAAAAAACGGATGTAGAAATTACGACCGGAATGAGCTACAAGCGTTCACAAACGGATTTCGATTTGCATCGCCGCTAGCGTTTCAGGCTTTTCTCCAGCAGTATCAAAGCAACTCATAAATAGCTATATATAAATGTAAAAGGATGTTCCGTTTGGAGCGTCCTAATTTTTCCTTGCCTATGTTTTATATTTGTGTTTTGTTTTTCTTGGGATTGTCGGGCATATCAGTCATTTTTGACATTCTCACAAGCATTTCTTCTATGCCTTTTCTTCCTCTGTCTCTGTCGTCAATATTCATAACAACACTAAAATAGTAGTGTCACAATGCGTGGTACTCCTTGATTTTATGCGGATATTTAGAAATACTTAAAAATCGTAACGCAGGATTTCACAGTTTTTAACACCGAAATCTGCATACTCCTCATTTGTCATATCGTTAAAATATGAGTTGACAACTCTTGCAATGCCGTTGTGTGCAACTAAAATACAAACCTTTCCGCTTGCTTTCACATCATCAAGCAGATTGTAAATTCTTTGTGCAAGGTGCAGCATAGACTCTCCGCCGTCATAACGGCTGACGAAATCTCTTTTGGCAATGCGAAATCCTTCGCCGTCTCTTGGCGTTCCCTCATATTTTCCAAAGTTTTGTTCGGTCAATCTCGGCTCTGCTTTTGCAGGAATTCCCGTGATTTCCGAAATGTGCTTTGCGGTTTTTTCGGCTCTCATAAGCGGAGAATAGAGGATGATATCTGCTTTTATATTCTCTGAAAGAATTTTCTTGCCCGTTTCAACAGCCTGTTCATGACCTTTTTCCGTGAGGTCAATATCCGTTGAACCGCAGATTTTATTTTCAACATTCCACACGGTCTGTCCGTGTCTGACAAAATACATATGTCCCATAAGCGTTCTCCTTGCAGTTTCTCTGAACACTATTTTAATTGAGCCGACAGTGAAAATCAAGTTACAAACCAAATTTTTTGCAAATAAATTGACAGCGGCAAAGTCAGCTGATATATTTGATATGTACAGTTCAAAATTAAAAACGGAGTGATTTGTATGAAGAAAACTTTGATTGTAATAGATATGCAGAATGATTTTATTGACGGCAGTCTCGGTACTGATGAGGCTGTGAAAATTGTGCCTAATGTACGCAAAAAGATTGAAGAATACCGTTCAAACGGTGATGAAATTATTTTTACAAGGGATACTCACGGTGAAGATTACCTAAGCACTCCCGAGGGCAAAAAACTGCCCGTTGTACATTGCGTAAAAAACACTCACGGCTGGCAGATTGCAGACGGACTTGATGTTCCCGATGCAATCCATATTGACAAGCCGTCATTCGGCTATACTCATTGGGATAAATTCTGCTTTAAAAAAATCGAGCTTGTAGGACTTTGCACCGATATCTGCGTTGTGTCAAATGCGTTGATTCTAAAGGCACTTTTCCCGAACGCTGAAATCAGCGTTGATTCGGCTTGCTGTGCCGGCGTAACCCCCGAAACCCACAATTCCGCCCTCGCAACAATGAAAATGTGCCAGATTGATGTGGTGTGATTTAATAATAAAATATATTGTGATTTTAAGTTCGTGATATTGAATATATTAAAATACTTTGCGATAATTACTTGGTAAGGAAACGGTGGCGGCTGTTTCGACTCCCTTATCAGAGAGGGAGTGATTGCGTAGAATACATAGCTGTGATAATCATCTTCACATTTTTTATTGTGTTCACCATAAAGAAATAACCGCCCTGTGTCGTGAACAGAGCGGTTAATCTTTAATTAATTTTTATTGCTCAAACTTACGAAACAGCTAAAGCCGTTTCCTTACCTATATATTATCATTGATGAACAATTATGTCAATAAAAAACTTTAATTTCGGTTGACAAGAGATTGAAGTTTTATTTTTTGTATGAAGCTACTCGGAAAGTTCAAATATTCTTTCTATAACAGCTTTGAAAAATGGTAAATCTTTTTCCTGCTGATAATCCATATAACTCCAATGTGTGATATATCTCCATTTTGAAATCAACAATGATGTGGCTGTGCTGTAATCCGTATGTTTCAGCATTTTTTTAAGCTGATTGTAATCGGTAATATTTAAAATGTTTTTGTTATTATATTCATATTTTGAATCATTGAAACTGCCTAATTTAAATCCCATTTTTACCAAATCATTACCGAAATTCATTTCAAAATCATGAATATCCATAGAATTATTGATGAATTTTTCGTAGTATGGTTTTAGCACCTTAGCGGTATTTTTTCTTCCGTTTATGTATGAAATAGGATTTTGCGTCATATTTACTAAATCGGCAATGTTTTTGTTTATGTAAATATTCGGCTTATTAACTGCTTGACAGGTGCAGTATTTGCGATTTGACCTTGAAAGATTTTCTTTGCACAATCGTGGATAGAATGGAGTTTCCACACCTGAAGAATACCACTTCATATTTTCATAAACTCCGACAATCAGTCCGTGATTTACAGCAATAAGATAGTCGCAATTTTCTGCTCGTTTGGTGTCGATTATCCAATGACCTCTCGCACATTCCATAACTTGGCTGTCTGACATATCGTATTTATAAAGTGAATTTATTTTAACAATTAAAAGATTGCGGAAAATATCTTCTTTTGAAAGAATTTCGGCACCGTAAATTTTTTCAAAATCTTCAGCTGTAATAACAGGTGCTGTGTGGTGTCCAGAAACTACATTAGTCAGCGATTGAGAGTCAATGTAGTTCATTATATTTATCAAAGCCGATTCGGCAACGAATGCCTCTTTTTCCGAAAGACCATATGATATAATTAGTTTTTTGATTTTGTTACCCGATGAGAGTATTTCTTTTATACGATTCGACTTATTTGAGTTATCGAGTTTTTCTTCGTGTTGAAAAATACGGTTGTTAATTCCTTTGCCTATGTAAAAAATTTTGTTATCTCTTGGATCTGCAAGGGCATAAACATAGTAACCTAATTTTTGTTTTACCTTATCGGAAAAGCCATTCATAAGCAACATACCTTTCAGCTTAATTTATTTAATGATACCATAAATGTTAAATACGGTAAAGCGTTGTTTTGTGTACTTGATTTATACAAATACGGTCGAGAAAATTCGGTGTATTGTTTTACGCCTGTCTTCCCGACCGCATTTTTTATTATTACCTATTTTTAAAAATCATTCTTCCATTTGCTTGCCGAGGAATGCGGCGGCGGTTTGTGCAAGCTTAATTTCGGCATTTGTCGGGATTTTGGTCTGTTCGCCTGTGAGCATAACTACCGCACCCGAAACATCTCCGGCAGCGATAATCGGATAGATTACCGATGCATAATGTTCAATGCCCTCAATCGGCTGAATATCGCCGAGCGTCTGCTGTGTTGCCGAATAGGTTTTGCGATTTTCCATATATCCCTCAAGCACGGTTGTTACCCTGCGCTCAAGAAATTCACGCTTTGAAACCCCTGCGGCGGCGATTACATGGTCACGGTCTGTTATGATTGTCGGCATTGAGCTGATTTTGGCAAGCACATCTGCGTATTGTGACGCAAACTCCGCAAGCTCTCCGACAGGCGAATATTTTTTAAAAATAACCTCGCCGTCCGTTGCGGTATAAATTTCGAGCGGATCTCCCTCACGAATACGAAGCGTCCGCCTGATTTCTTTCGGTATAACCACTCTGCCGAGATCGTCGATTCTTCTGACGATTCCTGTTGCTTTCATATTAAAAACTCCCTTCGGACAATTTTGCCCTTTGTCTGATACATATTCAGCAAATTATTTGCAGTAATATTGTTTGATTCATACAGTTTTTTATACCGAAATTTTCTTTGGTGACATATTTTTACAACATATAAAAAATATAACTTTATCACGATTTAGTTAATCGTAACCAACTAAATTGCAAAATAATCTTGACTTAGCAAAAACAGTGGTTTATAATTTAGTTAATCGTAAATAACTAAATCATAAATGAGTAATTTGCAAACGGTCAGAGGTGAGAATTTTGTTTATAGGCAGAAAGTATGAGCTTTTACAGCTTAACAGATTATATAACAGCGGAAAATTTGAATTTGCCGTCATATACGGTCGCCGCCGTGTGGGAAAAACGGCTATCATAAACGAGTTTGTCAAGGATAAAAACGCAATTTGTTTCACAGGAGTTGAAACAAATGCAAAGCAAAATCTTGAAAATTTGAGCGAGTGCATTCTTGAATTTTCAACAGGAATGAAAACGGATACTGCTTTTTCAAACTTTCAGTCGGCACTTGAATATGTTTTTAAATTGTCAGAGAACAAAAGAATCGTCCTTTGCCTTGACGAATATCCGTATGTAGCAAGAGCGTCAAGAAGTCTTGCATCAACACTGCAAATGTTAATTGACAAATATAAAGACAGTTCAAAGTTGTTTCTTATTCTCTGCGGTTCATCAATGTCATATATTGAGGACCATGTGCTTGCATACAAAGCACCCTTGTATGGCAGAAGAACGGCTCAGTTTAAGATTTTGCCGTTTGAATTTTGCGAGGCTTGTGAGTATTTTAACGGAATGTCACCTGAAGATAAGGCACTTGCCTACGGGCTTGTGGGAGGTACACCGCAATATCTTTTGCAGATTAACAACAAAATTTCAATAGAGGATAATATAAAAAATATTTTTCTGAATCCTGTATCGGCTTTGTATGAAGAGCCTAACAATCTTTTGAAACAAGAGGTAAGAGAGCCGGCTATTTATAATGCCGTGATTACGGCAATTGCTACGGGTGCATCAAAAATATCGGAGATTTCAACAAAGGTTGGAGAAACCTCAAGCACTTGTGTTGCTTATGTCAAGAATCTTGTTGCTCTCGGAATTGTGAGAAAAGAAGTGCCGTACGGTGAAAAATCCACGAAGAAAACAATTTATTCTATTGAGGATAATATGTTCAGATTTTGGTATCGTTTTGTGCCGGAAAATTCTTCGATAATTTCAAGAGGTGCGGTTGAACTTGCGTACAGTCGAATTGCACCGTATTTGTCGGATTATATGGGTGCTGTGTTTGAAGAAATCTGCAAGCAGTATTTGTGGAAAAGGCTGCTGAACGGTGATTCAGAAATTGATTTTACGGATATCGGCAGATGGTGGGGAACAAATCCAAAAACAAGACAACAGGAAGAAATTGATATAATCGGCTCGGCAGATAAAAATACGGCTCTTTTTGGTGAATGTAAGTGGCGTAATGAAAGTGTTGACCTCGGTGTTCTTGAAACACTTGTTGAACGCAGTAAGCTTTTTAATTTCAGCAAAAAGCATTTTTATATTTTTTCAAAGTCCGGTTTTACAAATGGTTGCATTGATAAGGCAAATGAACTCGGAAATGTCAGCCTGATTGCTTATGATGATATTTTAAAATATAATAACGAAAATTAAATGTAAAAATCCCCGTCGGAGAAATCTGACGGGGATTTGACTTTGTTGTAAGCTATTACGCTTTTTTGGATTTTGAGGTGATTTTATCTGCGATTTTGGTAACTATGACGCAGAGGATGATTGTGAAAACCATATCGGGCAGAGTGTTGCCGACTATGGTATCAACATTCAGCAAGAAGCGATATGCCGCAAAGCCTGCAAGCCATACTATGATGTTGCAGATGTCAACGGCTTTGTTTGCTCTGTCTTTTTTGAGAATGAAAAAGTCTGCAATCTGAATGGCAATCATCGGAGCAAATACCGAACCGATGAGATAGAGAAAATCGGTAATGTCATCCATAGGATAAATAATTGCGGCGATTACACCTACTATTGTTACTGCAACGGCAACATATTTTCCTTTGAGTTTTGAGAATATCGACTCACTCGAAATTCCTGCCGAGTAAGCATCAAGGAAGGTTGTTGTAACTGTTGAAAGGATTACAATTACAAGACCTGCAATGCTGAGTCCTGATTTAAGCATGATTTTTGCAATATCGCTTTCGCCTGTAAGGATAGACGCACTCATACCGATTATGTACATCCAACAGCTTACCGCACCGTAAACAAGTGTGCTTGCGAGAGTTGCCTTGAACGGCTTTTCCGCCTCTCTTGTGTAGTCGCTAATGAGCGGTAACCATGAAAGCGGCATTGCTACCGAAAGCTCAACTGCCGCACCGAATGACATTGAGTCATCGCCAGCCGCACCCATACCGTTGCCGTTTCCGAAAATAAAGAAACACATCACGATTGTGAGAATGAACAGTGCCGCCATTGCGATTGTGTTGAGCTTGCCGAGGTTTGAAATGCCGACAAGAATCCAAAGTACAATCAATGCACCGATTACGATACAGGCAATCCACCTGCCTGTGTCGCCCATATTCAGAATACTGTTCACGGAAAGTGAGCCGTCATAAATCATAATGGCTGTCCAGCCGACAAGCTGAATAACATTGAGGACAGAGAAAAGAAGTCCGCCCTTGTTGCCAAAGCTCATTTTTACGGTTTCCATTGAGCTTTTACGGCACTTACCGCCGATGAGTCCTGCACAAAACAGCATTGCACATCCGATTATGTGACCGATGATTACGGCTAAAATGCCCTTTTCAAAACCTAACGGAGCAAAGTATGTACCTGTGAGAATTTCGGCGATTGAAACGCCTGCTCCGAACCATATCAAACTGTTTTCAAATACACTTGTCTGCTTTTTCATTGCTCTGCCTCCGAATTTTCTTTTGTAAATTTACTTTGAATGTCAAAAGCGTGGTTCATGGGACCGCTGCCTTTGCCGAGGTCAAGCATTGCCGCAAGTGCGCCTGAAATATAATCCTTTGCACGCTTTACGGAAGCGTCAAGGTCAAAGCCTTTTGCAAGATTTGCGGCTATCGCACTTGAAAGTGTACAGCCTGTTCCGTGTGTGTTGGGATTGTTGATTCTTTTGCCGTTGTACCATGTGTAGGTGCCGTCTTTAAAGAGCAAATCATTTGCATCGTTAATCTGATGTCCGCCCTTGCAGAGAACCGCACAACCGTACTTTTCGCTGATTATTTCAGCGGCTTTTATCATTTCTTCCTCATTTGAAATTTTCATTTCAGAGAGAACTTCCGCCTCCGGAATATTCGGTGTAAGAACTGTTGCAAGCGGAAAGAGATGCTCTTTAAGAGTGCTTACCGCCTCGTCGCTGATAAGCTTTGCTCCGCTTGTTGCCACCATAACCGGATCGACAACAATATTTTTTGCATCGTACTTTTTCAGCTTGTCCGAAATTGTTTTGATAAGGCTTGATGAAGAAACCATTCCGATTTTTACGGCATCGGGATAAATATCCGTAAAGATACTTTCAAGCTGTTCACCCAGAAATTCGGGTGTGGATTCCATAATTGCCGTAACGCCGGTTGTGTTCTGTGCGGTAAGTGCGGTGATTGCGCTCATAGCATAAACACCGTTTGTTATCATAGTTTTGATATCCGCTTGAATACCGGCGCCTCCGCTGCAGTCACTGCCAGCGATTGTTAATGCTGTTTTCATTTTAATCTCCTCTTTGCATTAATTTTTTACAGCGACAAAAGGTGGTGCCCCCAATCTGCCGCTTTTTCAAAGCTGTCTGCGTAGTAATCGCAAACGGCTTTTATTCTGTTTTTGTCATTCCTGCTCGATTCGTCATACACTCCCACCGTTTTGAAACCTGCCTTGTGAGCAGTTTCTGCGGCAAAAACAGCGTCCTCGAATACAAGCGTTTCACTCGGAGCTGTTCCGAGTTTATCTGCACAGGCAAGGTAAATATCGGGACTTGTTTTGCCTTTTCCGATTTGTGAACAGGTCACAATGTCCGTAAAATATTTTAGAATACCGAGCCTTTCAAATGCCTTTTTAATATGCGTTTTGTCGCTTGATGTTGCAATAATCATTTTGATATTGTTCGATTTCAAAAACTGCAAAATTTCTTTTGTACCGTTTTTTAAACCGACCTCATAAAAGTAAAAATCTTCAATGATTTTCAGCACACCCGAAACTATTTCATCAGTTGAAAAGGAAAGAGCATACTGCTTTTTCATATACTCCGCACTCTCCGTCAGACTCATAGCACAGAGCTTTTCGGAAAGTCTGTTTTCGGCTGTTTTGCCGACAGACGAGAGGTAACGCTCTCCTGCGTCATCCCATATCTTCATTGAATCGAGAAGTGTGCCGTCAACATCAAATATTGCAGATTTAATCATTTGCAACCGTCTTTTCCGTAAGTGCTCTAAGCTCTGCTGTTGCCTTTGTAATATCGGGCTGAGCGAAAATAGCACTGATAACGGCAATGCCTACGATACCTCTGCCCTTGAGTTCCGTAACATTTTTGGAGCTGATTCCGCCGATTGCGATTACAGGAATGTCAACAGCCTCACAAATTTTCTGAAGTTCATCGTGTGAAACATCGTCTGCATCGTCCTTTGAGCCTGTTTTGAAAACTGCTCCGACTCCGAGATAATCTGCTCCGTGCTTCTGAGCAAGAAGAGCCTGTTCAACAGTCTGAGCCGAAACACCGATGATTTTGTCGTCACCGAGAATCTTGCGGACATTGCCTGCCTCCATATCACTCTGACCAACATGAACACCGTCAGCGTCAATTTCTTTTGCAATTTCTACATTGTCATTGATTACGAACGGAACATTGTACTTTTTGCAGAGTTTCTGAATTTCAAGAGCCTCTTCAAGAAAATGCTTTTGGTCAAGATTTTTTTCTCTTAACTGAATGAATGTTGCGCCGCCTTTAATAGCCTTTTCAACCTGACTGCAAAGTGTTTCACCGTTAAGCCATGCCCTGTCGGTTACGGCATAGAGCAACAAATCTTTTTTATCGCAATTCATACTTTGCTCCTTTTTCAAGTGTTTCGGCATCCATATTATAGATAGCGTCAATAATTCGGTTGCGGTATGTTGAGTTGCCGTCTGTTTCTGCCATATTTGCAAAAGCGATTTCACCTGCAAGTCCCATTGTACAAACTGCTGCGGCAGTTGCCTCAAGAACATTGTCGGGGTTTGCAACGATAAATGCAGTTGTCATACCCGAAAGCTGACAGCCCGTTCCTGTGATTTTGCTCATTTCGGGACGACCGTTGCGGATTACATAGCATTTTTCGCCGTCACTTACAAGGTCAATAGCGCCTGTGATTGCAATTACGCATCCCGACTTTTTGGCATAATCCTTTACAAATGCAACTGCGTTATCGAGATTTTCTTCTGTTACCGCATCCGATACATCGGCATCAACACCCTTTGTTGTGCCGCTTCCGAGTGCAAGAGTTTTGATTTCCGAGATGTTACCTCTGATAACATCAAATTTGATTTCTTTTGCAAGCTTAACCGCTGTGTCTGTGCGGAGCTTGCTTGCGCCTGCGCCGACAGGATCAAGTAGAATCTTGTGAGAAAGTTCATTAGCTTTTTTGCCCGCAATGAACATACCCTCAATTGAGTTTTTGTTAAGTGTACCGATGTTGATGTTAAGACCGCCGCAAATGCTTGTGATGTCGGCAACATCATCGGGTTCGTCTGACATAATCGGACTTCCTCCGCAAGCGAGAAGTACATTTGCAACATCATTTACTGTTACATAGTTTGTGATGTTGTGTACAAGCGGTACATTTTTTCTTACATTTTCAAGACAATTTCCAATCATAGCGGATTCTCCTTTATAAAAATAAAACGGACGCACCAACAAAAGGTGTGTCCGTAAAGGCTCGCTGTTTCCCTCCGTTGGCATTATCCAAATCAGGTCATAGGTCGAGGCATTCAGCCTCCTCTCAGCCGACTAACTTGTCAGCTCCCTTACTTATAATATACAATTTGTGTCGTAATTTGTCAATGAAAACTTGACAAATAGTCACCGAGAACGATTATACGAATCTATCCTCAGTAAAATCTTCTGTATTCAGTATATCTTTTATGTAAAAAAACACTGATTTTTAAATATCAGTTGACTTGAAGAAGAAAAAACAGTACAATAAAAATAAACAGATAATATGGTTGAATTTGCTGTTGTAAAGGGGTTTTCCTCGAAATTATTTTTTGTTGAATAGGAGAAGAAGTATGTTTTGTAAAAATTGCGGAAGGCAGTTATTGCCTAATGAAAAGTTTTGTGCCGATTGCGGAGCGCCTGTACCCGTACAGGAATCAGCTGTACAGAACGAACAGCCGATTGCAGAAAATCAGTCGGTTGAACAGACTGCCGATATGAATGTTCGGAATGAGCAGACACAGCCTGTTGAAAATCATCAGACTGACGCATATAATCAGATGCCTGCAAATGATTATTCCGCACCGCAGTATCAGACAGTTAATGCACAGGGCGGATATAATCAGTATCAGAACGGTCAGCAGGGCGGATATTCTTATGATTATAACAATCAGGGCGTTCAGCCACAGTATGCACAGCCGATTCCAAAGAAAAAGTCAAAAACACCGTTTATAATTACAGCGTGCGGCATTGCGGTTGCACTCGTTGTTGCAATTGCGGCATTCTTTATATTTAACGGACTTAACAAAAACACTCCTCAGGGACAGATTCAGGGTACATGGATTGCCGAGGAGAAAGGAGTAAGCCTCCAACTTGAGTTCAAGCCTGACGGAACAATCGGTATCCCGAATGCAAAAGAACTCGGCAAACTTATTTCAAGTTATGCCGGCAGTTCCGATTACGGCGATTTAATAAACTATGATGAGATTTTTAATTTGATTGATATGAAGTACAGCATTGATGATGAAAAAACTCTTTCAATCAGCGTTGAGGTGTCTTTTGTAAATCAAAGTCAGTCGCAGTCACTCAAATGGTCTGACGATCCCGCAAACGGCGGTTCGGATACATGGGGAATCGAGGGCGATACTCTCTACATTGCCGGCACAAAGCTGACAAGAATCAATAACTGATATTGTCTTAAAAAATTCGTAAAAAAACAAGGTCACGGTTCAAAATCGTGACCTTTTGTTGTGTGGAATATACAGGCTCTGTCAAAAAAATTCGTCGTTGTCCGATGAACGATACTGTATGACAATCACTTTGTGTTTTTGTGATAATTCGATTTATCACAAAATATGTGCGCTTACTTGCGGGCGGATGATATCTGCACCTACAACTCAAACAGAAAAATTGCAAAAATAAAAAAGCACCTGCGGTTACAGGTACTTTTGACTTGGAGCGGATGACGGGGATTGTTTAATGCAAAAAGTTCTACCCCGCCAACTGCTTGCGGTGCGTAACCCTAACTCTCATCAACGCTCTTAATTTTAAGGTTTACCGTCTGAAATACAGTCGCAATGCGTTGCACATAAATGTATTTCCTTTTGCTCCTTATTTCAGACAGCGCTTTGCTCCCTCTTTCCGCCACTGGCGGCGGTCGCAAGGCTACGCCTTCGAGCCCCTTGTTTGGCAAAAAAATCTGTAAAATAAAAAAACCAGTACATCAACTGTACTGATTTAATGGAGCGGATGACGGGGCTCGAACCCGCTACCTCCACCTTGGCAAGGTGGCGCTCTACCAGATGAGCTACATCCGCATTTTATTGGTGCCTCCGGGCGGAATCGAACCACCGACACGGGGATTTTCAGTCCCCTGCTCTACCGACTGAGCTACAGAGGCAAAAATTGGCGACCCGGAACGGGTTCGAACCGTCGACCTCTAGCGTGACAGGCTAGCGTTCTAACCAACTGAACTACCGGGCCAAATGTGGTGGGAACAACAGGGCTCGAACCTGTGACCCTCTGCTTGTAAGGCAGATGCTCTCCCAGCTGAGCTATGCTCCCACATGCCTATATCGCTCATCGAAGTTCTGTCGAATTTCGATTACATCTCAGCGACAGGTAATATAATACTATAAAATCAACCGATTGTCAATACCGTTTTTGCAGTTTTTTAAAATTTATTTGCTAATTGCGATTTCGTGATTATCGGCAATCAGAACATAGTCGCTGAAGTTATTAATACAAGTATGGTAAACCCCTTATTTCAAACAGTAAACAAGAGTTTCGCCCCGTGTTTTCACACGGTATTATTTGAAAGCGCAGTTCGCTGTTACAGTATAACAATTGTTTTGCGACATTTATAAAATCGGGTCTGTCAAAAAAATTCAGTAGTTACTTGCGGGCGGATAATATCCGCCCCCACAGATTTGTACAAAAAGAAAAGACAGCACAATTTCTGTACTGTCTTAGTTGGAGCGGATGACGGGGATTGTTTAATGCGAAAAGTTCTACCTCGCCAACTGCTTGCGGTGCGTAACCCTAACTCTCATCAACGCTCTTAATTTTAAGGTTTACCGTCTGAAATACAGTCGCAATGCGTTGCACATAAATGTATTTCCTTTTGCTCCTTATTTCAGACAGCGCTTTGCTCCCTCTTTCCGCCACTGGCGGCGGTCGCAAGGCTACGCCTTCGAGCCCCTTGTTTGGCAAAAAAATCTGTAAAATAAAAAAACCAGTACATCAACTGTACTGATTTAATGGAGCGGATGACGGGGCTCGAACCCGCTACCTCCACCTTGGCAAGGTGGCGCTCTACCAGATGAGCTACATCCGCATTTTATTGGTGCCTCCGGGCGGAATCGAACCACCGACACGGGGATTTTCAGTCCCCTGCTCTACCGACTGAGCTACAGAGGCAAAAATTGGCGACCCGGAACGGGTTCGAACCGTCGACCTCTAGCGTGACAGGCTAGCGTTCTAACCAACTGAACTACCGGGCCAAATGTGGTGGGAACAACAGGGCTCGAACCTGTGACCCTCTGCTTGTAAGGCAGATGCTCTCCCAGCTGAGCTATGCTCCCACATGCCTTTGTCGCTCTATCGAAGTTCTGTTGAATTTCGAATATCTCTCAGCGACAGATATTATCATACTACAACTTGTTCCAAATGTCAACACTTTTTTGAAATTTTTTTCATTTTTATGAGTGACATCACGAACATTTGCGACAAGGCCTTTAAAATCTTTATTCTTTGCTGTTTTTCTCTGCAATCAGCTTTTCAAGGTCATCCTTTGTAAAGACATATTTCTTATTGCAGAAGTGACAGGTTGCAACGGCAACACCCTGTTCATTGACCATAGAACGGATGTCATCATCGCTGAGGGTACAAAAATAATTTTCAAGCTTTTCTTTTGAACAACCGCAAACATACTTAACAGGGTTTTCGTCAAGCACTTCAACCTCAAAGCCTTTGAGGGCTGTTTTGCAGATATCGAGAATACTCATACCCTTTGCAAGCATAGTTGTAACGGGTTCAAGCTCTGCAATATTCTTTTCAAGCTTGTCGATAACAGTATCGTCTGCACCCGGAAGAAGCTGAATAAGCAATCCGCCTGCAAGCAAAACCTCGCCGTCCTCTTTGTCAATCAGCACACCCAAGGCACAAACTGTGGGAATCTGTTCGCTTGTTGCGTAGTAGTTTGCAATATCCTCGGCAATTTCACCGCTGACAAGCTCAACCTGACCTATGTACGGATCGCCTGAACCGTAGTCACGCATAACATTTAGCATACCTGTTCTGCCGACTGCTTTTGCAACATTGATTTTGCCGTTTTCGTAATATTCCGTCGGGCAGTCTGCATTGCCGACATAACCCTTTACATTGCCGCTGCTGTCGCCGACTGCAATAACGGGACCGAGTTCACCGTCACCCATTACACGGAGGTTGACTGACGCATCTTTCTGTTTGAGCATATCGCCCATAATTGAGGTTGCACACAAAAGTCTGCCGAGTGCGGCTGTGGCACTGCGTGAAAGATGGTGAATCTTCTTTGCGGTAAAAACTATGTCAGAGGCATCAACGCAAGCCGCCATAATCGCACCGTCAGATGTAATACAACGAATTATTTTATCCATATCGGTTATCCTTTCGATTCATTAAACTCTTTGTTGCGTGATTTTTTCATCCTTGCAACATAAATTGCCCTCTGTTCATCCGCCTTCGGGCTTTCAAGGGAAAGGTCGCCGTAAACAGCCTCTACTTCAAAACCTGCATCCGTGAGCAATTTTCTGATTTCATCATCTGTATAGGCTCTTTCCGAAAAGCTTTCGGACGAACGATAATACACACCGTTTTCTTCCTCAAAGAAATCAAGGTCGATTTTTACCTTGTTATCATCTTCGGGAGTGTTTTGCCATACGCAGAAAACGCTGTCGTTTTCATACACAAAGGTATTATCCGCAAGAACATTTTTATGTTTGTACACCGTGTTGACATCAAAAATAAACAGACCGTCATCATCCATAAAAAGTCCCACACGGTCAAATGTCTTTGCAACATCTTCAATTTTTGTAAGATGATTTATGCTGTCGAGAGTACACACACAGGTATTTATTGTACCATACAAGTCAATACTCTGCATCTTCTGCCTTAAAAACAGGATATCAAGCCCTTCTTCGGAGGCACTTTGCATTGCCTCGCTGAGCATTTCCATACTGTAATCAATTCCGAAAACATCCACTCCCCGCTTTTTCAAAAGTCGGGTAAGAGTTCCCGTTCCGCAGGCAAGGTCAAGCGTTATGCCCATATCATGACCGAAACTTTCGGCAAGCTTCAAAATATAGTCACAGCGTTTTTCATAGCAGGCGTCCTGCATAAGTCCGTCATAAAATCGGGCAAATGACAAATAGCTCGGCATTACTCTTTTTCTCCGTTTTTAATTCGGTCAAGCACAAGCGTGTAGCCGTATGTATCGTTGTCAAACAACGCTCTTTTCACTCGACTGATAGTTGCGGTTGACGCACCTGTTTCCTTAACAATTTCGGTATATACTTTTTTTTCGGTAAGCATTTTTGCAACAACAAGACGCTGTGACATGGCTTTAAGCTCTGCACTTGTGCATAAATCTTCAAAAAAGCGATAGCAATCTTCCTCGTTTTCAAGAGAAAGAATTGCCTTGAATAAATAGTCGGTAGAATCATTTTTCAGCTTTGAATTCAAAACCGTTTCCTCCTTAATTTTGTTTCCGTAAATTTTGCAAACAATATGTTTTCATACACTAAAATTTTAACACACAAAAGTATGAAAGTAAAGTAAAAACTGCTTTTTCGTCTTTTTTTACGAAATTTGCCTGTGATTTTTTACACATAAATTTATGCAAACACAAAACAGCCGTCCGACTGAACAGCTGTTTTGCACTTACGGTTAAATGTTTTTCTTTATCGTATCGAGAGCGCCTTTTTCAATACGGCTGACCTGTGCCTGTGAAATTCCTATTTCAGCCGCAACCTCCATCTGAGTTTTGCCACGGAAAAACCTCATTGAAAGAATCCGCTTTTCCCTGTCCGAAAGATTTGTAATTGCCTCTTTTACGGCAATTTCTTCAAGCCATGTTGAATCGTCATTCTTATCGCCTATCTGATCCATTACATATATAGTATCGTTTCCGTCCGAAAACACGGGTTCATAAAGCGACACCGGCTCGACAATTGCCTCAAGCGCAAGCACCACCTGTTCTTTCGGCATCTCCATAATTTTGGCAATTTCTTCAACAGTCGGCTCACGGTTGTTTTTATTTGTGAGCTGTTCTTTTATCTGCATTGCACGGTAAGCCGTGTCCCTCATTGAGCGTGAAACCCTGACTGAGTTGTTGTCACGCAGAAACCGTCTGATTTCACCGATTATCATAGGCACTCCGTAGGTGCTGAATCTTACATCAAGCGTCGGATTAAAATTGTCAATCGCCTTGATAAGCCCGATTACACCCACCTGAAACAAATCGTCGGGATTTTCGCCCCTGTTTGTAAATCTTTGAATTACGGACAGCACAAGCCGCAAATTTCCGTTAATCATCTTGTCTCTTGCCTTTTTCTTTTCGGCAGGAGAACCGTTTTTGATTATATTAAGCAGTTCCCGTTTTTCGCTTTCTTTGAGCAGTTTAAGCTGTGATGTGTTTACTCCGCAGATTTCAACTTTTCCGTATTGCAAAGAATTACCCCCGAATCTGAATTTTAATCGGTTTTGTCTTTACAATAGTTATTGACGGTTTTACCGCTTTTATACTTTGAGTAATTTTTTTAAAAAGTTTTCTAAACTTTAAAATTGTACATTGACAATGGTACAATCAAATGGTACAATTTAAGTGTAGAATTAGCCATGTTATACAAATTCGCATATAAATCATTAAAAGGAGGACGGCTATGTTTACAATTGATTTCACAAGCCGTGTGCCGATTTACGAGCAGATTTGCAACAATGTAATCAGACTTGCATCGGCAGGTGTGTTCAAATCGGGTGACAGACTGCCGCCTGTACGAACGGTTGCAAAAGAAATCGGAGTAAACCCGAATACCGTTGCAAAGGCATACCGCACGCTTGAAATTGACGGCTACATTTACTCAACTGTCGGCAGAGGAACATTTATGACCGACAAGCTGACAAAAGACACGGCATACAGAGATATGGCTCTGAAAGCATTCAGAGAAGCCACCAAAAATGCAGAACTGTACAGCGTTCCCCGCCAACAGCTTATTGACATTATTGACGCCATATACGAAGGAGGCGGTAAGAATGATTGAGGTTAATCACATAACAAAAAGGTTCGGTAAGGTAACTGCCGTTGATGATTTTACGCTCGACATAAACCGGGGCTCCGTGCTCGGCATTGTCGGAAGCAACGGCGGCGGAAAATCAACACTTCTGAGAATTTTGTCAGGTGTGTTTGATGCTGACAGCGGTGAAGTTAAAATTAACGGTCAGAACATTTATAACAATCCGTCTGTTAAGGGCGAATGTTTTTTTATTCCCGATTTTCCGTATTTTTCAAACAGCGCAACACTCGAAAACACGGCATATCTTTACCGCAGTCTTTACCCGAATTGGAACGAGAATGCTTTCAGACAATTTTGCTCCGTGTTTCCTATTGACCCTGATGCAAAAATAATTGATATGTCAAAAGGTATGCAAAGACAGGCGGCTTTGATATTGGCGATTTCAACCTGTCCGAGATATCTTTTGCTTGATGAAATTTTTGACGGACTCGATCCGGTTGTCCGCCGTCTTGTAAAGAAAATTCTAATTGATAATGTTTCAGCAAACGATATGACCGTTGTCATTGCGTCACACAATCTGCGTGAGCTTGAAGAATTGTGTGACAGAATCTGCCTAATCCACAAGGGCAAGTTGCTTCTTGAGCGTGAAATTGACGAAATCAAGCTTGGACTCCGCAAGGTTCAGGTTGCGTTCACGGAAGTTCCCGACAATTCGTTCTTTGAAGAAATCAATGTTATCAATTTGTGGAGAAACGGAAATATATTCAACCTTACAATCAGAGGAACGGAAGATGAGTTTATGCCAAAGCTTGAGGAGTGTAAACCCCTTTACATTTCAGCCGTTCCGATGACATTGGAGGAAATTTTTATAAGTGAAATGGGGGCAGCAGGTTATGACGCAGAAAACATCATTTAAAAGCAGAATGAAACAGGCATTTTCATTCTTCCGCAGTGACCTGAGAGCCTGTACTCCGTTGCTTGTTGTATTCGGACTTATCTCGGCTGTCACGGTTGTAATCTGCTACACAATATGCGTTGTGCTTGGCGATGATATGACCTTTACAGGTGCATTGTTAAGCCTTAACTTTCTGGGAGTTACGAACTCAGGCACAGGCATAATCGAGATTTTCCAGTATTCATCGGCAAACCTCATTTATCTTATTTCAATAATATTTACAATCATCTACACGGTGCGAATTTATTCGTATCTGCACAATAAACGCAAGGCTGATTTGTACGGTTCTCTGCCGATTGGCAGGTCAACGCTGTTTGTCACAAAAACAGCGTCGGCATACCTCATGTCAATTATCCCGACATTATTTTTCCTCGGAGTGATTTCAATTATCACGGTCTGCACGGGAAATTCCGTAATAAGCGAGCTTAGTTCGATGTTCCTCAAAATATGCCTCGGAACACTTGCATCAATCTCGTTTTTCGGTCTTGTTGCAATTTGTTGCGAAACAATGCTCAACTCCGTGCTTATGTTCATTGCGGTTTGCGTAGCTTATCCGCTTTCCGCAATCTTCATCAAAGGCATTGTTGTGGGTTGTTTTGACGGCTTTTATGTGGGCATTTTCAAAGACAGCATCATCATGAACGCACTCAATCCGCTTGCCGCATATGACGGAATCAACATTATTTACTGGCTGATTTTCTCGGTTGCTTGCATTGTTCTCGGCGCTTTTCTTGCAAAAAAGAGAAAGGCGGAAAGAGCACAGTCGGCATTTGCATTCCACCTTCCGTGCTACATAATCAAGGTGCTTGTTTCGTTCCTTGCAGGTATGTTCCTCGGTGTGCTTTTCGGCTCGGTAAATGTTCTGGGCGGATATGCGGGTTTTGTTTTCGGATTTATTCTTGCAAGCGTTCCCGTTTACATAATCGTTCATCTTATTTTGTACAGAGGCTTTTCAAAGCTTATCAAAACTTCGATTCCGCTTGGTGCGTTAATTATTGTAAGCTGCGTCGGTGTTGCTCTCTGCTGTTTTGACGCATTCGGCTACAACAGTTATGTACCGAAAACTCAGGATATCAAGAGTGCCGGATTCTATGACGCAAATTCAAACTATCAGGCAAAAGGCAGTGCTGTCGGCAAAAATCTTAAAGATATGGCTGACGATATTACAGACAAAGACACAATCACAAATATCCTGGAGGCACATTTCAAGCTTGTTGACAACCGCAATTATTCGGTAAAGAACAAGTTCAAAAACACTTGGGTTTCAATGTTCAAGGACAATGTTCCTGTATTCAGCGAGATTTCAAAAAATCCCGATTACGCATTTGCCTACACACTCAACAACGGTAACATCGTTACAAGAACATATAGCTCTGCATCGGCTTTTGAAGAAACTGAGAGCTATCTTTCAAGCACTTATAACGAACTTGACACATCCGACATCATCTATTCAAAGGGCTATATCAAGGCATACAGTCCGCTTGTGAAGGCTGATTACAAGGATATTAACACATTTATCGTTGCAGGCTTTGACGGCAAAGCAACTGACGATAAGCATCCTGATTTTGTATCAAGCAAAATTATTTATACTGATGATAACGGAACAGTAAGTTATTCTAAAAATTACAAAAATGCAGCCGAAAAAATTAAAGAGGCTTTTCTCAAAGACCTTGATAATTGCAGTGACGAGGACTTTGCGAAAATAGATCAAATGACCAAGTATGCAGATCATGCGCTTGATGTTGCCTATGTCAATTACGGTGAATACGAAAGCTTTATAAAATCCGAACCCGATGCTGTATGTGTGATTGCGATTGCAACAGGTGATGTTAATTCGTATTACGATGGAATGAGAAATATGGATTCTTACAACGGCAATACTGCCGCAAGAACACAGGTTGTTTATACTGTTCCCAAAAGCTTTAAAAACACTATAAAAGCGTTGCAGGAGCTTGGTATTCTGAACAGCAAGCTGTATATGGACAAGGATTATCTGCCGGGTGATTCAACATCTTATAAGGAATACACAGGCGAATATTACTACGATGATTACACCTCCTCATCCGATTTGTATGACTATACAGACGATTCTTATATTGACGACAGCGAATATTGATACAGGCATTACACTACAGGAAAGCAGGATTTTAAATGGAACTTTACAACGGACGACCAACCGACTTAACAGGCAGAGAAGACCGTGAAATCAGAGTATATGACCTTCTCGACAGCCTTGGAATTGAATATCAGCGAACCGACCACGGACACGCTGACACAATGGAGGCTTGCAACGAGATTGACGCTGTGCTTGATGTGCTGATTTGCAAGAATCTTTTTCTGTGCAACAGGCAGAAAACCGACTTCTATCTTCTTATGATGCCTGGTGACAAACCTTTTAAAACAAAGGAACTGTCAAAGCAAATCGGAAGTGCAAGACTTTCGTTTGCGACTCCCGATTTTATGCTCGAATTTCTCGACATCAAGCCGGGTGCGGTGAGCGTTATGGGGCTTATGAATGACAAGGACAACCGAGTAAGACTTCTTGTTGACGAGGATGTTCTCAAGGGCGAATATGTCGGCTGTCATCCGTGTGTAAACACCTCAAGTTTAAAAATCAAAACAGCCGATGTTTTCGGAAAGTATCTTGATGCGGTTCACCACACCGCAACAACCGTAAAGCTTATCGGTGAAGATTAAGTATAGAAATCATTAAAAGTATTAAACGGCAACGGGATAAATTTTTCCGTTGCCGTTTCGTTTTTTACAGAACATAACTGCCCCCGAACCTTTAAAAGATTCGGGGGCAGTTGTCTGAATATTAAGAAAAATGAGTGTCAATTATTTGATTTACTTTTCAATCTTTCTTCTGTAGCAAACGAACATTGCACCGCTTGCAACGAGCATTACAAGTGCAACCGAAACAGCAGTCATCGGGTTGCCTGTCTGAACTGCACCGTTGCCGCCTGTTGCAGATTTTGTTACTGTATCCTTTGTTGCAGTATCTTTTGTTGAAGAAATATCTTTTGAAGGAACTCCGTTTGCATAGTAGTTAACCTTGAATGTACCTGTAACCTCTGTTGAATACTCTTCATCTTCGGGAAGATTGAGCCATTCGTTTACATCACCCATAACATAAACTTCAAGATTTGTCTTTGTGTCATCGGGGCGAACATCAACAGGACTTATATATACCATATCTTCCTCTGTGCCGTCAAAAGTCTTTGTGTAAGTTTTGCCTGTAATTTTATCCTTTACAGTAACTTCAAGACCTTTAAATTCGGGATAGAAATATGTTTCATCGTAGTATTCCTTGCTTTCGGGACTTCCGTCATACGGCATATCAGCCTCATAGAAGAAATCAGTATCAGCCTTTGTGTAGTTCACCTTTTCGGGTGCTTTTACGGAAACCACTTCGTAACGGTCATCAAGTTCAGGTACATCCGGCCATATGTTTTTAAAGTTGATTTTATAGCTTGTCTGTGCATCCTGATATGATACATTTACAGTATACTCTCTGTAAATCATATCAACTAAAACTTTAAGAGCTTTTTCAAGGAGTTCATAAAACTCATCTTCGGTCATATCTTCTGTAAACTCAGGCATATTTTTCTCATATTCAATCAATGCCTTAATTACTTCGCCGTAATTAAACGGATCAGCAAGCTCAGCTTTGCAGTCCTTAGCATCAACCTTTTCGGTTGTACCGTCACTGTAAACAGCTTCAATTTCCATGCCTGTAAGGTCAAGTTTGAGTTCAAGATTGAACTGACTGAAATACTTGATTAGGCTTTCTTCTGTTGCATTTTCGTCTGCGATTTTTGATAAATCAATATCAGGTTCAATCACATCCTCTGATGTGTATGTAAGCTTGTCGGGGAGCTTTGTAATTTTAAGCTCTGTTACCTTTTTTGCCTCATCGGGTGTCGCTGTGTCGTCTGTCTGTGCAAACGCTGTGAACACGCATGAAAATGCAAGCATCAAAACGATTGCAAGAGATAATACTCTTTTCATAAATTTTTCCTCCTGAAAACTAAAAATCATTGTATGATAAAAGCATATACAATTACAACGCTATTGTAGCACACTATTTTGCAAAAATCAACTGTTTCAACAAATAATTGTCGCAAAAATTCTTCACTTGTTGTTTTTTATAAATTTTTTATATAGTATATTATTGCATTTGAGGTTTAATTATAATTGTTCAAATAAATTTGTATTTATTGCAAATTTTCTATTGTAAAATTCTGTCATTGCTGATATAATTGTAGACGGAATCAAAAGATTACCGAATACCCGAAAATCGGCATAAAACCTACCCAGCAAATATGGTGATTAAATTGAAAATTCTGCTTAATCCAGACAAAGAAATTGTAAAAGAAGTTCGCAAACAGCTTATACGCACAGGCGGTTATTGTCCGTATATGTTAATCAGAAGCCCTGCAACACTGTGTATGTGTGAGGATTTCAGGGCAAAAATTGCCGATCCCGAATTTGAGGGATACTGCCATTGCCTGATGTATTATAAACAAAAATAGAATTTTATACATAACAAAATAACAAAAATCGGAACAGCCGTGATTGGGTTTACGGCTGTTCCGATTTTTTAGGCAGAAAAACTCAATCGAGTGAAGTAAATCTGAACTTAAATGTTATAATCCCGTTTTCAAATTCGGCTTTATATTTGAATCCATGCATTTCAAGGGCGGATTTTACTATTGAAAGTCCTATTCCGCTGCCACTCTTATTATCTCCCTTTGCGGCTCTGAAATAAGGCTGCCACAATTTTGAGAGATTTTCCCTGTCAAATGACGAGCATTGATTGCTGATTGACAATACATCATCCGAAACATTAAGTGTGATATCCGAACCGTAATCGGAATATTTTTCGGCATTGTCAATCAGATTTTCAAGCACCGTTTTAAGCATGGCAGGGTCAGCCTTTATTTTTGCCTTTGAGTTATAAATAAAAATAATTTCGTGTTCTGTGTGAATATAATAATTTTCAAGAATTTTCTCAATAAACGGTTTAAAGTCAAATACTTCGCAATTCAGCTTTAATGCGGGCGAATCGAATCGTGACAAATCGAGCATTCTGTGAATAAGGCTGTCCATTTCCTCGGTCTGTTGCTGAATGATTTCTATGTTGTGAAGTTTCTTTTCGGTATCTTCCTCATTTTTAAGATTTTCCGCAAAACCGTCTATGACAAACAAGGGGGTTTTGAGATTGTGCGCAATTGCATTTGTCATTTCAAGACGGGTTTCCTCCTGTGCGGTTCGCCTTTTAAAATCTTTCCACGAGAAAATTTCAACCGTAATCACCACCGCCATTATCGTAAACGCAACGGCAAATACCGTTATAAGCTTCCATAGGCAATCGTTGAGTAAATCTATTTCTTTTAAAGAAACAATCAAATAAAACCCCTGTACTGCTTTATATACATGGTCACTGTCATTGGGATCACTTATCAAACGATTCTCTTTGTTGTAATAGTAATCACTGCACAATAAATAACATTTAAAAATCCCGTCATTTACAACAGCAGGTGATTCGTAAATATCATAATAAAGCAAAGCATTATCTTTAAGAATCTGTTCTACATCCTTTTGAGAATATTTAGGTTTGTCTTTTCCAAGAAAAAAATCTTTATCAATTATATTACGGTGCATTTCGTCATTTTCAAACGGAGTAGCCTCTAATTCTTCTATGGTCAAATAATCATATTTGCTAAGGTCAAAGCTATATGTTTTAACAACTTCATCCTGAACATACCAATCATTCACTTTGTTGGTCTTTACAACCTCAAGCTGACAAGGGACATAGCCGTATTTTTCGCTTTCATAAAACTTTTTGCAAATCAAGACATAGTAATTTCCGTCATTATCAGTCGGAGTGTTGAGATATCCGCAAATTTCTTTATACTCATTATCACTGAGCAAATTTTTAATCACATCAAAACTTATATAATTTCTGTTTTGCGATATATAATACACCGTAATAACATTATCCGTAGAAATCGTCAATTTTTTCTTATCAGTAATCTGATAGTATGTATTGCTTTTATCAACATTTTCGTTCAGCAATCCTACTTTGTCATTGTATGGATAAGCTCCATTCACCTTATCATCTTGAGAATCTGTTAAATTTATGCCAAGGTTATGCTCTACATCAATCATCTTCATTTTAAGCTCATTTTCGGCATTGGCAACGAGCAGGTCTTTGGAGCTGTTCAGTATTGCAAGAGAGGTAAAAACCGTTCCCAGCAGACACACAATTATTGTTACGGAAATTATAATGTAATGAAACTTTTTTCGCCGTTTGATATATCTTGATTTCATTTTTTATCCTCCGCCTTATACCCTCGCCGTATTACCGTTTTCAAAACAGACGCATTTTCGCCCAATGCTTTTCGGATATTTTTGATATGCGTGTCAAGCACTCTTTCATCAATCATTGTGTCATAGTGCCACACGGCTGTGATGATTTTTTCACGGGACACAACGCTGTTTTTATTCTCTAACAGAATTTTAAGAATAGCATATTCCTTTGCGGTAAGAGTTACTTCTTCACCGTCGGACACAACAACACCGTTGTTCGGATTGAGCGAAACATTCCCCACCGTAAGCAAATTGTGCCGTACAAGTCCTTTTGAACGCTTGATGAGGGCTTTCACCTTTTCATAAAATACGGGCAGAGCAATCGGCTTTACAATGTAATCGTCACAGCCGAGAGCGTAGCCGTTGAGCATATCCGCCTCGCTTGTTCTTGCCGTGATGAACATAATCGGCACATCGCTGTATCTGCGGATTTCTTTGCAAAGCGTAAAACCGTCCATTTCGGGGAGCATTACATCAAGGAGCAAAAGGTCATAGCTGTTCTCATATGCCTTATCAAGTCCCTTTAAGCCGTTTTCCGCAAGGGTGATATTAAATTTTTCTTTATCTCTTTTTGAAAAATATTCGACAAGCATTTCACGAATATTTTTATCGTCCTCAACCAAAAGAATGTTGTACATTTTCCTCACCGTACTTTGATTGTAATACATTAATCTGAAGTTGATATGTAGATTTCTGTATATTTAAAATTCAGTTTCTGTCATAACTAAAACGGCGGATGCAATTTTCAGCATCCGCCTTGTTTTATGTATCTTATTTATTGACAAAATATCTGATGATATCCTGACGGGTTACGATACCGATAAAAGTACCGAGGTCATCGGTTACGGGGATAAAGTTCTGATTCATTGCCCGTGCAAGAAGCTCGTCCATACCTACCGAAATTTTAACTGCCGGATTAAAGTCGGGACGGAGTATGTCACGGATACGAAATTCTTCCTGTTCTTCAATATCGCCCGAAGTCTTTTTGTCAATTATATGCCACAAGAAGTCACCCTCGCTCACCGTGCCGACATATTTTCCGTCACGGGTTATAACAGGGATAGCGGTGTAGCTGTGAGCACGCATTTTTTCAAGTCCCTGTCTTAGGGTATTGTCCTCATAAATATATTTTAAAGAATCTTTATGCTTTAAAAGCATAATAACATTCATCTTTTCACCTCCAGTCAAAAAACAAGTATTTGTCAGCCAAAGGTCATTATAGTACCAAACAAACAATATTGCAATATCTTTTTACAATATTTTACACAATTATTGCATTTTTGATTTTACATACTTATTTGTAACATATAGCTGTCCGATAAGGTACACCACGCCTGCCGTGAGCAAAAGCGTTTTAACCTGCAAAAGTCCGCTCATCATAAAAATTACTGCGGTTACGGCTGTAAGAAGATATGCCCATAATTTTGAAAATCTGTTAAAGCATAAAAGCCACAAAATAAGTGCAACGACCGTCAGAACACAGGTTGAGATTATCCAAAAGGTTTCCATAATCGGCTTTGTAAAACCGCCCTCAAGCACGCCGATGTTAATTCCCATAAGGAAAATACTGCAATATTTTCCGATTCTTTCTATGTAAAGCATAGCCCTGTTATCAAAAATTGTTCTGTCTATTCTGTTGCTTTTTATATAGACGATGTCGGGTACAAGCAAAGCAATTGCAAAAGCAAGTCCGTACCAGTTAAAAAGATTTGTACTGAAAAAGTCCATAAGTTCACTCCGTTATTTATTGTTTTCCTGGTATTCACAAAATTCCTTCGTTTTGCTCCAATACTTTATTCCCCAGTTTTCAAAATTCCACTCCTCCATATAATCGTTACATTCGTAGTCGATGTACCACAAAAGTCCGTTGTTTAAAATGAAATTTGTCGGGAAATAATCTATGTTAATTCCTTTTGGATTCAACAGTCTGCACATTTCACGAATCTGCTCAATATATTCGGGTTTCATCTCGTTCTGCAAAACAAGCTCATATGCGGTTTTACCGTCAATGTAATCTTTAAGAATCCTCTCGTTTTCTACATCGCAGTCAATAAGTTTCGGCAGTCTTAGCCCGGCATTTTTCAGCCGTTTGTAATCGTTAAGCTCACTTTGAATTTTGTTACCGAAGGTATAGTATGAACACGGCTCATGGTGAATCTGTTTTAAAACATAATTGTGTTCTCCGTCTGAAACAAGGTAGGAATAACCGCCCTTGCCTTTTCCGAGAAGCTTAATGACGGTAAAATCTTTTCCGTTCACACTCATAGTATCCATACGAACACCTCCGCACATATTACCGTATTATTTTATCACAGCTAAAGTTTAGGTGCAAGTTTTAAATTCTTTATGTGTAATGAACAAATGCTAAAATAAGTACATTCGATAAAATAAAAAAGCGTGGATTTATAAATTTATTTTCTCATGCGGCAATTTATTACAAATTTGTTGTTGATTTTCTTATTAAAAAAAAGTATGATATAGAATATATTATTCTGCCCAAATGCCACAGATGTGACATTTGATGCCCACTACAATTGAATAACAACTTTTAACACACAGGAGAAGATTTATTTGGAAAAGAAAAAATTCAGAATCAGCGGAAAGCTGATATTTAATCTCGCTGTTGTGGCAATCTCGATTTATCTGATCATCTACTTCTTTGTTTCGGAGGATGGTCTGATCGACTTGCTCAAAAAGCCTGACGGCTGCAATATGCTGATTATCCTTGCGGCTTTGCTGATTTATGATTTGAACATCCTTGTTGACGCTGTTGTCACGCTGATATATGTGCGGTCAAAGTATGAGAATTTCAGTTTTATTGAGGCTTTGAAGGTCGCATTTGTCGGAGTATTCTTCAGTGCGATTACACCGTCAAGTACAGGCGGACAGCCTATGCAGCTTTACCTTATGTCAAAAAAGAACATAAGCGTAGGTTTCGGTTCGGCTTGTATGACGCAAAAGTTCATTGTGTATCAGATAGTAATGACCGCTGTCAGCGTTATTGCCGTTATCACAAGGTTCAACTATTTCAGCGATGCTTTTACAAACATCTGGTCAACACTTTTCATTATTTTCGGATTTACCGTTCAGCTTGCAATGACGGCTTTGTTCCTGCTTGTTTCATTCAGCCGTAAGGTTACAAACAAGCTCATCAATCTTATTTATAAGATTATGAAAAAGTTCAAGTTCATTAAAAATCCCGAAAAGAAGATTGAAAGACTTCACAAAGAAGTTGATATGTTTCACGACACAAACAAACAGCTTTTTTCAAGCGTAAAACGGCTTGTTGTAATTTATGCACTTGTATTCATTCAGGTAATTTTAATTCTTTCAATCCCCTACCTCATCTATGTTTCATTTGGTATGGCTCCGATTGCAAGAGCGGCAGGTCAGCCGACACTTTCGTTCTATGATTCAATCTGTATTCAGTCATTCGTACTGTTCACAGCAAACCTTATCCCGCTCCCCGGTGCATCGGGCGGTGCGGAGCTTGCATTCACAATGTACTTCGGTTCGTTCTTCAAAATCGGTGCAATAAGCAAAATCAAGCCGGCAATCCTTATGTGGAGATTCATTACATACTACGGAGCAATCCTGATTTCTGCCCCGTTCTCCTACTTTACAAAGGGCAAACGGCGTGACGATGAAATAAAACAAATTGAAGAAGAACTTGAATCGGAAATGGATAATAAAAAGCCGGAAGAAAAAGTAACTCAGTAGTATTTTCATAAATATCTCTTTCAAAAACGGAGCAGACACAATTCAGTCTGCTCCGTTTTTTGCTGTATGACAAACCGTTAGCCATTTTTTACGGTCAATTGTTGAAAACAATTTGTAGTGGCGAACCGTGTTCGCCGCTACAGTATATCATCAAACATTCTGTTTAAGGCAGGTTTTCAGGTCATCTTCTGCGTTGCTGATTGGACGCAAGCCGAATGTTTCTGACAAATACTGCAACACATTCGGGCTTAAAAATGCAGGAAGTGTCGGGCCGAGGTAGATATTCTTTATTCCGAGGCTTAAAAGTGCCAGCAAATCGGCAACCGCCTTTTGCTCATACCACGAAACAATCAGCGACAACGGCAATCCGTTTACATCTGTATCAAACGCGTCGGCAAGTGCTACGGCAATGCAGATTGCGGAGTAAACATCGTTGCACTGACCGATGTCGAGTAATCTCGGCAAGCCGTCGATGTCACCGAATTCGAGCTTGTTAAAGCGGTATTTTCCGCAAGCGAGCGTCATAATTATGCAGTCTTTCGGCACATTTTCAGCAAACTCCGTGTAGTAATTTCTGCCTGGTCTTGCACCGTCACAACCGCCGATAAGGAAAAAGTGTCTGACTTTTCCGCTTTTGACGGCCTCGACAATTTTATCGGCATATGAAAGCGTAGCGTGATGACCGAATCCAACAAGAATTTCGTGCGGTTCAACATCTTCCTTAAAACCGCCGAGTTCAATTGCCTGCTGAATAATTTCGCTGAAATCTTTGTCGCCGTTTTCCTTTTTGCCGATGTGCTTAACGCCCTCCCAGCCGACAACATTTGTACTGTAAATTCTGTCTTTGTACGAATCTCTCGGCCGCATAAGGCAGTTTGTCGTCATAAGAATACAACCGGGGATATTGTCAAACTGCTTTTGCTGATCTTGCCATGCACCGCCGAAATTGCCGATAAGATGCGGATATTTTTTTAAACCGTCATAGCCGTGACACGGTAGCATTTCGCCGTGAGTATAAACATTTATGCCCTTGCCCTTTGACTGTTCAAGGAGCATTTCAAGGTCTTTCAAATCGTGACCCGACACAATAATAAACGGACCTTTTTTGATGTGAACATCAACCTTGTGCGGTGACGGATTGCCGTAGGTTTCAGTGTTTGCTTCATCAAGTTTTTTCATAACTTCAAGAGCATTTTCACCCGTTCTCATCGTCATTCTGATAAGCTCCTCAACCGTGAGCGAATCATCCGTTGTCGCCTCAAGTGCAGTGATGTAAAAATCGTCAACCTGATCGCTGAAATAGCCGAGTTCACGAGCCTGATGACCGTAGGCGCTTATGCCTTTGAGACCGTAAACAATTGTCTGTCTTAAAGAGCGGATGTCGGGGTCAAGCGACTTTTCGTACATAATTCCCGCAAGCGGTGCGTCTTTGAGCATTTCCGACTTTGTTTCGGGAAGATTGTAGGTTGCGTGCAGAGTATGATTTTTGATTTCGCCCACAACTTCACGAAGTTTTTCCTTGATTTGCTGAGATTCACGCAAAAGCGACACATGCACATCGGCATCAAAGTTTACATTTGTCAGCGTTGTAAAAAGGCAGTTTTCCACAAAGCGAACAATGTCCTTGTCAATGTGCTGACCTTTTTCAATAAGCACCTTGCCGTAACAGCTTATGCCCTTCAGCTGAAAGATAAGTAAATCCTGAAGATTTGCAATTTCGGGAGTTTTTCCGCAAACACCGAGCCGTGTGCAACCCTTTCCGTTCGCAGTCTGCTCACACTGATAGCAAAACATCTCGTAACCCAAGTCCATATTATTACTCATAAAAATTACCTCCGAAACATTCTGCAAATATTATCTGCAAATTTTCGGAGGTTTATTCTTAATTTTGATATTCTGTTTTAAAGATTTGCAAAAACCTTTGTGCCTTTATTCTTAATCCAAAACCAAACCGGAAGGCTGATGAGGATAAAATAAAATGCTGTGCAGGCGAGGAAAATTTCAGTCGAAATTTCAATTTCAAAGCTGAGAAGAACCGGATACGCAATAGCAGGTACGCATACGGCAAGAACTGAAAGCAATAACGAAAGCATAACACTTGAACTCTGTTTTACTGCCTCAGCGGTTGTATTCCAGTCAAGCTTTGGCTTTTTCAGGTCAAACATAAGTCCGAGAAGTCCCGAGAACAACGAGAAAATTATCGGAATAAGAATTGTGATAATAACATTAACCGGTTTCATTCCGAGCATTATTGAGAGAACAACCGAGGGTACAAGTGAAACAACGCCGTTTACAATAAAGTGAAGTTTCAGCTTTTGCGCAAGCACCTGCAACGGTGATACAGGAAGCGACTGCATAAGCCAAAGGTTTTTAGCTTCCATTGAAATTGATGCCGCAGAAATCGGTCCCAATGAAATCACAAAGGCAATCACAAGTGGAAGATATACTGAAATCATTTCAATCAATGTACTTGGAAATTGCTTCAGCGTATTAAGCTGGAACACCGCATAAATTGTTCCGCCTACCATAATTAACGCACTGAGTCCGCTGTTAAGCATATAGGTCGCGTTGCCTGTGAACATCATTCTTTCTTTGCGTAAAAGCGCCTTTGATGCAGAGCTTACTTTCAGGGTTTTCTCTTTATACACGGCTTTCTTCGCACCCTTTTTCGCTGTTGCAAGCTTTATGAAACTGTGAGAAAGCACCGCATAAACAATTGCAAAGAATGCAATAATTACTACAGCAACACCAAAAAGCGGCAACAAGTCGCCCGATGCGCCAAGTCCTGTGAGATAAAGCGGATATGCACTGTCCATTATATTTGCACCGATACCAATTGAATTTGCAGCGAGTGTTTTTACAAGGTCCTCTGCCTGATAATAAAGGTAAAAATACAGTGCAAAGAAAACAAGTGAAAATACGATTGTCACAACATTTTTATGTCTTGTCCTTGATGTTACAAATGCAATCAGCCAGCCGAGAACACACGAAACGCTCAGGCTTAAAAGCGGAACTAAAAGCAGAATCACAATCTGACTTACTACAAGCGAAGCCGAAACAGACGCATTTGTTGCATAGGCCGCAAAAGCAGGGACCTGTACAAGTGCACAAAAGAGAAGATTTTGTGCATACAGTGGCAACATTCTGCAAAAGAGAATACTGCGAGGCGGAATAGGCATTGAAAGCAAAAGTTCATTATCCTTTGCCTCATAAAGCTGTGAGAGCGAAAGGAAAATACAGCCTATTGTGCTGATTACAAACGACGCACCCATAACATAGAGGAAATACAACCAACTGAATCCCGATGTTGCAAGCATAGGTGCCATCATACTGAACATATTGTAGAACATAAATGCAAATACAACACCGACAAAAGCGAGAAGAGCAAGATAAACAGCAGGTGAGTTAAACGAACTTTTTTTGCCGTTCTTTTTCTTGTTTGACGAATTTGCGGCGTACCGTGCAAATGCCTTTTGAAATTGGAGTTTAATTAAGGTTTTAAGCATCTTTCTCCTCCAGTTCAAGGAATACATCTTCAAGCGAATCATCGCCCTTGACCTCATCCATTGTACCCGATTTGATAAGTTTTCCGCTTTTGATGATAGCAACCTTGTCGCAAAGCTTTTCGGCAACTTCAAGCACATGGGTTGAGAAGAAAATTGCACCGCCGTTATCGCACATCTCTCTCATCAAAGTTTTGAGAAGGTGGGATGATTTTGGATCAAGACCTACAAAAGGTTCATCCATAATGATAAGCTTTGGGTTATGTATGAGTGCGGAAACAATTGCAAGTTTTTGTTTCATACCGTGAGAATAGCCGTCAATTGTCTGAGCAAGTGCATTTTTAATTTCAAACATTTCAGCATATTTACTGATTCTTGACTGACGGTCAGACTGGCTGATTCCGAAAATATCGGCAATAAAATTGAGGTACTTAATACCTGTCATAAACTCATACAAATCGGGATTGTCGGGAATGTAAGCCATTTTGCGCTTACATTCGAGAGGTTTTTCTTTTACCGACACACCGTCAACATAGATTTCGCCCTCGTCAAAGTTGAGAATTCCACAGCAAGATTTGATTGTTGTTGTCTTACCTGCACCGTTGTGTCCGATAAAGCCGTAAATCTCGCCTTTTTGAATATGAAGTGACAAATCGTCAACAGCCTTTTTGTCACCGTATTTTTTAGTTAAATGTTCTATTCTGAGCATAAGCGCTCCTCCTATAGCCAAATAAATTACGCAAATTATACTACACAAAATATTCTTGTGTCAATATGTTATAAAAATTCAACAAGTTTGAATTACAAACCAATAAATCTGCGAAATTTGGATAACAGAAACCATTTTTGATGAAATGTAAAATCTATTGAAATATTTTGCATTACGAATCATCTTGAATATGTGCAGGAATGATTTATAATATTAGTACAGATTATTTTTTGGAGGTTCATCTTGGCAAAGTTCAAAAGAAAATATACACTCGGGGAAGAAATTTTCAACTCTGTATCACACGGAATCGGTGCAGGTCTGTCGATTGCGGGAACGGTTGTGCTTATCGTTACGGCGGCAATCCACACAAATGCGTGGGGTGTTGTCAGCTCTTGCATTTACGGTGCATCGCTCATCATACTCTACACAATGTCAACTCTGTATCATTCTTTCACAAATGAAAAGGTAAAAGCATTTTTCCGAATAATGGACCACAACACAATTTTTCTGCTGATTGCAGGAACATACACACCGATTACTCTTTACTACCTCAACGGTGTGACAGGTTGGATTCTGTTCAGAATTGTGTGGGCATCGGCAATTTTCGGAATAGTTATGAACTCAATCAACCTTGAAAAAGCAAGGATTCCGTCAATATTCTGCTACATAGGAATGGGTTGGGTAATAATCTTTGCAATAAAACCGCTTATGGAGCATATGCCGTCAATTTCGGGAATCTTCCTCATCATAGGCGGAGTATTCTACACGGTGGGGATTATATTTTACGCAATTAAAAGGGTAAAATATTTTCACTCGATATGGCACTTATTCACGGTTGCGGGAAGTGTGTTCCATTACTTTGCAATTCTTCTCGGATTTTTTCGTATTTAACGAAAGCGAAAGCTGACCGCATAAAAAGCCGCAGGTAAATCTTTCACACAAAAAAATGGGCTACAGAAAAACTTTTTGTTTTTCTGTAGCCCTAAATTTTATAAAAAGATTTGTTTAGTTTGTGGGAACACCTACGGAAACCTCTCTTACAGACAAAGCTTCCTTTGGAAGTGTGTACTTCTGCTTGTAAGCCTTGTAATCTGCGTTGTACTGAATATCATCGGAATTTTTGAGTTCGTGGAGATATTCGTGTGCGTCGTAGCCGTTGCGGTTGATTTCAATAACACCGATTGCAATGTTTGAGCAATGGTCGGAAACTCTCTCAATATTTGTAATAAGGTCAGAGAATACAAAACCGAGTTCGATTGTACAGATACCGTTAGTAAGACGCTTAACATGGGCGTCTTTAAGCTTGTCACGCAGACGATCGATAACCTGTTCAAGCGGTTCAACCTTTGAGGCAAGTGCAAGGTCATTATCAACAAAAGCAACAGTAGCATTGTTGATAATTTCACGAAGTGCGTCAACCATAACGGCAAGACCTGCTTTCGCCTCTTTTGAGAACGAAATGTTCTTTTCGTGAATTTCCTGAGCAACCTTTACAATGCTTACCGCATGATCGCTGATACGCTCAAAATCACCGATTGTGTGAAGAATGAGCTGAATAGTTTTGTTGTCGTCAGCCGAAGGCTGTTTGGAACTGAGCTTTACAAGATAGGTTGAAATAACATCCTCATAGGAATCAATCATATCTTCGTTTTCATGAATTGTTTCCGCAACCTTTTCATCATAATGGTCAACAAGTTCAAGTGCGCCGAGAAGCGTACCCTCAGAAAGACGAGCCATTTTTTCAGCAAGTGACTTTGCACGCTCTGTTGCAACAGAGGGAGTGTTGAGAAAACGCTCATCGAGGAACGGAACATCCGAATCCTCTTCCTTATCCCTGATTGTAAGGCAGGCAAGCTTTTCAAGATACTTGTTGAACGGAAGAAGAATTGCAGTTGCAAGCAAATTGAATGATGTGTGGACAACCGCAATGTTCTCGGGACCTACGATATCGTCAAGAAAACCGTAGTTGATAAAGAGGTTAGAACCGTAGAACAATGCACAAATTACGAGTGTGCCGATAATATTGAAGTAAAGATGTACAAATGCGGCACGCTTTGCGTTTTTCTTTGCACCGATACAGGAAATAAGTGCGGTTACGCAAGTGCCTATATTCTGTCCCATAACAATCGGGATTGCCATTGAATAGCTGATTGTGCCTGTTTTGGACAATGCCTGCAAAATACCGACAGAGGCGCTTGAACTTTGTATAACTGCGGTCAGCAATGCGCCGGCAAGAATACCGAATACAGGGTTGTTAAAGAGTGTGAGGAAGCCTGTGAATGTCGGATCATCCGAAAGCGGTTCAACAGCCGCACTCATCTGATCCATACCAACCATAAGAATACCGAATCCGAGGAAAATTGTGCCGAGATGCTTCTTCTTTTCCGAATTGCAGAACATAAGAAGAATAATTCCTACAAAGGCAAACACGGCAGAGAAAGACGACGGCTTTAAAAGCTGCATAACCAAACTGTCGCCCTCAATACCCGAAAGGCTGAGAATCCAAGAAGTGATTGTTGTGCCGACATTGGCACCCATAATAATACCGATTGCCTGGCGGAGTTTCATAATTCCCGAGTTTACAAAGCCGACAACCATAACGGTTGTTGCCGAAGAGGACTGAATCACCGCAGTAACAGCCGCACCGAGAATGAATCCTTTCATGGTGCTGTTAGTCATTTTTTCCAGAGTTTTTTCAAGCTTACCGCCGGAAAGGCTCTCAAGACCGTCGCCCATTGAATTCATACCGAACAAAAAGAGCGCCAGACCGCAGAGCAGTTGTAAAACCATAAACAAATCCATAAATACATACTCTCCTTTATCATCAATAATATTAAACTAAAGTCATAGGATTGTCAATGAATTGTAAAGAATTTGTAAAGTCTGAAAGCTTGGTAATTATCTTTGAAATTTGTCGAAACACGGCATTTTTTATGTAAGATTCGTGAAATTGTATTGTTTGAGCAATAAAAAAGCGGCACTGCACAATATAGTATGCACAGCACCGCTTGTAATTTATTTTCTCTGCAAAAGATTGTAAAAATATTCACATCAGAACCTTGCGGTAAATGTTGTTCCCTGTTCACTGCTTTCAAGAGAAATCTCTCCGCCGTGTCTTTCGGTAATGTGCTTGACAATTGCAAGTCCAAGACCCGTGCCGCCTGTTTCCTTTGAACGGCTCTTATCAACACGGTAAAAGCGTTCAAACACACGCTTGTGGTGCTTTTCGGGGATACCGATTCCCGTGTCGGCAACTTTAACAAACGGATGTTCATTGTCATCACCTGTTATGATTTTTACCGAACCGTTTTCACGATTGTAACGGATTGCATTGTCACAAAGATTGTAGATAAGTTCGTAAATCTGATTACGGTTTCCGTTTATGACGGCAGTTTTTGTATCAACAGTGATTGTAATTCCGTGCTTTTCGGCATTTGAACGGAGATCCTCGGCAACCTCGGCTGCAACCCCTGCAAGGTCAACAGGGGCAAATTCTTCATCGCTGAATTTTTCGTCAAGCTGTGAAAGCTCCATGATATCACTTATAAGAGAGAGAAGTCTGCCCGATTCCTTGTGAATTTTATTTGCGAAATTCGGAATATCATCGGGCTTTACAAGACCGCTTGCAATAATCTCCGCATAGCCCGAAATTGAAGTCAACGGAGTTTTCAGCTCGTGAGTTACATTTGCCGTAAATTCACGGCGCATCTTTTCAGCCTTTTTCTTAGCCGAAACATCAATAATAAGACAGATTGCACCGTTTTTTTCACCGTTAGAATAAACAGGATTGGTGATAATCTGCAATGCTCTTCCTTTTACGGTTGTGTCGCCGTTTTTACTCTCGCCCGAAAGAGCCTTGTCAACGCAATCGTTAAGAACCTCGTTGCGTGAAAACGCAATCAAAGTTTTGTCGGTAACACCGTCATCATCGGCGCCGAGAAGCTTTGACGCAGAATAATTGCTCATAAGCACCTTTTTGTCAACATCAATAAGAATAAAGCCCTCCGCCATATTTTCGATAAGCGTTGAAATTTTATCCTTTTCAAACTGCAGTCTGCGCATCTGACGCTTGATTTGTCTTTGCTGGCTTGCAATTTTCTGTGAGAGCGGCAAAAGCTCATCATACGGCGAGCCGTTGCCGTTGTCCGCCATTTCCTTAATCGGTTCAACGATTTTCTTTGTGGAACGCTTTGCCAGAATTGTGCATACGACAAATACACCGATCATAATTATAAGAATTGACGGAATAACAAAAAGAAAGATTCCGTAAATGCTGTCAATTGTCTTTGCAACACGGATTACAGAACCGTCTGCGGTTTTTTCTGCATAATAGTAAGTGATTTTATTCAAAGTTTCCGACATTCTGTGACTTGAACCGTTGCCGTCCTTGATTGCCTGTTCAAATTCGGGGCGGTCGCTGTGATTCGGCATAGAATTAACATCTGTGTCAACGCTGTCGGATACAACCGAACCGTCACTTTTTATGAGAGTAACACGAAAATCGCCTATTCCGTAATATTTTGAAAGGTCGATTTCGCTGTCAGAATTATAAACGCTGATGATTTTATCGGTATATTGCCGAACCTCTGCCTCCTGTTCATCGGAAAACACAAACCAGAAAGTGGCTGTTGAAAAAACAGCCGTCAGAAGAATGGACACCACAGCGATAACCGAAAAGTTTTTTAAAAGCTTTTTACTCAGTTTCACTTTATTCCCCCGCCTTATATCCGACATTTCTCACGGTTTTGATAAGGTTTCCGCAGCTGCCGAGTTTTTGCCTGAGGGTTGTAATGTGCATATCAACCGTTCTGCTCTCGCCTTCAAAATCATATCCCCACACATTGAGAATGATATTTTCACGGGTAAGCGCCATACCTTTATTTTTGAGAAGATACTTTAAAAGTTCGTATTCTTTGAAGGTAAGGTTACATTCCTCACCGCAGCTTGTTACAATGTGCTTGGAATCGTCAAAAACAATCTGACCGAGCTTTATTACATCCTGTCTGTCATCAACAGAACATCTGCGGAGGATTGCACGGACTCTTGAAATAAGCTCAAGGACTGAAAAAGGTTTTGTAATATAGTCATCGGCACCCATGTCAAGGCCTTTGACCTTATCCATTTCACTTCCCTTTGCAGTAACAAGGATAACGGGAACATTTTTTGTCACGGCATCCCTGCGCATTTTTTCAAGCACGGAAAGTCCGTCAAAATCGGGTAACATAACATCAAGAATTACAAGCTGAGGAATTTCGGCTGTACAAGCCTTAAAAAAGCTCTTGCTTTCGCCAAAGCTCTGAACCTCATATCCGCTGCTTTTCATGGCATAAGATTCAAGCTCTCTGATATCGGTATCATCTTCAACAATGTAAATTAACATCTAATACTCTCCCTCAACAAATGTGTATTTAAATGCACCGCAAAGGGGCGTTTGCACTTAAATTAAAATCGGAACATCCGCCATAATTATAGACTTTTTTTGCAAAAATGTAAAGTTTAATAAAACAAAAATCAGGAGCATACAGCTATGCTCCCGTTTGTTAAGCAAAATATATCAGTCGGGCAAATCGCAGCTACCTGTAATTGAAAAAGCAACCCACTCTGCAACATTAACCGCATGGTCTGCAATTCTTTCAAGATACTTTGCAATCATAACGATATCGAGAGCCTCTGAGCCGAGTTCCTTATTCTTATGAATGAGTTCAACCGTTTCATTCTTTGAACGGTTAAAAAGTTCGTCAACGATATCATCCTGACGGGCTACCTTTTTGGCAACCTCAATATCGCTCTTAACAAAAGCGTCAATAGCCTCCGTTACCATTTTTGAGGCATTGTCTGCCATTTCCAAAATGTGAGTAAGATTGAACACCTGCTTTTTGTCCTTGATGTAAACAGACATTTCAGCAATATCAACTGCCTGATCGCCGATTCTCTCAAGGTCGGTAATCATTTTGAGTGCGGCGGAAACATATCTGAGGTCGTGTGCAACCGGTGCCTGATGAAGAAGAAGGTGCAGACATCTGCTTTGGATGGATTTTTCCGCCTCGTTAATACGATTTTCGTGTTCTCTTGCGATATCAAGCAAATCTTCGCCGTCAACAATCATCTTCATTGTGTTTTTGATTGCCTGTTCAACAAGACCGCCCATTTCAATAAGGCTGTCGTTAAGCTGTGTAAGCTCTTTATCAAAATATTCTCTCATTAGCCAAACCTTCCCGTAATGTATTCTTCGGTACGCTTATCCTGCGGATTTGAGAAAATTGCGTCGGTTGAATTACATTCAACCATTTCACCGAGTAAAAAGAACGCTGTTTCATCTGAAATACGCAAAGCCTGCTGCATATTATGTGTTACCATAACGATTGTATAATCGTTTTTCAGTTTAAGGCAAAGCTCCTCAATTTTACCCGTTGAAATAGGATCAAGTGCAGAGGTTGCCTCGTCCATAAGCAGAACTTCGGGTTTTACGGCAAGTGCTCTTGCAATACAAAGTCTTTGTTGCTGACCGCCCGAAAGACCGAGAGCGCTCTTTTTGAGCCTGTCTTTAAGCTCATCCCAGATTGCGGCGTCACGCAAGGATTCTTCAACAATCCGGTCAAGTTCTTTCTTGCTTTTGATTCCGTGTGTGCGAGGACCGAAAGCGATGTTATCGTAGACGCTCATCGGGAACGGATTGGCTTTCTGGAACACCATACCAACCCTTTTGCGAAGGATATTTACATCCATATCTCCGTAAATATCCTCGTTGTCAAGGCGAATGTCGCCTGTTATCTTACAACCCTCAACAAGGTCGTTCATTCGGTTGAGCGACTTTAAAAGAGTTGACTTACCGCAGCCTGACGGACCGATGAAGGCTGTGATTCTGTTTTTCTTCATACGGATATTTACATCCTTTAACGCATGAAATTTTCCGTAGTAAAGATTCATGTTTTCTATGGTAAATTTATCCATTGTAAAATAATTATCCTTTCCTGTTACTTCTTGTTGTTTCCGAGTTTCTTTGCAACAAATGCCGAGAGTGTATTGATTGCAAAAACAAGTACAAGAAGTACAACTGCGGTACCCCATGCCTGATCTGTATGAAGTCCTTCGTTGGTAAGTACATACATATGAACGGCAAGTGATCGTCCCGAATTGAGAGGGCCTGCCGCATAGCCTGTTGCCGAACCGTAAGTATAAATAAGTGCGGCTGTTTCGCCTACTATTCTGCCGACAGCAAGAATGATTCCGGCAAGAATACCGGGCATCGCACTCGGAAGAATAATTCTCATAATTGTTCTGAGCTTGCCCGAACCGAGTCCGTAACTGCCCTCACGGTATGAATCGGGAACTGTGAGAAGTGCCTCCTCGGTTGTACGCATAATTGTGGGAAGTACCATAATTGCAAGCGTAAATGCACCGGCAAGAAGTGAATAACCCCAGTTAAGGGCATACACAAAGAAAAGCATACCGAAAAGACCGTAAACAATTGACGGAATACCGGCAAGGGTTTCTGCCATTGTTCTTATTACCTTAACAAGCTTGTTGCCACGCTTTGCATACTCGGCAAGATAGATTGCCGCTCCCACACCGAACGGTACGGAAATTATAAGGGTTACAAGCGTAAGAACAATTGTGTTGATAATTGACGGCATACACGATACATTGTCGCTGTTGTACTCAAGCGAGAACAGCTCTGGGGTAAGGTTCGGAACACCTCGCACAAGAACATAGGCAATGATAAATATGAGAGCCGCCGCAGAAAGTGCCGCCGCAAGACCTACAAGAATGAGCAGTACAAGTGAAAGGGGCTTTCTTTTGTAGGATTTCATTCTCTGTTTAAACGATACTTTGTTGATTGCCTTAATCTGTGACACATCAACCGCAGCAGCATCGTTTTTTATATTATCGCTGTTAGCCACGCTTTTCACTCCTACTCTTTATAGCCTGCATTGAAAGTGTGATGAGCAGAACAAATACGAACAGAACAACACCCGTTGCAATAAGTGCCTGACGGTGCAAGCCTGTTGAATAACCCATTTCAAGAACAATGTTTGCGGTCAGGGTACGAAGTCCGTCCGTAACGCTGTGCGGAATCTGAACCTGATTACCTGCAATGAGTACAACTGCCATTGTTTCGCCCAACGCTCTGCCTATGCCAAGAACAACTCCTGCAAGAACGCCTGATTTTGATGCCGGAAGAATTGTCTTGAACACACTTCTTTCCTTTGTAGCACCGAGTGCCAGAGCCCCTTCGTAGTAGCTTTCGGGAACTGCCTTGATTGCCGACTCCGACACACCGATGATTGTCGGAAGAATCATAACTCCGAGTACGATTGACGCCGCAAGCCAGCTTGAACCATTACCGCCGAAGTTATCACGGATGAACGGTACAACTACCATAAGTCCGAAGAAGCCGTAAACAATTGACGGGATGCCTGCCAAAAGCTCTGTTGCCGGTTTAAGCACCTTGTAAAGCGGTGCAGGACAAAATCTTGCAAGAAATACTGCTGTGAGAATTCCTATCGGAACACCGATTATGATTGCTCCCGCAGTAACATATATGCTTGCGATAATCATATCAAAAATTCCATATGATGCAGGCACATTCGTAGGCGCCCATTTCTGTCCGCCTACGAAATCAAAGAAGCCTATTTCTGCCATTGCAGGAACACCGTTACAGAATAAGAATATACAGATTATGACAACCGCCGCTATACTTGTTACAGCTGTGAGGAAGAAAACTCCCTGCATTGCCTTTTCACGAAATCTGTTTATTCTCATTTAATTATGTCACTCCAAACAGTTGTTTCACCTGTGTAAATTGATTTTACCTGATCAAGTGTGAGGTCATCACATGTGTTTGCATTGTTTACGATTACTGCGATACCGTCTTTTGCGATTGTTTCAACCTTGAGTGCGCTCTTTTCCTCATCCTTAAGGTCACGGGACGCCATACCGATATCACATGTACCGCCCATAGCTGACTGCATACCTGCCGATGAGTCGGATGTCTGGATTTCAACCTTAGCGTTTGTGTTTACCTTCTGATAAGCCTCGGCAAGCTTTTCCATTACAGGTGATACCGAAGAAGAACCTGCTACGCTGATTTTGCCTGACGGCTTCTTACCGCTGTATGCGGCATTTTCCGAAACTGTTACATAACCGTTGTCCGAAACAATCTTCTGACCGTCTGAGCTCATTATGTAATCAACAAAATCCTGAGCAGCTTCGCTGAGTTCGCCCTTGTAAGCAATGTTAAACGGACGGCTTACTGCATAGTCGCCTGATTTTACATTATCGGCTGTTGCCTCAACACCGCCGATTTTAAGAGCCTTTACCGTATCGTTGAGTGAACCGAGTGAAATGTAGCCGATTGCCGCCTCGTTATCCTTAACATTTGTGATAACAGCCTCTGTGCTGTTAATTGTTACAGCCGAAGTAGTTGTGTTGTCTGTCTTGTTGTCGCCGTCCTTAACAAGAACGCCTGTAAGCTCTGTGAATGCGTCTCTTGTGCCTGAGCCTTCTTCTCTTGTTACAACAGAGATTGTTTTTGATGCGTCAAACTTTGCGGCATCCGAACCTGCGTCGGATGAACCGTTTGATGAAGAGCTTGCACCGCCGCAGCCTGCAAATGCAGAAACTGCAAGAACACCGAACAATGCTGTTGCCGTAATTTTTTTAGTCATAGAATTCATTTGAATTTTCTCCTTAAATTCATATCATTTGTGTACCTCTTTCGTACAACATCAGTCTATGACTGTTTTGTAAAATACGCTGTTTGTCAATTGTAAAAAGAGTGTAAATAAAAATATAGGTTTTGTATGCTGAAATAAATTTTTACAAATTTGCGTGACAAAGCCTTTTATTTGTGGTACAATATTACAGAAGTGTGCAGGATGTAAAATAATTCCTGCAAATTTTCAAAGTGAGATTACATTCTGTTTACAGAGAAATATTATTCCAAGGAGGTCATTTTAGTGGCTGAAAACAAAATCCCATACAAAATATACCTTGACGAAAGCGAAATCCCGACAAAATGGTACAATGTTCGTGCAGATATGAAAAACAAGCCTGCACCGCTTTTAAATCCTGCAACACTCAAGCCTATGACACACGCAGACCTTGCTCCCGTGTTCTGTGATGAGCTTATTGACCAGGAGCTTGACGATACAGACGCATACATTGACATTCCGGAAGAAATTCAGAACTTCTATAAAATGTACCGTCCATCTCCGCTTATAAGAGCATATTTTCTTGAAAAGGCTCTTGACACTCCCGCAAAGATTTACTACAAATTCGAGGGCAACAACACAAGCGGAAGCCACAAGCTCAACAGCGCAATTGCTCAGGCTTACTACGCTAAAAAGCAGGGACTTAAAGGTGTTACAACCGAAACAGGTGCAGGTCAGTGGGGTACTGCCCTTTCAATGGCTTGTTCATATTTCGGCCTTGACTGCAAGGTATTTATGGTAAAGGTTTCATACGAGCAAAAGCCTTTCAGAAGAGAGGTTATGAGAACCTACGGTGCAAGCGTTACTCCGTCACCGTCAACAACAACGGAAGTCGGCAGAAAGATTCTTGAGGCTCACCCCGGTACAACAGGAAGCCTTGGCTGTGCTATTTCTGAGGCTGTTGAGGTTGCAACTCATACAGACGGCTACCGTTATGTACTCGGAAGTGTGCTTAATCAGGTACTTCTTCATCAGTCCGTTATCGGTCTTGAGGCAAAAGCCGCTCTCGAAAAGTACGATGTAAAGCCTGACATTATCATCGGCTGTGCAGGCGGCGGTTCAAACCTCGGCGGTCTTATCTCTCCGTTTATGGGGGAAAAGCTCCGTGGCGAAAATGACTACAAGTTTATCGCTGTTGAGCCGGCATCATGCCCAAGCCTTACAAGAGGTAAGTTTGCATATGACTTCTGCGACACAGGTATGATTTGTCCTCTCGCAAAGATGTACACGCTCGGCAGCGGATTTATTCCGTCAGCCAACCACGCAGGCGGACTTCGTTTCCACGGTATGAGTTCAACACTTTCTCAGCTGTATCATGACGGTCTTATGGATGCAAGAGCAGTTGAGCAGACAAGCGTATTTGCAGCAGCAGAGCAGTTTGCAAGAGTTGAAGGTATTCTCCCTGCTCCCGAAAGCAGTCACGCAATCAGAGTTGCAATTGACGAGGCTCTCAAGTGCAAAGAAACAGGCGAAGAAAAGACAATTCTCTTCGGTCTTACAGGTACAGGCTACTTTGATATGGTTGCTTATCAGAAGTATAATGACGGCGAAATGAGTGACTACATTCCGACAGACGCCGACCTCCAGCAGGGCTTTGACGGCTTGCCAAAGGTTGACTAATGCGAGTGTCTCGCACCCAGTTCGTGTAGACAGTTTCATTTTTCTAAAACTTATTATGCCCGTGCATTACTCGGCACGCACATAACTTTTCAGAATGCGAGTGCATTTTTAGAATTACATAAAAAAGAGGTCAGCAATGCTGACCTCTTTTCAACTGTATTATTTCGGTAACTGTATCTCATTTATACAGTTTGTTTTCATCATAAATTTTCTGTCATTACTTGGCGGGCGTCCAATGAACGCCCCTACTGGATTGTGGAAACAATTACAATACTACGCTCGGGCATAATATGTTTTTTACATTACAAACTGTCTTCCCGACATTAATTTTCCATTTTCAATTTTCAATTTTACATTTAATTAAAACTGTCTACACGAACTGGGAACGGCGGCTCGCCGTGCGGGCGGATATTGTCCGCCCATACGGTTCTAAAAGAAAAATTACAAAAACAAAAAACGGTTGGATTACTTTTTTTGTAAATCCAACCGTTAATTTTTTATTTGGTAATCTAAAATCCGAACTTATTCTCTGCCGGCACGAACACTTGCGGAGGCAAGTATATACACAAAACCGAGGAGAATATCGGTTGCTATGTCGAACACTTCAATCACAAAAACAACCTGTCCGTTGACAACATTAAATATGATGTTAAGCACTCCGATAAGCACAAGCACTACTGCGAGTTTGCCCGAAGTTTTCAACATTTTTTGCATATCCGGCGGTGATGTCTTTTTTGAAACGGCTCTCAGTCCCATTGAACCTACTGCGAGCTTCAGCACCATTGAAACGGTGACAGTCACGATTAGCAGATAGTCGAATACCGATGCCGATCCGCCGTCAAATGACGGGATAATCGTATTAACCAGCTTGTATGCAACCAAAATTCCCGAAAATATAACTCCGAAAAACATTACAACTGCCGTTACTTTGATTTTCTCTTTCATAAGACACACCCCCGTGAAGGTTTAAGTTATCAGCCGATAAGTTCCTTGATTTTTGACTCTGCAAGAGCAGGATCGGCCTTACCTCTGCTGTTCTTCATAACATTTCCGACAAGCGACTTAATCGCCTTTTCCTTGCCGTTCTTATAGTCCTCAACAGCCTTTGGATTGCTCTCAACAGCCTGCTTGCACAAATCGTTGAGTGCGTTTTCGTCAAGACCGCCCATATCGCTTTCGCTGATAAATTCAAGAGCACCCTTGCCGCTGTCAAGCATTTTTTCAAGTGTTGCCTTTGCAAGGTTGTTGCGGATTTTACCGCTGTCAAGAAGTTTTACAAGCTCGTTAAGCTGTTCGGGAGTAACCGCAACATCAAAGATTTCCTTGTCAGCCTCGGTTTCCGTTCTGCGGAATATCTGACCGATAATGAAGTTTGAAACTGTCTTTGGTGACTTAACGCCCTCGCAAGCCTTGTCAAAATACTCGCTGATTTTGCGGTACTTTGTAAGAAGCTGTGCATCCTTTTCGGGAATTGCAAGTTCATCAATATATCTTCTGCACTTATCGGCAGGAAGCTCAGGCATTGCAGCCTTGATTTCTTCAACAACATCTTTCGGAACATGGATAGTAACAAGGTCGGGATCACGAAAATAACGGTAATCGTGAGCGTCCTCTTTACTTCTCATTGAAGATGTTGTGTTGGTTGCGTCGTCATAACGGAGAGTTTCCTGAACAACACTTCCGCCGTTTTCAATGAGGTCAACCTGTCTTTCAAACTCATACTCCATAGCCTTTGCTATGTTGTTGATTGAGTTCATATTTTTAATTTCGGTTCTTGTACCAAGCTTTTCGCTGCCCTTTGGACGAACCGAAATGTTTACATCGCAACGCATTGAGCCTTCCTGCATCTTACAGTCGGAAATTCCGATGTAACGCATAACCTGCTGAAGCTTTTCAACATACTCTCTCGCCTCGTCAATTGAACGAATGTCAGGCTCTGAAACGATTTCGATAAGAGGAACACCTCCACGGTTATAGTCAACATATGTGTCGCCGTGCTGATGAATGAGCTTTCCTGCGTCCTCTTCAATGTGAATGTGGTGCAAACGGATTTTTCTGCCGTTTGAAAGCTCAACATAACCGCCTATAATAAGCGGAGCATAAAGCTGGCTAATCTGATAAGCCTTTGAAAGATCGGGATAGCAGTAGTTCTTTCTGTCCATTTTTGAAATCTCTGCGATTTCACCGTGAACTGCAAGACCTGCACGGATTGCATAGCGAACTACCTCACGGTTAAGCTTTGGAAGTGTTCCCGGCAGACCGATACACACGGGACAGCAATGGCTGTTTGGCGCACCGCCGAATTTTGTAGTACAGCCACAGAAGATTTTTGTCTTTGTGGCAAGCTCAATATGGGTTTCAAAACCCGCAACTAATTCGTAACTCACAGCTTAACACCCCACTTTGTATCCTTAAAGTTTTCAGCAGCAGCCTGCTGATATTTGTATGCCGCATTAAGAATTTCAGCCTCGCCAAAGCTCTTGCCGATAAGCTGCATACCAATCGGCATACCCTTTGCGTTGAATCCGCACGGAACCGAAACACCCGGCAGACCTGCAATATTGACAGGTACAGTGCAGATATCCGTAAGATAGGTTTCAATCGGATCGCTTACAGCGTGTCCCTTTTCAAATGCTGTCATAGGAACTGTCGGAGCAAGGATTACATCGCACTTTTCAAATGCGTTGTTGAATGCCTTAACGATAGTGCCGCGAAGATTCTGAGCCTTTTTGTAATAAGCGTCATAGTAACCTGCGGAAAGAACATAAGTACCGAGGAGGATTCTGCGTTTAACTTCTTCGCCGAATCCCTCCGAACGGGTACGGCAGACCATATCGTGAGTGCCGTTGTAATGCTCGGTTTTGTAACCGAAACGGATACCGTCATATCTGCCAAGGTTTGAAGATGCCTCGGCACAGGCGATGATATAGTAAACAGGAAGGGCAAATTTGAGTTCTGGCAGGTCAAAGTAAACAATCTCTGCGCCCATTGACTTGTAGATATCGGCAGCCTTTAAGACAGCCTCTTTTACATCGTCACGGACACCCTCAAGATATTCCTTTGCAATACCGATTTTCATACCCTTGATGTCATTGTTGAGTTTTGAATAAGTGTCGCCGACAAAGCCCTTTGAGGTTGAATCTTTTTCATCTCTCTTTGAAATTGCATCAAAAACAATTGCAGCGTCCTCAACAGACTTTGTAATCGGTCCAATCTGGTCAAGTGAACTTGCGTATGCGATAAGTCCGTAACGGGAAACCGCACCGTAAGTAGGTTTAAGACCTACAATACCGCAGAATGATGCCGGCTGACGGATTGATCCGCCTGTATCAGAGCCAAGACCGTAAGCGGCAATGTTTGCGCCTACCGCACTTGCAACACCGCCTGATGAACCGCCTGAAACATAGTTTGAATCAAACGGATTCATTGCACCGCCAAAGTATGATGTTTCGCATGAAGAGCCCATTGCGAACTCGTCCATATTCGTCTTGCCGAGCATAACTGCGTTTTCGCCTGCAAGAGTTTCCCAAACGGTTGCATTATAAATCGGCTTATAGCCTGTGAGAATTTTTGAACAACAGGTTGTTTCAATTCCCTTTGTTGAAATATTGTCCTTGAGCGTCATCGGAACACCCTCGAGCATACCGATTTCCTCGCCGGAGGCAATTTTTCTGTCAACAGCCTCGGCAGTTTTCAGAGCCTCCTCGCCTGTTACATTAACATATGCGTTAAGCTCGCCGTCAGCCTTTTCGATTTCATCAAGATAGCTTTTTGTAAGCTCGGTACATGAACACTCTTTTGACACAAGCATTTCATGAATTTTTTCAATAGAACCCATTTTTACACCGCCTTACTCTCTGTTTCTTACAAGGAAGTGATCCTCTGCCTGCTCGGGAGCATTTGAAAGGATCTCCTTTGTATCGTAGGACTCAACAACCTCATCCTCACGAAAAACATTTGACAGATTGTTAATATCGTCAAACTCCTCGCCGTCTGTCGGAGCGTTATTGATTGTGTCGGCAAAATCTATGATTTCCTGCATTGACTTTGTAAGGCCGTCAAGCTCCTCTTCGGGAACAAAAAGCTTTGAAAGCAACGCAATGTTTTCAACATCTTCTCTTGTTACCATAAAAACCGTCCTTTTTAAAGAAAATAGGGCAAGTCATATAATATATAACTCGCCCTTTGAGTTTGAATATATGACTGCAAATGCAGTTTTTATCTTAATTTAATATGAACCTCACGGAGCTGCTGTTCTGTTACCTCACCCGGTGAACCGAGGAGAAGATCCTGAGCATTGGAGTTCATCGGGAATGCAATAACTTCTCTGATGTTCTCTTCCTCTGTAAGGAGCATAATCATACGGTCAACACCCGGAGCCATACCTGCGTGCGGCGGAGCACCGTACTGGAACGCATTGTAGAGTGCAGAGAACTTAGCCTTGAGGTCATCCTCGCTGTAGCCGGCAAGCTCGAACGCTTTCTTCATAATTTCAATATCGTGGTTACGAACAGCGCCTGATGAAAGCTCTACACCGTTGCAAACGATATCGTACTGATAAGCAAGAACCTCTTCGGGATCCTTGTTAAGAAGGCTGTCAAGACCGCCCTGCGGCATTGAGAAAGGATTGTGTGTGAAGATAATTTGATTTGTTTCTTCATCTCTCTCAAACATCGGGAAGTCAACGATAAAGCACATTTCAAAACGGCTTGTATCGATAAGGTCAAGACGCTTTGCAACCTCTGTTCTGATCTGACCCGCAAGCTTTGGAGCTTCCTGAGCAGTATCGGCGATAAAGTAGATTACATCGCCTGCTTTTGAACCGTTACGGCTGATAAGTTCTTCACGGTCGCCCTCTTTAAGGAACTTGTCAATCGGACCGTCAAATGTGAGGTCATCTCTAACCTTAACATAGCCAAGACCCTTCATGCCGATTGAAAGAGCGAACTCCTCCATCTTCTTGAACCATTTCTTTGACTGACCTGCGGCGTTCGGAACATTGATTGAACGAACTGTCTTTTTGCGGAACGGAGCAAAGTCTGTTTCCTCAAACATATCGCTGATTTCAACAATTACGAGCGGATTGCGGAGGTCAGGCTTGTCTGTACCGTACTTGAGCATACTCTCGGCATACGGAATACGGGCAAACGGAGGCTTTGAAACCTCTTTATTTGAAAACTTCTTGAATGTTTCGTAAAGAACCTCTTCAGCAACAGCAAATACATCTTCCTGTGTTGCAAAAGCCATTTCAAAATCAAGCTGATAGAACTCACCCGGTGAACGGTCTGCACGGGCGTCCTCATCACGGAAGCAAGGTGCAATCTGGAAATACCTGTCAAAGCCTGACACCATAAGGAGCTGTTTAAAAATCTGAGGAGCCTGTGGGAGAGCGTAGAATCTGCCCTTGTGCTTTCTGCTCGGGATAAGGTAGTCACGAGCGCCCTCCGGAGATGAAGTTGAAAGGATAGGAGTCTGAATCTCCATAAAGCCCATTTCGTTCATCTTGTTGCGCAGAAATGTGATAATCTGCGAACGAATCATAATATTATTGTGAACCTTCGGGTTACGGAGGTCAAGAAAACGATATTTAAGTCTTACTTCTTCGTTGGTATTTGTAGAGGTTGCAACCTCAAACGGAAGAACATTCTTACACTTACCGAGAACCTTGATGTCCTCCGTGTGAACTTCAACGAAACCTGTTGCAATCTTCTTGTTGATTGTTTCTTCGTCACGCTTAACAACAGTACCGCTGAGAGTTACTGTACATTCCTTGTTGATATCTTTAAGGAGTTCATCGTTGTGAACAACAACCTGAAGCACACCGTACTGATCACGGATATCGAGGAACATTACACCGCCGTGGTCACGGATATTTTCAACCCAGCCCGCAACTCTGACCTGCTGTCCGATATTTTCTTCTCTTAACTCACCGCAGGTGACTGTGCGGTATTCATTAGCTTTTATCATTACTGTAACTATCCTTTCACAGATATTTTGCCTGTCAGCCTATTTATTTAGCCTATTCTTCTGTATTATAACACAATTGCTGTATTCAATCAATATTTTACAAAAGATTTTTTAAGCATACGGCAAAATATTCCGTTATTCAACGCTTTTAAGGCTTTCAACCATATTAACGGCTTTAATCTTAAAGCTCATAACCGCATTTACAAGAATTGAAAACAGGAATGTCAGCCCTGCCGCATAGAGGTATGAAGTGAAATAAATATCTCTTCCGAACATAACGTTGTCAACCTCAACCGTCTGAATGATAAAGCCCGTCAAAAGATTTCCGAGAAACAGACCTACGATAATTCCGAGAATAGTCAAAATTATGTTCTCTTTGTAAATGAAGGATGAAGTTTCACGATTGTAGAATCCGAGAACCTTAAAGGTTGCAATTTCACGGACACGCTCGGCAATGTTGATATTTGTAAGATTGTAGAGCACAACAAAGGCAAGTGCCGCTGCGCAGATTATCATAACCGTAACAACCATATCAAGAGAGTTGAGCATATTTCGGAATTCGTTCAAGCTTGATGCAATGTAGCTTACCGCCGCAATTTTATCATCGGATAAAACCTGTGAACCGAATTTGTCGCAGGCGGAATCCGAGGTATCTTTGAGTGCGACATCAGCCATATTATAGGTGCAGTCACTGCCGAACAAGCTCTTATAGGCGGTTGGCGTCATATAGACAAAATTGTAAAGGTACTGTTCAAAAATTCCGCTGACCTTGACCTCTGCCTTTTTGCCGTCAACATTCAGTGTGATTTTGTCGCCCGTTTTTATTCCAAGCTCACTGCACATTTTTTCACTGAGCATTACTCCGCTGTCCGAAAGCTTGAGTTCTTCTTTGCCTTTTCTTGTATGCAGAGAAACAATTTCGTCAAACTTTTCGGGATTCTGCGGTACAACAAGATTTGTGTCGCTGTCCTTAACCTTACTGCCGTGTGTTACCGTACATTCCTGCTGTGAAACAAGCATTGAGAGTTTGACATTGCTGTTTTTATCAAGTGTATCTGTCAAAAACGAAAGATTGTCGGCACTTCCGCTGTCTTTCGGAACAACAACGGCGTCGTATTTATAGATTGTTTCAAACTGATCGTGTGTCATCGGTTCAAAGCTGTTGAGCAAACCGAATGCTGCAACAATCAGAGCCGTACAGCCTGCCACACCGATAACAGTCATACAAAGTCTTACCTTGTATCTGAACAGATTTCTTGCGGTCAGCTTTGAGTTAAAGCTCATATGTGACCACAACGGTTTTATGCGTTCAAGCAAAATTCTCTTGCCCGCCTTTGGTGCTTTCGGCCGCATAACAGCCGCAGGCTTTTCGTGCAGAGATTTAGCACACACTACAACCGACACAACAACCGTGCAGACAACTGCGGCAACAATTCCGAAAATTATGCTTGTATAGTCTGGTATCAGCGTTATATCGCCGATGTAGTACATAATTTTGTAAGCATCATAAATTACAAACGGCAAGGTGAAAATGCCGATTAAAATACCGATTACACTTCCGATAACAGCCGCAAGCAACGAGTAGATTACAAACTTCATTACAATGCTTGTGTTGCTGTAGCCGAGTGCTTTCAGCGTTCCGATTTCGGTACGCTTTTCCTCAATTAGTCTTGTCATTGTGGTTACGCAGACAAGCACCGCTACGAGCAGGAAAAACACGGGGAATACCGTTGCAACAGCCCCGAGTCTGTCTGCATTTGACGAAAATGACGAATAGCCGGGGTTGTCGCTTCTGTCAAAAGCATACCACTTTGGTTCTGTAAGAGAATTAATTTCTTCCTCTGCATCTTTGATTTTATCCTCTGCCTTTTTGAATTCTTCATCGGCTTTTTTAACACCGTCATCGTATTCCGTCTGTGCATCGGAGAGTTTTTTCTCGCCGTTTTTCTTTTCCTCGGCAAGCTTTGCAACACCGCTGTCATACTCGCTCTGAGCGTCATTCAGCTTGCTTTCTGCCGAATCAAGCTGTGTCTGACCGTCTGCCGACTGTTGTGCAAGTTCTGCTTTCGCGGCATCAAGCTGTGTCCTTCCGCTTGAAATCTGTGAATATGCGTAGTCAAGCTGAGCCTGTCCCTCACTCTTTTTCTGTTCAAAAAGTGCCTTGCTTTCGGAAAGTCGGCTTTCGCTTTCTTCAAGCTGTGCCTTTGCGGAATCGTATGTTGCGTTGAGTTCGTCAAGCTTCTGCTGAGCCTGTTCAAGCTGTGCGTTCAAAACAGCAAGCGTTTCTTCATCGGTTGTCTGACTGATTTGATACTGCAAAGCCGAAACAGCTTCCTCAGCCTGACTTATTCCTGCCAAAAGCTGTGGTTCCTGTTCGGTTTGAAATGTATCCTTTGCCGACTGCAACTGATATTCCGCATTTTCTATTTCAGCCTGTGATTTTGAAATTTCTTTATCAAATTCTGCTTTTGAAGAATTATATTGTTTTTCGGCAGAATTAAGCTGACTTTCCTTTTCGGCAATCTGAGCTTGTGCATCGGCAATTTTTGTGTTATATTCGTTGCGTGAGTTTTCAAGCTGTGTCTTGCCGTCCTCAATCTGCTGTTTTGCCGAATCAAGTTTTTTCTGTGCGTCATCGGTCTTGATTTTCAGCTCTTTTTTGCCGTCATCAATCGCCGTCTTTGCATCGGCAAGCTTCTTTTCGGTTTTTTCTTTATTGTCCGAATACTCCTGTTTTGCATCTGCAAGGTCGCTCTTAGCCTTGTCGATAACCTCAACCGTAAAGCTGTTGCTCCTGTTCTCTCCCACCTTTTCAAAATCGGCGGCTTTATCCTCTATGGCATTATCATAATCGTCCGTGTATGCCAAGAATTTATCCGAAATATCGGTTTTTACATAAAGCTCCGTGTAGCGTTCAAAGGCGAAATCCTCGGGGCAAATGTAGAAATAATCCGAGATTTTTCCGTTGCCGACCGTTGTAGTTCCTCGCTGATATGCTATGTAAAGAGGTGACTGCACAAGACCGACCACCGTGTATTCAAGGGTTTTAAGTTCGGTTGAAGTATCTGTATCGCCCGTCTGTTTTGCAAATCTGATTTTGTCGCCGATTTTATAACCCTCTGCCGTGAACGAGGTTGAATCGGCTGCAATTTCACCCGACTTTTCGGGAAGTCTGCCTTCCGTCAAAACAAGCTTGTTCTGAACGGAATTATCGCCGTATTTTTCGGGAAGCGCAATGACTCTCATAGTCCTGCCGCCGCTGTCGGCATCGGTCTGAACATCGCAGAAATATGACGGCATAACAGAGGTTACTCCGTCTGTATTTTTTACCGCCTTAATGTCGTCCTCATCAAATCCGACCGTTGACACAAGTCGGTAATCCATAAGCTCTTGCTCGTCCGTGTAGGTTCTTGCAAGATTGTACATTGACGGAACCGTTGCCTTTATTCCTGCAAAAAATCCTACTCCGAGGGCGATAATCGCCATAATTGAGATGAATCTTGCTTTTGTATTTTTAATTTCTCTGAATGTGTTTTTTATCAAGGATTTAGTCATTGTGACACCTCCTTTTCATTTTTTACCACTCAATTTCTTCAACATTTTTCGGATTTTCATTGTAAATATCTTCAACAATTTTTCCGCTTTTCATTCTTATAATGTGATCCGCCATCGGCGTTATTGCTCCGTTGTGAGTGATGAGAACAACGGTCATTTTGTCTTTACGGCAAGTTTCCTGCAACAATTTCAGAATCTGTCTGCCCGTGTTGTAGTCAAGCGCACCTGTCGGTTCGTCACAAAGCAAAAGCTTCGGTCTTTTGGCAAGTGCTCTTGCGATTGAAACTCTCTGCTGTTCACCGCCCGAAAGCTGTGCGGGGAAGTTGTTTGCCCTTTCAAGCAAGCCCACACTGTCAAGAGCAGTTTCGCTGTCAAGAGGATTACTGCAAATCTGAGCGGCAAGCTCAACATTTTCCTTTGCCGTTAGGTTATGGACAAGGTTGTAGAACTGGAACACAAAGCCTATGTCGTGCCGTCTGTACTCAATAAGCTGTTTGTCCTTAAATTTGCTTATATCCTTTCCGCCGACAATGATTTCGCCCTCGGAACAGCTGTCCATTCCGCCGAGAATATTCAGAACGGTTGTTTTGCCTGCACCGGACGCACCGACTACAATTGCAAACTCGCCCTCCTCAACCTTGAACGAAATGCCGTCAACCGCATTGATGACAATCTCACCCGTTTTGTATCTTTTGTAAACATTATTAAATTCTACAAGACTCATAAAATCACCCTTTTCATATGTTTCTTACAGAAAAAATCACTGTGCTTTGCATACTAATTATACCAAATTAATACCGCAATATCAACAGAAATCTTACCTTATTCGTCATCTGTATGTACAATATTTTGAAATTATACATATAAAAACAGCAGAGGTCACACTAAACCTCCGCTGCAAAAAATTATTCATATGTATGGTCACAAACCTCGTTGATTTTATCACGGAGCTTTAAGAAATCGTCAAAAGCGTCGGGCTTTCTGCGTGGATCACGCAAAATTGCCGCAGGATGAAGCATTGCCATCATAAGCACACCGTTTTTCTCAATCCACTGACCGTGTTCCTTTGTGATTTTGATATCCGATTTAATAAGCCTTGCCGCCGCAATTCTGCCGAGACAGACAATAATTTTCGGCTTGATCATTCTCACCTGTGTTCTGAGCCACTCAATGCACATTTCCTGTTCTTCGGGCTTTGGATCACGGTTCTTCGGCGGACGGCACTTTACCATATTGGCAATGTAAATATTCTTGTTTCTGTCAAGGTCAACAGCCACAAGCATTTTGTCAAGCAGTTTGCCTGCTCTGCCGACAAACGGTTCGCCTTGAAGATCCTCGTTTTCGCCAGGACCTTCACCGATGAACATAACCTCTGCATTTTCGTTGCCGACGCCCACAACAACATTTGTGCGAGTTTCGCAGAGTTCACACCTGTGACAGTTTTCACAAGCCGATTTTAATTCTTCCCAGGTATTATACATAATTTTCTCTCCCAAAATAAAGATTTAAATTTATCAAAAATGTTGAAATTCCAAGAATAAAGTAGTAAAATAAACACGAAGCCGTACGGCGAATTCTAATTGAATGGTGGTACACAAAATGAAAGTAATGGTTGAAACATCAGCGCATCATGTTCATGTTACCAAAGAAACTCTTGAGGCTCTCTTTGGCAAGGGCGCAACTCTTACAAACAAAAAGAATCTTTCACAGCCCGGACAGTTTGCCTGTGTTGAAAAGGTAACTGTTGTAGGTCCGAAAAGTGAAATGAAAATGTCAATTCTCGGTCCCGAAAGAAGTGCAGATCAGGTTGAAATCTCTCTTACAGACGCTCGTAAGCTCGGCATTGCCGCTCCTGTCAGAGAATCAGGCGATATTGCAGGCACACCCGGTTGCAAGCTTGTCGGTCCCGAGAGCGAAGTTGAAATCGAATGCGGTGTAATTGCCGCTAAAAGACACATTCACCTTGATCCGAAAACTGCCGAGGAGTTTGGTCTTAAAGACAAACAGCTCGTTTCGGTTAAGGTTGGCGAAAATACAGGCAGAGCAACAACATTCGGTGATGTTGTAATCAGAGTAAACGCAAACTACGCTCCTGCAATGCACATTGATACAGACGAATCAAATGCCGCAGGTCTTGGCGGTACGGTTGACGGCGAAATCATCGCATAATTTCGATTAAAACCAAATCACATTTTTGGGACAGTCTTTAAAGGCTGTCCTTTTGTTTTGCCAAAAATCATAAAATTTCCTTTTCCAAAAGGAAATCGGTTTGCATATCGTCACCAATGACAAATGTGTGATGTGAAAATTTTTCATATCCTTTTGATTTGTAGAATTTCTTTGCAGGCTCGTTATGTTCCCATACACCGAGCCATATTGTTGAAAGTTTTTTCTCACTTGCAAAATTCTCCGCAATCTGCATAAAGGCTGAGCCTATGCCTTGTCCTTTGGCACTTTTCAGAATATAGATGCGTTGAATTTCAAGCACATTGTCAAGGCATTTTTCAGTCTGCGCATTGCCGATATTCAGTTTTAGATATCCGAGAGGAGTACCGTTTTTGTACGCTATAAAGGTTACACTTTCGGAGTTTGCAAGTCCTGCTGACAGCTTTTCCGCTGAATAGGTTTCTGCAAGAAATTTTCGCATATCCTCCTCATCGGTTGAATCGGAGAAAGTTTCGTAAAAAGTTGTTCTGCAAAGATATTGCAGGTCCGTCAGCATATCAATGGTGCATATTTTTATATCAATTTTGCTGTTCATATTATCAAAGTCTGCTCAAAAATGTGTGGAGAAAATCGGGGAAAATTTCTCGCCAAGATTTTTCATTGTGTGCGTTTTCAAAAAGAATGACCTCGTTCATTCTGTCATACGGGTAGAAGCTTTCTTCCAAAAGTTCGTAGAGCATTTCGGTGCTTTCAAAAATCATCTCTTCAAGCTCGTCACCGTTACCCGTATAGATGTAGAGGTACGGCATATTTTCAACAATTTTTGTCGAAAGATATTTCGCCCAATTCTCTCTTGTGTAACAGAGAAATGCAGGAGAAAACACACCTGCATAGCCGAATTTTTCCGGGTGTTCAAAAGCCGAAAAAAATGACATAAGTCCACCCGATGAGCTTCCGCAGACGGCAACATTCTGTCTGTCGGTGCATACGGGGAAATTATTTTCAACATACGGAATGACGGTATTCATAAGAAAATTGTCAAAGATTTCGCCCTCGGGTTTGAAATCCTCGCAGAGCATTTCAAGGTGCTGAACCACACCGATTGATTTTGGTGTAAGCTCGCTGTCACGCCAGGCATTACCGTTGTCAATACCTACGATTACAGCGTTGCCTACACCGCTTTTCTGCTCATTTTCAACAGCTTTTGCAACCTCCCACGAACCGTGCGGAGTTGAATTATCGTCAAAAAGATTCTGTCCGTCTGTCATATAGACTACGGGAAGTTTTTCGCCGTATGAATGTGACGGAACATAAACCCAAACATTTCTGTCACCCTTGTCGGGATACGGAAGTTTTATTGTATGTAACTTTGCGTCAGCCATAAAATCACCTATTTTTTATTATCTAATAGATATTAAACCATAAAAAAGGCTGTGTTGCAACCTAATTTTTTACGGTTGCATAAATACAAAAATTCCCGTAAATAATATCTACAGAGGTGATTTGTTATGACTAACGATATTGAAATGCTCAACTGCGTTTTGCAGAATGCCGAAATGGGCTGTCAGGGAATTACGAGCGTGAGGAAAAGTTTGAAGGACAGCAAGGTTGACGGTGTTTTGTGCGAACATCTTATTAAATACGGAAAGCTGTATCATTGTGCAAATAAAATGTTGCAAAATCGTGGTGCAGAGCCACACAGAGTGAGTAATATGACAAAAGCAATGACACGCTATGCCGCTCAAAGGGATTTAAAGCGTGACTCGTCATCTTCACACATTGCCGAAATGATGATAAAAGGCAACACAATGGGAGTGAATAAAATGTCACGCAAAATTCGAGAATATAACGGCAATGACCCCCATGTCAGCCTCCTCGCCAAAAGAATGTTAGAAACCGAAGAAGAAAACATAAAAGAAATGTCCGCATTTTTGTAAAATCAACAAACCACAAAACAGCCACAAGACAGATAATTTACCTTGTGGCTGTTGTTATATTAGAGACTTTGTCAATAAAAGTGTGTAAGTTTTTTTGAAAATCATAAAAATGCCTTAAATCATATGCTCGTTTTCGATACGGGCACTGATTTTTTTTGCAGCCAGTTGATTTCTGACCATTGCCTTATTAGAACTCAATCCATTTATCAGACTCATTATCAGAGTTTAAAACTGACATCTTTTTCGCTTGAACCTCACCGGATTCTAAAACATAGTGACCGTTTTTATAACCTGTTTCAATTTTTCTTAGTGCTTCTTCTTGACTGTTTGCTTCAACTTCAAAATTCTGGACAACAGTTTCTTCTATTGCGATAACATAATTTTTCATCAAATCACCCTCGACTGTTCAATTTTACTCTCATTTTCATACTGTTTTACAAGAGCGTCATAATCTATAAACTCAACTATTTTTCTTATGGGAGTGTATATTGAAGAACTTATAATATCATCAAACTGTCTTTTTCTTTCCTTTGATGCAACGATACAAAATCTTGCTCTAAAATCTTGTAATTCATAAAATTTATTTAACGAATTTTTTATATCAGTTGTATGTTCTACTTCATAAAAGGCACACGGCATTTTTCTTTCATTAAACCACACTGTATCTACCGTTTTAGCTTTTCTAAGTATTTCAGGATAGGTAAATTCGTATATACTATGAACAGTAGCTACCTCGCATAACTTTTTCTCTAAAAACAACTTATTCTTATCTTGTGCTGGCACATAAGTTCCAAATTTTCTGATATTGCCGATTTCTGCAATTATACCTTGAAAATATGAATGAGTAAATTCATTTAAGCTCTTTTCGCTTTTATTTTGAATTTTAAACTTTTTATTGACTTCAGTTTCATATTCTTTTAACGCCCACAAGCCTGATTGTATTCTAAAAAATTCATCGTTTGTTTGAACAATTCTCCTGATTGTTGCGGCGGGTGTTTTTGTTCCCCAATTTGAACAATCGACAAGTTTATTCAACTGTTGAAATGTTGCATAACCACCGTTAGCCCTCATTGCCTCGATAACATAATCCTTTTGTAACATAGAAAATCACCATAGTCATTATTACTGATATACAATGAAATTATATATCAACACTAAAATAAAAGCAATACAAATAAAAAAACACCCGAAAGGAATTTTCAAAAACCTTTCGGGTGAAATTTTTATTTAGATAAAGGTTGCACCAATTATGATGCGTTAAGCGCAGTCGGGCAAATTAAGCCTTAGGACCTGCTTCAACGAGAGCCTTACCAGCTTCGTTGCCTTCGTACTTAGCAAAGTTCTTAACAAAACGGCTTGCAAGATCCTTAGCCTTCTCTTCCCAATCAGCAACATTTGCATATGTGTCACGAGGATCGAGGATGCCTGAATCAACGCCGGGGAGCTCTGTAGGAACTTCAAAGTTGAAGTGTGGAATTGTCTTTGTAGGAGCCTTTGTGATAGAACCGTCAAGGATAGCGTCGATGATACCACGAGTATCCTTAATAGAGATACGCTTGCCTGAGCCGTTCCAACCTGTGTTTACGAGGTATGCCTTAGCACCGCTCATTTCCATCTTCTTAACGAGCTCTTCAGCATACTTTGTAGGATGAAGCTCGAGGAATGCCTGACCGAAGCAAGCTGAGAATGTTGGAGTTGGCTCTGTGATGCCACGCTCTGTACCTGCAAGCTTAGCTGTGAAGCCTGAGAGGAAGTAGTACTTTGTCTGCTCAGGTGTGAGGATTGAAACAGGCGGAAGTACGCCGAAAGCATCAGCTGAAAGGAAGATTACATTCTTTGCAGCAGGAGCGGAAGAAACAGGACGAACAATGTTGTCAATGTGATCAATCGGATATGATACACGAGTGTTCTCTGTTACAGTCTTGTCGTTAAAGTCAATCTTGCCTTCCTTGTCAACAGTAACATTTTCAAGAAGAGCGTCTCTTCTGATAGCGTTGTAGATGTCAGGCTCTGACTCTTTGTCAAGGTTGATAACCTTAGCATAGCAGCCGCCTTCAAAGTTGAATACGCCGTTGTCGTCCCAGCCGTGCTCGTCATCACCGATGAGGAGTCTCTTAGGATCTGTTGAAAGTGTAGTCTTACCTGTACCTGAAAGACCGAAGAAGATAGCTGTGTTCTCGCCGTTCTTATCTGTGTTGGCTGAGCAGTGCATTGATGCGATGCCCTTGAGCGGGAGGTAGTAGTTCATCATTGAGAACATACCCTTCTTCATCTCACCGCCGTACCATGTGTTGATGATAACCTGCTCACGGCTTGTGATGTTGAATACAACAGCTGTTTCTGAGTTAAGACCGAGCTCCTTGTAGTTTTCAACCTTAGCCTTTGATGCGTTGTAAACAACGAAATCAGGCTCAAAGTTTTCAAGCTCTTCAGCTGAAGGAGTGATGAACATATTTGTTACAAAGTGAGCCTGCCAAGCAACCTCAACGATGAAACGAACAGCCATTCTTGTGTCCTTATTAGCACCGCAGAAAGCATCTACAACATAAAGCTTCTTGTTAGAAAGCTCTTTCTTTGCGATTTCCTTAACTGCCTTCCAAGTTTCCTCAGATGCAGGATGGTTGTCGTTCTTGTACTCGTCAGAAGTCCACCAAACAGTGTCCTTTGAGTTCTCGTCCATAACGATGAACTTGTCCTTAGGTGAACGACCTGTGTAAACGCCGGTCATAACATTAACTGCGCCAAGCTCAGTTTCCTGACCAACTTCATAACCCTCGAGTTCGGGTCTTGTTTCTTCTTTGAAAAGCTCTTCATAAGAAGGATTGTGAACGATTTCAGTGGTACCTGTAATACCGTACTTTGTTAAATCAATCTTTGCCATTTCAGTATCAACCTTTCTATGTTTTCTGAATTCACATAGATAGTGGAATTGCGACAAATACCCCTTGTCAGCGTTAATATCCAACACCCTATGTTCGTTAATAGTTTATCACAAAAGAATCGGCTCGTCAAGCAAAACAGTAATCAAAAGCAGTTAAAACAGACATTGTGATTATATTGTCCATACTCTTTTATTGTAAGATAAAAAATTGAATTTATGCTAAAGCAAAAATGACAAATTTTAACAATAAACGCAAAAAAGTCCGACAGAAATCTGTCGGACTTAAAATGCAAGCTATAAGTAAAATTACTTAAGTTCTACTTCAGCACCGGCCTCTTCGAGCTTAGTCTTAATAGCTTCAGCGTCTTCCTTAGAAACGCCTTCCTTGAGAGCCTTAGGAGCACCGTCAACGAGTGCCTTTGCTTCCTTAAGACCAAGACCTGTTACTTCACGAACAACCTTGATAACAGCAATCTTGTTGCCGCCTGCAGCCTTAAGAACTACATCAAACTCTGTCTGCTCAGCAGCAGCAGCGCCACCGTCAGCAGCAGGACCAGCAACTGCAACTGCAGCAGCAGCTGATACACCAAACTCATCCTCTACAGCATGAACGAGCTCTGAAAGCTCAAGAACTGTGAGGCCTTTTAATTCTTCAATAATAGCAGTAATTTTCTCTGATGCCATTGTAATTTACCTCCAATATGATAATTAGTAAAATTTTAATTAATTGCAGCCGATTATTCTGCTGCAGGAGCTTCTGCCTCAGCAGGAGCCTCTTCTGCTGCCTCAGCAGCACAAGCTTCAACGCCGCCCTTGTCAACGATAGCCTGTACGGCACGTGCAAAGGATGCGATAGGTGCCTGGAATGCACCAAGAACATTTGCAAGAAGAACTTCTCTTGTTGGGAGCTTTGAAAGGGCAACGATTGTGTCCATATCAATTACGGCACCGTCAAGATAAGCTGACTTAACCTTAAAGTTGTCATGATCCTTAGCATAGTTGCAAAGGATTCTTGCAGCAGCAGCGTACTCGCTGTCGCTTGTAGCAATAGCTGTTGTACCCTCGAGAACAGGCTTAATGTCATCAAGACCTGCTTCCTCGCAAGCACGGGAAAGAAGTGTGTTCTTTACTACAGTGTACTTAACATCGTTCTCACGAAGCTCTTTTCTGAGCTTTGTATCGTCCTCTGTGTTAATACCTTCGTAGCTGACAACCACACCTGTGATTGAGCTTTTGAGTCTTTCTGAAAGCTCTGCAACAATTGCTTTCTTCTGCTCTAAAACACTTTGACTTGGCAAGATAAATTCACCTCCAAAATATTTGTAACGCAGTTCATAAAAAACAGCCGTCCGTTTTACCTCGGACGGCTGCAAAAACACAAAACAATGTAATTTGCATCTTCCTCGGCAGGCAGGAAAAACCTTTACGCTTACGCACCTGCTGTCTTTAGAACAGCGAATTTTATATATTCACACTATTGTGTAAATAACTGAAATTAAGCACCAAACTTAGCAGGGTTGATGCGAACGCTCGGACCCATTGTTGAAGTAATGGCAACTGAGCGGATGTACTGACCCTTAGCTGCAGTAGGCTTAGCCTTTACGATAGCGCCCATGAGAGTGTCAAGGTTTTCACCGAGCTTCTCAGCGCCAAAGCTTGCCTTACCGATTGGGCAGTGAATGATGTTTGTTTTGTCAAGACGGTACTCAATCTTACCTGCCTTAGCTTCTTTAACAGCCTTGGCAATGTCAGGAGTTACAGTACCTGCCTTTGGGTTTGGCATAAGACCGCGGGGACCGAGGATTCTACCAAGACGACCTACAAGACCCATGCAATCGGGAGTTGTAATAAGAACATCAAAGTCCATCCAGTTCTCCTGCTGAATCTTCTGTGTCATATCCTCAGCACCGACAAAGTCAGCACCGGCTTCCTTGGCAAGCTCTTCGTTAGCGCCCTTACAAATTGCAAGAACTCTAACCTTTTTACCTGTACCGTTAGGAAGAACAACCGCACCTCTAACCTGCTGGTCAGCATGACGGCTGTCAACGCCGAGCTTTACATGAAGCTCAACTGTTTCGTCAAACTTAGCAACTGCAGTCTTGATAACTGTGTCAAGTGCCTCGTTTGTATCATATAATTTAGTTCTGTCAACGAGCTTAGCAGCGTCAACATATTTCTTACCGTGTTTCATCAGTCTTCCTCCATTGTTAGGTGGTCAATCGGAATTATCCTCCCACCCGGAAATAATTAGTCAACTACTGTAATACCCATGCTTCTTGCTGTACCGGAAATCATGCTGATAGCAGCATCAAGTGAACCTGCGTTGAGGTCAGGCATCTTCTGCTCTGCAATCTTTGTGATCTGCTCACGAGTGATCTGAGCTACCTTTGTCTTATTAGGTACGCCTGAACCGCTGTCGATACCGCAAGCCTTCTTAAGAAGAACCGCAGCAGGCGGAGTCTTTGTAATGAAAGTGAATGAACGGTCTGCATATACAGTAATTACTACCGGAATGATAAGACCGATATCATTCTTTGTACGCTCATTAAAATCCTTTGTGAACGCAACAATGTTTACACCGTGCTGACCGAGAGCCGGACCAACAGGTGGTGCCGGAGTAGCCTTTCCGGCGGGAATCTGCAGCTTAATTAAGCCTACAACCTTCTGAGCCATTGTGTTTGCACCTCCAAAATTCGTGGTAAATTGCGGGACGCCACTGTGTAGGGTCCCTCCCACAGGGAGCGTTACACTCCCAATAAAAAGCCAATCGGCTGATTATTATTTGATTAATCTTCTATCGGTTCAGCCTGAGCAAGCTCAAGTTCAACCGGAGTTTCTCGTCCGAACATAGAAACAACTACACGGACATAATCTTTGTCAGCATCAATTTCTTCAACAACACCGACAAAATCCTCAAGCGGACCGTCTATAATGCGAACTGAATCGCCGACAGAATAGTTAAGCTTAACGCTTCGTGTTTCAACACCCATTCTGTAAACTTCCGCATCTGTAAGTGGTACGGGCTTTGATCCGGGTCCCACAAATCCTGTACAGCCTCTGATGTTGCGCACAACATACCAGGTTTCGTCTGTATAGACCATCTTAACGAAAACATAGCCCGGAAACAGTTTGTTTTCAACCTCTTTGGTCTTATCGCCGACTGTTTCGGTTACGATTTCAACAGGAACTTTGACATCAATAATCATATCCTGAAGATTTCTGTTTTCGGCTGTGGTCATAAGATCTGTTGCAACCTTATTTTCATAACCCGAATAGGTATGAACAACATACCATCTTGCTTCTGATTCTGCCATAACAACTTTCTTCCTTTCGTGATTCAAGCAATGTCAGATACGAATCAGGCGGTTGTGTTCATAAAAAGACCAACGAGAGCATACAAGCCCTGATCAAGGGCAAAGATAAATACGCCTACAATAGCTACCATAGCAATGACAATACCAAAGTTCTTTGTTGTCTGCTTCGCTGTGGGCCATGTGATCTTTTTGATTTCACTCTTACAGGAGCCGAGGTACTTTGCGAGCCTTTTGAAAACATTAGGCTTTTTAGCAGTCTTTTTAGCAGCTGCTTTTGCATTTTCAGACTTTTTCTCAGCCATGATGTACCTCCGTTATTTTGTTTCCTTGTGAAGAGTGTGTTTTTTACAGAAACGGCAGTACTTGTTCATTTCAAGTCTGTCAGGACTGTTCTTCTTGTTCTTCATTGTGTTGTAATTACGCTGTTTGCACTCTGTGCAGGCCAATGTGATTTTTACTCTCATAACGGCACCTCCCGGTTTTTTCGGAATATTTTAGCCTCCCTCAATAGGGCACAAAAAAATAAGCCCCTTTCAGAGGTAAGGTTATTCTACCATATATAAAGGCTTTAGTCAAGCCTTTTTTGCAATTTATCCGCAGAAATTCTGTGTTTTCTGCGATATTCCGTAAAACCCGCCCGTCAAGACGGGATTTTACGGTGAATTTCAATTAAATCAGTTCTTTGTAAGAGTGTTTGCCTTTGCCTTAACTTTCTTAACTTTTTCAGGCTTTACTGTCTTGCCCTTAAAAGCTCTTGCATTTAAAGCGGCAACCTTGAGTTCGTCGTTGAAATTCTCATAAAGTGCATTATACTCAGCGTCATCAAGTGAATTGAGCAAAACGATTGTGATGATTGCCCTTGTGTCAACATCACCGTTGTTGTACTGAACATTGAACACATTTGCAAACTTCTCGATTTCATTCTTATTTGCACGCTTAATATACATGGGAATCTTCGGAGCAATATGCTCTTTTGCGAATGTTGCGCCTCTGAACGGGAAGTAGCAATCCTCCTCGTTTTTAATTTCCTCACGAAGCTCGGGGAAATATGTTACAAAACGCTTTGCAAGAAACTTCGGATCGGCGGTTCCGTCGTCATCCTTTTTCTTTTTCTGCTTAACCTGCTTTGCCCTTTTGATTGCAAGTGTACCCGAAACGCCTTCGATAAAGTCATTTGCGATACTGTCGGCGTCCTTCTGTGTGCCGACTGTTTCATCGTAAAGCCATGTTGCAAGTGTTTTCCATTCGTTGTCGGGACCTTCATCGGTCATTGTGCAGGAACGGAGCACCATCTGTTCCTTATCCTTATAATATACTACCGAATATGCAAGTGACGCACTTGTAAAAAGCGAAACAAGCTCGTTGTCGTTTTCGGCAACAACCTTCTGTTTTGTATAATTCTGTTTTACAAGTTCTTCTTCAACCTTGCCGACGATATAATCAAAAGCTTTTTTAAATTCCAACTTAATCTTCCTCTCGGATTAGTCTGTCAGAATTCATTATACAATCAAATAACAGATTTGTCAAAGGTTTTGACTTGCAAGACGCACATTATTGTGTTATTATTTAAGCTGTATATTAATGTAAAAGAAGGTTTTATTATGTCTTGTCAAGATGCTATCGGAGTTTTTGACTCTGGATTAGGCGGACTCAGCGCTGTAAAAGAGTTTTTGCATGTGCTGCCAAACGAGAAAATAATATACTTTGGAGATACGGGAAGAGTACCCTACGGCAACAGAAGTCGTGAAACAATTTCAAAGTATGCCCTTCAGGACGCAAATTTTCTGTTGAAACACAATGTTAAAACAGTTGTTGCAGCCTGCGGTACGGTAAGTTCGGTTGCAGGCGATATGCTTGAAGAAAAGCTTTCAGTTCCGTACACGGGTGTTGTAAACCCGACCGCATTTATTGCCGACCGAAAAACAAAGAACGGTAAAATCGGAATTATCGGCACTGCCGCAACCATTTCCAGCCACAGCTACAAGCTCCGTCTTGAAAAGCTTAATCCGAAATACAAGGTTTATGAGCAGGCGTGTCCGCTTTTTGTTCCGCTTGTTGAAAACGGTTTCATCTGTCGTGACGATCAGATTGTACGGCTTGTCATCAGAAGATATCTTTCCGAACTCAAGGAAACAGGCGTTGACACCCTCATTCTCGGTTGCACTCACTATCCGCTTTTGCGTGATGCAATTGCTGACTTTATGGGTGACGGAGTTACGCTTGTTGATTCGGGATATGAAACTGCAATCTATTGCTCAAAAATTCTCAGAGAAAACAATCTGCTCAACACAGACGGTGTGCATCAGACTCCCGAATTTTATGTAAGCGACACTCCCGACGGATTTAAAAGCGTTGCTGGACTGTTTCTCGGCAGAAATATGGAGCATACTGTTACACAAATTGACATTGAGCAGTATTAACGAGGGAAGATATGACAGATAAGGAAAAGAAAAAATGCAAATATATGATTTCCATTCTGGGCGAACAGATTCTTGACGATGAAAGCGACAGAATTGAGGTTCTCACAGAGGGAAATTTTCTGATGAAAAAAGACCATTGTTACATAGGCTACAAAGAATATGACGAGGATGCACCGCAGAGCTTTTACGACAATCTCATAAAAGTTCAGGACAATACGGTGACAATTACACGCAAAGGTCCCATGCGTTCACAGCTTATGCTTGAAAAAGGCAGACGGCATCAATGCCTGTATCAAACGCCTGCAGGCGACCTTATGATAGGAGTTTTCACAAAAACAATGAACAACTCCCTCACCAAAAACGGCGGAACGCTTGAGGTCAGTTACACGCTTGATTTCAACAATGACCTTGTGAGCGAAAATAAGTTTAAAATTACGGTTGAAGAAAAAGAAAAGTTTGAAAATGAGGTAGATTGATATGGATACATACGCACTTGCTGTACAACAGCTAAAAAAAGCAATTGAAAACGCTATTGAAAAGGCAATAACAAACGGTGAACTTCCGCAGGCAGAGACCGCTCCGTTTATCATTGAAACACCTGCCGACAGAAGCCACGGCGACTTTGCAACAAATGCGGCAATGGCAGGCGCAAAGGCATTCCGTATGCCGCCTTTCAAAATTGCACAGGCTATCACATCAAACCTTAACCTTGAGGGTACAATGTTTGACCGCTTTGAAACAGCAGGTCCGGGATTCATCAACTTCTTCCTCGGCACTGAATTTTATTCGGCTGTAATCAGAGAAATCCTTGCCAATCCCGAGGCATACGGCAGAAGTGAATACGGCAGAGATGAAAAGGTTATGGTTGAGTTTGTATCAGCCAACCCGACAGGTCCTATGCACATGGGCAACGCAAGAGGCGGCGCTCTCGGTGACTGTCTTGCCGCTGTTCTTGACAAAGCGGGCTACAACGCATGGCGTGAATTTTATGTAAACGACGCCGGCAATCAGATTGAAAAATTCGGCTGTTCACTTGAAGCAAGATATCTTCAGATTTTCAAGGGCGATGAGATAGAGTTCCCCGAGGACGGCTATAAGGGTGAGGACATCAAAGACCTTGCAAAAGAATATGCTGACCTAAACGGTGACAGCCTTGTTAATGTAAGCGCAGAAGAACGCAAAAAGGCTCTTGTTGACTATGCACTTCCTAAAAACATCAAGAAGATGCAGGCTGATATGGAAAAATACAAGATTTTCTATGACAAGTGGTTCTTTGAAAGCGAGCTTCACAAGAGCGGTGCTGTTAAGGCTGTTGTTGACCTTCTCACAGAAAAAGGACTTACCTACGAAAAAGATGGTGCCGTTTGGTACAAGAACAAAGAGGTGCTCACACAGAAGCTTCTCAAAGAGGGCAAGTCACAGAAATACATTGACAACCTTGAATTAAAGGACGATGTTCTCATTCGTCAGAACGGCAACCCGACATATTTTACAGCCGACATTGCATACCACAAGAACAAATTTGACCGTGGATTCACAACTCTTATTGATGTTTGGGGTGCAGACCATCACGGTCATGTTATGAGAATGAAAGGCGCAATGGACGCTATCGGCTATGACGGTGACAAGCTCAATGTTGTTCTTATGCAGCTTGTTAAGCTTGTTAAGGACGGTGAGCTTGTAAAAATGAGCAAGCGTACAGGCAAGGCTATTCAGCTTGGCGATTTGCTTGACGAAGTGCCTGTTGACAGCGCAAGGTTCCTCTTTAACACCAAAGAGGCTAACACACAGATGGACTTTGACCTTGACCTTGCAGTAAGTCAGGACAATCAGAACCCTGTTTATTATGTTCAATACGCACACGCAAGAATTTGCAGTATCTTCAAGTCACTTGCAAAAGAGGGCATTTCTCCGAGAGAATGTACAGACGCAGAGCTTGCGCTCCTCACAGCTCCCGAAGAAAAGGAACTCATCAATCATCTTGCGTCATACACCAACGAAATCATCAGTGCGGCAAAGGATTACGATCCGACCAAGGTTACACGCTATGTAACACAGCTTGCAACACTTTTCCACAAATTCTACAACGCTTGCCGTGTTAAGGGCGAAGAAGAAGGTCTTATGCAGGCAAGACTTGCACTTTGCAACTGCGTAAGAGCCGTTATCAAAAATGTTCTTACAATGTTCAACATCTCTTGTCCCGAAAGCATGTAAGCAGCGTGTCGCTGCACCCTGTTCGTGCAGATAGTTTTATTAATGCGAAGCTTATATTTTCCAAGCGGAAGTTTACAAATTGAAATTTAAAAAATTGAAAATGTAAAATGGATGTCGGGAAGACAGTTTGCATAATGCAAAACAATGTCTTCCCGACTGATTTTTATTTATATCCAATTGTCATGCCTTATGGGGGTTAAGCCCTATTAATAATACATATAATTCAAGGCATAATAAAGTCCCGAAGTACACACAATACCTCGGGACTTAATTATTATTACTGTAATTATGATTTAAAATCATTCAGTAACAAATTGCTGACCGACTTTTCCGCAATTGTTAAGACCTACAATATACTTTTGAATTGAAGTCGCATCCGTAACAGAAATAATACCGTCACCATCAACATCTGCAACTGACTTACTGTCTGCTGTAAATTCTTCAAGAGCGACAATGTACTTCTGAATATCGGTAGCATCGATTACGGTAACAGCTCCATCAATGTTCACATCACCGTAAACAAGAGCATTTTTTGTTTCATCCTCAACCGCAAAAGCGCTGAATACGCTTACTGCCATAAGAACAAACAATGTCGCAATACTAATAAGTTTTTTTGCCATACCAAAATCTCTCCTTAGAACAGTGCATTTTCAACCAATAATACACCGAAATTGAATTTGATAATCAACATTATATAAACAGTGAACGAGAAAACAAGGATATACTTTTACTTTTCTTTGTTGTTTATAACCGTTCGGTTATCTTATAAAATATTCTATCACAAAGACTACTGTTCTGTCAATAGCAAATAAACAAAAAGATGATAAATTGTTTTATTATAAACAAATATGAGAATTGTATGAAGATAACAATTTAACAAATAACGAATAACAACAATGTGTTTTTATTACATTAATATCTTCTATACATACAATAAGGTTCACATCACACTAATTTATGCATCACAAACGCAATAGCAATACTGAATTTTGCCACTGTTATAACCATTTAGTTATCATACGAAAATTTCGTTGCAAAGAATGTTATTCTGTCAGTATAAATAAATAAATAAAAAGGGTGATACAATGCCTTATTATAAAAGGATAAGGGAGTTGCGTGAGGATCACGATATGACGCAGAATGATGTTGCAGAATATCTCGGCATGAAACAGCCGCAGTACTTTAGGTATGAAAACGGAAACCGTGACGTGCCGACTGAGGTGCTTATTTCTCTTGCAAAATTGTACAAAGTTTCAACCGACTACATCCTTGAGTTGAAGCACGATACAAATTAAACACGCTTAAAATAAACCCCGAAGCCTTTAAAACTTCGGGGTTTGGTTGTGTTTATTATTTGCGTGTGATTGACCAACCTGTTTTGTTGTAGTCGCTTATGGTGTTGCCTTTCTTGTCAATACAACGGACGGTATAAGTTACCTTCTTGCCTTTCTTCGCACCTGAATCTGTGAACGAAGTTGAAGTTGTGTCCTTAACCCTTGTCCAACTTCCGCCAGCGTATTTTCTGTAAAGTCTGTAGCCGTACACGCCTGTGACCTTGTTCCATGTCACGCTCACGCCCTTTGATGTATTTGTAAGCTTTGTTATTTTCGGTGTTGTGGCTGTGTATTTCTTTGACCAACCCTTTGAATTAAATCCGCTGACGGTTTTGCCGTTCTTGTCAATGCAACGGATTGTGTAAGTCTTTGTCTGATTTGCACTTACCGCTGAATCAGTGAAGCTTGTTGAGGTTGTGTCCTTAATTCGTTTCCAACCATTTGAAGTTTTCTGATAAACTCTGTAGCCGTAAACACCTGTAATTTTATTCCAACTAAGCTTGACACCGCTTGTTGTGTTTTCAAGCTTGCTGATTGTCGGTGCTACCGGGGTATATTTCTTTGACCAACCCTTTGAATTAAATCCGCTGATTGTTTTGCCGTTCTTGTCAATGCAACGAATTGTGTAAGTCTTTGTCTGATTTGCACTTACCGCTGAATCAGTAAAACTTGTTGAGGTTGTGTCCTTGATTCGTTTCCAACCGTTTAAAGTTTTCTGATAAACTCTGTAGCCGTAAACACCTGTAATTTTGTTCCAACTAAGCTTGATACCGCTTGATGTGTTTTCAAGCTTGCCGATTGTCGGTGCTACGGGTGTATATTTCTTTGACCAACCCTTTGAATTAAATCCGCTGATTGTTTTGCCGTTCTTGTCAATGCAACGAATTGTATAAGTCTTTGTCTGATTTGCACTTACTGCCGAATCAGTAAAACTTGTTGCGGTTGTGTCCTTAAAGCGTTTCCAACCGTTTGAAGTTTTCTGATAAACCCTGTAGCCATAAGTTCCCGAAACCTTGTTCCAAGAAAGTTTGATACCGCCTGTAGTATTTTCAAGTTTAGAAATTGATGGTGTTGAAGCCTCAATTTTATCAAGAACTGCTTTAACAGACGCTCTTATACTCTCTGCATTATCATAACCGCCATTATCAAGTTTTTTATTTACGGCTTTCATAACATCACTTGTGCTAAGATTTAACTCTTTAACGAGTGCCGGCACTTTGTCCATTTTTTCAGGCCAATCATAATAAGCAACAAGGAAACATGCAAGCATTGAAGCATCAGTATCACCCTCAGATAATGTCGTACCTATTACATTGCCAGATGATGTAATCTTTTTTTCAGGTCCACAGTCTTTAGTTTTCGCCCAAACTGCTTCATTTGCTCTTTTTTCTGAATCCTCGGGATTTTCAAGTAGATTTCCCGTACAATAAAGCGTATCTCCGATACACTTACCACTCATTATGGCATTGTATGTTTGCATACCTGTATTTGCACTGAATATTACACAGTAAAGTTTACCATCCGATTTTTTAATATTGTGTCCTGTCTTAGAAAGATCATAAGTTGCAATACCCGTTGAGGAATCATACTTACATTTTTCTTTCTTTGTCTGCCAATCGGGCCAGTCACCTGTACCGTCTGCTCTCCAAATATGGCAATAAACGGTTTTTACATTGCTCCAACCGGACTTCTTAACATTAAAGTAAATATTGTTTCCTGCTCCAACCTCTGATGTTTTGTCAGATACTTCAGCCGCATATGTTCCTGAAATGCCGACTACGGCAACAGAAAGCACCATTGCGATTGACAGAATCATACTCATAATTTTTTTCGTCATTTTAAAATCCCCTTTCTGATTACGGTTTAAAAAATATTCAGTATATGTATTGTGAATTGCAAAATTGCACTGCAATGCACTTCTGACCTCATACATATAATACAACTAATACAATATTTTGTCAATAGAATTTAAGACAATTCATACATTTTTTTGTAAACTTTTACCATAAAACAAAATTTCCCCTTTGCATATAATTTAAAATTCTGCAAAAAATAAAACCACCTCACGGAAAGGTGGTTTTTATTTTGAGTTTTTACGATGTTAATCATAACGAGGGACAGCACGAAAAATATCCGATTGAGTTGCCCTCACGGAACAGCAAAAAGGAGATTTCCCCTATTGTTGATGTTACGGAACACGAGGTTTATCCGCTTGAGTTTGCAAACTGTCACAGGACAAAGCCTCATTTTGACACAAACGGTGACATCACCGAGATTGTGACTACCGAAACAGAAGCTGAAACGGAAGAGCGAACCACTCACGAACAGCATAAGTAGGGACATACAAAAGCCTTGTGTCGGAGCTTACTGCTCCGACATTTCCTTTTATGCCGAGTTGCGAACAGATTATCCTCGCTCTGAGCTGATGAAAACCGTCCGTCACAATCGTAATATCGGTATTAAGGTTGTTGTCCTCAATTATTTTCATTGAATTTCTTATATTCTCGGTTGTGTTGGTTGACTTGTCCTCCATATAAAGTCTTGAAGAATCAATTTTCGACTCCGTCAGCACATTGTACATACATTGTGCCTCACTCATAATCTCGTCACTTCCCTGTCCTCCGCTGAGAACGGCATTTGCGTTCGGAGAATCGTCAAGATATGATTTTGCGGCGTCAATTCTGCCACGCAAAATTACCGACGGTCCCCATGGCTTAACCTGAGCACCGAGGACAATTGCAGTTGAGTTTTCGGGCGGAGCCTGACAGGTTGCCCACACCATTGCAGAGGTGACAATCGCACCGTAAACGGCAAAAGCAATAAAGCCGATATTCACTACACGAAAAACTATTTTAGTAAACAAATGCTTAAAGCAAAATGCCTTTATTGCTCCGTGAACGGGCGGAATTAACACGCACAACAGCCACAGACACAAAATAGTTCCTGCAATATTACCCGGGTTGATGATTCCGTGAGTCATAGGAATTACGAAAAATCCGAGAAACACAACTGCTGCGGCAATGCCGATTATGCGTAAAATTAACATCACCATTTTCAAAATATCACCCGACCTGTTAAATTTCTTTCATCTTATCAAACTCATTGTACATATTTTCAAGAGTTGACAAACGGTCAATAAACGGAGTGTCAACAGCGCCCTCAAAGCACGATTCTTTTTTGCTTTTGAGAACCTCCATTGCAGATTTGTCGGGATTATTGATTGTACCGGCACCTGCAACACAACCGCCGGGGCAAGCCATACCCTCAAGCAGATAGCCGTTGTACTTGCCTGCCTTTGCCATACGCAAAAGCTTTACGCACTCGTCAAGACCCTGTGCATTGGCAACCTTGACCTCTCTTTCGGGATCAAGCTTGTGGATTGCATTGACAACAGCCTTTGCAACACCGCCGCTTACGGCAAAGCCTCTGCCGTCTGCGCTTGAGAATGAAAGCGGTTTTTCGTCAACCTCAACAGCGTTAAAATCAACCTCTTTTGCGGCAAACATTCCCGCAACTTCTTCAAAGGTCAGCACAAAGTCGATATCGCTTCGGATACTTCTGCGGCTTGCCTCAAGCTTTTTAGCGGCACATGGCCCGATAAACACAACTCTGCAATCGGGATAATGCTGTTTTGTAAGTCTGCCCGTGAGAACCATAGGAGTGAGTGCCATTGAAATGTATGGAGCAATGTCGGGGAAAGTTTTCTTCGCCATAACGCTCCATGCCGGGCAACAGGAAGTCGCCATGAACGGCTGTTTTTCGGGAACCTCTTCCATAAAATCCTTTGCCTCTTCAACCGTACAAAGGTCGGCACCGACCGCAACCTCGACAACATCGGTAAAGCCGAGAGCCTTAAAGGCATTTCTGATTTTATTTGACGGAAGTCCCTTGAACTGACCTGCAATTGCAGGTGCAACTGCGGCATAAACAGGTGTGCCGCTGTTGATTGCCATAATAGTCTGAAAAATCTGACTTTTGTCAACAATTGCGCTGAACGGACAGCTTACAAGGCACATTCCGCACGAAACGCACTTGTTATAATCAATATCTGCTCTTCCATGCTCATCGCTGTGAATAGCTTTCATACCGCATGCGGCGGCACACGGACGCTCCTGCTTTATGATTGCATTGTACGGACACGCACCCTGACATTTTCCGCATTTGATGCATTTTTCATCGTCAATATGCGATTTTCCGTGTACAATCGAGATTGCTCCCTTCGGGCAAACCTCTGTACACGGGTGTTCAAGACAGCCCTGACAGCCGTCTGTCACAACCACTCTTTTTTCAGCACACTTATGACAGGCGAATTTTATTATATTGATTAACGGCGGATCGTAAACCTTTTCGTCAATCATACTTTCTTCAACACCTGTTGAGATAGGCGCTTGTTTTGAAACGGGCAAAAGCGGAAGTCCCATTGCAAGGCGAAGTCTTTCGCCGACAATGGCTCTTTCGAGAAATATACTTTCACGGTATGTTGAAATTTCACCCGGGATAATTTCATACGGAAGATTTTCAAATTTTGAATAATCTCCGCCCTCGTATGCAAACCTTGCAACCTCGGTGAAAATTTGATTACGGATTTTTGTCTTTGACGAATACAGTCCTCTCAAGGCACTCATCCTTTCACTGTGTGTATTTTATTTTCTATTCAATCATTCACTAAATTTAAATTGCAGCAACGCTCTGCCTTGCTTGCAATCTTGTACATAGGAGCGTTAGCTCCTCAGAGGTTCAATGGAACATTGAATCTCTGAATTGCAACATAATGTTGCAATTCGTACTTAGATTATACACTACACTACCCTTGTTTTCAACAGATACAGGCTTATTTTGCAAAAATTTTGCGATATTATTTACATAATATCAAACTTTATCCCGAGCGATTTTGTCACATTTATTGACTTTAAGTGAATATTGTTATAAAATGGTGTCATACTATCAAAAATTACGAGGTACAAATCTATGAAATGTCCTAATTGCGGTTTTGAAACCGAGTCTGCGTTTTGTCAGATGTGCGGAACAAAAATTTCCGAAGCTTTACATACACAGAATAATGAAACAACCGAAACTGAGTACACCTCGCCTTTGCCGCAGACAGGCTTTGAACAGGCGGAGGGCTTTGCACCGCAGATTCAAAATGAAATGCCCGAACTTGAAATAAATCAGCCACCCATTCCCTACATTCCGCCGGCAGAACAGCCGATTGATAAAAAGAAAGCTTTTAAAATCGTGAAAATTGTTGCCGCCTGTGTGATTGGTGCGGTCATTATTGCAGGCATTGCAATCAATGTAACTGCAGCGGTATCGGGCAACAGCAAATCAATTTTCGGTAACAACTCCATTAGTGACTGGGTGAATCGTCCTGAAATGTACGACGGGGATTACAGCACATATAATTAAAAAATTAAAAAATAAAACGGTAGGAAAGGCATTGCAGTTTTGCAAATTGTCTTTCCTGCCGTTTTTATGTTTAGGTTTAAAATAAATTATTCGGGTCTGCCGATTTTGCGGAAACGCTCATAGCGTGCATTCAAAAGCTCTTCGTCATCAAGGGCAAGATTCTTTTCAAATGTTCTTTTGATGAGCATTTTAAGGCTTTCAAACATAGCATGATCGCCTGCCTTTGGCTGACGGATGATTCTCTCGATTACACCGAGGTCAAACAAATCCTGTGCGGTAAGCCTGAGAGCCTCTGCCGCATCAGCCGCCTTTGAACTGTCTTTCCAGAGAATTGACGCACAACCCTCGGGAGAAATTACCGAATAAACGGAATTTTCAAGCATCCATACTTCATCGGAAACTGCAAGTGCAAGCGCACCGCCGCTGCCGCCCTCACCGATAAGAACGGTAAGTACGGGAGTTTTGAGAGTCATCATTTCCATGAGGTTTTCGGCAATAGCCTGTCCCTGACCTCTTTCCTCCGCACCGATTCCGGGGTATGCACCGCTTGTATCAACAAGGCAAAGAACAGGTCTTCTGAACTTTTCAGCCTGTTTCATAAGTCTTAAAGCCTTGCGGTAGCCCTCGGGATGAGCCTGACCGAAGTTGCGTACAACACGCTCTTTTGTATTTCTGCCCTTTTCAATTCCGATTACAGTAACAGGAGTGTCAAAGAGCATTGCAAGTCCTGCAACAACTGCTTTATCGTCGGCATATCTGCGGTCACCGTGAAGCTCAATGAAGCTGTCACCGAACATATGGGCAATATAGTCAACCGAGGTCAGCTTGTTAGCATCTCTCGCCGCCATAACCTTTTCGTAAGCTGTCATTTTTAAGCCTCCTCACCGCTGTAACCGTGCAATTTAAGCAATTTTACAAGTGTAGATTTCAAGTTATTTCTGCTGACAACCGAATCAATAAAGCCCTTCTGAAGAACAAATTCCGAGGTTTGGAAGTCCTTGGGGAGCTTTTGACGAATTGTCTGCTCGATTACTCTCGGACCTGCAAAGGCAACAAGACAATCGGGCTCGGCAAGAATAATGTCGCCCTCCATTGCAAACGACGCCGTAACACCGCCTGTTGTCGGGTCTGTAAGCACGGTGATGTAGAGATTACCTGCGTCGCTGTGTCTTTTTACCGCACCGGAAGTTTTTGCCATTTGCATAAGCGAGAGGATGCCCTCCTGCATTCTTGCACCGCCTGCGGCAGTACAAACAACAATCGGCATTGCATTTTCGGTTGCATATTCAAACGCACGGGTGATTTTTTCGCCCGTGATTACGCCCATACTTCCCATCATAAAGGTCGGATCCATAACGCAGAGAACGGTATCAATGCCGTTCATCTTACATTCTCCGCAGATAACAGACTCCTTAGCACCTGTTTTTCTCGCCTTTTCAAGCTTTTCGTCATATCCCGGAAAATCAAGAATATTATGGCTTGAAAGGTCTGCGTCAAACTCAACAAAGGTATCCTTGTCGGCAAGCATTTCAACTCTGTCTCTTCCATTCATTCTGAAATGGTGGTTGCACTTTGTGCAGACATGAAGATTTTCCTCCATATCAGTCGTAAGGAGCATAGTGTTGCATTTGGGGCATTTTATCCACATTTCTTCGGGAACAAAGGGTACATTTTTGCTCTCGCCCTCATCGGACTCAAGCTCATTCTTCGGTTTTCTGAAAGCAAACAAATCCATATCTTTTACTTCTTCCTGTCGGCGTGTTTCTCTTCAAACTCTGCCATAAAATCTGTTGTATATTCACCGCTCACAAACTGTTCGTCCGAGAGAATCTCGGCAAGAAGATCACGGTTAATGTCAATTCCGTCAATGGTAAGCTCGGAAAGAGCCATTTTCATCTTTCTGATCGCCTCGGCACGGCTTCTTGCCTGAACAATCAGCTTGCCGATCATCGAATCATAGTACGGAGGAACAAAATAGTCCTGATAAATCGCCGTATCAAATCTTACAAATGCACCGCCCGGGGTATGAAGTCTTGTAATTCTTCCGCAGCTCGGTCTGAATCCCTTTTCCGGATTTTCGGCATTGATTCGGCATTCAATTACATTGCCGTGTGTGAAGATGCTGTCCTGAGTGCGGGAAAGCTTTGCACCTGCGGCAATTCTTATCTGCCACTGAACAATATCAAGACCTGTTACCATTTCCGTAACACCGTGTTCAACCTGCAAACGGGTGTTCATTTCCATAAAGTAGAAGTTATTGTCCATATCAAGCAAAAATTCAACTGTGCCTGCATTGACATAGTTGACTGCCTTTGCCGCCTTAACAGCCGCAATCATCATCTCTTTACGGGTTTTCTCGTCAAGAGCGGGGCTTGGACTTTCTTCAATCATCTTCTGGTTCTTTCTCTGAACAGAGCATTCACGCTCGCCAAGACAAACGATATTGCCGTATTTATCACACAAGAGCTGCATTTCAATGTGTTTTACAGGGTGAATGAATTTTTCTATGTAGCAGGCACCGTCACCGAATGCTGACTGAGCCTCGCTTGAAGCTGACAAAAATGCCTCTTCAAACTGCTCCATTGAATCAACACGGCGAATACCCTTTCCGCCGCCACCCGAACGAGCCTTGATGAGAAGCGGAAAACCGATTTTTTCAGCTTCCTCTTTTGCCTGTTCAACGCTTTCAACAATATCGCAGCCGGGGGTTACGGGAACACCTGCGGCACGCATAGTCTTTCTTGCGTTGTCCTTGTCGCCCAAAAGCTTTATCATTTCGGATGAAGGACCGATAAAGTTGATGTTGCACTGTTCACAGAGCGAAACAAACTTGGCATTTTCGGACAAGAGTCCGTAGCCGGGATGAATAGCCTGAGCACCGCTTTCAACGGCAACGGTGAGAATTGCAGGCATATTGAGGTAGCTGTCGGCAACACGGTTACCGCCTACGCAGTAACTTTCATCGGCAAGCTGAACATGCAGGGAGTCCTTGTCTGCCTCAGAATAAATTGCTACTGTGCTGATGCCCATTTCACGGCAGGCACGGATAATTCTTACTGCAATTTCGCCTCGGTTGGCAATCAGAATTTTTGAGAACATTTTTTCACTTCCAGTTATTTATCGCATTACGGCTGTCTGCACCCAAAACGGCACAGACAGCCCTTTAAAAATCAATCACTTATTTTCAACAAGTGCAAACGAAAGCTCGGCACTTACACAGAGCTTGCCGTCAACATAACCCTTTGCGTCAATAAAGTAGAATGCACCTCTGCTCTTTGTGAGTGTGCAGACACTTTCAAGAGTGTCTCCCGGTTTCACGGGATTTCTGAACTTAACATTGTTCATCTTTGTAAAGTAAGGTGTGCAGTTCTTAACCTTGTCTGCAAGAAGGCAACAGCTTGCCTGTCCCATCATTTCGCAGAGAATAACACCCGGAACAACGGGGTTACCGGGGAAATGTCCCTGTAAAAAGAACTCGTCACCTTTGATTGTATATCTGCCCTTTGCCGTGTTTTCGTCAACACTTTCAGCCTCTTCAACGAGAAGCATATTGTCACGATGCGGCAAAATCTTTTTAATTTCTTCCTGATTCATACTGTCCTCCGATTATTTAACCTTGAATAACGGCTGACCGTATTCAACAAGATCTCCGTCCTTAACAAGAACTTCAACGATTTCATAGTCGTCCTCAGCCTGAATTTCGTTCATGCACTTCATAGCCTCGATAATGCAAACGGTTGAGCCCTTGCTTACTTTCTTTCCGACAGGAGCAAAAGGAGCCTTGCCCGGTGCCGATGCGGCATAGAATACGCCGACAATCGGAGCGTTTACAGTCTTGGCATCTTCCTCGGGAGCGGCAGACTGAGCCGCAGGAGCCTGTGGCTGAACAGGCGCAGGAGTGGGAACATCTGTTGCAGTCGGCTGATATGCACCGATTGGAGATGCATTAAAAATCTGCTGTGCCGGATGTTCTTTTTCAAGATGAATCTTTGTACCATCCTCTTTTTCAATTTCAAGAACGCTCAAAGAAGAATTTTCAAGAAGGGAAATATATTCCTTGATTTCTTCAATTTTATTCATAGTAATTCCCTCGCTTAATATTTTTTAAATACAAGACAAGCGTCATGTCCGCCAAAGCCGAGGTTGGTTGAAGCGGCAACATTTACATCACGCTTAACTGCTTTGTTAGGTGTATAGTTAAGGTCAAGACCTTCATCGGGTTCGTCAAGGTTGATTGTCGGCGGAATAATACCGTCATTGAGAGCCATAACAGAAGCGATAGCCTCAATTGCGCCTGTTGCACCGAGAAGATGACCTGTCATTGATTTTGTTGAGCTGATATTTGCATCATAAGCCTTTTCACCGAGAGCAGTTTTAATAGCCATTGTTTCGGTAAGGTCATTAAGATGTGTGCTTGTGCCGTGAGCATTGATGTAAAGCTGTGCGTCATCGGCAACATTTGCCTCCTCAAAAGCAATCTTAATTGCTCTTGCAAGACCTGCACCGTTAGGATCGGGAGCGGTAACATGATGTGCATCACAAGTATTGCCGTAGCCTGAAAGCTCTGCATAAATCTTAGCACCTCTTGCAACTGCGTGCTCATACTCTTCAAGAACGAGCATACCTGCGCCCTCGCCCATGATGAAACCGTCACGATTCTTGTCGAACGGACGGGATGCGTGCTTTGGATCATCGTTTGTTGAAAGAGCTTTCATATTCTGGAAACCTGCAATTGTGAGAGGAGCAACAACTGCCTCTGCACCGCCTGCGATGATAGCGTCAGCGTAGCCGTCCTTGATGCAGTGGAAAGCCTCACCGATTGAATTTGTACCTGTTGCACAGGCACTCATAACCGAAAGAGACACACCTTTTGCGTTAAAACGGATTGCAACATTGCCTGTTGCGATATTACCGATCATCATCGGAATGAAGAAAGGAGAAACCTTTCTCGGGCCTCCGTTTTCCATGCCCACTGTATTCTTAACAAAGGTCTGCAAACCGCCGATACCTGCACCGATATAAACACCGAAACGGTTCTCGTCAATCTTGCCTATGATACCGCTGTCGTCAACTGCCTGCTGTGCCGCTGCAATTGCGTACTGTGTATATGGATCAAGCTTTCTTACTTCTTTTTTCTCAATATACTGTGTGGGATCAAAATTTTTGACTGTACCTGCGATGTGAACCTTGAGGTCACTTGTATCGAAAGCTGTGATTGTTTCGATACCGCAAACGCCGTCAACCATATTTTTCCACATTGTAGGCACATCGTTACCAATCGGTGAAATTGCGCCCATACCTGTTACAACTACTCTTCTGCTCATTATATCCTCCAAATCAATTACATTGCAAGTCCGCCGTCAACTCTGATAACCTCGCCTGTTACATAAGCGGCATCGTCAGAGCAGAGGAAAGCTACTACATCTGCAACATCATCGGGAGTACCGATACGCTTTGCAGGAATCTGTGCTTTCATTGCGTCCTTTACCTTATCGGGAAGTACACTTGTCATATCTGTTGCAATGTAACCCGGAGCAACTGCATTGGCTGTAACACCTCTGCCGGCAAGCTCCTTTGCAACCGACTTTGTAAGACCGATAATACCGGCCTTTGACGCAGAATAGTTAGCCTGACCTGCGTTGCCGGTAAGACCGACAATTGACGCTGTGCTGCAGATTCTGCCGTAACGCTTTTTCATAAAGTGCTTGTATGTATGCTTAATCATGTTGAATGTACCCTTGAGGTTTACATTGATTACAGCGTCAAAATCTTTTTCGTCCATATTTAAAACGAGCTTATCTCTTGTGATACCTGCGTTGTTTACAAGAATTTCGATACTGCCGAACTCCTCGATAACCTTATCGACAACCTTCTTTGACTCTTCAAAGTTTGAAACATCACAGAAATACTGCTCAACCTTTGTGCCGTACTGCGAAAGCTCTTCCTTAGCCTTAATGCCCTCGTTTTCGTCACCTACATAGAGAATTGCGATGTTAGCACCCTCTTTTGCAAGCTTTGTTGCGATTGCAAGGCCGATACCTCTTGAGCCGCCTGTTACTACGGCTGTTTTATTTTCAAATCTCATTATATTATACCTCCGAACAGTATCAAAGTTCAAGTGCGTCAATATCAGCCGCAGTTTCAACCTTGAATGCCTTTACATCTCCGTTGATTCTCTTTACAAGACCTGTGAGAGTTTTGCCCACACCAACCTCAATAAAGGTGTCAACGCCGTCATTAATCATATTTTCAACAATAGTCTGCCATTTTACGGGATTCTCAACCTGTGCCTTTACAAGCGTTTTGAAATCACCCGAATACGGCTGAGCCGTGTAATCGGAATAAATCTGAACCTTTGGCTGAGCAAAGTCAACATTTTCCATATACTTTCCGAGTCCCTCTGCGGCATCAGCCATAAAGGGAGAATGGAACGCACCGCTTACTGCAAGAAGTTTTGCCCTTCCGCCCTCTGCTTTAACTGCCTCGCAGAAAGCATCGGCATTTTCACTTGTTGTTGCAACAACAGTCTGAGCCGGTGAGTTGTAGTTTACGGGATATGTTTTGTCAAACCTTGAGCAGATTTCTTCAACCTTTTCGGGAGTAAGCTTTAATACGGCAGCCATTGCACCCGGATTTTCCGTTGCGGCTTTGTCCATAAGCTCGCCTCTTTTGCAAACGAGTCTGAAAGCCTCTTCATCGGAAAGGATTCCCGAAAAAGCAAGTGCAGAAATCTCACCGAGTGAAAAGCCTGCTACGCAGTCGGGAGTGATCCCCTTTTCAACAAGAGCTCTTGCGGCCGCAAGGTCGGCAGTAAAAATACACGGCTGTGTATTTACTGTCTTTGAAAGCTCCTCCATTGTACCCTCAAAGCACTGCTTTGAAGTGTTTTCTCTTATAGAATCAGCCATTTCGTAAACAGCCTTTGCAGCAGGCGAATTGTCGTAAAGATCCTTGCCCATACCGCTGTACTGTGCGCCCTGACCTGAAAAAATAAATGCTATTTTACCCATTTTGTTGCTCCGTTCAATACTTCTTCTGCCTGTGAGAACATCTCTTCAATCATTTCTCTTGCCGGCTGTTCCTTTTTAACCATACTTGCAACCTGTCCTGCAAGAACGGTACCTTGAGAAACATCGCCCTCTCTCACGGCTCTTCTGAGTCTGCCGAGTCCCATATTTTCAAGCTCCTCATCGGAAACATTAGCCGAATCGTACTCAGCCTTTGTATATTCACGGGTAAACGAGTTACGGATTGAACGAACAGGATGACCGAGTCTTTTACCTGTTACAACCGTGTCAATATCTCTTGCTTTGAGAATTTTGTTCTTATATTCCTGAGAGATAGTACATTCCTTTGCAACGAGAAATCTTGTGCCGACCTGAACGCCCTGAGCGCCGAGCATAAATGCTGCGGCAATCTGTCTGCCGTCTGCAATACCGCCTGCGGCAATTACAGGTATATTTACTGCATCAACAACCTGAGGAACAAGAGCCATTGTTGTGAGATCACCGACATGACCGCCTGACTCGCCGCCCTCTGCGATAACGGCAAAAGCACCGTCTTTTTCCATTTTCCTTGCAAGTGCAACGCTCGGAACAACAGGAATAACCTTGATGCCTGCCTCAAGCCACTTTGCCATGTACTTGCCGGGGTTACCTGCACCTGTTGTGATGACCTTGATGCCCTCTTCAACTACAACATCGCTTACTTCCTCTGCAAACGGACTCATAAGCATGATGTTTACGCCGAAAATTTTATCGGTCATTGTTTTGCACTTTCTGATTTCCTCACGGAGCTGTTCGCCGTTGGAATTCATAGCCGCAATAATGCCGAGACCACCTGCGTTTGAAACACCTGCAGCAAGCGATGCATCAGCCACCCAAGCCATGCCTCCTTGAAAAATAGGGAACTCAAGACCGAGCGACTGGTCAATGACAGTAGAAATCATATGTAATATCTCCTTTTCTGCATTTTTACTTGATTTTCAGAAACAGAAAATTTGCAAGATTTCATTATTTTGAAAAATTTACGGCAAATTCTGCACCTGATTCCATACTTTATGGCATATCAGTCTGATTTTACTCCAAAAGCACAGAAAAGTCAATATAAAAGCACAGAAAAGTCAATATATATGAAGAATTATCTTACCATTAAGCCTTTAACTGCAATAGTCCTCAAGAGCCCTCATAAGGTTTTCTTTCCCCTTTATTTCAATTCCTTTTTCAAGGTAAAGTGCGTCGCCTTTCGGAAGATTTGATACTCTGCAGTCGGTTGTCAGATACGCTTTGTCCTCGCCTTTTTTGTACACTACAATATACCCTTTTTCGGCTTTTATGATGTAGTCGTCTTCCGTTGTACCGTTATTCTGCGACGACGAATAATCGCTTGTTACAGAGGTGTTTTCCGCAGAATTCACGGGAGCAAAAAGCGAGCTTATCATCATACACGCAATCAGAATCACACCTGTTAATCCAACTATTTTTTTCATATTACAGCACTCTTTCCGTCAGTTTTTACTTTTATTTTTTCCCGAACCAACGGTTATATTCATCATTTTTATAAAATTCCAACCAAAAGGCCGCCTTAATTCTGCATATTTTTTAAGAGAAATTTGCATTAATATATTTATTTTTTTCTTTTCAGGTGATATAATAATCAAATGAGTATTTCTGCTTGTAATTTTGAACATATATGTTATTATATAATTTATGTATTACAGCCGGCGCACTGCGTTTGTGCAAATCACTCAGACAAATTACAAACCGACGGTTGTTCGTTTAACCGTAAATTGTGAATTGATAAAGGAGATAATATGCGAAACAAGCGTGAAACTGACATCAGTCAGTATAAGAAGGATGTTCAGCAAAATGAATTATCCGAAAAAGCTGACGGAGGTGTAAAAAGATTTTTCAGGGGTTTTGGCAAGTTCCTGATTACCGTTTGTTCGGTATGCCTGGTTGCTCTGCTTATTACGGGCATTTCACTTGCTGTCTACATTTTCACCATTGCGTCCGAGCCTACGGGCATCGACCTCAAGGCAAAGTCTATGAACCAGACAAGCCGAATATATATTCAGAATGAGGATACAAAGGAATTTAAAGAGTATCAGAAACTATACGATACCGAGAACAGAATCTGGGTTGACAATCAGGATATTCCTCAGGCAATGAAAGATGCGGTAGTCGCAATTGAGGACAAGCGTTTCTTTGACCACAACGGTGTTGACTGGGGCAGAACACTTTCCGCCGTTGCAAATCTTGCAACCGGTTCGGACTCATACGGCGGTTCAACAATCACTCAACAGCTCATTAAGAACATTACAGATGACAACGAGGTTTCAATTACAAGAAAACTTCGTGAAATCACAAAGGCACTAAAGCTTGAGCAGGAATATACAAAGGATCAGATTCTTGAAGCCTACCTCAATGTTGTAAACTTCGGCAATAATTGTCAGGGCGTTGAATCTGCGGCTCAGCTTTACTTTGGCAAAAGCATAAAGAACTGTTCAATTGCAGAATGTGCGGCAATTGCGGGAATTACACAAAACCCGTCAAGATGGAATCCGCTTGTTTTCCCCGAAAACAACAAGGAACGCCGTGAAATCGTTCTCAATGAAATGTATGATCAGAAAAAAATTTCCAAAGACGAATTTGATGCGGCTATGAAAGAAAGTGCCACAATGACATTTGTCGGCTGGCAGGCGTCCGATGACGATGACGACGATGACGAGGCAGATGTTCAGAACTGGTATATTGATCAGCTCTTTCGTGATCTTCAAAAGGACATTGCAGAATATTACAACATAAGCGAAACTGCGGCATCTTCAAAGCTTTACACAGAGGGACTTAAAATCTACTGTGCAATGGATGAAAAGGCTCAGACCTACCTTGAAAATGCGGCACTCAATATTGATAAATCAAATGATTCCGACCTTCAGATTGCGTCAACAATTATGGGATATGACGGCAGAGTAATCGCAACAGTCGGTTCTTCAACAAAGAAAGAGGGCGCTCTCAGCTGGGACAGATCCTACAACTCCGTACTTCAGCCGGGTTCTTCAATCAAGCCTGTTGTTGTTTACCCTTATGCAATTGAATCAAAGAAGCTTTATTTCTCATCAATGGTTCTTGATGAACCGCTTGACAACTATCGTACAAATGAAAGCGGTCAGCTTGTTTCGGGTCCTAACAACGCATACGGCTACTACAACGGCAATATGAGTCTTCCCGATGCAATCGAGTGGTCATCAAACGCAACAGCCGCTCAGACCATGGAGCTTATCGGCGGTCCGAGCGTTGCATATCAGCAGGTTGTTACAAAAATGGGATTCCAGAATCTTACGGAACAGGATGCACAGAATACGGGTGCTCTTTCAATCGGCGGTATGAACGGCGGTGTTACAGTAAGAGAAATGGCGGCTGCTTACACATATCTCGGCAACGGCGGTCTTTACTACAAACCGTACACATACTACTATGTAACCGACTCAGAGGACAACATAATCATTGATAACCGTGACGCAGTTCCGAAACAGGCTTATTCAGCCGAAACAGCAGGAATCATGAACAGACTGCTTCACTACAACGTTACAAACAGCGCTCACACAAACGCACATTACGCTCAGATTTCAGGCTGGGACATTATCGGCAAAACAGGTACAACCGATGACGATAAGGATTCATGGTTCTGCGGATGTTCACCATATGCCGTAATGGCTACATGGTGCGGTTTTGATAAACCTGAAACCATTTCCTACAGCGGAAGAACAACGGCAACAAAATTCTTTGCAAATGTTATGGGCAAGTACCTTAAAGGCAAAGAAAACAAGGAATATAAGATATCCGATAACCTGATTGAGGCAACATATAATCCTACAACGGGACTTATTGTTTCAACAGATAATATTTCGGGACGGTATGTGGGCTACTACACCGAGGACAATATGCCGAGTTCGGGAGGTTCATATTACAGCGGTAACTATGAATACGGCTCAGATGTTTCAGACTCCTCAAGCTACTACGATCCCAATTACGGCGGTGACAACAGCGGTAACAATTACGGCGGCGACACAAGCAACAGCGGAGGAGATATTTCAGGCGGCGACACCTCCGGCGGAGGAGATAATTCAGGCGGAGAACCTTCCGGCGGAGGAGATAATTCAGGCGGAGAACCTTCAGGCGGAGGGGAATCCTCAGACGGAGGCGAAAGCTCCGGAGGCGGTGAATCGTCAGGCGGCGGTGAGGAAGCTCCCCCTGCCGCAGAATAAAATAACAGGTTAAAACCAAAAACTCGAAAGGAAAGGTTTTTAGATATGGTTTCAATAGCAATTATGGGTCACGGTGTTGTAGGTTCGGGCGTTGCCGAAATCTTTACAACACACAAACAGAAGCTTTATGCAAGCATCGGTGAAGAGGTTTATGTCAAGAAGATTCTTGACCTTCGTGAATTTCCCGACAGCCCACTTGCAGACAGATTCACAAAAAACTTTGAAGATATCATCAACGACCTCGAAATAAGAGTTGTTGTTGAAGTTATGGGCGGTCTTAATCCTGCTTATGACTTTGTAAAGAGATGTCTTAAAGCAGGCAAGAGTGTTGTTACTTCAAACAAGGAGCTTGTTGCCGCTCACGGTGCAGAACTCCTTGAAATTTCAAAGGAAACAAACACAAACTTCCTCTTTGAAGCATCGGTAGGCGGCGGTATTCCGATTATCCGCCCGATGAGCCAGTGTCTTGTTGCAAACAATGTTGACGAGATTGCCGGTATTCTTAACGGTACAACAAACTTTATCCTTACAAAGATGATTGAAGACGGTATGCAGTTTGACGATGCGCTCAAGCTTGCTCAGGAGCTTGGCTTTGCCGAGAGAAATCCTGCCGCTGATATCGAAGGTCACGACGCTTGCCGTAAGATTTGTATTCTTGCATCTCTTGCATACGGAAAGCATGTTTATCCCGACTCTGTACATACAGAGGGCATTACAAAAATTACACTTGAAGATGTAAGATACGCTGAGGCCTTCCATTGCGTAATTAAACTTATCGGCAGTGTTAAGCGTCTTGCGGACGGCAAGATTGACATTATCGTTGCTCCTATGCTCGTTCCGAACAAGAGCCAGCTTGCTAACATTGACTATGAGTTCAACGGCATTATGGTAAGAGGCGACTGCACAGGCGATGTAGTATTCTACGGCAAGGGTGCAGGCAAGCTTCCTACAGCAAGCGCAGTTGTAGCCGATGTAATCGACTGCTGTAAGCACCTCAAGACAAGAAAGTTCCTTTACTGGGCAGACGGCAACGGCAAAAACATTCTTCCTTGGGAGGAGTCAAGCCGTGCCATGTATGTTCGTGCAAACGGCAGTAATGTTGCAGAAAAGGCAGAAAAATTATTTGGTGAGGTAACAGTAATCAATAAGGCTGACGCACCTGCCGACGAAAAAGCATTTGTTGTCAAGGCTATGCCGTACAACGAATTTGCCGAGAAGATTGCTCAGCTTGAGGCTGACGGTGTTTCGGTACTTTCAAGTATCCGTGTGGCTGATTTATAATTTTACAGAGGGAGTATTAAGTACATGAGTTTGATAGTTCAGAAATTTGGCGGCAGCTCTGTTGCCAATGCCGAAAGAGTAATGAATGTTGCATCAATCGTAACAGACACTTACGCAAAGGGCAATGATGTTGTAGTTGTTGTATCCGCTCAGGGCGACACAACAGACGATCTCATTGAAAAGGCAAACGAAATCAATCCAAAGGCTTCAAAAAGAGAAAAGGATATGCTTCTTGCCGCAGGCGAGCAGATTTCTATTTCACTTCTTGCAATGGCAATCGAAAAGCTCGGTTACCACGCTGTTTCTCTTCTTGGCTGGCAGGCAGGTTTCAATACCACTTCTGCTCACACAAGCGCAAGAATCAGAAAAGTTGAGCCTGACAGAATTAAGAAAGAGCTTGACAAGAAGAACATTGTAATCGTTGCAGGCTTCCAGGGCATTTCAAAATACGGCGATATTACAACACTCGGCAGAGGCGGTTCAGACACAAGTGCCGTAGCTATTGCGGCTGCAATGCACGCTGATCTCTGTCAGATTTTCACCGATGTTGAGGGTGTTTACACAGCTGATCCGAGAAAGGTTAAGAACGCTAAGAAGCTTCAGGAAATCTCTTATGACGAAATGCTTGAGCTTGCTACACTCGGTGCTCAGGTTCTTAACAACCGTTCGGTTGAAATGGCTAAAAAATATAATATCGAGCTTGAAGTGCTTTCAAGTATGACAAAGGCTTCGGGTACAATTGTAAAGGAGAAAACTAAAATGGAAAAAATGTTAATCAGCGGTGTTGCTAAAGATACAGATGTTGCAAGAATTTCTGTTATGGGTGTTCCGAATATCCCAGGTCTTGCTTTTAAGATGTTCTCAAAGCTTTCTGCTAAAGATATCAATGTTGACATTATTCTTCAGTCAATCGGTCATGACGGCAAGAAGGACATCAGCTTTACAGTTGCCAAGAACAGAGGCGAAGAGGCTGTTGCTCTTATGAAGGAATACACAGAGAACCTCGGTGCAGAGGAAATTCTCTATGACGATAAGGTAGCTAAGATTTCAATTGTCGGCGCAGGTATGGAAAGCCACGCAGGCGTTGCTACAAAGATGTTCGAGGCTCTTTATGACGCTCAGGTCAACATCCAGATGATCAGCACAAGCGAAATCAAGGTTTCGGTTCTTATTGATTCAGCAGACGCTGACAAGGCCGTAAGCGCTATCCACAGCAAATTCTTTGACTAATAGAAGAGCCGAGGTTCGCAGCCCTAAAATAACGACCGACGAGGACTAAACCGTGAAAATTACGCAAGTAATTGAAACGGATTAGACGAGTGGAAGTTATTTTAGGAACAGCGGAGAACAACGAGGCTTGACATTAGAAGAGCCGAGGTTCGCAGTCCTAAAACTTTTTTATAATGCAAATGAAAATCCCTGTCCGTTATGGACAGGGATTTTTTTGTATCGGTAAACTTTGTTTTTAACATTATAAAGCGGGCTGTACGAATTTGGTACAGCGATTCACCGTTAAATTTAATGATAGTAATATCCTGAACGGGAAAATTCGTTGAAGATACTGATACCGCAGACTGCAAGAATAATTGAAACAACTACCACAAGCACAACTCCGATAAGAGCCAGGATAAGAGCGGCTCTTGCGTAGTTTTTGAGTGACTTCTTTGTTGATGAGCTGAATGCCCAAACAAAGAGCATAATGAGGTTTACAATCGGCAGACAGGTTAAAAGCATAACGCCGATCCAACCGCCTATGCTTACAGGCTGAGTATCCGGAGTACCGTATGGCGGTGCAACGGGCGGTACAGGCTGTGAGTTGTATGTCTGCTGATACTGCGTGTTGTACTGCTGATTATAGCCGTTGTTGTAGCTCTGATATTGATTGCCGTACTTGCTTTGATTTGCGCCGTAATCATTGTTCGGTGAGTTTGTAAACTGCTGACCGTATGAAGTTTTGTTAGGCTGCGGTTGCTGATAATAAGTTTGATTTGGCTGACCGTACTGCTGAGAATACGGATTCTGCTGTGGCTGACTGTCGGCAGTCGGCTGTGCGTTATCAACCTCAGGCTGTGCAGCCTGCACATTCTCGTAAGGGTTCTGTGCAGCATCTTCGGTTGAAGCATTTTCAACAGGCTGTGTTTCAGGCTCCGGAGTCTGCTCAACAGGTGTTCCGCAGTAAGTACAGAACATTGCTCCGTTGTCAATTTCGTGATTGCAATTTTTACATACCATATATAATCGCTCCTTGCATAATATTCTATAAATAGTATGCTATCATTTTACACTATTTGCCTTGCAAAATCAACAACATTCCACGCAATAATTCAATAATATTACAAAAAGCGACAGTTTTACGGCTGTCGCTTTTTATTACACTCCCCTTTTCATAAGCTTGTGAGGAATTATTTTATTTTCTTTGAGTGACGCTTTTACATCTATAATACGCTGATTTGACGAGCCTCTGAACGCAAGGCTTATATCGTGAAGAGCCTCAACAAATTCACCGTCAACAAGCACATCAATCATTGAAAGCATTTCATCCGTACATTCACATCTTGCTCTGCTGTCGGAAAGAAGCTCCTTGTCAAACAAATAGCCCGAATAACACCAAATTGTTTTGTCGGAATATTTTTCTCTGACACGCTTTAAAAACGGCACTAAGGCTCTTTGATTTGAAGGTTCAAAGGGTTCTCCGCCGAGCAATGACAAGCCGTCAATATATGACGGTTCAAGCTCTTTGAGAATTTTATCCTCAACCTCTTTTGTAAAAGGTTCGCCGTAATCAAAACTCCATGTCTGCGGATTAAAACAGTTTTTGCAATGATGCGTACAGCCGGATACAAAGAGCGATACTCTTACTCCCTCACCGTTTGCAATATCGCAGAGTTTAATTTCTCCGTAATTCATCAAAGGTGAAGCACCCTTTCCTCAATTTCCTGAGTTCTGCCCTGATTCCAGAACTGAGTTCCGATATATCCGCAGGTTCTTCTTGCAACATTCATCTTATCCTGATCACGGTTGCCGCAGTTAGGACACTCCCACACAAGCTTGCCGTCATCGTGAACGATCTTGATTTCTCCATCATAACCGCAAACCTGACAGTAATCGCTCTTTGTGTTAAGCTCTGCATACATAATGTTATCGTAAATGAACTTGATAACCTGTAAAACAGCGGGAATGTTATCCTGCATATTCGGAACTTCAACATAGCTGATTGCACCGCCCGGCGACAAAGCCTGAAATTCCGATTCCAGCTTCAGCTTGCTGAATGCGTCAATATTCTCGGTAACATGAACATGATAGCTGTTAGTGATGTAGTTTTTATCTGTTACGCCCTTGATAATGCCGAAACGCTTTTGAAGACACTTTGCAAACTTATATGTTGTGCTTTCAAGAGGAGTGCCATAGATGCTGTAATCGATGTTTTCCTCTTTTTTCCACTTTGCACAATAGTCGTTTAGCTTCTGCATAATTTTAAGACCGAGTTCTTTGCCCTCTTTTTCTGTGAGCTTTTTGCCGATAAGGCTGTAAACGCACTCCCAAAGACCTGCATAACCGAGTGAAAGCGTTGAATAACCGCCGTGGAGAAGCTTGTCAATCTTCTCACCCTTTTTAAGTCTTGCCAAAGCACCGTACTGCCACAAAATAGGAGCGGCATCCGAAAGAGTGCCTGTAAGACGCTCGTGACGGCACTGCAATGCTCTGTGGCAAAGTTCCATTCTCTCGTCAAAAATCTTCCAGAATTTATCAAGATCCTTGCCTGCGCTGAGTCCGATATCAATAAGATTTACAGTCACAACGCCCTGATTGAATCTGCCGTAATATTTCGGCTTGCCGTTTTCGTCAACATAAGGAGTAAGGAAGCTTCTGCAACCCATACAGGTAAAGCAATGACCCTCACCGTTTTTATCAATTTTGCTTTGGAGCATAACTTTCTCCGAGATATAGTCGGGAACCATTCTCTTTGCGGTACATTTTGCAGCAAGCTCCGTAAGATACCAATACTTGCTGTCCTCTGTTATGTTATCCTCCTCAAGCACATAAATAAGCTTTGGAAACGCAGGTGTAATCCACACACCCTTTTCATTTTTTACGCCCTTGTGACGCTGTTTGAGTGTTTCTTCGATAATCATGGCGAGGTCGTGCTTTTCCTGCTCGTTTTTAGCCTCGTTAAGATACATAAACACGGTTACAAACGGAGCCTGACCGTTTGTTGTGAGCAAAGTAACAACCTGATACTGAATGGTCTGAACACCACGGTTTACTTCTTTGCGAAGTCTTTGCTCAACGATATCGTTGATTTTCTCTTCTGTGGGATGAACACCGAGTTCTTCGATTTCCGCAAGAGTTTCTCTGCGGATTTTCTCACGGGAAACCTGAACAAACGGTGCAAGATGAGCAAGGCTTATGCTCTGACCGCCGTACTGGTTACTTGCAACCTGTGCAATAATCTGAGTTGCAATGTTACACGCCGTTGAAAAGCTGTGCGGTCTTTCAATAAGCGTATCGCTGATAACGGTACCGTTCTGCAACATATCCTCAAGGTTTACAAGATCGCAGTTGTGCATATGCTGTGCAAAATAGTCCGAATCGTGGAAGTGAATAATACCTTCCTTATCAGCCTCAACAATATCAGCCGGCAAAAGCATTCTTCTTGTAAGGTCACGACTGACCTCACCAGCCATATAGTCACGCTGAACGCTGTTGACGGTAGGGTTCTTATTTGAATTTTCCTGCTTTACTTCTTCGTTGTTGCACTCAATAAGCGAAAGAATCCTGTTATCGGTAGTGTTTGCCTTACGAACGAGCGAGCGGTTGTAGCGGTAACGCACATATCTTCTTGCAAGCTCAAACGCACCCTTTGCCATGAGCTGATCCTCAACCATATCCTGAATTTCTTCAACGGACACTGCTCTACTGATTTTGTTGCACTTATATTCAACATAGTCGGCAACATCCTCAATCTGTTCGTCTGTAAGGAACTTGTGTTCCCCCGAACCGTTTGCTTTTTTAACGGCATTAATAATTTTTTCAATGTTGAAATCTTCTTCTGAGCCGTTACGCTTAATAATTCTCATAATCCTTCCCCTTTTTATTATTTTGCGGTACTTCCTTGGTAAAAATATCCTATATCTGTTAATCCGAATAAAAAAATAAATTTTTCAATAACGCCGTTTAAAAAATGCGTTATGTAATAAAATTGCAAGGAACCAAACTATCCCTGCAATGCAAGACCAATTATACAATAATTGCAATATAAATACTGTTGCACAGGCAACAATTATGTGATATACTATACTATATCTTGTGGTAAGATAAAAAACGCCACACATTATGGAGTGTTGCAAATGATAGAAGAAATAGGCGGTGCAAAGCTTAAAAAATCAGATTTCATCGGGATAAACGAGTGTTTTAAACCTATTGAAAGAGAGTATAAAAGGGGTGAAATCATAACTACATATTCACCCGAAAATGACACAATTTGCATCATAAAAGAAGGAACTGTTTATCTGACAACCGACAATGCCGAAAATCAGCGGAGAATTATTTCTTTTTATGAAAAGGGCGACATAATCGTCACCTGCATTGTACCCGAATCAGACAACAGAATTTTTTATCTGAGTGCCAAAACAAACTGCAAAATTGATTTCGTGAAATACTCAAAATTTACAACCTGTTGTGAAAAGCATTGCAGTAAACACCAGCGGATTATAAGTGCATACATCAAAAAATCTCATAAAAAAAGTCTTGCTCACACAGACATTCTCTGTCAGCAGACGCTGAGGAGCAAGCTTTTGACTTTTTTTGAATACATTAAAACCGAAAAAGGAAAAAACACCTTTTATCTTCCTCTCCCTCTTTCCGACCTTGCAGATTACCTTTCTGTTGACCGAAGTGCAATGATGCGTGAAATAAAAAAGATGAATGAGGAAAATATTATAATCTCCGAAAAACGAAAAATCACAGTCATTGAAGATTTGTCAGAATGACATATTACATATATATGTATAAAAAAACATAAAAAACAAAAAATATAAATGCGTGATTCCGTCGTTTTGAGCCTGCAAAAAACTTGCAGGCTTTTTTTGTACACAACGATTAATATTGTAGTATAAAAACACCTTGCAGTCAACACGCTAAAAGAATTATAGTCAAAATAATTAATTTGACTGATTTTGAATGAAGAAAAACAAAAATACCAATTTTAATTGCAAAAATGGTAAAATTATACTGTTTTTAAATAACGCTCGACACTTTTTTTGTTAGCTAATTTTGCTGTCTTTAAATTTTTTTGACCGATTTTGCTTGACTTTTAAAAAACGGGTGTTATAATATAAGTCAAGAGGTGAGGATAATGCTTACACAGGACAGATATCGTGCAATACTTGATTTGCTCGAAGAAAAAAATTCGGTCACGGTGTCGGAATTAACAAAGTTGCTTGACTCATCCGAGTCAACAATAAGAAGAGACCTTTCTGCTCTTGATGAGATGGGAAAGCTCACAAAGGTTTTCGGCGGTGCAACTTCAATCACCAGAAACGAGGGTGTTTTTGAAGATGCGGTAAGCAATCGTGAAACCGTTATGAGCGATGAAAAAGATGCGGTTGCAGAATACTGTGCAAAGCTTATCCATGACTCTGACTTTGTTTATATTGACGCAGGAACAACAACATTAAAGCTTGTTGACCACATTACAAATACAAACGCAACATATGTTACAAACGGCATAACACACGCCAGAATGCTTATCCACAAGGGTATGCAGACATATATAGTAGGCGGAAAAATAAAACCGCTTACCGAGGCTGTTGTGGGTGCCGAAGCAATAAAAAGCATAAACTGCTTTAACTTTACAAAAGCTTTTATGGGAGCAAACGGAATTGACATCGGTTCGGGATTCACAACCCCCGACATTGAAGAAGGTCTTATAAAAGAAACGGCAATCAACAAATCTTATATGGCATTTGTTCTTGCAGACCATTCAAAATTTCGCAGGGTGTATTCCGTAACATTTGCCCCTCTGCAAAAATGTTGTATAATCACCGACAAACTGCCTACGCCGGACTTTTCGCAGGTAACGGTGATAAAGGAGGTAAAAAATGATTTACACCGTAACGCTTAATCCGTCAATTGACTACATTGTCAGACTTGATTCGCTTGTTCCGGGAATAACAAACCGAACAACCGCCGAAGAATATTACTACGGAGGTAAGGGAATCAATGTTTCATGCGTACTTGCAGAGCTTGATCTTGAAAGTACGGCATTCGGATTTGTTGCAGGCTTTACGGGTGACGCCATTGAAAAGGGTATTCGCAACGACAGGATTATCACCGACTTTATTAAGCTTGAAAGTGGAATTTCAAGAATCAACATAAAAATCAAAGCCGGCGTTGAAACAGAAATCAATTGTCAGGGACCTCACATAAGTGAAGGCGAACTTGAAAGGCTGTTTTCAAAAATCGACAGAATATCCGACGGCGACACAATCGTAATTGCAGGAAACATTCCGAATACGATGCCTGATGATGTTTACGAAAGAATCCTTGAAAGAATCAAGGGCAAGGATGTACGAATTGTAGTTGACGCAACAAAAAAACTTTTACTCAACGCACTCAAGTACAAGCCGTTCCTCATCAAGCCGAACAGACAGGAGCTTTCCGAAATGTTCGGAGTTGAAATCAACACCGAGGATGATATTGAAAAGTATGCAAAAGAGTTGCAGAAACTCGGTGCAAAAAATGTTCTGATTTCACTCGGCGGTGACGGAGCAATGCTCATTGACGAATTTGGAAAAAGGCACAAAGCAGGAGTCCTCAAAGAAAAGGTAATTAACACGGTCGGTTCGGGCGACTCAATGGTAGCAGGCTTTGTGGCAGGATATGAAAAAACAAAAAGCTACCCCTATGCGCTGAAATTGGGCAGTGTGTGCGGAAATGCAACGGCATTTCTTGACGGACTTGCCACAAAAGAAAAAATAAATGAATTGCTTGCAAAATTTTAATTAAAAAGGAGAGAAAAATATGCGTATCACAGATTTATTAAAAAAATCGGGTATTGCTCTCGGCGTTAAAGTTGCCGACAAGAGCGAAGCAATTGACAAACTTGTTTCATTACATGAAAAGTGCGGAAACCTCAAGGATGTTAAAGCCTACAAAGAGGGAATCCTCAACCGTGAAGAACTCGGCACAACAGCTGTAGGTATGGAGGTTGCAATTCCCCATGCCAAGAGCGAAGCTGTAAAAGCTCCCGCCCTCACGGCTATCACAGTTCCAGACGGTGTTGATTATGACTCGCCCGACGGTAAGCCCTGTAAGCTGCTCTTTATGATTGCCGCAACAACAGACGGTGATGTTCATCTTGAAGTTCTTGCAAGACTTATGCAGCTTTTGATGCATGAAGATTTTACCGCAAAGCTTAAAGCCGCAAAAACTCCGGAAGAATTCATCTCGATTATTGACGCAAGAGAAAAAGAGAAGTTTCCCGATGAACCAAAGGCAGAAGTTCCTGCAAAGAAGGGTTACAGAGTTCTTGCTATCACAGCTTGTCCAACAGGTATTGCTCATACTTATATGGCGGCTGAATCACTCCAGAAAGCCGGCGACAGTCTTAACATTCCGATTAAGGTTGAAACAAACGGTTCGGGCGGTGCAAAGAATGTGCTTACCGAAGAAGAAATTGCAAATTGTGACGGTATCATCATTGCCGCTGACATCACAATAAATCTTGCCCGTTTTGACGGCAAGCCCGTTTTACAGTGTGCCGTTTCAGACGGTATTCATAAGCCGGAAGAGCTTATCAACAAGATTGTAAACAAAGAAGTTCCAGTATATCATCACAAAGGCGGTTCTGCAGATGCTCCAAGGAAGAGAGGCGGCGCTTACGGTCACCTTATGAACGGTGTATCACATATGCTCCCGTTCGTTGTAGCAGGCGGTATCTTCATCGCAATCGCATTCCTCATTGATATTGCATGCGGTGTTAACGCACAGGAGGTTGGCAGTGCATTCGGTACGGTAACTCCTGCAGCCGCATGGTTTAAGACACTCGGCGGTGTGGCATTTAACCTTATGGTTCCTATCCTTTCAGGCTTTATCGCAATGTCAATTGCAGACCGTCCCGGTCTTCTCGTTGGTCTTGTAGGCGGTTTCCTTGCAACATCAGGCGCAACCTTTATGGATCCTGCCGCTGCAGAAACAGTTCCGTCAGGCTTCCTCGGCGGCTTGCTCGCAGGTTTCGTTGGCGGTTACTTAATGCTCGGTATTGAAAAAATGTGCGATAAGATGCCTAAGGCTCTTGAGGGAATCAAGCCCGTTCTCATCTATCCGCTTCTCGGACTCGGCGGTATTCTCGTTGTAATGTGCGCAGTCAACCCGTTCATGGGTATGATTAACTCAGGTATGTCAAACGGCCTTAACGCTATTGCCTCTAACCCTGCAATGATGGTTCCGCTCTGTGCGCTCCTCGCAGGTATGATGTCTATCGACATGGGCGGTCCTTTCAACAAGGCAGCTTATGCATTCGCAACACTTAACCTTGCAAACGCAGACGATCAGGCATACATCATTATGGCAGCAGTTATGATCGGCGGTATGGTTCCTCCAATCGCAGTCGCTCTTTCAAACACATTCTTCAAGAATCGTTGGACAGACGAAGAAAGAAAGAATGCTCCCGTAAACTATATAATGGGACTTTCATTCATCTCAGAAGGTGCAATTCCTTACGCAGCAGGTCATCCGCTTCAGGTTATCCCTTCATGTATCGTTGGTTCTGCAGTAGCAGGCGCACTTTCAGCTCTCTTTGGCTGTAAGCTTATGGCTCCTCACGGCGGTATCTTCGTATTCGCAACAATGCAGGGTACATGGTATTTCTACCTCCTTGCTCTTGCAATCGGTGCAGTAGTTTCAATGTTTATGCTTGCACTTCTCAAAAGACCGATTAAAAAATAATTAATTTGCTATTACCCGTTTTTTGAAATGTTTTGTTCCTCGGCACCGGTGTAAAAGCCGGTGCCACCCCTCAAAACTCAAAAAACTTTCACGACATTAGATTCAAAACTTCAAAGCACAAATTTATTTTATAAAGGAGATTTTATTATGGTATCAAAAGAACTCGTACTCACAAATGCGCAGGGATTCCATATGCGTCCGGCATCGGTTTTTGCAACAGCTATGGGCAAATACAGCTGTGATGTAACAATCAAATTCAACGGCAATCAGTACAACGCAAAGAGCCTCCTCAACATTATTGCGGCTTGCATCAAGTGTGGCAGTGAAATTGAAGTCGTTTGCGACGGTGCTGACGAAAACGAGGCACTTGCAGAGGCAGTACAGCTCATTGAGAGCGGTCTTGGCGAATAATGGCCCCGACAGACCAGTTACAAGAGGTGAAGATTATGATGCTACACGGAACAGCCGCATCCGAGGGTATCGGAATCGGTAAGGTAATGCTTATTGAAGAACATTCGCTTGAATACACTCCACGAACAGTAACAGATACTGAGGCAGAGTCACAGCGTTTTAAGGCAGCAGTAGATGCTTTTTGCTACAATACTGAAAAACAGGCAGAAAATCTTCGCAGTTCAGCCGGTGAAAAAGAGGCAGAAATTCTTGCAGGTCACATTCAGATTATCAAAGATCCGTATCTCAGCGGTGAAATTGAAAAGCTGATTGCAGACGGTCAATGTGCGGAATCTGCTCTTGAGCATATGTGCGATATGTTTATTGCAATGTTCTCGGCAGCTGACGATGAGCTTACAAAACAGCGTGCGGCTGATGTCAGAGATATCAAGAGCGGTGTTCTCGGCATTCTTCTCGGAGTAAACGAAATTAAAGTAAGCGATGCGCCAAAAGGCACTGTGCTTGTTGCAAGGGAACTTACTCCTTCTGTTACGGCAGGTATTGTAAAAGAAAACATAGCAGGCATTATTACTGAAACAGGCGGAACAACTTCCCACTCTGCAATTCTTGCAAGAGCGCTTGAGATTCCCGCCGTACTCAGTGTTGAGGGTGTCGCATCAAGCCTGAAAAACGGCGACACAGTTGTAGTTGACGGCAGTGAGGGTGCTGTAATTGTTAATCCGGATGATAACACAGTTGCAGAATACTCCAAAAAGCGTGACGCTTTTCTTGCAGAACGCAAAGAGCTTGAAAATTACAGGGGACGAGAAACAAAATCCGCAAGCGGAGAAGTTTATGAACTTTTCTGCAACATAGGAAAACCCGAAGACGCTGTCAAGGCAGTTGATGCAGACGGCGAGGGTGTCGGACTTTTTAGAACAGAGTTTCTGTTTATGGACAGAACTTCAATTCCGACAGAGGACGAACAGTTTGAGGCCTACAAAAAGGCGGCTCTTATCTTAAAGGGCAAGTCGCTGATTATCAGAACACTTGATATCGGCGGTGACAAGGACATTCCGTACCTTGGACTTGAAAAAGAAGAAAATCCGTTCATGGGATTCCGTGCAATCAGATATTGCCTTAAAAACCGTGAACTTTTCAAATCACAGATTAAAGCCATTTTGCGTGCAAGCGCATTCGGTGACATCAAGATTATGTTCCCACTCATCACAACTATGGATGAACTTCGTGAGGGCAAAAAGCTTGTTGCAGAATGCAAAGCCGATTTACGCAATATGGGCATAAATTTCAACGAAAACATTCAGGTTGGTGTTATGGTTGAAACAGCGTCTGCGGCAGTTATCGCAGATATGCTTGCAAAAGAGGCAGACTTCTTCAGCATCGGCACAAATGACCTCACAGGCTACACAATGGCTTGTGACAGAGGCAACAACGATGTGTCTTACCTCTACTCTCCCCTTCAGCCAAGCGTTCTCAGAATGATTAAGCGCACAATTGAGTGCGGCGTTCAGAACGGCATTTCAGTCGGAATGTGCGGTGAGGCTGCCGCAAACAAGCTGATGATTCCGTTGCTTATTTCATTTGGACTCACAGAATTCAGCGTTTCCGCTCCGTCAGTTCTCAATGTGAGAAAGATAATTTCCACATGGACAAAAGAAGAGGCAGACAAAGTTACCGCAAAGGTGCTTGAAATGAGTACACAGCAGGAAATTGTCGAATACCTCAAATCGGTTGTGTAAAACAACCAAGTTAATATGCGTTAATCTCAGTTAAATAATTTGCAAACACGATTAATCCCCGTCAGAAATTCTGACGGGGATTTGTCTTTCATAAAATTATAGCTATCCTCTTGCAAAAAGCATTTGAATACTCTATAATGAACCTATAAGATTCTAACCTTTGTTGGCATGTCAGGCTGTTTTTAACAGCACTTATTAACGGAGGTTACAAAAATGAAAAGCAACATCAAAAAAGAAAATCAAACAAAAATGCAAAAACTTTTTCCCGAATACTATGGGCAAAAGGTAATACTGATAGATCATGATTACGTGATAGATTTTGATCCTGAAGAATTTCATAAAACTGTAGGGGCAGAAAAATTAACCTACGATGAATATCTGGATATACAAATGAAATCATCTCATGAAGTTAGAGCATACTTTAAAATTTGTTATTACAACATTCCTTTAGGTTTCAAAGGTCGTATTGAAAGAAGAACAAAGAACGATATCTGCTTTAAGCGTATATTTGTTAAAGGAATGTTCCCTGACGGAGTTTGTTTTGACGGTAAAGAAGAACATGTTTGGATGAGCAATGCCCAATTTGAAGAATACGAAATTGGCGATTGCGTATCATTCTTCGCAGAAGTTTACCGTTATATCAAAACAAGCAACGGTAAGCAAATTGACTTTGCACTCAGAAATCCTGAGAATATTAAAAGAATCGAGCCATACGAACTGCCATCCGATAAAGAATTGTTTTTGCAGGAAATATCCAGAATCGTATGTGATAACTGCTACTTAAGCGAACATTGCAATAAAATATTTTGCATACTAAAATCGTAAAATGCTACAACAAAAAGGAAGGATGTTTTACTATGGCAAAATGGTGTTTTAACTACGATTCAGGCGAATACGAATATATCGACCGTAATGGTTTCAGTTTCAGTAGTGGCGAATTTGTTTTTAACTGGGATAACAGCGAATATCAAAATGAAGAAGATGATGATAATTTCCTTTGGCAAGATGACGATTTAGATTGGTAAATTTTGCACGATTTATCTTTTTGTAATTTTGTTTTTATTCATAAAAACCGATGCATCAAAATGACGCATCGGTTTTTTCAGTTTAGTTTTCAGCGGTAACACTATCCCTTTTTGAAAAGACGCAGCCGCAGTAGTTTTGACGGTAAAGGTCATATTCTTTTGAAAGGATGATTGAACGCTTGTAGCCTTCACGCTTTTTGAAGTCGCTGTACAGCCACGGAATGCCGTACTTCTCGGCAAGCTCCGCACCGATTGAATTGAGCAACTGCGCATTTTTCAGCGGACTGATTGTCAGCGTGGTTGTGAAGTAATCAAAGCCGTGTTCCTTTGCGTAGCGTGCAGAGAATTCAAGTCGCAGTCTGAAACATTTTTCACACCGCTTTCCGCCCTCGGGTTCATTTTCAAGGCCTTTGACATACTCAAAGTAATCCTTAGGCAAATATTCGCCCTCGACCACCTTTACAGGATGTTCAAACGGCATAAGCGACACAAGACGCTTTTCTTCGCTCAGGCGGTAATTATACTCATCCGAAATCGAAATATTCGGATTGTAAAAATAGACCGTGATATCAAAATATTTTGAAAGATACTCAAGGCAGTAGGACGAACACGGGGCGCAACACACATGCAAAAGCAGCTTCGGGACTTTTCCCTCCCCCGTTATTTTGTCAATTACCCTGTCGAGTTCTTTCTGATAGTTTATCTTGTTCATACTATTATATAAATTTGCAAATGTAGTCAAAAAGCTCTTCGGCTGTGTCTGCAACAAAGGGCGCACCTGCGTTCATAAGCTCGTTTTTCCCCCTGAATCCCCATGAAACACCAGCCATTTTTACACCCGCATTGTTTGCCGTAAAGACATCGACATCGCTGTCACCAACATAGAAACATTCTTCGGGAGTTACGCCGCTCATATTGAGGAGTGCAAGCAGAGCATCAGGCTCGGGCTTTGTCTTGTACTGTGGTTTCTGCCCCCATGCCTGAGTAAACATGTGATTTGGGAATGCTTTTTTTAGCATTTTATCAACAAATTCATCCGGCTTGTTTGAAAGCACACCTGTTTTTACACCCTTTTTTGCAAGCTTTTCAAGCATTTCGGCACAACCGTCATATGCGGCGGTGTGGTCGTTGCAATGAACGGCATAGTGTCTGTCGTAATCAGCCTTGACCTTTTCAAAAAGCTCGTGGTCGGTCCACGCATCTCCCATTGCCCTTCTGATGAGCATTTCTCTGCCGTTTCCGACATATGTTTTATAATTTTCAACCGGCTTTTCATCAAGACCGTTAAGCTTCAGACCGTAGTTCACACTTATAGCAAGATCGGTAAGCGAATTCATAAGCGTGCCGTCAAGATCAAATACTACCATTTTTACCATAAATATCACCTTAGTTTAATCCTTTTTCCTGTTCAAAGAGTATTGCTCTGCATGGTGCCGCCTCAACTCCGCCGAGCTTTATCGGAAACGCACACAAATCATATTCGCCGTCAGCCACTCCCGAAAGATTGAGATTTTCGAGAACGGCAATATCCGCTCTGCCAAGTTCAAGATGTGTTTTAACTTCATCAAACGGAGGTGCGATTGACTCGGCATCCGTACCGACAAGCACCACCCTGCTTTGTGCAAGCACAATTGCGGCAGAATGTGAAAGGTATGTTTTGCCGTTCCCACGAAAGAGTATGCGTTTTCGGCAATACGGCAACAGCTTGTCCATATCTTCGCCCGTCAGTACACCCTTGACCGTTATTACGGTGCATTTTCCGTAGAAAGTGTTGAGCCTTAAATCGGTTATCCCTTTGCCGTCAGGGCAAAAGTGGAGAGGAGCGTCAATATGCGTGCCTGCATGAACGCACATAGAAATCTGCGAAAGATTGCACTCGTCATCTTCATCAATACTTCTCAGCGGAGTCACAACAGTTTCGGGATCACCCGGATATGTTTCGGTTGTAAGAGTGTCTCTCGAAATATCATGAATATACATACATCCTTCGCCTCTTTTCTTTTTGAACATTTTTAATTAACGCAGAGTGTCAGCTCCTCGGAGTCTAAGTAAAATATAACTCTGCTTAAATTCAGAACGAACCCACCGTATGAGTAAAGCGGAACATCTGCACTATGATTATACCACATATTTCTGCACTTTGCACCTTTATCGGCAAAATTTCCTTGTTTTACGGCAAAAAATAACCCCACAGGAAAACCCTGTGGGGTAAATTGCAATTGTGAATTTAATCAACAGCGATTAATTATTCAACAGAAATCGGTGAACCGACATTGCCTGTTTCGTAACCGCCAACGATGTACTTCTGAACGATAGTAGCATCCTTGATTGAGATTCTGCCATCCTCGTTAGCATCACATGTCTTGAATGCATTAGCATCATCAGCAGCAATACTCATAAGGTTGATAGCAATCTTCTGAATTGTTGTAGCATCTACAACTGTAATTGAGTAGTCACCGTCAGCATCGCCGAGAAGCGGAACACGGTTACCGTCAATCTTAATATTAGCCTTAGCACCTGAGCGTGACGGATAATCAAACTTAGTAAGATCAAGTGTGATTGTTACATCAACGAGTGAATCTTCCGGATAACCGGCAGAAACTGTGTTAAGAAGCATATTTTCACCATTGAATGTAAGGTCAAAATCTTCGCCTATAGTAGCTGCGCTCTGCTCAGGAAGACCCCAGTTAGCAGCCCAATCGTCGTTAACTGCAAACTTGAACTGGTATGCAGCATCAGCAGATTCAACACCTGTGTATGTAATCTGATAAACCTTGTCAGCAATCTGAGTCATGTGGTTAACTTCAGCGTCAACGCCCCATGCTACACCGTTAAGCCAGCTGTTTTCGCCGTTACCAACAACTGTAATGCTGTTGATTTCAAGGTCTGTAACCATTTTAACACCGTCACCTGTTACAGCAATCTCGTTTGTAGCAGGATTGAAAGTTACAGTTACATCACAAGCACTTTCTACATCGAAAGTTACATTGTTATCTGTACCGTCAAGACCGATCCACTTCTGCTCGTCGCCTGTGTTTGCAACGACCTTGAGCTGATAGCTTTTGCCCACCGGAACAGCTGTAAATGTCTTTGTATAAACATCGCCGCTCTTTGTCATTACATTTTCGGGAGCGAGTGCAGGAGAACCCTGCCATTCATAACCTGTGAGTGACTCAACGCCTGCTACAACATACTGTGTTGCGTCAGCAGGCTCTGTTGCAGGTTCTGTAGTGGGTTCTGTTGTGGGTTCAACAGTTGTAGGCTCAACAGTTGTTGGCTCAACAGTTGTAGGTTCTTCTGTTGCAGGAGCTGTTGTACCTGAAGGATCAACACCGAGAAGTGTAGCTACTGTTGTAAGCGGAGCACAGTCGGGATAGGCTACGGGATCAGCAAGCTCTGTTGCATACATTTCAGCATAAGCGTTGTAAACATCCATTGGCTCAGCCTCAACCTGTGCACAAATGTCAGCTACAGTTTCGGGAGTGTAGTTTTTAGGATTCTTAACAGCCCAGTTGAAAATAGCCTGTGCAACCATTTCTGCTCTTGAAAAGTAAACCGGGAATCTGCCCTCAGTTACATGACCGAGTGATGTGATTGCAGCCTTTGGACCGTAGTTATCGCTGTTCTTCTTCCATGTTGCAGCAAAGTCACGCTTTGATGAATCTTCGGTATTCTCAACTGTACCGCCTGTGAGGTAAATTGTGTCGCCGAGACAAGGCTTGCCGAGTGTTACATTACAGGTCTGGTGACTCTGTGATTTAGTATCAATTGTTGAGAAAATTACAGCATAGTCAGCGTTGTCTTTAAGACCGCCGTGATTTGTGCCGTCAGCTGACTTCAATTTTGCAGTATCGAAGTAGTAAAGACCTGTAGCAGAATCCTTCTTACATTTCTCTGCCTTACCCTGCCAAGATGTTTCAGGTAAATCATCGCCTGCTACAGCGTAAAGGTGACAGTATACTGTCTTTGTTGTTCCCCAATCTGCAGGGAGATTAGATGCGTCAAAATAGATTTTTGTGTCGGTTTCTTCAGCTGATGCAGAGAACATGGTCAAGCCTGAAAAACAGGATACAGCCATAAGAACTGCAAGCACCAAACTGAGAACCTTGGATGATTTTTTCATCGCTAATTCCTCCTTTTTTGTTACTCAAATTTCGAGTAATTACATTATATATCAAAATGCTCACATTTACAAGTGGTTTTTGGCAAGTTTGTAAATTTTTTCTAATTATTGTTTTAAACCTATTGTTATGCGCTAACATTTGGTGTTTTCACTTGACAACAGTTGCAAATAATTGTATTATTTTAGTGGTTATTTTTATCTATCTATCTGTTAAGAGAGGTTAAGTTATGGAAAACAGCAAAAAAACCATGGATAAAATCGTTGCCCTGTGTAAAAACAGAGGCTTTGTTTACCCAGGCTCCGAAATTTACGGCGGTCTTGCAAACACATGGGATTACGGTCCGCTCGGTGTTGCACTTAAAAACAATATCAAAAACGCATGGCTCAAAAAGTTTGTTCAGCAGAACAAATATAATGTAGGTCTTGACTCTGCAATTCTTATGAACCCGCAGACATGGGTTGCATCGGGTCATCTCGGCGGTTTCTCTGATCCGCTTATGGATTGTAAGGAATGTAAAACCCGTCACCGTGCCGACAACCTTATTGAAGATTTTGACGGTACAAATGTTGCAGGCTGGACAAATGAAGAAATGATGAATTACATCAAGGAAAAAGAGATTCCGTGTCCTAACTGCGGCAAGCACAACTTTACCGACATTCGTCAGTTCAACCTTATGTTCAAAACATTCCAGGGCGTTACAGAGGACAGCAAGAATGAAATTTATCTTCGTCCCGAAACTGCTCAGGGCATTTTCGTGAACTTCTCTAACATTCAGAGAACAAGCCGTAAGAAAGTTCCTTTCGGTGTTGCACAAATCGGTAAATCTTTCAGAAACGAAATCACACCCGGTAACTTTATTTTCCGTGTTCGTGAGTTTGAGCAGATGGAGCTTGAATTCTTCTGCAAGCCGGGCACTGACCTTGAATGGTTTGAATACTGGAGAGGTTTCTGCCGTGACTGGCTCTATTCTCTCAATATTAAGGAAGAAAATCTCCGTCTTCGTGACCATGCCAAAGAGGAGCTTTGTTTCTATTCAAAGGCCACAACAGACTTTGAATATCTCTTCCCGTTCGGTTGGGGCGAGCTTTGGGGCGTTGCCGACAGAACAGACTATGACCTTACACAGCACAGCAAAACAAGCGGTAAGACACTTGAGTATTTTGATCCTACAACAAACGAGAAGTACATTCCGTATGTTATTGAGCCGTCACTCGGTGTTGAGCGTCTTTTCCTTGCTCTTGTTGTTGAGGCTTACGATGAAGAAGTTATTGACGAAAAGGATACACGAGTTGTGTTAAGACTTCATCCGACACTTGCTCCGTACAAAGCTTGCGTTCTTCCGCTTTCAAAGAAGCTCAACGAGCAGGCCGGCAAGGTTTATGAACAGCTTTCAGCCGACTTTATGACTGATTATGACGACGCAGGCTCAATCGGCAAGCGTTACAGAAGACAGGACGAAATCGGTACTCCGTTCTGTATCACATATGACTTTGAGTCTGTTGACGACGGTTGTGTAACAGTTCGTGACCGTGACACAATGCAGCAGGAAAGAGTTGCAATTGACAAGCTCAACGATTATATTGCTGAAAAGATTAAGTTCTGATTTTAATATGATATCAAAAGGACATTCCAAATGGAATGTCCTTTTTTTGCGTAGGGGCGGCTCGCCGTATAAGAACAGCGGATAACCTTAAAATTCGGGTTATCCGCTGTGTGTTTTATTCAATATAATAATCTGAATTCAATCAAATTACTTTGAGAGGTTTGTGAGAACCTTTTTGATTCTCTCAACAGCCTCAATCGTGTTTTCTCTGTCACCGAATGATGTAAGACGGAAGTAGCCGGCACCGTTTTCGCCAAAGCCCTCACCCGGAGTACCTACAACATTTGCCTCGTTGAGGAGGAGGTCAAAGAATTCCCAACTGCCCATATTGTTCGGACACTTGAGCCAGATGTAAGGTGAGTTCTTACCGCCTGTGTAGTAGATGCCGAGTTCATCAAGGGCAGATGCGATAATTCTTGCATTTTCCTGATAGTAAGAAATGTTCTCCTTGATCTGCTTCTGACCTTCTTCGCTGAATACAGCGGCAGCAGCACACTGAACAGGCCATGAAACACCGTTGAACTTTGTTGCCTGACGGCGGTACCATGTTGCATAGATATTGTGACCGTCACGCTCAAGCTCCTTAGGAATTACCGTGTAACCGCATCTTGTGCCTGTGAAACCTGCTGTCTTTGAAAGTGAGCACATTTCAATTGCGCACTTTCTTGCACCTTCGATTGCAAAAATTGAACGAGGGAGATCCTCTGTGATGAATGCCTCATAAGCTGAATCGTAGAGGATTATTGCATCGTTTTTGAGAGCATAGTCAACCCAAGCCTTGAGCTGTTCGGCATTGTATGCAGAGCCTGTCGGGTTGTTAGGTGAGCAAAGGTAGATGATGTCTGCCTTTACATTTTCATCAGGAAGAGCGGCAAAGCCGTTTGCCTCATTTGATGTAGCATAAACAATTTCTCTGCCTGCCATAATGTTTGAGTCAACATATACGGGGTAAACAGGATCGGTTACGAGAACAATATTATCCTTTGAGAAGATGTCGCCTATGTTACCGCAGTCCGACTTTGCACCGTCTGATACAAAGATTTCGTCAGCGCCTACTGCAACACCAAAGCTCTTGTAATAATCTGAAATAGCCTGTCTGAGAAACTCGTAGCCCTCATAATCGGGATAACCCTTGAAGGTTTCCTTGTGAGCAAGATCCTCTGCGCCCTTTTTCATTGCTTCAACAACAACAGGAGCAAGCGGAAGGGTTACATCACCGATACCAAGCTTGATAACCTTTTTATCGAGATGAGCCGCAATATATGCATTTGTCTTTTTTGCAACATCTGCAAAAAGATAGTTAGGAACGAGATTGTCAAAATTTCTGTTAATCTTCATTAAAATCAGTCCTTTAAATCTGAAAGTTAAGTGGAAAAATCAATTACTTTTCAAGTGATGCCTTAATAAATTCTCTGAAAAGCGGATGAGCACGGTTCGGGCGTGACTTGAACTCGGGATGATACTGAACAGCAACGAAGAAACGGTTGTCGGGAACTTCAACAGCCTCAACAAGAAGTCCGTTAGGTGAAGTACCTGTAATCTTCATGCCTGCATTTTCAATTTCCTCTCTGAAATCGTTATTGAACTCATAACGATGACGGTGACGCTCTGAAATTTCATGCTGACCGTAAGCCTTAGCCATAAGCGAATCGGGCTTGATAACACACGGATATGCGCCAAGACGCATTGTGCCGCCCATATCCTCAATGCCCTCCTGTTCAGGCATAAGGTCAATAACATTATGCTTGCCCTCGGGTGTAAACTCACCGCTGTTGGCATCAGCATAGCCGAGAACATCTCTTGCGTATTCGATTACTGCAGTCTGCATACCGAGGCAGATTCCGAGATACGGAATATCATGCTCACGGGCATATTTTGCAGCCATAAGCTTACCTTCGATACCTCTGTTACCGAAGCCGCCCGGAACAAGAATACCGTCAACATCACCGAGAAGCTCGTCAACCTTGTACTTTGTGAGAAGTTCGCAGTCAACCCACTTGATTTCAACTTCAGCGGAATTTTCATAGCCACCGTGACGAAGTGCCTCTGCAACAGAAAGATATGCGTCATGGAGAGCAACATACTTACCGCAAAGAGCAATCGTGCATTTCTTTGTGCGGTTGTTGATACGGCTAAGCATTTCTTCCCACTCGGAAAGGTCTGGCTTTTTGTCTGTTACAATATTGAGCTCACGACATACAACATTTGAGAAATTGCTCTTTTCAAGCATAAGAGGTGCCTGATAAAGCGTTGGGAGAGTAATATTTTCGATTACACAATCCGGCTTTACATTGCAGAAAAGTGCAATCTTGTTGAAAATGCTCTCCTCAAGGGGTTCGTCACAACGAAGAACGATGATATCGGGATTGATACCGAGTGAACGAAGCTCCTTTACAGAATGCTGTGTCGGCTTTGATTTGTGTTCCTCACTGCCCTTGATATAGGGAACGAGAGTTACATGAATAAAGATGCTGTTCTCTCTGCCGACTTCAAGAGATACCTGACGGATAGCCTCAAGGAACGGCTGGCTTTCGATATCGCCCACCGTACCGCCGATTTCCGTAATTACAACATCGGCATTGGTCTTTTCACCTACATTGTAGATAAAAGACTTAATTTCATTTGTGATGTGAGGAATTACCTGAACTGTCTTACCGAGATAGTCGCCGTGACGCTCCTTTTCAAGAACATTTGAGTAAACCTTACCTGTTGTGAGGTTTGAATACTTGTTAAGGTCCTCATCAATAAAACGCTCATAATGGCCGAGGTCGAGGTCGGTTTCTGCACCGTCCTCCGTTACATATACCTCGCCGTGCTGATACGGGCTCATTGTACCCGGATCGACATTGATATACGGGTCAAGCTTTTGAGCAACAATCTTGAGCCCTCTTGCCTTTAAAAGTCTGCCGAGAGATGCGGCTGTGATACCCTTGCCAAGACCGGATACGACACCGCCTGTTACAAATATATATTTTTTATTTTTCTTATGTTCGGTTATCTCCACGATTACACCTCAACTTCGCCTTCAAATACTTTTTCCGCATTACCTGTCATATATACCGTTTCATCAGTATAGTTGATAATAAGATCGCCGCCCTTGAGCTTAATCTTGATGTCTTCGCCCTTTTTGCAAAAACCGTTTTCACAAGCGGCAACCGCAACGGCACAAGCACCTGTACCGCAAGCCCATGTTTCGCCTGAGCCACGCTCCCACACTCTCATCTTGATTGTATGGTCATCGAGAACTGTTACAAATTCTGTATTCACTCTTTCAGGGAAGAGCTTATCGTTTTCAAACTCCGGTCCTACGGTTTCAATATCAAGATTATCAATATCGTCCATGAATACCACGCAGTGTGGGTTGCCCATTGATACGCAGGTGATGTTATAGTTCTTGCCTGCAATTTCAACAGGTCTGTCAACAACCTTGTCACCGTCGAGAACAACAGGAATTTCCTTCGGTTCAAGAATAGCCTTGCCCATATCAACTCTGAGGCGGTTAACCTTTCCGCCTGAAGTATAAGCCTTGAGTTTCTTGATACCGCTGAGTGTTTCAATTGTAATTTCGTCTTTTTCGTTGATATCAACCATACCGTGGTCATAGAGGAACTTACCTACGCAACGGATACCGTTACCGCACATCTTACCCTCTGAACCGTCAAGGTTGTACATTTTCATCTTTGCATCTGCAACCTTTGAAGGGCAAACAAGAATAATACCGTCGCCGCCGATACCGAAATGTCTGTCGGAAAGTCTTACGGCAAGCGCCTCGGGGTTGCTGATTTCCTGATCAAAAGTGCTGCAATAGATATAGTCATTGCCTATACCCTGCATCTTAGTGAATTTTAACATAAGCTTTTCCTCTCTCATGTGGTTAATGTCGATAAGCTCCGTGCTGTGCTGTGAATAGTGGCTCTTGAGGCAATCTGCAAGTGCATTTGCCGTATCAAGAGATGTAAGACACGGAATATTTCTTTCAACAGTCTTACGACGGATTTTAACAGAATCTCTTGAAGGAATTCTGCCCTTTGCAGATGTTGAAATAACATACTGAATCTTGCCCGATTCAATGAGTGTAAGAGTATTGTTTGTCTTGGACTCGTGAATTTTCTTTACGCTTACGGCATCGATACCATACTTCTTGAGTACATCCGCTGTACCCTCTGTTGCGTAGATTCTGAATCCGAGGTCGTAGTATTTCTTTGCGATTTCACCGATTTCAGCCTTATCAGAATTACGGACTGTGATGAACACACCGCCCTTTTTCTTCATCTTGTAGCCTGCACCGATGAGTCCCTTATAGAGAGCCTCCTCAAGTGTGCCTGCAACACCGAGAACTTCACCTGTTGACTTCATCTCGGGGCCGAGGTGGTTATCAACATTGATAAGCTTTTCAAAGCTGAATACGGGAACCTTAACCGCAATGTAAGGGCTCTTTCTGTAAAGACCTGTGCCGTAGCCCATATCTTTGAGCTTTTCACCGAGCATTGCTCTTGTTGCAAGGTCAACCATAGGAACTCCTGTTACCTTACTGATGTAAGGGATTGTTCTTGAAGAACGGGGATTTACCTCGATAACATAAAGTTCGTCTTTATAGATAAGGTACTGGATGTTTACAAGTCCCTTTGTACGGAGTTCGATTGCAAGGTTCTTTGAGCTTTCAATAATAATCTGAGTCATTCTGTCTGAGAGATTCCATGCCGGATAAACCGCAATTGAGTCGCCCGAGTGAACACCGGCACGCTCGATATGCTCCATAATACCCGGAATAAGAATATCTTCACCGTCACAAATGGCGTCAACTTCAAGCTCTGTACCCTGAAGGTACTTATCAATAAGAATCGGATTTTCAATATTCTGTGCAAGAATGATTGCCATATACTCTTTGACATCATCTTCGTTGAATGCAATAATCATATTCTGACCGCCAAGAACATATGACGGACGGAGAAGAACAGGATAACCGATTTTGTCTGCAACATCGAGAGCCTCGTCTGTTGTCATAACCGTTACGCCACGGGGACGCTTGATGTGATACTTTTCAAGAAGCTCGTCAAAACGCTCTCTGTCCTCTGCCATATCAATGGCATCGTATGATGTGCCGAGAATATTTACACCGTTGTCGCTGAGGAACTTTGTAAGCTTAATTGCTGTCTGTCCGCCGAATGCAACAACTACACCGAACGGATTCTCTGTCTTTATTATTCCCATAACATCTTCGGTTGTGAGCGGTTCAAAATAAAGTCTGTCGGCTGTGTCAAAGTCTGTTGATACTGTTTCAGGGTTGTTGTTTACGATAACAACATCGTAGCCTGCCTTTTTGAGCGCCCATACGCAGTGAACAGATGCATAGTCAAATTCGATACCCTGACCGATTCTGATAGGACCAGAACCGAATACGATAACTGTTTTCTTATCGCTCTTCTGCTCTCTGATGAATTCCTCAGCTTCATTTTCCTTATCAAATGTTGAATAGAAGTAAGGAGTTTCAGCCTCAAATTCTGCGGCGCAGGTATCAACCATTTTATAAACAGGAACAAGCGGATTTTCAACCTTCCTGCCTGTGATTTTTTCAATTGTTTTGTCAAGGAATCCCTTGTTCTTGGCACGAACATAGAGATCCTCCGTAAGCTCGCCGTTCTTGAGTTCGTTTTCAACGGCAATAAGATTTTTGAGCTTTTCAAGGAACCACTCGTCAATGAGAGTGATGTTGTGAATCTGTTCTACTGTAATGCCTCTCTTGAGAGCCTCATATACGCAGAAGATTCTTCTGTCATCGCAAACGCTGAGTCTGTCATAAACCGATGCGTTTGAAAGCTCTGCAAATTCCTTGTCATTAAGAGTATCGTGAGAAATCTCGGCACCTCTTACGGCTTTCATAATAGCCTGTTCAAATGTCGGAGCAATAGCCATAACCTCGCCTGTTGCCTTCATCTGAGTACCGAGTGTTCTCTTTGCATATACAAATTTATCGAAAGGCCATTTCGGGAATTTTACAACAACATAGTCAAGCGCCGGCTCAAAGCAAGCGTATGTTGTACCTGTAACGGCATTCTTGATTTCATTAAGTGTGTAACCGATAGCAATTTTAGCGGCAACCTTTGCAATAGGATAACCTGTTGCCTTTGACGCAAGTGCCGATGAACGGGATACACGGGGATTAACCTCGATAACCGCATATTCAAATGTTTCGGGGTTGAGTGCGAACTGGCAGTTACAACCGCCCTCTACTTTAAGCGCAGAGATAATGTTGAGAGCCGCACTTCTGAGCATCTGATATTCCTTGTCAGCAAGCGTTACCGTAGGAGCGATAACGATTGAGTCGCCTGTGTGAACGCCTACAGGATCGAAGTTTTCCATTGAGCAGACAGTAATAACATTTCCGTCGCTGTCACGCATAACCTCAAACTCGATTTCCTTCCAACCTGAGATACATTTTTCAACAAGCACCTGTGTGATAGGAGAAAGTTCAAGACCGTTTGATGTGATTTCACGAAGCTCTTCCTCGTTATCGACAATACCGCCGCCTGTACCGCCGAGTGTGAATGCAGGACGGATAATTACAGGATAACCGATTTCATCGGCAAACTTAACAGCTGATTCAACATCTGTAACAACAAGTGACGGAATAACAGGCTGACCTATTTCAATCATTGTATCCTTAAAAAGCTGTCTGTCCTCTGCCTTGTCAATTGTTTCGGGGTTTGCACCGAGAAGCTGAACATTGTATTTATCAAGGAAGCCCTCTTTTGCAAGCTGCATTGAAAGGGTAAGACCCGTCTGACCGCCGAGGGTTGAAAGAAGGCTGTCAGGGCGTTCCTTTTTGATGATTCTCTTAACTGTTTCAAGCGTCAACGGCTCAATGTAGATTTTATCAGCCATTGCGTTATCAGTCATAATTGTAGCAGGGTTTGAGTTTACGAGAATAACCTCAAGTCCTTCTTCTTTAAGCGCACGGCAAGCCTGTGTGCCTGCATAGTCAAATTCGGCAGCCTGACCGATTACGATAGGGCCCGAACCGATTACCATAACTCGTTTGATATTCTTTTTGAGTGGCATATAATCATTCCTCGTTCAAGTAATTATTGTATCTGTTCTTATGCTGAATAGTAATCCGAATTTCGGACTCTTATTTTCTGTTGTTCTTCATCAATTCAATAAAACGGTCAAACAAAAATGCTGTATCATGAGGACCGCCGCAAGCTTCCGGATGGAACTGAACCGAGAAAGCAGGCATATTTGTGTAGTTTACGCCCTCGCAGGTGTTATCATTACCGTTTACAAAGCTTACTTTGCCGTTTTCGGGCATACTGTCGCTTACAACAGCGTAGCCGTGGTTCTGTGATGTAATGTAAACTCTGCCTGTTTCAACCTCTTTTGCAGGCTGGTTTGCACCTCTGTGACCGTACTTGAGCTTTTCTGTTTTTGCACCCTGTGAAAGTGCAAGGAGCTGATGACCAAGACAGATACCGAAGGTCGGAATCCCGAAGCCACAAAGCTTTTTGAGCTCTGCAATAATCTCTGTGTTGTCCGAAGGATCTCCCGGTCCGTTTGAAAGCATTACGCCGTCGGGATTCATAGCCTTAATTTCATCCGCTGTTGTGTGGGCGGGAACGACTGTAAGGTTACAACCTCTCTTAACAAGCTCTCTGCCGATGTTATGCTTTGCGCCAAAATCCATAAGCACAACATTGAGGTCGCCGTTTTCAGCGTCAAAATGCTCTTTTTCTTTTATAGTAGTGCTTTCAACAGCCTCTGTAATAACATAGTTCTTAATCTCGTCAAGTTCTTCCTTTGTTACATCGGGAGAATAGGAGATTTTGCAGTTCAGAACACCGTATTCACGCACAATTCTTGTGAGCGCACGGGTGTCAATTCCGTAAATGCCGGGAATTCCCGACTCTTTTAAAAAGGTGTCAAGATCACCCTCACAACGGAAGTTTGAAGGAACTTGGCACCATTCTCGTACAATATAACCTTTCAGTGACGGAGAGTCACTTTCAAAATCGGCAGGGATAACACCATAGTTGCCGATTAAAGGGAATGTCTGAATAACCACCTGACCGTAATAGCTGGGGTCGGTGAGTGTTTCAAGATAACCTGTCATTGCTGTAGTAAAAACAAGTTCTCCCGTAGTTTCTTTTTCGGCACCAAACGCCTTGCCCTCAAAAACTGTTCCGTTTTCAAGGATTAAGTATGCCGCACGGCTCATAAAAACACATTCCTTTCAATAAACTAAAAAAATTGCAGTCAGTTCTCATATGTTCTGATAACCTGCTTTGCAACCTCAAGCTTGCTTGTTCTGAGATCCATAGCCTGTTTTTCAAGATAGCGATGCGCCTGATCTTCGGACATATTAAGGCAGGTAATAAGCAGGAACTTTGCTCTGTTTATTATCTTCATATCCGCAACCATATGCTTGAGCTTTTCATTTTCCTCAATCACACGGAACATACGCATCTTAAAACATTCCGTAAACTGCAAAAAGTGGTGAAACAGGTGCTTGTTTACGGGCTTTGCAATAACAAGAACACCGTGCTCCGTAAGTGCGTCATTCACATAATCCGCATTTCGCTGCGGAACGATAATCACCACACTTGAACGGGTTGTTCCGGCAAAGTACTTTGAAAGCTCAATGCCGTTTTCCTTTTCAAGCGGTGCATTGACGCAGATGAGGTCAAAAACCTCACCATTTGCAAGCTCCTTAGCCTCCTGTGAGGTTTGGCAGACGGAAATCTCCGTATAGCCTTCGCTTCCGAGCAATTGTGACAAAGAAACGGCACTCTGTTCAGAGTGTGAAATCAACAAAGCATTTTTCAAGAACCTCACCACCGCATATTGTTTCATTCATCTTATTATTTTACAAGATTAACCCCTATTGTTATTTACTTAAAGGAATTATGACAATATTTTTTACAATTTTGTAAAAACATTTTCATTGCAAATTTGTTTTACACTTTTCAACATTTTTCGGGCAATTTTCCATTTGAACATTACTCAAACCTATTACCGTATTTTTGTTTTTGATTATAGATTAAATCTTTCACTCTTACCACAACTTCATCGGGATAATATCCGCTGACTTTTTCAAAAGATTTTTCTATATCGGAACTCATAAACGAAAATTTTACCTGTTCACCATACAGTTCCTGAGCAGCATCAAGCTGTACATCGAAATCTACATCAAAAGGTTTTGCGTGAATTTTTGGGATTAAGTTGTAAATATCCTCTCCGAGAGGGTAATCCTCGGTTGTGTCGGCAAGCAGCGAAAGTCCGAAATCAAAATACGGACAAAATCTGTATTCGCCCGTATCATCATTCAGTATAAACGCAATATTATTGGTATGCCTGTCCTCATTCAGAAAAAATGCGTCAAGCTCAAGCATTGCTGTTATATATTTTCCGACATTTTTCAAACCTGTTTTATTCTCGATAAAATCAACGGTGCGGGAAATTTTATCCTTCACATCATCGTACTTCAAAAGATTTTTCGCCATTGATGACGCAAGCCATTGCTTTGACAAATGCTCAAGCGTGACAATGCTTTCATTTTTTTGGCGAAAGTTTTTTGAATAACAACCGTTAAGCTTTCGACCTGCAAATTCTATTTTTATCGGAAAATATTCCGCAAAATCGGTTACATTAGATTTCTTTAACAATTCAGATACAATAACCTCACACAAGCCCTCATATCCCATATGGTCTGCTTTGTACCACAAGTCGTTTACAAGCCACTTTTGCTGATTGCCTTTTGAAGAAGCAGATTTTGTATCTATAAGTGAGTAATTGTCAAGATTGATTTTCTTAATCAAAAAGCGTACAGCTCCTTTCTTGTAAACCTTATATATTGGTTATCCTCAGCCGTTCTTCCGTCTGTTTTTTCAAGTATCTGCAAAGTATCGTAGCCGTCCGCTCCGATTTTTTTCAAAATAGTTTTTCGGAATGCCCTTGATTTCGGAAAACATCTTTCTTCAAGAAACTGTTCAAAATCGTTCCAATCCGGATTTTCATTTATACCGAAAGCTCTTTTCATTATATCATTGGTGCGATTCACAATTTTTATTTTCTTATCGGCAAAGTTGACATATATTTCCGTACACACCTTCTGACGGAACATAAAATCAAGCCGCATAACATAATTGCCGTTCAAGGGCTTGTTAAGATATTTTGAAATTGTCTGACGGCTTACATTAAAAGTTTGTGCTATTTCAGCAGTAGTTTTACCGTTTTTCTGCATTTCAATTGCATTTTTAACATCCGTTTCGGTCAACTTATTTTTTCTTCCGCCTTTAAGCCTGCCTGCAATATCCTTTAACTCGGTTTCGTTATCTGTTCCGAACAAATCTATGCAAAGCTTTCTGTAATCAGTCATACGCTCCACCACCTTAATAGTGTCAAATATCATTCTTTACACTATCATTATATAGCATATACAAAACAAAGTCAATTATCTTTGCTAAACATTTATATGCCAAAACACCCCGAACAGCTATTGCCGTTCGGGGCGTCTCGGTTTATGTGAATTAAAAAGGATAGGTTAATTAAGCTACCATGGATTATTCAACATCCTGCATAGCGTCGTAGCCTGTTTCGCCTGTTCTAACCTTAACAACATCTTCAACATCATAGATAAAGATTTTGCCGTCACCGATGTGACCTGTGTAAAGTGCCTTAACAGCCGCATCAACAACTGCCTTTACAGGAACCTTGCAAACTACGATTTCAACCTTCATCTTAGGAAGGAGATTACTTTCAATAGCAACACCACGGTAATACTCTGCTTTACCCTTCTGAGCACCGCAACCGAGTACCTGAGATACTGTCATACCTGTGATGCCGAGCTTATCCATTTCTTCTTTAAGAGCTTCAAGCTTTGACTGCTTGAGAAGAATGTCAATCTTAGTAATCTTTGTGCCGTCGGTAGCCATATCATATTTGCCGGCAAGCTGAACAGGAACTGCCTGAGTTACAGGAACATTGCTGTCAACATCAAATGTTTCATCAAGTGAAGCTGTACCGACACCGATTGGCATAAAGTCTGCATATGCGCTGATAAGACCGTGCTCGCAGATATCGAGGCCCTTCATTTCTTCGTCCTTTGTAACACGAAGACCTACTGTCTTTTTGATGATTGTGAATACGATAATCATGCAAACAACTGTCCAAGCTACGATTGTAACAATACCGAGAGCCTGCTTACCAAGCTGAGCAAAGCCACCACCGTAGAAAAGACCTGTGATGCCGTTCTGACCGTTACCTGTTGCGAAAAGACCTACTGCAAGGCCGCCCCACATACCGTTTACGCCGTGTACCGAGAATGCGCCGACAGGATCATCTATTTTAAGCTTGATATCAACAAATTCAACTGCTACTACGATGAGGATACCTGAAACGATACCGATAACTGCTGCGCCGATTGCGTCAACATCTGCACAACCTGCCGTGATTGCTACAAGACCTGCGAGTGATGCGTTAAGACACATTGAAACATCAGGCTTGCCGTTCTTGATCCATGTAAAGAGCATGGTTGTTACTGTTGCAACTGCCGGAGCAATTGTTGTTGTAAGAAGAATCTGACCAAGACGAGCGCCGTCTTCAGCAGCGGCACCGTTAAAGCCGTACCATGCAAACCAAAGAATGAATACACCGAGAGCACCGAGTGTGATGCTGTGACCGGGGATAGCGTTTACCTTGCCGTTCTTGCCGTATTTACCGATACGGGGTCCGAGAATGATTGCGCCGACAAGTGCCGAGATACCGCCGACCATATGAATTACGATTGAACCAGCAAAGTCGATACAGCCGAGCTGTGCAAGCCAACCCTGACCGTTCCAAACCCAACCTGCTTCAATCGGGTAAACAACGAGTGAAATAATTGCGCTGTAAACACAGTATGCCGAGAATTTTGTACGCTCTGCCATAGCACCTGAAACGATAGTAGCTGCTGTAGCACAGAATACAAGCTGGAATACGAATGAGTTCCAATCAAAGTTCATCCAGTCTGTGAACATATTGAGGTTGGGAACACCGATGAATCCTGCAACATAGTCCTCAGACATCATAAGTCCGAAGCCTAACAGGCTGAATACAACCGTACCGATACAAAAGTCCATCAGGTTTTTCATAATGATGTTACCTGCGTTTTTAGCTCTTGTAAAACCGGTTTCAACCATTGCGAATCCGCACTGCATAAAGAACACGAGTAATGCGCCGATCATAAACCAGACGCCTGTGCCTCCGTAAATTAGTTCTGCCATATAAATCTCTCCTTTTATCAAAATAACAAAAACGGCGTGGAGTTGACAGTTTAATTCTGTCAATCACACGCCGTTGTGTTACCTGTTATACAATATAAATAATGTTATTTAGTATAAATAGAGGTTCTATCAATCACACACCGAAAAGAAGTTCGCCGTATGAAGGATAAGGCCAGTATTCCGAAGCTGTTTCTGTTTCCATTGCGTCACCGACAGCTCTGAGTTCCTGCATAAGTGCAAATACTGTTTCTCTGTAGTACTTAGCATACTTGAGGTTATCATCGCTGTAGTCGCTTGCCTTGATAACAGCCTCTTCAAGCTCTGCAGTTTTCTTTGAGAAACATACAAGTTTGTTTGAAAGGCTTGTAATAAGGTCTTCCTCAACACTTGTAGGAATAGCATCCGAGAGTGCCTTCTTGGCAAGTGCTGTATCAGTAAGATCTCTTACATATGATGTAACGGCAGGAAGAATGTTCTTCTTAGCCATATCAATCATTGTGAGAGCCTCAATGTTAATCTGCTTAGAATAGCTTTCAAGCTCAATTTCATATCTTGCACGGATTTCGTCTGCCGAACAAATCTTATTCTTAACAAAGAGGTCAATATTCTTCTTGTCAAGGAAGTGTTCCATTGCGTCAGGAAGTGACTTGAGGTTAAGAAGTCCTCTTCTTTCAGCCTCTTCAACCCACTCGGGAGCGTAGTTGTTGCCGTTGAAGATAATGTTCTGATGCTCTGTGAATACTTTCTTAACAAGAGCCTTAATAGCTGCGTCCATATCATCCGCATCTTTAAGCTCATCGTAGAACTCTGAAAGTTCTTCGGCTACCATAGTGTTGAGCATATAGTTAGGACAGGCAATGTTAAGTGAAGAACCAAGTGCTCTGAATTCAAACTTGTTACCTGTGAATGCAAAAGGTGATGTACGGTTACGATCCGATGTGTCCTTCATAAAGTCAGGAAGAACATCAACGCCTGTTCTCATCTTCTGCTTACCCTTGCTTACATATTCTCTGTCATTGATGATTGAATCAACGAGTTCGCCGAGGTCATCACCGAGATACATTGAAATGATTGCAGGCGGTGCTTCGTTAGCGCCGAGACGGTGGTCGTTACCTGCCGATGCAACCGTGATTCTGAGAAGATCCTGATACTCGTGAACAGCCTTTACAACTGCTGCAAGGAAAAGCTGGAACTGAAGGTTGTTTTCAGGAGTCTTGCCGGGATCAAGAAGGTTTTCGCCTGTGTTGGTTGAAATTGACCAGTTGTTGTGCTTGCCGGAACCGTTAACACCTGCGAACGGCTTTTCGTGAAGAAGACAAACAAGACCGTGTCTTTCGGCAACCTTCTTCATAACTTCCATTGTAAGCTCGTTGTGGTCGGTTGCAATGTTTGTTGTTGTGAAGATAGGAGCAAGCTCGTGCTGTGAAGGAGCAACTTCGTTATGCTTTGTCTTTGCAAGGATACCGAGTTTCCAGAGTTCCTCGTCAAGGTCTTTCATATAAGCAGCAACTCTCGTCTTGATTGCACCGAAGTAATGGTCGTCAAGTTCCTGTCCTTTAGGAGCTTTTGCACCGAAAAGTGTTCTGCCTGTATAAATAAGATCCTCTCTCTGGTCGTAAGCGTCCTTATCAATAAGGAAGTATTCCTGCTCCGGACCTACTGTTGTTGTAACTCTTGTAACATTTTCTTTGCCGAGAAGATGAAGAATCTTTACAGCCTCTGTATTAATTCTCTCCATTGAACGAAGAAGAGGAGTTTTCTTATCGAGAACCTCGCCTGTATAAGAACAGAATGCTGTAGGAATGTAAAGTGTTCCGTCCTTAACGAATGCATATGATGTCGGATCCCATGTTGTATAGCCTCTTGCCTCGAATGTGGCACGAATACCGCCGCTTGGGAAAGAAGAAGCATCAGGCTCGCCCTTTACAAGCTCTTTACCTGAGAACTCCATGATAACCTGACCTTCACCGTTCGGTGCGATAAAGCTGTCATGCTTTTCGGCTGTGATACCTGTCATCGGCTGGAACCAGTGTGTGTAGTGGGTACAGCCCATTTCAACTGCCCAGTCCTTCATGGCAGCCGCAACAACATTTGCAACGCTGAGGTCAAGCGGTTCACCGTTCTGGATTGTCTTTTTCAAAGCCTTGTAAGTTGACTTTGGAAGTCTTTCCTGCATCTTCTGATCATTAAATACCATGCTGCCAAAAATTTCGGGAACTTTTGCCATTTTAATTCTCTCCTATCCATTTTGAAAATAAATTTTAATGGTCTGATTTTTGCTTTATAAAAACAGAAAAGGACACTGTAAGCCTCAGCTCACAGCGCCCTTGCTGTCTTTGATGTTGTTAGTATATTCCACTTTTGCGAATTTGTCAATACATTTTTTGAAAAAAGTTTCGAAATTGCAAGTTTTATTAAATTTCCTGCAAAATTAAGCTGAAACACCAATAAGAGTTGCATATTTTCTACAACAATCACAGCAAAATGAAAGTTTTACTCTTAAAAGTTGCAATTTTCCTCTATTTTCCCTTGACAAAGCACAATGTATAGTTATATAATCTAAGTGCTGATTTTTCTTGATCAACGATGACAGGGCATTTCAGAACATCAGCCGACCTGCACATTCACCTTTGCAGGATATAGCACAGGCTGAGCATAGCGGTTTTACCGCTGAGAAGAGATTGGGCATTTTACAATTACATATATATGATTGATTATTAACCGGCAGAACATTAATTGCCACTTTGAACCGATAAGTTTACGAAAGCAAACTTCCTTTTACATATATATGTATATAAAAAAGTCCGCTGAATAATTTTTGTGATTAACAGGAAAGGGTGATCATTAATGGAACAGACAGTCAGAGAGAACAACAAGACTCTGTATTCTCCGAAGTTTGAACATGATAACTGCGGTATCGGAGCTGTTGTTAATATTAAGGGTATCAAGTCACACGACACCGTGGCAAACGCTCTGACAATTGTTGAAACTCTCGAACACAGAGCAGGTAAGGATGCCGAAGGCAAAACAGGTGACGGCGTAGGTATTCTTCTCCAGATTTCACACAAATTTTTTAAGAAGGCAGCTGCTGAAATCGGCATTAAGCTCGGTTCCGAAAGAGATTACGCTGTAGGTATGTTCTTCTTCCCTCAGAATGAGCTTGCAAGAAATCAGGCAAAGAAGATGTTTGAAATCATTGCAGAAAAAGAAGGTCTTACAGTTCTCGGTTGGAGAAATGTTCCTTCAAAGCCCGAGGTCCTCGGTCACAGAGCTGTTGAATGTATGCCTGCAATTATGCAGTGCTTTATCAAAAGACCTCACGGTGTAAAAAGAGGTCTTCCGTTCGACAGAAAGCTCTATGTTGCAAGAAGAGTTTTTGAACAGAGTAATGAAGACACATATGTAGTTTCACTTTCAAGCAGAACTATTGTATATAAAGGTATGTTCCTTGTCGGCGATCTCCGTAACTTCTTCCTTGATCTTCAGGACGAGGATTACGAGTCTGCAATCGCTATGGTTCACTCCCGTTTTTCAACCAACACAAATCCAAGCTGGCAGAGAGCTCATCCTAACAGAATGATTGTTCACAACGGTGAAATCAACACAATCAGAGGCAACGCTGACAAGATGCTTGCCCGTGAGGAAACAATGCGTTCGGAGCATCTCAAGGGCGACCTTGACAAGGTTATTCCTGTTGTAAACACAGAGGGTTCAGACTCTGCAATGCTTGATAACACACTTGAATTTCTCGTAATGAGCGGTATGGAGCTTCCTCTTGCCGTTATGATTACAATTCCGGAGCCGTGGGATAATAACGGCACAATGAGCCAGAAGAGAAAGGACTTCTATCAGTATTATGCAACAATGATGGAGCCGTGGGACGGTCCTGCGTCAATCCTTTTCTCTGACGGCGACATTATGGGTGCGGTTCTTGACCGTAACGGTCTGCGTCCGTCAAGATATTACATCACGGATGACGGCAACCTCATTCTTTCATCGGAAGTCGGCGCACTTCCTATTGATCCCGCAAAGATTGTTACAAAGGAAAGACTTCGCCCGGGCAAAATGCTCCTTGTCGATACGGTTCAGGGCAGACTCATTGATGACGATGAACTCAAAGAGTATTATGCGTCAAAACAGCCTTACGGCGAATGGCTCGACAGTAATCTTGTTTGTCTTAAAGACCTCAAAATTCCTAATATGAAGGTTGAGGAGCATTCATATAAAGAAAGACAAAAACTCCAGAAGGCTTTCGGATATACCTACGAAGATGTTATGACATCAATCCTTCCTATGGCAAAGAACGGCACAGAGTCAATTGCCGCAATGGGTACAGACAGTCCGCTTGCAGTTCTTTCAAAAGAACCGCAGCCGCTTTTCAACTACTTCAAACAGCTCTTTGCACAGGTTACAAACCCGCCGATTGACGCAATCCGTGAGGAAGTTGTAACATCAACAACAATTTATATCGGCGAGGACGGCAACATCCTTGAGGAGCGTCCCGAAAACTGCAAGGTTATGAAGATTCACAACCCGATTCTTACATCAACCGATATTCTCAAAATCAAGAATATGCACATTCCGGGCTTTAAGGTTGCTGTTATCCCGATTCTCTACTACAAGAACACAAGACTTTCAAAGGCTGTTAAGCGACTTTTCATTGAAGCTGACAAGGCTTACAATGACGGTGCAAATATTCTTATCCTCTCCGACAGAGGAGTTGACGAAAACCATCTTGCAATTCCGTCACTTCTTGCAGTATCCGCTCTTCATCAGCACCTTGTTGCAACAAAGAAGAGAACTTCACTTGCAATGATACTTGAAAGCGGTGAGCCGAGAGAAGTTCATCATTTTGCAACACTTCTCGGTTACGGTGCAAGTGCAATCAACCCGTATCTTGCTCAGGAAACAATCCATGAGCTTATCGGTGATGACCTTCTTGACAAGGACTACTACGCAGCAGTTGACGATTACAACAGCGCAGTTCTCCACGGCATCGTAAAGATTGCGTCAAAAATGGGTATTTCAACAATCCAGTCATATCAGGGCTCACAGATTTTTGAGGCTATCGGTATCGGCAAGGATGTTATTGACGAATACTTCACAGGCACAGTCAGCAGAATCGGCGGTATCACAATCAAGGATATCGAAAAGAATGTTGACAAACTTCACACAGCGGCATTTGATCCGCTTGACCTCGGTGTAAGCGATGAGCTTGAATCCCGTGGTTCACACAAGTTCAGAAGCGGCAAAGAGGAACACCTCTACAATCCGCAGACTATATATATGCTCCAGCAGGCAACAAGAACAGGCGACTATGAGCTTTACAAAAAGTATTCTCATATGATTTCCGAAGAAATGGATCCTGTAAATATCAGAGGTCTTTTCGACTTCAACTTTGCGGAAACTCCTGTTCCGCTTGATGAGGTTGAAAGCGTTGATTCAATCGTAAAGCGTTTCAAGACAGGCGCTATGTCCTACGGTTCAATCTCACAGGAGGCTCACGAAACACTTGCGATTGCAATGAATCAGCTTCACGGCAAGTCAAACTCCGGTGAGGGCGGCGAAAGCCTTGAACGACTTCTCACAAAAGGACAGAAGGTTGACAGATGTTCTGCAATCAAGCAGGTTGCGTCAGGTCGTTTCGGTGTTACATCAAGATACCTCACATCTGCAAACGAAATTCAGATTAAAATGGCTCAGGGTGCAAAGCCGGGCGAAGGCGGACATCTTCCGGGCAAAAAGGTTTATCCCTGGATTGCAAAAACCCGTCATTCAACACCGGGTGTATCGCTCATCTCTCCCCCACCGCACCACGACATTTACTCAATCGAGGACCTTGCACAGCTTATCTACGACCTAAAGAATTCTAACAAAGACGCAAGAATCTCTGTTAAGCTCGTTTCGGAATGCGGTGTAGGTACGGTTGCCGCAGGCGTTGCAAAAGCAGGTGCAGGCGTAATCCTTATTTCAGGTTATGACGGCGGTACAGGCGCTGCTCCGAGAAACTCAATCTACAATGCAGGTCTGCCGTGGGAACTCGGTCTTGCCGAGGCTCATCAGACGCTCATTATGAACGACCTTCGTAACAAGGTTGTTATTGAAACCGACGGTAAGCTTATGAACGGCCGTGATGTTGCAATTGCAGCAATGCTCGGTGCAGAGGAATTTGGTTTTGCAACTGCTCCGCTTGTAACTCTCGGTTGTGCAATGATGAGAGTATGTAACCTTGATACCTGCCCGTTCGGTGTTGCCACACAGAACCCCGAGCTCAGAAAGAGATTCTGCGGCAAGCCCGAATATGTAATAAACTTTATGAAGTTTGTAGCAAGCGAACTTCGTGAATATATGTCAAAGCTCGGTGTAAAAACCGTTGATGAGCTTGTCGGAAGAATTGACCTCATCAAGAGAAAAGAAGGCATCACAGGACAGGCTGCCGAGGTTGACCTTTCTAACATTCTTGATACAAACTTTGTTTCGGAAAAGGTTGAATACAACAAAAAGAGCCTTTATGATTTCAAACTTGAATCAACACTTGACGAGAGAATCCTCTGCAAAGAATTTGCAAAGGTTCTTGCAAAAGGCACAAAGAAAAAAGTTGAAGTCAATGTTAAGAACACTGACCGTTCATTCGGTACAATCTTCGGTTCTGAGGTTACAAGAAAGCATTACAACAACCTTGATGACGATACATTTACAGTAGTCTGCAACGGTTCGGGCGGTCAGAGCTTTGGCGCATTCATTCCAAAGGGACTCACACTTGAACTTGTGGGCGACTCAAACGACTACTTCGGCAAGGGACTTTCAGGCGGTAAGCTGGTAGTTTATCCTCCGAAGAACTCAACATTTGACGCAGGTAACAACATCATCATCGGTAATGTTGCACTTTACGGTGCAACAAGCGGCAAGGCATTTATCAACGGTGTTGCAGGCGAGCGTTTCTGCGTAAGAAACTCAGGCGCAACAGCAGTTGTTGAGGGTGTCGGCGACCACGGTTGTGAATATATGACAGGCGGCAGAGTTGTTGTTATAGGCAAAACAGGCAAAAACTTTGCAGCAGGTATGTCAGGCGGTGTTGCCTATGTTCTTGATGAAGAAAGAGATCTTTACACAAAGCTCAACAAAGAAATGGTTCTCTTCTCTGAGGTAACAGAAAAGTACGATATAATCGAACTCAAAACGCTTATTGAAGAACATGTTGCAGCAACAGGTTCACAGAGAGGCAAGAAAATCCTTGATAACTTTGACGAGTATCTTCCAAAATTCAAGAAGATTATTCCGCACGACTACAAGAGAATGATGGCTGCAATTGCCGCTTATGAAGAAAAAGGTCTTACAAACGAGCAGGCACAGATTGAAGCTTTCTACGAAATTGTGAATAATAAATAAGGAGGGGATATTTATGGGAAAACCAACAGGATTTATGGAATATAAGCGTGAGGATGCCCCGGCATACTCCGTAAAAGAAAGAATCAAAAATTTTGACGAATTTCACGATCCCCTCAGCAAAGAGGATCAGCAAAAACAGGGTGCAAGATGCATGGACTGCGGTGTGCCTTTCTGTCAGGCAGGAATGCAGATTGGTTCTGCATTCTCGGGCTGTCCGCTTAACAACCTCATTCCCGAATGGAATGACCTCATCTACAAGGGCAACTGGGAACAGGCTTACAACCGTCTTAAAGTTACAAACAACTTCCCCGAATTCACATCCCGTGTATGTCCCGCTCTCTGTGAAAAGGCATGCACCTGCGGTGCAAACGGTGACGCTGTCAGCGTAAGAGCCAACGAATACGGAATCATTGAAAATGCTTATGAAGAAGGTCTTGCAGACGCAAGAATTCCAAAGGTAAGAACAGGCAAGAAAATTGCAATCATCGGTTCGGGTCCATCGGGACTTGCCGCTGCCGACCAGCTCAATCAGCGCGGTCACTCTGTAACGGTATTTGAACGCAATGACAGAGTAGGCGGTCTGCTTATGTACGGCATTCCGAATATGAAGCTTGAAAAAGATGTTATCGAACGCAAGATTAACATTATGGAAGAAGAAGGCGTAACCTTTGAAACCTGCTCAAATGTCGGCAAAGACATCAAAGCAAGCGAAATTCTCAAGGACTTTGACCGTGTAATCCTTGCTTGCGGTGCATCAAATCCGAGAGATATCAAAGTTCCCGGCAGAGAGGCTAACGGCATTCACTTTGCCGTTGACTTCCTCAAATCAACAACAAAGTCACTTCTCGACTGCAACCTCAGAGAGGGTACATTCATCAGCGCAAAAGGCAAGAATGTAATGGTAATCGGCGGTGGTGACACAGGTAACGACTGCGTCGGCACAAGCATCAGACACGGTGCAAAATCCGTTCTTCAGCTTGAAATGATGCCTAAACTTCCCGACACAAGAAGTGCCGATAACCCATGGCCGCAATGGCCGAGAGTCTGCAAAACAGACTACGGTCAGGAAGAGGCTATTGAAGTTTACGGTCACGATCCACGAGTTTATCAGACAACCGTTAAGCAGTTCATTGCTGACAAGAACGGTAATCTTGTAGGTGCGGAGCTTGTTAAGCTCAAACCCGAAAAGGATGCTAAAACAGGCAGACTTATGATGAAAGAGGTTGAAGGCTCAGAATACAAGGTTGATGTTGAACTCGTACTCATTGCAGCAGGATTCCTCGGCAGCGAAAAATATGTAACCAAGGCATTCGGTGTTGAAACAAACGCAAGAACCAATGTTGCAACGGCAGAAGGCTCACACAAGACAAATGTTGAAAATGTATTTGTTACAGGCGATATGCACAGAGGACAGTCACTTGTTGTCTGGGCGATTCGTGAGGGCAGAGATGTTGCCAAAGAGGTTGACGAAAGCCTTATGGGATATACAAATCTTTAATTGATTACAAATAACCTGATAATCCTCAATTTTTCGATATACCGGTTAATAATCAGAAAACGCAGGAGCGGATTTCCCTCCTGCGTTTTTCTTTGTCATTTAGGATTTGTTTCTGTTGCATATCAATATGATTGATGATAAAATAAAGGATATATACAATGCAATAAAATGTGAGGAAATATTATGAGTAACAGACCTGAAACCAATAAACAAAGCTGTCCCGTTTACAAAAAATGCGGCGGTTGTCAACTGCAAAATCTGTCATATCCCGAACAGCTTGAATTCAAGCAGAAGAAAGTCGAAAAACTTCTCAAACGCTTTTGCACCGTTGAAAAAATTATCGGAATGAAAACTCCCTACCACTACCGCAACAAGGTTCAGGCGGCTTTTTATACGGACAAAAAAGGTAAAATCATTTCGGGTGTGTATCAGTCGGGCAGTCATCATGTTGTCGGAATTGACAGCTGTCAGACAGAGGATGTTATTGCCGACAAAATCATCGTTGCAGTACGCAAGCTCCTCCCCTCTTTCAGAATGACAACCTATAACGAGGACACAGGCAAAGGTTTTCTCCGTCACATTCTTGTGAAAAGAGGCTTTGCGACAAATCAGATTATGCTTGTGCTTGTGACAGGTACACCTGTTTTTCCGTCAAAAAACAATTTTGTAAAAGCGATTCTGAAACAGTTTCCCGAAATCACAACCATTGTGCAAAATATAAACCCCTACCGCACCAACCTTGTACTCGGTGACAATCAGAAAGTGCTGTACGGTAAGGGTTATATTGAGGATATTCTCTGCGGTTGCAGGTTCAGAATTTCGCCGAAAAGCTTTTACCAAATTAACCCCGTTCAAACCGAAGTTTTGTACGGCAAAGCAATTGAATTTGCAAATCTCAAAGGCAACGAAACCGTGCTTGACACCTACTGCGGAATCGGCACAATCGGCATAATTGCCGCCAAAAACGGTGCAGGCAATGTTATCGGTGCAGAACTTAACGGCGATGCCGTGAGGGATGCAATCGTAAACGCAAGAGCAAATAATCTGAAAAATATCCGTTTCTACAAAGCCGATGCGGGCGAGTTCATGAGAGAAGTTGCAGACGAGGACGAAAAGCCCGATGTTGTGTTCATGGATCCGCCAAGAGCCGGAAGTGACCGAAAATTTCTCGACTCACTAATCAAAATGTCTTCGAAAAAGGTTGTCTATGTTTCCTGCAACCCCGAAACATTGGCAAGAGATTTAGCCTACCTAACCCAAAACAGCCCCTACAAAGCCCAAAAAATCCAACCCGTAGATATGTTCCCCCACACAGCACACATTGAAACGGTAGTCTTGATGTCAAGAAAATATAATTAAGCAATACAAAATTCGGCTTGTTTACTGACTTTTGCAGCAGTTTAAATTATACGCACAACTGCTGCAAATGCGTGGCTGTATCTTGCGGAAACATATCCGCTAATGTTAGGTATCTAAACAGCACAAAACAATTCGAATTAGATGCAGTGGCTCTGTTTTTATCGGGGTACCCCTATTTATTGACATTGAGCCTAATTTTCATATATTTCGTTTTTTCGGGTTACCCCAACTATTGACATTGAGCCTGCTTAGTTAGCGTTATGTTAGACAACTGTTAGACAAACAGATTTTCAGAGGGATTTTATTCTGCTAAACGCAAAAGAAAAACGCCCTAAACATCAGCGTTTAAGGCGTTTTTTTAGCTTGTCAGGGTTGTGCAAAAAAGATGTTTTTGGCAATTTTTATGGTAGTTTCGAACCAGAGAAAATAAATATCATGGTGATAGGTGGTATTCTGACTAAGGCAGAGTGATATTTTCACTTTGTGAAAGTTAATATTTATGCTTTGCCTAAGTTATATTATATTCGCCCAAACTGCACGAAGGGCAATATCACACGGAGTAAGCCGTATAGCACTGCGAAACGATATAACTCACCAAAGGCGATATAACTGAAAGATGCTGTCGCAAATTTTAATCATTTGCGACAGCCCCGCTATGTTCTAATTGATATAACCACTTACTTGTCTTGATTGTTTTCGATGATCTTCTCTATTCCACGCTTGCCAAGAGTTTTTATAATTTCCTCACTCTTTAATTTATCACATAAAATTTTATATTGATCTGTAACTTTTTTCAAACTTTCTTCGGCATCTTGGGATGATTTATTAGAATATACCATTGCTACAACACTAAGAACTACAGAAGCAGTTGTTCCGATAATTCCAGACCACAACGAAATAATACTTACAATGCCATTATGCGGTTCGACAAAAAACAGAACTGATGAACCAGCAATACCTAATACAGCAAAACCAATGATAATACATAATCCTATTTTTTTACTTTTATCCACAAAAAACCCTCGTCAATTCTCAGTTGCCTGCGTAATATCATCCAATATGGTAGTATTCCAATGTGCACCTGTTAAGCACCACGCTGGATGAAAAGCATACCCCTCAAGCATATGTTCTATCACTTTGGGAGCAATGGCCCTATATACGAAGTAATACATCATCTTTTGTAACATTATTTGCCTTTGCTGATTAAAATCATCAAATCCAAAGGCTGGTTTTTTTTCATACGTATTGTGCTGTTTTATTTTTTTACATTGAGCGCTTGTACACAATTCTTTGTCAAAATCAAAAATAAAAGAAGTAACCATATTTACGGCCACCGCTTCATTAATATGCTTGAGTTGCCAACTTAAATATTTTGCATCCGTATTACACCCTGAGGCAACATCAATATTGTCTAAGTCAACTTCATCAGGATATAATATACTTATAGGTTTATGCCTTAAAAACCAATAACCTAAATATGCCGCTATTTTAAAAGCATTTGGATGCTCTACAGGGTGTGGGGTCTTATCAATTATTTTTGACATGCCAATGACAGCATCTCCCACCACTTCATTTAGTAGTGATTCACTCAAAAAATATGACACATGATTTTCCGGAGCGACCTTTGCTATTAAGCCTTCACATATATCCAAGCAACATTTAGCAATGAATATGCGCCATTTAGAAAGTCGTTTTTTTGTAAAAAAATCCCCGTTGGTTATATTAACATAGTCAATTCGCATACAATTGACTGATTTAATTTTCTTATCCGACATTTTATAATCAATCCCAAAGATCTATGATAAATCGTGAGTTGTTTTTGATGTTAGAATCAGTAATATCAACTCCGCCAAAAGTATTGCCCTGTACCATAGTCAAAAATTGCTCCTGAAATCCCTTCTCTTGCGATTCTAGACTCTCAAGAACAATACTAGCGTTATTTAAATTAATAAAATTTTCTTCACTTGTTTTTAATCTGTTACTCATCTCTGTAATGTTGCAAATTTAATCTGCAACAATCTCTCCTCTAAAATAATGCAATTATTGTAACACTATCAGCGTGTTATGTCAACAACTTTCTATATATTATATGCGAATGTTAATTGTTTACGACACCCAATATGTTACTTACCTATGAATTTTTTATATTTTTTGCAAATCACTATTATTATTTATGTAGTAATATTTAATAAAAATCAAAAATCCGAACGTATCACCGATTGATGTTCGGATTTTATGATTCTGTCAAGGTTGAGCATAAAAAGATGTTTTTGCCGATTTTTATGGTAGTTTAGAACCAGCGAATTCAGAAATAATTAAAAACTTCATCGTTATTATTTTAGCTTTTGCTCTGCCTTGTATGAGCAATATTATATTTACACGAAACTGCCTGAAGGGCGATATCTAGAGGAATAAATCGCATTTCACTACGAAGCAATATAGCGCACTATAAAACTAATACAACTGAAAGAATTTTTCGTCTGGGAGGTGACATTTGAATTCTCATACCGTCGTAATCACGTTTTGTGACGAACGGGTAACTGAGCACGACTTTTGTAAAAAATAAGAGCAATCGATACATAACTTACTCCAAAGTGTGCTAATGCGATATGATTTATATTGTAGATAAATGACCATATCACAAACCAAACCGAAACTCAGAACAGAAAGTCCAATACCAAAAGGCTGAGGTATAGCTTCATCGGTTCGTCCGCAGTACTACCGTTTCTTAGTTATTTGAAATCTGAACACGCTGGTGGATTTTTGCAGAGACATCATCATACAGATCAACATTAAAACCTTCTGCTACTTCAAAACTAACAAATAGACAGTATGGTATTGCTTCGTTAATTTTGGCAGCTTCTTCTTTACAGTTCACTTTTATGATAAGGTCATCATCATTCCAGACAATTGAATTTTCTCCAGTAAAAATCTCATGTTGTAAAGTACCCTTTCGGACTGCTTGCCATTCCGTATTTTGTCGGTCGGGGACAAGACCCTTTCCACCGTCATCAATATTAAACCACAGTTGCGCACCGCGATATGTTTGCTTATTTGAGACAACAGGAGAAATGTAGGATAATGTAACGGTTAGCCTTCTTTTTATTAATCGAGTTGAAAAATCCACAGGAAGTGGGAGCTTAAAAATATCTCCCTTATCTTTCTTTAGTGCACCAAGCCCAATAAGTGTTATGCGTTCTTTAGTACACTCTATAACACGGTTTATATTAGGTATGCCGTTTCCGAGCCACTTACTTAATTGTTTTGGTGAAGCACCCATGGTAAGGGCGAGTTTGTCGGCAATTGGTTTCCATGAAGCACCATGAGCAAGCATCGCCTTCAAAAGGATTGCGGTAGAATCAACTGGCATATTAGTACCTGTTTGGTTAAGAAAAACTTGATCAAGTACATCATGGCATTTGGCGGCTTCATGTGTTATTTGAGCTGCGGCATCACTAGTTCCAAATGAAAAAGCACATCCATCGATATCGCCTGTCCCATATGGAGCGGCAGATAAACATCCCGGTTCACGCGAAGATTCTACCCAGTCGATTTCACCATTATGTTTTCCCCTGATGAACTCTCTGCCACCATAGTAAAACAAGTCTGGAGCAATAACAGAGCGATAGCCCTTACCAATTGCAGATATAGGGGAAGGTAGCCCTCTATCGACAGCCAAAATACGACGCTCTGTTTCATTTGTATTCGTAAAATCATCATATAGTGCGCCAATTGTCAGTCCGTTCAAACTTTCTGCTGGTGCAAGTATTTTTAGATTGCGTTGGTTATCCTTAATGATTCCACCAAAAACTTTGCTTCGCTGTATCATATCAAGAGATTTTAGCTCGTCGAATGATTTGCCTACAAAGTTTACGACCTCTGGATGATTTCCAGCGCTTATAATAAACAGAATTTTGTACTTATAAGCGAGAAAGTCAAGCAATCGCGCAGTTGGACTCATTGTGACAGCCAATTGCCGAACAGGATCCCCAATGGACAGATTAATTACTTTGGTATTGGGGGCAGTTGCGCTTTCCTCGCCATCGCCTTCCATCATTCTCCTTACAGCCCGATGAAGAACATCAATAAATAAGCTGTCATCAGGAACACTTTCTGTTACTTTATCAAATCCGCTTTGCTTTGGTCGGAGAATAGGACGCACATAAACAGGACTACTAATAGGGGTATCATTTCTCTTGAGGTCGCCGTAAATAGCAAGTGATACCATTGATGTACCGTGAATGCGATTTTTGCTTTCATATCCCGAAGCGTAGTCATCAGGATCATCAATGATAACTCGTCCACGTAGTAGGTGGTGATTCTGCATTGGCATACCGTCAAAAACAGCAACAACAGCATCCCCCCTTGGTAATGGTACATCTTCCTCGTTAGCAACATAACTCTCGGAATCAGTTGTCGAAACAAACACAGATTGGCATGTAGGCCGAAAAAACATGATATCGTCAACCTGCGATAATTCAATTTCTTCGTATCGATCAACTAAACCTTCAATAGAAATTCTCGGAAGTTCAACTAACATGCCGTGATAATAAATTTCACTTATTATACAATTTTGAATCACACGACCGCCTAATGATTGAATTTCTCGGCGAATAGTTTCAGTAGCAATATTTCGTTTTGTTGCATCATTTCTAAAAAATAATTCGATTTCAAATGGCACAGGAGAATTACCGTCGAATTCCAAAGACTCACGCCAGTACTCCACAGCATGCGTTTCTGCAATTCTATCCTGTGCCTCCCATTTCCTTATGTTCTTTATGTGAGTAAAAATATCACGGAGTCCCGTGAAATTTCTCTTGAATACGTCAGCCTCTCCATTTTGGTATCTTTGCCACAATGATAGTAATTGAAGCATTGCCTGCTGGTTGGACATTACGCAATATAGCTTTCCGTTTAGAAAATCATCAACTCTTTGCCCAGAGTCTTTATTGATTTGATAGAAATCATCATCCGGTTCAAACGGATCAGATTCGCTATCAAAAATCCATTCAAAACCTTCAGTGTGCTTGACTGCGGTATAAAAACTATCGACCGTTCCAATTATTTCAAAAACCAATGCAAACTCAGGATTAATTCCAGTTGGAGACTGTTGAATCTTCAGTGCCTTTTTCTCAAAAGCGGTTTTGAGCACACTAAAGGATGGCTGTAATCTAGTGAATTGCCTTCCGAAAGATGGTTTAATGGTTCTGGTAAAAACAGGAGTTTTGTGTTCACGATCCGCATGCTCTGGAGACGGAAACAGTATTAAAGGTCTATCTGGCATGTTTCTACTCCTTTCTGATCTTTATGTGCTACGATCACTTGAGATTGCCAACTATGAATTGCTCTCTCAGTAATCTCTTTCACATTATCATTTGGCAGATTTAAAACATACTGTCTATAAACTGAGAGTGCGAATTCCTCTGCTTCTGCATAGCTTATACCTAAAGTTTTCTTAGCCAGTGTGCTTGGTTGCAGGCCAAACTTAAAATCTTTTTCTTTTTCAAAAAAGCGATAATACTCTTCCAAACGACTTCGGGTTGGTCTGGGTATTTCAAGCCGGATTTGAAATCTCCGCCATGCTGCTTTATCAAGCAGAGTATCATGATTTGTAGCGGCAATAGCAACAACATAACTAGGAAGAGCATCAATCTGCATCAGTAAAGAACTTACGACTCGCTTAATTTCACCTGTTTCATGAACATCGCCACGTTCTTTTCCCAATGTCTCAAATTCATCAAAAAACAGGACACATTCTCTTGTTTTAGCGTACTCAAACAATTTCGATAATCTGGATGCTGTTTCGCCGAGATAGGAGCCAATGATACTCTCATATCTAACCGTAAGGAGTGGAACCATTAACGCTTCTGCTATTGCTTCTGCCAACGAGGTTTTACCATTTCCGGGTGGGCCAATTAATAAAATTTTATTTCTAGGTTCTATTCCATATGATTGCAGCAAATCAGAACGGTTTTGCTCTATAATTAAATCTTGACAAGCTGACCGAACATTGTCTGGAAGAATTAGATGGTCCAATCTCTTTCGAGGGACCTTTTCGGAAAATAAGCTTTGTTCATTCATACCACCACGAATAATCGCTGGCGAAGTCATATTTTCTTTTGCAGTTGGTCTGCGCGAATTTTTTAATAATTCATCAATTTTTGTTGCAAGTACAGTGTGCTGCTTTGCACGTTCTTCTGCGCATAATGCTTCTGCGGCTTTCCTAAAACTCGCAGAATCATTTATTAAACCGTATTTTATTAATTCACATAACAAATCTGCTCTTGCCATAATTATTTACCTCCTAATATTTCCAATGATAAATGGCAAGCAGTGTCATAACAGGCCATCAGGAACATCGATGAAATTGTTTTCGCAAAAATCATAAAAACTCTTTACCGCCAAATTGCTTGGTACAACATGACCATTTTCCCAACGGTTAATAGTTGAGTAGCTAACATTAATTGCAGTTGCCAATTGTTTTTGGCTTAGTTTAAGTTTCCTGCGGACAGAAATGACAAACTCTGAAAAAGTCATTGTTGCACCTCCAATATAGCATATGCTACAATTCTTTTACTATATCAGTATAGCATATGCTATACTGATATGCAATGACTTTTTGATACATTTTGCCACTTAACAAAATAAACTATAAATTTATATAAAGGTATATTTTTATAACTCCTGTTCCACCTCGTATCCGCCGACAAATACCACCTTGATTTTTTCCTTTGATTCAACAATCACGCAATCAATAATTTGTCTGATTATTACATCATTAAATTCCATGGGATGATTTTTGAGACCTTCAATAATTTGGAAGATTTCGTCAAGTCTTGATTTCGTATTTGTCTTTTTGCTGTTTGATTTTTCGTATTGTAATAATTCGCTTTGTAGAGCGTGTTTTTTTATTATGATTTTCTCAAGCTGTGATTCCAAGGTTTCTGCATTTTCCATATCGGAGGTTATTTGATTAAGCAAATCGGCATATTCTTTGTCAAGCCTTGCGATTTCTATTTGGATATCTATTGTTTTATCCTCTGTTTCTTCGCCTGAGAGTCCTATTCGTATGTGTTGCTTAAGCTTTTCAAGCACTTCCGAGCATTTACCTATGTTATTCTGAACAGCTTGTACAATAGCGCTTTGCAGGACGCTTTCTTCAACAGAAGGGGAGTGGTGGCAATACTTTTTTCCGTAGTCAAGCCTGTTTATACACCGCCACACAATTTTCTTTTTACCGTCGGTTGTTGTCCATGTACATCTGCGATAAGGAGTATGGCACTCACCGCAGATCAGGAGCTCTGATAAAGCATATTTGCTTGAATACTTACCAAGCTCGGTTTTTGTGCCAACTTGTTTAACCTTTTTCTTACTGCTTCTCCTTGCCATTTCTTCCTGCACACGATTAAATTTTTCAGGGGATATAATAGCCGGATGATTGTTTTCTACATAGTACCGAGCTCTTTCTCCGTCGTTTCTTTTAACCTTTTTCGAGATACAGTCAACTACATATGTCTTGTTTATCAGGGCGTCGCCTTTATACTTTTCATTTGAAAGTATGGATTTTACTGTCCCGTAATACCACACTTTCTTTCCTGTGGGAGTTTTAATCTGATTATCGTTCAGATAATCTGCAATTTTGCGGATACTGTCACCCTCAAGGTATTTATCATAAATCTCTCTGATGATTTTTGCCTCATCTTCAACTATTTCAGGCTTTCCGTCTGCACCTTTTTTGTATCCCAGAAACGAGTTGAAGGAGAATGCTACTTTGCCTTCTTTGGCACTTTGCTGCTTGCCCCACCTGACATTAGCACTGATATTCTCGGCTTCACTCTGCGCTATACTGCCGTAGATTGTAATATAGAACTCTGCGCCTGCATTCTTGCTGTGAAGTCCCTGTTCTTCAAAAAACACATCAACATTAAGCTCTTTCAGAATTCTTATATATTTCAGGCAGTCAAGTGTGTTTCGTGAGAACCTTGATATAGATTTCGTGATAATCATATCAATTTTATGCCGCTTGCAGGCTCGAATCATTTTCATAAATTCATCCCGCTTTTTTGCACTTGTTCCCGATATACCTTTGTCTGCATAGATTCCTGCAAAAGACCATTTCGGCTCACTGTTGATTTTGTCGGTATAATGCTTTACCTGAACCTCATAGCTGTTGAGCTGTTCTTCCATTGGGGTGGATACACGGCAGTATGCGGCTACCCGAATCTGTCTGTAAGCTGTTTCAGACTCTGTTTCGGTATTGAGAGTGGGAGCTATGTAATTGACTTTTCTTTGTAGCACTTTTTGCTCCATATTATACCTCCGATTTTTTGATTATTCTTAAAAGTTATTTCTATATAGTCTTTATCAAGCGTTATTGCGGTAACTGTTTGAGAGAACAGCGATAATGAAAAAGCTGAAAGCGGACTTGTGTTAAAGTCTGCTCTCAGCTTTTCCGTTATATGATTCATATTTTTGATATTAGCATACTTCAGGGAAGCGTTTCTGAATATCATCTCCGTAATACTGTCTTTGTTGATTTCACCGTGTTCAAGGTATTTCCTTATCTCATTTTCAAGCTCTACGCTTTCCTTGCTGATTTCACCGCAGTCATCATTATCCTTTATCAGGTCGGGATTTTTAATTATGCGGTTGAGCAAGTCTGTTATTTGCTCAATCAGCGTATCATCGTTAAGGTGTATTATATTATGACACTCTCCGTTCTTGCAAACCCATCTTGTGCCCTGAACACATCTCATTTCGTGATTGCGCTTTAACGGTGAATTGCAGTCGGCACATAATATCGGAACATTGAGATTATATATGTCAGACGACCTGTCAACACCCTTTTGAGTGTCCCTTGCGGATTTTACCTTGTTTGCTTTTCCAAATGTATCTTTACTGATTATGAATGGGTAAGTATCTGTTCCTGTGTAAATATCATCATCAATTATTCGCTTGATTTTTCCTTTGTTCCATGATACTTCACCGACCATATATTCAACATTTTCCGCAATCAGAAGCTGTGCAATTTTTATCAATGACAAGCCGTTAATATACAGGTCAAATATTCTTTTCACTGTAGTTGACTCTGTCGGATTCAGCGTAATAACACCGTTTTGATAGGCATATCCGTATTTAACCTTTCTGTTTTTCATTGTTTATATCCTTTCATTAATAATTTCCGTTAATTCAAGTCCACCCGATAGTGTGAATACAAGCCTATTGTCATAGCCTGCTTTAATCTGATCTACCGTGTCACTGAACATTTCTTCATTGAAACCGTCACGGTAATCGAATTTATCTATTATTTCACTGAGATGTTTCAGATTACATATCGTTTCCTCTGCTGAATCATCGCTTAACAGAAGCTTTCGTTTACTGCGCAGCTTTGATATTTTTGAGTTTATTTCAAGCGCCTGCTTTGAAAATTCACTTTCACTTAATATGGATTTTGTGCGAAGCCTTGCTATCATAAGATTCTGCGTACTTAAATCAGCTATCTGTTTGTCTATATCCGCTATTGATGCCTGATTAGGATTTGTTGTATCCTCTATGTACTCAAGCTGATTAATCATATTGTCGAGTATTTCCGATTTGTATCTTTTGAGCTTGCTCATCATTGCGGTATAAGCACTGTATATATCGTTTTCAAGCAGTGTTTGTGTTGCGCAATCTGTTTTCAGCGATGCTTTATATGAACAACCCCAATACACTTTGTTATTGATTACTATTCGTCTGTAATTGTGACCGCATTCACAACACTTTATGATTCTGCTCAATGGATATGAAACATTTGAATGCTGTACGCTTTTTCTTCTTTGCAATTCCTTTGCGGCGTTGAAGGTTTCTCTTGATATAATTGCGACATTACTGTTCTCTATATAGTATTTAGCACATTCGCCTTTGTTTTTCTTCCTGACAAAGGGGAATGATTCTGTGGTATACGTTTTTTGCAGCAATGCATCTCCCATATATCTCTCGTTATTAAGAATATAGTCCACCGAGAAGCAATGCCATTTTCCTTTTCGGGACGGTATATTATTTGCATTGAGTGTATTTGCTATGGCTTGTTTTCCCATACCCTGCAAATACAGTGCAAATATTGTCCTTACTGTTTTAGCTTCATCTTCATTGACTATAAGCTCGTTGTCTGATATCCGATACCCAAATGCAGGATATGTAGTGTTAAAATCGCCTGATTCCATTCGTTTGCGGTAACTCCACCGCATATTATCGGAAATATTTATTGATTCCTGCTGTGCCGCAAGACCGGGCAGCGTTACAAATAGTTCGGCATTCATTTTGTCCGAATCAAGTGCCTGTTCTTCAAAATACACTCGGACACCTAATGTTTTAAGCATTCTCAGTACGGTCAGCAAATCACTTGTATTTCTTGCAAACCTCGAAATTGATTTCGTAATAACGCAATCAATCTTACCGTTTTCACAGTCCTTTATGAGCCGTTTGAATTCGTCACGCTTTTTCAGGGATGTTCCCGATATGCCTTCATCGGCATATATATCAACCAACTCATATTCGGTGTGAACTTTTGAATAATCGGTATAATATTTTATCTGAGCCGCAAATGAATTCATCTGATCCAAAGAATCACTTGATACTCTGCAATAAGCTGCTAACCTGATTTTTTCATCATTCTTTTTTGTCGGCTGTATCTCGGTAACTACCATTTTTTCTTCCTTTCCTGTAATTCTTTTTTTCAAGACAACAATATCACAAGAGTTTGAAACTATCCAGCGAATATTACATCTTTTTTGAATTATTTTTTATGCGGTCAGCAATACGCTTTCAGATTCTTCCAAGACGATTTCAAGTATGCTTTTGTACTCTTCATCTGTCAGCAGATTCATCTTCAAAAGAAGATTTAACATATTTAACTCATAGTAACATTCTGAATTTTTTATTGCTTTACTCTTATTCATCTTTTTTAGTTTCCTCTGATGTTTTTTGATTTTCGATATTCTTGTCAGCGTTTGAAGCTGCGTTGCAAAGGCACATTACAGCTACACCTATGAACGCACCTATAAATAATCCAATAATAAAACCTATCATTTTAATTTCTCCAATCTAAAATATATTTTGCTACTGTAGGCAACAGCTATGCAAAGCATAACTGCCGCCTGCTTTTTAATATCAATCGTTTTGCAAGGCAATTCTGAATAAGAAAATGCCCTGCGGTTGTTGGTATTTGTCCTCAACAACCCCCAACTGGGAACACATCAAACGGCTTTGCATATAGCTCCATTGGAATTTCACCACCGTGAGGATCTCCCACGGCCGCCATCTTTGGTTGCGACGGTTCTATCACGCTCGACTTTTGACTTGACGGAAGTATCATTATCCCCTCTGCCTGTCATCGCCGTCATTGAATTTACCTTTCAATGTCTGAGTCCTGAAGATATATAAAATATGTTCGCTCATATGGCTTGTCCGTTCCGAACAGCGGAAGGAAAGTATCTGATGTGCTGATATTCAATTTTCAAAGAGCAAGACCTGTTCTCTGAAAAAAGGAAACAGGCGAAAGAATTTTTATTCCTTCACCTGTTTCCTCACTTAAAAGCTAAAACACACCCCTAATTTATGAATTTTTTAAAATATTTTTAATTTTTTTCACTGCGCGATACACGGATCTTTGAATACTTTGATAAGTACAGCCTTCTTCAAACGCTATTTCGTCAAAAGTTTTTTCTTCAAAATAATACTTTTTCAGTCTGCGTTTCTGCACTTCCGGCAAATTTTTTATCGCCATGTGCAAATTTTCCATATCCTGAGTATTATCCAAGTATTCTTCCATACATTCAACATTTATAGCGCCTCTTTCGTGTAATGTGCTTTCGTATATTTCAGAGTGTTCATAATGCCTGTCGTATTCATTCATCCAAGAAATATCTTCAAGCTCAAATTTATTAAAACTATCAAATATTTTCTTAGATATTAAAACTTTTTGAATACAATTATTAGCATCTGTAAATGAGATATAGTACTTTCCCTTTTCTGTATGTAATGTGTAAGGATTATACTTATCCTTTCTTCTTTTGGGACGTTTGTTGTCCATATTTTGTCCTCCAATCAATCTGAATTTAAAAAATCAAATTGACTGGAGGACTCCTGCTCTTGTATAACAATAAAGTCCTTTCTGCTTTCAATGCAAAAAAGGGCATAAAAATGCCGACAGGTAATAGCATTAAAAGCTAAAACCTGTCGGCATTTAACAAGCACATATTAAATATCTTCTTATTTTTTCTGTTTTTGTTATTTCCCTTTCTCAAACACATACAGATACAAATCCTCAAGGGTTGCTTTTACGGATTGTATTTTATAGTTTTCAGGTGGGATATCAGTTACTAATCTTACAATGATTTTTTCGTCGTTATGATAGAGATTTGACACACGGTAATTATCTTGAAAATATTTAAGTTCTTCCTTATTAATTTCAACTTCAAATACCTTATTTTCAATTTCTTTTGTAAGGTTGGTACAGGTATCGTGCGACACAAGCTGACCGCTTTTGAGTAATATAATCTCCTTTGCAATAAACTCAATGTCCGATACAACGTGGGTTGAAATCAATACTATTTTATCCTCCGCAATTTCGCTTATAAAGTTGCGGATTCTTATCCTCTCTTTCGGGTCAAGCCCTGCTGTCGGCTCGTCGAGAATTAAGATTTCGGGATCATTTAAAAGGGCTTGTGCAATTAAGGCTCTCTGCTTCATACCACCGGAGAACGAGCCCAATTTTTTATGTGCCGACTCTTTAAGATTGACGGTTTCAAGAAGCGAGGCAATTTTTTGTTTTGCCTCTTTCTTTTTCAGACCTTTTAAAGCCGCCATATACCACAAAAATCGGTTGAGCGTAAAGTCATCGTACAAGCCCTGTTGCTGTGGCATGTAGCCGAGAACTGTTCTGTAGTCTTTGCCGAGTTTTTTAATTTCCTCGCCGTCATAGAGAACTTCTCCGCTGTCGGCGTTCAGGTTGTCGGTGATGATATTCATAAGGGTGCTTTTGCCTGCGCCGTTTGGTCCGAGCAAGCCATAAACGCCCGGCGTTAAGGTAACACTGAAATCATCAAGTGCCTTAACTACACCTTTTTTATATGTTTTACATAAATTTTTTATTTCAAGCCTCATTTTTACACCTTCTCATAGCTTTAAATTCAATATTAGAAAAGTTAAATGCAATTATAGTTAAACAAATCATCAGCAGGAATACGCATAATACTATCAAACTCGGGACAAGCCACATCCAACTGCCTTTTTGAAAGCTTGTGTATAATCTTATATCGGTCAAATTCATACATAACAGGCACGGAAATAATACTATCACCGCCCCGACAATCATAGACAATATATTATTCTTTAATACTTGAGAAAGCATAGCAACCGCCGTCATAACCGAGACAGCCTCCGCTATATGCACTGCCGCCGTAATAAAAATCATACTGTTTACGGAAATTGTACTGCCAATATTTGCAAAGTCCTGCATAAATACAACAGGAGTGTTTAACGACTCTGTTCCGAAGGTTTTTATAAAATTTATATAATAAGGCAAATAAATTAAAGTATATGATATAAGCGTGGTAAGCGAAAGTGTCATTACTTTTGAAAGTACAAGCCTCAGCTTGCCCTTTTTTGTGCAGCGAATTAGATCAATCATATGCTTTTTATGCTCATATGCAAATATATCGGACGATATAAATATTATTACTGCCATAAGCAAGGTAAAATACTGCCATTCTCTTGACGGATTTTGGGCAAGTCTTTTATAAACAATATAGTTAATGAATATGGGAGTAATATGATAACGCTCTCCGACCTCTTTTATGTACGAGGCTTGATTTGAAATCTCCTCAAAGGCGGCGCCCTTGGTTTTCAAAATCGAATCTATAGCCGTTATCCTTATTTCTTTTTCTTCAGCCGATAAGGACATATCAGTTGAAATGGTGTTAAGCTCTTCATTCAGTCCGTCAAAATAATCCTGCTGTCGCCGCAAATAATCTTCTTTTTCCTGCGTAAGCTCGCCCTCAAGCTTATCAATATACGCGCTGTATGCACTTTCCTGAGCCGAACTGTATACAACCGAAATATCATCAGTAGCATTACCGTAGGCGACAAAAACAAGCAGAATAATCGCTATTATTGCCATTGAGCCTTTGTAGTGCTTAAAACATTCGCCTTTGAATATTGAAACGCTGCCTTGAATTTTATAAAACCTTCGTCTGAATTTTTCAAGAATTGGCGTAAATATATTGTTTGTCGTTATTTGCGCGGATTTTACAAAAGACATGCAAATTACCGTTACGGAAGCAATAGCGATCAATATCATAGCTATAACGTAAATCAGGGTAATATTTACAGTATGTGAAAAAATATTGATATTAAGATAATTTCCGAAAATATTATTTCCGCTTAAAAAGTATAAAAAGTTTATATACTTAAGCTGATTTAGGGGAGAGTTGCTTCCTATTGCAAGATAAAGAACTCCTTCAATGAAAACCCAAAATGCGGTAACGGCAAAAACCATTCCCGTATTTTTTACTAAAACAAATATAAACGCGATAAAAAGGGCAAGCACGCACATCGTGATTATTTTTGATAAACCCCACAAAACAAGATATTGCCAAATTTGCAGATTTAAATTACAATTCATAAAAAGCTCGCAGGACTGAATATTCCTTGTCATATTGCCGAAGCCGCTGTACAATCCGCAGAGTGCAATATTTGAAGAATAATATACTGCGCATATTAAAATCGTAAAAAAGATAAGGACGAATAATTTTGAAATAATAAGCGGCATACGTCCGTATTTTGCGGTTCTGATAAGCCCGTATAATTCCTTGTCCCTTTCCAATGTAAAAATATAGATGCACATTAAAAATACAAGCGCAAATACGAGCAAATCTGTCAGAACAAATGTTGTTGAATTTTCTACGGCAAAATTGTTTCCGATTTTAAGATTTGTATTATTAACATCTTTAAAATCCTCGGCGGTTTTTAATATGTTGTTGTATGAAAACGAGCCTTCTTCCGCAAAAACCGAGAACTTTGTCTGCATCTGCGCGCGCTCATCCATATCGCCTATAAAAGAGCTATAATCAAATAAAGACTTGCATTGATTTACCAAATTTGAAAGATAGGTTTGTTTATCAAGAAGCTCTTGTTTTGTATAATGTAACGCCCGCGCCTTTTTGTATTCCTCCGGGTTCTCCGCCTTATATTGTTCAGTAATTCGCCCAAGATTTTTTAGATCATCGCCGTTGCTGTTATCTGCCGTTCTGTCAAATTGAAGAGCGATTTCAACTGTTTTTAATTCGCTTTCAAGTTGTCGTTGTGCTTCAGTCGGCACATAATCTGAATATTTAGATATTATATTCTCATAATCAGATAAATTAGTATGTACTGTTTTTACTTCAAGATTATTTGATTGAGTGTAAACCAAGAATATTGAATTTGCAGTAAAAAACAAAACAAGGCATATTAAAAGCAGTTTTTTGCTGAACAGTTTGTAAATCTCAAACATAATCAATTTCATATTGTTACAACCTTAATTAAATGAGTAGATTTCTCCGCCAAAATCAGTGCTGTTAATTGGCGAAATAGGTTCATTTCTTATAATAGAAACTAACATATCTTTAATTTCTACGGGAATTTTATCAACAGATACAAAAGCTACATATTGACCATTTACAAAAGAAAGAGGATTTTCTTTAACAAATTTTTCGGCATTAGCTGCGGTTTTAAATTTCAATATTTGAAAATTTGCAGTATAATTACCTCCGTCACCCGCCCAAGATAAAGTTACTGAAAAGCCACTATTGACTTCATCAGAAAGCGTTTTGTCATATGATGTTGAAATCTTATACAACTTATTTTGTGTATTTTCAAAAACATTTTTCAATTCATTATCATTAGTATCAATTTTTTCATTCTCATCTATTTGGCTTAATGCGTTACTATTTTCACCCTCGACATTCACGGAACTTAATAATGTTTTATATTCCACTGTTTGTCCTGACAGAGATTCTGTTTTTGACTTATCAACAAAATAAATCTCGCAATTCATATTATCCACCTGTTGAACAAATATGAAGCAATCTGAATCCTGGGGAATGTTTAACACTGAACATTCAAAAGGTATTAAAAACGAACTTTTTTCATTAAATGAAGCGTCAAGAGACTTAACATTATCTCCGTCACTTTCAGTTGCTGCGTTTTCATCTGTATCTTCACTAAAGTTCTGTAAATACAGCTGTGATTCATTTGCAAACAAATTATCGCCGTAATTCATTTCAGTTAAAAGTTTGGGATTGCTTCCGTCGAGTTCACTTGTAAAATATTTAAACTTACCGTTAGTATCCGAATTATCAATGAGATATGTTAGCTGTCCATTATAGAAAAACGGCGAGCAAACATCACCTTCATCATTTCTAATTTGGTTTATTTTTATCGTATTGATATTAATCGAATAAAATTCCTGATACGTAGAAACTGTTACCTTTCCGCTTTCTTCCTGCTTTTTAATTTCATCTTCTGAAATAGGAAGAACCGGCACATAAATATAGTCATCATATGCGGTAAATTGGAAAGTACCTCTAAGATTATCACTGTAATTTTTGCTGTTAAAGATTTCCTCCGGCTTAGATTTAATGTTATTTATTTTATATCTTTTTATCGAAAAGCTGTCATAAACTGAGGACGAATCAATATCATCGGCAAACTTATCCTGTGAGAAATAAAAATAACCTTTATGAATCAACCAATGCGAAATGCCGTCTTTAAATTCAATCAGTTTTTCCCTTGTTGATCCATCGGGTGTAACTTTGTACAATATATTTCCGAGAAAATTACCCATAGCATCTTCATCTTTTACAACAATATATAAATTACCGTCATAATATTGCACAATATTAGCTGATTCTCCTGATGCATTTACAAATAAATTAAAGTATGCATTACAATCAACACTGTTATGCGAACAATTAGGCTTGTTACATAGCGGTGTTGCCGCCTGTGATTTACGGTCAATATAGTAAAGGTAATTATTAGGCAAAAACACATAGTACCCTTTTTCTGATTTTGTCACAGGAAAATTTATTCCGTTCAAGTTACTGTAATAATATTGAAAATTTGATGTGTAGTCAAATGATAATTTATCATCTGAAGTTTTGCTTGCGTCATTACATGCAGACATCAACATCATAGTCGGCAACAATAAAGCAATTAGTAACGCACTTAATAATTTTTTCATTTACTGTATCCTCCAAAAACAATTAAAGAGTTATGCAATATCAGAATGTTAAAAACAAACCATACCGACATAACTCTTTGATGAATATTTGCTTTATTATAGAACTATATAAGGAATATCATATCCATTGGTATTACCTTCACACTGCGCACTATCCCATGTTACATAAGAACTAATGCGTACTTTATGATAACTTTTAGCACTTTTCAAAGAAACCCCGTTCTGTGCTGATACAGATGTTTCAGCATAGTTTGAACTGGAATCGGTACAACGATTGAAACTATTAGTGTTATAATTTCCACCTGCTTGTGCACTAAGACTTGTTAACTTTCCATTTGCAGTAGCAACATAGTTTGCCTTAACTATCTTACCCGCTCTTGCAAGTTCGCAATACGTTAACGAAACAAGTGTTTTACTCGTCAATGTAAGTTCACCATATGACATTTCTTGATATACATAATATGTATTTGTTCTTGCAGTCTTTGCTGAAGCTGTAACAATACATGTTGATGCAACTGCAATCACAGCTAAAAACACAGAAATTGCCTTTTTAAATTTCATTATCATTACCTCTTTCTTTTTTTAATTAGTTTAATATTTTGAGTTGGAATATGTGATTCAATTTCAATTCACGCTTCCCTCCTTTTTGATAACATAGAACACAAATGCAACTAAAACATTAACAAATATTGTACCGAAATTAAATATGCAACTACTAAAAGTATGTTACATAAATCCCATAGCTACAAAAATACAATTATTTTTAGTTTTATATTTTTATGTATGAACTTTCGACATCTGCACAAATGAATAAAACATAAGATATACAAATGCCAATTGCTGTAATCCATATGGCAGAAAGTATCATCTGATAATTGGATTTCTCGTATCATCTTCTATTGCTTGTCTAGTTTTTCAATATCTTTTACATTAGAAAAATAGGCTTTAAGCACTTCAGGCTCTTTTGGCTGACCACTACCATACCAGGAAGCCGTTCCTGAAGCCTCTTTTGCCGCAATCATAACTAACTTTGCAACAGAATGTGCGTTAAAAGATTTGAATTTCATTTTTATTTCTCCTCGTCAGACATACTGCTAAGCTTTTCCAACAGCGTTTTGTCAATGTAAATTCCGCTGTCCGGTAAAATTGTTTCTGCCGATACCATTTGTACAAAGCTTGATCCGCACAAACCTACAGCTAATGCACATGATACAATAGTTTTTATACCTTTTATTTTTTGCATTTTCTTTCTTCCTCCTCAAAATGATATTTTAATAAAATTTCTAAGTTATAAGAATTTCATTCTTTATATGATTTCTTATTCTTTATAAAATAGTTTCTGAGTAACTCAGGTTCTTTGGGCTGGCAAAAGCCACATAATGATGCTGCCCCACTAGCAAACTTAGCTGATTTAACAGCAAAAAAACCAATAATTTTTTTTGCCATTTTCATTGATTTCTTCATTTTTTATTTCTCCTTTTTGATAAAATTACTTCAACAAGAACTGATATATCTATTACAAAAAAAGTAGGAAATATTACCAGTGCCTGATAAAAATGAAACATACATAAAATCAAAATTGCAACAAATGAACTTAACACTATTTCTATAATTGAAAGTCTTTTAAACTTTTTTTTACTCTTTTCATTAATTTTTTTATTTACATTTTCTACAGGTGCATACAACCAAATAATGATTATAGATATAATCATTATTATTAAACAAAAATAGTTATTAAAAATTAAATATTGCTTAGAAAGAAAATTGTAAAATTTTATAGTACACAAATAAGAAAAAATATAAATTAAATTACACTTAAAATATGTTTGTGCATGATATCCACCTGTACACGAACGGATAATAAATAACATTATAATATAAAGTATGCCTTCAAAAAAGCGTCCGATCATAAAACTAATTATTAAAATAGCTATTATTCCTATTAATGATGAAAGGCATATCTCAATGCCATAGATATATACTTCTAAAGGAAATTTATCATTGTCATCAAATAAAAAAACTGCTATATTTCTAGATAAAGAATGTAACATAACTCATAAGCCTCAACATATTCTTTATTTAAATATAGCAGTTTTTATTTATTTTTGTGTAATGTGGTAAATATTACTTGTTTTTTGGTAAATTTTGTTTCTTTAAAATTATCATTGAATGAAAGTACCCATCTTTTTCAAAAAAGTTCACCTCTCCATCATATTTTTTTGCAACAGATTTTAATATATCTATACCCTTACCATGATTTTCGTTAGTCTTACTTGTCAATAGATTTGGATTCTCATTTAAAATAGATTTTTCTACTTTATTAACACAGTCAACTATATAATGATTACCGTGTATATATATTTTAAGCCACATTTTTCGATTTATCTTATCAATTTTTATTAAATACTCTATTGCGTTATCACACATATTTCCAATAATTGACACAATATCGCTGTTTTCAGAAAATTCAATCATTTCATCGGCAATTTGAATACTAAAATTAATATTCAAAGCAACTGCTTTTTCTTGCTCAACATTTATTACCGCATTAAGCAAAGGATTTTTTGTGTCTATAGGGGTATAAATAGCTTTCAGATTTTTAGAAACCTCACCACAAATCTTTTGGGCATCTTGATATTTCTTGTTTGAAATAAGATTATCAATGCACAAAAGATTATTTTTCATATCATGTTTTATCCTTGAAATTTTTTCAATTTGCACATTGCTTTGTAAAATGTTATGTTCATAAAGATCGATTTGCTGTTCCATAAGCAAAAGTTTTGTACTTGCTTCATTTTCCCTGCTTATTCTTGATACCGCATACCATACTATTGCAGTAACAGTAATCATACACAGGCATATTACAGAAAGATACACCATTATATTAGCCTCATATTTCGTGATTACCATAATGTAAAAAGTGCAGTAAACGATTAACAAAACTATAACAGGAAGGATAATAAAAGCTATAACATCTGTTATTTTTCTTAAATTGACTTTATGATTTCTAAATTTTACAAGCATTGAAAAAACTAATACATCAGTCAAATTGATAACCACTATACAAGTATATCTGTAAATCGTAGGTTCAGTTACCAATTCGTAGTGTGTATATCCTGTAAAAAAGCTTACAAAATAACTGAAAGCAAAACTTATCACTGTGTTAATCAAAAAGGCAATCAAAGGCATAAATATTCTGCTAAAAATATTGCCACGTAAACATAATAGGGAGTAAATTTCCAGTACTGCCAAAAACATTAAATCATTTATTATCATATAGTATTCTACAAGAGATGAATACAACAAAATGCCAAACATTACTGTACTGAACAGTAAAAAGCAAATTACATTTCTTTTTCTGTTATCGGGTTTCTCCATAAATAGATATAAAAATCCACAAAACATCAGCGGCTGAAATAAATCAGTCACTATTTCAACAAAAACATCAAGCATACTCTTTCACCAACCAATCATAATAATTTTTCTTTGCAATATCTTTATATTTTTTGCTAATAATAAATTCCTTTCCACAGTCTAGGATCACCCTGTTCGTTTCAAAAGTTGAAATATGTTTTGCATTCACAATACAACCAATATGAATTCGAATAAAACCTTTGTTGTTTAAATCTTCATACTTTTCATCCATTGTACTTCGTTCTTTGTATGCCAACTGCTCGGAGTAAAAGAAAACATAATTTTTTTCTTTTTCAAGATATAAAATGTCATCCAAATTCAAAAGAATAAAATCTCTCCCACTTTTTATAATATAGTCATTACTTATATTTTTTAATTTACTAAAAATAAGACTTATACAATCAAATACATTATCGTATAATTCAGATTTTCGTAAAAATGTATATGGTTTTTGCTTTAGTGCCTTAAAAACCATATTATCCTTGCTTGTAAGAAAAATAATGTATGGTATATCTGCTACACCTTTGTTTTTATTGATCTTTTCACATACTTTTATTCCGTTTATCATAGGCATATCAATATCAAGAAAAATGATATGATACTTTTTATAGTTTTCAAGTAAATCATATCCATTTGAATATTTATCAATCGTGCATTCCATCTCCATCTTTTCACAAAATTCTGAAATTTTATTAATCAAATTGTTAATAAAAATAGTTTCGTCATCAACAATAGATATATTTAACATATCCTCACCACCATTTTAATTCTAACAAATATTAAAATGTTTTTCAATATACGCTTAGATAATTAATTGTTTAAGTTTTTACTATAAATTTTATAAGTTAACGAGCTATTACCGCCGTTATCTCTGTATCTTTGCTTGGTTACTAGCAATTTGGCTTTTCTTAAATCCTTAATTGCCCTTCTTACTGTAGCAGGCGACAGCTTTATGTCGTCTGCTATTGTATTTACGGAGGGCCAACATTCGCCGTTTTTGTTTGCTCGGTCGTGGAGGTAGGTATATACGGCTACGGCTCTGTGAGGTAAGTCCATTTGATACAGAAAAGTTAATCTACTCATTGCTGTTATCCCCCTGTGGTGGTCGTTCGGTTTTGACGACTACTTTTCCCTGCTTGTTTGCATCCTGTTCACCGATTAAATTTTCGGGTTCTTTTGTTGGCTCATCTTGCTGTGCTGATGTTGGTTCATCCGCATCAACAATATCTTCACACACAGTCTGTTCTGCATTTGGCGAGGTTTTAAGATTTTCATTTTTCTTCTTTTTTTCACCGCTTGCTTCATCAAAATCCGAATCAGTAACAGTCTGTTCAAGATAGTGAGGGCAGTATGTTTGGATTATGTTGTTGAACAACTCCGAACGGTTGGCATAGTGAACCTCACGGTTGCCGTTTTCCATGACCTCATACTTTTCTTCAAATTTAATACCCCATTTAAAAAACAGCTTTAGTTTTACTTTCATAGGATAAAAACCTGTTTTCATAACAACAAATGTACCTTTTGGAAGTGACTTCAGCTCATCGGGAGTCATCAATGGTCTTTCTATCATCTGCAATGATTGGGACGGATCATTTTTGCTTCTGCTTACAGAGCCTGACATAACAGTTCTTGAACCGAGTGCTTTTGATAGGACTTCCGCACTTGTGCTGTTTGGAGCAAAGCCGCCGAAAATGGTCAGCTGTGTGTTATCTATGATAACATCAGCACCCTCTTTGCCGTAATTTTTCTCAAGTTGTGCGAAGGATTGAATTATTGGCACTATCTGTAACCGCCTTGAACGGGATGCAGAGAACATCATCTCTGCCGAATCAATCTTTGGCAAAGTTCCGAACTCATCGCAGAAGAACACACAGCGGTTTTTCAGTACACCGCCGTTTTCATCTGCAACCGACAGTATCTCACGGTAGAGTTGTTGGATAATCAGCGAAACCATAAAGAAAGTGTTGGGATTTTCCTCCGGCATTACAATGAATATCGCACACTTTTCATTACAGAATTTTTCAGCGTCAATCTCCGTATCAAAGCACAAAAGCTGTTCAAGCTCGGAGTCAAGAAATGCATTCAGCCTTGAAAGTGCCGTACTCATAACGCTTGACATAGCTTGTTCAGCGGTATTTAGAGCCGCCCCTGCAAACCATTTTGCCTTGTGGTCGTCGGGAAGATAGTCCATTAAAAGCTGAAACTGATTTTTGCCTTTCTTGTTAGTCGGAGCGAGTAATTCCTGAATGATTTTGAATACCGAAACAATATGCCTTTCTTCAGGTTCGCAGAATTCTGAAACAAGTAAGATTGTTGCTGTAAGTAGTCCCTCTGCCGCATCATAAAAGTAAGCGTTCTGTCCGAATGAAGACGAGTCCATACCGGAAAGAATAATTGTTTTTGAAATAATTTTTGCATACTTTTCTGCTCTTGCCTTGTAAACAAGCTGTTCCGGTTCGGCTTTGTATAAGTCCATATATTTGTTCACGAGGTGCAGAAGATTGTTGCCGTGTGAGCGTGTGGGATTACGCAAATCTATTACAGCAATTTTGTAGCCGTAATACTTTTCGGCAATCATTCCGTAGTTGCGAACAATGTCACCCTTTGTGTCGGTTGATAAAAATGACATACCTGTGGCACAGGCATATTCAATACACGGATAAAGCCAATAGGCAGTCTTGCCGACGCCTGCCGCACCAATCATCAGAGCGTGGATATCGCCTGTGTCAACCATTGCTGTTGTTCCTTTTCTGCTGTTCCTACAGCCAACAACTATTCCTTGTTCAGTTGGTCTGCTTTCAGGATTATTTCTCCACTCGTTAGGCTGAAAATCAATTTGCATATATGTTCTCTTGATTTCCTTTCTGGTCGCCCAACGAGCAGTTCCGTGCTGACCTTGTCCGACAGTTTTGTTTTTTATTTGGTTAAGAGAATAGTTATTACCAACTGTTGTAATAACCACAAACAAAGCCAACATTGAACCTGTTACAATTATCAAAGTTACAATACCTGATGGCATATTCGTTCATCTCCTTTTTCTGATAAAGTTAAATCCTCATTCCAGTCTTTATGAGTTGGAATGAGGATTTCATTTTGAATATTCAGTTTGTTCAGTTTGTCGGCTATGCGTTTGTTGGCGGTCTGTCCTGCTTCGTCATTGTCAAAGCAAAGAAAAACATTTTTGATATTCGGATTGTCATTAAGACATTGAAAAAGCACCCTATCCGAAACGGAGCAGGATGCCGCATAGCTGTGTTCTTTCCAATTTTCCTTGTGCATTGAAATGTAGGAAAGCATATCAATGGGGGCTTCGAATAAAAATATCTTGTCGCTTGTGCCGTGCCAATGAAAGCTGAACTCAGGCTGACTGCCTGCAACATTGCCTTTATACAGATTACTCGTCACCGTTCCTCTCTTATGTGCGTGACGAGGCTTACCGCTTGAATCATAGCCGACAAATACCGCATTGTGATAATAGGCTGACTCATAAATCATTTTCTTCCGTACAAACTCAAAAAGCACATCTTTATCAATTCCACGAGTCAACAGCAGATAAGAAAAAGCTCTGCTCATTCTGTCATTTCTCGGCGGCAATTCAAAGGGTTTGTGCTCTTTTTCTATGAGCGGTGAGGCTATGATTTGACCGCCACAGTTATTCAAAAGCATTTCCACCGCTTCGGCATAGTCCTTGTTGTAAAATCTGCGAACAAAATCAACGGCATCACCGCCTTTCTGTTCATACTGATGATACCAGAGGTGACCTCTGATAGTTACCTTTTGCGAGCCGTCAAGCCATTCGTATTCTGAACCTGATTTCCTGACTTTCTCGCCTTGACGGATTAAAAAATTAGCAAGGTCAGTTCGCCTTGCCTGTTCTCGCTGTTCTTTTGTAAAATGAATGTATGTTGATATTGTTATCACTTCCTTAGTTTTAATATATTTTTCTTTTCTGCTGTAATATCTTATAGTGGGTAGTTCTTCTCTTATCACCGTGACAGGTGGCACCTATCAGCGCTTGGGCGCAGTTCATCCTTGGTGGCAGGCTGATTTTTTGATAGACAATTTTATTTGTGTGTGCTATGATAATTGTAAAATAACTGATTGATAAATCGGAATTTGTAGTCGCTAGGGAGGTATTTGATGATAGGATATTATTATTGCTCATTGGACACTTTTTTGAACATCTTAAAAAATAAAGAAATATATCTTTCTGATCCATTGAAAATGAATGATAAATTAGAAATAAGGTGGTATTTGGACAGGTTGAATGATGATAATAAAGAAGATGCTTTTGACTCAGTCTTTGAAAGAATGAGGATACGTTCAGGATTAGAGTTTTCTTTTGATGATTTATTAAATTGTCTTAATTTCAAAGGACAGAGGAGTGTTTATATTTCATGTTTCTCTAAAAAGCAAGATTTATTAAGCCAGTGGAGAGCATATGCAGATGATGGAAGAGGTGTTTCGATTGGTTTTGATTTGAACAAGTTAGTGATTGCGGACAACTTTTGGATTGAAAACATAGAATATACCAATAATATAGTTGAAAATGAAAGAGAAAGTGATGTCGAAATTGTAGCTGATACAATAGGGACAGTAATTCGTAAAAATAATATTACTGATAAGAAAATGCAAATAGAAGTATTTTTACATGAACTAATTCCAGTACTTGCAAAATACAAAAATCCAGCTTTTGAGGAGGAAGCGGAAGTTCGCTTAATTTATTGTGATGATATGAAATTTGAAAAGATAATAAATTGTTATGGTGCATTTCAAGAAAAATGGGAATCCAAAACATTGAAGCATGATTTTAGAACTATTGGAAATTGTGATATTACGGAGTTTGTAAGATTAAAATTTAATCCTGATTCTATTGTAGAAATATGCATAGGACCGAAATGTTTGTTAAATAAAAATGATATATTAACTATTTCAAAGGCATTACTGGGTACGGAACCAATTGTTAGCGTTTCAAAGTCCAGTTATCGTTAAGAGGAATCACAAATTCCAGTTTATTGAACTTACAGTTTCAATCCCTGAGCCTGCTTTTTATCATTAATCTTCTGCTGTAACTTTTTATCCGTCCTCTGAGCTTTCTGCTTTTCTTCAAAGCGAAGCCTACTTTGAATCATATTGCAGAGATAACGCAGGAGATATAGTGAGGAAACTGCAACGCTGTTTCGGCTTGTTTTAATTGAATAATGAGGATACAGAACACCTCTGTCTGAATCAAAGACTGATTCGGTAGAGGTGTTTTCTTTATATTCAAAGGGATTTGAAACAGGTTCTTCGTCCGTATTCTCGTTTTTCTCAACTTCATCTTCGGTGAAATTTAGTTTCAACGCTTCCTTGATTACCGCATTCTTGATTGACTTAAATTCCTTGTTGTTGACTAAAGGAATCCTGTCAGGCATTTCATCCGTGTAGGTGCGGATTGTATTTTCCTTTTGCTCATACCATAAATCATACAGTTTCTTAATTCTGCTGTCATTGGCAAGCTCTTCAACAATAGAATCAACGATTGCTTTTACATCGGGTTTCAGATAGCCGTAAACCTTTTTACCTTTTGTTTTTGAAAGCCTGTCGGCAAGTTCCAACAGCTTATGCTGAATTGATGCATTGACATAGATTTCGCAGTTGATATTCGCAACCAAATCCTCTACAATGTCACGAGCCTCGGCACGGAGCTTATCCCTATGCTCGGTTTGCCTTTCATATATGCACAATAAATCTTGCTGAAAAATATCTTTTGCAAATGACGAACGCAGATTTTCAACTCCCTTTTGCGTGAGATAGCCTTCGTTCTCCACAGTTGAATACGCAATCAAATGCACATGAGGGTGGTGCGATTCATTATGAAATGCCGCATACCAACGAAGATTCTCCATTGGTATTTTCAGATTTTTCGCAAGTGCTTCGGTCTGAGTGCGGAGCATATCCCGCCAACGAGCTCCGGTATTAAAGCCAAGCCGTTGTGCATCTTCTCTGCGTATTGATATTATCGCAGTCCAGATATTTCCCTTGTGACTGTCGAGTTCTTCCGTTACTTTTGATAACTGAACCTGCACACCGTCATCGGTAAACAAGCCGTGAGAGCCGAATCTCTCGGCACGAGGACGGGTGGCAATATAATCGGCATATGCTTTTCTGCCCGAGATTTCATAAGCATAATCTTCCATAACTCTTGAGATAAAATCAGATGCCGAGCATTGATTTTGCTTTTCAAGGTAATCAGCGTACTCAAACATATCCTTGCTGTCAGGAAAATCATTTATGATTTTTTCAATTAGATTCTTCTGTTTTGATGTTGCAGGAGCAAATTTTTGCGAGCTGTCAATCTTTTCAACACCCTCACGGGTGGCAATATATTTTGCATAACCGCCTGCACTGACTTTTCGATTCGGCTTGAGATATTTAAACTTCGTAACTATTCTTGCCACAAATAATTATCCTTTCTGCCAATCGTATGCGTCATCAAAGGAAAACGAACCATTGAGCCGTTTGACTTCCTTTACGCACTCGCCACGAAGTTTTGTAAGAGTCATCTTGTCAATATCCTGTGACGAGGCAATAATATTCATTGTCATAGCAAGTTCAACCGCCAATTTAAAAATCAGTCTGCTCATTCGATTGTCGCTCTCGGCAACGATAGACTTCAATGTAGAGGTAACCACATTGGGAAGATACTGACTGTTGTCGTTTGAGGAAAGGTAACCAACATAGAAAATTATTGCCTTTTCAATAAACTCGCTTCGGCTGGAGCAGTTATCTTCCTTGTAAATACCCTCAACCATATCAATTGTTGACTGCTTTATCCACAGTGCAAATTTCCGCTTAACTTCTTTTCTGTTATCCGTTTCATTCAAGTGCAAAACCTCCTGTTTTGTCACAACCCACAGTTGCAACTCCTTTATTTTTGGCATTTTATTCGGCTAATCGGGCAGTTAAACCCACAAGTACAACCCCAAGGCTGAAAATTAACCCCTATGGATTTTTGAGGCTGAAAAGTGCGAAAAACCGCATGGCAGTCGGCGTTGCCGTCTGCCGTAAGCCGACACGAGGGAGCGACTGCAACCCCGTGTCTTTCTCCTGCTTAAAATTCCACCCTTGAAAAACTGCCCGAATTGCCGTAACTCCGATTTTTCACACCTTGCCACAAACCGCCCTGTTTCATTTTTTTCTTTGAATTCGGATACTTTCCCGACTTATTGTTTAAAAGCCGACACGGGGCGAATGTGGCGAGAATAACCCTGTTATTCTGACTTTATTGATTTGCCGTTTATTACTTCAAAATTGCACTCGGTATACGACAGTCCGTACTCCTTAACCTCACGGTTCAAAACATCAAACATAGCCTGTTCAATACTGCGAGGGGATAACTTGATTTCATCACTCAAAGTGTCATAGCAAATCCATTCCTCTCTGTCGGGTGTATCCTTTACAAGAATATCAAATCCGAGGAGCATTTTATCGGGTGTCGGAAATACTACAGCATTGATTTTCACACAGCCGACTGTAAGTGAAACAAAGAGGGTATCGTGCTTGTCCCTTGGATTTTCGGAAAGTAATTTCTTGACTTCGTTTACCGTTAGATACATTTTGAAAATATATTTGTCACCGAGTTGCTTTTTCAGTTTCTTCCTCTCGTTCATAAAGTCATACCACCCATTCCCATATCTTCATCTTCGTCAGGTGAATCAAACAGATTGTTCTGTTCAAGGTTTTCGTAGTATTTCTTTGCACTGTCAGTCACCGCATCATTTAGAATTTTCATATCAAAACCGCAGTCCTTGTAACCCTGTGACACTGTATCGTAGTAGCTCGCACTTGGCAATCCGAACTGCTGTTTCAGATTCATAATGTAAACCATTGCAGTTATCTCTGAACCGCTATTCAATTTCACTGGCAAGTCCTGCTTGAAGTAGTGGGAGGGATAACCCTCGTAGCGGTCAAGCAATCTTTCATCTCTCGGCTGAAGTTCCCATAAAGCAACGGGAACTGACTTGCCAATACAAGGTGCGATTGTTGCGTATGAACAATTTGGCATACCCTTGAACTGTAATTCGTAATTTTCAATTGTACCTTTGCCAACAAGTTTTGCAGTTGGGCAACGATATTTCATCTGATTGAGATTAAGGTTACTGCCATAGGCAATGTATAATTTTTTACTCATAATAGATTTCTCTCCTTACATACTCATAATAAAACCCGAAGTTTCTTCCTGTTCATCATTTGGGACAAGATTGACTTCGGGTTCGTTGATATTTATATTTTCGTTTGTATTATTAAGTTCTGCGGCTCGTTTTTGAGCAAGCCTTTCCTTTTGCTTTTCAGCCTGTGCAGGATCCTTCCACGCAATGTTGCCCTCAAGATTTTTCAGCAGATGATGACGAGCCGTCTTGAACTCGTCACCTATCAAACCTAATCTCAAAAGCCAAGTTCTGAAAGTGTACTTTTCATTATCCGACTGAGTTTTAGCGTGTCTTGCAGACTTCTGAATCAACGCCTGATGACTGATTGCAAGGCAAAGCTGAATAGCACTTTTGACCTCGCCTGCGTGTAAGGTTGAATTAAAAAGACGAAATTCAATCGTACCCTTGTAGAACACGCTGTGAAGATTCAATGCATGGTAGCGTGTGTCATCATAGTGTCGGTAGCTGTAATCCTCTCCGTCATACCACATTGACTTGAATTGGTCCATAGACATAGGAGGGCGGTTATTGATTTCATCAAGAAAGCGTGTGTCCATCTTCTGGCAGTAATGTTCACGGGAAACATTCACTTTCAATGCCTTGTAGAGCAAATCCTCTTTAGCCGCCATAATGTTTACGATATTGCGAAGTGTTTTCGGGGTATGCGGAGCCGCATTAATATGGCAATGCAAACCACAGCTTGAGTTGACTCTCGCTCCTGCGCCACGAAGCTTTCTGACTAACTCCTGTATCGTTTCTATATCGTCATAATTGCAAATAGGAGTGACAAATTCAACCGAGTACAGAGAGCTTGCATTCTGTCCCGAACGGTTTTCACATCTAACGCTTGCGTCACGCATAATCTTCCACATCCTGCCGTCATTATCACGGACAGAATAAGCGTCATAACAGCCGCCGACATGAGTTGCGTCTGTATGAAAATAACCGGCAATCACTTTCGACGCAGTACTGCGAGTGATGCCGGTCATTTCTATTTCTATGCCAAAATTTTGCGACCTCAAGTCTTTTCCTCACTTTCAATCTTTGGTTTTTTAGGTTTTGGTGGTTTCACCTGTGAACCTTTCATATCAATAAACTCTCTGACATTTGCAGGAACATATTTAGCGTACAGAGAGTCCACAGATTTTTCAAGTTCTTCCTTGAAATCTAAATCACGCTGTTCCATATACATTTTTACTGCATTCAGTTTTTCATCTTCGTACATAATACTTACGCTTGTTTTCTTCATAAAAAATCACCTCGTCAGTTCTTGTTGCTCTGATTTACATATTTAATATTCGGTATTTTCAACCACTTTGTCCAACCTCGCCCTGAGAGCTGAGTTTTGACAACTCCGTAGGCTGTGCCTTGTGCCTCGATGACTTCTCCGTTGCCGATATACACTCCGATATGTCCGTCCATCCAGACGGCAAGTCCGGGAGTATCGGGCATATTTGAAATCGAACCACTTTCTGTAACATTGTTCCAAATAGAATTTGCACCGCAATCCGTAAACCCGTTTGAACCTGCTACAATTTCTCCGCTGTCAGAGTTATACCAAGCATATGATTTTATCAAACCTATGCAATCACAAACTCTCTTGCCGAGCCATTTTTCACCGACCTTTCTCATCTCACCGCCTGCCTCGTTATTTCCGGGAAACAACGACGCCTGTTGGTTGAGATATTGTTTTGTGCAGACCTGACCGTAACCGCCGTACACATAACCCCAACCATTTTTGTATGCGTTCTCGCACCACTTGACAAGGTCGAGATTGTTTTTCGTGGTCTTGTCAGTAAAGCCTGCGGTACTGATTTCCGCACCCTTGATTGACTGCATCATCTTTTGGAACTCGTCATACTTTATCTCCGTTCCGAATTTCTGATTGACGGTTTTTATCAAATCCTCATCAGACTGATTCTTCTTGAAACAGGATACAAAGTTTTTTACAAAGTCCTCATCCTCTGATTTATCGGACAGAGAAAACAGATAGATAACCTCTGCCTGTGTGTTATAGTCGGACAACTTTTTATTTTTCAGTTGATTTTCAACCTCTGTCATTGTGTCGTTAATAAGCTGTAGATTTTCCATCTGCTCGGCTGAAATGTTTTCTTGTATAGACTGATTGAGCTTGTCTGTGTCAATATCCATACTGCCGTTAAAAAGGGAAACAACTGCAACAATCGGCATAACCACAATTATGATTATGCCGATTATTATACCGCCTATTGTTTTTATTACCTTTTTGTCCGTGAGCAGAGCAACTGCTATTTTCTTCAGTGCCGCACCTATGGTAGCACTCACAAAATCACCTCTTAAATAAATATTTATTAATATTAAAAAAACATTGCAATAACCATATCTCTTATGATATGATATAAATAATTAAACATTAGGAGAATAATATGACAAAAATTATTAATTACAATAAGGATGAAACTTTGGCAACAGGCTTTGTGAAGCCTAAAGTTACAGCTCTTTTTTTTTGATAAAATATGGATTCCAAACTCCTTATTAGATTCTTGTTATGAATATTATAGTATTCCTGAAGAAGTTTTGGTATTAGAAAGAAAAGAGAATTTTATTCGTAGTCCTAAATTAAAAGATTTTGGAACACTTTATAAAATTGCAAGCACAGAAAATATAGCAAAAAGGACTTCAATTGGAGACTTGTATAAAATCGCAATGTTGTCCAATACCCCAATTAAAGATAATACTTTTAAGTACTCTTCTAATAGAAATTCTGTTATATTAGAAAGTTCAGAAAATTTCAATCGATATAATGGTGTACATATTTCCCCTGTCTTTCATGATTTAACTGAATTTGAGAAAGAAATTCAGTTGTTAAACTATAGAAACCTTACTAAATCGAAGTCACTGAAATATAAAATAAAAAAAGCAAATAGTTTTTTAAATAGAGATGCTCTTTCAATCTGCATTCAGGATTTTCCGAGTATTAAAGAAGAAGAATTATCATGGGAACAAGTATTAGATATTAGAAATGACAAGAAGCGAATTCACAAATTGAAAAATTTCACTTCTTGGACAAATAGAATCTCTCAACATAATTCTCCACAACAAATTCGAGATGTGCTAGAATCTGCATTGGAAGAGTATAAAAATGTTCTAAAAGAACATGGAATAAAAACGACTGTAGGAACTTTCACAACTATTATTTCTTGTAGTAGTTCTATCGCTTCTATCATTACTAATCCTGAATTTAGTATTCTACCATTATTGTCTATTTCTGCAATTTCATTAAGCTTTGCCATTAATACATATTTTTCAAATTTTAAAAATCGCAATAATCCAATAGCATATCTTTATGATTTAATTAATAAAGAATTTTAATATATACAAAACAAAAATAAACATTATACCATACTGTATATATTTTTCTATATTAATTCAGTCATCTTCCCCCTGCACTGCCAAAAATCTCGGCTTTGTATTCAGGAGCCTGAACGAGAAGCAAATAGCGTTCATTACCGCACCTATACAGACAGGTGCCACGCTCACCAAATTTTATTAAATCGTATTCGTTCGGTTCAACCATCAGTGCATCCTGAAAATCTTTAGGATTGATATTACCAGGGAAGAATAAGAAGTGATGAGTCGGGATTGAGAACAAGGGTTTTGTGTATTCCTTAACGCTCGGAATCAAAAAATCGTCTATGTTCTGACTGGCTAAAATCACGGCTGAATCCTTTTTGCGGACACGCTTCATTGCGTTGCGTATATACTCAATTGCTGTGAGATTTGAAAGGAACAAATAGAGTTCGTCTATTGATGCAACGGTGTTGCCCTCACCTAATAACTTGTTGGACATATAGGAAAGAATGTTGAACAGCATTGCATCTTTGAGTCTTTTATTAGTATCAAGCAATCCCTTAACCCCGAAACAGAGGAAACTGTCATCGGTAATGTTGGTGTGGCCGTTGAAATACTTTGATTCTGAACCTACACACATACTATGAATACCCAGACAAACCTCCTGCAAGATTTCTTCTGTATAAAGATACTTTCGCTTGTGGTCGTAGGTCATATATTCTTCCTCACACAAGTCGTAAAAATCACTCATCACAGGAAAGTCGGACGGTTTCTTTGTGCTGTAATCAGTTGTGTCGGTTATGCCGAATCGTGCATACAGCTTCATAATCAGAATTTCTATTGTATCAAGCTGTGCGTCCGTGAAATCCTTGTAGGTTCTGAAAAAGTCTTTCAAGAACGCAATGTGCTGTGATAATCGGGTAACACGCTTGAACGGTTCGGGTGTTTTGGAGTCAACTTCTTCATTTGCATCACCCCAATCCTTTGGTTCTAACGGATTGATCTTGTATTTGCCCGACATAAAATCAATGTAACAACCGCCGAGGGCATTTGTCAAATCCTCATACTCCGCTTCGGGATCAAGGCATAAGATTTTCTTTCCGCTTTCACGAATATTTGTAAGGATAAGTTTCAATAAATACGATTTACCCTGACCTGAGTTTCCGAGAATAAGAATGTTACTCGTTGTCTTATCCTCTGTTCGTCTGTCGAAATCAACGAGAATATTAGTGCCGTACTTATCTCTGCCGATATACAAACCGTTTGGATCTGTCTTACCACTGAAATTAAACGGAAACAGATTTGCAACAGATGAAGCAGGCAACACTCTTTCATACAAAAGTCCGAATTGATTTGACCCTATGGGGTTCACCGACAAGAAGCCTTCTTTCTGTCTTAAAGTCAGACGGTCAACTTCAATCTTGGAGCGTGTCAGCTCCATTGCAATATCGGTTTGCAACTCCTTCAATTTCTGCTTACTCTTGGCTTTAAGCTCTATGAACACAGAACAATGCAATAACGGTTCTTTGTTTTTTCGTAAGTTCGCCATCAGCGTGACAACATCCTGCAAGTTGCCCTGTGCTTCAATGGTTTCGTTTACATCGTTACCGCTTGATTTGAGCTTATTTTTGCGTGTTGCGTTCTGTATGATTTTACGCTGTTCCATACTCTCCACAAGTCTGTGATAGATGCGGAGAGTTACTCCGTTTCTGTCTGCAAGCTGTGAAAGAATCGCCTGTTCTTCAGTTGACGGCGGATATTCACGAACCGTCCATACACTGCGGTATGAGTCGCCGACAATGTAGTGATCTGTCAAGAATTTTATTGTTGACGGCAGAATCATATCAAAGAAATCTTTTGTGTAAATTTCCTCTGCCTGTTCTGGTGTGAGCACCTTTGGTTTTCTATTGAATAGTCCCATAATTTTTACCCCCTTTAATTTTGAACTGCCAACACAAGTATGCGGTCATCTTGATTGTATCCGTAACAGGTTGAAAGCGTTAGAATCTGCTGACCGTAAACAGGTGTAATTCCTGTGTCGTATATGGATTTCTCTTTTGCATATTCAATTCTTGAGTTATAGCTTTTTTCCGTTTCAACTGTTGTGAATCTGTACCAATCATCATCGGATTTTACTTTCATAACAGAAAAGACGGAGTAAGCAAATGCCCCGTCTTTAGTTTTAAGCACAACTGTCGGATGCTCCGAAAAGTACGAATATTCGGTATAGTTGCAAAGGTCCGCAAACATTGTGCCGTTGTTCATATGATGTCCGTAAATTATGAGATTGGTACTGTCGGCTGAACACCTTGTATCAAGAAACGGAGTACCGCTATAGCTGTACTCGCCGTAAAAGTTTTTGTTCAGATACTTCTGCGGATTACTCGGTGTATGCATAACAGGGTAATTAATATTTGTGCCTGCTATGCTTATCCAGCCGAAGCATTCGGAATTCATCGAAATGAGTTCCGATATTGAATGAGGTTCGTAATATGTCGTGAAATACATAGACGATTCGTCTTGAACATCATTATCACAATCACTGACTTTTAATAAATTTGGATTTATGAATTGTTCTTTTTCAGTATCATTACCTGTCGATTCCTCAGTAACAATTTCTGCAAGGTTTTTAAAACTTTCATTCTCTTTGTACTCTGTAAACACCTGCGAAAATATTGAAACCAGGCAGGCAATTATAACAACAGAAAATACGCCTATCACAATTCCTATTTTGATTTTTTCTTTATGTTTCTTCATAGGTATGCTCCTTTTCATAATACTGTTCGCCGTCATAGTCGGGCATCAAATCGCCGTTCATACTTGCGTCAAAATATATTGCAAGAAAACGCTTGATGTCGGCTTTCTTCATTCTGGTTACTTCAAAGCCTTGGTCTGAAATAATCTTCTCAACTCTGTTTGCTTTCTGCAAAACATTTTCTGATTTTGAAGATTTACACCTTGCAATGAACAGGAACTGTCTTGCGGTTGAGGTTTCGGTCTGAATACTGTCGAGAAAATCCAGATCCTTATTCAATATTTTTCTGACTTTTTCATTCTGTTCAGCTTCAATTCTGCCTTTGATATAGCTTTTGTTTGTATCGAAGCACTCGCAGGAATCGGTACAGGTGATCTCAATATCCGGCACAGCAGAAAGCACCATCATCAGGTGGCGCACCTTGATTTCAATATTCGCATGAGAAAGTACAGAAATATTTGTAGGCTGAACCATATAGAAAATAAATTCTTCCTTGCCGACCTTTAAACCATTTTTCGTAAAGGTTTTTATGCCCAGCAAGTCCTGAACTGATTTGCCTTTTTGTTTTGTTTTTTTCTGCTTGTTCTTCATTTATTTGCCCCTTTCTGCCCAGAAATATATCTGTTGAGTTGATATAAAATACTTTACGGCATAGCGTATGAAATCAAGAATTGTTGTATCTTCCAGTCTTATTGATAAAAAGCCGAAACAGAGAGTTACCGCAAGAGGTACTATTATTCTCGTCTGTGCAAGTATCAGTATTGATAACAAAAGCGCTATGCTCATAATTGCAAAATCCCGTAAGCTCCACAGCCACAAGTTGGCTGTGGCTTTTAGGTTTTGCGGATATAAATAAGTGGTCATAATCTTTAAATTCCTTTCGTCTTAAATCAGAGCAAAGTTCTAACAAGCTTGTTTGATTAGAACTTTGCGATAGATTGCAACTTGTGCCAAGGAGCATTGCTCCTCTGCTTTTTAGCGGAAATTTTACGCTAAAAAGCAGTAATGTTCTACGCAACATAAGTGGAGTAGAACATTGGCACTAAGTTATTTAGCCGCCCTTGCAACACTTCTCGTCAGATTTACGGCAGTAGTGGTTGCGTGAACAATGCTCGTCATATTAACCTTAACTGATGAATCAAGTCCGAACTGCTGTGCAATTCTAGGAACTTCGTTTGATGCAAGCATTATTCCAAGTCCTAAAAGCATATTGCCGGGGAAGGTTAGCAACCCGAGGAACAGCAGAGTTGTCTGCATAAATGCCGTAAGGCACAGTGCCGCTATCTGTTTCATCCACTGATTAAAGCCGTCCTGATATCCTCTCGGAACGCTGAACATATACAACGCACCTACCGCCATTTGTATGAGCAGAATTCCTCCACGCTTGATGTTCGCAAAAAAGATTTTTATTACGCAGTAGGCAAAGGCTATCATGCATAACAGATTCAATAATCCGAATGTTGTCTGGTTTGCAACTGCAAAACTGCCCTCTAAAACACTTGTGCTTTGTCCTGCTAAATCAATGCTTTGCTGTCCTGCCATTATGGAGGACAAATCCTTTGAGAATATGTTTTGCAGGCTGATGCAAAATTTATACAGTTCCACAGGCACAACGCCGAACAGCGAACAGGCAAAGAAACCTTTTAATACATTTATTGCTGTTGTTTTGATATTTGCTCTGCCGTTCTGATATTCAACAGCCACATCAAATACGGCAACGACCGTTCCTGCGACGAACAATGCCCAGCTAAAAAGCGTAAACAGGTTTATTGTCGCCTGCACCCATTCAAGGTCGAACACATCTGCTCCCATATTTCCCATCATTGTGAAGAAGTCGGCAACAGCGTTGTAAATCGTTTCATAAAGCCACTGAATCATTGTGTTCCATATAGCATTTGAGATTTGCTCACCGAGGTAATCGAACACACCTCCTATGGCACTTCCGATACCACCGATAAAATCTCCTAACCAGTCAAAAATATAAATCACCTCGCAAAAGGCTGTTATGACTCAACACAACAGCCTTTGTTTTTATTGTTATTAGAGTACCGTCCAGATGTATAGCGGTGCAGTCAGAGAGAACACAAGACAGCCGAAAAGAATTGCCGGCGCGGTGAATTCAAACTGTCCGTGCTTGCGGTAATCGAGATAAGCAGTAGCAAGTTTAACAAAGAAAAGTATGGCAAGAATCATATCAACCGCAGGAAAGACAACATTGTTTACAACATTTTTAATCTGTGTTTGAGCCGATGTCCATGTGCTTTCGATTGCTGATGATACATCTCCTGCGGCAAATACTGTTACTGCCGATATTCCGAGCATTAACAGTATTACTGATATTCCTGCCAACCACTTCAATAACTTAATTTTTCTTGACTTTATCATTTTTTACCTCCGATTTTCTTAGATCATTCTCCGATATATATCTGACTTCGATGTTCAGTTTTTCTGCAAAGCGAATTTCTGTTTTCATACCCTCGGTTAATTCATCACCGAAAACCCAGACCGCATCACAAACCCAAAGCATAGAAAGTCCTGCGTTCATACCGAGATTCCTTTCTTTATCATTTCTGTCATCTAAAATCAGCACATAAAAATGCGGTATGAACGGAGCCATACCGCACTCTAACGCATATCGGGCATATCGTTTTGCGTTTTCAATATTTGCAGATACATTATCGCCCAAAGGCGAACAGATATACGCCCTGTGCATTATTCATCGTCCTCATCTTTCTTTTTGAATTTGATGATGAGAAATGCAATCAAGCCGCCGACAGCAACAGAACCCAAGCCGATATAAAAGCCGAGATTTGAATTGTCGCCTGTCTGCGGTTTTTCGGGTTCAGGCTGTGGATGAATTGTTACTGTCTGATCCTTGTCATCAATGTCATCGTGAACGGCAATTTCCTTTCCATCACGGTAGAGAGTTTCAAACGCAACGATTTCTGTATCTTTAGTAATTGCAGAGCCGTCAAAGGTAAAGGATACAGTGACTTCGCCGTCTGCTGTTTCGGGTGTGAATGTTACTTCGGAACGGATTTCCTCTCCGTCAACAAGAAATGCCTTGCCTGTTGCTTTGTCCATAAGGACGCCTTTGATTGTGTATTCTTTTCCTGCTGTGAGATGTTTGTAGGAAACAACATCGTCAATGGTAATATCACCGTTAACTGTGAATTCCTTTTTGCCGTCTATACTTGCCTTTGTGCCGATTTTCGGAATTTTGACGGTTACGTTTTGACCAACGTCCTCAAGGTCAGCGTGAACTGCAAGCTCTTTATCCTCACTGTAAAGGCTTTCAAAGACAACAATGTCAGTATCTTCCTTGATATATCTTGCGTCAAATTCAAAGGAAACAAGGACTTCGCCTGAAGGTTCATCAGGTGTAAATGTGGTTTCTGAAGGGATTTCTTTTTCATCAATTAACAGCGGGTCGCCTGTTGTCTTATCCATAAGAATGCCCTTAACCTTGTACTCTTTTCCGGGTACAAGGTGCTTGTACTCTACCACATCTTCAAGGGTAAACACTTCTGTTGCTCCGACTTCCTTTTTGCCGTCAATAGTTGCAGTGGTTTTCAACTCGGGAATTTTATCGTTCTCGACTGTTATTTCAATAATTTCTTCGTTATTGGAAATTGTTACCTGATAGTTTTCTTCATTAGACAGATAACCCTCGGCAGGCTTTAACTCATGGATAATGTATTCTCCGTAAGGCACATTTTCAAAAGTGAAGATTCCTTCCTCGTTTGATTCAGCGGTGAGAATTGCAGTTTTTTCTAACAATTCTTTTTCCTCTGCTTTAAACATTCCAAATAATGCGCCTGCGATATTTTCGCCTGTTTCACGGTCAATCTTCAAACCTTTGATTGTGCCATAGATGATTTCATTTTCAATCGGTTCACCGTCATTTACAGAAATATGAACAGTTGCTGTATCCTGTCCTGCATATTCAAATACAACGGGGTATTTTTTATCGGAAAGAATATAGTGGCTGTCAGTGCTGATTTCCTTAACATAGTAACTTCCAATCGGAAGGTCGGTTGTAAAAGTCGCCTTGCCTTTTTCATCACAAGTGATTATTTCAATAAGTCCGTCCTTTGGAATGACTGTGCCGTTTGAAGCCTTTAAATCTTCGTCAGCGTAAAGTCCGAATGAAACATTGAAGATTTCATTATTATTACCAATGTTGAATTTTTCGTCCTGTTCAAGAATTTTTGTAAGGTCAATTACAACTTTCTGCCTGTCGTTTGTAAATGATGTTAAGGTGTTAGTTACCTTTTCATTCTGTCCTGAGTAGGTGAGTTCGATATGATTTACAGTCTTGTTCAGAACAAATCCGTTAGGAGCTGTTTTTTCTACAACACGGTATTTGCCTAGGTAAAGCTGTTTGCTTATAGCTGTGCCTTTTGTGTTTGTTTTCAGAGTGGCAACAAGCTCGTCTTTCTTTACTCTTACTGTTCCGTCAGGCGTTGTAATATCCTCATCTGCATAGATTTCAAATACTGCACTTGATAAACCGTTTACAGAATATTCAGTCTGATATATTGTAACTTCTTCTCCCGAAGAAGTTACATTTGAGAAAATCTCGCCTGTCTTTTCTACGGTAATTGTGCCTTTCTGCGGAGTATTTTTCTTCTCGGTTTTTACGATTGTGACACCGTTTTCTTCTGTTGTGTTTTCTGCTGTAATATCAAAGTAAATCGGTGTTGAATCAAGCACATATCCGTAAGGAGCCTGCACCTCTACGACTGAATACCCCTTGCCGTAGGGCAGAGTTTCGGGTGTGATGAGATAGCCATCGCTGTTTGTATAGAATGTGTCAATCTCTGTAAAATTCGGATAGGTGTATTTCATTGTTACTTTGTTTCTATCGGGAGCAAAAATCTGAAAGCCTGCGCCTGCATACGGAATCTGTTTGCCTGTTTCGCTGTCAACCTTTACTATCTTTACATAGCTTTCAAGGCTTGCGTTATTGATGAGGTATTTGTAAGTCTTATTATTTTCAGAAATAAACACATCAAAATCAGCAATGAATTCTGTTCCATTCCAGCCTTTGGTCTGATGAACAGTGTATGTGCCGTAAGGCAAATCCTTTGTTTCCGCAAAGCCGTACTCGTCACAAATAAGCGTATCTCTTTCGGATTCTTTTGCTTTTGTATAGCTTCCCGATGATTTCAGATACACCTGAAATTCTGCACCAACTTCGGGAGTTTCAATTTTTGTACTGCCGTCATCGGTGTGCTTAATTATTGAGATTTTGCCCTTTAAAATATCCTCGGTTACTCCAATTGAAACGCTGTTGTTTTCAAGTGTATATTTTTTCGCCTCTGCACCGATATGATATTCGGTTTCGTCAAGCAGATAACCCTCGCTCGGCTCAATTTCTTTCAGAGTCCAGTTGTCACCGCACACATAGTATGAAGTTGTAAAACTGCCGTTCTTGTCTGTGGTGTATTTGTCAACCAACTTGCCGTTATTGTAGATACCGTAAACTGCTCCTGCGAGTGTTGCGTCACCCTGTGCAGACTTTGTTTCAGCGTCTGTTTTTGTAACAGTAAGATTCCACTTTTTAAGCACATTTTTAAAGGTCACCGTTGCAGTTTTACCGCTTTCAACCTTAACGGTCTGCGATTTCTGGGGTTCGTACTTACTGTCTGTAATTTCGGTAACGGTGTAACTTCCGGGAAAAAGGTCAGTTAATTCAAATTCGCCCTTTGAGTTTGTCTTAACTGTCTTACTGTAACCATCGCCTTTTACGGTAAACTCAATATTTGCAACATTGCCGTCCTCGGAGGTTTTGACAAGCTTTAGGTTGCCCGAGCTTGTCTTGACCTTGAAATATGCCCTTATCTGGTCAGCGTCGTTTTCAACACCTGTGATTACATCCTGCAAAGTTGCATCTCCATATGGGATAAGGGTTGTATTTTCTACGCTTGGCATTGATTTTGCAGAGTTGAATGTTACTGCATCGTTGACGTGGAAACTTGAAGTCAAAGTCAGCTTGTTGCCTGATACCGATGCACTCACACCGCTTGTTGTCTTGAAACTGAAATCCGAAAGAATACTGTTGCTGTCTGTAAGTTTTAAAGTATATTTTCCGTCTGAATACTTCATCTCATAGGTTTCAGCCTTTGAAGCGATTGCCGATGCAAAGCTTGGAACAATTGAGTAATTGGCAAGGCTTTTTGAGATAGCATTGTAAACTGACTTAACTCCGGGATTTGCTCCGCCTGCACAGATACCGTCAATGAACTTTGTATTTGTGCATTTATAGCCTTCGTTTGTAGAACGACAACCTGAAACAAACTCCCATACAATCAGCTGAGTTGCTATCCATTTCTGATCCTCAATTCCGCTTAAGCTTTTTCCCGAACCGGGCTTGCCATAGAGCAGAGCAAGATTGATTGCTTTCTGCTTTGCAGAACCTAAATTCTTCCAGACGGTCGAGCCGTCCTCGGTCAGCGTATTGCCTGAGTAGAGTGTATGACCGGGTTCAATGCAGTAGGCTTCTTTGCCATCTGCAAAAATCTTGCACAACTCTTCTCCGGGAGTTCCGACCGTGTAGCCGTTGCTGACTGTTGTCTGCTGAAATTTGATTGTGTTTCCTGTACTGTCATAACAGTAGTCAAAGGTAATTGTAACTTTATCACCGCTTGCTGCACTTACAGGGAGCGAGAACATTGTTCCGAATATTACGGCAACCACGAGTAAAAGTGCAGTTATTCTTGTGAATTTCTTATTTCTGATTAACTTAGTCATTTTAAAAATCCTTTCATAAAAAATATGGGGCAAGATTTTTCACTTGTCACGATTGATGTCTTATTCTGTTTTAAATACAATCATAATTTCATCGCCTGCCCTTCATTGAAATCTTCATCTATATCATCGGACTGCTCACTGCCATCCGTAATATTTACATATTCGCCGATAATGTTCAGCGCTTCGCAGTAACTTTCCGAACTCGTAACACGACAGCACATTTCTTTTGCCTCGTCAGCCATACTGTTTTGCTTTAATGTACGGCTTGCAATTCCTAACAGATTGAATATATTGCCATCCTGACCTATCAACGCACAGTCAGGTTTGACCTTTTCTGCTTTTATTTGCTCATCGGTAATAAAACCACCGAGCTTGTTTTCCACATAGTCGGAAAGCCAAGTTCCGGCAAATGCTGTGTATGACTGTAATCTCCACATTGCAAGCTTGCCGATATCAAGGTGGACTTCTTCAAATGGATAAAGTATATAGGTAACGCCGTCATTTTGAAACACAGAAACATGCTCAAACTTTGTGTCGTCAAGAAGTATTCCTTTGTCCGTAAGCATTTTATTGATGCCGTCCATCCATTCTTTAATTTCACCTCCACAGCCCTGCAAGATAAGACCTTCCTTGCCGTTCATACGGCGGAGGTCTGAGAGTGTTATACTATTGATTTTCATTGTCATCTTCCTTTCATAAAAATAAGCACCCACAATGAAGTGAGTGCCTTGCTTAATCGTATGCTCAACAGTAGACTACATATATTTTGTTGTTTTCTGCAATTACATTGAATGATAAGTCTCTCGTAGCTATGCCACTGCTTTGGTAGGCGGTTGCGTAGGCTTCTGCGTCGGCTTTTCTGTAGGCTTCTGCACAGGCTTTTGAGTAGGAGTTTCGGTTTCTTTTTTAGCAGTCGATTCTGATTTAGACTGATTACTATTCACTGTATTCTTGCTGTTGTTCCGAACCTCAGTTTGCGTTTTCTGAATCGGATCCGTTGCCGAAACAACCGCCGAATTTTTCCCACTGTCGGCTTTTTCTTCGGTTTTGGCATTCTGTCCCGAAGGCTCTGTTTCTTTTGAAACTGTGGCTTTTTCGGCTGTTGTTGTTTCAGTTGTTTTTTCTGTTGTTGCCGTTGCAGAAGTTTCCCCAGATACAGAAACACCCACGGAAGTTGAAACCGTGGGTGATAAAGAACTATTATCCATTTTTTCTTCTGCCGTACAAGCTGTGAATGTTCCTGCCATTAATATTATGCTTATCATTATTGCGATTTTCTTTTTCTTACTATCGCCGTCCTTTCAGCAACAAGTATATCCAAAGAATTTGAAATGTCCAGAGATTTTTGAATACCAACTGATAATCATTTCTTTTTGGCAGACGCAAACGGTAAACTAACATTCTGTTTTTCCACCCACTTCAAAGAAAGATGAACAAGTGCATCTCTCTGTTCTTCCTCTGACAGGCTGTCGAGGAAATCCTCAAGGGTGAAATTTTCCTCGAAATCTTCTTTGAGATCCTTGCAGTTGTCGCAGATTTTCTCTCGTTTTATCAATACCGAACCATCATCCTGCTGTGCGAAAGACAAAATGTCATTGTATTTGAATCCGATTTGCTTGCGGATTTCGTAGGGAATTGTAATCCGTCCTCTCTCACCGAGAACTCTGTACATTTTTATCATTGCTCGCACTCGCTTTCTGCTTTGCATTCATCACAAATGCAGTCGCAAATATTACAATCATCATCGCACCTCTCAATCAGAATTGCTCCGTCCACAGCTGAAATCTGCACAGCACAGTCGGATGTGATTCCTGATACAATAAGGGCATCAAGCGGTATGCTTACATAAATTCTATTTTCCATGATTAATAATACACTCCTTCAAAATTTGTTCTAAATCAATTTGTTGTTCGGTTGTCAAGTCAAGTAGACTTAACTGCAACGGCTTGTTTCTCTGCCGTTCATACATATCGTAATTGCCGATAAGCAATTCGGGGAATTGTTCGCCTGCGTTTATTCGCTGTTTCATATTGTGCAGTCTTGTAAAATCAAAGAAAGAACAGCCGTCATACAAATTGCGTATTTCCTCACAATCATTGTATGACACAAGCCATTTGCCTCTTGCTTTTGCAAGTGCGTTTTTCAGCCTTATATGGTCATCCCAAGTGAAACCGCACTGATAAACATACTCACTTGAAAAATAAGGCGGATCGCAGTAGAAAAAGGCATTTTCTCGGTCATAATGCTTGATTAAAACCTCAAAATCCTGATTTTCGATTACCGTATTTTCAAGTCTTTTACCAACTTGTTCTATCAGTTGAAAAAGGCTCACTACTGAAAAAGGCTGACAGGCAAATGATTTTCCGCCACTTGAATAACTGTATCGCAAGAGTTTAAGAAACATTACGGCTCTGCGCAAATCGTAGTCCTGTTTCATTCTGACATATAGCTCTATGATTTCTTCTGCTTTCAAGTCAGGCAGGATAATCTTCGTCAGTTCCAATTCTTCATCAAGGTACTTATCGTCAAACTTTTCCTGTTTAAAAAAGTTCTTTATGACATTAAAATCATCCCTTGAATTAAGCGGATAAAATCCGAGTTCTTTTATGAACGCCATTGGTCTGTCACGCATACAGCGAAAGAGGTTTACAAGATTGTGGTTGTAATCGTTATACACTTCAAATTTATCAGGTTTTTTCTTGTCTAAAAGCACCGCACCCGAACCTCCGAAAGGTTCAATATACCTTTCGTAATTCAGAGGAAACAGGGCGTACAAAATATGAAGGACGGAAGTTTTGTTTCCCATCCAACTCACAGGGGTTTTAATAAATCCCACCTCCAAATCAAGCCTTTATGAATTTATCAATCGCCCCTGAAACGACAAAAAGCCGTTGATTAAGTATTTAACTCAACCAACGGCTTATATATATTGAAACCAATATCAGTCGTTTGGAACGATTGATATTAGTTGTTGTTATTTAAATTTTACTGTCTGCCTTGTTAATAATCTTACCGATTTCAGAGATTACATTTACTGTCACAGCATTTCCTGCCATCTTGTAAAGTCTGCTGTCAGATAGTCATGTTGCTTTTGCCTTGTCGAACTGATCGTCCGTGAAGCCTTGTAATTTCCAGCACTCCCTCGGAGTAAGCTTTCTTATTCTGCCGATATGAACTTCTCCGTTTGGCTCAACAAAGGCTACTGCAAATTTTTCATCATCTGTGAAATTCGTGCTTTCTACAAAAACTCCTGAATGTTCAGCTTTTCGGTTACTGATTCCCGAGTCGTGCCTTGCGGTTATGCATCTTGCAATTTCTGTCAGTTTCGGGTCAGGGTTAAGGTCAATGAAATGGACACGAGTGTCCATTTCATTAGATTCATTTCGCCCGACCAGTTTGACACTTTGTGTCAACGGTCGATGGCTAATTCTATCATTTTCCCTTTCAGGTAAAAGATAGAATACAGCCTGCGTTGCTGAGGTTGTCAGAGTATGCGCTATCTGATTGCCGACTCTGCCACGCCTTGAATTTTCTCCCGAAAATGCAGTATCAATACTGTCGCCGGGATATGCAACCTGATAACCGTCTTTGGTCTTAGCGTTTATCAGCAATCCGAAATTTTTGATGTTAAGTACCTGCCAGCACACATTATACCCCAAGCCATCCAATGTACGGAGGATTGTTTTTTATGTCCTGCCTTCGTCGTGGTTAAGCAGACCGGGAACATTTTCGATGAAGAGATACTTAGGTTTTTTAACGGCAGCAATTCGAGCAATCTTGAAAAACAGCGTTCCTCTTATATCATCAAATCCTTTTCTCGCTCCTGCGATTGAGAAGGACTGACAGGGAAATCCTCCAACAAGAAGGTCGAAATCGGGTAACTGTTCGGGTACAATTTTTCTTGCGTCATCAAAGTAAAGTTCACCTCCGGTATCGTATATTGCTTCATATGCCTGCTTTGCATACTTGTCGATTTCGCAGTATCCGACGCACTCAAAACCACCTATGGCTTCAAGACCTGAACGAAAACCGCCGAGCCTACAAACATATCAAAGAATTTGATGGACATAAATCTTCATTCCAAACGAAGATTTATTGATTAAACCTCACCTCACATTCCCATAGTCATTCCGCTATCCTCATCAGGAGTTCCATTTTCAACTTCTGATTTAGATTGGTTTTCTGCTTCAATTTCTTCCTGTGTGAGCTTTCTGAATGAGTCCTCACCGGGAACTACGCCAAGTGAACGACCGTTGTCCCACTCGGGGAATATTGTTCCCATCGAATCAACGAATTTTACTGTTCCTCTTGTGCCTGATGGAACAGGTGCGTAGGAGTCGCTCATACTTAAAAGTTCGATTCTTGTACCCGGCGGATACAATTTCTTTGTACTTTCAGCGATTCTGCGCTGTCTTTCATATTCGTTCAAGTTATACATCTCCTATTTTTTTAGTTTTGATTCAAGCAATATCCATTAGTAGGACTCCTGATTTTTATAGTCATAAAATCAACCCCTGTCTTTCTTGTTTCTGTTTGTATTAAGTTTTTTGTTGTCAGAGAAATGTGCAATCTCGCTTTCATTGTTATCATCATTACGCCTGTCAAAATTAGGTTTCTGACGCATCTCTCTTTCAAACTTTCTGAGTTCGGGTGTGTCGGTAAAATACATTTAAAATCATTCCTTTCAAATTTTTTGCAAATAAAAAAGGCAACCGTTCTAATCAAAAAAATTAAAACGATTGCCAATAAAAAAGAGCCAACTTTATATTTCTATAAAATTGACTCTGCTATAACAATATTAAATTTTAAAATGGGGGAAAGGTCAAAACTTGATGTTCGAGGGTTCGAATCTCCAAAACTGCCGAAACAGGCAAAATACATCTACGGTTTTGTAACTAAAAATCACGGGCTATACAACAAAAAAAGCCCGATAAAATCGGACTTTTTTGCGGTTACATCTTTTTTGCACAACCATTATGGTGGGAGAAGATGGATTCGAACCATCGAAGCGAAACGCAACAGATTTACAGTCTGCCCCCTTTGGCCACTCGGGAATTCTCCCCTATCAAGTTTTTCAAAAATCAAAGCCTACTGCCTAAACAGTAGGCTTCAATGGAGCTGGTGGACGGACTTGAACCCCCGACCTGCTGATTACAAATCAGCTGCTCTACCAACTGAGCTACACCAGCGAATTTAGCATTTGCTCCTGCATTCACTCTTTAATTTCGAGTGCTTATATAATATATCACATTCTTCATCATTTGTCAACACTTTTTTCAAATTTTTTTAATTTTTTTGAAGCATTTTCATTTTTTGAAGATGCCCTCGAATGAGTCAGCTTGACTATTATATCATCCTCAATCCTATTCGTCAAGGGTTTTTGCAAAAAAATTTTTCATTGTATTTTTCAACAAAATATCCTATGATTTTTTTGTCGCTCCGTTGCTAAATTGCAAACCTTTCGGTTTACAGCTAAATTAAATTCACTTTTGCTGTCCGCCAGGACAATTTAGCTATCTACAGGATAATTTAGCTGAAAAAAGCACGCCCCCGTAGGGTGTCACACTTTCATCTTATCACTACTTCTGCCCGAAGTACTTTGTGCGGATTTAAACTTTCCGCCTCGCTTGTTGCGTCCTGTGCACAGCTATGCCTCCATAAACGCTCCTCCCTAAAAATGCCCCACATGGGCATTTTCTTTACGGTCGGCTTCAAATCCTTTCGGATTCTAAACAGGCCAAAAAAGGACACCCCGTAGGGTGTCACACTTTCATCTTATCACTACTTCCGCCCGAAGTACTTTGTACAGACCTAAACTTTCCGCCTCGCTTGTTGCGTCCTGTGCACAGCTATGTTTCCATAAACGCTCCTCCCTAAAAATGCCCCACATGGGCATTTTCTTTACGGTCGGCTTCAAATCCCTTCGGATTCTAAACAGACCAAAAAAGACACCCCGTAGGGTGTCCTTTTTTGGCCTGCCCGAAGGGATTTGAACCCCCATTCTCCGGAATCGGAATCCGTTGCGTTATCCAATTGCGCCACGGGCAGATGTATGCGGCAGGGTATTTTGCCTGCCGTTTTTCATTTTTAATTCGCATAATCTTTCATCTGAAAATCAACTGCAAAAACTGCTGTGCAACAGTCTTTAGCTTATATTATGCGGTTATTATACAACAATTTTTTACTTTAAGCAAGGGAAATTTGTCGCTCCTCCCGACTGTAAGGCGATCATTCTGCCATACTTTCGAGTTCTTCCCAGATTTCGTACTGCTCCTCCTGCTGTTTTTGCAAATCCTCGAGCAGTTTTGAAAGCTCCATAAGTTTTTCGTAATCTGCGGCAACTTCCTCGCTTGAGAGAAGCTCCTGTGTTTTGGCGATTTCTTCGTCAAGTCGCTCAATTTCAGCCTCTGCCTTTTTGAGCTTAGTCTGTCTTTTGCGTTCTTCACTCTGCTTTTGCTTTTGCAAAAAGTAATCGTTCTGCGTTTTTTCTTTTTTATCTTTCTTATTCTCAGTCGGAACAGCACCCGATTTTTCGGCTGTTATGCGTTCAAGATAATAATCGTAATTACCGAGATACTCCTTTACCCCATTATTTGTAAGGAGTAAAATTCTGTCGGCAATTTTATTTATAAAATAACGGTCATGGCTGACAATCAGCATTGTACCGCTGTAGTCAAGCAAAGTTTTTTCAAGTTCTTCCCGTGATGATGCGTCAAGGTGGTTTGTCGGTTCATCGAGGAGCAAAAAGTTACTACCTTTTAGCATTAGTTTCAAGAGAGAAACTCTCGCCCTCTCGCCGCCGCTCATTTTTGAAAGCGGTTTAAACACTTCGTCACCTTTGAACAGGAATGACGCAAGCGCACTTCTGACTTCGGTCTGCGTCATATTCGGGAAGGTGTCCCACACCTCATCAAGTGCGGTTTTTGACAGGTCAAGATTTTGCTGCATCTGATCAAAATAACCGATTTCAACATTTGCGCCGTAGTCATATTCACCGCAATTCATAGGAGTTTTGCCCGTTAAAATTCTGAACAGCGTTGTTTTACCGCAACCGTTGCCGCCGATGATAAACACTCTCTCGCCTTTTCTGATATGTATATCAACATTTTTGAAAAGCTGTTTATTGTCAAATGACTTGGCAAGATTTTTACAGATTAAAACATCGTTGCCGCTTTCACATCTCGGCTCAAAATGCATACGCATTGTTTCAAGCTCGCTTTCGGGGGCAACAAGCCCGTCTTTGATTCTGTCAGCCTCTTTCTGCTTACTTGCGGCTGTGATAAAATTATGAGCCTGTCCCCAGCGTTTCTGCTGTTCAACAATGCCCTCAATACGCTTTATCTCCTTTAAATCGTGTTCATATTTATTTTTAAGCGACTCGTTCACCGATTCCTTCTTCTTGACAAATTCCGAATATGAGCCCTTATAAACCATAGCACGGTTGTGTTCAAGTTCAATCGTCTTGTTGGTTACATTATCAAGAAAATAACGGTCATGGCTGATGATAATCATTGCGCCCTTGAAATCTCTCAAAAAGCCTTCAAGCCATGCGATTGCGTCAATGTCAAGGTGGTTTGTCGGCTCGTCAAGGAGGAGCATATTGCTCTGCGACAGCAACAGCTTTGCAAGGCAGAGCTTTGAACGCTGACCGCCGCTTAAATTGCCGACAGGCATTGTAAAGTCATTTTCGGAAAATCCGAGTCCTAAAAGTGCGGAACGGGTTCTGCTTTTATAGGTCAGACCGCCTGCTCTTTCAAACTGTTCAATAAGCATGGTCTGCCTTTCAACAAGCTCGTCAAGATTTCCCGACTTGTTGTCAATCTGATGTGCAAGTGTGGAAATTTCGGTTTCCATATCCGAAAGATAATCGAACACGGAAAGCAGCTCGTGATACACATCTGCCCTCGGATTGTTGCAGGCATGCTGTTCCATATATCCGGGACGGACATTTTTTGAAAAGGTAACAGTTCCCGAAACAGGGCTGATTTCGCCGTTGAGTATCTTAAAGAGAGTTGTTTTACCGACTCCGTTAGCTCCGATAAAGCCCACCTTATCTCTTTCTTCAACATCAAACGAAACATCGGTAAAAAGGTTTCTTTCGATAAAAGTCATTGTAAGATTTCTTACTGATAATGCCGGCAAAACATACACTCCCTTTCAAATTTGCTACCCACTATTGTACATTAAAATCGACAAAAGAGCAATACAAAATTGAAAATATGCCATAGGTTTACAAGGGCATAAGACACAATTCCGACCGTTAAAAGCATTTCGGCTGTTTTGCTTCTGCCGATTTCGGCAAGCTTATAAATCAATGCACAACCAAGAATAAGCACAAGCGGCAAAATTCCCTTGATTAACAATGTCAGCCAAAAGTTTTCAAGCACAGGCTGCATAACGGGATTTGCCTCAACAAAATGTCCGCTGCCGATGAGCGCCTCTGTACAAATCCAGTCAACAATATTGAGAAAATAGAGTAAGCCGAGTTTGTAATAAAACGAACGGCTCTCGTGACCTTTTTCATTGACGATATTATTGACATCAGATTCATTTGCCGATTTCAAATTAAACACAACAGTTTTTTCAAGTCCGGTTTTTTCTGTCATACACAACACCTCAACGGTATTTTTTCCCGCTGAGAATGTTATATTCACACAAAAGAAAAGAGCCTCCCCTCGGAAGCTCATAATGAAAACGAATCAGCCTACTTCGCCTTCATATTTTTCTTTAAAAATTTCAAAGACTGTATTGAGAGTGTCATCATCATCAATAGCAATATACTCTTCATCTTCGTCATTGATAGGATTGATTAAGAAAATAACAACATCATAAACATCACTATCAATATTTGGATTGAACTTTGTAAGGATAAGATATTCTTCATTATCATACTCAATTACATCAAGAAATTCATAATCAACTTTTTCACCAGTTTCATCCTCAAGAGTAACTATAACTCTATCATCTTCGTTCATAAGCTCGTTTTTTGTATCTGCCATAGCGTATTCCTTTCCGAATGCGTTTAACGCCTCATAAAATAAATTAAGTTTAGTATAACCCAAAACATCGGCAAAATCAACACTTTATTGATATTTTACATTTAAAAGGTAAAAGCCAAAAACAGCTGCGATTGCTCGCAGCTGTCCTTGGGTTTAGAAGTTTTGAAATTAACGTGAAAACCGTAGATATTTAAGTCAGTGTTTTCAGAATTAACCTACTTTGGCGTTACCTGTGTCGCCGAACATATTAAGTCTGAAAAGCTTGCTCTCGTCGTTCTTGTTTTCGCAAATAATACTTGCTTCTGCAATCCTGCCGCCTTCGATAAGTCTTGTAAGACCGACAAGCTGGCAAAGCTTGCTGCGGAGATTGAGTCTGTCGCCTTCGCTTGTAACGAGATATACATTGCCCTCGCAGGTATCGAGCACGGCGAGGAATTTGGTTACATCAACATTGTGTAAGCTAAGAATTGGTGTCATAAAATTTCCTCCATTCAATTCTTTAAAAATATAAAGTTTTGTTTTCGTGCGCCATTTACCATTTGGCAAAATCATGATCAATTTATCGACTATGTGATAATTCAATTTTACTCGAGTAAGGCTAATTGGAAATCAGCCGATAGTCAAGCGGACTATTTACTTGACAATTATTATTATAGTCAAACATTCGGAAAAGTCAACAATTTTAGCGATTAATTTTTGTTCACAAATACATTTAGGTGTCAGTTATGCACAATAAATTGTTGTGTTTTTTGTACAATATGCTTTGTATTTGCTTTTATAGAAATATAGTTTTAACACAAGCATAACATTTGATTGTGTAAATTCAACAACTTGTTTCTTTTTCAGCATTATATAACTGCTGTTTTTTACAAACTTAATTTAACAGGCATATTGAGATTTTGCTCATTTTAAGTTATAATCTATGTTATGAAGGCTGATATCAAAAAGGATTCAGTATTGCTCCGAATTAAATTTTCAATAAAAGCAATCATACAAATAAGAAAGGAATCATGAAATGCTTAACGATTTTTACAAACAGTTCAAAAGCGGAACAGACATACGAGGAGTTGCAAGCGAGGGTGTTGAGGGACAAAGTGTAAACCTTACCGACGATGTTGTTGCCGATATGGCAGACGGCTTTGTGCTTTGGCTTTCTAAAAAAGTTTCAAAAAAACCGAGCGAGCTCAAAATCTCTGTCGGTCGTGATAGCCGTATTTCGGGACCGCATATAATGAAAATCACAACCGAGCGTTTTAAGCGTTGCGGTGCAGAAGTTCTCTGCTGTCAGCTTGCGTCAACTCCGTCAATGTTTATGACAACCGTTGACCTCGGATGTGACGGTGCTCTTCAGATTACCGCAAGTCACCACCCGTTCAACAGAAACGGTCTTAAATTTTTCACCCGTGAGGGCGGTCTTGAGGGCAGTGACATTGAGGAAATTCTTCTCTACGCACAAAACGGTGAACATCCCGAAGAAAGCAACGGTGGAAATATTACGGATGTTGACTATATGAGCGACTACGCAAAGGGACTTTGCGAGAAGATTAAAAAGGAAGTTAATGCAGAAGATTACGAGCATCCGCTCAAGGGCTTTAAGATTGTTGTTGACGCAGGCAACGGTGCAGGCGGATTTTATGCCGACAAGGTGCTTTCTGTTCTCGGAGCAGACACAACAGGCAGCCGTTATCTTGAACCTGACGGAATGTTCCCGAATCATGTGCCGAATCCCGAGGCTAAAGAGGCAATGGATTCAATCTGTGAGGCTGTCAGAGAATCGGGCGCAGACCTCGGCGTAATCTTTGATACGGATGTTGACCGTGGCGGTGCTGTTGACAGCAAGGGCAACGAAATCAACCGAAACAGACTTGTAGCCGTTGCGGCTGCAATTGCTCTTGAGGGCAATGACGGCGGTATGATTGTTACAGACTCAATCACATCAAGCGGTCTTAAACAGTTTATTGAAAATGACCTCGGTGGAAAGCATTACCGCTATCGCAGAGGCTATAAGAATGTTATCGACAAGGCTCTTGAGCTCAACGCTCAGGGCATCAACTGTCCGCTTGCAATCGAAACATCGGGTCATGCCGCAATGCGTGAAAACTACTTTCTTGATGACGGTGCATATCTCTGCACAAAAATTATTATCAAGGCCGCTCAGATGAGAAAAGAGGGCAAGGAGCTTGACGAGCTTACCGCCTCACTCAAAGAACCGCTTGAAAGCACAGAAATCAGATACAAAATTCTTGAAAAAGATTTCAGAGCCTGCGGTGAAAAAATTATTGCTGACCTTACAAAGTATGCCGAGGAGCAGGACGGCTGGTGTGTTGCCGATGATAACCGTGAGGGCGTCAGAGTTTCGTTTGACAGGGATAACGGTAACGGCTGGTTCTTGCTCAGACTTTCGGTACACGATCCGATTATGCCTCTCAATGTTGAAAGTGACAGCGAGGGCGGTGTAAAAATCATCTGCGACAAGCTTGGTGAATTTTTAAAGACTACAACAGGTCTTGACCTCTGATATTGGGATATTTTGCGTTTTTATTGATTTTTATTGTCGCAACTACGGGTTGCAACCGAGAGTTGCGACAATGGAACCCGAAATGTATTGTTTTTTGGGGCAGGCAACCGATATAATTTTCTCACAAGGTAAAACCCTAAAGCAATATTTGAAGAGGAAATTTTATGAACATTGAAACTGCCAACAGACTTTTGCAGTACAGAAAAAAGATGAATCTAAGCCAGGAGGAGCTTGCCGCAAGAATAGGTGTAAGCCGTCAGGCTGTGTCAAAATGGGAGCGTGCAGAGGCATCGCCCGACACGGATAATCTTATTCTTCTTGCCGATATCTACGGTGTTTCGCTTGATGAATTGCTTAAAGGCGAAAAAGAAATCGAAAGCGAAACACAGTCGGAAGAACCCGAAAATAATCCCGATAGCGACACAACATACAAAAAATCAGACAAGGTTTCGTTCAAACACGGAATCCATGTTGACTCAAAGGACGGCGATTCTGTTCACCTTAATTTCAGGGACGGAATCCATGTTAAAGATAAAGACGGTACAAAGGTTGATGTCGGCTGGAACGGAATTCATGTTGAAGAAAACGGCAAAACAAAAGTCTATACAGACGAAAACGGAAATGTTATGTATGATGAAAGCATTGAAGAGCATAAACATTTAAAGTCGCACCGCTTTTGGAAACACTTTCCGTTTTGGTTGATTGCCGTTATCGGATTCCTCGTTTGGGGATTCAGCGGAGTATTGCTCGGTTGGGTACTCAGTTGGGTATGCTTTCTGACAATTCCTCTCTATTACACACTTGTTGACGCAATCTACAAACGCAAGCCGAGTCATTTTGCTTATCCCCTGCTTGTCGTTATTGTGTATATGTTTTTCGGATTTCTCGACATCTGCGGCGGTTGGTCATTTGGTTGGATTGCATTTTTAACAATTCCGATTTATTATGAAATCTGCAAGCTTTTCAAAAGCGAAAGAAAAAGCTCTGACGATTAAAACTGAATTAAAGACATACAAAAACACGGCAGTTTTTTATCAACTGCCGTGTTTGATTTTGCTGTAAACTATGTCCTTGTATAAAGTGTAAACCATGTTGTTGACATAGTATTCGCCCATAGATTGTGCAAACAGATAATCGTACAAATAAAATTTTACGGAATCATAACTGTGTCTGTTGTGTCGAGCTGTGAAGTTCTCATTGCGGGCTTGCAGAGTTCAATCTGCCTGCCGTCTTTGATAAAGAGCGGAACTTCATTGAGAGCAACCTCAATATAATGAGTACCCTTGCTCATTTTTTCTGTCGTAATGCTTGTACCGCTGAGTTTTACAAAAGTCATGTTCTCGGGGAGATAAACATATCTTCCGCCTACATTCTGCTCATATACAGGGCAAATCATGCACTCGTCACTGAGCATAAGCTGTGTTTCACATTCACGGGCAATTTTATCATCGGGATAATCGAACGAGAGCGGTCTGAAAATCATATCATTCTCTTCGCTTGCCTTTTTGAATGTTCTGTAAAGGTACGGAATAAGTCTGTAACGAACCTCAACAATATCCTTGAAATCATCGCTGTTTTCAAAGCTGTAGCACTCCTGATTTCTTGTGCCGAGAGCGGCATGGTTACGCATAAGCGGAGTAAACACACCGAGTGCAAGAAAACGAAGAACAAGGTCACGGGTTGCGTTTTCGTTAAAGCCTCCGAGATCTGCACCGCAGTAAAGAAAGCCGCACATATTTGCCGACGGGAGCATTTTGAGGTCAAGAAGAATGTGTGACCACCAAGAGTGGTTATCGCCGAACCAGATACCGCTTGAACGGTGAGCGCCTACATATGACGCACGGGAGAACATAAGAATTTTTTCTTTACCGAACTCCTCCGCAAAATATTCGCCGGCGGCCTTTGTCATATTAGCACCGTAAATGTTGTGAACCTGATCATGGCAAACCTGTTTGCCGTCAACTGTATGGTAAATGCTTGAATAATCCTCGGGACTGTTTGAAAGACCTGTGAATGTGTCCTTGAGCTCAAAGAATTTTGAAAGGTCAAGGTTCTTCCCTTTGAGAGAAGCCGCCTTATCAAGTGCTTTGTTAAGTCCTTTTACCGAATAGAAAATTGCAGGCTCGTTCATATCGTTCCAGAAGCCGTCAATTCCCATATCTGTGAGAATTTTATATTTTGAGCCGAACCACTTTCTTACATCCGGTCGGAGAAAATCGGGAAAGCCAACGATACCGGGCCATACACCACCCTCAAAATCCGTGCCATCCTCGTTTTTGCAGAAGTATCCGTTCTTTCTGCCCTCTTCATAGATATCGTAGCCGTTCTCCTTTTTAACGCCTGCGTCAATAATCGGAATGAGGTGGATTCCTTCTTCCCTTTTCTTTGAAACATAGTCCTTGAAATTCGGAAATTTTTCATCATCAACAGTAAAGTCCTTGTAACGCTCCATATAGTCGATGTCGAGATATACGCAATCAAGCGGAATCCCTGCCTTGTTGTAACCGTCAACAACAGCGTCAACAGCTTCGGCATTGTGATAGCTCCAACGGCTCTGCTGATAGCCGAATGCCCAAAACGGCGGAACATAGCTTGTGCCGATTGATTTTCTGAACTCTTTTACGATTTCAAGCGGCTTTGTGCCGTCAATGTAATAGATATCAAAATCCGTGCCGTCAATTGTGATAACGGTTTTGTTTGCGGTTGTATAGCCGATGTCCCAACGGATTTTTGACGGGAAGTCGATAAAAATACCAAAAGTTTTTGAACCGCTGAGCATAAGGAAATTGTGAGCGGCATAGAGGGATGACTTTGTTTCGGTGTGGAACGGGTCATCACTGCAAAAGCTGTTATACACCCAACCACGCTTGTTGATTCCTCTCGGAGCTTCGCCGAGACCGTAGACGATGTCGCTGTCTGCCATATCAAATTCAAATACAAAATTTCCGTTTTCAAACTTGCCGCCGAGCGGAAATTCCGCAATAGGCAGAGCGTTAAATTTTTCAACAACAGCCTGCGTATCAATCGGGTTGCCCGATGTAAACTTTTTAATCATTAAAGCACTTCCTTCTTTATCAAAATTTTACGATTTTTTCAAAGCGTTCTGCAAAATCTTGCCGACACGCACTTACAATTTTAGTATAACATTAATTTTGATTATTGCAATGATAAAATTTATTTTTGTATTATTTTATTTTTGCACATTAAAAAAGCACCTTTACAAGCCTGTAAAGGTGCAAATTTTATTCTTTTACGCTTTATCAATCAAAAATATCATTCTTGCTTTCAGACCTTCCGTCTTGGTAAATCTTGAGGTTTCCCGTATCATCACACACACCGAGAAAAACATCTTTGAGCCGTTTGCGGTTGTTGTCAAGCTGTTTTTTGAGCCATTCAAGATTATAGCCCGATTCGGCAAGATTTTTCTCAAGAATTTTTCCGTCCGTAATAACCACGGACTCGGGTCGGGTTTGGTGAACAATGATTTTTAAATCATCCGGAGTTGCAGGGCGCTTTTTGTCCTTTGGCAGAACCGACAAATCGCCGTTCTGTTCAAGAAAAACCGTTTCGACATCATCAAGGCTGAAATATCCCTTTTCACGCATTCGTGTAAGAAATTCGTTTATATCAATTTTTGCAACCGAAAAATTCTTTTTGTACAACTTTCCTCTGTCGAAAATCACAATAGACTTGCCCGTTAAAAATCTTCGTAACATTGTTGATTTTTGCGAAAGCCACGAACAAAGCATAACAATTATTACATAAACAATGAGTGCCACAAGACACGCCCAAAAGTCTGACATTTCGGTTGTTGCCATCTCCGCTGCGATTGAACCGATTGTGATTCCGTTGATGTAGTCAAAAAGATTAAGGCTTGACATCTGCTTGTTGCCGATGAACTTTGACAGCAGGAACAATACTGCAATTGAAACGGGCGCCGTTATTAATGCACGCAAAAAGTCCATAATATCCCTCCGATAGGGTTATTATGGACTTTAAATTATTTTTTATTCCGCAAAATTACCAAGGCTTAACTGTGCCTGTGATTTCCGAAACGCTCTTGATTCCGTTTTTGTCGAGCCATTCGTTCATACCGTCGGCAATCTTAATCGGCGCATACGGATCCGTAAAAAGGACAGTACCGATTTGAAGTGCGGTTGCGCCTGCCATCATCATCTCGATTGCATCCTGCCAGCTTGAGATACCGCCCATACCGATAATCGGAATTTTAACTGCGTTTGCAACCTGCCAAACCATTCTTACTGCAACAGGGAAAATTGCAGGGCCGCTCATTCCGCCTGTGTTGTTGCGGATAATCGGTCTGCGTGAGTTGATGTCGATACGCATACCTGTGAGCGTGTTAATCATTGAAATTGCGTCTGCACCGTTTGCCTCTGCCGACTGTGCGATTGATGCAATGTCGGTAACATTTGGGCTGAGCTTTACGATAAGCGGTTTTTTGCAATACTTTTTGACAGCCGCAGTAATTGCACCTACGGATTCACAGCTTGTGCCGAACTGCACTCCGCCGCTCTTGACATTAGGGCATGAGATGTTGAGCTCAATCATATCAACATCGGTTTCGCTGAGTTTTTCAGCCATTGCACAATAATCTTCGGGAGTGTTGCCGGCAATGTTTGCAATGATAACCGTATTTTGCTTTTTGAGCCACGGCAAATCCTCATTGATAAAGACATCAACACCGGGGTTTTGAAGTCCTACTGCATTCAAAATGCCGGAAGGAGTTTCGGCTACTCTCGGAACAGGGTTGCCGTCACGGCGAGTAAGTGTGATACCCTTGCATGAAATACCGCCGAGCTTTTCAAGGGGATAAAGCTCTGAATATTCCATACCGAAACCGAATGTTCCCGATGCGGCAATGAGAGGATTGTTAAATTCCACTCCGCAAACTTTTACAGATAAATCAGCCATTGAAAACTACCTCCTCAGCGTTAAATACGGGGCCGTTTTTGCAGACATGCTGCATAATTTCTTCACCGTTTTTTCTTACCTTTACTGCGCACACAAGGCATGCACCCATTCCGCAGGCCATTCTCTCCTCAAGAGAAATCTGACACGGCTTTCCTGCCTCTTTGCAAACATCGGCAATAGCCTTGAGCATCGGTGTAGGACCGCATGCACAAACCTCGTCAACCTCTGAGATTTTTTCTTTGAGAACATCTGTTACAAAGCCGTGGATTCCCGCACTTCCGTCATCTGTTGTCAGCACAAGTTCTGCACCGGCTTTCTTGAAATCGTCCTGTAAAATGATAAGGTTTTTGTTTCTGAAGCCTGTGATAACAAGCGGATTTTCACACTGCTTTGCTGTGTAGAGCATCGGAGGAACGCCTATACCGCCACCGATAAGGCAATAACGCTTGCCCTTTTCAATTTTAAAGCCGTTGCCGAGGGGAGCGAGAATATCAACGCTTTCGCCCTTTTTCATCTCGGACATAATTTTTGTTCCCTCACCCTTTACCTGATAAACAAGGCGGAGAACACCGTTTTCGCTGTCACAAACCGAAATAGGTCTGCGCAGAGTTTTTGAAGGCACATAAACATGGGCAAACTGTCCACACTTTGCAAGCGGAGCAAGCTCGTCATTTTTTACCCTCATATCAAAAATGCCGTCTGCAATCTGTTCGTTTGACAAAAGTTCAAACTTTTGAACATCATACTTTTTCATAATATCATTCCTTTGGTTAGCTTTATTTATATAAAATCAATTCATAACAAATCAATTTCCAATCGGAGTGTCCCTGCATTGCGGACAAAAGTGAACATCTCATCACATCGCTGTTAATCAACATATTCAAGTTCAACAGTCAGCACACCTAACTCATCCTTGCGATAAACATAACAGCTTTCCGCAAGCCTTGGTGAATAACCGTTAATCTCATTAGCCTCTGAAACCCAGTTATAAAGATAGCCGTCATTCATCATCCTGTCATACATATAATTGAAATCGGTGTTCTTATCAACAACAATGCTGAAATATTCATCTCCGTTTTTTGCAGCATTTGCAATAGCTTGGCTTACATCATCGGCATTATCTGGATCCGAAACAGTCGGGTACTTATAGTTAAAATAGTTGTACTTTTCAGCCGTACACTTTGGAACATAAAAATTGCACCATGTAGCAACGCTCAAATAAGTTTGTGAATTAAGCTCGGAATACTTATATGACAGCTTATGATCCTTGAACATAAGGTCATCGGTTAGGTTAAAATAATCGTTTTCCGCATAATTATTTTCGCCGTCGGTATCATTCCATGTAACATCAATTTGGTACCAATCGCCGCCGATTTTTACACCGTTCCATGCGTGATTGGCTGAATCGGTTGTTCCCGAAAGTAATACGCAGTCAATATTCGCCTTGTTGCACAAAAGCTGAAAGGCTCTTGCGTAACCCTCACACACGGCTGTACCGTCAACCAAGGCGCCGTAGGCATCGTTCTCGTTGCCCTCAATATTCTCTGTCTGTGCCGCTGCATCATCATATTTGCAGTTTTCAATTATATAGTTGTTAATGTATTCTTCTCTTTCAAAATCATTTCCCGAAGGTAGTTTTTTCAAAGCAGAAGCAACGACAATATTGAATTTTTTCTTGGCGGCTATAAGCTCATCATTTTGAACAGTATAATCAAGCTTTACGCTTGTTGTGTCACCATACGGAACAAAAAGACTTGACCCCTTGAGCCAAAAAGTTTCAGGGTGGTCGTTTTTGTATGCTTCAACAGCCTGTGTAATCTGATAATCGGAAAGCGAGCCTGTTGTTGTAATGTTTGGTGCATACACGGTATCAACACTCTTTGCGATTCTCATATACAGTTCTTTTACATAATCATCGGTAAGCGTCTCGTAGGCATAATCGGTTTTTACATCTGCATAATCCTTGTCGTTTTCAACATCTTGTGCACTCGGAGTTGTAACGGATTTTTCTATGACAGAGCTTCTCTTTGGTTCACTGCTTTCGGAATCATCCGTCAACGAACACGAACAGCCGAAAAATGCAACCGCACAGGTCATTAAACAAACTAAGGCAGTTTTATATATTTTCAAAAAATCATCTCAATTTTTGTTTTGGGTTATTTATTTCATATACAGAATACGGCAGCAGCCAAAGTTGACTGTCGCCGTATGGATTTGTCATGTTCTATTTTACTTTATTTTCGCCTTGCAGTCAATGTTATAATCAATCATGCAGCATTTAATTAATATATTCAAGTTGAAATGTTATCAAATTAGACTTTTCATCATAAAGCATATTGCAAGTATCATTCAACTTTGGTGAATCAGAGTTAATTTGGTTAGCCTTTGTAAGCCAATCATACATATATCCATTCCGCACCTCATCATACACATCATCGTAATTTACATTTTCATCTACTATAACTACGAAATACTCTTCTCCGTTCTTTGCTGCTTTTGCAATTGCTGTGCTGACATTATCGGAATCATCAAGATTAGATACTGTAGGATATTTATAATTATAACAATAGTTGTGATAATTGTATTTCTCAGCAGTACATTTTGGAACATAGAAGTTACACCAAGATTCCAAATTCAAAAAAGATTCTGCATCAATCTCCGAGTATTTTGGAGACAGCGTGTGCTCCTCATACATAAGACTGTCGGTAAGATTAAAGTACTCATGTGAATCATAAATAAAATCATCAACATCGTCCCAAGTAACATCAATCTGATACCAATCTCCGCCAATCTTCACGCAATTCCATACATGATTGTCTGAGTCAACGATTCCCATAAGTTGTATGCAATCAATATCAGCCTTATTACACAAAATCTGAAATGCCTTTGAGTAACCCTCACATACTGCCTTACCATCAACAAACACACCGTAGGCATCGTTTTCATTGCCCTGAACCTCCTCAGATTCAGCCGCTTCCTCATCATAATCACAATTATTAATTATATAATTATGTATATATTCTTCTCTTTCACATTCAGTGCCATAAGGGACACTTTTGGAAATAGTATCAACTGCAGTATTAAACTCTTTTTTTGCAGTAACAAGTTTATCACCGCTCATAGTATATGTAAGCCAAATTCCTGTTTCATAATCATAATTTTCGTATTCATAGTAACTTTTAAGCCAGAACACTTCAGGGTGGTCATTTTTATACGCTTCCACAGCCTGTGTCATTTGATATTCACTAAGATTCCCTTCAGCGTAAAATGACGGTTCATATTCGGAATCAATATTATCACTTATTTGATTGTACAGCTTTTTCACATAATCATCAGTAAGTGTGCTATAGGCATAATCTGTTTTTGGTTCATTATACACACACGGCTCTGTCGGTTTAGGTTTAGATGTTGTTTTTACACTTGTACTGCTTTTTTCGGAAGTAGTTACAGGTACACTCGATTCGTTGTTATCATCCTCAAGCAATGAACACGAACAGCCGAAAAATGCAACCGCACAAGTCATTAAACAAACCAAGGCAGTTTTATATATTTTCAAAAAATCATCTCAATTTTTGTTTTGGATTATTTATTTATATACGGAATACGGCAGCAGTCAAAGTTGACTGTCGCCGTATGGATTTGTCATGTTCTATTTTACTTTATTTTCGCCTTGCAGTCAATGCAAATTTGAGCATTAAACTACTTTCCCGTAACATGGGTATCACCGAAAGCCTCGGCATAAACATTGTTGTCGAGAATCATTCTTGAAACGGTAAAGAGGTTGTTGCATCTGTTATTGAGTTCGTCAATATCATCCTTGCCCTTTGCACCCTTGAAAGCGGTGTATTCGCCTGTTGACGCATTGTATTTTCCGTTCTGAGAAATCCAGCTTCTGTCGGCAAACACAACGAACGGTTCTTTGTTTCCGAAAACATCCGTACCTGCCAACATTCTGCTGTCATATTCAAGACCGAGCATATTTGAAAGCGTGGGCAGAATATCAAGGCTTGAACAGTATGTGTCAACCTTGACGGGCTTTTTCATTGAACCGCTCCACAACAGCCATGCATTTTTGTACTGTTCAAAGGTTGTGTCAACCTTGTGTCCCGCAAGTTCGGACACACCGTCAAATTCATCAAGCGAATACGGATAATGGTCGTCCGTAAGGCAAATAAGGGTGTTGTCAAGCTTGCCTGCTTTTTCAAGTCTTGCAAGAAGATATTTCATTGCCTTGTCAAGCTCAATGTTTGCGGCAAGATAACCTTTGACCTCATCGCTGTATTTCAGGTCTTTTACAAGGTCTGCGTTGCGTTCGCTCATGGTGTTGTATGAATATCCGCCGTGACCGCTGACCGTCATATAATAAACGCTGAAGCTGTCGGAATTTATGTAATCGTCAACCGTTTTCTGCATCATCTTGAGGTCGGAATTCGGCCACACATTTTCACCGAGGTCAAGACCTTTTCCGATTGCAGAGTAGTCATAGCCGATATTTGTAAGGTACTTGTCCCTGTCGTAGTAATCATAGGTGTGATTGTGGTAAGCGTTAACTGTTTTGTAACCAAGTTTTCTGCTCTGCTCACCGAGAGTGAACGGGAAACTTACATTATTTTCGGCTGACTTTGAAAAACTCCACACACCGGATTTTGGAATCAAGCCTGTAAGATTTGCATATTCACCGTCAGTTGTGCTTACACCCCACGCAGGCGAATAGTAATTTTCAAATTGAAATCCCTCGTTATACATTTTGCAGAGTGTCGGAGTCAAATCCTTGTCAATTGCATACTGCGAAAAGCTTTCGGCTGTAATGAAAATTATGTTGTAGCCCTTGAACATACCCGTGTATTCGTTGGTATAGCTCGGTTTTTCGCTGTCAAAATATTCATAAAGCGACTTTAACTCATCATTATTTGTACTCTTTGTAAGCTTTGAAAAATCATCACTCATAATCTGAGCTTTCTGCTCTGTTTTTGTAATTTCATCGGCAGTCGATTCTTTATTTTTCGGCTTGCTGTTTGTGCGTATATTCGCTTTGTAACCGAACATAAGGCGGCTGATGTCAAGCCTTTGCATTGTGTAAAGTCCGTAGCGTTCACACACGGCAACCTGTTGCAATTCACCGTAATAAAGATTGTAGTTGCTCTTTGTGTCGGAAGAATCACGGTCAATGCCTACCGCAAGGACAGTTCCAATCTGAAAAGCCACCGCAATCAAAAGCACAATCAGCTTACCCTTTAACTTTACTTTTGAAAAGTCAAACAGCTTTCCGCCGAAAATTATAAAGAAAGCAAGAGGAACAAAAAGTAAAACAACAAACACAATTCTGCTTGTTATCGCAGTCATGATCATATCAATTGAATTGAATGCCTGCCCTGCACCGCCGTTTGTAACGCTGCTTACAACAACCATTGTGCCGAAAACATTATAGTATATCATCTGCACACCGTACCATATCGTCAGCGCCGCCGTGAGTACGGTTGCAATCCCTCTGTTTACCCCTCTGCGTTTTGAAAAAGAACACAACAAAACAAGTACCGCCGAAAGCACGATTGTGAACAGAAATGTGAAAGCAAAACCGCCGAGCACATCAAACCCCGACGCAATTTTAAGGTCGGTTTCAAGCCATAGAATCAAAAGCGGAAAGTACGCAAAAAATGCGACTCTCTTTGCAAAGCCATGACTTTTTTCAGGCTTTCTGTAGTAGTCAAAATTTGAACTTCCGACTTTTACGGCAGGCTGTCCCACATAGTGATTTCTTCTTGAAAATCCGCTGTTTGTACCGTCTGAATATGTCATTTAATTCTCCTTTCTTTTTCAATGCAGTTATTAAGTAGATTATAAAACGAAAACGCCGCCATTGCAATGACAAATTTAACCAAAATTCGCCCTATATGACACATTCGGACTTTTTATATATTGAAACAGTTGACCTTTTGTAGTATAATTATAATTTAATGAGAGGCTTGTGTGAAAAGCTATGCAAATTGCGGTTTTGAACAAGGCTTCTTAATTTATGTATTATTATGAAAAGGAAGATTTTTATGGCAAAGAAACAGTTTAAATCAGAGTCAAAAAGACTTCTGGACCTTATGATTAACTCAATTTATACTCACAAAGAAATTTTTCTTCGTGAGATTATTTCAAATGCAAGCGACGCTATCGACAAGCTTTGCTTCATTTCTCTTACCGATGACAAGGTTGGTCTTGACAGAGGCGATTTCAAAATCGTTTTAAAGCCCGACAAAGAAAGCCGTACTCTTACAATCACGGATAACGGTATCGGCATGAACAAGGATGACCTTGAAAACAACCTCGGCACAATCGCATCCTCAGGCTCACTCAAATTCAAGCAGAGCATGGAAGAAAAGCAGGACGACATTGACATTATCGGTCAGTTTGGCGTTGGTTTCTACTCGGCATTTATGGTTGCAAAGAAGATTACCGTAAACACAAAGAAATATGGTGAGGATACGGCATATTGCTGGCAGTCAAGCGGTGCAGACGGCTACACAATCAGCGAGATTGAAAAGGAAAATGCCGGCACAGAGATTATTCTTGAAATCAAGGATAACACAGACGATGAAAACTATGACGAATTCCTTGAGCAGTACAGAATACAGGGACTTGTCAAGAAGTATTCCGACTACATCCGCTACCCGATTGTTATGGATATGACAAAGAGCAGAGTTAAGGAAGAAACCAAGGACAGCGACAAGCCCGAATATGAGGATTACACGGAAACCGTAACACTCAACAGTATGATTCCTCTTTGGCAGAGAAGAAAAAAAGATGTTACTCAGGAAGAATACGACAAGTTCTACAGCGAAAAATTTATGGCTATGGACAAGCCTCTTAAAACTATCGTAACTTCTGTTGAGGGTGTTGTAACCTACAAGGCATTGCTCTTTATTCCGTCTGTTGCTCCTTATGACTACTACACAAAGGAATACAAAAAGGGACTTCAGCTTTATTCAAGCGGTGTGCTTATTATGGATAACTGCGAAGAGCTTTTGCCCGAGCACTTCCGTTTTGTAAAGGGTATTGTTGACAGCGCAGACCTTTCGCTCAACATTTCAAGAGAAATGCTCCAGCATGACCGTCACCTCATTACAATTGCTCAGAACATTGAAAAGAAGATTAAAAACGAGCTTACTTCAATGCTTCAGAATGACCGTGAGAATTACGAAAAATTCTTCAACGCATTCGGCAGACAGCTTAAATACGGTGTTGTTTCGGACTACGGTATGCACAAGGAAGAACTTCAGGACCTTATTATGTTCTATTCTTCAAGCGAGAAAAAGCTTGTTACGCTTTCGGAATATGTTGACAGAATGAAAGAAGACCAGAAGTTCATCTACTTTGCAACAGGCGAAAATGCCGCTGCAATCGACACACTTCCGCAGACAGAGCTTATCCGCTCAAAGGGTTACGAAATTCTTTATTGTACAGAGGAGATTGACGAGTTTACTCTACAGTCACTCATGACATATAAGGAAAAGAAATTCTGTTCGGCAATGAACGATGACCTCGGCATTGAAACCGAGGAAAATAAAGAGGATGAAGAAAACAAGGACGCACTTCTTACATTTGTTAAGGAAACACTCGGTGACAAGGTCGCAGAGGTTACCGCATCAAAGAAACTTGTTTCACATCCTGTTTGCCTTACGGCAAAGGGCGGCATTTCATTTGAAATGGAAAAGTATTTCAACTCAGTTCAGCCTGACGCAAATATGAAGGCTCAGCGTGTTCTTGAGCTTAACCTTTCACACCCTGCCGTTAAGAAGATGGAAGAATTTATCAAGAGCGATGTTGACAGAGCAAAGAAGTATGCCGAGGTTCTCTACAGTCAGGCGCTTCTAATCGCAGGACTTCCGCTTGAAAATCCATCCGAATACACAGACCTTGTCTGCTCAATTATGTAAATTTACCGATTTCCGCAATTCAGTAAGGGCGCTCATTGGGCGCCCGCAGGAGCATTGTACGCTCCTTTACATAAATCACACATACATTCTCACATTTCATGCCCGATTTCCGACCAAAACGGAAATCGGGTGTTTTGTTTTTGCAAAAAATTCCGCAAAATCTTTTGCAATAATATTGATATAATTTTTGCGTTGTGATACACTGATTTCAGTAAAAGTTTTTTCGGAGGCGAACTTGATGAAACATTACGATGAAAAGCAAATGCAGGAAAATATTCTCTATCTTGAGGCACTTTCGGAGCAGTATCCGAACATTCAGTCGGCGGCGGCAGAGATGATTAATCTTCACGCAATCCTTGATTTACCGAAAGGTACCGAACATTTTCTTTCCGATATTCACGGAGAGCATGAGGCATTCAGACATATTCTCAACAACGCATCGGGTTCAATCAGAGAAAAGATTGACGACCTTTTTTCAAATACTCTCACATCCGAACAGCGTGCCGAGCTTGCAACGCTGATTTATTATCCAAAGGAAAAACTCAGTGTTTACAAAAGCGAAATAACCGACATTGAAGAATGGTACAGATTAACACTCATAAGATTGCTTGCAATCTGCCGACACATTTCTTCCAAATACACACGAAGCAAGGTTCGTAAAACTCTGCCAAAGCATTATGCCTACATCATTGAGGAGCTTATGTTCGGTGATTCAGGCAAAAAAGACCGTGAAACCTACCACGAAAATATTCTGCACACAATTATTGAGGCAGGACAAGCCGATGTTTTCATACTCTCGCTTTGTGACACGATAAAAAGACTTATTGTTGACAAGCTCCACATTGTCGGCGACATTTTCGACAGAGGTGCAAGACCTGACATTGTGCTTGACGACCTTATGATGCACCACGGTGTTGACATTCAGTGGGGCAATCACGATATTCTTTGGATGGGTGCGGCATCGGGCAGTATGGCCTGCATTGCCGCTGCACTTAACAACGCATTTTCATACGGCAATCTTGACACAATCGAGGTCGGCTACGGAATAAGTCTGCGTGACCTCTCGCTTTTTGCAAAGGATGTTTACGGCGGCGGAAATGTTGAACGCTTTATGCCGAAAGGTCCTTTTGCGGATTCGCCCTACACCTCAAACGATCCGTTGCTTGTTGCCGATATGCACAAGGCGATTGCCGTTATTCTCTTTAAGCTTGAAGGTCAGCTTGTCAGCCGCAATCCTAACTTTAATATGAGCGACAGGCGATTGCTTGACAAGATTGATTTTGAAAATGCGACCGTAACTGTCGGCGAAAAGAAGTATCCGATTTCCGACACCTTCTTCCCCACAGTTGACCATGACTATCCGTATGAACTGACAAAGACGGAAAAACGGGTTATGGAACAGCTTAAAAATGCCTTTATGGCAAGTGAAAAGCTGAAAAGACACATTGATTTTCTGTTTGCCAAGGGCGGAATGTACAAGTGTTGCAACAACAATCTTTTGCTCCACGGCTGTATTCCGATGAACAAGGACGGCAGTTTTATGGAATTTGACACGGGCAACTGTGTGCTTTCGGGAAAAGCATTGCTTGATGAGCTTGAAAAGATTGTTCGTCAGGGACACTCTGCCCCCGAAAATTCTCCCGAAAGGCAAAAGGGCAACGACTATATGTGGTATCTCTGGTGCGGAAAACATTCACCGCTTTTCGGCAGAGAAAAAATGTGTTCGTTTGAGCGTTTCTTTATTGACGATTCCGAAACTCACACGGAAACACGCAACCATTACTACACGCTCTATCACGATGAAGACGCCTGCGTAAGGATTTTGAAAGAATTCGGTCTTTCGGAAAATCACGGTCACATAATCAACGGTCATGTTCCCGTTATCCGCAAAAAGGGTGAAAGTCCGATAAAGGCTAACGGAAAGCTGATTGTGATTGACGGCGGATTTTGCAGAGCATATCAGGATAAAACAGGCACGGCGGGCTACACGCTTGTCTATAATTCCTACGGTATGCGAATTGTCACCCATGAACCCTTTGCGGGAATTGACAACGCAATCAAATCAAACAAGGACATTCTCTCAACAACAAAAGTTTTTGACACCTCGGAAAACCGAATCCGTGTTGCACAAACCGATGACGGTCAGACAATCCGTAACCGCATTGAAGGACTTTCAATGCTCCTCTGCGCCTACCGCAACGGTGTTCTGAAAGAACAGTAATTTAAAGGAGAATTGTTATGTTCAACTGCATTAAATCATTTTCCTACAAAATGAACATTTCTGCCAATCAGGTTTCTAACGCTTTAAGAATGAAGGCTTTGGGCAATACAAAACCCGATACACCAAAAATTGCAGGCAATTTTTTTGCGAACAAATTCACAATTCATCTTTCAAAAAATCACCCATTTGGCGGACCTGACAACCAATCTCCCGATTTTGACGGAACTGTTGAAAACTCAGCAAACGGCTCGGTTCTGACATTAAAAATGAAATCATTGAAATATCTGCTTTTACCGATACCTTTTATGATTTTCGTGCTGTTTTTGGCAGGTCTTTTAATTTACGATTATTTTTGTAATGAAAACTTGGCATCGCTGATGTTCTCAATTGTTCCGATATTACTGTTTGCAGGTGTGTGGATTTTAATATTCACAAAGCTTAATCGACAATATAAGAAAATGAAGAATTTTATTGAGGAATTTTTCAAAGACAATATAACTACAAAGTAAAAACACGGCTTGTTCGGAAAATGAACAAGCCGTGTTTTTCTGTATCAATTCTGTAGGGGCGTTCATTGGACGCCCGCCTTGATGAAATTTTATGTTTTACAAAAATGTTTTGATATTATGGAAATTATGTATTCATTTGTAGCGGCGAACCGTGTTCGCCAATCGTCACAAGCGTAAGCTTGGGGCAAAATGATCATTTAACAACAAATTCAATACAGATATTTATTGTTTTGTGTTTACACACAAAACAAATGGCAAACAAGGTTCGCAGCTAATGTATGACAATAGCTTTGCGGCTTTTATATAATTTGATTTATTATAAAATTCCACTCGAAAATTTTTACCTTCCCCCTTGACTATGCTTTAAAAATGTATTATTCTATATACATAGATAATCTATGTATATAGAACTGCGAGGTATTATAGAAATGGGAGGGGTAGTATGAAAAATAAATTTCTTGACAAAGTAGCCGAGCAAATTGAAGATGAACGCTCTCGGGAGCTAATCACAGCCGAGCTTGAATCGCACTTGCTTGATAAAATCGACTATTATGTTGACATTGGCTATTCAAAAGAAGAAGCCGAAAAGCGTGCCACCGAGGAAATGGGCAATCCCGATGACACCGCCGTGCCATTAAATGCTCTGCACAACAATAACTTTCGTGACCTAATATCATTCATATGTTGCGGTGTTATTGTAATTATGTTTCTCTGCACAATATGGTTTCGGGACGCTTTTATATACAGCTACGATAACCAATCATACAGGCACAGCATACTATGCGATTTTGTTTCGCTTGCTTTTCTGATTACATATGCTGTTATGTTAATAATATCCCGAAAAAAGAATATAAAGATCATTCCGTTATTTGTGGCGATTTCTTTTATCCTGCAATTTTTCTCCGTTATTATTTACGATTACAACGAGGCTGCACTCACATCAACAGCACCGCCGAATATGTTTTATTTTTACCAGCCAGCAATGTACGCAATTGTAAAAACAGTTACAGAGGGATTTGTTGCGTATTCAAAATGTATTTTCATTGAAGTTCCTGCCGAAACCGATTCTTTCTGTTTTAATGTTTTGCCCTATATTTTAGGGTTATTATTTATAATATGGTCAATCATACTTTTCATTAAAATATTGAAATCAGAAAGAGTTGACAATCGTAAAAAATACAACATACCTATCCGCCTTATAGAAATATGTGCAAGCGTATTTTTGTCCGTAAATCTTATTATAACGGTCACTGCCACAGCATACAGAACTGTCAATGATTTTGCAACAGGAAACAGCTATTCTGCAAGCCGTGAAGGAATGTCGGAATATGTTCTTAATGCAGATTTAACACGAGATAAGTCTGAAATTATAGATGAACTGACGCTTGAGGGATACTATGCGGATACAGAAATCCCTGCCGAATTTTACGGCAAAGGCGGCACAATATCAGTTGGAACTGGTATGGATAACAACGGAAGATACACCTCCATTGCATACAATTTGAGTGATGGATTTATTACATACGATGAAAGCGTAGGTGCTTTCATTAATGAGAGGGATATATACGATAAAACTCCCGAAATTTTGTCCGATGTAGATGCAATCAAAAAGATTGACAAGGGAGATGACTTTGAAAGCATAAAAGAATCGGGACTTTTAAAATGGGCTAATGGAATATGCAAAACATATTATCGAGATAAGAAGAAAACAGTATATGAAATAAACTTTACAATTTATTTTAAAGGATACGATGATACTTCTGATGACGGCTCAAACTTTTTCTTTAAGAACCTGACCATAGAGGACGGTAAAGTTACTGATTATTGTGATTAAACGAAAACTCTGAAAGGAGGGATAGTATGACAAACCGTTTTATCGACAAAGTGTCGGAGCTAATCGGAAAGGAGCAAATAAAATGAAAATCAGTAAAGAACTTATCAAAGGCAGTACAGCAATGCTTGTTATGAGCGTTTTAAAGAAAAACGATATGTACGGATACAAAATTATTAAAGAGCTTGAGTTACAGAGCGAGAGCGTGTTTGAGCTTAAAGAGGGTACTCTCTACCCCATTCTTCACGCACTTGAAAAAGAAAATCTGCTTGAAAGCTACTGGGAAGAATTTGACGGCAGAAAGCGTAAATACTACCACCTCACCCGCAAAGGCACAAAAAGCCTTAAAGAAAAGCAGGAGGAATGGAAAGTGTATTCAAAATCAGTCGAAAAAGTTCTCAGCTTTTCAGGTGTGTAAAACACTTATCACAGACAGACCGTTTTCCGTTAATCTTGAATTTATAGCCCTGTAATGGTAAAATTATCCTATAAAATCAGAAACGGAGATATTATGATGCACAAATTAAAAGTCAGAGCAAATCATACGGTATATATCATATTTGCCGTTTTGTCATTGTTTTCCCTGACACTTATATTTAATGACAATATATGGTTTGACGAGGCGTACACGCTGTCGCTGATTCAGCACAATTATTCAGACATAATCAACATTTTGAAATCCGATATGCACCCACCGCTGTATTTTTTGTCGCTGAAAACATTTTGTTGCATCTTTGGATACTCAATAACAGCAACAAAAATATTTTCGGCAATCGGTTACATTGCAACGCTGTTTTTGGGATGCACAATCATAAAAAAGCACTACAGCAGTAAAACATCAATAATTTATATGCTGACTGTCGGAGCTGTGCCAATGATGCTCTATTTCAGCGTTCAGCAAAGGTCATACTCATGGAGCATATTTTTTGTTACATTATGCTTTATTGAGTCCCTGCTTTTTATAGCAAACAAAAAGTTTCATCACTGCATTTTATTTGCTATAGCAGGACTTGGGGCTGCATACAATCACATCTACGCACTTCTTGCAGTTGCAATTATCTTTGCTTTTGCAAATATATATCTGCTCATTAAAGGCAGAAATTTGTTCAAGCGTGTTATTATTGCAGACCTTATTATGGTGGCAGGATATTCATTTTGGATAATTCCTCTTTTAAATCAAACAAAATCAGCCTCAAGTAATTTTTGGCTCAGCGGAGTTGAACCGTTGTCTGTAATTGTATTCATATCGGGCATAGCAGTATCTGCACTTGTTCTTATGAAAAAGAGCAACCGAAAATTGTGTATAATTTTCGCAGATGTCTGCGTTATGGGGATTCAAATAATCGGGTTGTTCGTAACCGTTTTTATACGCCCGTTTTACATTGCAAGATACAGCGTTGTAATTCTCGGTATCTTTGCAATTCTCGTTGCTTTCGGCGTAAAAGATATAAAACCAAAGCCGAGCAAAGTAATATGCACCCTGCTTTGCGTTATAAATATCGGCTGTCTTGTTGCAACAGGATTGTTTGAATATAATCCGTCAATGACAAATTTTCGTGAAAGATTCAGTTCTCAACAGTCAGAATCAGACACTTTTGTTTACTGCGACAGTGCATTCGGAATTATGTCGTATTATTATCCGAACAGCACCCACCTTTGCAGCTACAAAGAAAACTGGTTTGAGGCATTTGAAAATGTTGAATGTATAAACAAAAATGAAATTGCAGACAAAGTTGACCCAAATCATAAAATTTGGTTTGTGAAAAATGAACTCACAAAAATGCCAAAATGCATTAAAAGTAATTTCAAGTACAAAAAGATTGATTCTTTCCAATGTGACTTCAATAAATTTGACCTATATTTACTTATTCTAAAGTAAATATAGGTCTTTTGTTTATGGTATAAATGCAGAAATTAAAACTAATTTGTCTCTTATTTTCTGCTTTCGTAGTCCTTGTCTATCTCATCGCTCCAAGACGATGAAAGCGGTCTGCTTTTTCTGAAATTGCACACGGTTTTCGATACTGCGTCAAAAACAACAGCCGTACCCTGACCGTCAGCGTGATAATTAACGGAGCGGTCGGAATTAATTCCAAAATGCTTAGCGGTTTCAACGGAATCAATGTTAGCTCCGATAAAAAGAAATTCCCAGCCGTAGCGATTTTTCTGACGCTCAATCATTTTCTTGACCTTATTGCTTGAATAGATACGGCTTGCGTTCTCCATTCCGTCGGTCATAATCACAAACAAGGTGTGTTCGGGAACATCTTCTTCTCTTGCATACTTATGAATGTTGCCAATGTGATGAATTGCACCGCCGATAGCGTCAATGAGTGCAGTTGAGCCACGAACCGTATAATCGTTTTCAGTCATTTTTGAAATTTCAGACAATTCAACCCTGTCGTGAAGAACCTCGGTTTCGTGATCAAACAATACGGTTGAAACATAGCACTTGCCGTTCTGTCTGCGTTGCTTTTCAATGAGCGAATTAAATCCGCCGATTGTGTCCTGTTCAAGTCCTGACATTGAACCGCTTCTGTCAAGAATGAATACCAATTCTGTAATGTTGTTTTTCATAGTTGTTACCTCCAAAAGTAATTAAGTTTTTTATCTTGACTTAATCATATAACTTTTGGGATAACATATGGTCGCTTGAAATGCGACATTTACTGACCCAACAAAACCTGGTCAAATTCAAATAAAGCCTCGTTTACAGTAAAAATATCATACTCGCCCTTTTGAATAAAATATTCAATGATAACATCAAACTTGTTCGAATGCGAAAGTGCATAGCCGGCTTTTTGGAGCATTTCTTTAGTTTCATCAAGCGACAGTTCAAGTGCAACGGCAAAGGCAATTGCGGTAGTTTTCTTAGGTTTATAGTTGACATTGTTTCTTATTTTAGAAAACAGCTTGCGGTCAACATTCGCCTTTTTATAACACTGAGAATCCGTAAGACCTTTTTCGTCAATTTTACGCAAAAGCATCTGAGAAAAGCTTTCATCAAGCTGATTTACAACATCAGCTAAATTCAAAGCTGCGGTTTGCATTGGATAAGTCTCCGGCTGTCTTAAAAGACGGGATAATCCACGACTGCGGTTTTCGGAATAGTGCTTTTCAACATAGTGTTCGTCAATGTATTCGGCAATATCACGAACAAGCTTTTTGCTGACACGGAATCCGTCTTTGTCAAACACAACAATATAGACAAGCATATCGTTGTCTGCAAGAAATTTACAGATTTCGTTGATTGCCACCTGTAACGCCTGTTCTTTCGGATAGCCGTAAACCCCCGATGAAATCAAAGGAAAGGCAACCGATTCGCATTCATAAGCCTTTGCAAGCTGCAACGAGTTACGATAACATGACGAAAGCAGTTCTTCCTCATGATAATTTCCGCCTTGCCATACAGGGCCAACCGTGTGAATAACATACTTGCAGGGCAGTTTGTACGCACCCGTAATTTTCGCCTCACCCGTTCTGCAACCGCCAAGTTTTCTGCATTCATTAAGCAATTCGTTCCCCGCCGCACGGTGAATCGCACCGTCAACACCGCCTCCGCCAAGCAACGAATTGTTCGCCGCATTAACAATTGCGTCACATTTCATCTTAGTTATATCATTCCGAACAATCTGCAACGGCATAATAATCACCTCCCAATATAAAAACTGACTTGTAATTCAATTATATAGCAATGCATATTAAATATCAATAACAAATATACAAAGCAGCCCCCTTTTGGGAGCTGCTTGTATTTGTAATTTATTAAAAATTTTCGTATGTTTCTGTGCCGTCAGACCATTTGATTACATAGTAACCGTGACCTGAACCGTCACAATCGTACACTGCCTGCTTTGAAACAACCGTCTTGCCCTGTGAAGCCTGACTTGACTGAGCACTACTGCTCTGCTGTGGTTTCTGCGACTGCTGTGTCTGCTGTGACTGATGAGGAGCTTCAACAGCACTGCTCTGTACCGCTGTGCCTACGGTTACAATCTTATTTACAGGCTCTTTTGTAACCTTTTCGCTTACCTTTTCTTTTGACTTTTCCTTGCCGTCAACATACTTAACCTTGTATGTTACAGTCTTTTCGCCCTTTACGCCTTCCTGTGTAACCTGAGTTTCTCCCGACGCAAGCGAACTGCTTTCCTGCTCTTCCGTCTTGTAGTCAACGCTTACCTTTTCGGTTTTTGTCTTGTACTCAACACGCTTTACAACAACCTTGGAACCTTCCTTGATTTTCTCATCAAGCTTTGGTGAAACTTCATCATCCTTGCCGAGATTTACTTTCTGCTCCTCAAGGAATGCCTTTACTGTTTCAGCATGAGTTTTGCACTTGGTTGTTTTTCCGTCAACCGTAAGACTCACTTCAATGTTGTTTGTAAGAGTAATTGTCATACCGTCTTTGAGGTATGATGCCTTGTCAGCATCGCATGATACGCTGTCATCAAGCTTAAAGCCTGCCTTCTTAACAGCATCCTCAACAGTACCGCCTACAAGCTCAACTGTCTTTTCATCACTGCCATTTTTAACGGTTACCTTTGCATAACGCTTTACTGTGATTTCTGTCTTGTCACCAAGCTTTTCATCAGCCTTTGGCTCTGTTTCGTCCTTATCGCCAAGCTTGATTTCAGCCTTTTCGAGTATTTCTTTTACAGTCATATCCGTGTTACCGTCTGCCTCGGTTGTAACACCTGAATCGTTAATTTTAACCTTTACATCAGCCCCGCAGCCTGACACGCAAAACATCGTTGCACAAATTGCAAGAACCAAAGCAATTACACCTAAAACTGATATTGGCTTTCTTTTCATTTTAATCTCTCCTGTATAATATCATATTAAATATCGGCTTGCTGAATATCTGCTGTTTTTGTTGCAGTTTCAAGATATTCACTGCCGTTTTTTATTACTATGCTGACATCAACCGAATCGGGGTTAATATATTCCGTAGGGATATATGCCTGATAACCGTAATCCGTATCGTCATTTGATGTTGTAAATGCCTCAAATGCTCTTTGACCACCGTTGTTGTCTTTTACAAGAACAATAATTTCACTGTTATCCTTGCAAAGCTCTTTATCAACACTGCCCGAAACATTGACATACTGCATATTGACTTCCGAAATTTTTGCATCAACCGTAAACTTATTGTCTACAGTCTTTGAATTTTTCGGAATCGTAAACTCTCTTGCAGGAAGAACCGGCGGATTCTGTGCAAACCAAATGAGATTTCTCTCTGCAATTTCAAAGACAACAGTATCGCTGTTTCTCGACATAACCTCAAGCGAGAGGTTAATCGGGAATGCCTTTGTAAAATATGCCGAGTTGTAGGCATTTGCAAAGTAAGGCAAAAGTGCGTTGCCGAATGAGTCACGATACATAAACAAATTGCCTGTTGCCTTATCATTCTGAGTTGCAATCATAGCCTCCTCAACACTCTTTGTCGGAGTGACATATGAATAGGTTTGATTGATATCAAAATCAAAATTGTACTCCGGCTGTTGTGTTGACGGATAAAGCATATTGCCAAGGTCACCGTAAAAGTTCTTTGACCTGCTTGCCGCTGCATTCTCATAGGTTTCATGGGTTTTGCCGAGCTTGTCAAGAATCTCGTTGTATGCAATTAATGCGCCCTTATTGTTCCAGTGTGAATCCTGTTCAAGGTAAAGCGTTTCATCGTAGCTTTTAAGTTTTGTAAGCAAGTCACAATAATTCAGCTTGCTGTCCTTGAGTGAAGAAGTAAAGTTTTTAAGATTGCTATCGGAACTTTCCTTTTTACCGTAATAGTAAGGCATATTTTCGGAATAGAGTGTATTTTTGTTCGGTGCAACCGTAAACAGGAACTTAACATTCATTTCTGTGAGATAATTCTGAGTAATCTCAAGGTTGTGTCTTGTATTGAACAAAGCACGATCTGACATCAAATTTCTGCCGAGATAGTTATCAAGCGTTGCAGAATAGAAAAGCCAGTTGTCATTTCCGGCAGTAACCGTGTCAACATTCGATACACCGAAAACCTTTGACTGAATTTCCGCATCAGCCGACATTATCTGCGGTCTTAATGCGTAATGGGTTGAAAAGTAATCGCCAAGCTGTTGAAGATACTCTTCGTTAAAGCTGCCGTTTTCGGTTTTGACTGACGGAAGCTTTGTCTGCTGTTCATTACCGATTGCCTCATTGCTCGGAGCAACAATCATTCCTGCAAACGGAATAACACAACACAAAAGACAGGCGGTTGTAAAAATTACAGAAAATACTTTTTTCTTCATATTGCCGCCTCCTTAAAATCTGAAATAGATGAACGGATTGTAGGAAGTTCCCGACAATCTGATTATGCACCATATGAGCATGGCAAATGCAAGCACATACAGCACTGTTTGAGCCACATTCTGCTTTTTGCTGACAAGTGCGGTTGCAGAACCGTTGATTCTGAACTTATCTGCAATCGGTTTGATTGGGGCACAGCCTATAATCGCAGCAACAAACACAACTATAAACCACGGTGTGAGCTGAGTGAGTGCAAGCGAAAGTGACTTATCTGTGATATTAAAGCCGGCAAACATATTGCCTATAAAATCAAAGCCCTGACCGATAGTGTCGGCTCTGAATATTACGAAACCGACTGTTACCGCAAGCAATGCGTAGATGTGATTTATAACTTTCGGAAGTCTGCCGAGAATCGGTATAAACTCTTCGAGAAGAAGGAAAACACCATGATACAGACCCCAAATTACAAATGTCCAGCTTGCACCGTGCCAAAGGCCTGTACAGAAGAAAACAATGAGTCTGTTGAGCACTGCTCTCATTCTGCCCTTGCGGTTGCCGCCGAGAGGAATATAAAGATATTCCTTAAACCATGTTGAAAGCGAAATATGCCACTTTCTCCAGAAATCCTTAACGCTTACCGCACCGTAAGGATAATTGAAGTTTTCCTTAAAGTCAAAGCCAAACATTTTGCCAAGACCGATTGCCATATCGGAATAACCCGAAAAATCGTAATAGATTTGGAAAAGATATGCCAAAGCACCGAGCCAAGCCGTTACAACGGAAAGATAATCGTTACCTGCATTGAAAATAATGTCCGCTGTCTGTCCCATTGTGTTTGCAATGAGAACTTTCTTTGCAAGTCCGCAGATAAAACGGCGCATACCATCTGCAATCTTTTCGGCAGTCTGCTCTCTGTCAACAATCTGCTCACTGATGTCCCGATATTTAACAATAGGACCGGCAATAAGCTGCGGGAAAAATGTTATGTAAAGAAGTACATAGAGGTAATTTTTCTGTGCATCAACCGTTTTGCGGTAAACATCAATCACATAGGACAAAGCCTGAAATGTAAAGAATGAAATACCAATCGGCAAATCAATCTGCGGAACAGGAATTGCAAGTCCTGTAACCGAGTTGAGTGATTCTACAAAGAATCCCGAATATTTGAACACGGCAAGTATTCCGAGGTTGATAACAACAGCAAGGACAAGCACCAATTTTTTCTTTGCGTTTTCATTTGCTACAAGCCTTGCACAGATATAGTTCAAAAGTGAACTGAATATCATCAACAAAACATAAACAGGCTCGCCGTAAGCATAGAAAATTAAGCTTGCAACAATGAGAAGTCCGTTTCTGAACTTCAGCGACGGCACTAATGTGTAAAGCAAAAATACCGTCGGAAGAAAAATACATAAAAATACTAATGAGCTAAATACCATTTACTGTCTCCGATAACCAAATAACTATATTTTTACATGCATCCATGAATATCCGCTTGCAATGGCTGCCTTATAATTCGGGTCTTTTGTGGTGTTGTAGTTAAGTGCATAGTAATCTTTGGCGTGATGTCTGCTCCACTCAGGGTCATAAACCAAGCCGTCAACCTCTGCCCAGCCGTGACCGCCGCTGTTGCAGCAGTATACATTCTTATAACCGATGGCTTTTGCCATATAAGCAAATGCCGCACCGTAGCTGAAGCAGTTGCCTGCACCGTCAACAAACATATCGTTTGCGTAGATTATCGGCCAATCGCTTCCGTGATAATGAGGGATTCTCGGATTGAGTTCCTTGTAAGCATTCTTTGTATAGTTAAAGCAAGCCTTAAGCTTCTGCGATTTGCTCATACTTTTGTCGGTAACCTTTGCAACTACCTTCAAGGCTCTGAAAAGAGTTTTATCGGATTTTGTTTTAACCTTAGTTGCCTTGCCACTCATTACATTCCAGTCTTTACCGTTCTGAGTAATTCCGTTACTGTATAAAAAGTCAATTTTGCCGTTCTTGTCGGCATAGTACCAACCGTCCTTATCAGAACCTACTATACCGTTTTTCTGAAGGACACCGGATGTATTGTAGTAATATTTATTTCCGTTAATTGTCTGCATACCTGTGCGAAGAACACCCTTGACAAAGGTCAGTTTTTTGCCGTTCACTGTAACCGTACCGTTGGCAAGCTCTCCGTTGCGATAATACTTTGTTTTGTCAATATACGAGCTTATGAGATTGCCCTTTTCGTCAAGACAACGCAATGTGTAGGCTATAACTGTATTTTTTCCCGCTGTTGTGTCAACAAATGAATTGTCGGTTGTACTGACAATTCTGCTCCATGAAGAGCCGTACGATTTTCTGTAAAGTCTGTAACCGTCAGCACCCGAAACACTCTTCCAACTGATAAGATTTCCGTTTTCAGCCTTTGATACGCTTGAAATTGCAGGCGGAGCGAGGAAAAGATTTGTCTTTCCTGTTTTTGAAAATCCGCTTACAAACTTGTCTTTTTTATCAAGACATCTTACAGTGTAAGTATACTTTTTACCGTTGGTAAGCTTACCGTGTGTATAGCTTGTTGATGTAGTTGTGGTAAGTCGTTTCCAACTGTTGTTTTTAAGGTAATACACTCTGTACTTTGCCGCACCACTACACTTTGACCAAGTAATTTTTGAACCTGTGACAGTATTCTCAATCTTTGTGATTGTCGGTGCTTTTACATATGTAATACCTTTTCCGCTGTTGAAATAGCTAATGAAATTATCTTTCTTATCAAGTGCTCTGATTGTATATGTGTAGCTTGCACCTGATGTGGCAGTTGTGTCGGTAAATGAACCGTTCTTAGTACTGCCTATGCGTGTCCAACTTGTGTTCTTTGTTTTTCTGTAGACACGGTAGTTTGGAACATAGCTGTTTTTGCTCCACTTAATTTTTACACCGCCGTCAATATTTTCAATTGAACTGATAGCAGGAGGAGCAATAAAAACATTTGAATAGCCGTCCCGATTGAAGTCGCTTACAAAATTATTCTTTTTATCCAATGCTCTTACGGTATAAACATATGTTGTGTTATTTTTAAGAGAATTGTGTGTAAAGCTTGTAGTCGTTGTTTCTCCTACGCGACTCCAAGAGCTTCCGTTACGAACATATACTCTGTATTTAGTCGCTGAATCGTACTTACTCCAGCTTATCTTTGTACCTTTTGCAGTGTTTGAAAAGCTTGTAATTTCGGGATAATTTACGATTACAGGCTCTGTCGGTTCTACAGGCTGAGTCGGATAAATTGGATTTGTCGGCTCAATCGGATCTGTCGGATAAATTGATGTTGTAGGTTCAACAGGAATTGTTACGTCTGCCGTAACCGATGTTTCAGGAACGCTCTCGCTTGTATCAAGTGCATATGCACCTACAGGGAGTCCTGAAAAAGCCATTGTTACTGCAAGTACTGCAGCGGCTGATTTGAAAAACTTTCCTTTCATAAAATCCTCTCCATTTAAAAAATTAAAAAATAATCCCCGATTTACATTGCAAATCGAGGATTACAATTATTTATTTTGCCTCTCACAATGATGTAATAATTATACAAATTTATTCCATATATGTCAAGAATTTACAAAAATTCATTAGCTTTGACTAAATAAATTTTATATATTCACACCATTATTTCCATACGGCCTTACCGTTCTCAATTGTTACCTCACATTTCACATGAGGATTAAGAGTCCAGTAATGCTTTTTCATCATATACGGCTTGTAATCGGGAACTTTATAACCCGGAAGCTGTGCATCGGGATCGCAGATAAGCCACTCTCCCTTAACAAGCACCTCTACCCAACCGTGAGGACTGCCGAGTACATCACCGATTACAACTCTTGAGCGATAACCTGCGATTCTCGCCGTGCAGGCAAAAGCAGCGGCATATCTAAAGCAATTGCCTTTTTTATTCTTAAATAGGTCAATTGCAAGTGCAGGCAAATCAGAGGCTTTCTTCGGGTGGTCATAGGTACGGTGGTACGGGAAGTTCTTTGCCATATATAAGAATCCTGACTTCATCTTTTGATCAAGAGTATCACCCTTGCAATAAGTCATCATATATTCTGCGGCAAGACGCATTTCTTCGCTTTCACAACAAACACCGTTCTTGTCGGCATAGTACCAACCTTCTCTCTTTGAACCGACAATTGTATTTTTAACAACCATGCCCTTTGAGTTGTAGTAGTACCTCTTGCCGTTGATTTTCTGATAACCCGAACGAAACAATCCTTTGTCAAAATTATAAGTTTGACCGTTTACTGTAATTTTTCCGTCAGCAAGCGCACCGTTGTGATAGTACTTTGTATTTGAAATGTATGAACTGATAAGATTACCGTTCTTGTCAAGGCAACGCAATGTGTACGAATAGACATTACCCTTTTTAGCAGAAGTGTCTGTATATGATGTTCCTTCACATACATCGGCAAGTCTGCTCCATGATGTGTTTACGGTCTTTCTGTACAATCTGTAGCCTGCAGCTTTCGGTACACTCTTCCACTCAACAAGGTTTCCTTTTCCGGCTTTTGAAACCTTTGAAATTGCAGGTGGTGCGATAAATGTATTGCGTGTGCCGTTTTTATCGTAACCGCTTGCAAAATTGCCTTTGCTGTCAAGACATCTTACAGTGTAAGTGTATGTTGTACCGTTCACCAGCTTATCATGTGTATAACTTGTTGATGTTGTTGTGCCAAATGTTTTCCAACCTTTTTTGCTGTCAAGATAATACACCTTATATTTTGCAGCACCATTGCACTTTTCCCAACTGATTTTTGAACCTGTTGCAGTGTTTTCAACTTTGACAATTGAGGGAGTTTTTACAAAAGTGATGCTCTTGCCGTTATTGAAATAACTTGCAAAATTACCATCTTTATCAATACATCTGATTGTGTATGTGTATGCGACACCTGAGTGAACATTTGTATCCTTAAATGTATTGCTTTCAGTATTGCCGATACGAGTCCAACTTGTATTTTTAGTCTTTCTGTAAACACGGTAACTGTCAGCATCTTTAAGGGTATTCCACTTGATTTCAACACCGCCGTTAATATTAGCAAGTGACGAAATTTTAGGAGGATTCAGAAAAATATTGCTTGTGCCATTTTTGTCATAACCGCTTGCAAAATTGCCTTTACTGTCAAGACATCTTACGGTATAAGTGTATTTTGTTTCCGACTTGAGTTTATTATGAGTGAAGCTTGTTGCAGTAGTGTTGCCGAGAGCTTTCCAACTCCTGTTTTGAAGATAATAAACTCTGTATTTTGAAGCACCGCTGCACTTTCCCCAGCTGATTTTTGAACCTGTTGCAGTATTCTCAATTTTATAGATTGTCGGAGCTTTTACATATGTTACGGATTTTCCGCCATTGCAATAACTTACTAAGTTATTTTCAGCGTCAAGTGCTCTAAGGGTATATGTATAGCTAATACCCGATTCTGCTGTTGTGTCAGTAAAAGAACCGTTATCAGAATTTCCGATTCGTTTCCAACCCGTATTTTTTGTCTTTCTGTAAATACGATAGCTGTTTATTGCAGAATTCTTGCTCCATTTAACAGTAACACCACCAAAAACATTCTGAAGTGAACTGATTACAGGCGGTGCAAAAAATGTATTTGAATATCCGTCTTTGTTGTAGTCACTTACAAATTTATTGTTTTTGTCCATAGCTCTGACAGTGTATCGATGAGTAACGCCGTCTCTTAATGAGTTATGCGTAAAGTTAGTGGTTGTACTCTCGCCCACACGGCTCCATGACTTTCCGTTAAAAACATATACTCTGTACTTAACTGCACCGGAATAAGAATTCCAGCTAATTTTAGTGCCTGTGGAAGTATTTGAAAATCCGCTGATTTGCGGATAGTTAATTGTCGGCTCACAAGGAACAGTCGGAACTGTTTCATTAGGACCGGTAGGCTCTTCGGCAGGGATAGTATTGTCCGAAACAACTTCCAAGTTAACAGCGTCTGTAGCTTTGGCAGATTCATCGTTTCCGTCATAAGCAAAGCTTGTAACAACACTTGTTGTCGCCATTAACAAAGCCAATGTTCCCGAGGTAACAATAGATAAGAATTTCTTCATACACTACAACTCCTTACATTACAAACATTGAAAGCATCAATATCTCAATACATTTTACATTCATTATAGCACAGCACTTATAAGAAGTAAATATTTTATCGAATTTTTGTGCTTTGTGCATAATCATATAATATAATAATTTGTAATTATTGCCAATTTAAAATGAAATTATGTAGCAATACAAATTCTACACTTTGTATTTTTGGTTAAGATTGAACAATCTGAAATAAAATAAAACAAGCGACAGCTTAATTCCTGTCGCTTGTGATTATCATATATTCTATTTTTTCGGGTTACCCCAACTATTGAAATTGAGCCTAAAAAAACAGAGTAGTCAAAAGACTACTCTGTTGTGGCTCCCCCAACTGGGCTCGAACCAGTGACATCATGATTAACAGTCATGCGCTCTACCGACTGAGCTATGGAGGAATATAGAGCAAAACACCCGT
>ENA-OQLI01000023-OQLI01000023.1-human-gut-metagenome-genome-assembly--contig:-NODE-23-length-254968-cov-10.293799_pt1 | contig 254968 bp, 219 predicted proteins | sample MGYA00242805_ERZ504812 | MGnify/ENA primary metagenome ERZ504812 (study PRJEB26092, sample SAMD00036430) | human gut metagenome | host: Homo sapiens | study: EMG produced TPA metagenomics assembly...
TGCTGCGGGAGTTTGTAGAGAAAATCGTTGTGCATGAGTGCAGCTATGACGAGAACAAGACCCGCAGACAGGACATTGAGATTTATTATTCTTTTGTTGGCAAGGTGGACTTGCCCGAATAACCGCCCGACCTATCCGACACAATGCGCAAGTGCCGGATAGGAACGGCAAAATTTTTTACACTTCTATTACTTCTTTATCGCACATCAGTAAAAAGCCAGGGCATGAAACAGCTTATGGCGGGCGGCGGTGTTGCCCTCGTCGGTATGATTTTGGTGCCTCTGCTTTCCGGGCTATTCGCATAAGCCGCGGAGGTAGCCTATGCAGAGCATACTTGACGCGATTAACGAATGGATAAAAGGTATCTTAATCGGAGCCATTAACGGTAATCTGTCAACTATGTTCGGGGACGTAAACGAAAAAGTAGGTACTATCGCAAAAGAGGTAGGCAAGACCCCGCAAGGGTGGAACGAGGGCATTTTCTCCATGATACAAAGTCTGTCGGAAAATGTGATTGTCCCCATTGCGGGGCTTGTCATTACCTATGTCCTATGCTACGAGCTAATCAGCATGGTTATCGACAAGAACAATATGCACGACGTTGATACGTTCATGTTCTTTAAGTGGTTTTTCAAAGCGTTCGTTGCCGTTTTATTGGTAACGCACACCTTTGATATTACAATGGCAGTCTTTGACATGGCGCAGCATATTGTTTCCGGCGCGGCGGGGGTTATCGGAAGCGATACGGCAATCGACGTTTCCGAAGCCCTCGCTTCCATGCAGGAGGGGCTTAACGATATGGAAATCCCCGAACTACTGTTGCTCATGCTTGAAACAAGCCTTGTGAGCTTGTGCATGAAAATCATGTCCGTACTGATAACGGTTATCCTCTACGGCAGAATGATAGAGATTTACGCCTATTGCTCTGTTTCGCCTATTCCATTCGCGACCATGACAAACCGGGAATGGGGGCAGATAGGCACCAATTACCTAAAAGGGCTGTTCGCGCTTGGTTTTCAAGGTTTTCTGATTATGATATGCGTCGGCATTTACGCTGTCCTTGTAAACGACATGATAATCGCCGACAACCTGCACAGCGCGATATTTTCCCTTGCAGCCTATACGGTAATCCTCTGTTTTTCCCTGTTCAAATCCGGCGCACTTGCAAAACAGATTTTTTCCGCACACTAAGCGGGCATATCCGCAGAAAGGAGGTTTTCAATGGCGTATGTACCCGTCCCGAAAGACTTATCCAAAGTCAAGACAAAGGTTGCGTTCAACCTTACCAAACGGCAGATTGTTTGTCTTGGGGCGGCTCTCCTTGTGGGATTGCCGCTTTTCTTTCTGCTCAAAGACAGCGCGGGGACGACGGTTGCAGCGTTCGTGATGATACTTGTCATGTTACCCTGCTTCCTCTTTGCCATGTATGAAAAGCATGGACAGCCCCTTGAAGTCTTGGTAAAACACATCATTCAGACCAAATTTGTCCGTCCAAAGGAACGCCCTTATAAGACGGAAAACCTGTATGCCGTTTTACAGCGGCAGCGAAATTTAGAAAAGGAGGTATCAGCGATTGTCAAAGGCAACACACAGACAGGCGCAGGACGCGGCAAGAAAAAAAGAAAAACGCAAGCTGTCCCGCGCAGAAAAGAAACAGATTGAAGCCCTCATAAGAAATGCAAAGGGCGACGGTAAAGCGCACACCGCGCAGCAGTCTATCCCGTACCTTGCCATGTACCCGGACGGTATCTGCAAGGTAACGGAAAAGAAGTATTCAAAGAGTATCGCATTTGAAGATATAAACTATCAGCTTGCGGGCAGCGACGATAAGACCGCCATTTTTGAAAACTGGTGCGACTTCTTAAACTACTTTGACGCTTCCGTATCGGTGCAGCTCTCTTTCATCAATCAAGGGGTGCAGCGGGAACAGGCAGAACAGGCTATCCATATCCCAAAGCAGGACGACGCTTTCAACTCTATCCGAAACGAATATACGGATATGCTGAAAAATCAGCTTGCAAAGGGAAACAACGGGCTTGTGAAGCAGAAGTACATCACCTTTTCCATAGAAGCCGACAACTTGGCGGCGGCAAAATCCCGCCTTGCCCGTTTGGAAACCGATATTCTCAACAACTTTAAGGTGCTTGGGGTATCGGCGCACCCCCTAAACGGTGCAGAACGCTTAAAGGTGCTGCATGGGGTATTCCACCCGGCAGGCGAGCCGTTCTCCTTTGATTGGGCTTGGCTTGCCCCGTCCGGGCTTTCCACAAAGGACTTTATCGCCCCGTCCTCTTTCCGTTTTGGCGAGGGCAGATATTTCCGCATGGGACGTAAAATCGGCGCAGTATCGTTTCTTGAAATCCTTGCCCCGGAGCTGAACGACCGTATCTTAGCGGATATGCTGGACTTGGAAACGGGCGTTATCGTCAATCTGCATATCCGCAGTATCGACCAGAGCGAAGCAATCAAGACCATTAAGCGGAAAATCACAGACCTTGACAAAATGAAAATCGAGGAACAGAAAAAGGCGGTACGCAGCGGGTATGACATGGATATAATCCCGTCCGACCTTGCCACCTACGGCGGCGAAGCAAAGAACTTGTTGCAGGATTTACAGAGCCGCAATGAGCGAATGTTTCTGCTCACGTTCCTTGTGGTGAACATGGCAGACACCAAACGGAAACTGGAAAATGATATTTTCGCAGCGTCGGGCATTGCACAGAAATACAACTGCGCTTTGACCCGCCTTGACTATCAGCAGGAGGACGGGCTGATGAGCAGCGTCCCTCTTGGGGAAAACCGCATTGCCATTGAAAGGGGGCTGACGACAAGCAGCACCGCAATCTTTATTCCCTTTATCACGCAGGAACTTTTCCAAACGGGCGAAGCTCTGTATTATGGGCTGAACGCATTAAGTAACAATATGATACTCTGCGACCGCAAGCAGCTTAAAAATCCCAACGGGCTTATCTTGGGTACGCCGGGAAGCGGCAAGTCTTTTTCTGCAAAACGGGAAATCGTCAACGCTTTTCTCATTACCACAGATACGATTTACGTTTCAGACCCGGAGTGCGAATATGCCCCCGTTGTCAATCGTCTGCATGGACAGGTTATCAACCTTTCCCCAAACAGTACGCAGTACATTAACCCTATGGATATTAACCTCAATTACAGCGAGGACGACAATCCCCTTGCCTTAAAGAGTGATTTTCTCCTTTCCCTCTGCGAACTGGTTATCGGCGGCAAAGAGGGCTTGCAGCCTGTTGATAAGACCGTCATTGACCGGGCTGTAAGGAATGTGTACCGTCCGTTCCTTGCTGACCCCGACCCGGCAAAAATGCCTATCTTGGGCGACCTTTACGACGAGCTTTTGAAACAGCCGGAGCCGGAAGCCGCCCGCATTGCGGCGGCGTTGGAGCTGTATGTTTCGGGCAGTCTGAACGTCTTTAACCACCGTACCAATGTGGAACTGAATAACCGCCTTGTCTGCTTTGACATTAAACAGCTTGGGAAGCAGCTCAAAAAGTTAGGTATGCTCATTGTGCAAGACCAGGTATGGAACCGCGTTACCGTCAACCGAGCCGAGAAAAAGGCAACGCGCTACTACATGGACGAATTTCATTTGCTGCTAAAAGAGGAACAGACCGCCGCTTATTCCGTTGAGATTTGGAAGCGTTTCAGAAAATGGGGCGGCATACCGACAGCCATTACGCAGAACGTCAAGGACTTGCTTTCTTCCCATGAAGTCGAGAACATCTTTGAAAACAGCGATTTTGTCCTCATGCTCAATCAGGCGCAGGGCGACCGGGCTATCCTTGCAAAGCAGTTAGGCATTTCCCCGCAGCAGATGAAGTACGTTACCCACACCGAAGCGGGCGAGGGACTTCTATTCTACGGCAACGTCATTCTGCCTTTTGTAGACCACTTCCCGAAAGACACCGAGCTTTACAGGGTAATGACGACGAAGCCGGAGGAAGTGAGCGCGACATGAAAACCAACATCATCATCAACCGCGACGCGCTTTTTGCCTTAAAGGAGCTGCCCGACGAAAGCGTACATTGTGCGGTCACAAGCCCGCCCTACTATGCACTTAGGGACTATGGGCTTGACGCACAAATCGGACGCGAAGATACGCCGGAACAGTACATTGAACGGCTGACCGAGGTTTTCCATGAGTTAAAGCGCGTCTTGCGTTCCGACGGTACCTTTTGGCTGAATATTGCAGACACCTACTGCGGCACCGGGAGTAAAGGCGGCTGTACCGACCCGAAAAATCCCAAAGGCAGGAACGGGCAAAGCGTATCAATCGCAAGAAAGGCGGCGGGCTGCAAGCAAAAGGATTTAATCGGTATCCCCTGGCTTCTTGCCTTTGCTTTGCGCGCCGACGGGTGGTATTTACGCAGCGATATTATATGGCAGAAAGAAAATCCCATGCCCGAAAGCTGCAAAGACCGTCCGAGCCGCTGTTATGAACACATCTTTTTGCTTACGAAGTCAAAGCATTACTACTATGACGCTGCCGCCATTGCGGAGCCTATCGCCCCAACAACGGCGGCGCGGTACAAAAGGGCGCGCAGCACAAACAGCAAATATGCCGAAGAAGTACCCGGACAAGGAAAGATACAGGGACTAAACCGACCGAGGGACGGCGGCTATTATGACGACGCACTTATACCTACCATGCGGAACAAGCGGGACGTGTGGCTGATTAACACCGTTCCGTATAAGGGCGCACATTTCGCCGCCTTTCCCCCGAAGTTAGCTGAAACCTGTATCTTGGCGGGCTGTCCCAAAGGTGGGATTGTCATAGACCCGTTTTTCGGAAGCGGCACCACAGGGAAAGCCGCAAAAGACCTTGACCGCCGCTATATCGGCATTGAGCTGAATATTGAGTATTGCGCCCTTGCGAGGGCGCGGATTGGAGGTGCAGAAACATGAAAGACCCCTTAAAGCCCCGCGATAAAATCACGCAGAAAATGACCCGCGACGGGCTTATGGAAGTAAACGAAACCAAAGAAACCGCCGAGCTTGTAAGTAAACGCATACAGGACGCGGAGTTTGGGAAAACGCCCGAACAGCAAGCCGCACAGGACGCGGCGCAGCTTCAAGGTGTATCTTCCCATGCTTCCCCTTTGCCCCATATTGCAGAACACGCAGCAAAGCCGGACACAGGAACCGCCGAGCGCGTCATGGAGCATATCGATGCAGCCCATACCCGCAAGACAAGCAAAAAAGCGGTACGCAAGGCACAGCAGGAAGCCACCGCAAAAACATCATCTTCCCGTTTGCAGTTTACCGAGGAAGAATTATCCACCCCGGAACTGGAACGCTACATTGAAAAATCAAACAAAGCCGCCGACCGACTGGACGCGGCGAAAGCAGCCATTCCCAAAAAGAAGAAACTAACCACCGAGCGCACCTTTGACGAAGCCGCAGGCAAAGCAAAGGTGCGTTTGCATTTTGAGGAACAGGAAAAGCAGCCGAATATCAAGGGAAAGAAAAACCCCTTATCCCGCCCCGCGCAGGAAGCCGGGATTTTCGTCCATAACAAGATACATTCCGTTGAGAAAGACAATTCCGGCGTAGAGGGGGCGCACAAATCCGAGGAAGCAGCGGAAAAAGGCGCAAAGTACGGGGCAAGGAAGCTCAAACAGGGCTACCGCAGCCACAAGCTGAAACCCTACCGCAAGGCGGCGAAAGCAGAAAAAACGGCAGCAAAGGCAAATGTCAATTTTCAGTACCACAAGACATTGCACGATAACCCGCAGCTTACGAGCAACCCCGTTTCCCGCTTTTGGCAGAAACAGCAGATAAAACGGCAGTATGCAAAGGCGGCAAAAAACGGCGGCGCAAAGGGTATCAAAGGCGCAGTACAGAACACCCGTAAGGCGGCAGCCAAAGCCGCAGAAAAGACAAGGCAAGCAGCGGCGTTTGTCATGCGGCACCCGGTAGGCGTGCTTATCGCCATTGCCGCGCTGCTTCTCATTATCTTTGTGTTTGCGGGACTGTCCTCTTGTTCGGCTATGTTTTCCGGCAGCATGAACGGCGTTATCGGAACGTCCTACACGTCGGAGGACAGCGACCTTGTGGCGGTGGAAAACAACTACGCCGCTATGGAAAACGGGCTGCAAAGCGAGATTGACGCTATCGAAAGCACCCACCCCGGCTATGACGAATACCGCTATGACCTTGACACTATCGGGCATAACCCCCATGAATTAGCGTCCTATCTGACCGCCCTTTTACAGAGCTACACGCCGGAAAGCGCACAAGCAGAAATCGAGCGTATCTTTGCTATGCAGTACACTTTGACGCTGACCGAGGAAGTGGAGATACGCTATCGCACCGAAACAAGCACCGACCCGGAAACCGGGGAAACCACCACCGAGGAAGTCCCGTATGAGTATCACATCTTGAATGTAAAGCTGACAAATAAGCCCATTTCAGAGATTGCAAAAGAACTCTTAACGCCGGAACAGTTTGAAATGTTCAAGGTGTACTTGGAAACAAGCGGCAATAAGCCGCTGATTTTCGGCGGCGGTTCTCCCGATACAGGCGGTTCCGAGGATTTAAGCGGCGTACATTTTGTAAACGGCACCCGCCCCGGCAATCAAGAGGTTATCGACCTTGCAAAACGTCAAGTCGGCAACGTAGGCGGCTACCCTTATTGGAGCTGGTACGGCTTTAATTCCCGCGTGGAATGGTGCGCCTGTTTTGTATCTTGGTGTTACGGGCAAATGGGCTTATCCGAGCCGCGCTTTGCGGGCTGCCAGTCGCAGGGTGTCCCTTGGTTCCAAAGCCGCGGGCAATGGGGCGCGCGAGGTTATGAAAACCTTGCCCCCGGCGACGCTATCTTTTTTGACTGGGATTTAGACGGAAGCGCAGACCATGTGGGGCTTGTTATCGGCACCGACGGAAGCCGCGTTTACACCGTTGAGGGCAATTCCGGCGACGCTTGCAAAATCAAGAGCTATTCCCTTGATTATGAATGTATCAAGGGCTACGGCTTGATGAACTGGGACTAACAAATTGAAATGATGAAAGGAGTTTTTACTATGGCTATGAATAAAATTGAACGCATTGACCGGGAAATCCAAAAGACCCGCGAGAAAATCACAGAGCTTCAGAACAAGTTGAAAGAACTGAACGCGCAGAAAACCGAAGCGGAAAATCTTGAAATCGTACAGCTTGTACGTTCTATGCGAATGACCCCTCAGGAGCTTAACGCTATGCTGTCCGGCGGCGGTATTCCGGGCATGATTGCCGCAGACACCGCCGAAGCCGCAGACTATGAAGAACAGGAGGACGCAGAACATGAAGAATAAAATCACAAGAATACTGACCGCTTTTGCCGCCGCCCTTGTCCTCATGGGCGGCTTTACTGTCCCCGCCTTTGCACAGGGAACGGAACAGCCCCCGGAAAGCGACGCGACCAACGACAGCGGCGTTGTGGTGGAAGAAACCGAGGACGCGCCGCCCCTTACCCCAAAGGGAAACGCAACCCTTGTAGACGATTTCGGGGGCAACAAGCAGCTCATTACCGTAACCACCAAAGCCGGAAACTATTTCTATATCCTCATTGACCGGGCAGCCGAGGGAGAAAACACCGTCCATTTCTTAAATCAAGTGGACGACGCAGACCTTGACGCGCTTATCGAGGACAAACAGACCACAGAGGAGCCGCCCGCAGTCTGCACCTGTACGGAGAAATGCGAAGCCGGAGCCGTAAACGCCACTTGCCCGGTATGCGCGACTGACCGCAGCAAATGTACGGGAAAAGAAGCCGAGCCGGAGGAAACCGAACCGTCGCAGGAAGAAGAAAAGCAAAATAACATAGGCGGTATTCTCCTTATCGTGCTGATGATTGGCGGGCTTGGCGGCGCGGCGTTCTATTATTTCAAAGTCTTAAAGCCGAAAAAGGACGCGGCAAAGGGAACGGATAATCTTGACGAGTACGAGTTTGACGAATACGAGGACGAGGAAACCGAGCCGGAAGAAAGCGACGACGGGGACGGCGCAGAACAGGAAGATAAGACCGTATGACCTATTTTACAGACAGCCCCTATGAACGCATGATGATACAGAAGCCGGAGAACGGGAAGCGGGATAAATCCCCGCCTGCTTCCTTTCCCCGCCGCTGCGAGGGCTGCCCCTACAAGGGGCAAGCCCCCTGTATCGGGTATTGTATCAGAAAGATAAAGGATAACGAGCCGGAACGCTGAAAGGAGGAATTTTTTGATAACACAAACTTTAATCATTGCAGAAAAGCCGAGCGTGGCACAGACTATCGCCGCCGCCCTTGGTGTGAAGAATAAGAAAGACGGATATATCGAGGGGAACGGCTACCTTGTTTCGTGGTGCGTCGGACATTTGGTACAGCTTGCGGAGGCTGCCGCCTACGGCGACCAGTACAAAAAATGGAGCTATGACAGCTTACCGATTTTGCCGCAGGAATGGCAGTACACCGTTTCCGCAGACAAGGGAAAGCAATTCAAGACCCTAAAAGAGCTTATGCACCGCGCCGACGTTTCCGACGTGGTGAACGCTTGCGACGCAGGACGCGAGGGGGAACTCATTTTCCGCTTTGTCTATGAAGTTGCCGGGTGTAAGAAGCCCATGCGCCGCCTTTGGATTTCCTCAATGGAAGAAAGCGCAATCAAGGCGGGCTTTGCTTCCCTAAAAGACGGACGGGAGTATGAACACCTCTATTCCTCTGCACTCTGCCGCGCAAAGGCAGACTGGATAATCGGTATCAACGCCACCCGCCTGTTTTCCTGTCTGTACGGCAAGACCCTAAACGTGGGGCGCGTGCAGACACCGACATTAAAAATGTTGGTTGACCGGGACGCAGCCATTACCACGTTCAAGAAAGAAAAATACTACCATGTGCGCCTTATGCTCTCCGGCGCGGAAGCGGTAAGCGAACGATTTTCCAACCGTTCCGAAGCCGATACCTTGAAAACCGCTTGCGAAGCTGCACAGGCGGTTTGTGTTTCCATGACCCGCGAAAAGAAAACCGCCGCACCCCCGAAGCTCTTTGACCTTACCAGTTTACAGCGGGAAGCAAACCGCATTTTCGGTTATACGGCAAAACAGACCCTTGACCTTGCACAAGCCCTGTATGAAAAGAAGCTGCTTACTTATCCGAGAACGGACAGCGCATATCTGACCGACGACATGGGCGATACGGCGGCGGGAATTATCAAGCTGCTTTGCGAAAAGTTTTCCTTTATGGCAGACGCGGCGTTTTCGCCGGAAATTAGGAAGCTCTTGAACAGCAAAAAGGTATCAGACCACCATGCAATCATACCCACAATGGAGCTTGCAAAGACCGACCTTGCCGCACTTCCCGAAAGTGAAAGAAATATCCTTACTCTTGCCGGAGCGCGCCTTTGTACGGCAGCCGCCGAGCCGCACAGCTTTGAAGCGGTTACGGCGGTTTTTTCCTGCGCGGAGCAGACCTTTACCGCAAAGGGAAAGACGGTACTTGCCGCCGGGTGGAAAGACTTGGAACACCGTTTTATGGCGACGCTGAAACAGAAAGCAGACCCGGAGGACGGGGACAACGCCCCTGTATCAGACGTGCCGCCTTTTGCCGAGGGACAGACCTTTGACCGCCCAAAAGCAAGGGTAACGGAACACGACACCACGCCGCCGAAGCCACACAATGAAGCAAGCCTTTTGTCGGCTATGGAACGCGCCGGGAATGAGGAAACCGACCCGGACGCAGAACGCAAAGGGCTTGGCACTCCTGCCACCCGCGCCGCTGTCATTGAAAAGTTAGTCAAAGGCGGTTTTGTGGAGCGCAAGGGAAAACAACTGCTTCCTACCCGAAGCGGAAACGAGCTGATTTGTGTCCTGCCGGACGTTCTCACTTCCCCGCAGCTTACCGCCGATTGGGAAAACAATCTGACACAGATTGCAAAGGGCAACGCCGACCCGGACGCATTTATGGGCGGTATCGAAGCAATGGCGCGGGAACTGGTAAAAACGTATTCGTTCCTTTCCGACAAGGAAAAAGAGCGTTTCAAAGAGGAAAAGCCGGTTATCGGCAAATGCCCCCGCTGCGGCTCTCCCGTCTATGAGGGAAAGAAAAACTATTATTGTAGCAACCGGGAATGTGCCTTTGTCATGTGGAAAAACGACCGATTTTTTGAGGAACGCAAAGTAACCTTTTCCCCGAAAATCGCCGCCGCGCTCTTGCAGAACGGAACGGCGAGCGTGAAAAAACTTTACTCCCCGAAAACAGGCAAGACCTACGCCGGAAACGTGGTTTTGGCTGATACGGGCGCAAAATACGTCAACTACCGCGTGGAACTTCCGAAGAAATAAAGTTACGCAGCAAGCATAGGAAAGGGGTACCCTTTCCGTAAAATCCCCGTTTTCTCTCACCGAGAACGACGGGGATTTTTGCTTGTTGGGAAGTGTCCCAAACCCTCTATGAAAACGGAAAAATCTTTGGCAAAAGCGCGGGCGCGTTGTAGTAAGGCATGAAAGGAGGTTACACATGGCAAGTTTACGGGACAAAGTAAAAGAACTGCAAGAGGATTTGCGGGACGGTATCGCATGGGTGGCGTTTTGGAAAGAGGGACGCTCTTGGAACGCAGAAGATTTCCACCTTGAAATGGGCGACTACCTCTACCCGGAGGACAAAAGCCGCCTTATGGAAATCAGAGAAACCGACCCCGCCGCCGTTGTGGTAAACGGCTATTATTCCGGCTATCTTGGCGAGGGCATGAGCCTTGACGAGCTGACCGCCGGAGTGCGGCACCACTACGAAAACGGGTACAGCAACATCAAGGAATTTATCGAAGCACACGACGACAGCCTATCGCCGGAGGAAATCGAGAAAGGACGAAAAATCGCCCACGTCACAGGGCTTCCCTTTTCCGAAAAGCCCTACCGCAGCGAGGAAGATTTTGACCCCTATGTTTATGACGGGACTATGAGTATCGAAGATTACGAGCTTATGCAAAGCATGATAGAAAAAGAAAGGAGCGAACAAATGGCAGAACCGATTTTAAGCGGCTATCTTTCCAATCTTGGGAAGTACACCGAGGGCAGACCCGCGGGCGAATGGGTGACATTCCCCACGACTGCCGAACATCTGAAAGAAGTCTTTGACCGTATCGGTATTGACTTTAAGCACTATGAGGAATGGCATTTTACGGAATATCAATCCTCTGTTCCGGGCTTGACGGAACACCTAAGCGAGTATTCCCACCCCGACGAGCTGAACTATTTAGCAAAACTTTTGGAAATGCAGTTTGACGACGACCGGGAAAAATTCATTGCAGCCATAGAATACGGCGACCACACAGACAGCTTGCAGGACATTATCAACCTTGCACAGAACCTTGATTGCTACTGGATTTACCCCTCTGTCAAAAATGAAGAAGATTACGGGCATTACCTTGTTGATGAACTGGAAGAACCCGAACTGCCGGAGGAAGCAAAAAAGTATTTCATGTATGAGGAATACGGACGCGATACCTCTATCAACGACGACGGTATGTTTACCGAACGGGGCTACATCTACAACAACCGCAACACCTTTACAGAATGGTACGACGGGCGCGACGTGCCGGAGGAATACCGGGTAACGCCGCAGCCCCCGCAGCCGGAACAGGACGCGCCGGAGAAAGCAGACTTTGACGCGGTACCGACTGCCACACTTCCCGCAGAGCCGCGCCCGGTTATCCCGATTATCCCGGCTTCCAGTAATTCCGAGGAAAAGCTAAAAGAAGTGACCGACCGTTTGGAACAGGGCATTACAGAACTGTTTGAAAGTGAGCGTTACACCGATTATCTGCGCGTCATGTCAAAATTCCCACAGTACAGCTTGCGGAATACGGTGTTAATCGCCATGCAAGCCCCGGACGCTTCCCATGTCATGGGCTTTGAAGCATGGAAAGACCCTGCTATCGGACGCCATGTGAAAGCCAATGAAAAAGGCATACGCATTATTGCCCCGATAAAAGTTAAAAAACAGGTAGAGAAAATCGACCCCGACACAAAGCAGCCTGTCCTTGATAAGAACGGGAAACCTGTTACCGAGGAAACCGAAATCGTTATCCCGAAATTCAAAGTCGTATGCGTCTATGATGTGGCACAGACCGAGGGCAAGGAACTTCCTACCCTTGCCGACGAGCTGACGGGCGACGTGGAACAGTACAGGGATTTTTTCGCAGCCCTTGAAAAGACCTCTCCTTTCCCGATTGCCTTTGAAGCGTTGGGCGACGGTATCAAAGGACGCTGCAATTACGAAGAACAGCGCATTGCTATCAATGAGGGCATGAGCGAATTACAGAACATCAAAACGGCAATCCATGAAATCGCCCATGCGACGCTGCACGATACAGGCATAGACGACCCGGAACGACTTGACCGCCGCACCCGCGAGGTACAGGCGGAAAGCGTGGCTTATACCGTCTGCCAGCATTACGGGCTTGATACGTCGGACTATTCCTTTGGGTATGTCGCCGGTTGGAGCAGCGGGCGCGAGCTTGCGGAGCTGAAAGGCTCTCTTGAAACAATCCACAATGCCGCCGCAAAGCTCATTGAAACCATTGACGGGCATTTTGCAGAAATCCAAAAGGAACAGGAACACACCGCCGAGCAGGAAACGCCTGTCTTTGACAAGCTGCCCCCACAGCAAAAGCAGGAACTTTCTGACACCGTAAAGGACACCTTGCAAACCTTGATTGACATAGACAAAAAAGCACAAGGACAAGTAACGGAAAGCACCCTGGAAGCTATCGCCGCACAGGGCTATTCCTACAAGGACGGACAGCTTACAAAGCAATCCGAGCAGCCCGAAGCAGAGCCGCAGGAACAGCCGGAAAACCCAAAGGAAGAACAGGCGGCACAGGAAGAAACCGCAGAAACGCCGGAAGCTGCCCCAAAGGAAACACCACAGACCGCAGCCACCTATTACACTATCAATGAAGCCGCCGCCCGCAGAGCAAAGGAAATGAACAGCTATTCCGATTACAGGCAAGGCAGCGCAACGGCTGAATACAGGCAGTATGTTGATGAAGCCGTACAGCTTGCCGAGCGTCAAAAAGCGCGGGTAGACCCGATGTACCATCAGAAAATAGACAGCCTGCTTGATACTTACGCCCGGAAACTTGCGGCAAACATGAACAAGGGCTATGCGATTGACGCGCGCGTTCCCTCTATCCTCATTGCGGGCGGTTCCAACTTCCCCACAAGGAAGAAAGAGAAACAGAACGCCGCCCGCGATACCAACTACCGGGAATGGCAGGAAATACAAGGCTTGCTTGATAAAATCCGCAGTACGGGAATGGGCGGTATCAGCGCAGACGACCCGAACGCTGTTGAAAAACTGGAAAAGAAACTTGCAGGCTTGGAAAAGTCGCAGGAAACCATGAAAGCGGTAAACGCCTACTACCGCAAACACAAGACCCTTGACGGTTGCCCTGATATTTCGCCGGAAAAAGGACAGAAGCTAATCGCAAGTATGGCTTCCTATGACCGCGTACCCTATCCGTCGTGGGCGTTATCCAACAACAATGCGGAAATCCGGCGCGTGAAAGACCGTATCAAATCCCTTTCCCGTCAAAAAGAAATCGGCTATGTCGGTTGGGAGTTTGCGGGCGGCAAGGTGGAAGCCAATACACAGGATAACCGTCTGCAAATCTTCTTTGAGGAAAAGCCGGACGCGGAGGTACGGGAGGAATTAAAGGGCAACGGCTTCCGTTGGTCGCCCAAAGCAGGGGCATGGCAAAGGCAGTTAAATGACAACGCCTATTTTGCCGCAAACTATGTCAAAGCCATTGCACCCCTTACCGGGGAGAAACCGACGGATTTACAGCGGGCGCATATCAAAGAGCAGAAAGCGGCAGCACAGCAGACCGCCGCGCCGGAGCCGATTTACAAGGTACATACCAATCCGCGCAGCGAAAATATCAAAGACCGTTATTTTTTGCAAGCCTATCTTCCGCAGGAGGACGGGAAAGCAAAAATAGGCGACGTGCTGTATATCGGAACTTCACAGAAATGCCGCGAGCTTATGGCGCAGCTTGTCGCCGGGGAGCTGACACAAGAACAGGTAAAGGAACTTTATACCAAAGCACAGGAACAGCCGGAGGAAAAATGGCAGACAAAGGAATTGCCCGCCCCGGACGATACCATTAGCCGGAAAGAAATGCAGGACTACGGCTATTTATGGGACGGTATGCTTCCTCTGCGGCAGGAAGCCGCTGAAAAACTGTTCTCACAGGATATAGAGATTTTCCGTATCTATGGGGACGGCACCGAGGGAGCCGTAACCAACCATTCCGATTTGCAGGAACACGCAGCAAACGGCGGTATCTTTGGCGTGGAAAAAGACGCATGGGAAGCCTTTTATGAGTACAACGCCATGAAGCAGGAACTAAGGGAAAGCGAGCCGGAGAAAGAAGCCCTCTTGCTTTATGGGAAAGAGGACACGTTCGGGATTTACCAGTTAGCCCATGAGGAACGGACGCGGGACTTGCGTTTTGAGCCTTACGACCGTTTACAGGCGGCGGGACACACCATAGACCGGGCAAATTATGAGCTTGTCTATACCGCGCCCCTTACTGCGGGAACTTCCCTTGAAGATATTTTTACCCGTTTCAATATCGACCACCCGCAGGACTTTAAGGGACACAGCCTTTCCGTTTCTGATATTGTGGTGCTTCATCAAAACGGCGAGAACACCGCCCACTATGTAGACAGTATCGGCTACAAGGAAGTGCCGGAGTTTTTACAGGAACAGCAAAAGCAGCTTACCCCCGACGAACGGGAAACAGGCGAAACAATCCGAACACCGCGAGGGACTTTCTATGTAACCGACATGAGCCGCGAGCAAATGGAAGCCGCCGGATATGGTTTACATCATCAATCCGAGGACGGAAAATATCTGATTATGGGCAACGGTACAAGGGCGTTTGCCATTGCTGCCGAGCCGCCGGAAAAAGCAAATCCCTTAAAGACCATTGAGGACATTGTGGAGCAGAACGACAACAACTTTGACGGGCTTATCAACAACACCCCGCAGACACCTACTGTTGCGGAACTGGAACAGAAAGCAAAGGCGGGCGAGCCGATTTCCCTAATCGACTATGCAAACGCAATCAAGGCAGAAAAAGAACAGGGCGAAAAACCGCCCGAAAAGAAACCGTCTATCCGGGCGCAGCTCAAAGCCGAAAAGGAACGGGCAGCGCAGAAAAAGACAGCCAAAACAAAAAATCACGATTTGGAGGTATGAGCATGATGAGATTGACCGTTGAGGAAACAAACCTTTTGAGCATTTACAACGAGGGCGGCAAGGCACAGCTTACGGAGAACATGACCGCCGCCCTGCCTTACATGGACGCGGATATGAGGGAGCTTGCAGAGCGCACCCTTTCCAAAGTGGACGCTTTGACCGAAAAGGAATATGCCGAGCTTTCCCTGTATGCCGCTGATGAAGCATGAGCGCGGGCAAGCGGCTTACGCCGCCCCAAAGCCGGAAAGTCAATTCCCTTGTAAAACGGGAGTGCTGCAACTGCATAGGCGGTAACTGTATCTTGCTTGACGACGGGGAGGAATGTGTCTGCCCGCAGCTCATTTCCTATTCGCTGCTTTGCAATTGGTTCCGTATGGCGGTGCTTCCCGCCGACACGCTCTTATATGCGGAGCTGATGAACACCGAGGACAGGAAGCGTTGTACCGAGTGCGGCGCGTTCTTTGCGTCAAGCTCTAATAACGTCAAATACTGCCCGGAGTGCCGGAAACAAATTACCCGCAGACAGGCAGCCGAGCGCATGAGAAAACGGCGCGCCCTTGTTACGCGATAGGGGCGAAAAAAGCCTTGTTTTACGGGCTTCTGACAGCCGTTTTACCATAGGGCAAGGGCTTTATACCTTTTCCCGCAAAAACGGCGTTCTACTGCGTAACATTTCATAGCTGCACCCATAAGAAAACCGGGGCGCGGATAGTCTTTAATGACTGTCTGCGTCCCGGTTTTTTCTTTGCTATTTTTCCATGTTGATTTGAGGGGCTGCGCCCTTATCTGCGGTAAGTAAACGGTATATCGTAAGTGGGATATACCATGCAGCCACGACAAGCCGCCATATCAAAATGACCCCACCGATAATGCCGCCTAAAATGAAGTTGAGGGCAACGATACCCACCGTTCCGGCTATGTCATATCCATGCGGTACAAGCCATACGAACATACGGCGAATACCAAAGGGAATACCGCAACACAGCCATACATAGAAGTAATTGGTCTGCCCGTCCTCTGTAAAGACGTTCTTGAACATGAAGAATAAAAACAATGCGATAACGGCGGGCAAAACGGTTCTCTTAAAAAAGTCTTTCCAAATTTCCCCGCGTGTCATGGTATCACTCCTTTTCCATTGGGAATTGCGGGATAGCTTCTAACAGTTTCATTATGAGTGTTTGCCGTAAATCTTCGTCGATTTCCTCTTTTACGCTTCCGTCCGGCTGACGCTTTTTTACCATTGCAAGGCGGTTGATTTCGTCGCTGTAACAATCAAGCACCTTTTCCAACGCCCATTTTTCGCCCGCAACGGCGGCGCGTATCGTTTCATAGTCCGGCATTTCCTGTTCCATTCGCTGACACTTCCTTTAGCTTGATAAACTGGAATTTAACGCATACAGGCATTGACAAATTTCATAGGTACGTCCATGCGCTCTGCTACCTGTTCCGGTGTCATTCCACTATTTAAGAAACGCTTGCATACTATTTTCATGTTCTCGCCAACTTCAATAATATGTCTATCCGGGTCATAAAAACGAACAACACGCTGTCCCCATGAATGTTCTACAATAGGGTGGACATATTCAATATCACATTTTTTCAATTTTTCCACAAATTCATCAAAGTTATCTTCTTCAAAGTAAATTTCAAAGTTATTGCCACCAAAAGAAATATCGCTTTTTCCGATAAAGTCTTTATATGTTTCAACTGTCTGCAAAGCCAAACCGCCTGTTAAGGTTTTGTTTGCTCCAAAATCCATAATCACATGAAGTCCGAAAACCTTTTTATAAAACTCAACTGATTTGTCTATATCTGTTACTACCAGCATAGGATTTTTCAATTTCATTTCCATTACCTCCACAACTTCCAATTTGTCGTTCTTTGAAACTCTTTTGATAGGAACTATTATATCATATAAGCATGAACAAAGCTACTCACGTTCTTTTCCTTTTTCCCGTTCCGGCTCTCTTGGCTGTCGTAAAATACTGTCTATGTTCTGTTTGATAACGTCGTACTCTTTGACCTGTTTTTTCAGTCTTCCATAGTCGGCGTAAAGGGCTTCTTTCTGTTCCCGGAGCTTTTCATATTCCGATTGCAGCGCGGTGAGGTTCGGGAGCTTGCAAACACCCGCCGCCTTTAATGCCTTTGCCGCTGCTTCATGCAAGATGATTTCACGCTCATGGGCTGCCCGGTAACTGTCTTTATTCCTTGCCTTGCGGTATGTGTCATAGGCGAGCTTTGTCTTTTGGAATGTAGAAACATTCTTGATAAGCACCGCCATATCTGCAAGCCGTTTTTCTACGCTCTTTAATGCGTCTGCCGCCTGTTCGCTCTCTGTCTGTATCTCTGTGATTTTCGCGGTCAAGTCGGCGTACTGCTCAATCTTGTGTTCCGTAATAAAATTCATAGTCTTAGCCGCCTGTTTCAGATTGTGGATTTTCGCCCATTGTTCATAGCCCCGGCTCTGCGCTGCCTTGATACTGTTTTCAATATCAATGAGCAGGGACACGCCGCGTTCTGTCTTGGGCGTTTTGGCGGTGCGGGTGCGCTTGCCCTCTATCCGTTCTCTGATTGCTTCCTCTGTATAATCTGCGCCGAGGGTTTTCAAACGGGTAAACCGTTCCTGTCCCGGAACCAAACAAGACACATATTTTCCCCGTTTGATTGTAAAGCCCTCTGCCTGTAACCGCGCGAGCAATTCTTCCAAATCGGACACTTGGGGGATAAGAGTATCAACGGCAAGTTTCAATTTTGCTTTGGCGGTCTTTTCTTTCTGATATACCGCATAATTCTTTCCCTTGCCGTCTTTCTCCGGCACAAGGACAGACAAACCGTTTTCCCGGCACAGCCTGTCGCTGATGTTGCGTATTCCGTAATAGGTGCGCTTGTTGGAATTGTACTTGTGGTAATCTACAAAGTTTACCGCGCAAAAAATGATGTGGTTATGGATATGTCCTTTGTCTATGTGGGTGGTAAGAACGTATTCATATTGCCCCTTTGTTACCGCGTCGGCAAGCTGCTTTCCGATTTCATGGGCTTTCTCATAATCGACTTCCCCCGGCTCAAAGGACTGTATCAAATGGTGGGCGAGGTTATTTCCTCTGTCAAGGGCTTGCGACAAGGTAAATCCAAACTCAATGTCTGCTGTTTCATAGCTGCACCCGAACGAGGACACCAGCATTTTCCCGTCCGTCTTGTCCGGGTTTTGGATATAGTCAAGGGCTTTCTTCAACGTGCTTTTAATAGGCTTAATCTTTGTAACCGCCATATCTCCGCAAGCACCCCCTTGATTTCTTCTATATCCTCTTGGTAGACGCTGCCCGTCGCGTTGACGCGCTTTGCAATCTGATTGACATTGACCCCGATTTTCTGTATCTCCGCTGTCATGGCTTTTATGTCGGCGTGGTCTATCTGAATGATATACCCGTCGATTGCCATTTTCCGCAAGTAGGCTTCCATGTTCCGGGTGGGGACGAGCTGCATTTTCTGTTCAATCAACGCCCGTTCTTCCTCTGTTACTCTGAATTTGATTTGTACCGTCCGTTTCCTGCCGTTCATCGGCTCACACTCCTTTCCATTCCGAGGGTTTGGGACACTTCCCAACAAGCAATTTTCAACTGACGCGCCGCAGCGCGGGAGGGCGAAAATACGGAAAGGGTACCCCTTTCCTATGCTTGCTAAGAAACTTTCCCTCTTTATCCCTACTACATGGAAAATCTGATTTTGCCAAAGCAGGACAAAAGAAAAACGCCGCAAACTGCGACGTTTCAAACTGTTTTTTCTATGAAGAAACGAAGGAACTTTTATTCCCCCGTTGTTTCGTTGTTGGCTTCCTCAATCCCTTTTGCGGTAGCTGACAGGATTTTCAAATCCTTTTCGCTCATGCCGTCAAGCATGGTATCGAGCTGACGGCGGCGGGTGGACTTCTCCTGTTCCCGTTCCGGGAAAAAGAACTGGTCTACCGATACGTCAAGCAGGGTTACAAGCTCATACAAAATCTGCAAACTTGGGTGCTGCCCGCTGTTCTCAATGGACGCGATATATCGCGGCGCAATGTTCAGCTTATCCGCTAACTGGTTGCGGGAAATCCCCTTTGCCTTTCTTGCTGCTTTGATAGCCTGTCCGAAAGCCTTAAAATCAAACTTTTCTTTGCTCTGTTTCATAATCATTTCACCCAACTACATTGTATATTTCATCTCTCTTTCAAGATATGATTACACACATCATAGTATGGATAGAAATAGAGCATATTAGCCTTTACGTTTGTAACTTTTCTTTGAAGTGTATTGCAAGTTTCCTAAAATTATGGTATATTTATAGTATACTAAATAGAATTGGAGTATATAAAATGGGAAGAGAAAATAAGAAAGAAGCAGTTGCGGCATTGCACAGGGAACAAATTATGAAAGCTGCTGAAAAGCTCTTTTCAGAAAAAGGGTATGAACAGACAACAATAGAAGATATTTCAAAAGCGTCTGAATACAGTAGACGTACTATTTATGCTTATTATGAAAGCAAAGAAGATATTTTGCACCACATTGTTGAAAAAGGATTGATTGAATTAAAAAATGACATTGAAAACGCAATCAACCTCAATGAAGATTTTATTACCGTATATAAAGCAATCTGTGCAGCAATGAGCAAATATCAAAGTGAATATCATCATTCAGCCGACAATGTAAATAGTACCAATGCAGCTAATTTTGATTTTAAAAACCTTTCTGATACGGTCAAGCATATTTTGTTGTTAGGAACGGAAATCAACACTATTCTTGCTGCATTTATTGAAAATGGAAAAAAAAAAGGTATTGTACGGCAAGATATAATTCCTATGCTGACCGTTTATATTTTGTGGTCAAGCATTGCGTCATTTCTTACCCTTGCACAAACAAAAGGGCAATTCATATCAAAACAGTTTTCTATCTCTGAAAATGAGTTTTTAGATTATGGTTTCAAGCAACTAATCAACTCTATTTTGGAGGTGCGTATTTGATGAAAAAAAGCAGTTGGTTAATATGCCCCGTATGTGGAGGTAAAACCCGTAATCAAATTCGGGAAGATACGGTTTTGATAAACTACCCTCTTTTCTGTCCAAAGTGCAAAAAAGTAACACTAATCAATGTAAAACAATTAAATATGAGCTTGATAAAAGAGCCAGACGCTAAGACGCAGAGCCGATAAATCTACTTGGTTATTGGCTCTGCCTGTTTTTTAGGAAAGCGGGGAAATATGATGAATAATTACAACTTAGACTTTTCACTTGTTGCAATCGGAGGTTCCCTTACGGAACGGCAGACGACAGATAAAATACTTGCCTGTAATGAAGAACTAAGGAAACATGGTTTAGTCTTGACCGAGCAGCAGGCATTGGAATTAACACAAACACGCACAAACGCATTAAAAGAAAGCAAGCGCATTGAATTAAACGGGAGCATTGTTGACAAACTGATTTTAGCCTTTTGTAATTCACCTTATATTAACAAAGATACCTATGAAGATACATTCCATGAATTGATTAACTTATTCTATGACTTAAAAAACAACACATGGGACACCATTTCAGATGATGATGTTATTGAGTTTATGAAAAACGCCTTTAACAATCGTTGTCATGGTTCGTTAGAATTACTTTCCGGCGAAGCACTCCGTTTGTCTGAGCATATTCATTGCGGCAAAACAATAAAGACATTCAAGGAGGATTGAAATGGAAACACTTGATATATTCCACCAAATTAAATCAGAAATGCTAAATCAAAAATACTACTTTCAATCTCTCATTGAACAAGCCTGCTATTGCGGTCTGCTGTCGGATAAAGAGTTATCCGCGGTTCAAACGGACTTGCTCTTGATACTTGCCGAGCAGACAGATAAGTGGTGCCGAGGTGAAAGCAGTTCTATTCCCACAGAGAAAGCACAGGATATAATGTCCTCTATCCTGTTTGTTATTGGAATACAATTAAAGTTATATCAAAACCCAGAACAGGCAATAGATATACTGAAATCAGAACCGTTGAAATTGATTTTTGAGAATGGTCTAAAACTTGTACGCCGGAAAATGTCTGTTTCCCGCCATTTGCAAAAAAGCATTTTAGATAATCTTCTTGATACGCCAAATGTTTATTATCGCGCTACCATAGCTGATGGTATCAATGGTTTTTTCAAATTGTACCGTCCACAGTTTGCTGCCCACGAGATACACATAACGGCTGACTATCCTGTTTTTATAGGGAGGTCAGAATTACAGGGAATAGAGTTTATAGAAAAATACTTACGCTGTATTCAAGCAGAAAACGCATTTTGTGTGTGCTTTGCGCCTCAAGATATACACCATTTACTATGTGGACTTACACAAGATTACCGTAGCGTACCGCTAAATATTTTTGAACCAGTATTACTATCCGCGCTTGGACTTATAATACAAGAGCGAAACCCAAAACAGCTTAACTTGACCGAAAATGATATTTCCTTTTTGTATCGGCTATTTTCCGGTCAATCGGAAGAAGAAATGCAAAGTTACCTAAAAAAAGCTCTTTTCTGCCTAAATGAAAAAATGAACTTACCATGTATTTCCATACAGTATGCGTCTTTGTGCATACCAAAACTTACCACTATAATTCTAAATGCAGTAAAAATGGAAACACTTGATAAGGTGTTTTTGATACCCGCATACCCGGAACAAGAACCTCAAATTATCCTATCCTATGGCGATAGAATGAATGATAACGAATATCAGAAATTAGTTGAAAGAATTTTGCAGGCAAACAGTAGTGAAGAAAAAATTACACTTATTTTGAACGAGGTACATTCTTTTGCCGATTTACTGGATATATTGTCTGATACGGAACTTTATGCAAATGAATTTGACCTTTTAATCAACACATTGCCATTGCCAATATTTGCAATGTTACTATCACAATATCCAAATGATGATTTTCTGGATAGAGAAAGTGAACAACTTTTATTTGCTGCATTACAAAGAAGAAAGCAGCGGATTTCTACGGAAGAAATGCAACAAATTGAACATTTTATAACTACATTTCAACGGGAAGAAATGTAAAAATATATTATCAAAGAGCCAGACGCTAAGACGCAGAGCCGATAACACGCAATTTACAAATGCGGTTGTCGGCTCTTTCTTTTTGGAACTGTTCTTATGCTGCATGGTTCTATAATAAGACCGTTGCTTGTTATTAGCAAATCGTTCTTATCGGTAATGGCGGCGGTTTTGAAATAACAATCAAAGCCGCCGTTTTCTTTTTGAAAATCAGAATACGGAGGGTGTGTTAAAGTCGCCCTTTTTTAAGGATATGGCGGTATCAAGGAGGTATCGTTGTGTCCTTTTTTACTGTTCGCCCGCCTAATTTCTTAAAAAAAGCCTAATCCCTGCAATGGGGTATTCCGGGCATGAAGATGAACAATTACATCACCTAAATACTTCTTATGTTTCCCTTGCGCCTGTCTGCGCCTTGCAGACGGGCGCATTTTGTATTTTACAGAACTTTTTTCAAAGAAATTTTTGCTTCCGTCCGGCGTTTGAAAAAGTCGTCTGTATTATCACGCGAAAAGGGGAGGTACTACCACCTTTCGGCAGAAAGGAGGTGAGAACATGGAACCTAATCGCAGAGAATTTCAAAAGCAATGTGCCTTTCAAAGTTTCTGTAAACGGGTGCTTCACAACGAAGCGTGCAACGCCCATGATGAAATCCGGCGACGCAGGAAACGGGAAGTATCTTTTTGTGACCTTGCCTTGCATGAGGAACGGCAGCTTTACACCGTTGACAAGTATTTTCAAGACGAAGAAGCTGAACCGCGCTATCAAATGGCAGGAAAAGAGATAACCCCGAAACTGCTGCTTGAAGCAATCCGCACTTTGCCGGAGGAAAAAAGAACCGCTATCCTGCTGTACTATTTCGAGGGCATGACTGACGTGGAAATCGGAAAAATGTTCAATACGTCGCGCAGCACGATACAATACAGACGGACAAGCTCTTTTGAACTGTTAAAGAAATATTTGGAGGGACACGCTGATGAATGGGAAGAATGGTAAACAATCCGACTACCCGGAAATCGCCCTTGTTCCCTATCCCGTCATTGTGGCGGCGAGCAAAGGCGACCCGGACGCTATGAAAATGGTCTTGCAGCATTTCAGCGGCTACATAGCGAGCCTATCCATGCGGAAGCTCTACGACGAGCGCGGCAACGTCTACTATGGCGTTGACGAGGACATACGGGAACGGCTGCAAGCAAGACTAATGAGGGCTATCCTCACATTTCGGGCTGATGAATAGTTGAACATGACCGTAAAACGTCTTGTAGCCCCTTTTCCGTTTTACGGCAAGCAGAACAGCCCCCTTGCTCTTTGAAAAAGAAAGCGGCGCAAGATAACGGCGACGCAGTATAGGGCAAATCGGATACGTTCCTTTTGCGCCGAGCCATACGGCGGGTGCGCCATGACTTCCCTTTCGGGAACGAGCGAACAACACCACACCGCAAAGCAGGTTAGCAGCTTGCGGGCGACGACACACAAGAGGGATAATGATACTCCCTTACAGCCACAGTCCGAGCGTTAGAAGCGTCGCATGCAAGTGGTAGGGCTTCGGCAGACCGTCGGAGGGGTGCAAGTCCCGTGGAGCTATGCTAATAGCCGTCCGATTAAAGCCCCTTTTATTCAAAAACAGACCTTTGAGCCATTTTGAAAGGGGGTATTCCTATGGCTAAAAAGGAAACTACAAACCATGCCGCCCCTGTTTTGCCTATGCTGAAAACAGTAGAGCAAATGAGCAAGGTTAGCGGTATTGGAGAAAATAAATTACGCGAGCTTATGGATAACGGCGAACTGGAATACGTTCAAAACGGAAACCGCCGCTTGATTGCCGATACCGCTATATGGGATTGGTACGAGCGAGCAAAAACCGCCGTAAAGCCCCCGGCAGAGCAAGGGGGTTAAGTTATGGCAATCTCAACAAGACAGGTAAAAAACAAACGTGACAGCAACGGCGTACTGACCGGGCGACCCGGCACAGTCTACGACGTAAACATAAAGTACACCGCCCCGGACGGAAAAAAGAAGTCGTATGCAAAAAAGGGCTTTGCCACCAAAAAGGAAGCAGCACAGCATGAAGCGGAAATGAAAACGAAGCTCCAAAATCCGGGGCAAGTTGCTTCTATCACTTCACAGAGAAAACAGACTGTCGCTGCCTATCTCAATGACTGGGTGGAAAGCTATGCAAGAGTGAACTTGCGCCCCTCTACTTATAATGGATATAAGCAAACTATAAAACACTATATCAATCCGTATATCGGCGGTGTTGCACTCAATCAGCTTACCCCTGCTATGGTAGACAAGATGTTTCAGCAGATTATCGACAAGGGCTTGAAACCGTCCACCGCAGCCGGGGCAAAACGTGTTTTGAGTGTGGCGTTGAGCCATGCCCGCAAATACCGCTATATCGAAACCAACGCGGCAAAAGATACCCTTACGAAGTTTGGGAAAGGCGACAAGACCCCCGACCCTTACACGCCGGAACAGGTGAAAGCCTTAATGCAGCGCGTCGAGGGTACGGTTTGGGAAATGCCTGTTATTTTGGGCGGGCTTTACGGTATGCGCCGTTCTGAAATCTTGGGCTTGCGTTGGCGCAACGTGGATTTGGAGAACAACACCTTTGACGTTACCGAGCAGCTACCTTTCAAGGTACCGCCGAAAACAAAAGTCATTGAAGAAATGGCACCGCCGAAATCCAACGGCAGAAAGCTACCCATTACCGAGCTTGCCCGCCCGTTCTTCCTCAAACAGCTTGCCCTGCAGGAAGCACAGAAAGAACAGGCAGCAAAAGACGGAAAGCCTTACTATGACAATGACCTTGTTGTAGCAAAGCCGGACGGCGCACCTATCGCCGCGTCGTGGGTGTCCTCTCAATTTGGAAAGCTGCTTGAAGATTTGGATATGCCGCACATTCGTTTTCACGATTTACGACATACGGCAGCGACCAATATGCACCAACTGACAGGCGACTTTTATACGGTTGGCGAAGTCTTGGGACATACGCTTGCAGGTATCGGTGCGTCGCTTGGGCTTTCCATGAACTTTGAAGCTGTTACCGCCCGTTATGTAGACGTGCGGCTTGAACGAAAGAAAGAAGTTTTGGACGCTTACCATAGCGCGGTGGAAAAAGCAGCCCCGGAGAAACCAAAGGAAGCCGAGCCGAAAAAAGGAAAACGGGCAGCAAAGAAAAAACGCAGCGAAATAGACCTTTAACCGCTGTATCTCTTTACTGCTCTTTACAACCTTTTATATGCCCTCGTGGAATTTGGGCACCATTTGGGCACCATTTACGGAAAAAGCACCATGAAAACAGAGGGTAAAAGAAACGCCGACAACTCACAAAAACGTAGTGTTCATGCGGTTTTCGGCGTTTTCCTATCCCTTGACGGGCTTCTATTCATCTTGTGCGAGAGAGAAAAATTCTACTATTTTTTATTAATGAAAAAGAATTATGCTGGAAAATGGCAGAAACATCCAGGCGAATTTCTTCGAAAATAAAAATAATTTAAGGAAAATCTATTGAATTACAATTAGGATTCTTTTATACTTATTAGGTATAATTAGTCGAATTATGTCTTGTGTTTTTAGAGCGATTCCTGAAAGGACTGGGGTGAAAAGAACATGCCGCAGAGCAATGGCGGGGAAAAGACCTTCCCGCTGTCGATCAGTCAAAAAAACATTTGGAATGTGGAGCAGGTGCATAAAGGCACCTCCATTAATAATATCTGTTCTACCATTTATATCAAGGGCCGGATCGATATGGCCGCTATTCAGAAAACCTTGAACCTGGTGATCGAAGCCGACCAGTCATTGCGGACTCAAATCGATTTGGTGGATGGTACGCCGGTACAGTTCCATGCGCCCTATGCTCCGGAGCAGTTCCCGATTTTTGATTTTTCCCTTACAAACCAAGAGGGAATCACCCATTGGGAAAATGCGGTGACCCGGGAGGTTATGCCGCTTTACCGTCATCCCCTTTATTACTTCGCTGTTTTTAAATCAGGGGAATCCGACGGCGGAATTTTGATGAAAACCCATCATATCATCACGGACGGCTGGTCTCAGGCGCTGTTGGGAAATCGGATCAGCGAAACCTACCTGGCGCTCCTGCAAGGAAAGGAACCCGAGCTGGAGCCGCTGGACAGCTACCTGGTTCATGTAAACAAGGAGCAGGAATACCTTGCCTCCAGGGCTTGTCAAAAAGACAGGGCCTATTGGGAGGAGAAGATGGCCCAGTTTCAGGAGCCTTGCGCCCTGAAGGAATGTAAAAGCGCCATTGTCAGCCCGGTGGGGCAGCGGAAAACCTATCAGCTTTCCGAGGTGCTCAACCATGCGATCGGGAATTTCTGTACTGCCAACCGGGTGGCACCTTTCGCTGTGTTTTATATGGCGCTGGCAATTTATTTGAGAAGAATCAGCGGTTTAGAGCAGCTCGGCATAGGCGTGCCGATTTTCAACCGGATTAATTTTAAGGAAAAGAAGATTACCGGTATGTTTGTCAGCACGTTGCCGTTTTTAAACCACCTGGACGAGAATTGGAGCTTGGAGGAATTCACCGAGCACCTGAACGACGAGTGGTTTGATTTGCTGCGCCATCAGAAATATCCCTTTGGGGATATTATGTCCTTGGCGAAGAAAAAGCATCCGGATTTGGATCACTTGTTTCATTTGGTGCTGTCCTATCAGAACAGCCGGCTGTTTCAAACAAAGGACGCGTCCGCGTTTTTCACTGGACGGTGGCATTACAGCGGCTACCAGTCGGAGCACTTGGTGATTCACTTAAGCAGCTGGGAGTCTGAGCACAAGTACTCGGTGGATTACGATTATCTTACTCAGATCTTTTCCGCCGAGGAGATCGACTGCTTCCACCACTATTTAATTAAAATTTTAAAAGAGGCTTTGGATCATCCGAAAAAGCCTATCTGGCAGCTGTCTGTCCTGAGCGGCGGGGAAGAGGAAAAAGTGCTGTTCAGCTTCAATCAAACCGCTCAGCCTCTTATGGATCAAACGATCTCGAAAAAGCTTTCCGCCTGCGTTAAGGAGCATCCGGACCGGGTGGCCCTGATTTTTCACGGCCGGCGCATGAGCTACCGGGAGTTATATGAAAACGCCAGGCGGTATGCTTATTCCATCGAATGCGCCTGCCCCGGAGGCGGAAAAATTGTCGCGGTTTCTCTGGAAAAGGGTTTTTCTTTAGTGCAGGCTATGCTGGGCGCCGCCCTTTCCGGAAACGCTTGGGTGATTATCCCAGCCTCTCTGCCCAAGGATCGAAAAAAAGATATTTTGCTGGACAGCTCCGCGGCTCTTTTGATTTCGGAGAAATCCCTGGAGCCGTCGGTGCCGCTGCTGACGCCTGGCGGAATTGCCGGTGAATGTCCGGAGGACTATCAGATCAGGAAAGCCGAGGGAAATGACCTGGCTTATTTGGTTTACACCTCAGGCAGCACCGGCAAGCCGAAGGGTGTGGAAATTGAACAGAGAAGCCTGCTGAATTTTGCCATGGGCATGGCGCCTCTTTATGGCTACGGAGGGGTTCTTTCTCTGTGCAGCGTGGGCTTCGACGTGTTCGTTCTGGAAAGCGTGGTTTCCCTATTGAACGGCCGCACCGTGATTCTCGCCAGCCAGGAGGAACAGGAAAGCCCCTCCGCCTTAGCTTCTCTAATCCGCAGCTATGCGGTGGGCGTGATTGCCATCACGCCGTCTAGGCTGAAGGCGTATATGAACCATCCGGAGTTCCTGCGGGCGTTAAAGCAGATTGAAAGCTTTATCTGCGGCGGGGAGCATTTGTCCGGCGAATTGATCCAGCTTTTAAAGCTTCATTCACGGGGCAGAATCTACAATCAGTATGGACCGTCAGAGGCGACCATTGGCGTCAGCTACCAGCTGATGAACGATTCCCCGGTGATTACCATCGGCGCCCCGATGCCTAACTGCCGTCTTTATATATTGGATTCCCATTTGCAGCCCTTGCCCATCGGGGTTTACGGCGACCTGTACGTAGGGGGACTGTGTGTTGGCCGTGGATACCACAATGCTCCGGAGCTTACGGAGCAAAGCTTTTTGGAAAGCCCCTTTGAGCCGGGAGAACGGATTTACAGAACCGGCGACGTGGCCTGCTGGAACCAGCAGGGCCGGCTGCTGCTGGGCGGCCGAAAGGACAGCCAGATCAAGCTTCGGGGCTTGAGAATCGAGCCGCAGGAGATTGCCATGTGCCTGATGGCCCATCCGCAGGTGGAAACAGCGGCGGTTCGGGTGATTGGAGAGGGGGAGCGCCGTTATCTGGCGGCTTATTACACCTCCAAGACCAATGTGCCGGAGGTGGATTTGATTTCCTTCGCGGTGACCTGCCTGCCGGATTACATGATCCCGGCCTATTTGACCAGGATCGACGAGATGCCGCTGAGTCCCAGCGGAAAAATTGATTACAGCCGTCTGCCCGACCCGGTGGTTTCAGCCGGCGGAGAGCGGGCGAAAACCGATACCCAGCGGCGTTTGCTGGAAATTTTCCAGCGGGTTTTGAATAACCGGGAAATCGATGTGCAAAGCGACTATTTCCTGGCCGGCGGGGATTCCCTGAACGCTATGGAAACCCTGTGTCAGATTGAGCAGGAGTTTGGCGTCACGCTGAAAATAGTGGATTTATACGCTTTCCGCAATGTGGTTCGGTTGGAGCAGCGTCTGAAGCGTGAGGGAGAATCTGCGGAGTTTTCCGGCGCCAAGGCCTTTGTCATTCCCAAAGCCCCGAGGCTGTCTCTGTATCCGCTGACCCCCTCCCAGCAGAGCCTGTATTTTCAGTCCCAGATGGATCCTACCAGTCTGGCCTACAATATGCCCGGTGTGTTCCGGTTTGGAAAACAGCCTGATATCAGCCGGCTGACTTCCGCTCTGAAAAAGCTGGTGCGGGAGGAAGCCTTGTTCCGCACCGCCTTTGTCATGGAGAATGGAAAAATCGGCCAAAAGGTCCTGAAGGATGTGCTGTTCGATGTGGAGCGGCTTCAGGCCGGCACCTTTGAAGAAGCCAAGAGAGCTTTCCTGCGGCCCTTTAATCTGGCTGCGGCCCCCTTGTTCCGGGCCGCCCTGTGGCGGGAGGAAAGCGGCGAGCAGCTTCTGTTTATCGATATGCACCATCTGGTCAGCGACGGTATCAGCACACCGCTCCTGATGAAGCGGCTGGATGCCCTTTACCGTGGACAGGAGCCTGAGCTTCCGGAGATTTCCTTCCAGGATTATGCCTATTGGCTGCAAAACCGGGATTCAAAAACGGTGGCCGGTGAGGAGAGCTACTGGAAAGAGAGGATGGAAGGTGCCGGAGAGCTTCTGGATCTCCCGGTGGATAAGCAGCGGCCGAAAACCTTCGATTACCAGGGTGAAAATGTCGTTTTCTCCCTGGAGGAGAAAACGGCGGCCCTGTGCGCCGAATTTTGCAAAAAGGAAGATTACTCTCCCTATATGCTGTTCGCGGCGGCTTTTGCCGTCCTGCTTTCTAAATATACGGGAAGTTCGGATATTATTATCGGCACTCCGGTTTCCGGCCGGCGGGAGCAGGAGCTTTGGAATGTTTTGGGGCCGTTTTTGAATACGCTGCCCTTGCGTCTGGCGCCTCAAAAGGAGCTGACCGTTCGGGAGTTTTTACAGCAGGTGAAGAATACGGTTTTGGCGATGCTGGATAATCAGGATGTATCGCTGGAGGACATTCTGTCCTTAGCGCATGTGAAGCGTTCCGCGGGCCAGGCCGCTCTATATAACGTGATGTTTTCCTATCGGCCTATGGAAGAGGAGGCCTTCTTCCTGGATGGCGAACCTGTTTCCTGCGCGCCTCTGGAGACGGGAACGGCGAAAATGGATTTGAATCTGGAAGCCTATAAAACGAAAAACGGCTATTCTTTCCGTTTGGAATACGCAACGTCTCTCTATTACCGGGATAGCATGGAACTGCTGAGTCGGTGCTTCTGCGCTGTGGTGGAGGAGCTGATAAAAGGACAGGAAAAGACGCTTTACGAGCTTCCGGCGGTATCTTTCCGTGACCGGCTGGAGCTGCTGGAGCGTCCCAACCGGATGCACACTCCTTATCTGAAGCTTTGTGTGGATCAGGCGGTGGATCAAATGGCGGAGCTGATCCCAGAGGCTCCGGCTATCCGCTCCCACGGCGTGGTGACAACTTACGGGGAGTTGAAAAAGAGGTCCGACGCCTTGGCCGGCCAGCTTCAGCGGTCCGGCGCCCGAAAGGGCGACTTTATCGGCTTATCCGGCCGCCGGGATAGCGACCTGGTAGCCGGTATGCTGGGAATTTTGAAAGCGGGCTGCGCGTATGTGCCGGTGCTGTCCTCGTTCCCAGAGGCCCGGCTGCGCTATATGCTGGAAATTTCAGGGGCAAAGCTTCTGCTGTGCGATCCCTGTACCTATCCTGAGCTCCCAGACGAGCTTCCCTGCCCCAAGCTGGTGATGACCAGGGAAGAAACCCCGTTCATGCCGGTAGAAGGAAGAAGCGTGGAGGATGACATCCATATTCTGTTTACTTCTGGAACTACAGGGCAGCCCAAAGGCGCGGTTTTGCCTCACCGGGCCATTATGAATCTGCTTACCAATGTGGAGCGGATGTTTGAAACTGCCCAGGGAGATATTTTATGTGCTTCCGGAGTGATTTTCGATACCTTTATCACAGAAACCCTGCTGGCTTTTTGTATGGGAAAGTGCGCCGTTATGGCGGATGAGGAAGAAATGATGCTTCCCTGGAGGATCGCCGAGCTGATTGAAAACAACGGCGTTGAAATTATACAGCTGACTCCCTCCAGACTCCAGATGTGCCTGGGGACGGAAGCGTTTGTAAAGATACTCCCCAGGATTAAGGTATTGTTTTCCTGCGGCGAGGTGCTGACCCGCCAGCTTTTGGATTCCCTAAAGGAAGCGGGAGCGCAGAAAATTTTCAATTTGTACGGGCCTACTGAAACAGCGGTTTATATTACCGGCATCGATATGACCCACCGGGATAAGATCGTGGTGGGAAAGGCCTTTACCAACTGCAGACTGTATGTGCTGGATGAGAACCTTAAGCCGGTGATGCCGATGGCCAGGGGAGAGTTGTATATCGGCGGCGAATGTCTTTCCCGAGGCTATGTGAACCGTCCGGACCTGACCAAGGAAGCCTATCTGCCAGACCCTTTTTTCCCGGGAGAAATCATGTATAAATCCGGGGATATCGTTCGGTTGATGCCGGACCGGGGCGTAGAGTTCGTAGGACGCAGGGATTTGCAGGTGAAGCTGAACGGCCAGCGCATCGAGCTGGATGAGATCACCGGCCAGATCATACAGTCCGGCCAGGTCGGGGAGGCGGCGGTGATCGCTGTCCGGAAGCCTGATTTTTCCATGGAGCTTAGGGCCTTTGTCACCCCGAGATCAGAGGAAAGCCAGGTCGATCTGGAGAAGATAAAGAAATATTTAAGAACCCAGCTTCCCTCTTATATGGTGCCGTCCTCTTTTTCTGTGGTGACGGAAATCCCAAAAACCGCCACAGGCAAAAACGACCGGCGGGCCTTAGCCCGGCTGGAGACGGAGGCTCCTTCGCAAAAAGGGCAGGATAAGCCCGAAAAGCTGACGGTAGAGCAGCAGGTGGTGAAAATCTGGCAGGAGGTTTTAGATCGTAAGCAGCTGGACTTGGATGCCTCCTTTTTTGACCAGGGAGGCACCTCTCTGGCGGCGCTGACGGTGCTCAGCCGGTATTTCCAGTTGAACTGGAGCATGACCTTGGCACAGTTTTACGAGCACGCCGCAATCCGGGAGCAGATAGCCATACTGAAGGACGCGGCTTTGGAACAAACGGAAAAAGCCCGCGAAGTGTTCGGACAGACAGCCTTAACGCGCGAAAGAGCGACGCTTGAAGCGCCGGACGGCAGGCAAGGATTCAATCCTCCAAATGTTTTGAATGTGCAGAACCAAACCGCCGAAAGCCGGTTTCCAGAAGCGAAGGACAGCATTTTGGTGACAGGGGCTACGGGCTTTTTAGGAGCCCATCTGGTAAAAGAGCTCCTGGACGCCGGGGAGCGCAGCCTGTTGTGCCTGGTGCGGGGCGGTTCTCAGGAGCGCCTGTGGGAAACTCTTTCCGGTTATTTTGGAGCCGGCTGGGTTGAGGGCTGCAAAGACCGGGTAAAGGCTTTCGGGGGAGACATTACCCAGGATAGACTGGGCTTGCCGCCGGATGCGTATCAGGGCTTGAGCCGCTGTGTGAAGCAGGTGGTTCATGCGGCGGCGGATGTGCGCCATTACGCCGCTGGAGAGGAATCCCTTCGGACCAACGTCCGGGGCACGGAAAACGTGATCGCGTTCGCGGCGGCGGCAAACGCAAAGCTGATTCATATTTCTACCGCCAGCGTCAGTGGAGAATATTTGGTAAACGCCCCGGATCGCTGCGCAGTGTTTAGCGAGGACGATTTTGATATCGGCCAGAACTGGCAGGAAAATATTTATGTAAAAGGAAAATTTTTAGCGGAGCAAAAGGTTCGGAAGGGAATAGAAGCCGGACTGGACGCTAAGATTTTCCGAGTGGGACGGCTGGTGGGCCGAAGCACTGACGGGGTATTTCAGAAGAATCCGGAGACCAACGCCTTTTACCGGCTGCTGCAGGGTCTTCTGAAGCTGGACGCGATACCGGCGTCGGTGATGAACGAGCCGGTAGAGCTTACCGCCGTGGATTTGTGCGCGAAGGGCGTCGTCGCTTTGCGGAATGGAGTGAGAACGGTTTATCATTTGTTTAATCCCAATACCATTCCATTGCGGGAACTTCTGCGAAACTTGAATCATGCGGCGCAGCCCATCGGAGACCTGCAATTTGAGCAGCTTTTAAAGCAGTATTCTGCCGGCGCGGAGCAGGAGCTTGCTTCCTCTGTGGAAACCTGGAATCAAAAAAAGATTCACGGACAAAAGATTTATCCTACGGCCGAGTTCACTGTTCAGGAGCTGTCCGGCCATGGGATCGTGTGGAGCTATCCCAACGCGGCCGTGCTCCTGCGGGCGTTTTTATAGATTTATGACATAAGCCGCCGATGTATTTGCGCGTTTACCGCTGCCTTGAAAAGCATTAACGGATTTTTAATTTTAGGTGTTCTGTATGCTATGATGCAGTTTACCAATCAAACAAGGGCGCCTATTGCAGCAGAAGGGAGAGGAACGCTGTGATTTCTGATGTAGCCTTAACTATATTTATCATCGCCATTGCGGCGATTCTTTCCTTTATTATCGTTAGCTTGCGCAGGGGAAACGCCAGGCTGATCCATAAGCTGTATTTTATTCTGGCGGCGGGCCTGATGATTTGGCTGGCGGCGCTGATTGGAATCAGGCTTACTGATCCCAATAATATGGATATGATGTTCATATGGGATTCCATCACCTATTTAGGCGGCCCTTTTGGTACGGCCTGGATGGTCTTGATCTCTTTGGTATTTGTCAAAGGACTGGATCATCTACCCGGAAGATATCTGCTTTTTTTGATTCCTCCAGCTATTGTAAATATTTTAGTTTGGACTAACCCGCTCCATCACTTAATTTATCAGGTGTTTGATATTGACAGCTCTAAAATTGTCTTCGGCCCCCTGATGTTTGTGTCAGGAGCGGTGTCCTACTGCTATTTAGCTTCAGCGGTGGCCATCATGATCCGATTCGCTGTGAAAAGCAGCAGTAAGCTTTATATGCGTCAAGGCTTTTTGTTTGCCATAGGCGCGCTGATTCCGCTGGTAGTGAATATGATGGCCACCTTTAAAATCGGCAGTCTGGGCATTGAGGCCACCCCTTTGGCGTTTACGGCCACCATTATCCTCCATGGCTTCGCGATTTTTTACTTCCATATGCTGGACATTAAGCCGCTGGCCATGCAGAGGGTTTTGGATCGGCTGTCGGATTGTTACCTTGTTATCAGCGATACCGGCCTGGTGGTGAATTTTAACTGGCAGTTTCAGGAGGTGTTCGGCAAAAAGTACGGGATCCAGGAAAATACCTTTTTGCAGGACAGCGTACAGGTGGAGGATGCGGACACCAAATCAACCTTTTACAATCTAACCTCTTCGATTGAAACCTGCCGGGAAACCATGGCTAACATTTCCTATGAACAGTCTGTGTTTCTGCGGCAGGATGGGGAGCTGGTAAAAAAGTACTTCATGGTGGAGATCACCCCTTTGCTGGTGGAGGAAAACAAGCTTGGCGGTTTTCTGGCTTTTTTTAAGGATGTTACTAAGGTCAAGGAAAGTATGCAGCGCCTTCAGGACAGCCAGACAAAGCTGATGGAACAGGAGCGGCTGGCCTCTCTGGGGCAAATGGTGGGGGGAATCGCCCACAATCTGAAAACGCCTATTATGAGTGTTTCCGGAAGCATGATCGCTGTGGAAAATCTGGTGGAGGAATGCCAGCGGAGCCTGGGAGATCCGGAGGTTACGCCGGAGGATTACCGTGAAATTTATCAGGAAATTGACGAATGGGTCAATAAGGTAAGGGAAGCCTGCTCGTATATGTCCGAGATTATCACGGCGGTCAAAGGTCAGGCGGTGAATATGAGCCGGTCAGAAACCGAGGCGTTCGCCGTAAGCGACGCGATGAAGCGGGTAGCGCTGCTGCTGCGCCATGAGCTGGTAGGTAGCGGATGTAAATTGGAGATCAAGAATTCGATTTCTCAAGATGTGATCCTTCAAGGGGATATCAATAGTATGGTGCAGGTAGTGAATAACCTGGTGACCAACGCTGTGGACGCGGAAAAAGGTATGGGCGGAGGCGTAATTTCCATTTTGCTTGAGAAAACCGGTGAAGAGTTTTTGATCAAGGTAAAGGATACCGGCGCCGGTGTGCCGGAGGATGTGAAGAAAAAATTGTTTAAGCAGATGATTACCAGTAAAGGGGCCATGGGGAATGGGTTGGGAATCTATATTTCCAATTCGGTGATCAAGGCCAAATTTAACGGGAGAATGTGGATGGAAGATAATCCAGAGGGCGGCGCGATTTTTGGGATTGCGATTCCTCTGCAATATGTCAGCTTTGCGGAGTTTCAGAAAAGGGGGGATGCCGAATGAGAAAAAACAGAGTTGCGGCCAAGCAGACGGAAATTTCCATTTTGGCGTTGGATGACGATGAGATCATGACCATAACCTTGCAGTCCTATTTTCAGTCATCCGGCTACCATGTGGACATTGAAAATGACCCGAATAAGGCTGTGGAGCGGATTCGGAATTATCATTATGATATTTTGCTGCTGGACTTTTTGATGAGTCCGATCTGCGGCGACGAGGTAGTCAAAGCTATCCGTGAATTTAACACAGATCTGTATATTATTTTGCTGACAGGCCATAAGAGCCTGGCGCCCCCAATCAAAACGATAAGGGAATTAGATATTCAGGGCTATTATGAGAAAAGCGACAGGTTCGATCAGCTGGAGCTTCTGGTAGAGTCCTGTGTAAAATCTATCCGGCAAATGCGTACCATCCGGAGCTACCGGGATAAGCTGAGCCAAATTGTGGCGGACAGTCCCCAGCTTTACCGCCTGACCACCATAGACGCTCTTTTAGAGAGCGTTATGAGCCAAATGAACCGGATTTTTGGGTTTGAAAACGCCTTTTTATATGTGCGGAGGCATTTCTTCCAGGACGGCGGCGGGGAAATAGCCGGTGCGGTTCAGATGCCGGCGGACTATTATCTGGGGATCGGGGCCTACGGGGAAGCGGCCGACCGGGTGCGGAACTATCTGATGGAAAGGCATGAGACAGAATTCTCGATTTTTGAGGAAGCTGAAAACGAGCCTTGCCGGGTATTTCCCTTATTGGATGAGAACCAGAAGCCGTTTGGCATATTCGGCGCCAGGATTTCCCATCAGCATTATTTTGATACCGTCCGCCTGTTGGAAATTTATCTGCGTCAGGTGACGTCCACCGTCAGCAATCTAATGCTCCATATCCAGTTGCAAAAGGCTTACGAAAAGCTGGAAGTAAGCTACGAGGAAATGACGAAAACCGTTCGCACCATGGTGGATGCCAGAGACCTTTATACCAGAGGCCATTCCGACCGGGTATCCTATTATGCCTGCCGGATCGCTGAAAAAATGGGTAAGGACGAGAGATTTATCAATCGGATTCGGGTGGCGGGCCTGTTTCATGATATTGGAAAAATCGCTGTGCCCGATTCCGTGCTTTTGAAAAACGCATCCCTGACTCGGGAAGAATATGAAATCATCAAGCGCCATCCCGGTTTAGGCTATCATATACTGTCCGCGATTTCCTCGTACCAGGAGATCGCGCCGATCGTGCTGTGTCATCATGAGAGAATCGACGGCAGAGGGTATCCAAATGGAATCACTGGAGACCAAATTCCAGAGGAAGCTAAAATGATTTCCGTAGCCGACGCCTTTGACGCTATGACCTCTCACCGCCGCTATCGGGAAAATTTGACGCTGGAGCAGGCGGTCAGCCAATTAGAGCAAGGAAAAGGAACCCAGTTCGATCAGAAGATCGCGGAAGCGTTTATTGAGATTCTTAAGGATTACGAGGCGATTCGTGAGGAAATCGCCTGGACCTTTGAGGAAACGGCGCTGGACCTGGAACACAGATAAAAAGGGAGTAAAAAGCATGAACCAGTATCCGCTGAATCCGGTAGATTTCTATGAAGATTTTCTAAGCTTTTTGCGGGGAATTGAAAAGTATGGAGATAAACCGGCGATTACAACCTATACCAGTGAAAAAGAAGCGGTAACAAGAAGCTACCGGCAGCTTACGGAGGATGTGTATGCTTTGGCGGCGGCGATGCGGGAGAAAGGCTGGCAAGGCTGGCATGTGGCTCTGGCGGGAGAAAACAGTTACCAGTGGGTGGTGGCTTTTTTCGCGTCAGCGGTTTTGAACTGTCCTGTGGTTTTGGTGGACATTGAGCAAAGCGTGGAAACCATTGCCCAAATGCTGGAAACCGCCGATTCTCAAGTGGCCTTTGCGTCGGCCTCCGCGGCGGAACTGTTCGCTCAGGAAGCTGACATGCCAAAGCTTCCCCTGGTGGCCTCTGGCGGCGAATATGGCCTTCCTTTCACAAGCCTGTTAGAGGAAGGCCGCTGCCTGCTGAAAGAGCATGACCATTTTTTCGATACCTTGCCGGCCGAGGAAAACCTGGCGGTTATCGCTTTTACTTCAGGAACCACCAGTGCGTCAAAGCCGGTCATGCTGTCGCGAAAAGGCGTGCTGCATAACGCCAGCAGCTCTGTGGCCATGGTAGCCACCGGGGAAAGGCTGTTTGCGTCTCTGCCCTTTTACCATACCTATGGCCTGACCTGCTCTGTGTTAGGCCCCTTGATTGTGGGAACGCATCTGTGTATTAACGGCAGCCTGAAAACCATGATGCGGGACCTGCGCCTGTTTCAGCCGGATACGATGATGACGGTGCCCTTGATCGTCGAAATGGTTCACCGCAGGCTGGCTGCCGCCTCACAGGAAAGAGGGCTGGAAGAAGAGCTGAACCATAAAGCAAGGCGGAGATTTTTGCGGAGGGAGCCAGAGGCTTCTGTTTCGGAAAAGCTGGAAAATCTGAAAAATGAAATTTTCCCGGAAATGCAAATCATCATCAGTGGGGGAGCACATCTTTTGCCGGAGATCTCTCTGGAGCTAAAGAGGTTTGGAATCCAAACCCTTCAGGGCTATGGTATTACCGAGTGTTCTCCGCTTATCAGTGTCAACCGGAATCAGATGAACCAGCCGGAGAGCGTGGGGGTTGTTGTGCCCGGCGTGGAGCTTCGGTTCCAGGAAGGGGAAATCCTGGTGCGGGGAGAAAATGTGATGCTGGGGTATTATAAGGATGAAGAAATGACCCGGGAGGCGATGGGGGACGGATGGTTTCACACCGGGGATTTAGGCTATCTGGATAAGCGGGGCTTTCTTTACATCACTGGCAGAAAAAAGAACCTGATCGTTTTGAAAAACGGAAAGAAGGTGTCTCCGGAGGAGATCGAGTCGCGGATCGCCAGGCTTCCTCTGGTAAAGGAGGTTATGGCGTATGGAGCTACCACAGGCCAGTCCACGGACGATGTAAAAATCGCGGTGACAGTGTATCCGGACCCGAAAGAAGCGGGAGGAATGACCTCTTATGAAATTCTCAATACCCTGCAAAAGGAGATTGAGAGCATCAACGGCCATTACCCATCCTATAAGCAGATACAGCTGGTGAATTTAAGAGAAAACGAGTTTTCCAAAACCTCCTCCCAGAAAATAAAGCGGCGGGAGTTATGACCGGAGCGCTTAGACAAAAGGAAGTGATTGTCCATGCTGAAATTGATCCAGGAGATCATCTATAACGTCACCGGCAAGAGTAATATCACCGACGATACGGATTTTGTAAAGGATCTGGAATTGAACTCCTTTGACGTTATGAATATTGTATGCGCTTTCGAGGAATATTTTGACGTGACCATTCCTACCCGGGATGTGTGGAAGATGCATCAGGTGAAAGATGTGATTAAATATATGGAGGATAAAGGAATCGATTTGCCTAAGAAATGATTGGCGGTGGGATATGAGCGAAGTCGTGGTTTCCCTGTTTCATGTCAGGGATGAAAGAACGGTGCAGAGCCGTATCGAAGAAGCGGTTGAGGATTACAGCCGGACGTACAAGACGGAAGATTCCCAAGTCAAGCTTCTATACGAATCCGGCGGCAAGCCTTACTTGGAAAGCCGGGCGGTAGAGCTCTCTATTTCCCATAGCGGAGAGCTATGGGGCTGCGCCTTATCCAAGGAGCCGGTGGGGCTTGATATCCAACTGATAAGGGAAAAGGGCGTCTGTTCGGTAGCAAAGCGTTTTTTCCATCCGGAGGAATACCGGTATTTGCAGGAAACCGGGTTTTCTGATTTCTTTTCCCTCTGGACGGCAAAGGAAAGCTATGTGAAATTTACCGGCGAAGGGATTACTGACGGCTTTTCCGCTTTTAGCGTAGTGGATTCACAGGGCTTACTAAGCTCTGTGAATGGAGCCGAACTGAAGTTAATTCCATTTTTGCCGGAATATCGGATTTGTGTATGCGCTGAACGAATCGGCAGCCTCATCATTAGAGATAAACGGGAGAAGCGGTAAAACGCTTCTTTTTTACATCATGGACGCACAGGGTGCAGGAGGGCTTTATCGAGGCGGCAAATTGGCTTTTTACTTTCCAGCTGTAAAAAACAGTGCTTAAGCTTGATTTGGATCATAAAGTTCATTTATGATAAAGTTATCTTGATGCTATTTATGTGGGGGAATGAATATGGAGAATATGAAAGGCCGTGCGAGGGAATTTCCGTTGTTTGGACAAATTCTGCGGGTGCCAGCGGAGATGGATATTTTTAATACCTACAGGCTGATGTTCCGGGACTTAGCGCTGGATTATACCGATCAGGCTGAGACCGCGTATCACGCTAATATCCATGATTTTGATTCCTTTATTGAATTTTTTATGAGGATCTATGATTCCAAGCTGGAGCCTCTTGTGAAGAAGGCGGTGGATCTGCTGATTTCCCAGGGGATTTGGACTGTAACTTACGAAGCCTTTTGGCAGCAGCATAAAGAAGATTTCCACCTTGCCATTGACGACTATAACAGTATGATTGACAGCTTTAACCTGACGCTGGAAAATAATCAAAAGGCTATTTCTGGAATTATGGGCTTTGTGCCTAATCTGGTAGGCGGCGGCTTTGGGCTTTCGGGAGCGTTAAAGGGGGTCGCAAAGGCGACAGCGTTTAACCTGGTCAGAGATGGGATAGAGACAAGCGCTTTAAAGAATGCGAATGTAAAGCCGGCACAGCGCCAGGCTTTGTACCAGCAGATAAATGTGGAGGCGCTGTTGGATCATGTGTTCACAGATTATTGGAGGGTGTTTTTGACTCTGGTATGGACGCTGATCCAAAACGGGCAGGATATTTGGTGGCCGGCGCAGGAATTGGATCAGCGGTCGGAGAGCATTTTTCAAAATCTTCGCCATCCCAGCTTCCCCCAGGATAAAATTTTATATGCGATCCTGGATGCGATCACGGCAAATCCTTATCACGGGGAATATTACCAGTTTTTGACTGCAAGGTTTGGCTGTACGCAAGAGGTCTCAGCAATAAAGAATTATTTTGGATACCGTTAGCCTATCGTAAAACGCTGATGGAAGCCAGTTCTCCCAGAAGGTTCCGTTACGATGTATGAGATTTAGGCCTGAAGCCACCGGATGATATTAAATAATCTTACTTATGGATATTCGGTTTGCCTTAAATGATAGCTTTTTATCAGCATTAACAACATTCCCATGGTTCATTCTTCTTCCCTTGCTAGTCCTTTTACCGTGGAAGATAGAAAAAGAGTGGAAAGCCGCTGGGGCTTTTCCACTCTTTCTCAGGAATCGTTAGCCTAATTTCCTAACAAAATCGGCCATTGCCTCTGAGACTTTAATTTGCTGAGGACAGACGGCTTCACAGCTGCGGCATCCAATACAAGCGCCCGGCCGTTTTTCCTCCGGAATGGCGGATAGGGCCATTGGCGCGATAAAACCTCCGTCCGTGACACAGTGCTCATTATACAATGCCAGCAAAGCGGGAATATCCAAACCCTGAGGACAGTGGCTCACACAATATCGACATGCGGTACATGGCAGCGCAATTTTTTCCACCATATTATTCGCGATTTTAAGCAGTTTTTCCATTTCTTTCGAATTTAAGGGCTTTTCCTCTTCAAACGTCTGGATGTTTTCCCTCAGCTGTTCACTGTTTGACATGCCGGAAAGCACCATGGTTACACCGGGAATGGACTGAAGAAAGCGGAAAGCCCAAGCGGGAACGGATTCATCCGGCCGCAGATTTTTGAGTAATTCTGCATCCTCCTCGGATAATTCAGCTAGTTTTCCCCCGCGTAATGGCTCCATGACCCAAACCGGCAGCTGATGCTCAGCCAGCAATTCTAGCTTCCCCTTGGCGTCCTGAAAATTCCAGTCAAGATAGTTTAACTGGATTTGGCAGAATTCCATTCCTTCCCCATATGCCTCCAGAAAACGTTTCATGACATCATAGCTTCCATGAGCCGAAAATCCAAGATGCCGGATCCGCCCAGCTCTTTTTTGCTTCATTAAATAACGGTAAATCCCATACTTATCATCTAGGTAAGCGTCAATATTCATTTCACAAACATTGTGAAACAGATAAAAGTCAAAGTATTCTACACCGCACTTTTTTAGCTGCTTTTCAAAAATTTCCTCTACTTTATCCATATTAGAAAGATCATAGCCAGGAAACTTAGTCGCCAAATAGTAGCTTTCCCTGGGATACCGATTCAGTGCCCGGCCGATTACAAGCTCAGATTGACCGCCATGATATCCCCATGCGGTATCATAATAATTGATGCCATGCTCCATCGCATAGTCCACCATTTTTTCAACCGCCGTCTCGTCAATTTTTGAGTCATCTCCTCCAATCACCGGTAAACGCATGGCTCCTAATCCTAGGGCAGAAAGCTTATGGTTTTGAAAATTCTTGTAAATCATCTTATGCATTCTCCTTTTTCCTAATAATATATTTTTCCGACAGAAAAATTATCACAACTCCGGGCAGCTGGCTTTTTCACAGGGCCTATGTTTTTTCTGTATATACATGCTCTAATAAGGAAGGATACGGCTCTAAACTAATTGTAATCTCCTTAAGGGAAAATAGCAAATACTTATATTCAATAATCATTTATAGCTAATAACTATAATACAGCAGCGTCTGCGAGCCGGCAATAGAATCAATAGTTGAGGAATTAGTCGCAGCGTGCTAAAATAAGATAGATATCTTTACCATTGGACAAATAGAAAAGGATGACAATTTTGAAACGAGAAGATTTAGTGCCGCGAATAGATTTTTTTCAGAACAGTGGGATTTGGACTGGAAGCATAGAATTTCCAGATTGCCGGCCCTTGGAAGACGAATTCCGCTACCGCCTGGAACCGATAGAAGATAAAGTAAAAGGATCTGTATGGCATGGGCCCTATTGCTATTCCTATTGTAAAGAAAAAAATGAGATTCCTTCAGAAGCGGAATTCTCTATGAACGAAGACGGAATGCAAGAGTTGTTTGTCTGGCTGGAAACCAGCTACGAATCCATGAAAAGCAGCCGTCGCGGGCTAAGTCAGACTCGATGACATAGAAAAGCGTTCTACCCAATATTTTAAAGATACACTATGAAAGGCTGACCGGGCAGCGAGTATCCAAACGTATGTGACGGGAAAGCGCCTAGAATAGATCCACTAAATCGACAGAAATGAGGAAAATAAATGAAATGGATGATAGCCTCTGATATTCACGGCTCCGAATATTATTGCAGGAAAATGCTAGAAGCTTTTTATGATGAAAAAGCGGACCGGCTTTTATTGCTGGGGGATATTTTATACCACGGCCCCAGAAATGACCTGCCCAGGGATTACAATCCCAAAAGGGTTATTGAACTGTTAAATGGAATACAGAGTCATATCCTGTGCGTACGGGGAAACTGTGACACGGAAGTAGACCAGATGGTGCTTGACTTTCCGATTCTTGCCGATTATGCTATCCTGACGGTGGGGGAGAAGATAATTTTTGCCACCCACGGCCATCATTTTAATGAGGAGAACCTGCCGCCGCTCCAGGAGGGGGATATCCTTCTTCATGGTCACACTCATGTTCCAAAGCGGGTAAAGCATAAAACCTATGTTTATTTGAATCCAGGTTCGGTTTCTATTCCAAAAGAAAACAGCTATCATGGGTATCTGCTATTGGAGAACGGCGCTTTTATTTGGAAGGATTTTGATGGAACGGTTCGGGATACCTGCCAGATTGCAGAATAAGTATGTATATTCCTCCGCTATATGAAACTATAGCGGGGGAATTTTTATTTGCGGCGGCCTAACAGCGGAACCAAAAGCTAGCTTCGATATATATTATAAAAAAATAAATCTGGATTTCTGACTAAAATGCCGAAATCCCATTATTCAAGTTATATTTTCCGAGGAACTGTTGACAATAGAGAAAATATGAATATAATAATATATGAACAATGGTTCATATGATATAACGAAAGGATGAACGAAAATGGAAGAACCGCTTGAAAAATGCGAGTATATGCATGTCCATGAAGATATTGTCCATAAAGTAAACGAGCAGATGCCGGATGAGGAAATTTTATATGATCTGGCTGAGCTGTTTAAGATTTTTGGGGATTCCACCCGGATTAAAATCTTATATGCTTTGTTCGAATCGGAAATGTGCGTTTGTGATATTGCCCAGCTTTTAAACATGACCCAGTCCGCTATTTCTCACCAGCTTCGCTCCCTCAAGCAAAGCAAGCTGGTGAAGTATCGCAGAGAAGGAAAAACAGTGTTTTATTCCTTGGCGGATGCTCATGTGAGAACAATTATCAACCAAGGCTTAGAGCACGTAGAAGAATAACCTGATTCTATTAGAAAGAGTGGGGAAAGATATGAAGAAAAAGTTTCAATTAGTAGATTTGGATTGTGCGAGCTGCGCGGCCAAAATGGAGAATGCGATCAAAAAAATCGACGGTGTTCAAGCTGCCAGCGTCAGCTTTATTATGCAGAAGATGACCATTGAGGCGGAAGAAGGACGCTTTGACGAAGTCATGAAAGAGGTTGTATCTGTGTGCAGAAAGGTAGAACCGGACTGCACGATCAAATTGTAACCGTGGAGATGAGCTTATGAGCCGGAAACAAAAGAAAACGCTGGTTCGTATCCTGATCAGCGGGGCACTGTTCGCAGGAGCGTTTTTCATTCCCGTGGAGGGGATTTGGAAGCTGGGAGTGTATTTAATCCCCTATTTTGTGATTGGCTGGGACGTTTTGTGGAAGGCTGTCCGCAATATTTCCCATGGCCAGGTGTTCGATGAAAACTTTTTGATGTCCATCGCCACAATCGGCGCCTTCTGCGTTGGTGAGTATCCTGAGGGCGTGGCGGTTATGCTGTTTTACCAGGTAGGCGAGCTGTTTCAAAGCTATTCCGTGGGACGTTCCCGCCAGTCCATCGCAGCGCTGATGGATATCCGCCCGGATTACGCCAATCTGGAAAAGCCGGACGGAAGCTTTGAACAGGTAGACCCGGATGAAGTGAACATCGGCGATATTATTATAGTGAAGGCGGGAGAGAAAATCCCTCTGGATGGCGTTGTAGTGGAGGGGATATCCTCTTTAAATACATCGGCTTTAACGGGAGAGTCCGTGCCTAGGGGCGTTAAGCCCGGCAAAGAGGTCATCAGCGGCTGTATCAATTTAAATGGCCTGCTGCGGGTAAAGGTCACCAAGGAATTTGGAGAGTCGACTGTGGCTAAAATTTTAGATTTGGTAGAAAACTCCAGCAGCAAAAAAGCAAAATCAGAAAACTTTATTACCAAATTTGCCCGATATTATACTCCGGTGGTGGTTATCGGAGCGTTGCTGCTGGCAGTCATTCCGCCGTTGATCTTAGGCGGCGGCTGGAACGATTGGATCGGCAGAGCGTTGATCTTCCTGGTCATTTCCTGCCCGTGCGCTTTAGTTATTTCTATTCCCCTCAGCTTTTTCGGTGGAATCGGAGGAGCCTCTAAAAAGGGAATCCTGGTGAAGGGTGGAAACTATTTAGAGGCACTGTCACAAACAGAACTGGTGGTATTTGATAAGACTGGTACGCTGACAAAGGGGATTTTCCAGGTTTCCGCCGTGCATCCTGGAGAAATCGAGGAAAAGCGCCTGCTGGAGCTTGCCGCTATGGCGGAATCGTTTTCCGACCATCCTATATCCAAGTCGATCCGGGAAGCTTATGGGAAAGAAATCGACGCCACCCGTGTGTCCGATGTCGAAGAAATGTCGGGCCGCGGCGTGAAAGCGTTAGTGGATGGGCAGACTATTTGGGCCGGAAATGGAAAGCTGATGGATTTGGCAGGCGCCAAGTGGCGTGAATGTCATCTGCACGGCACGGTGGTCCATGTAGCAGCAGGCTCGGAATATCTAGGCCATATCGTAATTTCTGATCAGGTCAAGGAAGACGCGGCCCAGGCGGTCCAGGAGCTAAAGGCGTTAGGGGTTCGGAAAACAGTGATGCTCACTGGTGATAAGGCCCAGGTTGCCAAGGAAGTGGCCCGGCAGTTGGGAGTGGACGAGGTTCATGCAGAGCTCCTGCCCGGGGATAAGGTTCAGCAGGTGGAAAGCTTGCTGAAGGAAAAAAGCGGAAAGGGAAAGCTGGCCTTTGTGGGCGACGGAATCAACGATGCCCCGGTGCTTTCCCGGGCGGATATTGGTATCGCGATGGGCGGTTTAGGCTCGGATGCGGCGATTGAAGCTGCGGATATTGTTCTGATGGATGACCACCCCTCAAAAATCGCGGAGGCAATTCGGATCTCGAAAAAAACGCTGCGCTTGGTAAAGGAAAATATCGTTTTCGCGTTGGCGGTTAAAGTATTATGTCTAGCGCTGGGCGCGGTCGGCTTAGCCAACATGTGGGAAGCGGTATTCGCCGATGTAGGCGTTTCCGTTATCGCTATTTTAAACGCTTCCCGGGCGCTAAAGGTGAAAACCAAATCGCAATCATAGAATTAAGCTATAATAATATAACTTTCTAAAAAGGCTCCTGGATTTTCCAGGAGCCTTTTTGGCGTTGCATAAGAGAATTTTTAAGATTTGTTCCCACTGTGGGGCTTAAAAATCCGTAGAGCTTTCATCTTTGAATTTGGAAAGATTTCTTAAGACCATTCGTTAAGCATATGACTTAAGTCATATGCTTTTATATAAAATAGTTGCGCTGCAAGGAGGGATGGTCAAGCGCCCATTTTCCAGAACAGCTTCACCATGATAGGAATACAGAACCTTATGAAATCCGGTTTCTTCGATTTGGCAGGAGGCAGAGGAATCTGCCGGATTAATGGCCACCAAGGCGGAACCTGTTTTTCCGGTTCTCAAATACACTAACGGCTGATGATCCTGGGCATTTAGGAATCGGAAAGCGGCATTGCTTTGCAACGGCTCATTTTCCAAGCGAAGGCGAATCAGCTTTTTAATCTCATGATATAAGGAGCCAGGCAGGAGGGATTGGTTTTCCACCGTAGGCCTATCGGGGGAGGAGTCTATCGGGATATACAGTTGCTCGGGAGAAGCGGAAGAAAAGCCTGCGTTGGCGGTGTGGTCCCACTGCATGGGAGAACGGGCGCCGGTACGTTCAAAGCCGCCTTCCACTGAAGTCAGTCCCTCTAAATACCGCATTCCTATCTCATCGCCATAATAAAGGAAGGGAGCGCCAGGCATGGTCAGCAGAAAGACGAATACCAGCTTTTCCTCTTCGATGTCAAGATAATGAGAGATTCGGGGCATGTCGTGATTGCCGGAAGGAATACAGATTAACCCCTTTCCGTTGGTGCGCTGATAGTTTTTCCAGTAGGCTTCCGCAAAGGGGGTAATGCTTCCGTTTTTCTTCCTGGAAAAATAAGGAGCCTCGCAGCGGAATAAGTCGAGATAGTGGGAGGGCCCAAAGTGAAGAAGGAAATCCATATGGAAGCCGCCGGCCAGGGATTTTTTGGGGTCGCCCCATTCTGAAATGATGGCGGCATCTGGAAATTCCCCGTCTAAGAACCGGCGGAAATCCTGCCAAAGCTTGATTGTTTCCTTGCCGTCACCGTCGTTTTTTACCAGGGAGCCTGCCATGTCTACCCGAAAACCATCGCAGCCAAGCTGAAGCCAGAAACGCATCACGTCTTTTATTGCCTCACGGGTGGCTAAGGCGTCTTTGGAATCCGGGGCGCATTGCCAGCTTTTCGAAGGATTAACAAAGCCGTAGTTCAGGGCAGGCTGGGTGGAGAAAAAATTTACCGCGCAGCAGCCGTTACGGTCAGAAATCCCCCGAATGCAGCCGGTAATATTCTGAACTCCCTCAAAGGTATCCCAGATATCGTCGTTCCATACATAGCGGTTAGAAAATTCATTGGGCTGGGACTTCATTGATTCCAAAAACCAGGGATGCTGCACGGAGGTATGCCCAGGCACTAGGTCTAAGATTACGCGGAGCCCTCGGCTGTGAGCTTCGCGGAACAGCTCCTTCAAATCCTCGTTGGTACCATAGCGGGGAGCTACCTTTTTGTAATCGGCCACATCGTATCCGGCGTCGGTGAAAGGAGAATCAAAGCAAGGGTTAAGCCATATAGCATTGCAGCCCAAGTCCCGGATATAATCCAGACGGTTGATAATTCCTCTCAGATCACCGATCCCATCGGCATTGGTGTCCTGAAAGCTTTGGGGATAGATTTCGTAAAAGATCGCATTGTCCAGCCAGGCTGGCATAGGTCAGGCCTCCTTCATTTTTATTAGTGTTTTTTATAGAGCGTTGGGTGACATCGCGGCACTAGCGCAGAAAAAATCTCAATGCCTATGATATCTGCTCTTTATTATAAGATAGCTTTCCTGTTTTGAAAAGTGGACAAATTAAAGTAATTAATGTAAAAATAACTTATTAACTGTTCGTCAGGCCGTTTTGAACGGGCGGAAAAGTATATTTGGAGAGTAAACGCCACTGCCTGGCATGGTAAATTGCTTTTGGATCTGCTTTCTTATTATTTATATTAATTGCCGGTGTATACATGCTTCATCCTACCTATTGCGATTGACAAAAGTGTGCGGATACAGTATATTTGAATATGGGTGAATGGCTTTTGTAATGAGCCGTATAAGAAGCTATGAATGAAAGGAGAAGAAATGTGTTATGGAAAAAGAAAAATTAGAGTTTGTAAAAGGAAAAACACAGGAGCTGCTTCAGTCGCAAACCTGCTGCGCGGAGGGAAAAGCGGCGGCCAAAGCTTGGCTGGAAGCCATTGGAACGGAACAGGAAGCGGCCGAAACCGAACGGTATCTGAATGAGCTGAAAGCGGATATCATGCCGATCGATCAATTAATTGGCTTTGCTGGCTCCGAGGCTGGAATACAGTATTTTGGGGAAGCTGCAGCGAAAGGAATTGTGAGCCACGCGGAGGAGATTAAGGCGAATGGCGCCCGGTACTGCGACTGCCCAGCGTGTGCGGCGGCGGAAGCGATTCTCAAAAAGCTGGAGATACTGTAAGAGACATCAAAGCAGCAGCTCTGTTTTATTTCTGAGAGCCAAAAACGGCTGTCCAAATTTCCGGACAGCCGTTTTTTGATCGGATTTTTGCATAGAAGAAAACCAAAGAACCGGCTTGGGAAAGACCTTGCCCGTTTTCGGGAAGGCGCTGTCCTGAGCCGGTTCTTTGGCTTTTTGTTACTCTATTTTTAGGAAGGAGTGGGTTAAATTAGATTATTTGATGTCGCGCTTCTGGAAAGACCAGAGTCCCAGCACGGTAAAGGCTATAAAATAGATGATCCCAACAGCCAGGGAGCGGGTCATCATTTCATTGGTTACCTGGCCGTTTACCAAATAGGCTGCGTTGGTGGAGAGAAGATAATCGGAAAGAGCTACTTCTAGATTGAAAAACTCATGGAGAGCCATTTGCGCCAGACTGACAAAGAGGTAAATAAATTGCATCGTAATACAAAGATTGATGGCGATGGCACCGCCGGATTGACGGATCAGCATGGCGACCATCACAAACACGGCGGTGTAAGCGAAGGTTAAAAGAAATTCCAGACCGACGATTTTTAGAGTTTCCGGCCAGTAGCTGGCGGATACTTCTCCAAACCCCCATAAAATTGTGGCGGTACCGGTATAGGCAATGCTGTATACCAGCTGGATCATCAGAGCGATGAAGCAGGAAACAACCAGCTTGGAAAAATAGATGCTGATGCGGCTGAAGCCCCGTGAGGCTGTATTTTTGATCGTTCCAAAGCCAAACTCAGAAGCCGCAAAAATAGAAACTACAATAGCGATAAAAATTTTGCAGTCGCCTGCAAAGGTGCTCAGCAGCTGATTGGAACCATTATAGACAATACCTTCGCCCAAGAATTGAGCGGAATAATCCTGAATAAAAACGGAGCCCACGGTAAGCGCTACAACGATCAATAAGCAGATGGGAAAGGATTTCATTTTGGAAAGCTTATAGAAATCTGACTTTAACAACCCTGACATTAGCGGTCCCCTCCAGTTACTTGAATAAAATAATTTTCCAAGTCCGCATTGGACATAGAGATAGAATTGACGATGATATCATGCTTTGCAAGAATCGTGTTGATCAGGCCGGCTTCATCCAAATGGTCAAAAAGGGAAATGGTGCCATCCGGATTTACGGTATAATTTTTCGTTCCCACCACGTTTTCTAAAATGGAACAGGCTTCCGGGATCCGGTCTACCTGGATCATCAGACTGGATTTGCATCTGGCTTCCAGATCTTCAGCGGTGAATTCGTCGATCATCACGCCTTTGTCGATGATGCCATACCGGGTGGCCAGCTTAGAAAGCTCGCCCAGAATATGGCTGGAAATCAAAACGGTAATGCCGTGCTCATGGTTCAGCTTCTGGATCAGCTCACGGATTTCCTTAATGCCGGTAGGGTCCAAACCGTTGGTCGGTTCATCTAAAAATAGAAAGTCGGGCTCCCCGATCAAAGCGATCGCGATCGCTAAGCGCTGCTTCATGCCTAGAGAAAAGTTCTTCGCTTTTTTCTTGCCTGTGCTTTCCAGTCCAACGGTGCTTAAAATCCGGTCGATTACTGAAAGATCCTTGACGCCTTGCAGCTTACATTGGGCAACTAGGTTTTGTCTCGCCGTCATATGAGGGATCACCGCGGGATACTCAATTACCGTACCGACCTTTTTCCTCATCTGCGTCAAGTCCTTGCTGCCGAAAAGCTCTATGCTCCCGCCGCTGGGAGCTGCGAGCCCCACAGCCATACGAATCAAAGTAGTTTTGCCAGCGCCATTTTTACCGATAAATCCATAAATGTCACCGCGGTTCACGGTCATGGAAACGTGGTCTACTGCCTTTTTACCGGAAAACACTTTGGTAAGTTCAGTCGTTTTTAAAACTGTATCCATATACCTTTCTCCTTTTGCATAATTGTGTTATTGTATTACGTAATTAATACACTAGAACAATAATACAGCCTTCCGGAGTATTTGTCAATAGTTTTTTGCAAAAAAATGGAACCCCTGATTTTTAGGGGTTCCACTGTAAAGAGAGCTTATTTTTGATCCGCTGATGCTCTTGCAGCCAACGGGCTGTATCACACAAGGTTTCTTTGATTGGGCGGGGCTGATAATTCAGTTCACGGGTTGCTTTGGCGTGAGAAAAGGCAGCGTTGCTTTCCAGAGTATATAGGGAATAGGAGGTATACAGCGGCGGCTGCTTTAGTATTTTATAATATATCTCAGATAAAGGCGCGGTTGCCTTGGCGAACCAAAGGGGAAGAACGGTTTTCAGCTTTTTCTTTCCCGTAATGTCATGCAAGGTATCAAGAATCTCTTTTACCGGGAAGTATTGATTGGAAAGAATATAGCACTCGCCGGGCTGGCCGTTTTCCACGCAGGAAAGGATACCGTCGGCTACATCCCGCACGTCCACAAAATCATAGCCGCCCTTCACGCAGGCGGTGAGCCGGCCGTTCAGATAGTCGATCACCAGCTGGGTCAGGTGGCCCCGGCCAAAGTCGCCCGGCCCTAATATCCCAGAGGGATGGACAATAGAGGCGTTCAAGCCGTACTGGGTTACCGCATCCAGCACCGCCTGAGAGGCTTCTGATTTTGTCTTGGCATAAGGACCATGGACCTCCTCGGGCTGAAAGGAAGAGACCTCTGTGATGACCTTACCCTTTTCCAGCTCAGGAATAGCATGGACAGAGCTGACATGAACCAGCTTTTTGACGTGGTTTAGAACGCATAGCTTCAAGATATTTTTAGTCCCTTGAACGTTTACATCGTACAGGCGCTGCTGGTATTTCGAGGAAATAGAAACGATTCCCGCGGTGTGAATGACTACAAGCTCCTGGTCAATTTTGTGGGCAAAGAAGGGAACCAGGCTTTCCAGATCCCGCACATCTCCCCGGACGATCTCTACGCCCGGATCAAAACAGGGAACAGAATGGTCTGCCGGCAAGGCAAGCCCCCGCACCTGGGCTCCTTGCTGGCGCAGCTTTCCAATAACAATATTTCCTAAATGGCCCATGGCCCCAGTTACTAAATACAACGGAGACGACATTTTCAACAGCTCCTTTCTGCCATTTCTCTTTATATTTATTGTAGCCTGCAAATAAGAAATATCCGTGAATACAGATTGAATTTTCCTTGATATAACAAAAGGAAAAAGCGAATAAGGGCTGAAAAGATTTTATAAAGCTGGAGAAAATGGAAACGCCCCCTTGGAAAGCCGACAGGCGATCCAAAGGGGCGCAGCCTCAAGGAATATTATGATGGAGTCAATAGTAATTATTGATTTTGCTGAGAAGCAATAGCATCCTGTACCAACTCGTCGCCGTAGGCGCCGATTTCAGCGGGATCACTAGAAGCACCGGTGAAAGCCATTTGAGCAACCTTGCCCAGTAAAGCTTCGCCGTCGATTACGCTCCAGCCGTCGTATACCTCGGAAAGAGGGTAGGTGGCGGGAGTCATGTAATCCAGGATCTTGGAGCCCTCCTTCGCAAAAGCGAAGTCTTCGCTGACAGAAATGCCCTCATAGGTGGGCCATTCGCCGCACTCTGCGTTGGTGAAAATGGGCTGGCTGTTTACCACTATGCTTTTGCAAATCTGCTCGGCCAGCTGGGGATTTTTGCTCTGAGCGAATACGCCGATACCGTTAATAAAGGTACAAGCACGCTTTTCATCTGTATCAGGTCCGGTGAGAACATCCATGACACCGGTAACAGCGGCAATCTCGGGATCGGCCGCCAGATCCTGAGCCATATCGTGAATGATAACGGCGGCCTGCCCATCCAGATAAATCTTAGTCAAGTCGGTTCTCTTGTAGCTGGAGAGGCTCTTCGGTACCAAGCCTTCCTGATACATCTGAATCCAGTAATCATACATGTGCAAGGCGCTTTCATCAGACATAGCGGAAACCACATTGTTTTCAGCGTCATATTTGCAGGCGCCGGTGCCGTTGTTAATCAGGGACATCAAAGCCAAATGGTTCGCCTGGCCGCCGGAAAGCTCGAAGATAAAGGGATCAATGTTGAATTTCTCCTTTACCTTTCTCAGAGCGTCCATAAATTCATCCCAGGTTTTGGGAGACTCGGTGTAGCCAACCTCGGCAAACATGTCGGTACGGTAGTACAGCATATCGATGCCCACCATGTAAGGCAGCTGAACCAGCTTGCCTTCATACCTTCTGGATTCCCAAATAGCCTCGCTGAATTTAGAAGCGAATTCCTCATCAGCATCCAGATTGTCCATGTAGTAAATTTCTCCCATACGGGCAAAGGTTTCAGCGGTGCCGTAACCAGCGGCGAAAATATCAGGGGCGGTGCCGCTGTTGACAGCGGTCAGATGAACCTGATAGAAGTTATCCCAAGGCAGGTTCACATATTCGATTTCCCCATCCAACTGGTCGGCAAATTCGCTGTTAACGGCAGAGAGCACTTCTTCCATAGCGGGAACATAGGTGTCCGGGCCGCCCCAGGCCATATCCCAAAAGAGGATGTGGCTCTTTTCGGAAGTCCCCTCAGAGGATTCCTGCTGACCAGATTCTTCCGCCGCGGAAGAATCTCCTGCGGGCTCAGAGCTGTTGGTGGTTCCCTGATTACAAGCCGACGCGAAAACCATCATACCAGCAAGCAAAGCCGCAAGAACAGATTTTGCTTTCTTGTTTGCGTTCATTCTTTTCCCTCCTGAAAAATATAAAATCCAAAAACCGCACACGCGGCTGGTTTACCAAAAGATTCTCCGAAAGGTTATTGCTATTTTAACTATTTTTAACGGTTAACTTGAATAATTTGTAATGAAATTGTCGCATACTTTTAAAATGTTGACCACCGGACAAAATTGATGTAAAATACCCTATAAATTATTGTTTTTGTGTTTTCGTTGCGTTTTCATAGTGTTACATAGCGATTACAAAAAGACGGCTGGCAATAAGGAGAATTTTTATGAAAGCAAGACTTATTTCTCAGGAAACAGTGTATTTATATCATATCGGCTTGAATTCTCAGAGGGGACAAGAAATTACCCAGGCACTGGGAGAAATTTCCGTTCAAGTGAAAGAGATCAAGGAGGAGCAGCTGGGAGAGACCTTAGGCTATTGTCTGGGCTTGCCCGGATTTTCTAAAAACGATTCTCCGCTGGCGGAAGAAGGCTTTGACCAGGAGGTCCTTGTCATGAAAGGCTTTACCCGGCAAAGCATGGACCGGATGCTGAAGCAATTTCAAAGAAAAGGAGTTCCGCCGGTAGCGTTGAAAGCGGTGCTGACAGAGCATAACAGCAAGTGGAGATGCATCGATTTTTTCCGGGAACTGGAGCGGGAGCATATGTTTATGAGCGCTTATCAGAGTCTGCGGCGCCAGGTGCTTGTGGCGGAGGGAATAGCGGCTCCGTCACAGGATCTCCGCCGGGAAGCTTTGCGCGCCAGTGAGCTTCTAGCGAAAGGAAATGAGATCGAATATGAGGAGCTGGTTCAGGAACTGAAATGTATAAGCAGTATTTTGGAAAAGGAATGTAGAGAAGAAAAGTAAGGTATATCTAACGATTTCGAAATTAGTTAAATAAGAAAAGCCTATCCTTACACGGATAGGCTTTTTATTTTTCAGGCTTTCCAGATTAATAAATCTTTTTATACAGTTCGAAAATTTCTTCCGGACTGGTGTCCCTTGGGTTGCCGGGAGTGCAGGCGTCGATGAAGGCAAACTCGGACAGGGCCTTTAGGTCTTCTTCCTTTACGCCGATTTCATGGAGAGTCTTGGGAATTCCCACATCCTCAGACAGCTTTTTCACAGCGTCGATTGCAGCTTTGCGGTATTCCTCCTGGCTCATGGCTTCCGTACCCTGTACGCCCATGGCCTTGGCGATGTCTCTGTATTTTTCACCGGTGCAAGGAGCGTTGTATTCCATTACGTAGGGAAGAATGACAGCGTTGGCGACGCCGTGGGGAGTGTCATAGAAAGCGCCCAGGGGATGCGCCATAGAGTGTACGATGCCGAGACCAACGTTAGAAAAGCCCATGCCGGCCACATACTGGCCCAATGCCATATCCTCGCGTCCCTTGGGATCATTTTCTACCGCAGCGCGGAGAGAACGGGCGATAATTTCAATGGCCTTTAGATGCATCATATCGGTCAGCTCCCAAGCGCCCTTGGTAATATAGCCCTCGATGGCGTGAGTTAAAGCATCCATGCCGGTAGCAGCGGTGAGTCCCTTGGGCATGGAAGACATCATGTCTGGATCGATAATGGCAACGACGGGAATATCATGACAGTCGGCGCAGACAAATTTGCGGCGCTTTTCCTCGTCGGTAATAACATAATTGATGGTGACCTCCGCGGCAGTGCCGGCAGTGGTGGGAACCGCGATAATCGGCACACACTTGTTTTTGGTAACGTCAGCGCCCTCCAGGCTTTTAACGTCGGCATGCTCGGGATTGTTGACGATAATAGCGATGCCCTTGGCGGTATCGATGGAGGAGCCGCCGCCAATAGCGATAATATAGTCGGCGCCAATAGACTTGAACATTTCCACGCCGCCCTTAACAACATTAACGGTAGGATTGGCCTTAACTTTGTCATACACCTCATAGGCCAGGCCGTTAGCGTCTAAAAGCTTAGTGACATTATCCGCAACATGAAACTTAATCAGGTCAGGATCCGTTACAACCAGAGCTTTTTTGAAACAGCGTTTTTTCACTTCGGTGACAATATCCTGTACCGCGCCTTTTCCATGATAGCTGGTTTCATTCAGAACAATTCTGTTTGCCATAGTTAAGACTCCTTTTTATATTATTTTATGGACGGGAGCTTTTTTGAAAAGACCCCGAAAAATACCATATGGCTGCTAAAAACAGTATAACGTAATTTATTGTTGTTGTCCATATTTGATAATGAATTTGATAAATTTTCGGCTTTTAGCCTTGCCGTGAATTAAATCAATCAAAAATGATCATTTCTTGAAAATTAGAAAGACAGCTTCAGGGGCAGAGCGGTATATTTTATGAGAAATTGTAAACTCTAATGCCGGAGGTGATTTAGTATGCCAGATATTTTTAATTTCACACCAGAAATGGAAACCTATTTTTCCACCCTGCCTGTCTATGTCCAGGAGAATATTAAGCAAAGCAATCAAAAGATCAATTCTTTAGAGGATTTGAGAGCGGTTTCTGAAAAGCTGATGGAAAGAAAATAAGCCGAAATGGAGGAATGCTTCCTCCATTTTTTCAATGCCAAAGAGGAGAACAGAAATGCAGAAGTATAATGACCTATATAGCCTAATTCAATCCGATCCCAAAGCGGACCAATATTTCCGCTCCCTGCCCGGGTATGTGCAGGAGGCAATTTCCAGTAAGGCTTCCGGCGTGAATTCCTATGAAAGCCTGATAACTTACGCAGAGAAGCTAACCCGAGGGGATCTATAGAAGCCCTGGTTTTAGGAAAATTGAAAAAACGCCGGGATAAAAGCGCTGACGGACTGAAAAGACAGCACAGAGCTCCGTTTTCTGTGTCCCGGATCAGTACCGTCTAGTCCGATCAGGCAAGCATAGGAATCATACTAGATAACTATAAATTACCCATTCACGTGGAGACAGATGAAAGCGCGTCTTGCGTCAGGACAAAAATTCCCTGGTAAATGCGGTTCGGCTGGTAGCACACTAAGCAAGGGTGATATTTTTGAACCAGAATGATTATGGCAGCAGCGATATGCCGGGAATTATCGATGTTGTAGGCTATGATGACGACGACTTTTTCTCTACTCTTCCGGAACGGGTAAAGCAAGAATTGAGCCAATACCGGACTGAAGTGTCAGACTCGTCTGAGCTTCGGCGCCTGGCGGAAAAAATCATGCTGCGCTATTAAAAGAATTAAAAGGCAAATCATTAGAATAACGGAAAAGGACGCCTATCTCCCTTGAACAAATCAACAGGGGAGAAAGCGGCCTTTTCTTTTTTTATTTCCTATGATATGATGTTTTCAAGCAAAGGCATAGGAGGAATTAACTATGAACATACAGATATTCGGAAAAAATAAATGTTTCGACACGAAAAAGGCGGAGCGGTATTTCAAGGAACGGGGTGTAAAATATCAGAGAATTGACACCGTAAAATTTGGAATGAGTAAGGGAGAGCTCCAAAGCGTCGTCAAGGCGGTTGGTGGAATCGACAAACTGGTAGACGAAAAAAATCCGGACAGCGCCATCGTCAGCTATCTTGCCCGTGACGAGGATAAGCTTGAAAAGCTGATAGAAAATCCGAGGTGGTTGAAAACCCCGGTAGTACGCAATGGAAGGCAGGCAACGGTGGGGTATCAGCCGGAAGTGTGGAAAGCCTGGAAATAAATATATCTCTTGCTATGTTAAAAAAGCGCATCAAAATGGGAAAACGGAGATCGTTTTGTGTGGATAAATTTTCCGCCTGGAGTTAGGGGAATGCCGGACGTTTTGGTTTTATGCGTGTAATTCAGGAAAATTTTATTTTTGATCGTTTCCGTTTTATTGCTTTTCAGGAAAGCGTCTGCCTGTTTGCCCGCTGAAAATTTTTTGCATGTTCTTTTAATACTGTTTTTTGCCCCGCTGTATGGAAAAATAGAAAAACGGCCCAGCCGGCGCTTTGACCGGCTGGGCCGTTCGTTATCATCGTGTGAGGAAAAAGTCAAAGAAAATCAAGGCAGGCCCTTATTTAGAAGCGGCTTCCTTTTCCGAGGCTTCCGGGGCAGGCTCCTCGTCGTTGGTGAGATGGAATTTCTCACATACGTAAAAAATCAGGCTCAGGATCATACCTACTACGCAGGCTAAAACCATACCCTTTAACTCTAGGCTGCCAAATTTCAAGGTAATGCCAGACAGTCCGGTGACAAAGATGACCGAGGTAAGGATCAGGTTTTTGGACTTGGAGTAGTCTACCTTGGAATCCACTAGGATTCGCAGGCCTGAGGTTCCAATCATGCCGTACAGCAGGAAAGAGATACCGCCGATGACAGCGTTAGGCATGGTTTGAATCAAAGCGGAGAATTTACCGATAAAAGAGCAAAGAATAGAAAGGACAGCGGCGCCGCCGATTACCTGAACGCTATACACTCTGGTAACCGCCATAACGCCGATATTTTCGCCGTAGGTAGTTGTCGGAACAGAGCCAACCAAACCGGAAAGCATACTGGAAAAGTTGTCAGCGAAAATAGAACGGTGCAGGCCGGGGTCCTTGAGAAGATCTCTGCCCACCACTTTGCTGGTTACCAGTTGGTGGCCGATGTGCTCACTGGTAATGACCAGCAGAGCAGGCAGAATAATTAAAATAGCGTTGATGTCAAATTTGGGAAGCTGGAAATTTGGAAGAGAGAAGAAGGGAGTATCGATTACGGCTTGAAAGTCGACCGTACCGCAGCAAACGGCGGCGATGTATCCGGCGATAATAGCGATCAGGATTGGAATAACGGACAAGAATTTTTTAAACAGTACAGAGCCGAACACAGCGACCCCGATGGTGACCAAAAACACAATAATTGTGGAGGAATCAATGGAAGCGCCTTCCTCCGGGAGAAGTCCAGCGGTGCTCGCGGCATTTCCAGCAAGTTCTAAACCGATCAGAGCTACTACGGAGCCCATGGCTGCCGGAGGAAGCACTACGTCGATCCAGTTGGTGCCGAACTTATAAATGACGAAAGCTAACAGGCATCCGCAGGCGCCGGTAACCACAAAGCCGCCTAAGGCGTATTGATAGCCAAAGTTCGCGATAACCAGGCTGCCGGCGCCTAAAAAGGCGAAGCTGGAACCCAAATAAGCAGGAGCCTTCCCCTTAGTGATGATAATAAATAAAATTGTGCCGATACCATTCATTAAAAGAACAATGGCGGGATCAATGCCGAATAAAGTAGGAACCAGGATGGATGCGCCGAACATGGCGAACATGTGCTGAACACTCAGCGGAATCAGCATAGAAACCGGGACCTTTTCATCCACTTGTATGATTTTTCTACGTTCCAAAGAGATACCCCCTATTGATTTTATCTTGAAAATTATATCATAATTCATAAAAAATTCATAATGTTTTGTCGAAGGAAAGGGGAAAACAATCGCCAAAATTTCAGAAAAAATTTTAGGACTTTTCACAAAAGCCGGGAACTATCATTGGCAGAAGAACCGGGAACCGTTATAATAAAGCTATATAGAATCAGAAAAACCGATTCTCTGTTGTCATAAGCTTTGTAGTCTGAAGGACGTGAGAACGGTCTGAAAATCTGCACAGGCATAAGAGAGGGAATCATTGCTATGTATGAAAAGAGCTATGAAAAAGAGATTACCGTATATCAGTATGAATGTGACGTGAAAAACCGGATGACAGCCGCCGCCCTGTTAAAGCAGGTACAGCAGATCAGCACAGAGCACTGCGACATATTCGGATTAGACGCCGCCTACTATCAATCCACGAATACGGCTTTCCTGCTGTCGAAGATATCCTTGCTGTTTCATCGGGAAATCCTGGTAGGAGAAAAGCTGAAGCTGGTGACTCAGCCATCCTTGCCGGTAAAGGCGGTTTACCATCGGTATACCAGCGCCTATGATGAACAGGGGAAGGAGGCCGCCTCTGTGGACAGCAGGTGGATTTTGGTGGATACCCAGACCCGTAGGATTCTGCGTAAAATTCCGGAAAATTTTCATTTCCCTTTCCTGACGGAACAGGTGCCGGAGCATCCTTGCAAGCTTGTGAAGTCTGAATGCATGGAGCATGCTGGAGAACAGTCTGCCGTTTACTCAAAGGTGGATCAAAACGGCCATTTAAACAATACGGAATACGCCTCTATCGTGTGCGATCTGGTGCCCATTTCTCAAATTACTGAGCATCCAGTACGATCCATGGTGTTGGCTTATCATAATGAGCTGCGTCTTGGAGAAACAATGGATCTGCTTATGGGCCCCATTGAAAATGGCTACGATATAACGGGCGAACGGGAAGGAAAGCCTTGCTTTGAAGCGAATATCCTGTTTTAGATTTTGATTTCACCGTCGGCATAAACGGCGCTCATAGGAGTTCTGCTGCCGGCAGGGAGGCGGGCGGCGCCGAATGTTTCCACCCATATTTATTTCCTTTACAGCGTTAAGCTTCCAATATTCTTAAAATTGAATTTTTCTATTTTGGAGTGCAGCACTCCTAAGGCCAGCGGGGTTCTTTGCGCGCTGGTTATTATGGAGCTCTCTTTTGGGGCATTCTTCCAGCAGGACGGCAGGTATCAAAGTCAAACAAAGAAGCCCTATCCGGCGGTACGACCGGATAGGGCTTTCTGATACGTTTATGCGATGACTAGATCAAAAGACTCCAACTGCCGCAGCTGTTCCGCAGCTTGCGGATCAATTCCTTTGTCGGTAATCAGCTTGTCAATATCCGACAAAGCAGCGAACTGGGTAAAGGAAAGCTTCCCGAATTTCGAGCTGTCGCTGAGCATGATTACTTCTGACGCCACCTGGATCATTGTTTTTTTGACTTCAGCCTGATTGAAATCAGGAGTGGTAAAGCCGCGGTCCAGGGAAACGGCATTGGATGAGAGGAAAACTTTGTCTACATTCAGCTCGGAAAGATAGGATACCGCCATAGGGCCTACCGTACAGTGGAAGCCATGGCGCAGGGTGCCGCCAATCAAAATTAGATTGGCTTGGGTGGATTCCTCCAATAAAGAAGCGATTTCTATGTCATTGAGAACGATGGTCAGGTCCCGTTTTCCCGAAAGACATTTGGCCAGCTCCAGGGTAGTAGTACCGGTGTCCAGGATAATGGTGTCTCCATCCTCAATCAGCTTTGCGGCACAGGCGGCGATTTGCCGTTTCTGCTCCATATTCCGGATTTCCTTATGTCTGGAATCCAGCTCAAAGGAGGTTTTTTCCAGAGAGATGGCACCGCCGTGGGTACGTTTCAGCTTTCTTTCGTTCTCCAGGTCCCGTAGGTCATTTCGAATGGTAGCGGGAGAAACGTCGAAATAATCGCAGAGCTCGGGAACCAGCAGCTTAGATTTCTGCCGCAGAAGCTCCAAAATTTGGCCTTTTCGCTCCTCTGCAAATAAGGGGTGCTCGGATTGAGGCTTCATGTGTGACCACTCCGATCTCATAATTCTTAGAAGGATATTTCTTTATTTGCTTCTATAATCTTTCAGCGATACACTTAATAAATTTTATTATAATATAACCCGAAAAGAAACGCAAGAATAGACGATTATTAATAAGCGGAAAATGTAAACAGTCAAAAAGAAGCGAAAAACATAATAGAGGCGCTGATGCATGGCCGGGAATCAGGCTTAAGGCGAAAACAACAAGTGTTTATTATACCGCCGCGTTAAGCTCCCGTTTCCATTTTAGGCGGCGTTTTTTATTGCTTCTAAAGCCAGCCGCTCTCATAAGCTGTTAAGCTTTTTGTTTTCCAGCGGATGGAGGGCTATCGCCCCGATGAAAGAATTCAAAATTACTGAAAAGGAGAGAAATACTATGCTATGTGAGCTGCGTCCGTGGCGCATGGAAGACGCAACAGAGCTGCAAAAGATTCTTAATAATAAAAAGATCCTGGATAATTTACGGGATGGGATTCCTTATCCATACACTTTGGCGGACGCAAAAGCGTTTATTCAGTCTATGAGCGAGGCGGAGCCGGATTCCACCTATGCCTTTGCCATTACAGCGGACGGCAGGCTGGCGGGCAGTATCGGCGCTTTTCGGAAAGAAAATATTCATTCCCGCACAGCGGAGATCGGGTATTATATTGCTGAAAAGGATTGGGGGAGGGGAATTGGTTCTGACGCTGTTAAGCGGCTCTGCCGCTATCTTTTTCAAAATACAGATCTGCTTCGGATCTTTGCCGAGCCCTTTGCTTATAATCAGGCGTCGTGCCGGATTTTGGAAAAGGCTGGATTTGCCTTAGAAGGCGTTTTAAGAAAGAACGCGGTTAAGAATGGGAAGATTTTAGATATGAAAATGTATTCCATTGTGAGGGAGTGAGCAAAAGCGGCCTTCTTCCCTGATGAAGGCCGCTTTTCAGCGCAAGATTTCCTTTTGGCCTTTGATCCTCCTCTTGCGGGGCGTTCTTCCCTGCGAATTGTAAAAAACCGCACGAACTTGTTTTTCATCTTCTCATTTGATTCTATACGCTTGTTTGGAGATTCTTCCGGCGCATTTTGATCTGGGCTTTCTAAGATCTTAACCAGAGCCCCAGAAAATAGGAAGCCAGATTTTTAGTGCTTTGCTGTTGAAGAACAAAGTAATGAGAATAAAATTCCGCTTATAGTGACTTTGCAGGAAGCCATGCTAATTTGCGATCAGGACAGCCAGCGGGATGGAAAGACTGCAAATATGATGGAAATCAGAAAGCAACTGGCGCGAAGGAAAGAGTGATTTTAATCAAATTGTCAATCTTCTAGCCTTACGATTCTTTTTTCTGCGATGGAAAGGTTTCCGGCCTGGACGATTTTCACCGCCATCAGGCCGTCAATGCCCGTCACACATGGCGTTTTATCCTCCAGCACACATTCGGCAAAGTGAAGGTCCTCCTTTAGATATGCGTCCTCAAATAAATTCTTCCAGCTTTTAATAAACTGCCGTACCTGATTACCGCTGCGGTTGGCGCAGATCATATTGTTTTCGTTGCTGGTTCCCAGATAGATTACCCCGTCTGTGCCCAGAATTTCTACCCGGGCGTCATAGCCGTAGCCTACTCCCTGAGCACCGTCGATAGAGGCGAGCACGCCGTTTTTAAATTTACCGTTCAGCACCACGTTGTCATAAAAGTCAGGAAATTCCTTTTGGGCTTCATGGCAACGGTAATTTCCGGCGATAGCGTACACATGCTCAAACTCGCTCCCAGAAAACCAACGCAAGGAATCAATATCGTGGCTGTTGACTTCCGCCAAAGGACCATTGCTTTTTTTGATATCATACATCCAAGGCCTTGGGGTGCTGGGCCCGCGGGTCAGGGATTTGACCAGCACCACACTGCCGATCTCTCCAGCTTCCACTGCCTTTTTGGCAGCCTGGAAGCTTTCGTCAAACCGGCGCATAAATCCGATTTGCAGCTTCACCCCGCTGTCCTTGACTGCCTCCATGATTTGCACACATTCCCGGGCGTTCATGGCCATGGGTTTTTCCAGTAGAATGTCCTTGCGATGCTTCGCGGCGCACACGGCGATTTCACAGTGATATTTGGTGGGGGAAACGATAACAACCGCGTCGGTTTCTTCATCCTCCAAGGCTTGCTTGTAGTCCAGATAATATTTTTCAATTTCCAGCTCCCGGCATGCGGAAGCTGCGGCCTCCTCCATGGGGTCGGCTACTGAGACGATCCGAAATCCCGGCACACTGCGCTGAAAATTACGCGCATGGATCATCCCCGCCCGGCCAGCGCCGATGAGACAGATTCCACGGTAGTTTTTCTTCATAAAGCTCACACTCACTTTCTGTTCATTTGCTGATCTAAAAGTCCGGACGCTAGAATTCTACAACGTTTTTTAAACCCTTCACCTGCTTCGCCAGCTCAAACAGATCTGATATTTTGTCCAAAGGGGCTTTTTTAGTTATCAGACTGGCAACCTCGACGACGCCATCGGCAATAAAATCAAGAGTCTTGCGGTATTGCGACAGACTTGCGCGGGTGGTCCCGGTAACGATAAGCTGCTTGTAATGGATTATATTGGAGTTAAGCCGCACGACCTCCTTCCCTTTGGGCAGGCCCCCGAAGAAACAGATCCTGCCGTTGACGGCGGCCTGTGAAAGCGCGGATTCCTGGGCGGCGGGAGAGGGACACGCGGTGATGATCACGTCAAAGCCCCGGCCCTTGGTCAGCCGGCTTACATCCTTTTCCTCTAAGGAAGCCGCGGGAATTAGGCTCCGGTCTACGCGCCGGCATTCCTCCAGACGTTCCGGCGACAGATCGCTGATCACCACACGGCCGGCGCCTGCCAGCTTAGCCAGCTTAGCATGCATTAAGCCGATGGCGCCGGAACCGACCACCAGCACATAGTCGCCTGGCTGGATATGGCAGTGCTGAGAGCCGTTATAGGCGCAGGAGAAGGGCTCGTTCAGAGCGCCTTCCGCATAAGAAACCCTCCGCGGAAGAACTGCCACGTTGCCGCCGGCTACCGCGCGGGAGGGAATTCTGACGTATTCTGCGAAAGCGCCGTCCAGATTGATGCCGAAGGCTTGGTAGTGCGGACATAAATGTCCGTTGCCGCTGACGCATAAATCACACACACCGCATCCCATATTAGGCGCCACTGCTACTCTCATGCCGGCTTGATACCCGGTTACTTCTGAACCGATTTCCACAATATCTCCTGCGAACTCATGGCCCAGCACCAAAGGCTGGGACGAATCGGTCCCTTTCGCGCCGCTGGTGAGCATCCGCACATCGGTGCCGCAAATTGCGGCGGCCCGGACCTTTACCAGAATTTCCCCAGCGCCGATCTTTGGCTTTGGCATCTCCTCGATCCGAAGATCATTGATTCCGTACATCCTTGCCGCTAACATGCAATACCCTCCTATGTATCGTTTTTCTATTGTTGAATGTTTTATTAGATAACCTCCGTGTCAAAGCCATAGACCTTTGCCATTTGAAGAAGCTTATAGGTAACGTCTCCTTGAATTAGGATTGCGTGGTGGGAGGAGAGGCTTTCCATTACCTTGTGCCCGCTGCCGTTTCGATAGCGGAGCAAAGCCCCGTTGCGGCAATCAGAGCCGGGATATTGTACGTAATCTTCAATTTCCGCCTCGATGATGGTAAGCTTTTTCATATCGGAGCGGAGCTTGGCCATCGTAATAGGCCCTGCTGCCATACGGCAGTCGATAACAACGGCGTCATCGCTGACGATGTCCAACACCTTAGGGCGCATGACCCATTGCGTGCAGAAGCTCTGAGGAGCGCAGCCGAAATATCCGCAGTGAACTCCCAGCGCGTGGCTGTCGGGATCGTCAATGCTGGGAAAACGCTGAATTTTTTCATGCTTTAAGGCCGCCATTCCTACTAGAAAGGGATAGATATTCGTCATCATCATAGGCGTTTTCAGTGCGGAATAGAGGATAAATTTGCTGATTAAAGTAACCGTGTCTCCTTCGCACGCCCAAATAATATGATCGTATTCAAATAGCCAGTTCCAGGCCAGACAGGGTGTGGTAGCGCTGTGGAAGGATTCGTTCAGACAATTAGCGCCCGCGCCGCAGACTCCACCGATTTCGAGGATCAGCTCGCGGATTGCTAAATAAAGCTTCACAGCCTTTAAGATGCTCTCCTGCGGTACTTCTTGGATAGGAACAGGGCGCTGGTTCCATAGCTCCTGAGCCTGAGCGTCAGAAAATTGAGCTGCCCTGAAATTCACCTCTTTCCAGCTGCGGTACACAATTTGAACGCCAAAAGTATCTTCAATCTGACGGGTGCAGGACTTATCCCACCAGTAAAACCGCTTGAACAGATACGCCTGCATCCCTTCTCCCGGATTATCCTGCAGCATAAGAAACTTCATGCCGGAGCGCAGTTTCCTTTTAGCGGAGAGAGCTCGAAGAACCACTTTAGCAAGCTCACATTGATAGGGGGAGAATACGTTTCGACCCAGTTCGCCCCGCAGATAAGCCACGATCTCCCAGTCCCACATTTCCACAGTGCCGAATTCTGAGGTTAGAATAATAATCGGCAGCGAGACGCTCTCTATAAATTCGCGGTATTGAAAGACAGCTCCTAGAAGCTGGGGGAATACTATGGCGTCTGCATCGGGAGGGACAGGCTCTCCCAGCGGCTGAGGAGGAAGGAAATCGGCTTCCGCGCCGTAGAGAATTTGCAGCTTTTTTAGCTGTTCCTCAAATTCCCGAGTCTCCCGAGGGTTTCTTTCTTTAAAGTATAGGGGAAGCAGTTTTGCCTTCATGGAATAAACTCCTTTGCTGTTGTTTTGTTTTATATTATCATAACATATCCTAATATTCAACAATAAATAATAGAAATCAAAAAATATATTGCACAATAAAAGAATATATGATAACATATAACAGAAATAAAACGGAAGGGCGGTTCTGCCATGCAGTATCTGATCGGCGTCGATATCGGCACGCAAAGCACCCGTGCGGCAGTTATGGAGGAATCGGGAAGGATTCTTACTCAGGCCTCTAAGGAAACAGAACTAATTTATGAAGGAGACCGCTGGGTTTGGCAGGAACCGGATCGGATGTATGGCGACGCTGTGGAAACCGTGAAAGCAGCGGTGGAAAAAGCGCGGATCGCCCCCCAGCAGGTGGCGTCTATTTGTATGGACGCGCAAATGGCGGGCACTATGGGAATCGGGAAAAAGGGAGAAGCGGTTACGCCCTATGACAGCTGGCTGGATAAACGGTGCGAGGATAGCTGGGAGGAGCTTCGGGCCTTTGGCGAGGATGAAATTATTTCTATTACGGGAGCGCCCGTGACCTATGCTCATGGGCCGAAAATTCTTTGGTGGAAAAAGCATCGTCCGGAGATCTATCGGAAGATTGATAAATTCGTCCCGCCCGGAAGCTATTTGACGATGCGCTTCTGCGGCTTAACGGGCGAACAGGCGTTTATAGACCATACTTATCTTCATTTTTCCGGATTTGCAGATACCAGAAGGAAGGCCTGGTCAGACAGGCTATTGCGGGCGCTGGGTGTGGAAGAAAGCAAGATGCCCAGAATTGTCCGTCCCTGGGATCTGGCGGGAGGCTTGACGAAAGAAACCGCCGAGGCCTGCGGCCTGCGGGAAGGAACCCCGGTAGTGTGCGGCTGCGGCGATACCGCCGCCTGCGCTGTGGGCGCTGGGATCACGAGGCCCGGGGTTATGTATGACGTGGCGGGGACTGCCTCTGTATTTGCCTGCGCGGTCGGCGGGTACCAGCCGGATGTGAAATACAAGACAATTTTGTTTGCTCCGGGAGTGATTGAGGGCCTGTACACCCCGATGGCTTATATTTCCGGCGGCGGAATGTGCTTAAAATGGTTCCGGGACGCCATTTTAAGGGGAGAAAAAAGCTACCGGGAACTGGATGCCTTGGCGGAGGAGGTGCCAAGAGGCAGCGCAGGACTAATTTTTACGCCTCACTTTTCCGGCCGTGTCTGTCCAAACGACGGTGTGATAAAAGGCAGCTGGCTGGGGCTTACAATGCGGCATGACTACCGGTATTTATATCGCGCGATCGTGGAAAGCCTGGCGTATGAGTATAAAATGTATTTAGATATTATTCAGGAATCCGTTTTGTTAGAGGGGGGCGGCTCGCATGTTCTGTCGGTAGGCGGCGGAGCCCAGAGCGCCTTGATGAATCAAATCAAGGCGGATGTCCTCGGGCTGCCGGTCCGCACGCTGGAAAATCCGGATACCGGGGCCTTGGGATGTGGTGTGATCGCCGGTTATGGCGTAGGGCTTTATGACTCGATTCCTGAAACCGTGGACCGGCTCACGGCTCAGAAGCAAGAATTTATTCCTGAGCCCCAGGGGCATCTGGATTATCAGCCTTACACGCAGGCCTACCGGAACAGCTTTGAGCGGCTGCGGTCCGTTTACACTTTTTTACAGAAGGCACGGCATCAGGCATAGCCAGGCTTGCTGCGTGAAATCAATAATCGGAACGATAGCCGGTTGATAACTTTTTGAGCGTCCCCAAAAATCAGGCGAATATTTACTGAATCTATCATTTTAAGAGTTTATTGAGGAAAGGCGGAGAATACAAAATGGAAAAAATGACAAAAGAGCAATTGGCCAACATGTTTGACCATACCTTGCTGAAGCCGTTTGCGACCAACGAGGACTTTCAAAGGCTGTGCGAGGACAGCAAAAAATACGGCTTTAAAATGGTGGCGGTCAACTCAGCGCCGGTAGCGCTGTGCAAGGAGTATTTGAAGGGCTCCGGGGTGCATGTGGGCGCTGCGGTCAGCTTCCCTTTAGGGCAAACCACCATTGAGTGTAAAGTGTTTGAAACAAAGGACGCTATCGCTAACGGAGCGGATGAGATTGATTACGTGATCAATGTGGCGGAACTGAAAAATAAAAATTACAAATATATCAAAGAGGAAATGGAGCGGATTGTTTCTGTGTGCCGGGAAGCCGGGGTGATCTCTAAAGTAATCTTTGAAAACTGCTACTTGACCAAGGAGGAAATCCAGAAGGCTGCCCAAATTGCGAAGGAAGTGAAGCCGGACTTTATAAAAACTTCCACAGGGTTTGGCACCGGAGGCGCTGCTGTGGAGGATGTGAAGCTGATGAAAGCCGTGGTAGGCGGCGCTGTGAAAGTAAAGGCGGCCGGCGGCATCCGAGACTGGAAAACCTGCAAAGCGATGATTGAGGCGGGCGCGGAACGAATTGGAACCAGCAGCAGCCTAAAAATTCTGGAAGAATTTCAAGAGGAGGAAGGGTGAGCCCGAAAGAGGTTCTGATAGGAGAAAGCGGGCGGAAACAGAAAGCTTTTAAACTTCCGCGTGTAAAATGTGCAGAAAAGAAGAGCTGTAAGGAGAAACCTCACAGCTCTTCTTTTTTCTCTTCCGCCTTTTTACAAATTATGTGTTACTCGAGGAAAAAACCTGCTCTGGCTTTTCCTGGAACATGGTCATGATAGGCTCCATAGAGATATCCCATCTGGCCACGACTTCGCTCTCCGCCTGTACCTTCAGGGCGTGCTCCAGGCCTTTTTCACATTCGTAATAACCGAACAGATCATTGCCGTCGCACCAAATGGTGTAATTGCATACGCCGGCTTCCTTTAATACCTCGACCATCTCAGGCCAAATGGTATCATGCCGCCGAATATATTCTTCCTTCATGCCCTCTTTGATGACCGCCCGCCAAGTGTATTTTTCCATACTTAGACCTCCTTGTTTTTAATCATTCTGTTACTTATTAACGTAGCACGCTTGAAAATCACCGTCAATAATTGTTTTCTCTTTCACAAACGGGGACAAAGGTTAGGGCTTTTTGCAGAACTCCGGAAAAAAGGAATCGGGGTTCTTTTTAAACTGTTCTACCAAATCCGGTTCCTTTTCCTCGGTCTTTTCCTTTTGCAGCCGCATCCAAGCGGGAATTTGATTTTGACTGGGCTTTTTACAGTCATAAATATGAGTGCGAAGCTCCATAACGATCCTCCTTATCCGTTGATGTTATCCGGGCTCACTTTACACTATATTCATGAAAAAAGAGAAGAGTGCGGCCTATTGACGGAAAATCATAAGAAAAGGATAACCGGGACGGCTTGTGAAAATACTAAGCAAAAAGGAGGCTTATTCATGAGGTTTGTAAATCGAAAGGTGGCGTTGGTGGGAACCGGGCTGGTTGGCATGAGCTACGCTTACGCGCTGCTCAATCAAAGTGTGTGCGATGAACTGGCGCTAATCGATATCGACCAGCAGCGCGCTCAAGGAGAAGCGATGGACTTAAACCATGGACTGGCTTTTTCCGGCTCCAATATGAAAATCTATGCCGGCGGATATCAGGATTGCTCCGATGCGGATATTGTAGCCGTATGTGCCGGTGTGGCGCAAAAGCCGGGAGAATCCAGGATCGATCTGCTGCAAAGGAACACGGAAGTATTTCAGTCCATTGTCGGGCCGGTCGTGGCTTCCGGATTTAAGGGGATTTTCCTAGTTGCCACCAATCCAGTAGATGTGATGGCTCATGTGACGCAAGCGCTGTCCGGCTTTGACGACCATCGTGTGTTGGGAACCGGCACAGCTCTGGATACCGCCCGCCTGAGGTACCTTCTGGGAGAATATTTTTCCGTAGACCCGCGAAACGTTCACGCATATGTCATGGGCGAACACGGAGATAGTGAGTTTGTGCCCTGGTCCCAGGCTATGGTTGCCACCAAGCCGATTTTGGATATTTTCCGCAGCCGTGGGGTAACGGATTATCAGAAGGATTTGGACCATATCAGCGAAGAAGTGAGAAACGCAGCGCAAAAGATTATTTCCGCGAAAAAGTCCACTTACTATGGAATCGGAATGGCGATGGTCAGGATTACCCGGGCAATTCTAGGCGACGATCACAGTGTTTTGACGGTTTCCTCAATGCTTCACGGGGAGTACGGGGAACGAGACGTATACGCCGGAACCCCTTGTATCGTCAGCCGGGACGGAGTAAAACGGACGGTAGAGCTTACCTTAACCCCGGAGGAACGGGAAAAGCTTCATGACTCCTGTGAACTGCTGCGGTCCGTATACCGGGACATCCGGGGCGTCTAATGAAAATTTTGAAACCTCCTCCTTTTTATAGCGGAAATATGAAAGGAATTTTGGTTGTAAAAATAAAAAACGGAACCAGTCATCTTCTCCCAAAACGGTACAGCCGTCAGGCTGTACCGTTTTTTGACTGTCACTCGAAAACTCCCGGCAGAGCCGGCGGAAACGCACGGTGAAAAGCTTTCGCTATATACATTGGGCGAAAGCGGGGTGTAAACAGCAATCTTCGATGACAGCCAAGCCGCCGTTAGGATGGCGGCTCCCGTTTATGGACCGCGGGGCAAGCGGTGTAAGAGAAGGAAATTTCAATGGCCTTAAGGAGCTTGCCGTCAATAGGGCGTTATAGAGTCTAAGCAAAATACCGTCTTACCGGTGGTTATGACTATTCGTCGAAAATTACTTTCCCTTGGGAGACATATTGTGTTATGAATTAGGATAAGAATGGTAGTGGAAATTAATAATGGCAGAATTTGTGCAAGGTGGTGCGTCAGCATGTATGTGGTCATAAAGGGAAAGAAGCTGATTGGAGCGGCGCTGTGCCTGATTATTGTGGCAGCGGCTGTGATCAGTTGGATCGGTTTTTCCAATCGGGACGATGGGGTAGTGGAGGCTGCGGCATCCAACGATAATTGGGGCTTGTCCTTCCAGGAGGAGGGGAAAACCCCGGTCGGCAACGCTACGCCAGAGTTTTTGAAGCAGTATAACGCCTATTTCTGCGGGAACAGTGAGGATAAAAAAATTTATTTGACCTTCGACTGCGGATATGAAAACGGGTACACGCCGGCAATCCTGGATGCGCTGGAAAAGCATAACGTAAAAGCCGCTTTTTTCGTAGTGGGCAATTATCTGGAGACCAGCCCTGACTTAGTGAAGCGAATGGTGGAGGAGGGACATATTGTGGGAAATCATACCTACCATCATCCTGATATGTCGCAAATTTCAGATCCAGCCTCCTTTCAGGAGGAAATTACCAGCTTGGAGAAAAAGTATCAGGAAATTACAGGACTTGAGATGCAAAAATTTTACCGTCCTCCTCAGGGAAAATACAGCGAAAGCAACCTGAAAATGGCCCAGGAATTAGGTTATCAGACGGTTTTCTGGAGCCTCGCGTATGTGGATTGGTACGTAGATCAGCAGCCTACGCAGGAGGAGGCCTATGCTAAGCTGCTGCCGAGAATCCATCCGGGAGCGGTGGTTCTGCTGCACAGCACATCAAAAACCAATGCGGAAATCCTAGATGACCTGTTGACCAAGTGGGAGCAGGAAGGATATACCTTTGGTACTCTTAATGAGCTTTGCGGATAAAACGGAGGAGCATGGGGAAAGAAAAACAGCTTAAACATGAGAATACAGGGATGCGGGGAAAATGCTGGACGTTTCCCCCGCATCCCTATTTTTCAGATGGAGCTTGTGAAAGTTAACTATAAATTCCAGGCTTTTTGACCGATATTCTTCGCTTGTTTTGCATGTGTGAATAATATTTCAATATCTTGTTTGTTTTTACAGGAATTTATTAAATAGAACGTGAAAAATCTGTATACTTAACACTTGTTTTCTTGACAGCGATTCAGTATAATAAAATGAGAAATTTCGAGGAGGCACTATGAAATTATGAAAATGAAAAAAATTCTGGCCGCGGCGATGGCTGCGGCACTGTTGACCGGAACCCTTGCGATGGGCGGCTGTTCTTCTGACAGCGGAAAGCTGGTCATGGTTACTGAAGCCGGCTTTGCCCCCTATGAGTATTACGACGGTGAAGCGGTTGTCGGCGTAGACGTGGACATTGCCAAGGAAATCGCCGCCGCGATGGGCAAGGAGCTGGAGGTCCGCGACATCGCTTTTGATTCTCTGATTAATGAGGTTCAGTCTGGCAAGGCTGATTTTGCCGCTGCTGGGCTGTCCGTTACCCCTGAGCGCGAGGAGCAGGTGGATTTCACCATTAATTACGCTACCTCTAAGCAGGTTATCGTTGTTCGCCAGGACAACACCGAGATCACCGGACCGGATGACGTGAACGGCAAAACAGTTTCCGTTCAGCTGGGCACCGTAGCCGATACGGCGGTTTCCGACAAAGAGGATTATCCGGACTGCACCGTGATTCAGCAGAAGAAATACCTGGCTGCCGCGGAGGATGTGAAATCCGGAAAAGCCGATTGCTTGGTCATGGACGAGCTTCCTGCCCAAGAACTGGTAAAGGCGAATCCTGAATTGAAGATTCTGGATGAGGAACTGTTTACCGACGTTTACAGCATGGCTGTCCAAAAGGGCAACACCGAACTGCTGGATAAAATCAACGAGGTGCTCCAGAAGCTGATGGACGAGGGCAAGATTGAAGAATTTACCATGAATCATATTGCCGCGTCTGGAGAAGCGGCGGAATAAAGGAAAGGACGGGCTGCCATTTTGGATTGGCTTTCTCAAATCGGACAGTGGTTTGTCTCCGCCTGGAATTGGATTGCGGATTCGGTGTATAAATCCATTGTCGCGGATAATCGATATGTCTTTTATTTGACAGGCTTAGGAAATACCCTGTTGATTTCTTTAATGGCAGTGGTAATCGGTATTACTCTGGGCGTTTTGATTGCGGTCGTGGTAAACGCCGCCAAGGCCAATCCACGGCTCAATTGGGCAAAAAAAATCTGTAGCCTTTATGTTACGGTTATCCGGGGAACTCCTGTGGTTCTCCAGCTGATGATCATTTATTACATAATTTTCCGGTCTGTGCAGATCCCGCAGATTGTGGTCGGCGGTTTGGCTTTCGGTTTAAATTCGGCCGCTTATATTTCTGAGATCATCCGCAGTGGAATCGAGTCTATCGACCGGGGACAAATGGAGGCCGCCCGCTCTCTTGGTTTAAGCAGGGGAAAGGCGATGCGTCTGATTATTCTGCCTCAGGCGGTCAAAAATATTTTGCCTGCCCTGGGCAATGAGTTTGTCACGCTGGTCAAGGAAACGTCTGTGGCTGGTTATATTGGTTTGAGAGATCTGACCAAGGCGTCCGATATCGTGGCTTCCCGCACCTATGATTACTTCGTCCCATTGATTTTGGCGGCTTGCGTCTATTTGGTGATCGTTTTGGGCTTAACCAAGCTGGTTCGTATGTTCGAGAGGAGGCTGGCGCAAAGTGATTACCGTTAAAAACCTGCATAAAAGCTTTCATGGAACCGATGTTTTAAAGGGAATTAACGAGACGATTCACAAAGGGGAAAAGGTTGTGGTAATCGGTCCTTCCGGTTCCGGAAAATCTACCTTTCTGCGCTGCCTGAATCTATTGGAGACTCCCACGGAAGGCGAGGTATGGGTAGAAGGCAATAATATCACCGCTCCGAAAACCGACATTGATAAGGTACGTCAGAAAATGGGGATGGTTTTTCAGCATTTTAATTTGTTCCCTCATCTGACGGTGAAGAAAAATATTACTCTGGCGCCTACAACCCTGAAGCTGCAAACCGAAGAAGAAGCTGGCGAAAATGCTATGCGTTTGCTGAAGCGCATTGGCTTAGAGGAAAAAGCGGATTCCTATCCTAACCAGCTTTCCGGAGGCCAGAAGCAGAGAATCGCGATTATTCGCGCCTTGGCTATGAATCCGGATGTAATGCTGTTTGACGAGCCTACCTCTGCGCTGGATCCTGAGATGGTAGGCGAGGTGCTGGAGCTGATGAAAGAACTGGCAAGGGAAGGCATGACCATGGTCTGCGTTACCCACGAAATGGGCTTTGCCAGAGAAGTGGCTACCCGGGTTCTATTTATGGATAACGGAGTAATCACGGAACAGGCTCCGCCGGAGGAGTTTTTTGCCCACCCCAAGAATCCCAGGCTTCAAGATTTTTTGGCGAAAACGTTATAGTAAAAAGAAAGAAAATCCCCAGGTCGAAAAAAGACCTGGGAATTTTTGCATGACCACCTACAGCTTTCCTGTTAAGGAGAAAAGCAAGCCTTTCCTTTTATCCGCCTTTTAACTGTCCAATCTCGGTTTCGGGATAAGCTAACCGGCAAAGAAAATCTGTGAATGTAGGGGGATGATAGCCTGCGGATTTCGCGTAAATATGAAAATTGCTAAAGATAGTTGGTTTCCGTGAAAATCAAAAGTTATTTAAGCATTTTTTGCATGGTTTCGGCGTTGTGTTTTTGAAGACTTTTGTGATCTAAAATGTGCGCTTCTTTGTTAAAAAAGTCGAATTTTCCCATGAAAGGAGCGGGACAAAGGAGTGAGAATTTTATCATGGACAGGGCTCCGTCAAAATCACAAAAAAAGGCCTGAAAAAAAGAAATTCTTTGGTATTTACATTTTGCCGATTATCGTTTAATATGATTTCGATTTTAGAATATATTTATTTCAAATTCGTGACAGAGGAGGCATTTCCTTGGTAAAGGATATGACAGTCGGCAGCCCGACAAGATTGTTGGTTGGCTTCTCAGTCCCTATGATTATTGGAAATATTTTTCAGCAGTTTTATAGTATGGTGGACGCTATTGTGGTGGGAAAATTCGTAGGTGTAGACGCTTTAGCGGCCATCGGAGCCACAGGCTCTTTTAACTATTTGATTTTAGGGTTTGTCATCGGCTTGACCTCAGGCTTTTCTGTTATTATCGCTCAGAGATTCGGAGCGGGGGACGAAGCCGGCGTAAAGCGGGCTACAGCGATGAGTGTTTTGCTGAGTGCGGCTATTACGGTGATTATTACCGCTGTCAGTATGCTTTTGACAGAGCCTGTTCTGGCTGTCATGCAGACCCCGGAAAATATTATGCAGGATGCCTGCGGATATATGTACGTTATTTTTGGAGGAACCGCGGCAACATTATTTTTTAATTTGGTGTCCTCGGTGCTGAGGGCTTTGGGCGATAGTAAAACTCCGCTGTATATTCTGGTAGTGGCTTCCATTTTAAATGTGCTTCTGGATCTTCTGTTTGTGCTGAAATACAATATGGGGGTTATTGGAACAGCTTACGCAACTGTTATCGCGCAAGCCATTTCCTGCATTTTATGCGTGATATACATCATCTGCAAGCTGCCGATTCTCCGCCTGAAGAGATCGGATTTTGATTTTAACGGCGCTTCCTGCCTCCAGCTTTTGAAAATGGGGCTGCCTACCGGCGGATGCGCTTCTGTGACCGGTATCGGAGGTGTAGTGCTGCAGGGAGCCATCAACGGCTTTGGCAGCGATGTTGTGGCGGCGTTTACCTCGGGAGGCAGAGTGGAGAACCTGATGATTCAGCCTGCTTATTCCTTTGGTATGGCCAGCGCAGCTTATGTGGGCCAAAACCTGGGCGCCAGGAAGATGGATAGAATTCAGGCCGGGGTTCGAAAAAGTGTCGTAATCTGTATAGTGATTTGTGTCGCGCTTGGTTTAGTGGAAATTTTGTTTGGCGAATATTTGGTGCAAATTTTTGTTTCCGGGGAAGAGACGGTAGTGATTTATTATGCGAAATACTATTTAATTGTCTCTGGTATTTTTCTTCCCGTGCTGGCTCTGTTAAATATCTATCGCAATGCGGTGCAAGGCTTAGGAAATGGGATGATCCCCTTATTGTGCGGTGTACTGGAGCTAGTGAGCCGAGTGGGGGTAGCATGGTTCTTGGTGGAGCCCTTGGGCTATTTGGGGGTTTGCTTGGCGAGCCCCGTAGCTTGGTTTACCGCTTTCCTTTTGTCAGGAATTTATTTTTATAAAATTCTAAGGAATCTAAGGTCAGATCCCAGCCTGACGCATGGTTGATGGAAATATCGCCCTCTTTTTCTAAAGGGGGCTTTTCTTTTGTGCTGATTTGTGGCAAAATAGGAAATAGTTCTTGAAAATTGGAAAAGCGTGAGGAACCTAGGCTTTGAAACAATAACAGGAAGCCTTGTGATACAAAGGAGGAGCTATCTTGCGGCAGGAATGGAAAATAAAAGACCGTTTATTGAAGTTTCATCACAAAACCTTGATTATGGGCGTTTTAAACGTAACGCCGGACTCCTTTTCCGATGGAGGAAGCTATCCCACCGTGGCTTCGGCTGTTGAAAGAGCCTTAGAAATGGAACGGCAAGGCGCCGATATCATCGATATCGGCGGAGAATCCACCCGGCCGAATTATGCTCCTGTAGGCGTCCAAGAGGAAATCGAGCGGGTGCTGCCAGTGATTGAGGAACTGCGGGCAAGAACCAGCCTTCCCATTTCCATCGATACCATGAAGTCGGACGTAGCCCGGGCTGCGGTAAACGCTGGAGCGGATATTATCAATGATGTATGGGGAATGCAGAGGGATCCGGATATGGCCAGAGTCGCTGGAGAAACTGGCTGCGGCGTTATCATTGGACATAACCGGGAATGTACCGGAACAGTGGACACAGTGTTCGCCCAGATGTACGGTTTTTTTGAGACGGGAATCCGCCGGCTGCTGAGCCGGGGTGTGGAACGGGATAAAATCTGTATCGATCCAGATATCGGATTTGGAAAGACCTATGAGGAAAATTTATATATTTTAAAGCATTTGGATTGGCTGGAAAGCTTTCAGCTCCCTATTTTGCTGGGAACCTCCAGAAAATCAGTGATTGGCCTAACGCTGGATCTCCCGGCCTCGGAACGGCTGGAGGGGACGATTGCCACCTGTGTCCTGGGGGCCCGGCAGGGGGCCAATATCGTCCGGGTTCATGATGTAAAAGAAGTGGCCCGCGCAATGAAAATGACAGATGCGGTTCTGTATCAGGAGGGATAAACGGTGTTTACCATTTATTTAAAAGGTGTAAAGGTGTTTGCTTACCATGGGGTTAATCCGGAGGAAAACCGTGACGGACAGTATTTTTACTTGGATGTGACGGCAAAAACCGTAACCCAGGCAAAGGAGTTAGAGGATCATCTGGAAAACACCGTCAGCTATGCGGCCATCAATAAATTGCTGCTGAAGGAAGCTACGGAAAATACGTTCCAGCTCATCGAGAGCCTGGCGAGCCATTTAGCGGATAAAATCCTGGAGAGCTTTTTGCCGGTTTATTGGGTATCGGTTACGGTAAATAAGCCCCACGCCCCTATGCGGGGAGAGTTTGAAAATGTCAGCGTTACTTATGAGCTTCAGCGGCCGATGGAGCATCAGGTGTATTTGTCCTTGGGCTCTAATTTGGGAAAACGGGAAGAAAACCTGAAAAAAGCTGAGGAACTGCTGAACGGCCATCCCTGTATTCAGGTGATGTCCGTATCCTCCTATTATGAGACAGAGCCTATGGGCTATTTGAACCAAGGAGCGTTTTTAAACTGCTGCTTCAAGATTTTGACAAGCTTAAGTCCTTGTCAGCTGTTGGAGGTAACCCAGGGCATTGAAAAGCAAATGAAGCGGGTCAAGGTTATTGTGAACGGCCCCAGAATTATCGATTTGGATATTTTGCTTTTCGATCAGGAGCAGGTAAAGCGGCCAAGCTTAGAAATTCCCCACCCGCGTATGATGGGACGCCGTTTTGTCCTGACGCCGTTGCTGGAGATTTATGACGGCGAAGATGAGCTGGCGGAGGAATTTAGAAGGAAGAACGAGGCGCTGACAGAAAGCGTAGAGCTCTGGAAGCCCCGGATTTCATAAGAGAAGAGAGGGAAAACCATGCTGTCCATTGAGCGCCATGAGCAGATCCTGCAGATTCTGATGGAGAAAAAGTCCGTCACCGTGGGCGAGCTTTCCAAAACCATGTTTGTCAGCGACGCTACGATTCGCCGGGATCTTTCCCAAATGGAGAAGGAAGGGCTGATCAAGCGGAGCCACGGCGGGGCGGTGCTCTTTGAGTCAACCAACGACGAGACCTCTATCCTCATGCGGGAACAGGAAAATATCAAGCAAAAAAAGATCATTGCGGAAATCGCGCTGAAATTTATCAAAAATCATGACACCTTATTTGTGGATTCCAGTTCTACGGCAGGAATCGTAATCCCGCTTTTGAAAAACTTTAAGTACATTTCGGTGATTACCAATGGAATAAAAAATTCCTTATATCTGTCTCAGAATACGGACGCCAAAATTTATATCGCCGGCGGAGTGGTCAATAACCGCTCTAATTCCATTGTGGGGACGGATACGCTGGACTATTTGGGAAAAATGAACGCCGATGTATCCTTGGTTTCCTGCAGCGGCATCAGCCTGGAAAACGGCGTTACAGAGTCATCCTATGAACAAAGCCATATTAAGCGAGTCATGATCCGCAATTCCAAAGTTAAGCTGGTTTTATGTGACAGCTCAAAATTTGACAGTACGTATCTTTGCCGTTCCTTAGGGCTTGAGGAGATCGACTATCTGATTACGGATCAAAAGCCCAGGGAGGAGTACCTGCAAAAAGCGGAGGCTTGCGGCTGTAAGATTTTATATCCGGAAAAGCTTTAGCTCTTGGACTGACGGCCTGACAAAGGGAATGTCCTTTTTGTCTGCGCCGTTATTCTTGTGAATATCAAAAGACGTTTTTTTGAAAGCGCTTTTCGCGTGTGGCGCCGGAAGGTTATTCCGAACGGGACAGAGGCGCCTGCCCTGTGAGGCGGTCCTATCCAAGGGCACTGCCGGCGGCTATGGCGACAAGAAAGCTTCGTCGGCCTTGCCCCTGGATTTTTCAACCAAAGGAAGAAAAGCTCCGCCTTTGCGAAAAAGGAAGGAGCTTTTTCCAAATCTGTCCGGATCTATTTTTAGGAAAGAAGAGGGAGAATACCCATGAACTATATCAACGTGGAAAAGGGATGCTTTTGCCGCAGGCCGAACCGTTTTATAGCCGAGGTGCAGTTGGGAGACGGGATTGCGGTATGTCATGTGAAAAATACCGGCCGGTGCCGGGAACTGCTTGTTCCCGGGGCGGAAGTATACTTACAGCGGGAGGATAACCCCAAACGGAAAACCAAATATTCCCTGATCCATGTGCAAAAAGGGGAAAGGCTTATCAACATTGATTCCCAGGCTCCAAACCGTATCGCTGGGGAATGGCTGCCTCAAAGCGGTTTGTTTCCCGAGGATACGGTGTTTTTGCCGGAAAAAGCCTTTGAAAATTCCAGGTTCGATTTTTACTTTGAGCATGGAACGGCCAAAGGTTATCTGGAGGTAAAAGGGGTTACCCTGGAGGAAAACGGCGTGGTTTCCTTTCCAGACGCTCCTACCAAGAGGGGAGAAAAGCACCTCCGGGAACTGATTCGCTGTAGAGAGCAAGGGCTGGAAGCGTATGTTTTATTTGTAGTGCAGATGTCCCGCGTCCGTTATTTTACCCCGAATAAAAAGAACGACCCGGCCTTTGCTCAGGCGCTGAGAGAGGCTTACGAAAGCGGCGTCACCGTACTTGCGATGGATTGCCTGGTGGAGCCGGAAAAGGTGGCGATCCACAGGCCGGTGGAGATTCGGTTTTAGGTTTTAAGCCTTTGCGGAAGCAAAGAAGGCTTTTCCGCCGCATTATGAGCTGAAAGCTCCTCGATACCGTCACGCTGGGCTTGCAGCTCCGGATAAAGCTCTTCAAACTCGGTCATGTGCTTCCAGTAGCGCTTCGGCATATGGGTCATACGGCATTTGTGATTGCGCCGCCCCGGCACCTCGATGGTGTCGTAGAACATTTTCCAGAGCGCCCGATAAAAAAATTCATCCGCGCTGGCCTTTGGTACGATCAATTCCTCCAGAGGGAGAATCGCGAAGTCATAAGGACGGTATACTAAGGCCATATGGTGGGTTTCATCAAAGATTAGAAACTGTTCCTCGGGAAAGCGCTCGCAGAAGTGCTGTGCGATCATCGGCAGCACCTGGTTTTTTGGCTCGATCCGAGAAATTAGAGTGTCGTTATGCTCGGAAAACCGAAGGAACTCCTTCATGTAATGGCTTTCATTTTCTAAGCTTTTTACAGCGTTGAATAAAGGCGCCAGCTTTTCGTGGGAGATCATGGTCATTACCGAGGGGCCAAAGTGGAACCCCATGCGGAGGAACATCAATAGATGCCATTCCTTTCGCGGCAGACAGGTGAGAAAGCCTTTTTGGACGAACCGGAGGGCTTCCGGACCGATTTTCTGGGGAATGGCGGTTTGAGCTCTCTGGGCGGCCGCGCGGTCTGTTTGGATCTCACGGCAGGGCAGCAGACAGGTTTGTTCGGTATCCGGCGGAAAGATTTCTGCCGGGATTTCTTTTTTTTGATAGCTTTCCATCAGACAGGTGAAAAGACCATCAAGAGAGCCGTCATATCGATAGGTTATAGCTGGCCGGTAAGGCATTTTTGCACATCCTCCTGGGTTAGTTTTGGCTGTTCAAAGAACGAAAGCTGTTCCACGCTCTGGGGCATTTGATATTGGTAATAAAGGCTCTTGGCGGAATCGGACATCATGGACCGGAGCACCATATCTTCAGAGACCTTTACGCCTTCCATCATTTTTCCCTTGCACAGCAGAAAATACTGGGCCCGTTTCAGTACCACCCCAAGCCGCTTAAGATCCTGAAAGGTCAGGCTGGTGGTTCTGCGGGCGGTGATAATTTTTTTCGCGCCCTTTACCCCTATTCCCGGTACCCGCAGCAGAGTTTCGTAGGAAGCCTTGTTGACCTCCACTGGGAAAAGGTCCAAGTGATTTAGCGCCCAATTACATTTGGGATCCAGGTAGGGGTGAAAGCTTTGATGCTGCTCGTCTAAAAGCTCCTTTGCCTTAAAGCCGTAAAAGCGGAGAAGCCAGTCCGCCTGGTAAAGGCGGTGCTCCCGAAGAAGAGGCGGTTTGGTGCCGATGGGAGGGAGCAGAGCGCTCTCGTTTACCGGCAGATAGGCGGAATAAAAGACCCGTTTCAGCTTGTATTTTTGGTAAAGTCCTTCCGTCAGATTAAGTATTTGATAATCTGTGTCAGGGGTGGCGCCGATGATCATCTGGGTGCTTTGGCCGGCCGGAGCGAATTTTGGCGCGTGATGATATTTCACTAAATCGGAAGCGTTTTCTCGCAGCTGGTTGCGGATAAACCCCATGGGCGTGAAAATGGATTGCTTAGATTTATCCGGTGCCAAAAGCTTCAGGCTCTGCTGAGAGGGCAGTTCGATGTTGACGCTCATCCGTTCCGCCAGCATCCCAAGCTGTTGGAGAAGCTTGGCATCGGCGCCAGGGATCGCTTTGGCGTGGATATATCCTGCAAAATGGTATTCCTCACGCAGAAGGCGGAGGGCCTCGATCATCTGCTCACAAGTATAATCAGGATTTTTCTGAACCCCGGAACTCAAAAACAATCCCTCAATGTAATTGCGGCGGTAAAACTGGATGGTCAGCTCTGCAAGCTCCCTGGGGGTAAAGCCAGCCCGGGGCGTATCGTTTGACCTGCGGTTTACGCAGTATTTGCAATCGTAGATGCAGGCGTTGGTCATTAGAACCTTTAAAAGCGAGATGCAGCGCCCGTCCCCGGCAAAGGAGTGGCAGATGCCGCAGGATACCGCGGAACCGATCTGCCCCTTCTGCGCTTTTCGGTCCACACCGCTGGAGGTACAGGCTACATCGTATTTCGCGGCGTCGGAAAGAAGCTTGAGTTTATCGAATAAATCCATGAGAAAAGCCTCCTTTACTATTTTTACTATATCACAGAACATATGTTCTTGTAAAGAGGTTTTTTCATTTTATTTTTTGAAATTATTTCCAAAAAGAATCAATTTGCCCAGGAGAAAGCTGCTGGGCAAAGCTTTGCTTTACCAGAACCAGGGCTTCCAGGTCGGCAGCGATTTGGTACAGCACTGCTCTGGCCTCAAATTCCTCACGGGTTTGGGGAAGAGGAGTGGTCTTATAAAATTTTCGCATTTCAGATAAAATGGACAACAGAAATTCGGCGTTGTTATAGTCCTGCATAGATTCTGCGATTCGCTTCATAAATCGGGAGACGGGAAACGCCTGGCTCGGGACAAATTGAATTTTCAAAAGATTCCGATAGACCCGCTTCAACAGTCCCTGCTGGTTTTTCCGCAGCTCTATAAAACGCACGTAATAGCGCATGTCAGAGGAAAGTGTGTTATTCATATATTGATAAGCGTGTGCCAGTGCTTGACTTAAGCGATTCTGCAGGAATTGAAAGTCTGCCTCCAAGTCAATTTCATGGCCGTGGATTAAGGACGAGGACATCTGTAAAAGGATTTGTTTCATACTGTTATCGATTTCTTCTTGGTCCTGCTTGATGATATGGATCATTCGCGGCATATAAAGATTGATAACAACAGCGATTCCCACGCCGATGCACAACAGGAGAAATTCGTTTATGATTAGGGTGTAATGAAAGCTGTGGGCTGTCCAGAAGTGAGTGACTAAAACCGTGCTCATGGAAACCCCGGTTTCCAGCTTCAGCAGATAGCAGGCAAAGGTAAACAGCAGCAGAAAAAAGCCAAAGGAGAAAAGATGATACCCCCAGAGGGTAAACAGTGCATAAGCGATGGCCACAGCGATAAAAAAAGCGCTGATGCGCTTTCCCGCAATGGTTAAGGTTTCCTTTTTGGTGTTCTGAATACTCAAGAGGGCGATAATACCTGCTGAAGTGGCGCTTCTCAATCCGATCCAGTCTGCTAAAAAGACCGCAAAGCAGCAGCCAATTGATATTTTAATGATTTTGAGCCAATCCACTTTTTTCATGCCGTCATCCCCTATCCTTGTACTTATTTTGTTACTAAGAGCCTGATTTAATCATGAAAAAAAGACCGGCTGATTTTCCCTGAAATCCAGCCAGTCTCTTTATTTATTAAGAATCGATATTTTCAAGCCTGTCAGAGAGCCATAGAATGGTTCACTTTTTTCATTGACGTCTTTATTAGCTATTTATTAGCTATATAAAGAAGAAACCAGGAAATAAAAGATTAAAAATAAGCTCGTTTTCTATAAATACTATAATAAGAAACTTTAGAGGCTTATTGTCTACATCTTTTTACCAATATAAAAAACATAGCCGTAATACTGTTTAAATTTTGTATATAGCTCTACTTCATATTTGTCCTGCGCAATGTAAGCCTTTACCGTTTGATTACCGTTATATTTTTCTGCCAATGACTTTTCCGCCGCTGCCCTTGGAATAAAGTAATTTTCTGTCCAGCAGTTTTCTGGAAGGGTAAAGGCGGCTATGAAACGGTAGCCAGCTTTTGACATGACGGATATATTATATTCTATGGTATCCAATCCACTGCCGGCTTCCACCCAGAATTTTTCAACCGCAGAAGGACATTGAGAGGTAAGCCATGAGGGACACGTTACCACGACATACCCATCCCTTTTTATAAAACCGTTCCAATACGCCAATCCTTTTTCGAAACCAATACCGTCTATCATTCCTTCGGACCAGACCAGATCGAGCTCCTCTTTTCCAAAGGGAAGCGACTCAGCCGAACCAACAATGCCGGCTATCCTGCCTTCGAGATGATCCCTTTTTGCATTGTTATTAAAAATATCGATGAAATCAGGCACCATGTCCACGCCGGTTATATGTCCAGCGGTATTTTGTGCGAGGACCATTGTTTGACCGCCGGTTCCGCAGCCTAAATCTGCTATGCGTGAATTTTCATTCAGATTCTCCACAAAGCTTAACGCTCGGAGCGTCATCTCTGGGCTGCCTGGACCTTGCCGCTCTAGACTCTTATGGGTTTCAATCAACAGGTCAAATATTGTAATATCCTTAATATCCTTGTTTTTCATTTTTGCTCCTTAATCAAGCTGCTTTCTATAAACTTATTTTATGTTGTACGACTAGAATAAAAACTGAAAGTGAGAAAAATTTAAACTCGTCCCGGGAAATATTTGCAAATAAGCTGTTTAGCTCAGGCACGGGCAGTTAGAGAAAAGAAAAAGCCCCGAGCCTGGAGCGCGAAATGCGTCAATGCCCAGCCTGGGCTTATGCGGCACAAAGAGATGCCTGCTTCGACGCGGGCGCAAAACAAAACGCACCCCACGAAAGTGAGGTGCGCGGTGTACATCCAGGCTCAGCCTGGTGGTGCCGGTGACCGGGGTCGAACCGGTACGGTATCGCTACCACTGGATTTTGAGTCCAGCACGTCTGCCAATTCCATCACACCGGCGGAATTACTAACAGCGAGATTTATTATACAATATGAAAAAAAAAAAAGCAAGATAAAAATGAAAAAATTGTAATGAAAATGTTGTTGTTTATTTGTGGCATTGCTGATAAAATAGATGGTGGCTTAAGAAAGGAGGAGAAATATGCCGAAAAAAAGAGGTTTTATTTTGTTTGGCTCTCCTCATCAAAACGGAGCAACCGCCCGATTAGTCCAGGCGTTTTTAAAAGCGTTTCCAGAAGAAACGGAATGGACTATGGTGGAGGCTTATCATCAGAAAATCGCTCCCTGTTTGGGCTGCGGCTTCTGCGAACAAAAAGAAGGATGCGTTAATTCTGACTTTGACCAGATTGATCATTTGCTGAGGACCTGCGACTATCTGGTGGTGGCTTCCCCGGTTTATAATCTCAGCTTTCCCGCGCCGCTGAAAGCGATTTTTGACCGGACCCAACGGTATTTTTCCGCTCGGTTTGTGCGGGGAGAAAGGCCGCCCATCGCTAAGCATAAAAAAGCGGCTATGCTTCTCACCTGCGGCGCTGACAGCCGGGATGGGGCGGACATCATAAGAAAGCAGCTGAAAATGATTTTTACGGTTCTGAACACAGAATTGGCGGGAGAGGTTCTTTGGAAAAATACGGACCGTGACAAAAATATGGAGCCTTTGATGGGAGTGCTGGCGGAAACAGCTGAAAAACTTGCCATAGCGTGGGATTTGTGATAATATAAATCATTATGAAATCATTTATATCACGACTTATATATTGGAGGACAGGTAGGTATGTCAGGACATTCTAAATGGAGTACGATTAAAAGGAAAAAGGAAAAAACCGACGGTGCCAGAGCTAAGGTGTTTACCAAGATCGGCCGTGAACTGGCGGTTGCCGTGAGAGAAGGAGGCAGTGCGGATCCAAGCTCCAATTCAAAGCTCAGAGATTGTATTGCTAAGGCGAAAGCGAATAACGTGCCCAACGACAATATTGAGAGAATTATCAAAAAGGCCGCCGGAGACAATGATTCCAGCAAATATGAGGCGATTACCTATGAGGGTTACGGTCCCAACGGCATTGCGCTGATCGTGGAAACCCTGACCGATAACCGGAATCGTACCGCGGGCGATTTGCGTCATTACTTCGATAAATTCGGAGGCAATATGGGAACGCCGGGCTGCGTATCCTTTATGTTTGAGCAAAAAGGGGTCATCGTGGTAGAGCGGGAAGGCCAGGATGAAGACAAGGTGATGGAGGACGCGCTGGAAGCCGGAGCCGCGGATTTCCAGGCTGACGACGATGTGTTTGAAATCTATACCGAACCGGAAGATTTCAGCGGGGTCCGGGAGGATCTTCAGGCGAAAGGATACACATTTGTGAGCGCGGATGTGGAGATGGTTCCCAGTACGTATGTGAAGCTGACTGATGAGGAGAGCATCACAAAAATGCAGCGCCTGATGGATGCGCTGGAGGATAACGACGATGTTCAGAATATCTGGCACAACTGGGAGGCCCCAGAATCCGACGACGAGGATTGATAAGTAATGGTAGATCTTCATACTCTTTGCATGGGCTGTATGGGCAATAACGAGGGTCGTGATGTATGCCCTCACTGCGGCTATGAGGAAGCTATGCGCCCTCAGCCGGAGGATTGCCTTCCCCTGCGGACCTTGCTGCAGAACCGGTATCTTGTAGGGAGGCTGCTGGAACGCAACGGAGAGGGCATAGGCTATATCGGATATGACACCGTGTCCGACGGCCCTGTTTATATCCGGGAGTTTATGCCGTACCGCTTGTGCGGAAGAAATCCAGAGACAGGCTTTTTGCAAGAGCTCCCTGGCTGCGAAGTCCCTTTCAAGGAAGCGAAAATTGAGTTTTTAGAGCATTCCAGAAATGTGGCGCGGCTGCGGGAGCTTCCCGTCATGGTGCCGATCTACGATATTTTCCAGCAGAATCATACTGCCTATGTGATTTCCGAATGGACAGAGCATATTACTCTGGCGGAGTATGTGGAGCGGAGCGGAGGACGGCTGGAATGGAACGCGGCCCGTGCTCTGTTTATGCCGGTCTTGTCCGGCTTAAGCGATCTGTACCAGGCGGGTGTCAGGCATCTTGGACTCAGCCCTGATAATCTGATTATTACCCAGTCCGGCAAGATGAAGCTTTGGGGTTTCTGCGTGCGTTCCGTTAGGCAGACGGGAACCCAATTAGAGCCGGAGCTGTTTCGTGGCTGTGCCGCGGTGGAACAGTATTCAGAGCCCAATAAAATCAGTCAGGCCACTGATGTTTACGGCTTTACGGCAGTGCTGTTTTATGCCTTAACCGGCGAGCTTCCCCAGGAGGCGGTAAAGCGCAGAAATGACGGCAGGCTTCTGATCCCTACCAATATTTTAAAGCAGATTCCGCCGCATATTGTTACCGCGCTGGCCAATGGATTGCAGGTTGAGCCGGACAGGCGGACGCAGACCTTTGAACGGCTGCGGGCTGAACTGTCTGCGGCACCTACGGTGACTATGGTGCTGAACGAGGTGGCGGCGCCGCCCAAAGCATCGCCGGCCCAAAGAAAGCGGGAGGCGCTGGCTGAGCAGGAAAAGCGTGGCGTTCCAAATTATGTTTGGGGAATCGTCAGCTGTGTTGTGGCGGCGGCGGTCTTTTTGACAATTGCTCTGATTTGGATGAACCGGGGAGGGGAGGAGGTGCCGGTCAGCAGCGGCCAATCCAGCGCCGCTTCTGTCTCCTCTACGTCTTCTCAGGAAGATTCCAGTCAGGCCTCCGCTGTGCCCGGTGAGACCATAGATATGCCAAATCTGGTGGGAGAAAATTTTGAGGACGCGCAGAAGGCTGCTCAGGAAAATGGTAAATACCAGGTGCTGATGTCCACGGAGGAATTTAACGATACCGTGGCAGAGGGCCATATTATTTCCCAGGTGCCGGAGTATGCGGAAGGAGAAAAGCTTCCGGAAGGCTCGGTAATCGCTGTAATTGTAAGCAAGGGCCCCGAGAACCGGCCTCTGCCTGCGATCGCCGGTCTTAGCTTGACCGAGGCCTCTGCTCAGCTGACCGCTAACGGCTTTGTTCCTGTCAAGGGAAGCGAGACCTATAGCAGCGAATACCCGGAGGGACGGGTAATTGGCTATGAAAGCTTTACGGAGGGGGATTCTTTGCCCCAAGGCACCAGCATCCGTATTATTGTCAGCAAGGGTCCCGATCCGTCTGCTTCCAGCAGTAATCCGTAATTTGACCGCAATGGTTTTCTAACCAATAAAAACAGCCTTTAGCACCTTGGCTAAAGGCTGTCGTTTTATTTTTTAACGTATATTTTTATAGCTGCGTGCTCTTTAGAGCCTTTTCAAATGCTCTCACCTTCTATACCATATTCATTTGTGAGAGGTGAGAAAGAATAAAAATTTTCCTCAATGCTCTGCTTTTGTTGCAAGGAAGGCGCCTATTTTTTAACGCCGGCCTTTTTAACCCCCATGCGGGTCTCAGCATTTTGTATCAGGTTATATAGGGAAGAAGCGAACAAAGGATACTGCTGGGAAATCAGTTCCGGAGAAAGCGCCAGGGCGTCCTCTCGATTTAACCCGGACAGCTGCCCCGCGTCGTTGCCGTCAGCAATACAGATAGCGTTGGCCTCCGCGATAAATTGAGCGGCGGCAGATAAGCCCCGCTGAAGCTCCTGGGGCGCGGCAAACAAGCCCTGGGGATTTTTGGGGTTAGCGGAATAAATGGTGCGGAACATTTTATAAACGGAAAGGGTCAAATAAGAAGAAACCTCAGTCGTCAACCCCTTATTATTGCTCTTTTGCAGAAGATCGAATATAATATTTAAAGAGTTGGCGATCAGCTTCTTGTTCAGGGTAGGCAGAAGGCTGCCTCTGAACTTGTTTTCCTTTCCAGCGGCTTCCGGGTCTGGAAGATCCTCTACTGTCAGCGTGGCGCCGCTCCGGTCAGGCGTGCGTCCCAACAGATAGTCGCAGGACACATTATAATAGTCGGCCGTTCTTACGACGAAATCCAGACCACATTCCCGGATTCCTTTTTCATAATGGGAGAGGAGCGCTTGGGAGATTTGTAAGTCGGAGGCGGCTTGCTTTTGGCTCAATCCGCGTTCCTTTCGAAGCAATGTGATGATTCTTGGGAAATTGCTGTTCATATCCGATGTCCCCCCAGTGATGACAGTAAATATTACTACATGTATACTTATTATATTCCGAACAAAACCTGATGTAAAGCAAAATGTTGAAGAATCTACAGTGAAAAATATGAAATTTGTCGAAATAACAAATCAAAAGGAGAATAATTATGAAATCTTACCAAATCCATTTCATACGCCATGGCGCTACCGCAGCCAACCGTGAGGGGCGCTATGTGGGCGTCACCGATACTCCTTTGTCGCAGGAGGGAATCGGCAAGCTGGAAGACATGAATCGGCGCTATTCCTATCCTGGCGCGCCGGTGTTTTATGTCAGCCCATTGAAGCGCTGCGTGGAAACCTGCAAGATCATTTATCCTCAGGTGACGCCTATCCTGGTGCCCGCGCTTTCTGAGTGCAATTTTGGAGAATGGGAAGGAAAAACCGCGGAAGAGCTAAAGGAAGACCCAAAATTTCAACAGTGGCTGGAAAACGGTCAAAAGACCGCGCCTCCAGGTGGGGAAAGCGGGGAAGACTTTACCATCCGGGTTCTAAACGCTTTCGATAAGCTGGTAGAAGGGATGCTGCGTACCGGCACCACCCAGGCGGTAGTAGTGACCCACGGCGGCGTCATCATGACGATTTTGTCCGCTTATGGGATCCCTAAAGCGGGCTTTTACGACTGGATTGTAGGAAATGGCTGCGGTTATTCAGTGAGGATTACTCCCGGGCTGTGGATGCGGGACAAGGTGATGGAGGTTTACGCCAAGGTTCCAAAGGATTTGGATGAGGAGCAGGACGGAGATCTAAAGTACATACGGAATATCGTGCGGGAAGCGGCGGACAGGGCTTACGGAACTGGAGAGACCGGCAAGAAAACCTGACGAATTGTAGCGAAGATTACAGTTAAGGCCGGCAAAACGGAGGATAATAGTGGATAGAAGCTAGCGAATATAAAAAGGAGCGGTCATGATGAAGCAATATAAAATTACACTGCTGAAGGGAGACGGCATCGGTCCGGAGATTGTGGACGAGGCGGTCAAGGTTTTGAATAAGACGGCGGAGAAGCGGGAATTTTCCGTAGCCTATGAGGAGGCGGAGCTGGGAGGCATCGCCATTGACCACACAGGGGTTCCCCTTCCGGAGGAAACTATAGCAAAATGCAAAGCATCCGATTCGGTTCTGTTAGGAGCCGTGGGCGGTCCCAAATGGGAGAATCAGCCGGGCAGCAACCGTCCGGAGGCCGGCCTGCTGGGAATCCGCGGCGCGCTGGGGCTGTTTGCCAATCTGCGCCCGGCGGTGATCTTTGAGCCGTTGAGGGAAGCCTCTCCGCTAAAGCCGGAGATCATCGGGGAAGCGATGGACATCATGGTGGTAAGAGAATTGACCGGCGGTATCTATTTCGGCGAGCGTGGAAGAACGAAGAAAAACGGAGCTTCTGCCGCCTATGATACGGAGCTGTACACAGTACCGGAGGTTGAGCGCATTGCCAGAGTTGCCTTTGACTTGGCGATGAAGCGGAACAAAAAGCTCTGCAATGTGGATAAGGCCAATGTGCTGGAATCCTCCAGGCTGTGGAGAGAAACGGTGCTGAAGGTAGCCGAGGAATATCCCGAGGTGGAGTTAAACCACCTATATGTAGATAACTGCGCCATGCAGCTCGTCAGAAACCCAAAGCAGTTCGATGTGATTGTTACCTCCAATATTTTCGGAGATATTCTATCCGACGAGGCATCCATGATTTCCGGTTCCATCGGAATGCTGTCCTCAGCCAGTTTAGGCGAGGGCAAGCTGGGACTGTATGAGCCGATCCACGGCTCAGCTCCTGATATCGCGGGAATGGGAATTGCCAATCCCCTGGCTACGATTCTTTCTGTAGCTATGATGCTGCGTTATTCCTTAGGAGAGCCTGCGGCGGCGGATGACATTGAGCGGGCCGTAGGACAGGTCTTAAAGACTGCCCGGACGCCGGACATTTACACCGAGGGAACAAGGAAGGTGAATTGCAAGGAGATGGGAGATCTGGTGTGTTCCGCGCTGTAACATGCGCTTCAAGTCTCAGGGTATCAGCCAAGACTCCCAACAAACCGTAAAAAACGCAGCCGTACCAAGACAGTTGGTACGGCTGCGTTTTTGCGTGCCGTTCTTAACACAGGTTTTCGCTAACGTCTGGAGCTTCCAGCCTTGAGGGCTTCCGCTAATGGATGGAGAGCCCCCGGCTTTGGAAGATTTTTTTTGCCGCAGCGACCTCCGCTTTGGTCGGTTCACGGGTGCCGGACAAGGGAGACCTCAGATTTAAAGCCTCCCATTTGTATTCCCCCATTTTGTGAAAGGGAAGAAGCTCCACCTGCTCCACGCAGGAAAAACCGGAAAGAAACTCAGCTAAATTTTCCAGCAGCTCCCGCCGCAAGGTAAGGCCGGGAACCAATACATGGCGAATCCAAACCGCTTTTTGGGCGGCTTCGCAGTATTCCAGCAGGGCTAGAGCGTTTTGATTATCCTGGCCGGTAAGCTCTTGGCATAGAGTAGGGTCCAGTGCCTTAATATCCAGTAAAAGAAGGTCGGCGGCGTCCACAGCCTGCCGGCAGAAATCCAATGGGATAGAACCGGCGGTATCAACAGCGCAGTGGATTCCGGCACTGTGGCACAGGCTGATCAGCGCCTGGCAGAATTCCGGCTGTAAAAGAGGTTCTCCGCCGGACAACGTTACCCCGCCGGAGGAAATAAAATTTTTATATTTTAAAATATCCTCAAACGCATCCTCCGGTGTGACAGCCTTGCCGGTACAAGCCTGCCAAGTATCCGGGTTGTGGCAGAAGCCGCAGCGCAGGGGACAGCCTTGCAAAAACAGAACATAGCGTATGCCGGGACCATCCAGAGCGCCAAAGGTTTCCACTGAATGGAGATATCCTGTATCCTGGTTGCTTTTATTCATCTGGCTTCCTCCCGGTGATTGAAAACAGCGAGACGGCAGGAAATACGAAAATAACAGCTTGAGCGTATCCCAAATGCCGTTGGATTGAGTCTTCGTGGAATGAAAGAAAAACAGGCGCGTATGGACGATAGAATGGAAACTGGCGGTCCTTCTCTTTAGAAGCGGTCGTGGAAAGTCCGGCTGATGACATCCAACTGCTGCTCCCGGGACAGCTTGATGAAATTCACCGCGTAGCCGGATACCCGGATAGTAAGCTGGGGATAAAGCTCCGGATGCTCCATAGCGTCAAGCAAAACATCTCGATTCAAAACATTTACGTTGATGTGGTGGCCGCCCTCCTTGAAATAGCCGTCTAACAGCCCGATGAGATTGGCGGCTTTCTCGTCGTCGTTCTTGCCTAAAGCTCCCGGTACGATAGAGAAGGTATAGGAAATGCCGTCCTCGCTGTAATCATAGGGAAGCTTTGCCACCGACGACATGGAGGCGATGCAGCCGTTTTGATCCCGGCCGTGCATAGGATTGGCTCCGGGAGCGAAAGGCTCGCCCCGCTTGCGGCCGTCCGGCGTGGAACCGGTTTTCTTGCCGTATACCACGTTGGAGGTGATGGTCAGAATGGAGAGGGTGGGCTTGCTGTGCCGGTAGGTGGGGCATTTCGAGATCTTGTTCATGAACATTTTAACCACCTGCACGGCGATTTCATCCGCTCTGGGATCGTTGTTGCCGAATTTCGGATAATCCCCGGTGACCTGATAATCCACCGCCAGCCCCCGTTCATCCCGAATCGGCTTGACGCTGGCGTACTTGATGGCAGAGAGGCTGTCCGTCACTACCGACAGTCCGGCGATGCCGCAGGCGCAGGTGCGGAGGATTTCGTCGTCATGAAGAGCCATTTGAATTTTCTCATAGCAGTATTTATCGTGCATATAGTGGATGATATTCAGTGTGTTGATATACAGCTTAGCGAGCCAGTCGCAGATGGCGTCGAATTTTTTGATTACGTCGTCAAATTCCAGCTTTTTACCCCGGCAGGCCAGAAATTCGGGAGCGACCTGCTCTCCGGTAATTTCATCCCGGCCGCCGTTGATAGCGTACAGCAGAGCTTTCGCCAGGTTGGTTCTGGCGCCAAAAAACTGCATCTGCTTTCCTACCCGCATAGCGGAAACACAGCAAGCGATGGCGTAATCGTCTCCGAATTTTTTCCGCATCAAGTCGTCGCTTTCGTATTGGATCGAGGAGGTCTCGATCGACAGCCTGGCGGCGAACCGCTTAAAGTTTTCCGGAAGGCGGCGGCTCCATAAAATAGTCATGTTAGGCTCGGGCGCTGGCCCTAAATTTACCAGGGTGTGCAGGTAACGGTAGGACATTTTGGTAACCATGTGTCTGCCGTCTGCGGAGCGGCCCCCAATGGATTCGGTGACCCAGGTGGGGTCGCCGGAAAACAGCTCGTCATAGGCGGGCGTGCGGAGAAAGCGGATCATTCTCAGCTTCATAATAAAATGGTCTACAAATTCCTGAATCTGTTCCTCGGTATAAACGCCGTTTTCCAGGTCCCGCTGGGCGTAGATGTCCAGGAAGGTGGAGGTGCGGCCCAAGGACATGGCGGCGCCGTTCTGCTCCTTAACCGCCGCCAGATAAGCGAAATAAAGCCACTGAATGGCTTCCTTGGTGTCCTTGGCAGGCTGAGAGATATCATAGCCGTAGCTTTCCGCCATACGTTTTAAGCGGTGAAGGGCCTTGATTTGTTCGGCGGTCTCCTCCCGGCGGCGGATGGCCTCCTCATCCATTACGTTATAATTCATGTCCTTGAGAGAACGCTGCTTGTCCTCAATGAGAAAATCCACGCCGTAAAGCGGCACCCTCCGGTAGTCGCCAATGATGCGTCCCCGGCCATAAGCGTCCGGCAGGCCGGTGATGATGCCGTGGTGCCTGGCCCGCTTCATTTCGTCGGTGTAAACGTCGAATACGCCGTCGTTGTGGGTTTTGCGGTATTTGAGCACCTCGGCAACCTTGGGATCCATTTTGCGGCCGTAGGCCTCTAAGGACTTTATGACCATGCGCTTGCCGCCAAAGGGAAGAATGGCCCGCTTTAGGGGAGCGTCGGTTTGAAGCCCGACGATGTCTTCCAGCTCCTTGCAGATATAGCCGGGAGCATAGGCGTCGATATCAGAAATGGTGTGCTCGTCGATATCCAGTACGCCGCCGTTTTGAACCTCCCGGTCCATCAGCTGCCGGACCTGAGCCCACAGCTTTTTGGTTTTCTCCGTGGGAGGAGAAAGAAAGGATTCGTCGCCGTCATAGGGGGTATAATTGTGCTGGATAAAGTCGTGCACATCCACATAACGGCTCCAGTTGCCTTTGATAAAATCCATGGTAGAACCTCCATAAGAATCGCGGTTAATAGCCTCTCGTACCCGTCAAGGATTCGTCGTTATAAATCCAGTCGTCTACGTTGACGGAAGTGAACGAGTCCTTTGTGTTGCGTATGATCACCCGGACAATGCCGGCGTTGATGATCATACGCTTGCACATGGAACAGGGCGCGGCATTCTCCACATAAGAATTGTCCGCCGCATTTTTGCCTACCAGATATAACGTGCCTCCCAGAGTATCGTTTCTGGAAGCATGGATGATAGCGTTGGCCTCCGCATGAACGGAGCGGCAAAGCTCGTACCGTTCCCCACGGGGGATCTGAAGGCTTTCCCGGACGCAGTAGCCCAGGTCGATACAGTTGCGGCGGCCTCTGGGAGCCCCCACATAGCCGGTGGAAATAATCTGATCCTTATTGACAATGATAGCACCGAAATTCCGGCGCAGACAGGTGCCGCGCTCCGCCACCGTTTCCGCGATATCCAAATAATAATTTTCCTTGTCTCTTCGTTCCATTCTTGTGCCCCTTTCCAGCTTCAGCTTCTATTTTATCTGTAAAACACAGCACTACATATCGTGATAAATTTAATTTTATTTGCGTTTCATCACAACATTTGGTATAGTACTATCATATTGCATTTTAATAGAATAATCAATGCTTTTGACTAAATGATTTTTATGATATAATAAACTTATTAAAATTTACTAAAAGCGGAGGAAAAAATGAGCCAGCTTTCAGATATAGGGAATATAAAAAGTATTCTGTCCCGGCACGGGTTTTCATTCTCTAAGTCCTTGGGACAGAATTTTTTAGTGAATCCAGGGGTGTGCCCCCGTATGGCGGAGGAATGCGGCGCGCGGGAGGGAGTGTGCGCTTTGGAGATCGGACCCGGCATCGGAGTGCTTACTTATGAGCTTGCCCGGCGGGCGGACAAGGTGGCGGCGATCGAGCTGGACCGCCGTCTGCTGCCGGTGCTGGAAGAAACGCTGGGAGAGTTTTCCAACGTCACGGTGATTTCCGGGGACGTGATGAAGCTGGATCTCAGGCAGGTGATTCAGGAGCAGTTCGGGGACAAACCGGTGTGCCTGTGCGCGAATCTGCCCTATTATATTACTTCTCCGGTGATCATGAAGGTGCTGGAGGAAAAGCTGCCGGTGGATTCCTTAACGGTGATGGTGCAGAAGGAGGCGGCTCAGCGAATCTGCGCGGAGCCAGGCTCCCGGAATGTGGGGGCGGTCAGTATCGCGGTTCGATATTACGCCCAGCCGGAAATGCTTTTCCAGGTTTCCCGGGGTAGCTTTTTGCCGCCGCCTAATGTGGATTCCGCGGTGATTCGGCTGAAAATACGAGAAACGCCGGCGGTCTCCGTAGAGGATGAGGCTTTTTTCTTCCAGACAGTGAAGGCCGCTTTTGCTCAGCGGAGAAAAACGCTGGCCAATTCCCTCAGCGCCGGACTGGCAGTTTCCAAGCAGCAGGCTCTGGAAACTCTGGCGGCCTGTGAAATCCCGCCGAACGCCCGGGCGGAGGAGCTTACGATGGAGCGGTTTGGGCGGTTAAGCGACGCTCTTTTCCGGAAGGTAAATTGTATAGAAAGGGGATAGCGAGTTGGGTATCAAGGGAAAAATCAGCTTCGCGGCGTTCACGCTTGGAATCTGCGGCGTTTTGACCGCGATCATCTTCTGCGCTGTGGAAAGGGTGGAGCTTTCCTGTATTGTTGGAGCCGTCACAGCGGCGGTTTGCTGTATCGGATGCTATTTCGGCTTTGAAAGCTGGGAGGAGGAAGAGCCGGAGGACGGAGCTTCTTTGCCAGGCTGGAAAGAAAAAAAAGGGAAGCTGTTTACGGAAACGCCGCGGCCGGAACCGGAGGACAAATCGTAAAGATTTTGTAAGAAAGACATCGCCTATTCTGTAAGACATCTCTTTTACACTACAAGCATAGGGAAATCCTAAAAGGAAGCAGGTAAAAAACGGATGAGCGGCAATATTTTGGTGGTAGACGACGATAAGGAAATTGTCCAGGCAATCGCGATCAATCTGGAGCAGGAGGGGTTTCGTGTTTTTAAGGCCTACGACGGTCTGGAAGCCCTGGAAATCGCTATGAGCCAGGATCTTCAGCTGATCATTATCGACGTGATGATGCCGAAGCTGGACGGTTTGTCGGCGGTGCTGAAGATTCGGGAACGAAAAAACTTCCCGATCATGATTCTGTCCGCCAAAAGCGAGGATACCGATAAGGTGCTGGGGCTTTCTATGGGGGCCGATGATTACCTGACAAAGCCCTTCAACTCCATGGAGCTGATCGCCCGGGTGAAATCGCAGGTCCGCCGATATACAACGCTGGGGGATATCCACGCGAAAACCGGAGGAAAAACCATCGAGATCGGCCGCCTTTGCTATGATTTGGAAACCCGGTCCCTGTTTGCGGACGGAGAGCCGGTCCATTTGACCGCTACGGAATCCAAAATTTTTGATCTGCTGATCCGAAACGCCGGAAGAATCTTTCCCGCGGAGGAAATCTACGAGCGTGTATGGAACGAGCCTGCTTTTTCAGCGGAAAATACGGTGATGGTGCATATCCGCCGGATCCGTGAAAAAATCGAGCTGAATCCGAAGGAACCCGAGTATTTAAAGGTGGTGTGGGGGATTGGATACAAAATCGAAAAGCACGGCAGGTAAGCAGGTAATCGGCTTTTTATGCTTTGTCATGTCCTTTAGCATTTTTTTCAGCGTAGGCTTGCTTCTGCTGGAGCAGCCGGTTTATGGAGACGGCAGGTTTGTCTTATCCGAAGCGTTTGACGGCGACGTGCAGTCCACTCAGCGATATCAGAGCGCGGTGGCGTCAAGATTTCAAACGCTGATGGTGGATGCGGGCGCCGACGGCAGTTTTGAGAATTTAAGCTTTAGTTCCATCAACGAGGATCAGGCCAATGTGATTTATCGGATTTCCAACAGCGAGAGCGGAAAAACCTTCAGCAATACCAATGTCAACCTGTTTCAGGAATCCGTGCCGGAGGGCTACAATTACATTGTGGATTACCGGAATGGAAATGTGAAGGTCACCCGGGACGGCCGGGATATTACCGGTCAATTTGAGTTTTGGCCCATTTATGACCTTTACCTTGAGAGATACCGGGCGGACAGCTATGATTCCTATGAATATTCTGACGGCTACGAATCCTTTGTGGAAAGCTATGGCTGGCAGAACCTGGAGCTGCGGATGGCTTTTTCTGAAAAGATCGTTCCAACCGAAAGCCCCTGGTCCATGTATACCGTGATTCAGGAACGTTTTTGGGAGCAGGCAGGCACCTTTATCGCCCTGGGCATTGCTGCCGTTTTATTGATGGTTTATATTTTTCTGCGAAAGGCCAAAAAGGCCGCGGATCAAAGAATCGCCTGGGTTTCTGGTAAGGTGTGGCTGGAAGTTAAGCTGATTCTGCTTTTCATTTCGTTCTCGATCTATTCCGGCTTCTGCTGGAGCTCCTACGGCCGCAGGTTTTACAAAATCATCGCCTTGCTCCAGTTTGTCTATTATGTGTATGTCCTGATCAACGATATGCGATATAACAAAGGGAACGTGTTCCGGCATAACATCATACGCTCTATTATGCGTTGGTACCGCAGGCGGGAGCAGTATAAGCCGTTTCAGAGAAAGCTGGTAGACCGGTTCTGGCTGGTGCTTGGAATTGAGGCCGCTTTGCTGGTGATCGGGATGCTGCTGTTCATGATAAGCCTTTCCTTTTCTTTTAGATCCGCGTATTATCAGTTTGTTTTTCTGGTCTTTGTGGTTATTTGGATTGCGGCGGCTGTCGTGTGCGTTTGCGTATATGTAAAGCGCTTTCGGAAAACCGTAGAGGAAATGGGCGAGGTCGTGGATCAGGTTTCTGTGATGAAAGCCGGCGATATGGAGGCTAAGCTGACTCTGCCGGCGGATTCTGATCTTTATGCCACCGCTCAGGATTTAAACGAAATTCAGGAGGGCTTTTCCGTGGCCCTGGAAGAGCGGATGAAATCTGAGCGGATGAAAATAGAACTGATTACCAACGTGTCCCATGACATCAAAACGCCTTTGACTTCCATCATCGGCTACGTGGAGCTTCTGGAGAAGGAAGAAGAACTGCCTGAGCATGTAAAGGACTATATCAAAATTTTGTCCAAGAAGTCCCAGCGTTTGAAAACCATGGTGCAGGATATTTTTGATGTGTCCAAGGCCTCCAGCGGAGAAATGAAGCTGGATATCGAGAAGCTCGATTTGGTAAAGCTGATCCGTCAGACCTTGGCGGATATGGATGAGGACATCTCCGGCTCCAATCTGATCTTCAAAATAAACCTACCCAACGATCCTGTGATGATCCGTGGAGATGGAGAGCGGCTGTACCGTGTTTTCCAAAATGTAATTAAAAATTCCCTGCAATACTCTCTGGAGGGTTCCCGGGTTTATATCAGCCTTTACCGGGATAATTCCTGGACGACAGTGATGATCAAAAACACCTCTAAATATGAGCTGGGAGGCCTTGGAGAGAATATTACCCAGCGCTTTGTCCGGGGAGATGCTTCCCGTTCCACCGAAGGCTCCGGCTTGGGGCTTTCCATCGCGGAAAGCTTTACCGAGGCCTGCGGAGGGAACTTCCGGGTGACTACTGACGCCGACCTGTTTACGGTGGAAATAGCCTTTCCCAGCGTTCGTTAAAAGATCAGCCCGAAGAGGAAGCTTCTTGAGCCGGTATGTGAGTTCATTCTCCTGCGGAAACGCTTAACGGTAAAACGAGTAATGAAAAAAGCCATCTTTCCTTAGAGAAAGATGGCTTTTTTGAGTTGTCAGCTTCAGCGTAAGACACTCTCGGTTATGTGGGAATGTCGAAAAATTATATAGTGAAAAAGATCTTCTGATAAAATAAAGTTATGGCCGATCAACTGTAACAATGAAAATCAGGAGGTCTTTTAGTGTAAAAGTAAATACCGGCCCAGGACAGAGGAAAAAGTACCCATAAAAGTTCTTTTGCAAGGTTAAAGGTTAGAAAATATTCAATCAGAGCTAAGTAACAGATAGTCCCCTGATTTTCAAGAAAACGAGCAGCTTGTTTAATAGCTTTTATAAGATGTTGTTCTTTTAAATATTTGAGCATAAAATCAAGAGGCAACTTAAATGGAAAAGCTTGATGATCTTTGACAGACATGTCAATCTGAAATAGAAAGATAGAGACAGGCATTTCTGAGCAGGAAGAATACTATATGGATACAGCATAAAAACAATAGGGGAGCATATGAGCACTAGTTAAATAGATACAGAATCCAATTGAGGTGAAAGAATTTGTGGACTTTTTAAAGTATCAATAAACACCATTGTCTAGATGAAAATCATAAAGAGTACCAGAAAGATTTCTGGTGACTTAGGGCTTTACCCGCATATACTCCCCAATAGGTTAGGAAAGTTTATTTTCTAAATTTATCATTTATACAAAGGGCCTAGTTTGCTACAAACAGTTATATCTAAAGCTCTTTCGTTTTTTGGCCCAAAAACATCCCAGGTCGTCGGTCGAAAAATGCGATTTGAAGGAATATTATGCATAGAAACAGGAATACGTAGCATAGAAGAAAGCGTGATTAAAAGATCACCAATATGACCATAGGAGAGAACAGAATGATTAGAGCCCCAAGCGTTCATTACTGAATAGGTATCTGAAAATTCAGGAGATATGTTATTACAAATCGGTTCAAACCATGTTGATGGCCACGTAGGATCTGTTCTATCCAGCAAAATACGGTTAATATCGTCAGGAAGTACAATGGTATATCCCTCGGCAATTTGCAGTACAGGACCAATTCCATGGACCATATTCAATCGGCTCATTGTAACCGGCATTTTTGCTTCAGTTGAAAATCCACTGGACCATCCGCCTCCAAAAAACTGATTTAACATTCCTGGATACCAATAAGTCGATTCAATACATTTTTTAACCTCCTCCGAGGTGGTTTCCCAAAATGGTTTTATTGCTGCATTACCATTACTATCTTTACATGCCCCGCAACCCTCTAATGCGGCCGAACCGGAATTCAACAAATGGATAGCTCCGGTTGGAATAAGAGAAGAAATATCTTTTTGAGTTGCTTTTTTAATGGCATCAGGACTCCAATAAGTTCTGATATCACAAAAAATTTGCGGACAATATGTGGTTAAGTATCCAAAAAGCATAGTAACAGCATTCATGCAATCATTTTCTGTTGAGATAATAAACGGTGGGCGCTGTCCGTTCCAATCAAAACCAGAATTTAAAATAGCTTCCATAAAATCCGCATTGACATGAAAATCGGTCCAAGCACGTTGACCTTGAAAACCAGAGCAAATCGCACCATATCCATTGGCTTCTTCTTCATATCCTAGAGCACTGAGACGAGGATTTCCTTCCATCATATCTTTCATGATTATTGCCATTTTGATGCATTCGTCCCAATCTTTTTCTTTTTCTTCAGCAGATTTTTGATTTGCGCTTGGGTTGTGATCTTCTCCAATTTTAAGATTACTTTTTACCCACTCTTTTGCGTACTTAAATTCATTAGGATCGTAAATTTTCTTTTGAATTCTTCTTTCCATTTCAGACATGTCGACGTATGCAGTCCGCATGCCTAAATAATTTCGTAGAAAATCTGAACTAACGACACTGCTAGCAATACCCATAGACATGGTTCCGAGAGAAAGATATGTGCGATCTTTCATCAGAGATACACCCAATGCACAACGAGCGAAGAGTAAAATTTTCTCTTTTACATCGACCGGAATAGCCTCTGAAGAATCAATCTGCACATCTTTGCCATAAATACTAAAGATGGGGAGACCGTACAAATTTCCTGATGACTTTGCAGCCGCAAGATATACTGCACCAGGGCGTTCTGTACTATTTAATCCCCATATTGCGTGTGGCAGTCTGGAATCAAACTCAAATGTTTCAAATGGATAACACCAGCCACAAGCTACTGTTAAAATCGCGCCTACGTTACTAGTTGCAAAAAAATGCGTACAATGTTGAGCTTCTGTAACATCACTAATACAAACCGGATTCACAATACATTCCACAGGGGAACCGTCTGGATAACAAATTGAAGAAGAAATTAGATCTGCGGCTTGTCGAGCCATTTCCATTGTTTGTCCGTAGATTGCTTGATAAACTGCTCTTCTCGGATCAATTACTGGTCTAATTCCAATCTTATGAAACTGACCGAAACGTATGTTTTGTGTTTTTTTCACTTTTATCACTCCTAATTTTTTTATAATTATTCTAATATAATTAAATTATTTTGTAAATAGTTTTATAAAATAATTATTAAAAAACCTGCTCTATTTATAATAAAGCAGGTTTTCACTATAAAATAAACATAATTATATAAAATCATATCTTTTTTTTATGTAATGCTTTACAACGGAGCTTCCGCAAGCGCGTATTACTTCAGTTGGATCACTTTGATAATAAATTATATTTAAATCATAAGAAATATTTTCAAATAAGTTTCCTCTTAAGGTTGATTCAAAAATTTGCCTGAAAGGTTCCGTGAGTGCTAGCGGCCAGCCATCAAGAACAACTGTGGGAAATTCAAATATTTTAACTATATTTGCAATAGATAAAGCGAGAGCGTTACTGGCTTTAGTAAGAATAATCTGTGCATTTGGGTCGCCTGCCTTGCTTAAATTGATAAGAGTTTCATAGGAATTATCAGTTTCTACTTTATTCCCTGTGAGTTTTATGTATCTGGACAAAATTTCTTGTTCACCCGCGATAGATTCTAAGCATCCGCGTTTACCACAATTGCAGAGATCACCATCCATTTCTATTGTAGTGTGGCCTAGCAATCCGGCATTACCTTTAAACCCAAGACAAATTTCTCCATTCTGTATAATACCCATACCAATACCAGTTCGTATCCCAATATATATAAAATCTTCAGGTAATTCTGGATGTGTTTCATATGTGAGTTGTGCCATTAAATTTATATCATTTTTAATATAAGTAGTAATCCCGAAATTTCCTTCAAAAATTTCTTTCAAATTAATATTTTTCCAGCCTGATATTTTTTCAGCATAAATAGATATACCACTAGTAGAGTTAATTAATCCAGTTATACTTATACAAATCCCAATAAATTGACTTTTTTCACATGAAAACTGCTGCAGCAATTTATTGATCTGTTGAAGCATATATTCAATTATTTGAACAGGTGTAAGTGTTGGTGGTACCAACAAAGTATTTTGAATTAAAACTTGGCAGGAAAGATTCATGATTCCAATTTTCAATTGCGGATAATCAAAATCGACTCCAATTGAATAATAAAGATTAGAAGTAAACCCATAAAGATACGGGTTTCGTCCTTTTGAAGAATCTTCAATGCCTATTTTACAAATTATTCCGTCTTCGATTAAACTTTTAAGAACATCTACAACTGTTGGACGACTAAGATGAGTTGTCCAAATAATATCTTCTTGAGTTAAGGATTTACGATTAGTGAAACAAGAAATTACTTTAGCTCGGTTTTCAGGTGAAGTCTGCGATTTTTTAGGCATAAAAATCCTCCTTATTTATTATACCAAATAGATTTAAAAAATAATTTATTGTTTTTATTATATCATTTTATGAATCACAAACCAACACAATATGTAAATTTTATTAAAAAAATATTTTGTAAAAATTTTTAAAAATCTATTGACAATAAAAGGTTCAAGTGATATAAATAAATCACAATAGTTGAAGCAAAACAGGTACTTTTGCATATAAATTTCTCTTAAAGTGTACTTTTGTAGACGACAATTTTAAGCTGCTATTATTCTCAAAAAGAAGGATAATAGCAGTTTTTTTACTCTCTATACGTTTTATTTCAGGTTCTTTAAAAGTACAGTTTTGCGGTTAAAGATGGTAAAAAATAATGTTGGGGGTATCAATGTGAGAAAATTTCGTTCCAGGATGTTGGAATCTGATCTTTTTTTAATGTTGCCAGGAATCTTAGTAATTTTGCTTATTCAGGTAGCGCCGATCCTGTATGGAGTATATTTAAGTGTGATCAATTATAAAGTGATTAAACCAAATGCTCCTATTAAATTTATTGGCTTAGAAAATTATATTAAAGTTCTGTCAGAGGGACAGTTTTTAAATTCTGTAAAAAACACATTAATTTTAGGAATAGTTTGTGTACTTGTGGAACTACTAATCGGCTATATTTTTGCTTGGATTTTGAATTTGCAAATTGAAAAAGCGAAATTTGCACCTGGCTCTCAGCTGTTTCGAGGATTACTTTTTATGCCTTATATGCTTATGGGTGTAGTAACCGGTACTATTTGGAAGCAAATGTATGATCCTACCTATGGGCTTTTTTCATATGCAATGTCGATGTTGGGTTTAGGCGATGTCAGCTGGCTGGCGGATCCGAATTTAGCCTTGTGGTCTGTATGTCTAGTTGATATATGGTATTGTGCGCCTTTTATGATGCTAATCATTGCGTCGGGTATGCGTTCGATTGATAGCTCGCTTTACGAATCCGCAGAGTTAGACGGTATTCGGTGGTGGCAAAAAATTGTACATATTCAGCTTCCTTTGCTTCGTCCAATCCTTGCGGTGGCTGTATCGGTTCGTATGATGGATGTGCTTCGTATTTTTGATCTAATTAAGGTAACTACTGGTGGAGGCCCTGGCAACAAAACAGAATCATTGAGTTACTACGTTTATAATGTTGCCTTTGAAAAATGCAACACGAGTGAGGGGGCGGCGGGTGCCGTCTTAGTAATGATTGTAATTATGGGCTTTAGTTTTATTATAACTAAACTGTTTAGCACCACATCAGAATAAGGAGGAGAAGAAGATGGTAAATATTTTTGGTAATAAAAAATATTGGATAAAAAAAGGATTTTATATTGTTCTTGTATCGATACTATCCATCTTGTATATACTGCCCGTTATTTGGATGTCCCTGTCTTCTTTTAAACCAACGAAAGAATTCTTTCAGTCGCCGCCACGTATTATCCCTGATTCAGTGACATTAGATCAGTATATAAATGCATTTGCGAAAAATAATGTGGGAAAAAGTATTTTAACAACCATTATAATTGCAGTCTTATCTATGGTGTTTTCCCTAATTATCGGAAGTATGATGGCCTATCCTTTAGCGCGCAGACCCAAAAAAGGTTATGGAGCCATCATGGGAGTTGTGATTAGTGGAAGGATGATGCCGGCGGCTGCTTTGTGTGTTCCCATGTACATGATTTTTAGAACATTAGGGCTGATCGATTCTTATACAGGACTGATAATTTGCTATACCACTTTTAATCTTCCTTTCAGTGTGTTTCTGATTCGAAGCTTTATACGTCAGGTACCTTATGAAATAGATGAGTCGGGAAAAATTGACGGTTGTACGAAAACCAGAATATTATTTTCGTTGATTATCCCTTTAATTGGACCTGGGTTGGTAACAACCGCTATATTTAGTTTTCTTTTAGCTTGGAATGATTTGCTGTTTGCGATTATTCTGACTACTTCAGAGAAAGTAAGGACTTTGTCTGTTCTAGTTACTTCATATAACGCTTCCAGAGACCGACTTTATGGTGAAATGTTTGCTGTTATGACAATCACTCTAATTCCAGTTGTGTTGTTAACAGTTTTTGCGCAAAAGTATCTTGTTGAAGGTTTGACAACAGGAGCAGTAAAGGGATAAGCATGCTGTCAAATAGCTTCAATAAAATAATTCAAATAAGAAAGGAGATGCTTTTTGTACAGAAAATTTGTAGATTTAAATCATCTGAAATTTTAGGAGGTTATTATGAAAAGACTAATAGCATTTCTTTTATGCACAGTAATGGTAGGTGCTACAACTGTTGGTTGCAGCAATACTGAGTCCTCGTCATCAGGGACAACATCTCAAGAAACAGAAAGTTTAGCTTCTGAAGACAATACGGCTTCAATTGATATTAGTGGTCAGAAAATCGTTGTATGTACGGAGTCTGGAGAAGCGGGGGATGGTGTTGGAGCGCAAATTGATGCGTTCAAGGAAAAATATGGATGCGATGTAGAATTAGTTGATATTCCGGCTGATGTTTATAAAACTAAAATCCAGACAGACTTGGCAGCCCAATCTGGCAGCTATGATGTTATCGTAGCGACTTGCGATTTTGCATTACAATTTAAAGAGTCTGGCTTGCTGGAAAATCTCTTAGATTATTCCAACAATACAGCGTTAGCGGATCCAGAATATAATGTGGAGGATTTTGTTCCGGTAACGATTGACCGTTATTACAATGATGACCGTTCTTATCTGTGTGCATATCCTTTTAAGTCTGACGTTCAAATCATTTTCTATCGTAAAGATCTTATGGAGGATCCGGAAGAGCAGGCTGCGTTTAAAGAAAAGTACGGTTATGATCTGGAACCTGCCAAAAGCTGGCAGATGTACTTTGATATTGCGGAATTCTTTACGCGCCCAGAAGATGATTTTTATGGTACAGCACTGATGATGAAGCGCGGTTGTGACCAAACTGGTCCTAATTTCTATACTAGACTTTTAGGAACAGGTCAAGAAATGTTCGAAGAGATTGATGGGAAATACAAGCCGATTATTAATAATGAAAACGGCGTCAAGGTGCTGCAATCTTTCCGGGATGAACTTGTCAATTATGCAGTTCCTGGCTCAGATAACTTTGAGTATTATGAAGCCAACCAGGCTTTCAACGATGGGCGCTGCATGCAAGTAATTACTTGGCTGGGAGCCTACGCTACGTCTCAGAACGAGGAAAACTCAAAAGTTGCCGGAAAAGTAGGCGCGATGGCTTGTCCTGGCTGGGAAGATGGAGACAAAGGCGGAGCAATGCTTGGCGGCTGGGCCGTTGTTCTTCCTGCTGATGCTCAGAACAAAGAAGCGGGTTACAAATTTGCCGAGTTCTGTTCTAGCGCAGAAGGCGAAAAATTGAAGGTTTCTTCGGGCTGCTTCCCGAGCCGTACGTCTGTACTGGAGGATCCCGACTCTGAGTATCCGGAATATTTCCCTATTGTTTTGGAAGCTTTAGAAGCAGGTGTTGCATCTCCCTCTTGGACAGAATGGAATGAACTTAACGTTACCCTTGGCGAGTATGTCAGCGCTGCTGGCACAGGAGTTATGGAACCTCAGGCCGCCCTGGATGAATGTGTTGAACAATGGAATAGCGTCCTTTCAGAAGCTGGTCTTCTGTATGAAGAATAATATTTAGAAAGATAAGGATCTGGCGTGAAAAGAGCGGAAGTGATCCCGCTCTTTTCCGCCTATTAGGAGGGATAGAATGGCTCGGATATTGAGAGGAAATGGTGGAGAGGAGAACTGTATTTTTTTTGCTCTTTCAGATGGAACGATTATTGGTGGTACTGGAATAACAGGAACAGAAAAACTTTGGAATTTAATACCCGAGCATAAAGAGGCTTTCTGTGAGACCGAATGGATTGATAAAAATAATTTTTGCCATACGGAAAAGCCGATGTTTTCTGTAAACAAATCAGATACTATGCATGCCAGAATGGATGCATTTGATATTATTCAAAAATTCACCGTGATAAGCGAAAATAGGATTCGTGCAGATATCAAATGTAAGGTAAAAGACTCTGAAATATTATTATCTAAAATCATGAGTGGAATATATTTTTTCCCGAAGAAAAAAATTAGGCGCGCTTATGATTGTTTAGATTTTGCTTGGACACCTTCTTTACATCATACCCAAGAAGATGTGTGTGGGCATCATTTTTTTCGTTCTCCAGTAGTATGCGTTGCATCAAAAGGCTATTATTTGGCTATTGTACCAAGTTTAAACGAATTTCAAAAAGATAACAATTTGCCCTTTGCTTTAGATTTGCGATCCTTGGATTCTACTATTGAGGGTCCACGTCTTAGTTATGGGGTTTGTACGTGGGAGCCAGTACCGCATGTATATACTGTGCACTCACATAAAAAAGGGGTAACTCCTCCAGTAGAATTTTCCTTTTCTTATGACATTTTATTAGGAGACTATCAGGAACTCCCCGAAGTCCTAAAAATAGTACAAAATTTCTTATGGAACAAGTACGGTAACAGATGGTTTGCGGATATCCGGCCTCAAGTAATGCCATTTGAAGATTATGGCAGAAAATATACTTATATATACGAGTTACAAGATTCATTGAAAAAAAGGGTAATCAACGGAAAAAATTGTGCCGGAATTAACAATATTTCAAGACGAGGATCTAACTTTCATGCATGGGAAAATGATCTTTTGATGGCATATGGAATGAAATATTATTCTATAAAATGGAAAGACTCTTCTCTGGAAGAAATTGCAGAAGGAATTCGCAATTTGTTCTTAAGCGCCCCCCAAAGCCATGGGGCATTTCCATGCATTTATAATTTCGAAACAGATTGTTATGAGGGATCATTATTCTGGACTGCACGTGCAATTGACCCTATTAAAGGATTTGATTCAGCTGCGATGAGTGTAACTGTATGGTGGGCAATGCTTTGGTGTGAAGATCTAGATGATTGTCCTGAAATGATGAGTAAAGTCGAACGGTATTTGAACTTTCTATCAAGCAAACAGGAGACAAATGGAGCGATACCAACTTATTTCGACTCGGATCTTACGCCTGCGGAACAATTACGTTTTAGTGCCACAACAGGGTTAAATGGAGCTGTGTTAGCCAAAGGGGCACGTTTAACTGGTAATGCAGAATGGAAAGATGTTGCTCTAGAGGCGGGAAGATTCATTAAGAATACAATTATACCTAGTTTGGATTTTAGTGATTTTGAGGCATATTATTCTTGCAGCCCCAAACCACTTTATTTTATGGATAACGAGACAGGCATTAAACCCCATTGCAATTTATCAATTCAATGGTGCTGCGATTTAATGTTAGAACTCTATCGGTTAACAGGCGATAAAAACTGGCTAGATGATGGTGAATACCTTCTTAATATTATGTGTCTGTATCAACAGATATGGGATCCACCTTTTTATCCAGAATATCTATATGGTGGCTTTGGAGTAATGAATACTGATGGCGAATGGAATGACGGAAGACAGTCCCGCTTTGTGGTAACGTTAGTAGAATATTTTGAAGAAACAAAAAATCTGCAATATTTGAAAAGAGCAGTTGCAGCATGTAGAGCTTCTTTCGCGCTAATGGATATACCAGAAAATCACGATGGAAATATTAATCAGCTCGTATTAGGCAAGCAATTTGCGAAAGGAGATGCCGGCTGTGGTAAAGCTGTGCCAGGAGTAGGATATGCTCCCGAAAATATCCATCACCCAGGGTTCGAATCAACAAAAGCCCCAAATCAATATACCTGTTGGACTGGGTTAGGTTGGAGTTCAGGAGGAGCTCTTAGTGGAAGCGCTTATTTAGACTGTCATATAGGTTCTGCATATTTAGATATTGATGAGTTAGAGGTAATTGGTATTGACGGATTACAAGGAGAATTCACGGGCTCTACTGAAGTTTTCATTTCTTCCGCTGTTAAAGCATCATCAAGACAAGTTACCCTTCGAACTTCCAAGCCGATTCAATTAAAAGTTAATGGGATCGATATAATATTTTCAGAAATAAATGATTGTTGCGCGAGTATTTGGTTAGGTTGTTAGAATAGCCACTGAGAGAATGAGATTACGCCTAACAGTTACTTAACTTCATATCTCAGAGGTCCCACGCAAGAATAAAAATACATGGATAGTTAGGAGAAAATAAAATGATTGAAATCAACCTGAACGATAAAATTGCAGTTGTTACTGGAGCTACAGGTCAATTAGGACGGGTAATTGTGAGGACTCTAGCGAGGGCTGGCGCAGATATAGCAATACATTATGGAACTAATGAAAAATTGGCAAAGGATTTGATGGACCAAGTACGGTCAATGGGACGTAACGCCATAATAGTGCAAGCTGATGTTACGAATCTTGTCAGTGTTATAGAAATGAAAGAAAAAATTCATCAGAAGCTTGGAAGTCCTGATATTATCGTAAGTAGTGCAGTTGGATATAGCAAACCATGGTTAACTATTTTAGAACAGCCAATTGAAAGCTATACTACCCTTTTTAAGACCTGTGTGCTTCAAAGCGTAAACATAGCAAAAGCATTTTTACCCGCAATGGTAAAGAAAAAGTCAGGCAGATTTATTGGAATTAATACGGAAGGAGCCGCGGAAACCAGCGCTGGAGCTTCCGCTTATTCATCGGCGAAACGAGGGATGAATGGTATTTTTAGGGTTCTTGCACAGGAAGCAGCACCGTATAATATTACTGTTAATGAAGTCGCGCCTGGTTGGACAATATCAGATGCTTCACGTGAAGAAAAAGAAGATGATGCATGCTATATCAAAAAGATTCCTATGGGGCGTCGAGGTACTGATACGGAAATTGCAAATGCAGTTGCTTTTCTCGCCTCAGATCTCGCAAGTTATATTACGGGCGTTTATCTTCCGGTTTGCGGTGGGACCATAGTACCGGGAATTTAAGATGACTAATGTGGGTGAAAGGGTTTGGTCATGTGATTTATAAAATTCAAAATGAGATGTTGATAGTCGAGGTGGATTCTTGCGGAGCCGAGTGGAAGAGTGTTACTGACAAAAAAAGCCAAAAAGAATATCTGTGGAACAAGAAGATTGATGCTTGGCAATACTGCGCTCCCATTCTTTTTCCTGTTATCGGTAGATTGAAAAATGATTCCTATCAATGGGATGGAGAGTTTTATTCCATGCCGAAACATGGCTTTTGTTTTGACTTGCCATTTGAAGTGCATCAACAAAAAAAGACAAAATTACATTTGTATTGTCCGAAACACTAGAAACATTTGCCATTTACCCTTTTCGATTTCAATTGGTAATAAGCTACACACTAAAGGAACGAAGTTTAGTTACATCATTTATAGTAACGAATCAGTCAGAGTATGAAATGTATTTTTCATTGGGAACACATCCGTCTTTTTGTTGTAATCAATGGGATAAGTTGGAGTTTGAATATCCAGAAACTATACCGGCTTATCGAATGAATGATGAATACTTATTAGATGGGAGAAGAGATGAAATTTTTAACGGTGGGAACGAAATTATATTGGATTCAAAAGTTTTTCAAGATGGTGCGTTAATATTTCCAAACTTGAGATCCAAATTTGTAATCCTAAAAAGCGCTTATGGAAAGCCCCGTATTCAAATGGAATTATGTGCGCCTTATCTTGGAATTTGGTCGATCCCTGGCGAAGATTACATTTGTATAGAGCCATGGTTTGGAATTGACGATTTCACCACCCACAATGGAAAAATTGAAGAAAAGCGAGGAATATGTACTTTAAAACCTCAGGAAGAGTTTAGTTATGATTACTTAGTTACATTTTATGAGTAAAAATATAGATAAGGAGTGCAATCATGGAAAGAGAAACACGAATCGTTAGAAAAGAATATTCAGGAAAAAATTATATCTACTTTCAAGTATTGAGTGATGCTGGAGATTGGATCACTATCGGCGGAACGGGAATCGTTACAAAACAAAATATTTGGTTCGACGGGTTGACATTAGTTGATGGTTCACCAAATATAGAATGGGATAATGGATCTGGCGATTTACAAATGGGCACTGTTTCTGCGAACGAATATGTTTGCAAAAATGATAAGACCATCCTCAAAGGTGTATTAGATTGTCATAGCGTGAACCAGTCATTTTCTGTTAGGAAACCAGGCTTAATTCATGTTGAGGTTACTGACAATATTATAGAAGGATCTCCAGAACTTAAACTATCTAAGTTAATGAGCAGTATATACTTTTTTCCGAATGAGAAAATTGCAAGAGCTTACGATATTTTAGACTTCGCATGGCTACCTAACATTCATACGTCAGAAATGCATGTTTGCGGAGACCATTTCTTCCGTAGCCCACTTGTAGCAGTTGCTGCAGGCGGATTTTATTTAGCAATTGTACCGGATCTAAATATTCTTCGGGAACATAGGACAATTCGTCAGGCATTGGATCTTCATTCCTTAGAAAAAATCATTGAGGCGCCAAGCTTGTCTTATGGAATTTGTCAATGGGAACCGCAATGGCATACCTATACTAGACATGAACCCCAAATGTTGCAAAAAGTTTTAGAGTCTGAACTGATTTATGGTTTTGATATTTTGTTAGGAACGTATGAAGAAATTTCTGAAGTATCTGAAACTTTTACTGAATATTTATGGAAACGCTATGGAGAATATTTTATCACCGATATTCGTCCTCAAGTTTTGCCGTTTGACGAGTATGGCCGCCGTTATACATATCACTATGAGTTACCTGAAAGCATTGAATCTTTTACGACACACGGAAAAGAGTGTATTGGGATTTATAATGCGAATCGCCGAGGTTCAAATTTTCATGCTTGGGAAAATGACCTTATTGTAGATTATGGAATTCGATATTATTCAGAAAAATGGGATAATGCAAAACTTCGTAAGATTTCCGATGGAATTTTAAATTTATACAAGTCTTTTCCTAGAAAAGACGGAGCGTTCCCGTGTGTTTACAATTTTGATGAAAAACAATATGAAGGTACGCTGTTTTGGACAGCAAGGGCTACAGATCCAATTCACGGATATGATACAGCAGCCATGAGTACCACGGTATGGTGGAGTTTGAATTTTTATGAGGATTGTGAAAGAGATCCAGAACTTTTCCGATTAGCTGAGCAATACGCAAGATTCCTTTTAACGATACAAACAGAAAAAGGCGCTATACCGACATATTTGTTTAGTGATTTGCAACCAGCTCGTCAGTTGGCAGAGAGTGGAACAACAGCGTTAAATGCGGCTGTTCTAGCTCGCATGGCACGTTTAACTGGATCTGCTGATATGAAAAAAGCGGCAATTTTGGCAGGGAATTTTGTTTTCCACATGATGGTCGAGGAAATGCAATTTTTCGATTTCGAAACAATCTATTCTTGCAGCCCGCATCCTTTATACGCCGTGGATTATTGGACCGGAATAAAACCGCAGTGTACTTTGTCTATTCTTTGGGGAGCCGATTTGTTCCTTGAACTATATTATTTAACAAAAGATCAGCATTGGCTCCAATACGGTGAGCATTTGCTTCGTATATTGTGCTTATATCAGCAAGTGTGGGATCCCTCTTTCTTCCCCGAATACTTATTTGGAGGGTTTGGTTGCTTGAATACAGATGCTGAATGGAATGAAAATAGGCAGCAACGAATCGTTCCAACACTTGTTGATTATTATCTGGCGACGGGGAAAAAAGAGTTTGCCCAACGGGCTGTAGCGGCATGTCGCGCAGCGTTTGCCTTAATGGATATGGAAGAAAATCACGCAAATAAAATTAATGATCTTCATGGAGATAAAAACCTGAAGATACTTTATGCGGCGAACGGTAAAGCTAAGCCAGGGCAAGGGTATGCGCCTGAGAATATTCATCACCATTTTGGTTCTGCACATACTTCTCAAGCGGATGAGGCAATGAAAAAGAAAGCTGCAGAACGCGGTATTGATATGAATGGCTTTGAAGCAGAATGGACCGGAATGACCTGGTCATCTGGTGGGGCTTTGGCTGCGAGCGCTTATTTGGAAAAGCATTTAGGAAATATTTGTGTTGATTTAAAGCATAATTTTGCACTTGGAATTGATGGTGTCATGGCGAATCTGATTTCAGCCGAAAGTCCTGAAATTGAAGTGAGTTCACCCCTTAAAGATCTTCCCATGCCTTATGATGAACCTCGTAAACTGATTGTACAAGTAATAGCGGACAAAAATGTTGACAGTCTCATTGTAAACGGGATCAATGCGTCACCGTTGGGAGACAATAGGTTCTCTTTCTGCTTGTCATAAAATGAAATGCATCCAGAAAAATTTCTACTTCTGCTAGATTATATTCATAGAGTTCCTATCTATTTCCGTTGAGCAGCCAAAGGCTTTACAATAGTACTTATACTTAAAACAAAAAACTAAAAAAGGTAGGTTTACTATGCAAACATTATCATTAAATGGAACATGGAAGTTAACTTACAGAGATCAAAAATTACCCGGCAATATCTGGGGGCGTTGGATTAACGCACAAGTACCTGGCGATGTACATTTGGATCTAATGAATGCGGGGATTATTCCAGAAGCTTTAATTGAAGACAACACACAAAAAATGGAGTGGATAGAAGAAAAAGACTGGTGGTATCAGAAAACCTTCTCTGTGGAGAATCTTTTCAAACAAAACAAGGTGGAACTAATCTTCGAAGGAATTGATTTAACAGCGGACATTTGGCTTAATGGAACAAAGATTGGTCATACCAATAATATGTTCCGTGAGTATCGTTTTGATGTTACGGAATTTTTGTGCGAAGGCCTTAATGTGATTGATGTACGCGTTGATGTGGGATTTGCGGCGGCACAAAATAAACCAACCGATCGGTTTGAACATTGTTGGAACACTTGGGATGTGAGGCGCTTTTGGATGAGAAAAGCGACACAGTCATTTTTCTGGGATATTGCTCCGAGACTGCTCACTTGTGGAATTTGGAAAGATGTGAGGCTGGAGTCTTATGAGAGCGCTGTAATTCGAGATGTATACCTTTCGCATACTTCTAAAGAGGATAGCGCGGACATTAAATTTGAAGTAGAATTGGAATCTTTCCAAGATGGGAAAGAATACTCGCTTTCCGCTGAAGTCAAAGATGAATCAGGGAAAAGCACTGCAAGTATGACGATCCCGGCCTTAGAAAAAGGAAAGCATTGTGTGGAACTCAGTGTACATTTAGATTCGGTGAAGCTTTGGTGGCCTAATGGCGTTGGAGAACCTCACCTATATCAAGTTAAAGTGGTTTTACATCAAGGCGTATCTGCTGAACTTTCGTCGAAATCATTGCGGTACGGTATTCGTGATATTCAGTTAGAGCAGAAAGAAATTAACAGCAAGGAAAGTACGTTTACATTCTTAGTAAATGGGAAACGGATTTACATGAAAGGCGGAGATTGGGTACCGGAAGACTCAATCTATGCTAGAATAACAAAAGAGTCGACTTATGATCTTGTAAAACTTGCTCATGATGGAAACTATAATATGTTCCGTGTATGGGGAGGTGGTATTTATCCAAGTGACGCTTTTTATGACGCTTGTGATGAGCTTGGCATTTTGGTATGGCAGGACTTCATGTTCGCGTGTGGGTACTATCCGGATTTTGATCCTGAATTTTATGAGGAAGTTAGCCGCGAAGTGGAATGCGTCATTAGAAAATACCGAAATCACGCCGCTGTTGGACTGTGGTGCGGGAACAATGAAAACATGCAAATGTTTGGTGAAATGCAGATCCAAATGAACGATACGATACATTATGGATTGAAAATATATGAGGAAATTATTCCTAATGCGCTGAAAGAATTAGATCCCAACAATTTGTATTGGCCTAGCAGCCCATTTGGCGGAGAAGATGCCAATTCTAGCTGCCGCGGGGATCAGCATGTGTGGGACTACTCTATGGCTTGGTTAGCTAATGGGTCAAAGCAGTTAGAAATCTGGGGATTTGCAGATGAGGATCATAAGTTCGTAAGTGAATTTGGAATTGAGGCTCCCCCGAATCTTTCTTCAGCGCGTAAATATATGGGTCATCTGCCCATTTATTCAGAATCACATGAATGGTACCATCATATGTGCTATTACGCTGTGGGACTTATTCAAAATCTTCTTTTGCGCTATTATAAAGATGAAGAAGTTACCGATTTAACCGAGTACACACTTGCTGGACAGATGATCCAAGCAGAGGCAATTAAAGATGTCTTGGATAGTTTGAGAAGCAAAATGTATGTTTGTAGTGGTACGCTTTATTGGCAGTATAATGAAAGCTGGGGCCACACAGGATATGCTCCGTTAGACTATTATAAGCTTCCTAAAGCGAGTTATTATTATATGCAACGCGCCTTTTCACCGATTAATGTTGTTTTTAGCGCAAAGGGTGATGGCATTGTGGTATATAATGACTCTTTAGACGAAATTGATGCAACCGTGATTCATGGAATACAAGATTTCTCAGGAAATTTCATTTGCCGAGAAGAGAAGAAATGTGTATTAAAAGGCTCAACGCCGATTTTTATTGAAGATGTATCTCCGCAAAAAGAAATGGATCCTAAGTTGTGCTTTAAATTCGCGGAGATTTACGCTCAAGGCAAACGGATTGCTTCAAACAGGAAATTTTTGACAGATTTCAAAGAGCTACAACTTCCAGCCGAGGCAATTCAATCCAATATTTACAGAGTATCAGATTGTGATTGGACGATAGAGTTGTCCGCCGAGAAATTTATGTGGGATGTCACAATTTTACCGGAAGATTCTTTTACCGTAAGCGATAACTCCTTTGATCTCTGGCCAAACGAAAAGAAAACATTATATGTACACACCAAGGAGCCAATGGCCTGTTTCCGTCCGGAGATTATTTCAATCAATCACTATCTAGGAGGTAATAACATTGAGTGAGATCACCAAAGACAGAACTAACGCATTACGTACGGAGCCGTTTGCGAGATTATTTTTTTACAGGCAGAATGAGGATTTTCAAGTTGCATTATATCTTCTTATTTTACTGAATTTAAATGAAGATGAGGTATCAGGCATAAAGTGGGACGATATTGATTTTCAAAAAAGACAAATTCGTATAAAAGATGGAGAAGTATCATTAACTTCGGATATTTGTAATTTTTTATATGAATTTCGTACTAGAAAATTAGTGGAATACTATGAAAAAGGGATTCTAAATCACTTTTGCTATGTTTGTAGTGATGCAAATGGAAATAGAATTTCAGGAGACCGGTTAAGCAAGGATTTTAAATCATACTTAGAATTATATGGATATGAATCTTTGACCCCACAAGAGATACATTCTACATTCCCTGAGTACCTATATAAAAATGACATGGTAACTAAAATTATCAGAATGTATTTAGAAAATTCTAGGATTCAGCTTCGGTAAAAACATCTTGAATGATTTTTACTATGTGTGTTGTTAATATTTTACGATTTGTAAAGGAGCACCCAAATGACAGTTAAAAATTTTTCCAAGTTATTTGATCATACTTGCTTGAAAGCTGACGCTACAGAACAGGATATGATAAAGTTATGCAAAGAGGCAGCTGACCATGAGTTTGCAATGGTAGCAATTAATCCAGCGCAAACACAACGTTGCAAGGAACTTTTAAAAGGAACCAATGTACATGTCGGAGCTGCGATTGGATTCCCGTTAGGTCAAACCCCAATTGCTGTGAAAGTATTTGAGACCCAAAACGCCATTGAAAATGGGGCGGATGAAATAGACTACGTAATCAATATTACTGAATTAAAAGAAAAAAATTATGAGTACGTAAGAGAAGAGATGCGCCAAATCGTAGAGATTTGCAAAAAGCATAATGTGATATCGAAGGTTATCTTTGAAAACTGCTATTTGACAAATGAAGAAAAAGAGTTTTTATGCCATCTTGCTCTGGAAATTAAACCCGATTTCATTAAAACATCAACTGGATTTGGGACAGGCGGCGCGAAGGTGGAAGATGTGAAATTAATGAAGAATATTGTAAGGAATCAAATTAAGGTGAAAGCGGCTGGAGGAATTAGAGATTTAGAGACCTGCTTGAAAATGGTAGAGGCCGGAGCAGAACGCATAGGAACGTCTGCCTCCATAAAAATATTTGGAGAATATAGTAAAAGTCGGAAGGAATAGACTTATGGAATATATTTTAGCGCATGATTTAGGAACTTCTGGAAATAAGGCTACATTGTTTTCGACAGAGGGAGAGCTAATCGCAAGCGTTACCTATCCTTATCCTACCTCTTATCCTTATGATACATGGGTAGAACAAAATCCAGAAGATTGGTGGCAGGCCGTAATTGATACTACAAGAACTTTAATCTCTGGGATTGACAGCCGAAAGATTATAGGTGTGTCATTCAGCGGACAGATGATGGGTTGTATTTGTGTTGACAAAGCGGGAACACCCCTGCGTCCTGCTATTATTTGGGCTGATATGAGGGCCGATAAGCAAATAGATAAAATAGAAAAGAGAATTGAAAAATCCGCTTTCTACCGCTTAACGGGTCATAGATTGTCTCCCTCTTATGGTGGGCCTAAATTTATGTGGATAAAAGAAAACGAACCAGAAGTGTATCATAATACTTATAAAATGCTTAACGCAAAAGATTATATTATTTTAAAGCTTACCAACCAATTTGTCACCGAAAACACAGACGCCTCATCAACATGCTTTATGGATCTAGATCGTTTAAATTGGTCACAAGATCTGTTGGATATCATGGGGATCGATTATGAAAAACTTCCTAGATTATGTCAGTCTACTGATATTGCTGGATATATTACAAACGAGGTAGCAAAAATATTAGGCTTACCTTCCGGAATTCCTGTCATCTGTGGGGGAGGAGACGGCATATGTGCAGCAATTGGCACGGGTTGTATTAAAGAAGGCGTAGCGCATTGCAGTCTGGGGACCTCATCATGGATTTCTATTACCAGTAAGCAGGCGATTTATGATGAGGCCCAAAGGACCTTTAACTGGGCTCATATTATTCCTGGTTATATATTGCCAACAGGGACTATGCAGTGCGGAGGAGGGGCCTATGCATGGTATGTGAACGAGTTTTGCGAACATGAAAAAATCCTCGCCAAGAAACAGAATTTGTCTCTCTATGATTACTTAGAAACTGAAATAGCCCAGAGCCCCCTTGGGAGCAATGGATTATTGTTTCTTCCATACCTTATGGGTGAGCGGAGTCCTAGATGGAATTTAAATGCAAGAGCAGGATTTATTGGAATTCAAATACGGCATAAGAAAAAGGACTTTTTACGGGCGGTCCAGGAAGGTGTTGCGATGAACTTGAAGGTGGTTTTAGATGTCTTTCGAGATTATTCACAGCGTGTAGAGCAAATGATGGTAGTTGGTGGAGGCGCTAAAAGCAAAATGTGGCAGAAGATTTTGTCCGACGTATTTAACGTGGCTATTTCTTTGCCAGATACCATAGATGAAGCAGCATCTATGGGTGCTGCAATTACAGCTGGAGTAGGATTAGGGGTGTTTGAGGATTTCAACAGTGTAGATCGGTTTATGAAAATCAATCATACGGTGTACCCGCAAAAAGAGGCTGTCGAGCGATACTCATATTTAAGTGAAATATTTAATCATACTTATGACGCTTTAATTCCAATCTACAATCAGATTAAGCAGTTTCAAAAATAATCTGATTGATCAAAGGTTGTGGGATAATCTTAAAAACAAGATTATCCCACAACCTTTTTGTATAGTGCCCCCAGATATGTCGGAGAATAGGAAAAGCGTATATATGAAAGAAAAATATTTTATGGGGAACATAAAGCAGAGATGGGGAAAATCCTGCAGGATTCATGGGATTCCTCAAAGGAAAAAGTAGTATCCTCATCCACGGGAAACACGGTAATCCGAGATACAAAATGGGAACCAGAGTTTCCAGTGCCAATAATATGTGAATACAGCTGGGAAGGACACAAAGAAAACATAGTACATTCAAAATCAACTTAAAGAAGATGAACTATATGATCAATTTATGGTTAAGAATATATAGACTCATTTATGGGTAGCAAGAACACTAAGGCACATAAAAATGTCCTTTAATGGCGTGCCCGTATCACACCCATCTATGACTTTAATATGTTCTCTTTAAGATAGACGGTGCAAAAAGAAAGCACTGGAAAACTTGAAAATTTTTATGTTGCAAAAAATCAAAGGCTCCTGTGGGAAAAATTGAGGGGATAGTGGCAGAATATTTATAAGAGAAAATCATAATATATGGCGCATCAAAAAGATGTGGGATAAATATAGACACCATTACGACATGGGCCAGACAATACCAGCCATATGGTATTGAGCGCCTAAAACCTAAAGAGGGAAAAACCGGGCAGTTCAAGCATTGCATGCAAAAAAAGAAACTCTGTGCAAGCATTATGACGAATCTTGCAACTAAATCGGTCTTCCTAATAAATGACTTGGCAGAGACCAGAATGAACAGGAACAAAAGCATATTGACCTGCTTCAATAAATGCACATACTGCGGGAGGAATGCAGCAGGATACTGAGTGGGATATCGTCAGATGCAACTTTACCTATTATGGCGGTTTGGCACTATCATACAACAAAAAAGAGTGTGCCGTATTATGCACGCTTTCGGAACGAAGGTTGCGATCCGTAAAAAACCTCCCAGCTACATACGAATATACCGAAGATAACAGCAGAAATATTTTGGACAGACAATTTGTAGCAGAAAACGTCAATGAAAAATGGCTGACAGATGTCACGGGATTTCGGTGCGACAACGGTGAAAAGCTGTATATAAATGTCATCCTGAATTTGAAAGACAACAGAATTGTATTCGGGCGGAACAACAATTTCCTGGTTTTCAGCACTTCCCGGCTTGCTGTGGAAAAGTATCCGGATGCAGTTCCGATCTTTCACAGTGACTACAGGCTCCAATACACAATCAAAATTTTTAAGGACAAGCTGGAGGTTGTGATATTCTTTACGAATTAAACCAACAGCGGTGTCAAATCAAAGATAGGGATGGGTCTATTAGCATACTGCTTTTTCACTTTTGGTGGATGCCAGGTGAATAAGGCAATATTTTCATAGATTCCTTTTGTAGACATGCTTTTCCTATCTGAATCGGGACACTACCGTACCTAAATGGGATTGTTGCCTTTCAGGGAAAAGTTCATTTATTTTTTGTTTCGGATATCTATCCACAAACAGGTAATTACTGACCGAACACCCTCTGTTCTCAGGAACAGCTGTTTTCTATCCGTTTTTACGAAGTTATTAAAGCTTTTTTGAAATCTTCCCATTAAAATCAAAAAGGGAGAAAAGGTTTTATGTCTTTTCTCCCTTCTCCTTATTATTTTTTGCATTGCCAATTTGCTAGGGGCGGCTCAAAATTGCCGAGGTTCCTGACCTGTTTTTTTAAGGGGTTCAGACACCTGGGAGCAGATTTGCTTAATACAAAATCGCGCCGTAATAATCGACGATAGGCCTCATTTCTTCTTCCTCCAAATCGCAGGCAGAGTCTACGATCAGCCGGCCCTGGAAGTTCCGAAGCGTGTATTCCAGCACATCCAGATTATGAATCCGCACGACAATGGGAAGCCGGGTCATAGAGGCGTTTTCGATCAACAGCTTGGCGTCGTCTATACTGTTGACCTCGACTAAAGCGGCATTGACCTGCTCATCCTCAATGTCGATCAAATCGTCTCCAAGATCGTAGCTGCATTCCAAAGGCTCGCTGAGAGAGATATCGTCTCCAAGGAAAAAGCTTTCGCTTTCGATCGCAGCGGCGAAATGGTCCGGTTCCTGGGGGGCAAGCTCCCGGTAAGTATTTTCCACTGTTTGGGCAAGCTCCCTGATATGCTCCGGCGTAGAGCCGCAGCAGCCGCCTACGATTTGGGCGCCCGCAGCCAGAAGGGATTCCATTTTTTCAGCGAACTCGGCGGGAGAGAGGGGATATACGGCGGGATCCTCCTGGGAGGGCTTCCCGGCGTTAGGCTTGGCGATCAGGGGTACCTGAGCGTGGGACACCGCGCCCTCCAGCAATTCCTCCATCACTTCGGGGCCGGTGGAGCAATTTAAGCCTACGGCGGCAGCGCCTAAGGCCTGCAGCGTAATCAGAACTGGAAGGAATTTTGTTCCCATAATGGTTCTGCCGTTGTCTTCTACCGTAATAGTCGCGAATACCGGAAGCCCCGCCTCCTTTGCCGCCAAAACTCCCGCCCGAAGATCCGCCAGGCTCATCTGGGTTTCCAGGGCGATAAAATCCACGCCGGCTTTTTTCAGAGCGCGGATCTGTTCTAAGTAAATGTCGTAAAGCTCGTCAAAGGTCAGATCGCCGTAAGGCTCGATCATCACGCCGGCAGGAGAGACATCTCCGCCTACTAAAGCATGAAAGGGCTCGGCGGCCTCCTTGCTCAAGGCCACCAGCTTTAAATTGATTTCCTCTACCTGATCCTGAAGGCCGTATGCCGCCAATTTTTCCCGGTTGGCGCCGAAAGTGGGTGCCATAACCGCGTTGGAGCCCGCTTCCAGAAAAGCCCGCTGCAAGGCCAGGAGCCTCTCAGGATGCTCTAAGATCCATTGCTCCACGCACACACCGCTGGGCATACCGGCGGCGATAAGATTGGTTCCGGTAGCGCCGTCTAAAATCAAGGGCAGGTGAAATGGAAAACTCATAAGGCAAACTCCTTTTATTAAGTTCGGTAGGATACATGGATTTAATTGTGTCCATTCAGACGCAAGAAATTGAATACAAATTTGGGAATAGAGGTCCGAGCACGGTTACATGGATTCAGGAGCGGAAATTTTAAACATCGTCAGCACGTTGTGGATCACTGTTTTTACCGCCACGCATAGGGTCAGCCTGGCCTGGCATAGGCTGTCTTCCTCGCCCTTGACGCGGCAGGCGTTATAAAATTTATGGAACAGATTGGCTAAATCAATCACATAGCGGGTGATCCTGGCGGGATCATAGTCCTTGGCGGCGGAGACGACCTCGCCGGTGTAGGCGGCCAGATGGCGGATCAGGCTGAGCTCCTCCGGCTGGACCAGCAGAAGCAGCTCCTCCTCAGAGCAGGCCCGCTTGACGACGCCGTCTTTTTCCAGGGCCTTTAAAATACTGCAAATCCGGGCGTGAGCATATTGAACGTAATAGACTGGATTCTGCGCATCCTGCTGAACCGCCAAATCCAGATCGAACTCCATTTGGGAATTGGCTTCCCGCATGTTGAACAGAAAACGGGCGGCGTCTACGGGAACCTCATCCAGCAGATCGGCTAATTGAATCGCCTTGCCGGTCCGTTTGCTCATGCGGACGATTTCTCCGTTGCGGACCAGCTTGACCAGCTGCATCAGGACAACGTCCAGCTTGCTGCCGTCAAGCCCTACGGCGTTCATAGCGCCCTTCATTCTGGCAACGTGTCCGTGATGGTCGGCGCCCCAGATATCGATGCACCGGTCAAAGCCCCGCTGGAATTTATTTCGGTGATAGGCAATATCCGCGGCGAAATAGGTGGGATTGCCGTTCTTCCGGACCAGGACCTCATCCTTTTCCGCGCCAAAGTCGGTAGCCTTATACCAGAGGGCCCCGTCCAGCTCATAGGTCATGCCCTTTTCCGTCAGGATTTTCAGGGTATCCTGAATTTCACCGTCATTATGGAGCACGCTTTCATGGAACCAGGTATCATACTCAATTCTGTATTTCTTTAAATCGGACTGCATTTTGGCGATATTCTTCGGCAGAGCGAAATCGACCAGGGCCTTTTGCCGTTCCTCCTGGCTTTTTTCCAGGTAGCCGTCGCCGTTCAGACCGGCAAATTCCTGAGCCCGCTCTAGAATATCGGCGCCCTGATAGCAGTCCTCCGGCATGGGAACAGCTTCTTCTCCCTTGAAAATCTGCTGATAGCGGATATCGAGAGAGAGGGCAAATTTATCGATCTGGTTTCCCGCGTCGTTGATGTAAAATTCCCGGGAGACCTGATAGCCCGCGGCATCCAGCACCGCCGCCAGACAGTCGCCCAGGGCGCCGCCCCTGGCGTTGCCCATATGCATCGGGCCGGTGGGATTGGCGGAAACGAATTCCACGTTGATTTTTTTGCCTTTTCCAAAATCGGAGCGCCCATAGCCGTCCTGTAAAGCTTCAATATCCTGAAGCACGGCCGCATAGAACCTGGGGCTCAAAAAGAAGTTGATGAAGCCGGGGCCGGCAATTTCAAATTTTTCAAAATAGGTGCCGGAAAACTCAAAATAGGGAGAGAGGGCCTCGGCAATTTTCCGGGGCGCCATGTGAAACGCCTTGGCGGATACCATAGCCACGTTGGTGGCGAAATCTCCATGGGAAGGATCGGCGGGAGTCTCAATGGTGAAATCCGGCGCCGGCTCCATAGGAAGGGCTTTTTCCGCTACGGCCCTGCCTAAAGCGTCTAGAATGATCTGCCGCAAATCTCTGGTTGCCTGGGCTGCAAGTTTTGACATTTTTCCTTCTATCCTCTCTTATGATTTTTTCGCGTTTCTTTTGACGTCCACAAAGATACTATTCATGCTGTTGAGGCCGGAGTTGATATCCAGGGAATAGCTGACGTCTAAGGTGCCTCCGGAATCAGTTAAGTCGCTGTGAATCGACTGGGCGAACACCCCGACCATCAGGGAGCCGAAGCCGGTGTCGTAGTGACATAAATGGCGCTTGCCCTTTTCCAGCACCAGACGAGAGCGCTGGCCGCCGGAGCGGATCAGGGTTACCCGTTTGTCATCCTCTACCTTCAAGACGGAGGTGACCTTCCCGGCGGGTAAATCCTGATTAAACTCGTGATAAACGATGTATCGGCTGTTTCCTTTGCGGACATAGGTGCCCACGGTCGTCAGCTCGATCTGGTCCTTTTCTCCGTCGATCTCCTGGGTGCCTACGATGGAGATTAAATAATTTTCCTGCATTCGCTTTAATGCTCCTACTCTGTTTTAATATTCCTCTATATTAATTCGGCAGGCGCTGTGGTTCATTTCTCTGCCGAGAAAAATATCCGCGATCTGATTGAAGCCGTCCACGCTGTCGCTGACATAGAAAGCGTTTCGGCCCTCCTGGCCGCCGGAAGCCAAAAGCTGCTGATCCTTCAGCAATCGGGCGGCATAGACAGCCGTTTCCCTGCCGGAATCAATCAGGGTGACCTGATCTCCCATGGCCTTGGAAATAATGGCGCTGATAATAGGATAATGGGTGCAGCCTAAAATCAAGGTATCCACGCCGGCGCCGCGCAGTCCGGACAGGTACCGCTGGGCCACCAGGTTAGTCACCTGGTCTCCGGGGTCGATAAAGGCGTTTTCCACCAGGGGGACAAACAGGGGGCAGGGCTGCTCAAAAACCTGGATTTCAGGATGCAAGGCATTCAGCTCCTTGCGGTAAGAGCCGCTGTCAATGGTGGCCGCCGTGGCAATTACGCCGATTCTTTTGTTTTTGGTAGCCTTTACCGCGGCACGGCAGGTAGGGGTAACCACGCCGGTAAAGGGTACGGGCAGGCTTTGCCCCATGGACGCCGCCACCGAACTGACGGTTCCGCAGGCGGCGATGATCATTTTTACCTTTTGCGAAAGAAGAAAATTCACATCCTGCCTTGCGTAGCGCAGGATGGTGTCCCGGCTGCGATTGCCGTAAGGAGCTCGGCTGGTGTCGCCGAAATAGACGATATCCTCGTGAGGAAGTAAGGCTCTCAGCTCCTTTACGGCGGTCAGCCCGCCCACTCCGGAGTCAAAGACCCCAATGGGATGATTGGAGGCCATTACGCATCCGCTCCTTTTCCCATACGCTTGACCGCCAGCTGGATCAGCCGGTGAATCAGCTCCTGATTGGAAAGCCCTTCGTGCTCCATCAGCTTAGGATACATACTAATCGAAGTAAAGCCAGGAAGAGTATTGAGCTCGTTCAGCAGCACCTCGCTGCCGTTTCTTACAAAGAAGTCCACCCGTGCCAAGCCGCTGCAGCCCAGCACCTGATAGGCCTTTTGGGCGGTGGAACGGATTGTCTCAATGACGCCGGACTCCAAATGGGCTGGAATATAAAGCCCGGAGGTGCCGGAAAGGTATTTGGCTTCGTAATCGTAAAACTCATTGGAGGGGGCGATTTCCCCTACGGTCGAGGCGAGCAGGTCATCCTCGTTGCCCAGAACGGCGCACTCAACCTCCTGGCCCACGATATTCTCCTCAATAAGGATTTTTCCATCCTCCTTGGCGGCCTTGGCAATAGCGGCTCTGAGCTCCTCACGGTTTTCCGCCTTGCTGACCCCAACGGACGAGCCTGCGTTGGCGGGTTTTACGAATACAGGGTAGCTGCCCAGGTCTTTTTCAATTTTAAGAACGGCTTCATCAGGAGCGCTTTGAAACTCATAGGCATAGAGCCACGTGAACCTTGCCTGGGGGATTCCGGCCTGCTCCAGCATGACGTTGGTGATGACCTTATCCATACAAGCGGCGGAGGAGGTCATATCGCAGCCCACAAAAGGAATGCCCGCAAGCTGCAAAAGGCCCTGTATGGTTCCATCCTCGCCGTTTTTTCCGTGAAGGGCGGGAATCACGCAGTCAATTTTTTTCACGGTATCGCTGTGGTCAGAATCCCGGATCAGCAGACCCCCGACAGAGGCATCCGGCACTAAAAAGGCGGGAAGGTTATCGGGGCAGCTTTCCCAGCGCCCGTCGAGAATCAGGCCGATATCGCCGGGATACAGCCACCAGCTGCCATCCTTTTTGATGCCTACTGGAGTTACCTCATAACGGCTTTTGTCGATAGCCCTCAGAACAGTGGTGGCGGACATTCTGGAAACCTCGTGTTCAGAGGAGGCGCCGCCGAACAGCACCGCGATTTGTAGTTTAGACAAAAAAGATCACGCTCCTATGTTCTCATGATTCTGAAAAACAGGCTGCCGTTTATTTTTCAGTATTATATCATACCACAGAAGCGTGAAAGGTGCAATTGAAAAAAGTGTGAGAATCCGGCGGAAAAGGGTGACAAATTTAAGCAGAAGTGTTATAATATTAAACTGAGTATCAGATGAATAAAAGACCAGGAGTGATTTTTTTGGATAATAAGGCGTTTGACCTGATTGCCGATAAGGTGGGAGAGGCTCTTGACAGCCAGGGATTTGTCCGCCAGAAGGTGGATACGGACAGTAAAAGCGAGCAGATCGCCTTGTATACGGGGGAGGGCTCCGCTTACAGCGTGCTGTTCGACGGAGAGGTCAAAAAATACTTTTTGAGAAGCTGCGCGATGACGGACGAGGGTCCGGACAATCAGTGGAAGAACATCGCTGTTTGGCTGTTCGATCCGGAGACGGATTCCACTAAGGAGGCTGAAAGCATTGCCGCCGACTTTGTGGAGACGGTAGAGGGGCCGAAGCGCAAGGCCATTGTCCAGCAGCAGAATAAAAAGAAAAAGAAGAGCGACGAGGGAAATGTGGATCCTCTGTTTTTCTGCAACCGTCTGGTAAATGTATTTCCCTCGTTAAAGGATGACATTCGTTTTGAAAAAGAGCATTATCCCTCCTTTCGCGGTGTGACTTTCGCCCGGGAAAAAATAGTGCCTCAGGTTCAGTACCTGTTGAGAACCCCCGGAGAGCAGCAGAGAAAGGAAAAGCTGTTTACAATTCTTGATGATGTCTATAACGTAGGCGACCTGGATGTACGCGGAATCATCACCATGGTGATTTTGAATTCCATCGAGGGCGACGCGGCGGAGACCGCCAGAGAGGCGATGACTCCCGCTTTGCAGAAGGCTTGGAAAAACGCCCTGAAATATAAGGGAAAGAACGTTAAGCCCGAGAAGAAGAAAAAGCCGAAAAAGAGCTTCATGGGCAGTACGCTGAATGATATGAGAAGATAATATGGATAACGCTCGTCAAGCCCCTGGAAAAAAGGGCTTGACGAATTTCTTATGGTATGCTATAATCATTTTACCTCAAATGGAGGCTTTATTTTTTTGCGCCTTTTTGAGGGAGGCTTATGAAAATTCCGAATTACCGGGAGGTGCCGTCATGAGAGTAAAAATTACACTAGCCTGCACAGAGTGCAAACAGCGCAACTACAACACGATGAAAAACAAGAAGAATGATCCGGACAGGCTCGAAATGCATAAGTATTGCAGATTCTGTAAGAAGCATACTACGCATAAAGAGACCAAATAGTTTGGACGGAGGGACAACACATGGCAAACGCTGCTGACAAAAAGCGCAACATTTTCCGTAGCGCTGGAAAGTTCTTCCGTGACTGCAAAAATGAGATCAAAAAGATTGTGTGGCCGACTCCTAAGGCCGTGTTTAAAAACATGGGCGTGGTGCTGTCGGTGATTATCATCATCGGTTTGTTCATTTTTGCATTGGATACGGGTCTGATTAACCTGTTCCGCTTATTCATGGGTGTAGCGGGATAAGCCAGACGGAGGAGAAAAAATGCCAGAGGAAGCAAAATGGTATGTAGTACATACCTATTCCGGGTATGAAAACAAGGTCGCATCCAATCTTGAGAAAACCGTGGAAAACCGTCAGCTTCAGGATCTGATCCAGGAGGTTCGGGTTCCTACGGAAATGGTAACAGAGGTAAAGGATAATAAAACCCGCCAGGTTGAGCGGAAGATTTATCCCAGCTATGTTCTGGTCAAGATGGTGCTCACTGACGAGTCTTGGTATGTGGTGCGGAATATCCGCGGCTGTACTGGGTTTGTCGGTCCGTCTTCCAAGCCGATTCCTCTCACCGACGAAGAGGTGGCGAGAATGGGCGTGGAGGTACGTCAGGTGGAAGTTTCTTACGAGGTGGGCGATTCTGTCCGCATTGTGGACGGCCCGCTGGATGGGTTCGTCGGCACGGTGGAAGAAATGAACACCGAGAAAAACAGCGTCCGGGTCACGGTTTCCATGTTCGGGCGCGAAACACCGGTCGAGCTTGAGTTGGATCAGGTCGAACCGGCCGAATAACTTAACCAATTAAACGGCGGCTTTCCGCTGTTTAACAAAGGGACGGTCAGTCCCTTGTGGGAGGAAGGCGAAACGCCTTTCCGTAAGTTACCACGAATTTTGGAGGTGCAAAGAAATGGCTCAAAAGGTTACTGGCTTCATTAAGCTCCAGATACCTGCTGGCAAGGCTACCCCGGCGCCGCCTGTTGGACCTGCGTTAGGTCAGCACGGCGTCAACATTATGGCGTTCACAAAAGAATTTAATGAGCGCACAAAGAACGACGTAGGACTTGTAATTCCTGTCGTCATCACTGTTTACGCGGACCGTTCTTTCACGTTTGTGACAAAGACGCCCCCCGCCGCAGTACTGATTAAGAAGGCTTGTGGTATCGAGCACGCTTCCGGCGCGCCCAACAAGCAGAAGGTCGCGAAGATTACCCGTGAACAGGTCAAGAAGATTGCCGAGCAGAAAATGCCCGACTTAAATGCTGCCAGCATTGATTCTGCGATGAGTATGATCGCAGGCACCGCGCGCAGCATGGGCATTGAGGTTGTCGACTGATCAAAATACCCGGGTGGGAGGAAATTTCCGATTTTACCACTCAATAGGGAGGAAAACCAATGAAACACGGTAAAAAATACGTTGACAGCGCCAAGCTGATCGACAGAGCAAAATTGTACGACGCTGAAGAGGCTCTTGACGTTTGCATCAAGACTGCCAAGGCTAAGTTTGACGAGACGGTGGAAGCTCACATTAAACTAGGTGTTGACAGCCGTCATGCTGACCAGCAGGTCCGCGGCGCTATCGTGCTGCCTAATGGTACCGGTAAAAACGTCCGTGTACTGGCGATCTGCAAGGGCGACAATGTGGAAAAGGCCCAGGCTGCCGGTGCTGAGTTCGTAGGCGGTGAAGAGATGGCCGCTAAGATTCAGCAGGAAGGCTGGATGGATTTTGACGTGGTCATCACCACTCCTGATATGATGGGCGTGGTTGGCCGTTTAGGTAAGGTGCTTGGCCCCCGCGGTTTGATGCCAAACCCCAAGGCCGGTACTGTGACTCCGGATATTGCTAAGGCTGTTACCGAGGCGAAGGCCGGTAAGATCGAGTACCGCTTGGATAAGACCAACATTATCCATTGTCCTATTGGCAAGGCTTCCTTTGGCGTACAGAAGCTTCAGGAGAACTTTGACACCCTGATGGGCGCTATTGTAAAAGCGAAGCCCGCCGCAGCGAAGGGCCAGTATATCAAGTCCTGCGTGGTCGCTACCACTATGGGCCCTGGCATCCGTCTGAATCCTAACAAGTTCGGCGCTTAATTTTGTTGCTTGACAGATCGAAAGGTCTGTGCTAGTATAATATTTGCTGATCTTTTCCAAAGACAGCAGGTGCTTATTGCGTAAAGAGCTTATTGTTCTGCCTGCCGAGGAAGGTGACTTGCAAAGCCTGCATTTTTCTGTGTATGGTACTTTCAGGCCCTTTCCGGTATGCGGAAAGGGCCTTTTTACATCTCATTTTGTGGAGGTGAAAAGAAATTGCCAAGTGAGAAGATTTTAGAGCAAAAGAAACAGGCTGTAGCAGATTTAGCGGAAAAAATCAAGGGTTCTTGCGCCGGCGTTCTAGTCGAGTATAAGGGAATCAATGTGGCCGACGATACAAAGCTCCGTAAGGAACTGCGTGAAGCCGGCGTCAGCTATTCTGTTGTGAAAAACACTCTACTCTCCCGTGCTGCGAAGGAAGCTGGTGTAGACGGCTTGGATCCGGTTCTGGAGGGTACCACTGCGTTGGCTGTCAGCGCGGAGGATCATGTGGCGGCCGCTAGAATTCTCTGTAAGTTCGCTGAAACCCATAAGTTCTTCAAGGTCAAATCCGGCTTTGTAGACGGTATGGTCATGAGCAGCGCTGAGGTTGAGGAGCTGGCTAAGCTCCCTTCCAAGGAGGTTTTGGTTGCCAAGGCTTTGGGCGGCTTGAATGCCCCGATTTCCGGCTTCGTCACTGTGCTTAACGGTACTTTGAAGGGTCTGGTTGTTGCGCTGAACGCGATTGCGGAAAAGCAGAGCGCGTAAAAAATTTAAATTAAAAATTTATGGAGGTACCTAACATGTCTGATAAAGTTGTAAAGTTAATTGAAGATGTTAAATCCTTAACTGTTCTGGAGCTCAGTGAGCTCGTAAAGGCTCTGGAGGAAGAATTCGGCGTTTCCGCCGCTGCTCCTGTTGCTGTTGCTGCCGCTCCTGCTGCTGGCGGCGCTGCTCCTGCCGCTGCTGAGGAGAAGACTGAGTTTGATGTTGTTCTGAAGGCTGCCGGCGCCAACAAGATCGCCGTGATCAAGGTTGTCCGTGAGGCTACCGGCCTGGGTCTGAAGGAAGCCAAGGCTCTGGTTGACGGCGCTCCCAAGAACGTCAAGGAAGGCGTTTCTAAGGACGATGCCGAGGCTTTGAAGGCTAAGCTGACTGAGGCTGGCGCTGAAGTAGAAGTAAAATAAGTTTCCTTTATGGAAGCCTGATAGCGGTACAGCTTAGCTGTACCGCTATTTTATATTGAAGTTATATTTTTTGCAGAAATAGAATGTATTCTTATCAATCTTAAACAATATTGACTAGTTTTATGGATTTGATAGCTGATAATATGACGATATTTCTACGGCACGTTGATACTTCCATTGCTATGATGTTTTGTGGGTTATGCAATGACAGAGCAGCATCAATACAGGAGAAGAAATGGACATAAAAGTTAGATTAGCTGGAACCGGAGATGTTCCGCAGTTATTAAAAATTTATGAGCAATACATTGATACTCCGATTACTTTCGAATACACATTACCCACTAGACAGGATTTTACAAAACGTATCCTCAGTTTAACTAAGGATTACCCTTATCTAGTCTGTGAAAAGCAAGGAAGACTTGTGGGGTATGCCTATGCTCATCGTCATATGGAAAGGGAAGCTTATCAATGGAATGTGGAGCTGTCTATTTATTTGGGCTGGCCTTATACTTCCCAGGGAATAGGAAAAAGGCTGTATTGCGCTTTAATAGAACTCTTGGAAAAGCAGGGAGTCAAAAATGTTTATGGAGGCGTTACGCTTCCAAATGTGAAAAGCTGCATTTAGGCCTGGGGTTTTCCTGCTTGGGAGTTTATCGCAGGACTGGGTTTAAGTGTGGCCAGTGGCGCGACGTAGCTTGGTTTGGAAAAGAAATCGGCCCTTATACGCAGGAGCCTACACCCTTGAAATCCATTAGTGATCTGTCTTCGGAGTATCTAAACATGATCTTACAGAAATATTCTTCTGTTGATTCTGAATAGGCATACAAAGAACACCTGAGAGTGAGAAAAACTCATCAGGTGCTTTGTATGCTTCACTCTGTTTTAAGCTTAAGAGGAAGTGAATACGGTTTCCACTAGCTTTTCACTGGACTCCGGCGAGTAAACAAAACGATCCATATGCTTTTCGTGGTAAAAATAGTCAGGAGCACAAGGACGATAATCATATTGAAAGGTGTCCACGATGATCAGCTTCACCTTCATTTTTGAAGGGATAATGCTTTTAATGTACACACTGGCCTGCTGTCCCGGGGAGATTCCTTCTTTGATTTCAGCAAGCCCGGCAAGATTAGGGGTTAGCTCTACAAAGGCGCCGTAGCTTTCCACGGACCGGATAATGCCCGCGACGGTTTCCCCTGGGGAGAATAAGGCGGCGTTTTCTTCCCAGGTACCCAAAAGCTCCTTATGGGTCAGGCTGATTCGGCCGTTGTCGATAGCCTTAATGACTGCCGTAATGTCCATTCCTACTGAAAAGCGCTCTCTGGGATGGTCTATACGGGAAACGGAGATCATGTCGATTGGTAATAGAGAAACGATGCCGCAGCCGATGTCCGCGAAAGCGCCAAAGGTTTCCAGATGGGTGATTCTGGCGTTCACAATATCCCCGGGAACCAAAGTTGAAACATATTCCTTCATGCACAGCTCTTGGGCGGCCCGGCGGGAAAGAAGGGCGATGGTCTTTCCATCTTCGTTTTTTTGAAATCCCGTCACAAGAAAGCAGACGGGACGGTTCACCCGGGAGATGACGGCAATATCCCGGACGCTGCCGTCATTCATGCCGATGGCTCCTTCTTCGCGGGGAATCAATCCACGCATGCAGCCACAGTCTACAACAAGGTTGTGGCTGCTGTCGCAGATAACCGCCCTCCCCTCTAAGATTTGCCGATCCCGGCACGCGTCAGCCAGGGAAGAGGCGGATTGAAAGGCGGCACGGTTTTCAGGCGTCTCCATTTTCCAGCCCTCTGGAGTAAATTCATTTATTTTTGGGAGCACAATGCTCCACCCCCTTCGCACACAAACAAGTCATGAATCCGTTCATTTATTGTCTGCGATTTTTGATTGCATACTTTTTTCAACTTAATACCTCCCGTTTTCGTGTGCATAGTATTTATATGCGGGCGGACTATTAAATTAGAAGCGCTAATTCATAAACTGTCTATTGCAAAAAAATGGCACATATACTAAAATAGTTTTATATCAGTAAGGAGGAGTTTTCATTGAAGCATAGGATTCTTGCGGTGATTTGCGCCTTGACTCTGGCGCTTACCTTCGGAGTGTTTACGGGGTGTCAGGGTTCTAAAGGCTCGGTAGGTTATCAATTGGATATGCCCCAGAAAGGGGAAGAAATTGCGATTATGCACACCAGTATGGGGGATATCAGTATTCGGTTTTTCCCGGAAGCCGCTCCCAAGGCGGTAGAGAATTTTAAAACCCATGCCAAGGATGGTTATTACGACGGCTTGACCTTTCATCGTGTGATCAACGACTTTATGATCCAGGGCGGAGATCCTAACGGCGATGGAACCGGCGGCGACAGTATTTGGGGAGAGCCCTTTGAGGATGAATTCAGCGATACTTTGTTCAATATCCGCGGTTCGCTGTCTATGGCGAATTCCGGACCGGATACGAACGGCAGTCAGTTTTTTATCAATCAGGCGCCGGCCAGTGCGTTTTCCGGCTGGGATTTTTATAAGCAGTATTGGGCGCAGTACAAGGCGGCTCTGGATCAAGCCGGGGAAGAGTATAAGGAACAGTTTGGGGCGCAGTACGGATCTGCGTTTGACACGGATAAGCTGACGGAAGAAATTGAAAAGCTGTATGAGGAAAACGGCGGCAATCCCAATCTGGATGGCGCATATAGTCCCGTCGACCGGGGGCATACTGTTTTTGGCCAGGTGTTTGATGGCATGGATGTTGTGGATGCCATTGCTGGTGTCGAGGTAGACAGCCAAAGCAATAAGCCGTTAGAGGATGTCGTCATCAACAGCATTGAGATTGTAGCTTATGAGGGATAACAATGAATGAGGAATATAACAAGGTAAATGTAAAGCTGTTATCTATATTAGCCTATATCGGCCCTTTGTTTCTGATGGGAAAGCTCTCTGTGGAAAAGGATGAACCTCATGTGAAGTTCCATACCCACCAGGGAGCGATTCTGTTCTGCTTTGTGGCCGGCGCTTATGTGGTAACCTCTTTGCTTTGCTGGCTGTTAAGTTCCTTTCCGGCGGTGCAAGAAATTTTCAGTTTGCTGTTATATGTTGGAATTACCGTAGCCTGGGTGATTATGATCGTTATGGGCGTGATCGGGGCGGCGAGAAACCAACAGCGGCCGCTTCCCTTTGTAGGCGATTTTGATAGGCTTTTAAGGAAATAATCCTATCAATGAGAGGAGATATATCATGGATCAGTCCAACCAGACGCCCAAGGCTCCGGAAAATCAGGAGCAAAAAAACGATGCGGGAAGCAATGCCTCGGGAGAAAAGTCTCATGAGACTCAAAATACGGGGAATCCTCGGCGGCAATCCGCCTATCGCACGGAGCAAGCCTTTGTGGGCTCCAATGGAAACCCGGGCGGCACTACTCCCCTCACAAAAGCGAATAATACCAAGCTGTTTTCCGTTCTCGCCTATTTTTCCGTGCTTTGGCTGGTAGGCCTGCTGGCTGATCCGGATAATCCAAAAGTGAGATTTCACGTCAATCAGGGAATCCTGCTGAGTATTTTCTCAGCGGCGTACAGCCTGGCAATGACGGTTTTAAACGCAGCTTTTACGTATTTGCCCTTTCTGTTTATCTTTACGGCCTTATTATCTGTTTTGGGAGGAGCTGCGGTTTTAGCCTTGATGGTTTGGGGAATCGTGAATGCGGCCCAGGATAAGGAAGAGCCGCTTCCGATACTGGGGACGTTGTATACCTTTATTCAATGATATTGGAAAGAATGTGTTTCTATGCTGGAAATTGCAATTATCGGTGCTGGCCCCGCAGGGCTTTCCGCCGGGATTAATGCGATAGCTCGGGGGAAAACGGTCCGCATTTTTTCTTCGGAAGGCAACTATCTTTTACGGGCAGAAAAAGTAAACAATTATCTTGGCCTGTATGATGTAGACGGCAGGCAAATGATGGAACAGTTTCTCAGCCACGCCCGGGCGATGGGAGTGGTTCCGGAAAAAGGGAAGGCAGCCAATATTCTTCCTATGGGAGAATATTTTCTTTTGAATGTGGACGGTGAGATGGTCGAGGCGAAAACAGTGATTTTGGCCACCGGCGTTTCCAGCGCAAAAGAAATTCCCGGGGAGCGTGAGCTTTTGGGCAGGGGAGTCAGTTACTGCGCCACCTGCGACGGTATGCTGTACCGGGGGAAAAGCGCTGTTGTATGGGGCTTGAGCCCGGAGGCGGCGAAAGAGGCTAATTTTCTTCAGGAGATCGGCGTTTCCGTGACGTTTGTCTCCGCTTCTGCTTTTCGGGAGGGCCTTGCAGAGCAGATTCCTTATCTTTCCGGAGCAGTAAAGCAGGTGAGCGGGAAGGAAAAGGTGGAGGCCGTCTTAGTGAATGGGCAGGAGCTGCCGGCGGATGGACTATTTATTCTCCGAAATAGTATCGCTCCCGCCGCTTTGGTGGAAGAGCTTGTTTTAGAAGAAGGCTACATAAAAGTCAATCATAAAATGGAAACCAATGTTCCAGGACTATACGCCGCGGGAGATTGTACCGGAAAGCCGCTGCAGGTATCCAAAGCGGTAGGCGAAGGCTTGATCGCCGCACAGATGGCGGCGGCCTATTTGGACGGACACAAGTCTTAAAAAGGAGGAATTTTCTTATGGCTGAAATATTGCATCCTACCCGGGAAAATTTTGATGACATGTTAAGCAGAAATCACCTGGTTCTGGTAGACTTTTGGGCCGCTTGGTGCGCTCCGTGCAGAATGGCGGCGCCGGTTATCGAACAGCTGGCCAATCTGTACCAGGGAAGAGTAGCGGTTGCTAAAGTCAACGTGGATGAGCAGCAGGAATTAGCGGTCCGATTTGGTATCCAAAGTATTCCCACAATTCTTGTGTTTAAAAATGGTGCGCTGCAGGCATCTGAGATTGGCGTGAAGTCTTTGGCAAGCTATACTGGATTGCTGGATAATCTCCTGCAGGCTTAAGCTGGTGTTGCTTTTAATCCCATCTTCAGCAAAATGCTGTATCCTTTTGTGAAAACAAAGAAATGTGAAGAGGAAAATATAAGCGTGTTAGGAAAATACCGGTATCAAAACGATCCTTCTTTTGATACCGGTATTTATTTTTTTATTTTTCAGAAAGCTTATCGGCTGAAACGAAACAGCGAGGTCTTATTATGCGGCTCGATTCCTTTATGGTTAGCGTTGATTGGTTTTCTCTGCCATTCCAGGGCTTTTAGGATAGGCGGCTGAACAATTACCGATGAAAAAAGCGCTGTCACTGTGAAAGCTTCCACAGTGACAGCGCTTTTTAATGTTTTTGATTTCTGTAAAGTGTTTCAGAGATTAAGAGGAAAAGCTTCTCCCTTCCGTCAAAAGAAAAGACGGAAAGCGATAAGTTAACACCTGTTACAGAGCCAAGAAAAACGAGATATCAGGCGGTAAAAATCTTATTTACCGTAATAAGCCTTCGTATACAGCTCGGCAATTTCGCTGATGAGGGGATAGCGGGGATTCGCAGTGGTGCACTGATCCTCATGAGCGTTTTCAGACAATCTCTGGAGATTGTCAAAGAAGAGCTTCTCATCAATGCCGCATTCCTGAATGCTGGCGGGAGCGCCAACCTCTCTTTCCAGGTCGCGGATCGCTTGCACCAGATTCTGTACGCTTTCCTGTACAGTCTTACCACCCTTACCAATATACTGGGCAATCCTGGCATATTTCTCGTCCGCAATGAACTTCTCATATTTCGGGAAGGTAGCGAACTTTGTAGGCTTTTGAGCATTGTATTCCACAACATAGGGGAGAAGGATCGCGTTGGCGCGTCCGTGAGGAATATGATAGTCGCCGCCCAGCTTATGAGCCATAGAGTGGTTCAGGCCCAAGAAAGCGTTAGTAAACGCCATACCGGCGATACAAGAGGCATTGTGCATCTTTTCACGGGCAACCGTATCGGTAGCACCGTTCTTATAGGCTCTGGGCAGGTACTCAAACACCATGCCGATTGCCTGCAAGGCAAGGCCGTCGGTGTAGTCGCTGGCCATTACGGAAACATAGGCTTCCAGAGCGTGAGTCAGAACGTCCAAACCGGTATCCGCGGTAGCGGATTTCGGCAGAGACATTACAAACTGAGGATCAATGATGGCAACACCGGGAGTCAAAGCGTAATCGGCCAGAGGATACTTAATATTGCCGTTCTTTTTATCGGTAACGACAGAGAAGGAGGTAACCTCAGAACCCGTGCCGGAGGTGGTGGGGATACATACCATCTGAGCCTTGGCGCCTAATCTTGGGAACTTGTAAGCACGCTTTCTGATATCCATGAATTTCAGCTTCAAGCCGTCAAAGGTCGCTTCCGGATGCTCATAGAACAGCCACATACCCTTAGCGGCATCCATAGCGGAGCCGCCGCCCAAGGCGATAATGACGTCAGGCTGGAACTGACGCATAGCCTGTACGCCGCGCATAATGGTTTCTACGTCCGGATCAGGCTCAACGTCGGAATAAATTTCAGAATGGCAGTATTTTTCACGCTTTCTCAGGTAATAGAGAACCTTATCCACATTGCCCAGCTTTACCATAGTGGGATCGGTGACGATAAAGGCGCGCTCAATGCCCTCCATCTTCTGCAGGTATTGAATAGAATCGTTTTCAAAATAGATCTTCGGCGGAACTTTAAACCACTGCATGTTAACTCTCCTCTTGGCGATGCGCTTCTTGTTAATCAGGTTAACGGAAGAAACGTTGGAAGTCGTAGAGTTGTGGCCGTAGGAGCCGCAGCCCAGAGTCAGAGACGGGGTATTGGTGTTATAAATGTCACCAATGGCGCCCTGAGAGGACGGAGAGTTGGAAATCACACGGCCAACCTTCATAGTTTCACCATATAGAGTGATTAAATCATTGTTGGTGCTGTGGATAACGGCAGAGTGCCCCAGGCCGCCAAGATTCAGCATCTTCTGAGCGTATTCAAAGCCCTGATGCCAATCCTTTACCTTGAAATAGGCCAAAACAGGAGAGAGCTTTTCTCTGGAGAGAGGATACTCAGGGCCGACATCCGGCAAAAGGGCGATCAGGATTTTGGTCTTGTCGGGAACCTTCACGCCAGCCTGTTCAGCGATCCAGGAGGCGGGCTTGCCGACTACAGCGGAATTAACCGCCTGCTTCTGCGGATTGATAACATAGTCGGAAACCTTTTTGGTCTCCTCTTTGTTCAGGAAGTAGCAGTTGTTTTCTTTCATAATCCGCTCAAAATCATCGGCCAGGCACTCGTCAACGATGACAGCCTGCTCAGAAGCGCAGATCATACCGTTATCAAAGGTCTTGGAAAGCATCAGGTCGGTGCAGGCTCTTTCCAGATTAGCGGATTTTTCGATATAGCAGGGAACATTGCCGGGGCCTACGCCCAAAGCAGGCTTACCGGTAGAATAAGCGGCCTTTACCATGCCGGCGCCGCCGGTGGCCAGAACCAGCGCAACCCCCGGATGGTTCATCAAAGCGTTTGTGGCCTCGATAGAAGGGGTTTCTATCCACTGAATGCAGTTTTCAGGAGCGCCGGCAGCGATAGCGGCGTCACGAACAATTTTTGCCGCCTCAGCGGAACACTTTTGAGCGCTGGGATGGAAACCAAAAATGATCGGGTCTCTGGATTTAGCACAGATCATGGATTTAAAAATAGTAGTAGAGGTCGGATTGGTGACAGGGGTAACACCGGCTACAACACCTACCGGTTCCGCAACCTCCACATAGCCTTCCATGTCGTTTTCATCAACAATGCCTACCGTCTTGGCATATTTGATATCATGCCAAATGTATTCACTGGCAAACATGTTCTTGATGATCTTGTCTTCCATCACTCCGCGTCCGGTTTCCTCATAGGCCAGCTTGGCGAGCGGCATATGATTGTCCAGACCGGCCAGAGCCATCGCATGCACGATCTTATCGACCTGCTCCTGGTCCAGCTTCATATACTCTTCCAAAGCCTTTTGTGCGTTGGCCACCAGCTGGTCAATCATAGCGTTAACATCGACGGCTGGCTTTTCCTGATTTTTCTTCTCACTTGGCATGGAAAATAACCTCCTGTTGTTAATTATATAACGAACTTTGTTATTATTATAACAAAGTTGTTCTATGGTGTCAAGAAAACTATCGGATTATTATTACCAATCTTAAGGGATAAAATGCGAAAGAATCTAGTAAATAGTGTTCAAAGAGAAGAGGCAGCTTTGTTTGAGAAAATCTTTGGTTTGGGCTTTAGCGGCAAAAGAGATCAGGTCTCACGGATATCCTCGCTTTTGTTGGACATCCGGTAGCATAGGGTCATCAAGCTGTCGCTCAGGTGGACATTTTCCACAATGACATCGGGATAACGGATCGCCAAATCATAATGGCTGAAATTCCAGTAATTTTTAATACCCAGATGATAGAGCCGATCCGCTAAAGCGGCAACAGAATCCCGGGGGATACAGAGGATCGCCATATCGGGAGTACGGTCCTTGCATACAGCTTCCAGATTGTCGATGTTTTGAATCGTGATGTCACGGATTTTTTTGCCGATCAGGGATTCGTTGCTGTCAAAGATAGCGGTCAGGGTAAAACCGCGGCTTTCAAAGGACATATGAGTGGAAACAGCCCGCCCCAGGTTACCGGCGCCGATCAATATGGCGTTGAACCGGTTGGATAAGCCTAAAATATTTCCGATTTCGTTATAGAGCTGTTCCACAATATATCCATAGCCCTGCTGTCCGAACCCGCCGAAGCAATTAAGATCCTGACGAATTTGAGAGGCGGTAAAGCCCATCTTGTCAGAAAGCTCCCGGGAAGAGATCCTTACTACACCGTTATCCTTTAACTCGGACAGAAAACGGTAATAGCGGGGCAGCCGCCTGATGACAGACATAGAGATATTATCGCGTTTTGGCACGTAGGGTACGCCTCCTTAATGAAATAGAGTCAATGCCGATTATTTTTGGAGAAGCTTTTGAAGTCTCTCATTGATTTCTCTGAGGAAGGTTTCCGTATCCACAGAGGTTTTATTCTCCAGTGTAGACAGAGCGTACAGATCTCCGGTCATAACGCCGTCCTCAATGGTCTGAATAGAAGCCTGCTCCAGCTTGTCGGCGAAATCTACCAGCTCGTCCAAGCCATCCAGCTCGCCGCGCTTTCTTAAAGCACCGGACCAGGCAAAGAGGGTAGCCATCGAGTTGGTAGAGGTCTTTTCACCCTTCAGATGCTTATAGTAGTGGCGCTGTACAGTGCCGTGGGCCGCCTCATACTCATAGATGCCGGAGGGGGAAACCAGTACGGAGGTCATCATGGCCAGACTGCCAAAAGCGGTAGCCACCATGTCGCTCATTACGTCGCCGTCATAGTTTTTGCAGGCCCAGATATAACCGCCTTCAGAACGGACAACCCGAGCAACGGCGTCGTCGATCAGAGTGTAGAAATATTCAATGCCGGCAGCCTCAAATTTTTCCTTGTATTCCGCGTCGTAGATTTCCTGGAAAATATCCTTGAAGCGATGGTCGTATTTTTTAGAAATGGTATCCTTAGTAGCGAACCATAAATCCTGCTTTTGATCCAGAGCAAAATTGAAGCAGGCCCGTGCAAAGCTGGCGATGCTCGCATCGATGTTGTGCAGGCCTTGAATGATCCCAGGAGTCTTGAACTCGTGAATCAGCTGACGGGTCTCCCTGCCGTCCTTGCCGGTGACCACCAGCTCCGCCTTACAATCGGAACCCACCTGCATTTCCGTGTTTTTGTAAACGTCGCCGTAAGCGTGACGGGCGATGGTGATAGGCTTCTTCCAGGTGGGAATAAAGGGGGTGATGCCCTTTACTACAATAGGCGTGCGGAATACGGTACCATCCAAAATCGCACGGATGGTACCGTTGGGGGATTTCCACATCTCCTTCAGATGGTATTCATCCACTCTGGCGGAATTGGGCGTGATGGTGGCGCATTTCACCGCCACGCCGTATTTCTGAGTGGCGTAAGCGGAATCAAAGGTCACTTGGTCGTTAGTCTTGTCGCGGTTTTCTAAGCCAAGATCATAATATTCGGTTTTCAGGTCAATGTAGGGGTTTAAAAGGATGTCCTTGATCATTTTCCAGATGATCCGGGTCATCTCGTCGCCGTCCATCTCGACCAAAGGGGTTTTCATCAGAATTTTTTCTGCCATGGTGTGCCTCCTGTATTTTATTGAATCGGGGAAGTACCGGATATTGGCCTTATGCCTGGTGCTCCCGGGTATAGTTTAATAAGCCGCCGTCCAGCACGATGTCTCTCTGGCGCTGGGTCAGCACGGCCTCGGTTTCAAAGGTGAAGCCCTTGGTGACGTCCTTCACGGTGATGGCGCCGCCCTTTTGAATCGCTTCCCGCAGATTGGTGATTTCCAGTTCATCCATTTGATCAATTTTGCCGTAAACGGATTCATCCTTGAAAACCAAGGGCAGGATGCCGGCGTTTGCCAGATTGGCGCAGTGGATTCTGGCGAAGGATTTTACAATGACAGCTTTGACGCCTAAATACAGAGGCACCAGAGCGGCGTGCTCCCGGGAAGAGCCCTGTCCGTAGTTGGAGCCGCCGATGACAATGCCCTTGCCCTCCTGGCGGCAGCGCTCCGGAAACTCCTTGTCACAGACGGTAAAGCAGAAGTTGGAGAGATAAGGAATATTGGAACGGTAGGGAAGAATTTTCGCGCCGGCGGGCATAATGTGGTCGGTAGAAATATTATCGCCAACCTTCAAGAGAGCCTTGGCCTGAATGGTATCCTCCAGAGCCTTGGTGGCGGGGAATTCCTTAATGTTGGGCCCGCGCAGGACCTCCACAGAAGCAGCCTCTTCCTCAGAGGCGGGAGCGACCACCATGTTGTCATTGATGAGGAAATGCTCGGGCTGGGGAATTTCTACCTCGGCGCCCAGGGTTCTAGGATCGGTAAATACGCCGGTTAAAGCGGAAACCGCGGCGGTTTCCGGGCTGACCAGATAGATCTGGCCGTCGGCGGTGCCGGAGCGGCCCTCAAAGTTGCGGTTGAAGGTGCGCAGGGAAATACCCTTGGAATTGGGGGATTGTCCCATACCGATGCAGGGGCCGCAGGCACATTCCAAAATTCTGGCTCCGGCGGCGATCAGGTCGGCCAAAGCGCCGTTTTGGGCCAGCATATTGTAAACCTGCTTGGAGCCGGGGGCAATGGAAAGGCTGACATCCGGATGGACGGTTTTGCCCTTCAGAATGGAAGCCACCCGCATCAAGTCTAAATAGGAGGAGTTGGTGCAGGAGCCGATGCAGACCTGGTCGATTTTCCGCGGGCCGATTTCCTCAATGGTTTTTACGTTATCCGGGCTGTGGGGGCAGGCCGCCATCGGCGCCAGCTTGGAAAGGTCGATGTCCAGCGTCTCGTCATAAACGGCGTCCGCGTCAGACGCAAGGGAGGTATAATCCTGCTCGCGGCCCTGAGCCTTCAGGAATTCCCGGGTTACCTCGTCGGAAGGGAAAATAGAGGTGGTGGCGCCAAGCTCCGCGCCCATATTGGTAATGGTGGCGCGCATGGGAACCGTCAGGGTTTTGACGCCCTCGCCGGCGTATTCGATGATTTTTCCTACGCCGCCCTTTACCGTCAAGCGGCGAAGCACCTCGAGAATGACATCCTTGGCGGAAACCCAAGGCTGCAGCCTGCCGGTCAAATTTATTTTTACCATTTTGGGCATATTAATGTAATAAGCGCCGCCGCCCATGGCCACCGCCACATCCAGTCCGCCCGCGCCCATAGCCAGCATACCGATGCCGCCGCCGGTGGGAGTGTGGCTGTCGGAGCCGATCAGGGTCTTGCCGGGAATGCCGAAGCGCTCCAGATGAACCTGATGGCAGATGCCGTTTCCGGGACGGGAAAAGTAAATGCCGTGTTTTTTGGCCACCGTTTGAATAAAGCGGTGGTCGTCGGCGTTTTCAAAGCCGGTTTGCAAGGTGTTGTGGTCGATATAGGCCACGGACTTCTCGGTTTTGACACGAGGAACGCCCATAGCCTCAAACTCCAGATAAGCCATCGTTCCGGTAGCGTCCTGCGTTAAGGTCTGGTCGATTCTCAGTCCGATTTCAGATCCTACGGTCATCTCACCGCTTAACAGGTGATTTTTAATGATTTTTTGCGCGATAGTGTAACCCAAGTTCAGGTCTCCTTTCAATACTAGTTGCCATATAACAATACACCTCTATTATCTAATATTCTAGGGAGTATGTCAATCTTTTGACGAAAGAATTCTTTTCGGAAAAGGGGCTTGGCGCTTATACGGAGAAAGTTTTTCGGCGCTTGCTCAAACGCGGGATGGATGATATAATAAAAATGGCTGTTTAGGGCCTGCCGCTTCTAAAAATACAGGCTGAATACAGAACGAGCTGACCGGATTCTTTGGCTTTGCCCGCAGCCCAATGGATAAACCGCGCCTCTTTACGACAAACTACTTAAAAGGAGGCGTGATAGTATGAAGCTATATGATCTTGGCAAAAATCATTGCGACTATTTCAATCAGTTTATTCCAAATCCGGCTCAGCCGGAGCCAAAGCCTGACGAGGAGTCAAGGGATGAAGGGGTCGGCAGCGAAAAGCAGAACGACCAAATTCAAAATACCGGCTCTATTATTGCCAGCACCGGGAAATATACCATCCACTGCCTGACAGTGATCGGCCAGATCGAAGGCCATTATTTGCAGCCGTCCAATACGAAAACCACCAAGTATGAGCATGTGCTGCCGCAGCTGGTAGCCATCGAGGAGGAGCCGCGGATCGACGGCCTGCTGGTGCTTTTAAACACGGTGGGTGGCGACGTGGAGGCGGGACTGGCTATCGCAGAGCTGCTGGCCGGTATGAAAAAGCCAACGGTTTCCATGGTGCTGGGAGGAGGACACTCCATCGGGGTGCCCCTGGCGGTGGCGGCGAAAAAATCCTTTATCGCCAAGTCAGCGTCTATGACAATCCATCCGGTTCGGATGAGCGGCCTGGTGCTGGGAGTTCCCCAAACGCTGGAATACTTTCAGCGGATGCAGGACCGGATTACCAGCTTTGTGGCCGAAAACTCCAACATCACTCCGGAGCGCTTTTACGAGCTTTCTATGAATACCGAGGAGCTGGTGATGGATGTGGGCACTGTTTTGGATGGAGAAGACGCGGTGAAGGAGGGGCTGATCGACCGGCTGGGAAATTTGTCGGACGCGCTCCAGTGCCTTTACGACATGATCGATGAATACCGGGCTTCTAAGGAGCAGGAGGACAAGCCGGCGATGAAAAAGGAGCCGAAGAAAAAGCCTGCCCGTAAGAAAGCCCTTTCTGAAACATCTCGGACAAAAAGCGGAAGAGCCGGAAAAGATTGAGAAAAATAAGGTGCGGAAACGTACCTTTACATACCAGAAGGCGCCATAAGGTTATAACATCAAATTTAAGAATCTATCAATAATGTAAGGTGATGAGTTACATAGTGGCTGGAACGAGATCGAGAACAACTAAAAGTCAATCCTCAGCTAAAAATAGGACAGCTAGGACGCCTGCCTCCAAACGGAAGCCTGCGGCCGGAAACCAGCAGCCTAAACGGGGCCGTCCGCCAAAGACGTCTCCCGGGACGAAACGGGAAAAGACCTTGGAGGAGAAAAAGTCGCGGAATCAGACCTTCGCGATTGTTTTGTTCGCTGTGTCTATTTTCCTGTTCTGCTTGGTGCTGGTACCGGGGGACAGCGTCTGGAACTGGCTTCATACGATGATCCAGGGTCTGTTCGGCTCCTGCGCAATTGGCTGGCCGATTTTGCTGACCTATGTTTCCGTGGCCACGGCGCTGGAAAAGCCGGTGCAGAAGCTGAGCACTAAAATTTGGCTTTCCATCACCATGATTATTTTGTTCTGCGCCTGCATTTTCATTTTTAATCCAGGAGCGGTATCTCCGGAAAAAAATTATTTTCAAAAGCTGTCCGAATTGTACGGCCTGGGAGCGCAGATGAAGGGGGCCGGCTTGTTCAGCGGCATTTTAGGAATTCCCTTTGTTTCTGTGCTGGGGGAGACCGGCTCGAAAATCGTCATCATTCTTCTGCTGTTCGTCAATTTGATGATCCTAACCGGGACCAGCCTGATTCAATTGTTCCGCGCGGTGACAAAGCCGGTGGATATGGCGGGTGAGTACATCGGCAATACCCGGGAGGAGCGCCGGATGAAAAAGGAAGCGCTGGAGCTTCAGGAGAGAAAGCGCACGGACGCTGCCGATATTGACATTTCCCTGGATGATATGCCGGCCCATCCGGTCATTTCTCCCGACGCGGCTATGAAAGAACGGATTTTGGAGCGCAACGATAAGCTGGAGCAGCTGAAACGAGCTGTCAGCGCGCCGATGCCTACGATCGATACCGATTTAAAAAAAGAAAAAAAAGCCCGCAGGCAAAAAGAAAGCGGCATCCCGGCCGCCGGCTTGGATATGGCGGGAGCTATGCCGCCCAGAAAAAAGCTGGAGGAGCGGCCTATGGATGATAACGGGGCGGCCGCGGCGGCAGCCGCTTTCGCGGCGAAAAAGCGGAATTTGGCGGAAACCAAATCCGACCCGGCCCAGAAGCAGCCGGATCCCCAATCTATTTCCATCAAGGTAGAGCCTTATCCGGAGGGGGATAACGGAGAGCCGTCCTATCGGTTCCCACCGGTATCTCTGCTGGATCCGTCGCCGGAAACGGATGAGGGGGATGTGACTCACGAGCTGCAGACCTACGGCCAGATGCTGGTGGATACTCTGAAAAGCTTCGGCGTTCAGACAAAAATCGTCGATATCAGCAGGGGACCAGCGGTGACCCGGTATGAGCTGCAGCCGGCCGCAGGCGTAAAAATCAGTAAAATCACGAATCTTGCCGATGATATCGCCCTGAATTTAGCGGCGTCCGGCGTCCGTATCGAGGCTCCAATCCCGGGAAAAGCGGCGGTGGGCATCGAGGTGCCTAATAAGGTGGTCAATGTGGTCAAAATGCGGGAACTGGTGGAATCCAACAGCTTCCGTTTGGCGAAAAGCAAGCTGACTGTTACCCTGGGCCGGGATATCGCCGGACAGGTGACCCTGACGGATTTGGCAAAAATGCCCCACCTGCTGATCGCCGGCTCCACTGGCTCCGGTAAATCGGTGTGCATCAATTCTTTGATTATCAGTCTTCTTTATAAATCCACCCCCAGCGAGGTCCGCTTTTTGATGGTAGACCCCAAGGTGGTGGAGCTGGGAATTTATAATGGAATTCCCCACCTGCTGGTGCCTGTGGTCACTGACCCGAGAAAGGCGGCCGGCGCCCTGAACTGGGCGGTAAACGAAATGCTGAACCGCTACAAGATTTTTGCCCAGTACAATGTGAGAGATCTTCATGCCTATAACCGAATGGTAGCGGCCAACGGAGGAAAGCCTCCTGTGGCAGAGGGCGAAGAGCTTCCTAAGGATGAAAAGGGGCAGGAGATCAGGCTGGAAAAAATGCCCCAGATCGTTATCATTATCGACGAGCTGGCGGATCTGATGATGGCGGCTCCCAACGAGGTGGAGGATTCTATCTGCCGTCTGGCCCAGATGGCGCGTGCGGCCGGGATGCACCTGGTGATCGCTACACAGCGGCCCTCTGTGGATGTAATCACCGGTATCATCAAAGCCAATATCCCCAGCCGGATCGCTTTCGCCGTCTCCTCGGCTGTAGACTCCAGAACCATTCTGGACTCCGGCGGAGCGGAAAAGCTGCTGGGCCGGGGCGATATGCTGTTCGCGCCTGTAGGCTCTCCTAAGCCGGTCCGTATCCAGGGCTGCTTTGTCACTGACGCGGAGATCGAGAAGGTGGTGGACTTTGTGAAGAAGAGCCAGCAGGAGTCTGCCTATGATCAGAATATTATCGAGGAAATCGAGAAGAACGCGGCGGCGGAGTCCGGAAAGGATTCCGGCGGCGACAGCGGAAAGGACGAGGATCCGGTGCTGAAGGAGGCTGTCAAGTGCGTGGTTGAGGCGGGACAGGCTTCTACCTCCTTGCTCCAGCGCCGCCTTTCCGTCGGTTATGCCAGGGCCGGCCGGCTGATCGATGAAATGGAGCAGATGGGAATTATTGGCCCTTATGCCGGCTCTAAGCCCCGCCAGGTACTGATAACCTACCAGCAGTGGCTGGAAATGAGTATGCGCCAAGCGGATGAATCAGAAGAATAGACAGCGCCAGAATCCTCTCGCCTTAACGGCCGGGAGGATTCCTTTCAGCCGACCGGCCGATAAAAAGAGCTTCTTGGTTCTCCTGTTCCGCCGGAGAGGTTCCCCTTGCCAGAAAATTTCCAGTGCGGAGGCTTTCCGCGTACTTACTGAAAGCATTGCCCGATAAAATGGCTTGCTGTCTGTAGAATGGTAAATCCGGCTATTTGGACGGATTGTGGCTCATGTATATGAGGAAGCTGAGAAAATGTTGAAAAGGTGCTCTCCATGTATGTGGTGCTGTAAATTTAGATGAAGGAATTGTGGTATGGCTTTTTTACCGATTACAAAAGAAGAGATGGTGCAGAGGGGATGGGACCAGGCGGATTTTGTCCTGGTGACAGGAGACGCCTATGTGGATCATCCGAGCTTTGGCGCGGCGATCATCTCACGGGTGTTGGAGGATGAGGGCTTTCGGGTCGCTGTTCTTCCCCAGCCGGATTGGCGGTGCGACCGTGATTTTATGCGGTTTGGCAGGCCTCGTCTGGCCTTTCTGGTAACCGCCGGGAATATTGATTCTATGGTGGCGCATTATACCGCCGCCAAAAGAAAGCGCAGCGACGATGCGTATTCCCCGGGAAACAGGGCGGGAAAACGGCCGGACAGGGCTTGTATTGTATACAGCCGTAAATGTAAGGAGCTTTACCCTGATACACCTGTGATTCTGGGAGGGTTGGAGGCGTCTCTGCGCCGGTTTGCCCACTATGACTATTGGGATGACCGGGTGCGCCCTTCTATTCTGCTGGAAGCGAAGGCGGACCTGCTGACCTTTGGCATGGGAGAAAACCAAACTAGGCAAATCGCTTCCAAGCTTGGCCAAGGGTTACCGGTTAGTTCTCTGCGGGACATCAGAGGCGTCTGCTACGCGGTGAAAACCCAGGATTATCAGCCTGGCCCGGCGGTAGAATGCCCCAGCTTTGAGCGGGTATGTTCCTCTAAAAGGGATTACGCCGTTTCCTGCCGCAAGCAGCAGGATGAGCATGACGCGGTGCGGGGAAAAACCGTGATTCAGCGCCACGGGGACCAAATTGTGGTACAGAATCCGCCGATGCCTCCCTTGACCACTCAGGAGCTTGACCGGGTCTACGCGCTGCCCTATGAGCGTATGTACCATCCCTCCTATGAAAAGGAGGGCGGCGTCCCGGGAATCCAAGAGGTGGAGTTTTCCATTACGCACAATCGGGGCTGCTTTGGGGCCTGCAATTTTTGTTCCATCGCCTACCATCAGGGACGGGCGGTAACGGTGCGCAGCCAGGAATCGATTCTCGCGGAAGCAAAAAGGCTGACGGAGAACCCCAGATTCAAGGGGTATATTCACGATGTCGGCGGACCTACCGCAAATTTCAGAAGGCCCTCCTGCGAAAAGCAGAAAACAGCCGGGCTGTGCAAAGGGAAAAAATGTCTGGCCCCGAAACCGTGTCCTCAGCTTCAGGTGGATCACAGCGAATATTTGGAGATCCTGCGAAGGCTGAGAAAGCTGCCGAAGGTCAAGCGGGTATTTATCCGATCCGGCATCCGGTTCGATTACCTAATCCAGGACAAAGACCAGGAGTTTTTCCAGGAGCTGGTCCGGCATCATGTCAGCGGCCAGCTGAAGGTGGCGCCGGAGCATTGCTCGGCGGCGGTGCTGGATGCCATGGGAAAGCCGCATATTGAAGCTTACCTGCGCTTTGCCCGGCGGTTTTACGGGATCACCAAAGAGGCTGGAAAAGAGCAGTATCTTGTCCCATATTTGATGTCGTCCCATCCTGGTTCTACCTTAAAGGACGCTGTGGAACTGGCGCTGTTTTTAAAACGGGAAAAAATTCGTCCGGAGCAGGTTCAGGATTTTTATCCTACCCCGGGCACCATTTCCACCTGTATGTTTTACACGGGGCTGGATCCGTATACCATGAAGGAAGTGTACGTGGCTAAAACTGAGAAGGAAAAGGCTATGCAGAGGGCGCTGCTTCAATATTTCAATCCCAAAAACCAGGGGCTGGTGATCGAGGCGCTGAAAAAGGCCGGCAGGCTGGACTTGATCGGTACCTCGCCTGGCTGCCTGGTCAGGCCGGACCCGAAGACGGCGGCCGCGCTCAGAAATAAAAAGCCTGCGATAAAAAAACACACCGTGAAGAAGGGAAAGGGCTCTTACCCAAAAGGGAAAAAACGAGTATGAGATCGACGACAGGGATGGCCAAAAAGCGTCTGATGGCCCTGGCGGCAGTGCTGCTTTTTGTAACCGCCGCTGTGGTGGTCAGCTTTCAGACCATAGACGGAATTCCGAACTGGAAACGGATTTATCAATTTTTCGGGGTGGCTGATGTTTCCCGGGAAGCGGACGCTTATGATTTATCCGTCCATTTTATCGATGTGGGGAAGGCCGACGGAATTTATATCCGCTGTAATGGCAAGCATATTTTAATCGACTCCGGCGATGTGGAATATTCCGGGACGGTGACGAATTATCTGAAGCGTCAGGGCGTGGAGGTTCTGGATATGGTAGTGGCCACTCATTTTGACCGGGACCATATCGGCGGCATGGCCAACGTTCTGATGGAGTTTGAAGTGAAAAGATTTCTGATGCCGGAGCTTCCGGAAGAGCTGGTTCCGGATTCAGCCGCCTATGAAACGATGATTTATGCCCTTGGCGCTCGGCGGGTTCCGGCGGAAAGCCCTGATATCGGAGACAGATTTTCTCTGGGAGGAATGGAGATACGGGTGCTCGGCCCGCAGAGGGTTTACGATGATATGAATGACAACTCGATTCTCTTGAAAATGACCTACGGAGAAATAAGCTTTCTGTTTATGGGGGACGCTGAGGAAAACGCGGAGAAGGATTTGCTGGAGCAGGGATATGACCTGAGATCGACGGTGCTCAAGGTAGGCCATCACGGCAGTAAAACCAGCACCTCCCAGGAGCTTTTGGATGCGGTCATGCCTCAGGCGGCTGTGATTTCTGTAGGCGAGGATAGAAACGAGCTTCCGAAAACACAGGTGCTGGACCGCCTCAGTGAAAACGGCGCGGCGGTATTCCGAACGGATCTAAACGGCACCATCGTTATGGCAAGCAACGGCGATATGCTTCATATTTTTATGGAAAAGGATGAGGAAAATTGAGAAAGCTAATCATTGACCGGTTCGAGGGAACCTACGCGATCTGTGAGGATCAGGAAAAAAAGATGTTCGCTATTTCGCTGAACGAGCTTCCCCAGGGGGCGAAGCCGGGGGATGTTCTGCAGATCAGCGGCGCGGGAGAGCTTTCTGTAGATCAGGAGGAGACTCAGCGGCGGCGCAAAAAAATGGCTGGCCTGCAAAGCAAGCTGTTTCGTTAACCGGATATCATTGCTTCAATTTCAGAAAGACGAAAAAGTCAGGCTGAGTCAAACTAAAAACAGAAGGGGCCTGATTTTCGTTTTTCATGAACCGCCTGGTGTTATTCGCTTTCCGGTTTTTTGCATCACTACAAGCCGATTCCTAAGAATCGATTTCCGTGAATTAGTCCTTTTAGTTCTTTACTTTGACCGGGGCTTATAGTAAAATGATAAGAAGATATGGAGCCGGTTGCCAATAAATTTCCTGAGAAGGCTCAAAAGGCTTTCATGATTTTTGGAGAGCTTTTATTGGCTTTTATCGGCCCAGGGGCTGAAAAATAAAAAGGGAGCGTGTTTGAATGCAGCCAAAATACAAGCGTATTTTATTGAAACTCAGCGGCGAGTCTCTTGCCGGGGGCGATAAGCACGGCATCAACAACGAGACGGTGCTTTCCATCGGCAGGGCCATTAAGGCTTGCGCGGATATGGGAGTGGAGATCGGTATCGTGGTCGGCGGCGGCAACTTTTGGAGAGGCCGCAGCTCGGGAAGCATGGACCGCACCAGAGCGGATCACGTGGGAATGCTGGCTACCGTTATGAACGCGCTTTGTGTCGCGGATGCTTTGGAGCAGATGGAGGTTCCCGTCCGCGTGCAGACCGCGATCTCCATGCAGCAGGTCGCAGAACCTTATATCCGGAACCGGGCGGTACGCCACCTGGAAAAGGGAAGAGTCGTGGTGTTTGGCTGCGGAACCGGAAATCCTTTCTTCTCCACGGATACCGCCGCCGCCTTGCGGGCCGCTGAAATCGACGCGGATATCATTTTAAAGGCTACGATGGTGGACGGCGTATATGACAGCGATCCTCATAAAAATCCCAGCGCGAAAAAGTACACGGAGCTGACCTTTTCCGACGTGCTGAATCAGAACCTGCAGGTGATGGACAGCACCGCCGCTTCTTTGTGCAGGGATAATAAGCTTCCCATTTATGTTTTCAGCATTGAGGATCCAGATAATATTCCCAGAGCCGTGTGCGGGGAGCCCATTGGAACCATTGTCCGCTCTTAACGGTCGCGGATTGATGAAAGCGAGATAAATACGAAAATAATGATCTTGGAGGTTTTACCATGAAGCAGGTGTTTGAAAACGCAGACAAAAAAATGAACAAGACCATAAACGCGCTTACCTCGGAATTTGCCGGTATCCGTGCCGGCAGGGCCAATCCGGCGGTGCTGGATAAGATTATGGTGGATTATTACGGCAGCCCTACCGCTATCAACCAGCTTGCCGCTATTTCTGTTACAGAGGCCCGCACCCTGACCATCTCTCCTTGGGACCAGTCTGTGGTGCACGCGGTGGAAAAGGCTATCCAGTCCTCTGATCTGGGAATTAACCCACAGACAGACGGCAAGGTGATCCGTTTGATTTTCCCGCCGCTCACCGAGGACCGCCGCCGGGATATCGTAAAGGATATCAAGAAAATGGAGGAAGAAGCCAAGGTGGCTATCCGCTCTATCCGCCGGGATTCTATGGATAAGCTGAAGGCTCTGAAGAAAAACGGAGAGATCACAGAGGATGACCTGAAGGATGCGGAAAAGAAAATGCAGAACCAGACCGACAAGTTTATCAAGGAGATCGAGTCGATTTCACAGGTAAAAGAAAAAGAAATTATGGAAATCTAAGGTAGGATTTTCAATAGCGGGATAGAAAACGGCAGGGTAAACCAGACGGCTTTGCCCTGCCGAAAAGAATGTGATGTGATTTTACTTGGCCTTGTTTTTTAAAAAAGGCGATTCGGCGAAGCCGCGGCAGGCGGAGCGGATTCTGCCCAGGCACTTAGGAATCATTATGGATGGCAACGGCCGGTGGGCGAAAAAGAGGGGAATGCCCCGGTCAGCGGGCCACACGGTGGGCGCCGCCAATTTTAAGACGATTACACGGTATTGCGCCAAAATTGGAATTGAGTATTTAACCGTTTACGCTTTTTCTACTGAAAATTGGAAACGTCCGTCTGCGGAAATTAACGGCTTGATGAAGCTGTTCAAGCAGTATCTGGAGGAATCTCTCCGGGATTTCCGAGATGATGATATAAAGGTCCGCTTTATTGGGGATACGGAGGCTTTTTCTTCTGACCTGCGCCAGCTCATTGAGGAAACCCGGGAGGTCTGCAAGGACCGCACCGGAATGGTGCTGAATATTGCTATGAATTACGGCGGCAGGGATGAAATTCTACGGGCGGTAAAGCAGATTTCCCAAAAGGTATCTCAGGGAGAGCTTACGCAGGAGGAGATCACCGAGGAGGTTTTCTCCAGGCATTTATATACCGCTGGCCAGCCTGACCCCGATTTGATTATCCGGCCCAGCGGGGAGCAAAGGATCTCTAATTTTCTGCTGTGGCAGTCGGCCTATACGGAATATATTATTATGGATATTTTGTGGCCTGATTTTACCACTGCCGATCTGGATGCCGCATTAGCGGAATACGCTAGGCGCAATCGGCGGTTTGGAGGGGTTTAAATGGCGAAACGATTGATGTCTGCGATATTCGGGATCACTTATGTGGTTTTGGTATTGGTATTCAACGGCAATCTGCCCGTGCTTCTTAATATCTCTCTGGCTGCGGTCAGCGCTGTGTGCGTGTTTGAGGTATGCTCCGCCATGGGAATTCAGAAAATATATGGAATGGTAATTCCGGCGCTGGCGTTTTCTTTGATTATGCCTTTGTTTGGCTTTACTATTTTCAATAGGGCATGCTTCCTCTTTGCGGTAGTGATGTTCTGTGCCTTGATCGCCATGCATAAAAACATCACCTTTAAGGATATGGCGGTGCTTTATTCCCTATCCCTGATTATCAGCTATCCCCTGGGGCTGATCTGCCAGCTCCGGGATATCGGCGGAGCGGTGCATAACACCGTTGGAATTTTCTATATTGTAATTTGCCTTGTGCTGCCCTGGACAGCGGATGCCGGCGCTTATTTTATCGGCTCCGCTATGGGAAAGCATAAGCTTTGCCCGAATATCAGCCCTAAGAAAAGTGTGGAGGGCGCCGTAGGCGGCGTTATTATTTCTGTACTTTGCACGGCGGCTGCTTGCTTGATTTTCCAGTATTGGATTTTCCCGGAAGGCGTTAAAATCCATTATTTTGCTGTGATTCTTATGTCCCTTGCGGGAGCCGGCCTCTCTATTCTCGGAGATTTGAGCTTCTCGCTGGTAAAAAGAGGCTGCCATATTAAGGATTTCGGCAATGTCCTGCCGGGACACGGCGGGCTTTTGGACCGTTTTGACAGCGTCATCTTTGTGGTGCCCATGGTTTATTTTGTTACTACCATGTATCCGGTCGTCACCATTTAACTGTTTAGCGGCGATCTTGGGATGAACCGCTGTCGAAGGGGGAGGTCTCTTTATTTTGTGAGGCCCGTTAAAAGGTGTGAAAGCCAAGCGGCCCGGGATTTCCGGACCCGCTTGAAAGATCCATGGATAAAATGGAAAGGCGTTGCATAATTATGATTCAGACCCTGTCTTTGCTGGGTTCCACCGGCTCGATCGGAACCCAGGCTTTGGATATTATCCGCAGATTGGGCATACAAGTGAAGGCGTTGGCGGCCTATCGGAATATCGAACGTTTGGAGCAGCAAATTCGGGAATTTCAGCCTGAGTTTGCTGCCGTTTATGATGTTGCTCTTGCGAAAGAATTGAAGCTCCGGGTGGCGGACTGCTCTACCCGGATTGGCGCGGGTATGGACGGCCTGCTGGAAGCGGCGGTTCTGCCGGGTTCTGAAATGATGTTCAATTCCGTAGTGGGGATGGTAGGCCTTCTTCCTACGCTGGAGGCCATTCAAGCCAAGAAAAAAATTGCTCTGGCTAATAAGGAAACCCTGGTGGCGGGCGGAGCCTTGGTTATGGAGGCGGCCAAAAAGCAGGGAGTGCCGGTTTATCCAGTAGACAGTGAGCATTCGGCGGTTTTCCAATGTATTCAGGGCTGTCCTGAAAGGAAAGCCCTGAAAAAATTGATTTTAACCGCTTCCGGCGGCCCGTTTTTCGGAAAGAGCATGAAAGAGCTGGAGCAGGTTTCCCCGGAACAGGCTTTGAAGCATCCGAATTGGGACATGGGAGCGAAGATCACCATTGACTGCGCCACCATGATGAATAAGGGCTTGGAAATCATGGAAGCCTCCTGGCTGTTTGATATGCCGATCGATCGGGTGGATGTGGTGGTTCACCGGGAAAGCATAATCCATTCTATGGTTCAGTTTCAAGATAATTCTGTGCTGGCCCAGCTTGGGGTTCCGGATATGCGGATTCCGATCCAATATGCCCTGACCTATCCGAAAAGGCTGAGATCTCCTGTTAAGGAGCTTGACCTGACAGAGCTTGGAGCCCTGACGTTCTTTCCGCCGGATGAAGAAAATTTTCTTTGCTTAAAAGCCTGCAAACAGGCTATGATATTAGGGGGGACGGCTCCGGCGGCGGCAAATGGAGCCAACGAGCAGGCGGTAGAACTGTTTTTGCAGAAAAAGATTTCCTTTTTGGATATCGGCAGAATGGTATCCCTGGCTATTGAGAGGCATACAGACAGGAAGCTTACGGGTTTGGAGGATATCCTAAAGGCTGACCGGAACGCAAGAGAATTTGTGCTGCGGGAAGCTGATTAATTTGAGGTGATTGTTATTCCCGAGGTTATCATCAATATCCTATTGATTATTTTCGCGGTTCTTTTGTTTGAATTTATCATTTTATCCCATGAATTCGGTCATTTTATCACGGCTAAGCTATCCGGCATCCGGGTCAACGAATTTGCTTTGGGAATGGGGCCGAAGCTGATTCACTTCAAGAGGGGGGAAACGGAGTATTCCCTGCGGGCATTTCCCATCGGCGGTTTCTGTGCCATGGAGGGAGAGGATGAATCCAGCGACGACCCAAGGGCTTTCGGCAACAAAGCGGTATGGAAGCGTATTCTTGTGGTCGTGGCCGGAGCGGTTATGAATATTCTGCTGGGCGTGGTGCTGATGATGGTTATTACCGGGCAGCAAAGCGTTTTCAGCTCTACAACCGTAGCCGAGTTTACGGAGAATTCCTTGACGAAGCAAAGCGGCCTGCGGGCGGGGGATGAGGTGGTTTCCATCAACGGCTACCGGGTTTATACAGACCGGGACATGAGCTTTGCCTTAGCCTCAGACCAGGGAATCGCCCAGGCGCTGGAAAGCGGCGATAAGCTTACCGTGGACATGGAGGTCTATCGGGATGGCCAGGTGGTGGCTCTGAACGACGTGGAGTTTCCGAGATATACGGACACCGATGGAAAAAACTATCTTTCCATCGATTTTAAGGTGTACGGCATTGAGAAAAATCCCTGGACGCTGCTTAAAATGTCCTGTTCCTATACGGTTTCCACCGTCCGCATGGTCTGGACCAGCCTGGTGGGCCTGCTGACGGGAAAATACGGCCTGAATGATATGGCGGGGCCCATTGGGGCGGCCCAGGCGATCGCCCAGTCTGCGTCTCAGGGACTTTCCGTAAATGTGAAAACGGCGATTAACAATATTCTCTTGATGATGACCATTATTACGGTCAATCTGGGAATCGTGAATCTGCTTCCTCTGCCGGCGCTGGATGGAGGAAGATTGGTGTTTCTGTTGATTGAATTGATTTTCCGCAAGCCGGTTCCGGCGAAATATGAGGGCTGGGTCCACGCGGCGGGATTTGTGCTTTTGATGGTGCTGATGGTGGTTATCGCTTTCAGCGATGTGTTGAGATTGGTTACGGGAAAGGGTCTCGGCGGATGATAAAACGGAAAATTACAAAAAAAATAATGGTTGGCGGGGTACCGCTGGGCGGCGGAAGCAGAATTTCCGTCCAGTCTATGCTGAATGTTCCCGCAGACCAGGTGGAAAAAAGCGTAGAGCAGGCTCTCGCTCTGGAAAAGGCTGGCTGCGATATTGTGAGAATTGCCGTTCCCAATATGGAAGCGGTAAGGCTGGTTTATGCCTTAAAGTCCGTCCTTTCCATTCCGGTAGTGGCGGATATTCACTTTGATTACCGTTTGGCTTTGGAAGCCGCGGCGGCGGGTGTAGATAAGATTCGGATCAATCCGGGAAACATTGGGGATGAGGGCAAGGTCAAGGCGGTGGCGGATACCTGCCGTCAAAGGGAAATCCCCATTCGGATCGGAGTAAATTCGGGCTCTCTGGAAAAAGAGATTTTGGCGAAATACGGCCATCCCACGCCGGAAGCCTTGCGGGACAGCGCTTTGTACCACGCCTCCCTATTGGAAAAATATGATTTTACCGATATTGTCCTTTCTATGAAATCCTCCCATGTGCCGACTATGGTACGGGCGTACCAGCTGGCCAGCCAGGCCTGCGATTATCCTCTCCATCTTGGCGTGACCGAAGCGGGTACCGAGCGGATGGGGCTGGTGAAATCCTCGGCCGGTATCGGCGCCTTGCTGCTGGAGGGCGTCGGAGACACCATACGGGTGTCCCTGACCGCAGACCCGGTCAGGGAAATCTATGCCGCGAAGGACTTATTGAAGGCGCTGGAGATCGAAACGGAAGGAATCCAGTTTATTTCCTGTCCCACCTGCGGGAGAACGAAAATCGACCTGATCGGATTAGCAAATCAGGTGCAGGAGGCTTTGCGGGACTGTAAAAAAAATTTGACCGTGGCAGTGATGGGCTGTGTAGTCAACGGCCCGGGAGAAGCCAGGGAAGCGGACATTGGAATTGCCGGCGGCAATGGAGAGGGACTGCTCTTTAAAAAGGGACAAGTCCTTAGAAAGGTGCCGGAGGAACGGCTTTTGCAGGAATTGTTAAAAGAAATCGAATCGATGGACTGAGATAACTGAGGTGTCGTTTTTGAAAAACTTTGGCGAACTTTTTCAAGGCTACTTAAAAGACGAGGAGCTTTTATCCCAGCTTGGGCCGGGCGTGGTTCAGGCTATGAGAATTGACTCTAAAAATAGAAGGATGGAGCTGGATGTGGCGTTTGACAAAATTGTGAAGCGCCGCGTCCTTTTTGATGTGGAGAGAAAGCTGCAAAAATCCGAATTAAATTTAAGCTTTGTCACCATTCAGCCCCATTTTCCGGAGGAATCCTTTTCGGAGGATTATTATCCGGAGCTTGTGGAGGAGCTTCGGCGCCGGATCGCCAGCCTGAACGGCACCGTCAAAGATTCCACAGCCAGAGTGGAGGGCGAGCGCTTGACGGTGACCTTAGCCCATGGCGGAGCGGAGATTCTGAAAAGCAAGAGATTCGATAAGGAGCTGTCCAGGCTGATTCGGGAGGAATTTGGAAAATCCTTTCAAGTGGAGTTTGACGGCGTAACCTCCATTGAGGCGGACAGCGCTGTTTATCAGGAGCATAGAACCATCCGCCGCGTAAAAGAGGAGCGGAAAAAGGTTGTAGAGGAGATCGAGACCTACGAGAGCAAAAATTTTGAGGGCAAGCGAAAGGATACCGCGCCGATCAGCATCCGGGAGGGGGACAGCCTGTATCCCCAGGTAGCGCTGTCCTCCGCGAAGGTTCTTTACGGCAAGCCAATCAAGGGCCAGCCGATCCCGATTGCCAAAGTAACCCCCGACGCCGGAAACGTCACCATATGGGGCGAGGTGTTTGCCGCCGAACAGCGGGAAACCCGGGATGGCAGCAAAAAAATCTATTCGATCAATGTGACGGATTACACCGGGTCGCAGACCTTAAAAATCATTGAGGCTAAAAATTTGTGCAAACCCCTCGATACCATTTCCAAAGGGATGTGCCTGCTGATCCGCGGCGAGGTAAGCTACGATAAATACGATAGGGAAGTGATTATCCGTCCCCGCTGCCTGAGCACGGTGGAAAAGGTAAAGGTAGTGGACGACGCCCCGGTAAAAAGGGTAGAGCTCCACTTACATACCAATATGTCCTCCATGGACGGCGTGACCCCGGCCGCGGATTTAATCAATCGGGCCTATGCCTGGGGCCATAAGGCTGTTGCCATCACGGACCACGGTGTAGCCCAGGCGTTTCCCGACGCCATGAACGCGGTCAACGCGATCCGCGGCAAGGGCGGGAAAATAAAAGTAATTTACGGTACAGAGGCTTATTTTGTCAACGATATGGTGCCGGTGGTCAAGGGTGAAAGCGAAATGCCCTTTGACGGGGATTATATTTCCTTTGACCTGGAGACTACCGGTCTCAGCGCCGCCAACGACCGGATTACGGAAATCGGCGCGGTGCGGATCCACAATGGCGAGATTACCGATGTATTCAATACCTTTGTCAATCCGGAACGTCCCATTCCGGCGAAAATCACGGAGTTGACCGGGATCAACGACAGTATGGTGATCGACGCTCCCAAGGAAAAGGAAGCGGTAGAGGCTTTTCTGGAGTTTTGCGGGAAGGAGCCGGTGCTGCTGGCTCATAATGCTCCTTTCGATACCTCCTTTATCCAGGCGGTAGCGGCAAGGCACAATTTGGATTTTTCCAATACCTATTTGGATACGGTGCCTATGTGCAGGGCCATGCTGCCGGGGATTAAAAATCACAAGCTGGATACGGTGGCCAAGCATCTGAAGCTTGCGCCCTTTAACCACCACCGGGCCAGCGACGACGCTATGGTTCTTGCTAATATTTTCCTGGTGCTGCTCCAGCGGCTTCAGGAGGATTATCAAATCGGTAAGGTCTCCCAAATCAATACGGCTTTGGCTGGCGGCGATATAAAAAAACTGCGTTCCTATCACCAGATTATTCTGGTGAAAAATTCCACAGGACTGAAAAATCTGTATAAATTGATTTCCTACGCTCATCTGGATTATTTTTATAAAAAGCCGAGAATCCCGAAAAGTGTGCTGATGAAGCACCGAGAGGGCCTTTTGATCGGCTCCGCCTGCGCAGCGGGAGAGCTGTTCCGGGCCATCGTTTCCGGCCAGCCCTGGAATGAACTGGTCAGCATTGCGAAGTTTTACGACTATCTGGAGATTCAGCCTTTGGGCAACAATATGTTCATGCTCCGGGACGGCACCGTTCAAACAGAGGAGCAGCTTAGAGAGTTTAACCGCACCGTCATCAAGCTGGGACAGGAATTGAACAAACCGGTAGTCGCTACCTGCGACGTTCATTTTATGGATCCCCATGACAGCGATTACCGGAAAATCCTGATGGCCGGACAGGGCTTTACCGACGCCGACCAGCAGGCGCCCCTTTATTACCGTACCACCCCCGAAATGCTCCAGGAGTTTGCTTATCTGGGCAAGGAAAAGGCTTACGAAGTGGTTGTGGAGAATCCCAATAAAATTGCAGATATGGTGGAAGAGGTCAGCCCGATTCCGCCTGGTGTGTTTCCGCCCTTCATCGATGGGGCGGAGGAGCAGCTTACCACCATAACCTGGGAACGGGCAAAAAAAATGTACGGCGATCCTCTGCCTAAGATCGTGTACGACCGGCTGGACCGGGAGCTTTCCTCCATTACGAAGCACGGCTTCTCAGTGCTGTATATGACTGCTCAAAAGCTGGTGGCGGACTCGGAGGCCCACGGCTATCTGGTAGGCTCACGTGGTTCCGTTGGTTCCAGCTTTGTGGCCACCATGTCCGGTATTTCCGAGGTAAACCCATTGTGCCCTCATTATGTGTGCCCAAAATGCCATCACAGCGAGTTTATTACCGACGGCTCCGTTGGGTCGGGCTTTGACCTGCCGGATAAAAACTGTCCGGAGTGCGGCACTCCCTACCACCGGGATGGCCATGATATTCCCTTTGAAACCTTTTTGGGCTTTGACGGAGATAAAACCCCTGATATCGACCTGAACTTTTCCGGTGAGTATCAAAGCGACGCTCATCGGTATACAGAAACCCTGTTCGGCAAGGATAACGTGTTCAAAGCCGGAACCATTGCCACGGTGGCGGAGAAAACCGGTATCGGCTTTGTAAAGAAATACGCCGAAGGCAAGGGTACTATGATGCACAGGGCTGAGGAGGCCAGACTGGCGGCGGGATGTACCGGCGTCAAGCGCACTACCGGCCAGCATCCCGGCGGCATGGTGGTTGTGCCAAGAGGAATGGAGGTCTACGACTTCTGCCCGGTGCAGCATCCCGCAAACGATCAGAACTCCGATAACATCACGACTCACTTCGATTTCCATTCTATTCATGACACCATCTGCAAGCTGGATGAGCTGGGCCATGATGTTCCCACCATATACCGCTATTTAGAGGATTACACCGGTATAAACGTTATGGATGTTTCCATGAGCGACCCGGAGGTAATGTCCCTGTTTACCTCGACCAAGGCCTTGGGAGTGGAGCCGGAGGATATTGATTCCCAAACCGGAACCTTTTCTCTGCCGGAGGTAGGAACCCATTTTGTGCGCCAGATGCTGATCGATTCCCAACCAAAAACCTTTTCCGACCTGCTGCAGGTTTCCGGCCTGTCTCATGGCACCGATGTTTGGATCGGCAACGCCCAGGATTTGATCGCCAATAAGACCTGCACCATTTCAGAGGTGATCGGTACCCGCGACAGTATCATGACGTATCTTCTCCATAAGGGGCTGGAGCCGAAAATGGCTTTTAAGATTATGGAGATCACACGTAAGGGAAAGGCGAAAAAGCTGCTGACCGAGGAACATTACCAGGCGATGCGGGATCACGGCGTGCCGGAATGGTATATTGAGTCCTGCCTGAAAATCAAATACATGTTCCCCAAGGCTCACGCCGCCGCCTACATGATTTCCACCTTGCGGCTGGGCTGGTATAAGGTTCACCGCCCGGTGGAATATTACGCCGCTTATTTTACCGTTCGGGGCGAGGATTTTGACGCCGCCGTGGTAGTAAAGGGAAAGGAAGCGGTTCGGGCGAAGATGCTGGAAATCCAGCAGAAGGGAAAAGAAGCCAGCGCTAAGGATAACGCCAGCTACGCCACCCTTCAGATCGTCAATGAAATGCTGGCCAGAGGCATCGAGGTTCTTCCTATTGATATTTATAAATCCGACGCCAGAAAATATTTGGTGGAGGATGGGAAAATCCGTCTGCCGTTTGGCTCTCTGCCGGGAGTCGGCGGAGCTGCCGCCGCCTCTCTCGCGGCAGCAAGGGAAAACGGTGGAGAATTTATCTCTGTAGACGATTTTCAGGCCCGGGCTAAGGTGGGTAAGGCCGTGATTGAAACACTGAAAGAAACCGGAGCGTTCCAGGGCTTGCCCGACAGCAGCCAAATGACCTTGTTTTGACCAGCTTTGGTAAAAAGGTATGCAGCAATGCCGGGAAATAAAAAAGCCCGTGGTTTCCGAATGGGAAAAAGCAAGCAGGAGAGGCCGGCGGGTTGAAATTGGCAAGGCCGTATCAGGAACGTGGTTTTGCAGGAGGTTAGGCAGTCAACGCAGGGGAAAAGAGGTCCTGCTGCTTACCCAGTAGTTTGCTGGCAGGAACCCTTTTAAATTGAGCCTCGGCTTCAGATCAAAATAAGCCCATGGCAAAGAAAAAAGTTGACACAATTAATTTATCGTGTTATTATAGTAGCACGCTAAAGCGATTGGCGCAACTAAATTGCCTTGGTTGAATTACTTTTTTCTTGGAGAGTTTAAGCTTATGAAAAAATATTGTAAAATTACGCCGGAGGGAACCCGGGACCTTCTTTTTGAAGAGTGCCTGACCTATCGGAATATTGAAAAGCTGCTGGCCGGCGTGTTTCAATCCCGCGGCTTTCACGAGGTGATCACTCCCGGTCTGGAATATTATGATGTATTTTCCCAGGGGGAATCCAGCATTCCTCAGGAGTTCATGTTCAAGGTCACCGATAATAAAGGACGCCTGATGGTGGTGCGGCCTGACTCTACACTGCCGATCGCCAGGCTGACCGCGACTAGGCTGCAAAACGAGCTCAAGCCTCTGCGGCTGTTCTATACCCAAAAGGTTTACCATAATTATCCCGGCCTTCGGGGCCGGAATAACGAGATCAATCAGAGCGGAATCGAATTGCTGGGAGCCAGCGGGGTGCGGGCTGATTTAGAGGTGCTGTCCACGGCGGTGGAGGCCTTGAGCCGCTGTGTGCCGGATTACCGGATCGAGCTGGGGCACGCCGGTTTTTTCCGGGCTTTAGCAAAGGAGCTCCCGATTGATGATGAGGTTCGGGAGACCATCCGCAGTTCGATTGAGCAGAAAAATTACGCGGCCCTGGATACAATATTAGACCGTTTGGAGCAGTCACAGGCGGTACTGGCGATCCGCAGGCTGCCCCGTTTGTTCGGCGGCGAGGAGGTTTTCGACGAGGCCTTCGGCCTGTGCTCTGAGATTCAGGAGGCCCAGGAGCCTTTGGAATATTTAAAAGGACTGTATCAAAAGCTGGCGAAGCTTGGCATGGGCAATAAACTGATGATAGACCTGGGGATTGTCCATCGAAACGACTATTACAGCGGTATCGTGTTCAGCGGTTATGTGCTGGGCTCCGGAGATGCGATTTTAAGCGGAGGCCGCTACGACCGCCTGTTGGAAGCGTTTGATTCTCCAATGCCGGCTATTGGATTCGCTATTGACATTAACGCTTTGACAAAGCTGATGATGGATCGTGGCAACCTCCCTTCGCAGAAGTCCGCGGATGTTTTGATTCATGGAGATGACGGCTACGAGATCAAGGCGCTGGATTACAGCAATTCTATGAAAATGAGCGGCTTGTGCTGTGAAAACAGTGTGCTGCAAACCAGAGAAGCCGCTGTTGATTACGCGAAAACGAAAAAAATTCCCAGAGTCGATTTTGTCGGCGCTGAGATTGAAACAAAATTACTGTAAGGGAGGAAAAGAAATGAAGCCTCTCAGAATCGCGCTTACCAAGGGCCGTTTGGAGCGGGATACCGTGGGATTATTCGAAGAGATGGGACTGGACTGCTCCGCTCTCCGGGAAAAGGGCAGAAAGCTGATTTTGCCGGTGGGAAACGGTGAGATAGAGGCGGTACTGGCAAAGGCCGCGGATGTGATCACTTATGTAGAGCATGGCGTCTGTGATTTAGGCGTGGTGGGCAAGGATACTATTTTAGAAAACGGCACCGGTTTTTACGAGATTTTAGACCTGGGCTTCGGCAAATGCAGATTCGCCTTAGCCGGACCGAAAAACAGGGACTTTTTTGGCGGCTATTCCGCCAAGACCATTGCGACCAAATATCCCAATGTCACTAGAAACTACGTGGAAGAAAAGGGGATGGACGTCAGAATCATCAAGATCGAGGGCTCTGTGGAATTGGCCCCCTTGCTTGGCTTGTCTGACGCTATTGTCGATATTGTGGAAACAGGCTCCACCTTAAAAGAGAACGGTCTGGAAGTGATCGACGATGTCGCGCCGATTTCCGCCCGGCTGATTGCCAACGTGGCCAGCCTAAAGCTGAGAAAGCAGGAAATTGAGGATTTAGCGGACCGGATGGAAGCGGCTAAGTCGTCTTTGCAGCGGAAAAAGGAGGAAAGCAGATGATTCCCATTGTGAAAGCCGACGGAACGGTAGAGTTAGAATTTATCCGCCAGCTGAAAAAGAGAAGCGGAGAAGTAGATGAAAAGGTGAATCAGGCCGTGGCTCAAATCATCGCCCAGGTCAAGGAAAGAGGAGACGAGGCCGTTAGGGAATACACCGTAAAATTTGACGGCAGAGCACCGGAAAATCTTGAAATTTCGAAGAAGGAACTAAAAGAGGCGGAGAACAGCCGTGCTCCGGAGCTTTTAGACGCATTACGCCGGGCAGCCGAGAATATCGCGGATTTTCACCGCCGTCAGGTGCAGCAGAGCTGGCTGGAGACGAAAAAGGACGGCGTTATTTTAGGGCAGAGAATCCGCGGCTTGCAGCGTGTCGGCCTGTATGTGCCGGGAGGCACGGCGGCGTATCCTTCCTCAGTGCTGATGAACGCTATTCCGGCGAAAATCGCCGGGGTGCAGGAATTGATAATGGTGACTCCCCCAGGAAAGGACGGAAGGCCGAACCAGGATATTTTGGCGGCGGCATCCATTGCCGGCGTAGACCGGGTGTTTCTGATGGGCGGCGCTCAGGCTGCGGCGGCCCTGGCTTTCGGTACCCAGCGGGTGCCCAAGGTAGATAAGATCGTCGGCCCAGGCAATATTTTTGTAGCCACAGCAAAAAAACAGCTTTACGGCGTGGTGGATATCGATATGATCGCCGGACCCAGTGAGATTTTAGTACTGGCCGATGAGACTGCAAAGCCAGAATTTTTGGCGGCGGATCTGATGTCACAAGCGGAGCATGACAAGCTGGCTTCCGCTATTTTGCTGACTCCTTCTCAGGAGATCGCGGAAAAAACCAAAGAGGAGCTGGAAAGGCAGATCAGATCCCTATCCAGAAAAGAGATCATTGAAGCGTCCCTGAGGGATTTTGGGATGATCCTAGTTTGCCGCAGTATGGAGGAAGCGGTAGATTTCGCCAACGAGCTGGCGCCGGAGCATTTGGAGGTTTGCTGCGCCAATCCCATGGAGTATATCGGCAGATTGGATAACGCCGGCTCGGTGTTCCTGGGCAATTACAGCCCGGAACCCCTGGGAGATTATTACGCGGGTCCGAACCACGTGTTGCCTACCTCCGGCACCGCAAGGTTCTTTTCTCCCTTATCTGTGGACAGCTTCATCAAGAAGTCCAGCTTTATTTATTATACGGAAAACGCTTTGCGGGAGGCCAAAGACCCCATTGCCTCTATTGCCCAGGCAGAGGGCTTAACCGCTCATGCCCATTCGATTCAGATAAGATTCTGAATCAAAGATAATGAAAAAGGCTATTTGCGAAAGAAGACTGTTTTGCAGAAAAGAAAAGATGCTTAGCGGCCGGCGCTGATCCACAGCTTTTGGGCTGGGCTGTTTTGGCTTTCCGCACTTTCTGGAAAACGGACGAAAAGGAGGCGTTTGCGTTGCCTTATGCTTTAAACGATAAAATCCGAGAATTGACTCCCTACGAGCCCATCAGCGGAGCTTTTCAGATCCGCTTGGATGCCAACGAGTCCTATCTTTCTCTGCCGGAACCTGTTTTGGCAGAAATCCGGGCTAGGCTCGAAAAATTAGATTTTAACCGTTATCCAGACCCGATAGGCGGGGAATTATGCCGGGCTTTTGCCGGATATTATGGGATAGACCCGAAATTCGTTACTGCGGGAAACGGATCGGATGAGCTGATCTCTATTTTGGCCAACGCCTTTTTGATGAAAGGGGATGCCATGCTGACGGTGGCGCCGGATTTCTCTATGTACCAATTTTACGCTTCTATCTCTGAAATAGATTGTGTCGTATTGGATAAGGGACCGGAGTTGTCTATAGACGTAGATGAGTTGATTCGTAAAGCGGTGGAAACCGGCGCGAAGATGATTTTGTTTTCCAATCCGTGCAATCCTACTTCCTTAGGGTTGAGCCGGAAGCAGGTGAGAAAGCTGATCCGGTCGGTAGACAGCCTGGTGGTTTTGGATGAAGCTTATATGGATTTCTGGGATCAATCTCTTCTTTCCGAAGTGGAGGACTATGAGAATCTGATCATCCTCCGAACCAGCTCGAAGGCAATAGGTTGCGCCGCGATCCGGCTGGGGTTCGCCGTTGCCAATGAAAGGCTGTCTAACGCTTTGCGGGCGGTCAAATCTCCTTATAACGTAAATTCCTTTACCCAAATGGCAGGTACGGTTCTGTTTCAGCATAAGGAACTGCTGGAGCGGGCAAGGCGGCAGATTATCTGCCAGAGGGAAAGCCTGTATGATGCTCTTTTGTCGGTTCAAAAGGAATTTCCCGGGAAATACAAGCTTTGGAAGCCGGAAACAAATTTTGTGTTTATCAAACCGGAAGCTCCTGAAGACGCCCGCAGGATTTTCGAGTTTTTACTGAAAAATCAGATAGCGATCCGCTGTATGGGAAACTATCTGCGGATTACCGCCGGTTCTCCGGAAGAAAACGCTGAATTGATAAAATTATGGCGCTTATGGTTTGCAGAGGAGGAAAAAAATCATGAGAACGGCTGAAATTACCAGGAGCACGAAAGAAACCCAGATCACCGTGTGGCTGTCTTTGGACGGCGGTCCGGTGGAAATTTCTACTGGAGTAGGCTTTTTTGATCATATGCTGAATTCTTTTGCGGTCCATGGAGGCCTCGGCTTAAAGGTGCATACGGAAGGGGATTTATATGTGGACTGCCACCATACGATCGAGGATACGGGTATCGTGATCGGCCAGGCCTTATGTCAGGCTTTGGGGGATAAGGGAGGAATTCAGCGGTTTGGTTCCTTTTTTATCCCGATGGACGAAGCGCTGGCGTTTTCCTCGGTGGATATCAGCGGCAGGCCGTTTTTAGTGTTCGACGCCTCCTTCCCAGAGGAAAGCATCGGCGGCTATGATTCCTGCATGACAGAGGAATTTTTTCGTGCGCTGGCTTTCCAGGCCGGTATTACCCTGCATTTAAAGTGCGAATACGGTAAAAATTCCCATCACATGACTGAGGCTGTTTACAAAGCGGCTGCCCATGCTTTAAAGGCTGCGGTTCAGGAGACCGGAGCCGGGGTGCTATCCACCAAAGGAATTTTATAAGGAGAAGAAATGCATGATATTGTTACCTGCCATTGACATCAAAGATGGAACCTGTGTGCGTCTGCAAAAGGGAGATTATCAAACGGCGCATAAGGTGGCCGAAAACCCGTTGGAAACGGCTTTATCCTTTCAGAAAGCCGGCGCCGAATGGATCCATATGGTGGATTTGGATGGCGCTAAAGACGCCGTTATGGTGAATCAGAAAATTTTTCTGGAGATTGCGCAAAAAACCAACCTGAGGGTAGAACTGGGCGGCGGGATCCGAAATATGGAAACCGTGGATTATTATCTGCAAAACGGTATTTCCCGGGTAATTTTAGGATCAGCTGCGGTGAAGAACCCGCGCTTTGTGGAGCGGGCAGTAGGAAAGTACAGAGATCAGATCGCCGTGGGAATCGACGCGAGAAATGAAATGGTCGCCGCCGAGGGCTGGCTGGATACCTCGAACGTCCATTACTTGGATTTAGCAAAAAAAATGGAACAAATCGGTGTAAAGACAATAATCTTTACGGACATCGCGAAGGATGGAATGCTTCAGGGACCCAATGTAGAACAGCTGAGACAGCTTAATGCTGCTGTAAGCTGCAATATTATCGCAAGCGGCGGGGTTTCTACGATAGAAGATATTCGCAGGCTTCGGGATGAAAGGCTTTATGGCGCTATCTGCGGCAAGGCTCTTTATACCGGCGGAATTGATTTGCAAAAAGCGGTTTTTCTTGCAAAGGGAAACGCCTTTACAGATAAATATTTTCAAAAAAGTGAGCTTTTGCCGGCAATTGTTCAAGAGGCTTCTACAGGCCAGGTGCTTATGCTGGCCTATATGAACCGTGAATCCATGCAGCTGACTCTGGATACCGGTTATACCTGGTTTTACAGCAGGTCAAGAAAAGAGCTTTGGAATAAGGGCGCCACCTCGGGACATTTGCAAAAGGTGGTAGCTGTTTTTGGCGATTGCGATGACGATACTCTGCTGGTGCAGGTGGAGCAGACAGGCCCCGCCTGCCATACCGGCGCGCACAGCTGCTTTTTTAATGAAATTATAGTGACAGGAGGAACAGGCCATGCAGTCAAATGAGGTGTTAGAGGCTCTTTATCAGACCATTATCGATAGAAGGGAGCAGCCCAAGGAGGGGTCCTATACCTGCTATTTGTTTGAGAAGGGCTTAGATAAAATTTTAAAAAAGGTCGGGGAGGAATGCAGCGAGACGATCATCGCCGCTAAAAACGGCGACAATCATGAGACGGTGCTGGAAATTTCCGATCTTCTTTATCACCTGATGGTGATGATGGTCAACGAAGGGATCCCGCTCTCCGATGTCCTGGCGGAATTGGACAGGCGCAGTGAGAAAACCGGCAATCTAAAAACTTTCCATCAGGTAGATAAAAATAGTTAACTTTGTGAAATATCGATAGAAATAGTTCTAAAATTTGGTAGGGATTCCTTTTAAAATTATTGATTTGTTCATTCTTTTCCCTGGATTTATATGTTATCATAAATATAATAAAGTTTTGGAGGCATTGGAAGCATGAAGTACAAAATGACAGTTCTTTATTATTCAAAAGCAGGAAACGCGGAAGCGCTGGCCCGGGCGATCGCCAGAGAGCAGCAGACTAAGGGAGACCAAATTCCTCCGGCTTATCCCTGTGAGGCGCAAAAATTACTGCTGATCGGCCTTGAAACCAACAAAGCTGTTGATAAGCAGGTCAATGCGTTTGTCAGAGATTTAAATCCCAACAGAACCAAGAATGTTGCGTTTTTCTGTGCCGGCGACGATGTGAGCAAATTGGATGAATTAAAATCCATCTTGAAGGGCAACGGCGTAAATGTGTTGGATGACGTATTTACCTGCCAGGTAAAGGGCGGTTTGTTCAAAGCCGGCAAGGTGAGTGATGAAGATATCAAAAAAGCAGTTGCCTGGTCTAATAAGGTTGTTGATTCTCTCCTGTAAAAGGAAAGATTTGTATTTTTTAATCACTACATAATGCTATGAAATCAAAGCCTATGCCATCTTTCGGCGTAGGCTTTTTTTGTTCAACGTTTTTAGTAAGAGAATCGCTCCGGCAGAACCGGGAAAGATAAAAAGACCTCGGTTAATAAATAGGCTGAATCCAACAGCAAGATAAAAAATGATCGATTTTCCGATAAAAAGTTCTTGTGCTTTTCCATGAACAGAAGGAAAATATTTTGTAAAATTGACAATTAAAAATAGATTTACGAAATTTCTTTCTTATGATAGAATTGATAAAAATAGGGTGTTTAAATTTAGATAGTATCAGACAGGGGTGTTCTTAATTGAGGAAAATTGGAAAAATAATTTTTTCTTTTCTATTTGTATGCTGCACTGTCATTGGTTTCTATATTACAGATCAGTCTTTTGGAATGGAAGCTTCCGCCGCGGGAAACCCTCCGCAGGCGCCCGAACGCTTGAAGGTGAATTTATTGGACAAGCCTTTGGGCGTTTCCAAAGACGGGCTTCGTTTTTCTTGGTCTTTTGAGGATCCGGATGCTGATGAATATCAAAGTGCGTACCGCATTGTGGTAGCGTCTTCGAAAGCTCAGTTTTTGCAGAAAGAATATGTTTATGACAGCGGTTGGAGCGATGCCTCCGCATCCTCCGGTGTGGAACCAGCGGGTTTGCCTGAATGTCTAACAGATAATGGACTTTACTATTGGGCTGTACAGGTGCGGGACAGCCAGGGGTTAGAAAGCGAGCTGTCGCAGCCCGAGATGCTTGTCACTAGTGTGGGGGATCAATGGACTAACAAGAATGGAATTTGGGGAAGCTCCAGTCAAAAATTTGTGTTTTTAAGGAACAAGCTGTCTCTGGATAAACCGGTGGAAAAGGTAATTGCCAGTGTAACGGCTGCCTCTACAGAAACCACGCAGCAATATGTTTATCAATTTTATGTGAATGGTCAATTGGTCGGATTAGGTCCAAGCGTAAAAAATCTTTCTGACCTATATTATAATACTTATGATATTACTTCGCTTTTAAATCAAGGGGAAAATATTTTAGGCGCAGTCTGCTATGCGGAGGATAAGCAGGGCTTTTTATGCCAGATTACAGCTTTTTATGAGGATGGGACCAAGGAAGTTTTATGTAACTCTGGCTCCAACCCCAGTTCTTGGCAAGCTCTGGATGCCAACGAGATTTATGGTTACCAGGGGAAAAGCATCGCCAGCTATTATCATGCCAGCCCAGAAAATCTGAATGGCACCAAGTTTCCTTACGGCTGGAATCAGGCGGAGTTTCAGGGAACCGGCTGGAAATCCGCGTTGAGCTCTGGAAGCATTGAGGAAAAAAACCAAGGGGAGCTGACGCCATATCCCTCAGGAAATATGACACGGTACCAGCAGCCGGCGGCCTCGGTAACGCGCTTGAGCGATGGCTCCTATGTAGTGGATCTGGGTAAGGAAATTATCGGAAGCATACGCTTAACGGTAGATTCTCCTAAGCAGCAGACCGTCACTTTACTTTACGGCGAAGAGAGAAATAATGACGGCACTGTAAAGAGTAAAATGCGGACTGGAAATGTGTACGAGGAGCAGTGGGTTCTGAAAAAAGGGGAGCAAACCTTAGAAGGAATTGGGATGAAGTGCTTCCGGTATATCCAAATTAAAAATTTTCCTGCTTCGCTCACAGCCGAACAAATTACCGGACTAACGATCCGTCAGGAATTCGATGATTCCCAGTCTTCGTTTAGCAGTTCAAACCAAATGCTGAACGAGATTTATGAAATGACCAAATATACAGTGAAAACCGCGGCTCAAAGCCAGTATGTGGACTCCCAAAGCAGGGAAAGAAAAACCTATGAGGGGGACATTTTAGTGCAGATGATGTCTTCTTTCTCGTTTTTGGATGATTACAGCTTGGCGAGACATTCTCTGGATTATGTAGTGAACAATCCCACTTGGCCGGCGGAATACCAATTGTTCGCGATTACAGCAGCGTGGCAGGAATATCTTTATTCCGGGGATATTGCTTTTTTGCGGGATCATTATGATCAATTGAAGAACGCGCTGTATGACTCCTCTTATAACAGCAATTTGGGGTTAGTCCATAACCCGGGAAAAGTGGTTATGGTGGACTGGCCGTATAGCCAGAGAGATTCCTATGAAGTTAGCAATACGGCTTATAATACCGCTTTTAACGCGGTGTGCTCGGCTGCCTACCGTGATATGGGAAATATCGCGGCTGCCTTAGGATATGGGGATGACGCCTCTTTCCTGAAAGAGCGGTCGGATGTTATCAAACAAAATATGATTTCCCGTTTGTATGATCAGAATACAGGCCGCTTCTACGATGGGTTAACGGAAGCGGGGGCTGTGGTAAACCATTGTGCCCAGCATGCTACCGCGTTTTCGCTGGCGTGCGGCATTTATGCCGATCAGGCGATGGCGGACAGAATGAGTGCCACGATCGTAGTGGATGGAACCATTCGTATGAGCGTTTACGGTTCCTATTTTTTGCTGGACGGCTTATATCAGAGCGGCAGCGGGACCCTTGCGCGCCAGTTTATGAGTAATCCGGACACGCAATACAGCTCGAATAGCTGGGCTTATATGCTAAAAAAACTGGGAGCCACCATGTCTACGGAGGCCTGGAGCCCTGAGGCGAAAGGGAATATGACCTTTTCTCACGCTTGGGGATCTTCTCCCGCCAGCCAAATTGTTCGGGGAATGTTTGGAATAAAACCTACCGCTCCCGGTTTTTCACAATTTGAGGTAAAGGTGCAGCCTGGCGGCCTTACTGAGGGTGCTGTAGAAATTCCTACAGTGAAAGGAACCATCCCTGTTTCTTTCCGCTTAGCGCAAGATGGAGTGATTACCGTAAGGGTGTCTGTTCCGGCCAATACCCAGGCACAGGTCCTTTTACCTGCTAACGCGGATGGAAGCCGGTCTGTCACCGTGAACGGAACCGATACTCAGACGGAGGTACAGCAGAATTTTGTAAAAGTTTCCCTTGGCTCCGGAACCTATGAGCTCGTTTACGATACCGGGACCGCGCCCGATCCTTCAGAGATCACCATTCCTCCGGTGGTCAACGCTGAGGCTTACGTGGGTGGGTTATATTTCTGGCAGGAGCCTGTGACCATGGACGGCGTTACCTGTGGTACGGAGGGAAGAGGGCTGTCTTTAAACGGCCTGCGTTTTACTTTGAGCGGAAATGGGATTTCGGGAGGCATTTCCTCCAGCGTCAACTTAATTAAAAACGGATGGCAGGGCTGGAAAGAAGCCGGAGAACTCAACGGAAATGCTGGAAACGGTCAGGCTGTTCAGGCTGTCCGGCTTAAACTGACAGGCGAGGCCGCCCAGCAGTATGATTTGTATTATCGGGTTCATTCCAAAACCTATGGATGGCTGGATTGGGCAAAAAACGGACAGATCGCAGGGACAATCGGCCTTGATAAGCAGATGGAAGCGATCCAAATCCGTATCGTTAAAAAGGATGGCGGAGCCCCCGGCTCTACCACTCGGCCCTTTGTGCAAAAAAGCCAGGACGTTTTGACCTATCAGACCCATGTGCAAAGCTACGGCTGGCAGAACGACGTAGGACAAGGGAAAATCAGCGGCACAGTGGGTCAGGCAAAGCGGCTTGAAGCGATCCGTATTAATGTCCACAGCACCGAGGGGAGTATCCGTTATCGCACCCATGTACAGACCTACGGATGGCAGGATTGGGCTTATGATGGCGAGGAAAGCGGTACGGTAGGCCAGGCGAAGCGGCTCGAGGCGATTCAAATTGAGCTGACTGGCGGCTTGGCGGAAAAATATGACGTTTATTACCGGGTTCACTCGCAAACCTATGGCTGGCTTGGATGGGTGAAAAACGGTGAGCCTGCGGGGACGGAAGGCTTGGCGAAGCGCTTGGAGGGAATCCAGATTACTTTGGTGGAAAAAGGCGGTTCTGCGCCGGGAATGTATGGCGGCGGCTTTATCAAGCCCGGGCTGGGAACCAAGGATGGCGTTAACTATAAGACCCATATTGAAAGCTACGGATGGCAAAGCTGGAGGAGCAACAGAGAATCCAGCGGCACCATGGGAGAGGCCAAGCGCTTAGAGGGTATCTGTATTCAAGTGCAGAATCCAGGGGCTGCGGGTGATATTGAGTATCAGACTCATGTGCAGACGTATGGCTGGCAGAATTGGGTGAAAAACGGAGCGGTCAGCGGTACTCAGGGCCAGGCAAAACGGCTGGAAGCCATTAAAATCAGGCTGACAGGAGCGTTGGCAGAAAAGTATGATGTTTATTACCGGGTTCACGCTCAAACTTATGGGTGGCTTGACTGGGCAAAAAATGGTGAAGCTGCCGGAACCGAAGGATTAGCAAAAAGATTAGAAGCCATTGAGATTCGTTTAGTGGAAAAAGGCGGTTCCGCGCCGGGAAGCACGGAGAGGCCCTATGTTACTCCACCGCCGGCTACCGTAGATGGAATCAATTATCAAACCCATGTGCAAACCTATGGCTGGCAGGCTTGGAAGGCTAACGGTGCTGTAAGCGGGACTTCCGGAGAGGCGAAACGGTTGGAGTCTATCCGAATTTTGCTGCAGAATCCAGGGTATATCGGCAGTGTGGAATATCAAACCCATGTGCAAACCTATGGCTGGCAGAATTGGGTGAAGGATGGAGCTGAAAGCGGCACCTCTGGCCAGGCGAAGCGGCTGGAAGGAATCAAAATACGCCTGACGGGGGAATTAGCCGAGCACTATGATATTTATTATCGAGTGCATGTGCAGACCTACGGCTGGCAGGATTGGGTGAAAAATGGTGAAATGGCGGGAACCTCGGGTGAGGCGAAACGCCTGGAAGCCATCGAAATTAAGCTTGTGGAAAAGCCGAAACCAGTCCCGCCGGAGGTTTCTGAAAGTCAGGCGCCTTCTGAGAACGTTTCCACAGATCCTGCGTTAGAGTCCTCTTCTGAAACGGAGTCTTTAGCTTCACAAAGTTCAAACAGTGTAGAGGCAGAGATTGAAAACGGAAGCTTAAGCCAGTCGCAGAGTTCAGTGGAATCCTCAAAATTTACAGACGATTAAAAAAAGAAGGACACTGTAAATTCACAGTGTCCTTCTTTTTTGCAATTTTATTTTTGACAGGAATGAAATATTAAGATTAGAAATTCTTTGTCCATGAAACAAAAGCGCGGAAAAGCTTGAGGGGTCAGAAAATCCATAGAATTTTCGTTTGAGTTCACTCGTGAATAAATGTTTCTCTGCCAATCAATAACGAGCTGCGCGTGTAAAGTGAACAATATGGCGGACGGCCTGTAGGAAAACAGGTAAATAAATAGAGGATAAGAGGGCAGTCACTGAAAAATCTATTCCCCTTTTTTCTTAATCAGTAGATTTTGTTGTATGGTAAATCGATTTTTTTGGAAATCTAGAATCCCCTCGTTCTTTAGTTTGCCCAGTACCGCTGATAACGCGCTGCGGTCAGCTGCTAAATAATCCGCCATTTTTTGACGGTTGAAGGGAATGGTGAAGCTGAGGCTGTTATGCTGCCTGGCTTGCCCGGTCAAATAAGACAGTACTTTTTCTTTCAGGGTGCGTTTGGATAAATGACCGATGCGGGCGTTTAAAAAAATATTTTTATTTGCTAGGATTTTCACCATATTTTTGATGACTGCAGCGTGAAAAGGGCAAGCATATTGGCATGGGGATAACAGCTTATTATAATCCAGCCATAGAATAACGGAAGGCTCCGTGGACAGAACAGCCACCGGTAAAGCAGCGCCGGCTCCCACAAAAGCCTCTGCAAAAAGCTGTCCTGGGGTAATCTGTGCGACAATGGTAATATTTCCCTGGAAATCTTCCTGCTGGATTTCCACTGTACCAGATAGCAAAACGCCGAAACGGGAGATTTTTGTCCCCGTTGAAATCACAAGCTCTCCTTTTTGATACCGCCTTTCTCTGGCGTCAAGACAGGACAGGAGCTTATCCATTTCATTTTCTGAGATTCCTGAAAACAGCGGACAGCATTGTGATAGATTAATTTTCATAAAATCCTCTTTTTGTTGTAATTACAACTGAAATTTGTATTTGATTTTACTATACTGTAACTGCAAAGTCAAGAAGAAGGAGTATCGATCATGATTAGAAGAATAATTCAAATTGATGAGGAAAAATGCAATGGATGCGGCCTTTGCGCCCAAGCCTGTCATGAAGGCGCTATCAGCATGGTGGACGGAAAAGCCAAGCTGCTGCGGGAGGATTATTGTGACGGCTTAGGCGATTGCCTGCCGGCTTGTCCTACAGGAGCTATTACCTTTGAAAATAGGGAAGCGCCAGCCTATAATCAGGAGGCGGTGAAGGCCGCTCAAGCTGAAAAAAAGCAGCATGGGCCATCCGGGGCTTCGCTGCCTTGCGGATGTCCGGGAACGCAGTCGAAAAAAATTCACCATCCGGAGCAGAAGGTACTTTCCAAGGAATTTTATGCTCAGGAAAGTCAGCTTTCCCAATGGCCGGTTCAAATTAAGCTTGTACCCATTTCCGCGCCATACTTTGACGATGCGAACCTTTTGGTGGCGGCTGACTGTACCGCTTATGCCTATGGTAATTTTCATCAGAAATTTATCAAAAATAAAATTACACTGATCGGCTGTCCTAAATTAGATGAGGGGGACTATACGGAGAAATTAACAGCAATTTTAGAGAACAACAATATCAAAAGCTTAACAATTGTTCGTATGGAGGTTCCTTGCTGCGGAGGAATTGAGCAGGCAGCCAAAGCGGCGTTACGGAAGAGCGGAAAGTTTATTCCGTGGCAGGTTTACACAATTTCTACAGAAGGACAGATTATAGACCGATGATCCTATCGAGAGCGGCCGGACGAAATACCGTCCGGCCGCTTTGCTTACCTATCAGAATTCTGCGTTTTTTGACTGCTTTTTTGAATAAACCGGGAGGTAATGGCGACAAAAGCCAGACATAAGGGTACGATAAAGAAGGCCGGCCTAGTTCCGATGAAATCATTCAGCAGTCCGATCAAAAGGGTGGAGAGCATTGCCGTCAAGCTGCTGGACATCATGATTAAACCGGTAGCCTGGGAGGTTTCCTTCCCAAAGGAGCTTGGAATAGTGGAAAGAGTGGTTGGATAAATGGAGGAAAAAGCCAGGCCGGCTAAAACAATGAGAAGCAAGCCGGACTTTCCGAAAGCAATTCCAGCCGAAGTCAGCGCCGCCGCCGCGACGGCATAGAAAAGAACCGTACGGAAGTAACCTAAATATCGGATGACAAAGCCGCCGAATACCAGTCCGATGGTTTTGAGAAGGAAAAAGAGGGAGGCGTAGAGTGCGCGTTCCTCCGCGCCCATATCAAACGACTCGCTCATGTAATTAACAAACCAGCAGCCAACGCCGGCTTCAGAAGCGGAGTAAAAGCCAGCCGCCAGCATGTATAAGTAGATCATAGGATTTTTAAAAAGGGCTTTTTTACCGCTTGAACTTCTTACCACTTGTGGCTGGTAAGGTATTTTAAGAAAAATGGCCCAAATAAACATAATCCCAAAGGGAATCAGTAAAAATAGGAAGGACCAGCGCCAGGATATTCCGTTTTCTAAAAGGGTGCCGGCAGCCTTTTGTATGGCAGAATTGGCCAGGCCGTAGGAGCCGTGAATACAGCTCATTAGAATAGCCGGGGAGGTCACCGCCAGAGCGGGTCCTAGTAGATTGATATTTAAATTAAACATGGACATACCGATATAGAGCAGAAATATGCTGGATAAAAGAGTAAGGTAGCTGGTGCTGAAGACCACCAATATAATCGCGCCGCCTACCACAATAAAGCTGATGATTAACAACCTCTTATACCCAAGCCTGCCAACGATTAAGCTGCTTAGATATTGAAAAATGGATAAAGCGAGCATGGCGGAGGTAGAGATTGCGCCAGCCTGAGTATCGGATAGCAGAAATTCCTCCTTATAAATGGGGATAAAAATGCCTTTTAGGTTATCGCACATGGAAAAAACCGCATACAGAACGACCAGGAAGACCGCGACAAGCAGAGTCTGCTTTTTTTCAGGATAAGAGGAAAACGTGGAAGCGGGCTTCATAAAAATTCCCCCATAAAGCTATGAAATTGTATATTGTGTTTCTGAGATAAATGTAGCAGGATTTAGGTTCCGTGTCAATCGGGTGTGAATACAAAATATTTACTCTTATATTTGGTGATAAATACCCAGTATTTTCAAAAGAAATATGAGAAAATTCAGAAATCTGTAAGGGGGTTTTCGGTTGCTTCCGCATGAAAACGGTGTTAAAATAAAAACGAAGTAAAGAAGGCTTATCTTGTATCATAGATGGGCTTAATTTTGAAAGGATTAAGGTGCCGGGAATGTCTGTAGGCTTGGTGTTGGAAGGCGGCGGAACCAGAGGAGCGTATACCTCCGGCGTGCTGGATGTGTTTTCAGAAAATGAAATTCAATTTCGTAATATATACGGCGTATCGGCAGGGGCCTGTAATGCCCTGAGTTATATTTCAGGACAAACCAAGCGTAATTTTGATATTTTCTACCATTATTTAGCGGATCCAAGATATTTAAGCGTAAAGTCCTTGCGGAAAACAGGTTCTATTTTTGGGTTTGATTTTATATTCGGGGAACTCTCTCACGATCTGCTTCCCTTTGATTTTCAAGCGTTTGACAGGGCCGAGGTGAACTTTCGGGTAGGCGCTACGGATGTGGAAACCGGATGCGCCGTATTCTTTGGGAAAAAGGATATTTATGATCCCTTCACTGCGGTTCGGGCCTCGTCCTCGCTGCCTCTGCTGTGCAATATGGTGGATTTTAAAGGATATCGCTTGCTGGACGGCGCAATTGCCGATCCGATTCCCCTGGAGCGTTCTGTCTGCGACGGCCACGAATACAACGTGGTGGTGCTTACCCGGGATATCACGTACCGGAAGAAGGAAAAATCCTCCTATCCCAAGCCGCTGGTTTATGCTAAGTATCGCGGCTATCCCAATCTGATTTCCGCCCTGGAAAGCAGAGGAAGCCTTTATAACCGCCAAGTGGAATATGTTCTGGAGCAGGAACGGCGGAAAAAAGCCGTTGTAGTACGGCCAAGCCAGCCGATCGAGATCGGTGCGTATGAGAAAAATCCAGATAAACTGATCGCTGTTTATATGATGGGAGTCCAGGATGCGGTACAGAAGCTCAGAGAAATCCGAAGTCTTCTGAAGAATCAGGAACCCCAAAAAGAATTTTAACCGTCTTTCCTATTGCAAAGGTGTTTATTAGAATGGCCTTTACGCTATCAAAGAAAGATGCATCAAGCGGCCTAATAGCATAGAATGGCCGTGCGCTGGAAAGGTTAAAAGCTGTCTCTAATTTAGAGGCAGCTTTTTTAGCATTGCTTCTCCAGACAAAGCCGGCGGAAGGAATCATTTAACAGGCAAATGATATATTTGATTTTTCAGTCGACATATTGTGAAAAATTTCTAGAGAAGCGTCAGATTTTAAGAATGGCCGGTGGCAAGCGGTATGAAAAGCAAAGAAAAGCCGCGCGTGATCAGTTGCCCTGCGTAGTATTTTATGCTATAATTAATTGATTATCGCAAAAGCGGAAGGAGACGGGATGGCTTGATTATTTTAGGGATTGATCCTGGTTACGCCATCGTTGGCTATGGCGCCTTACGGTTTGAGCGCGGCCAATACCGTGCAATCGGCTTTGGCGCGATAACCACCGAGGCGGGGATGGATTTTTCCGCGAGGCTTCAGTACATTTACGACAATATGATGGAAATGATACGGCAGTGCAGGCCGGATGCGGTTGCCATTGAGAAGCTTTATTTTCATACCAATCAGAAAACCGTCATCCATGTGGCGGAGGCGAGAGGAATTATCCTATTGGCGGCTCAAAAATCAGGCGTGCCGATTTTTGAGTATACGCCTCTTCAGGTGAAAACCGCTGTAACCGGCTATGGCCGTGCCCATAAGCCTCAGGTGATGGAAATGACCACCCGTCTGCTGAAACTAAAGGAAGTTCCAAAGCCCGATGATACCGCCGACGCATTGGCTGTGGCTATCTGCCACGCTCATGCGTCCGGCTCCAGATTCCGGTATCAAATGCTTCAGAAAAAGAAGGAAGGATAAAAGTTAGATGCTGTATCGGTTACGAGGAAGTTTAATTCACACAGAGCCCTCCTTTGCGGTGATTGAATGTGCCGGCGTAGGATATAAATGTTATACCACTATGAATACCCAGCGCAGCCTTCCCGCTATCGGTAAGGAGGCAGTCCTTTATACCCATATGAACGTCCGTGAGGATGCGGTGGACCTGTTTGGCTTTTCCAGCCTGGCGGAATTGAACTGCTTTAAGCTGCTGACGTCGGTTTCCGGCGTAGGCCCTAAGGTAGGTTTGGCCATTCTTTCTGTTCTTTCGCCGGAGCAGGTGGCCGTCGCTGTCGCGGCTGGAGACTTCAAAACCTTAACGATGGCTCAGGGAGTAGGCAATAAGCTGGCGCAAAGGGTAATTTTGGAGCTGAAGGATAAGCTGAAGGCATTAGGCGGCGGAGAAGAGGTGACCGCTGCGGCTGGAGTGGTAAACGCGGCAGGGAACGCCGCCGAGGCGATGAATGCTTTGACAGTGCTGGGCTATACCCCAAGCGATGTTGCGCCGGTGGTAGCTAAGTTTGACAGTTCGTTGCCAGTAGAGGAGCTGATTCGGCTTACCTTAAAGGCTATGGCTGGGAGGATGTAATCAGTGGATTTCGAATTTGATTTAGAAAACCGGATCGTAGACCCGGAGGATATTCCTGAGGATGCGGATATTGAAAACCCGCTGCGCCCCAGGACGCTTTCGGAATATATCGGCCAGGAAAAAGCGAAGGAAAACCTCTCGGTATTTATTGAGGCCGCTAAGCTGCGCCATGAATCCTTAGACCACGTGCTGTTATACGGTCCGCCTGGCTTGGGAAAAACTACGCTGGCTGGGATCATCGCCAATGAACTGAATGTAAATATCCGCATCACCTCCGGCCCGGCCATCGAAAAGCCGGGAGATTTGGCGGCGCTGCTGACAAATTTAAACAGCGGCGACGTGCTGTTTATCGATGAGATTCACCGGCTTTCCAGAAGCGTGGAGGAAATTTTGTATCCCGCTATGGAGGATTTCGCCATTGATATCATCACAGGAAAGGGACAAATGGCGGCCTCTTACCATTTGCCCTTGCCCAAGTTTACCTTAGTGGGAGCCACCACCCGCGCGGGACAGCTGACCGCGCCTTTGCGAGATCGGTTCGGCGTTGTCCTCCGGCTGGAAATGTATACCCCGGAGGAGCTGGCGACCATCGTGTCCAGAAGCGCCAAAATTTTGGGAATTGAAACGAATCAGGAGGGAGCGCTGGAAATCGCCTCCCGTTCCAGAGGAACACCCAGAATCGCCAACAGGCTTCTAAAAAGAGTGCGTGATTTCGCCCAGGTGATGAGCGACGGCGTAATCACCTATGAAACGGCTAAAGTAGCTTTGGATAAGCTGGAAATTGATGAATTAGGTCTGGATGGAAATGATAGAAGGATGCTGGAAACCCTGATCCGCTTTTACAAAGGCGGCCCGGTTGGACTGGAAACCCTGGCGGCGGCTATCGGGGAGGAAGCGGTGACCATAGAGGACGTTTATGAGCCTTATCTGATGCAGATTGGATTTTTGAGCAGAACCCCTAGAGGCAGGTGCGCTACCCATGCGGCCTATCTTCATTTAGGAATGACTCCTCCCGGAATGGAGCGGGAGAATTCTGACCAAACAACAATATTTTAAAGGACGGGAGCTCTAGCTATGGGAAGACTTTTTGGAACTGACGGCGCCAGAGGCGTCGCCAATACGGAATTGACCTGTGAATTGGCAATGAATATCGGCCGGGCGGCGGCCATGGTGTTGACGGATAATACTCACCGGCATCCTCGGATTCTGATCGGTAAGGATACCCGGATCTCTTCGGATATGCTGGAGGGGGCGCTGACTGCGGGTTTGTGCTCTGTGGGCGCTGATGTGATCAGCTTAGGTGTGATTCCCACTCCGGCAGTAGCTTTTTTGGTGGGGAAATATAAGGCGGACGCGGGCATCATGATTTCCGCCAGCCATAATCCCTGTGAGTTTAACGGCATCAAAATATTCAGCGGCGACGGCTATAAACTGCCGGATGCCCTGGAGGAACAGATCGAGTCTATCGTTCTGGACCATAGGGCGCCTTATTTGACGCCGGAGGGCGGGGATATCGGCAGGGTTTCTGTAGCGGAAAACGCGGTAAAAGACTATATTGACCACATTAAAGCTACGGTTCCCTTTGCTCTGGATGGCATGAGGATCGCTTTGGACTGCGCCAACGGCTCGGCCTCCAGAACGGCGGAGCGCTTGTTCACCGAATTGGGCGCTCAGGTCTACATGCTGTCGGATCAGCCTAATGGTGTGAATATCAACGATAACTGCGGCTCTACCCATATGGAAAGCTTAATGGCTTTTGTTAAGGAGAACCATCTGGATGCCGGCGTAGCTTTTGACGGCGACGCGGACCGCTGCCTTGCGGTAGACAATCAGGGAAACTTGGTAGACGGCGATTTTGTTATGGCGATTTGCGCCTTGGATATGAAATCCCGGGGAAAACTTGCTAAAAACACGGTGGTAGGCACCATTATGACCAATATGGGGTTTATCCGTTTTTGTGAAGAAAACGGTATGAATTTTGTAGCCACAAAGGTGGGCGACCGGTATGTATTGGAAGAAATGCTGCTGGAGGAATACAGCTTCGGCGGCGAGCAGTCGGGGCATGTGATCTTTTTGGATTTTGGCACCACAGGAGACGGCCAGCTGACCGCGGCTCAGCTGATCAGCATCCTGAAGCGGCGACAAGCGAAGCTTTCCAGCTTGGCTACCCTGATGGAGCGGTATCCCCAGGTAATGGTCAACGTCCGGGTCAGCCCGGAGGGGAAGCTTCGGTTTTATACCGACGCCGACGTTAAGGCCGCCACGGAACAAGCCAAGGCTGTGCTGGGCAAGACCGGACGGATCGTCGTGCGGGTTTCCGGTACGGAGCCTTTGATCCGGGTCATGGTAGAGGGCGAGCAGGAAGAAACCATCAACCGGCTGGCAAACGAGGTAGCGGATGTGATCCGGGAGAAGCTGGTATAGTGGAATTGGATTTCCCTTAAAAGGGAACCGGGTTGTTTTTAAATTTTGAGCATATTCAGCGAACCCTGTCAGTTTTTATTTGGAAAGATTACAGGCTTTCTTTTACGGAGCCTTAAAGCCTGCGGCAGCTGTAGAGCTTTGTGGTGATGAATACTAAGCGGCATCGCTGAACCTGGAAGGCCGAGCTGCAATGGCCTGAAAATATATTTTTATGGATTGTTTTAATCAGATCAATCGTTTGTGAGCCCTTACCTTAGCGGGTTACTCGAATGAAAACCCGCAGCCGTCCGGAAAAGGCTTTCCCCCTTTCCGGACGGCTGCGAATACGACAACTGGGAGGAACTGTTTTGAGAGCTGCCAACTGGAAGGATTATGAGCTGTTGGATACCAGCGCTGGAGAAAGGCTGGAGCGTTGGGGTGAGGTTATTTTGATTCGCCCGGATCCGCAGATCATCTGGAATACGCCAAAGCAACTGGCCTTGTGGAAACAGGCTCATGCCCGCTACCGCCGTTCCAGTACAGGAGGCGGGGCGTGGCAGATTCTCAAAAAGGTTCCGCCTGTTTGGAAAATCAGTTATGGTGATTTGCGTTTTCAATTGAAAACCATGGGGTTTAAGCATACCGGTGTGTTTCCGGAGCAGGCGGTAAACTGGGACTTTACCGGGAATTTGATTCGAAATGCCCCAAAGCCCTTGAAGGTATTAAACCTGTTCGCCTATACCGGCGGCGCTACCCTGGCCTGCGCCCAGGCGGGCGCCAGTGTATGCCATGTGGACGCGTCGAAGGGGATGGTGGCATGGGCCAGAGAAAACGCCGCGGCGTCCGGCCTTTCAGATAGGCCGATCCGCTGGCTGGTGGATGACTGCATTAAATTTGTCCAGAGAGAGCAGCGGAGAGGAAACCGGTACGACGGTATTATCATGGATCCTCCATCCTATGGAAGAGGTCCCGGCGGCGAGGTGTGGAAGCTGGAGGAGCAGCTGTTTTCTTTGGTGGAATTGTGCCGGAGCATACTGTCTCCCGACGCTAAGTTTTTCCTGTTGAACAGCTATACCACGGGCCTGTCGCCCTCGGTGATGGAATATCTTCTGGGGGTGCTTTTGCAGAAGCCTATGGGCGGCAGAGTGGCCTCGGATGAAATCGGTTTACCGGTGACCAGCACCGGCCAGGTGCTTCCTTGCGGCTCCACAGCTATTTGGACAGGGAAAGACGTAGAGTAATGAAACATTGATGGACAGTATCGCCTTAAAATTGGCGCTTCATAGATAGGATTTGGAGATATGAGCTTTATTCATGTTGAAAATGTAACCTTCCGATATGGAACCGACGATCCCTTGAGCTTGAAGGAAGCCTTGTCTGGGGTAAGCCTTGCCGTGGAAAGGGGAGAATTTGTGGCTTTATTAGGCCACAATGGATGTGGAAAGTCTACATTGGCAAAGCACTTTAACGCTATGCTTCTGCCAACCAGCGGCAAGGTTTTTGTGGATGGGATGGATACCACAGAGGAAGCTTTAAAATATGAGATCCGGCGGCGGGTGGGGTTAGTCCTGCAAAATCCGGACAATCAGCTGGTGGCGTCCATTGTAGAGGAGGACGTAGCCTTCGGCCCGGAAAATCTGGGTGTGCCTCCCAAAGAGATACGCCAAAGGGTCGACGATGCCTTAAAGGCGGTGGAAATGTATGATTACCGGCTGGCCGCCCCTTATAAGCTTTCCGGAGGGCAAAAGCAGCGGGTCGCTATCGCTGGTATCATTGCCATGCAGCCTGAGTGTATTGTACTGGACGAGCCTACCGCAATGCTGGACCCAAGAGGCCGGACCGAGGTGCTGGATACGATCCATAAGCTGAACCGGGAACTGGGGATCACCATTGTTCTGATTACCCACTACATGGATGAGGCGGTAACCGCAGACCGTGTGGTTGTCATGGACAGCGGCAGGATTCTTACGGAAGGAACGCCGAAAGAAGTATTTTCCAACGTAGAGCTTTTAAAGCAGCATCATTTGGATGTGCCGCAGGCGACGGAGCTTTGCTACCGGCTGCGGGCCTGCGGCTGTCAGGTGCCTTTGGGAATATTGGATGCGGAAGAATGTGTCGGGATTTTAGAGAAGCTTTTGGAGGCAGAAAGATGCCCATCTTAGAAACGCAGGATTTAACGTATGTTTACGGCGCGGGAACTCCCTTTGAGAAAACCGCCGTCGACCATATCAGTCTTCAGATTGAGGAAGGGGAGCTGGTTGGCGTGATCGGCCATACCGGTTCCGGCAAGTCTACCTTTGTGCAGCAGCTCAACGGCCTTCTGAAGCCAACCTCAGGAAAGGTGCTTTTAAAGGGAAAGGATATCTGGGCGGAGCCAAAGAAAATCAGGGCCATCCGGTTCCAGGTGGGGATGGTGTTCCAATACCCGGAGCACCAGCTTTTTGAGGAAACGGTGGAAAAGGATATCGCGTTCGGCCCAAAAAATATGGGGCTTTCCGAGGAAGAAATCAAACGGCGGGTGAAAATGGCGGCGGCTTTCGCCGGGCTGAAGGATAATTTGCTTGGAGCGTCTCCGTTTGAGATATCAGGCGGTGAGAAACGGCGCGCCGCGATCGCTGGGGTCATTGCGATGGACCCGGAGGTATTGATTTTAGACGAGCCTACCGCCGGACTTGATCCAATGGGACGAGATGTGCTTCTTTCTCAGATTGTGGATTATCACCGGCAAAGGAACAATACTGTTTTGCTGGTTTCCCATAGCATGGAGGACATCGCCAGAATCGCGGACCGGGTACTGGTGATCGATGACGGAAAGGTGGCTATGTTTGAAAAAACGGACAAGGTGTTTGCTCAAAGCGCCCGGCTGTCTCAAATGGGACTGCGGGTGCCTCAAATCACTAAAATTATGACTATGCTGAGGGAAAAGGGCTATCCGGTTTCCTCCGGCGTGCTGACGGTGGAGCAGGGCGTCCAGGAGATTCTCCGTATATTAGGCAGGGAGGAGGAGTCCCGTGGTCAGTAATATTACATTAGGACAGTATGTACCGGGGAAATCCTTTCTCCACCGCATGGATGCCAGAGTGAAAATTGTTTTAATCATTGCTTTTATTGTCTTAGTATTCGTTGGCCAGAATTACCCCGCGCTGGGGATTGTGGTGGTTTCCGTTCTCGGGGTTATGGCTTTTTCCAATGTGCCGGTTAAGCTTTATTTTAAAAGCTTAAGAATGATTATTTTTGTGGTGATCCTTACCGCCGGACTGAACCTGTTTTATGGACGGGGGGAGCCTCTTTGGCAGTTTGGCTTTATGACCATTACCGAAGCGGGCATTACCAACGCGGTCTTTATCGCTTTGCGGATCATTTCCTTGATATTTATCAGCTCGGTGCTGACGTTTACCACGTCGCCGACCGACCTGACTGACGCTTTGGAGCGTTTGATGAAGCCGCTGAAGGTGCTTCATATCAGCGTCCATGAAATTGCTATGATGATGACGATCGCTCTGCGGTTTGTCCCCACCCTGCTGGAGGAAACCGATAAGATTATGAGCGCTCAAAAGGCCCGCGGGGCAGACTTGGAAAGCGGCGGGCTGTTCCAGCGTATCAAAGCGCTGGTGCCGATTTTGATCCCTTTGTTTGTGTCCTCCTTCCGCCGCGCCTATGAGCTGGCGATGGCAATGGAATGCCGATGCTATCAAGGGGGCTCCGGAAGGACCAGAATGAAAAGCATGCACATGACCCGGCTGGATGGATACGCAATCGTCGGGATGTGCGTGATTTTAGCTGGAGTAGTGCTGTGCAATGTTTTTTTACCGGCTGCGGTCCGGTGATTTTGACAAAGACCTGAAAAGCGGCTGGGAGGGAAGATTCTTTTGGAAAAAAGAAATTTACTACTGACTATTGCGTACGACGGCCGTGCATATCACGGCTGGCAGATTCAAGAGAACGCTCTTTCCGTGCAGGAGGTCTTTCAAGGCGCTCTGCGCCAGGTGATCGGAGACGATTTTGATGTAAAGGGATGCAGCCGTACAGATTCCGGCGTTCACGCGAACCAATACTGCATCAGCCTGAAAACTGGGCATCGAATCCCTTGTGAGCGGCTGGTGGCCGCTTTAAATCGTTTTTTGCCGATGGATATGGCGGTAAAAGGATGCCGCTCGGTTTCCCTGGATTTTCACGCCAGATATTCCTGCAAGGGTAAGGAATATCAGTATTTAATCTGGAACGATCCGGTGAGGAACCCCTTTTTAGACGGCCGCGCTTTTCACTATTGGTATCCTTTGGATACGGATATGCTGAACCAGGCGGCACAGGCGTTTGTGGGAAAGCATGACTTCACCTCCTTTTGCACCTTAGATCATCGGGAGAGGGACAATATGGAGCGGACGGTGAAATGCTGCTCCGTGAGCCGGGAAGGGTCATTGGTGACGTTTCGTGTGGAGGCTGACGGCTTTTTATATAACATGGTGCGCATTATGGTCGGCACTCTTTTGAGAATCGCCCAAGGGAAAATTCCGGAGGATGGGATTCCTGCCATTCTTGAGGCGAAGGACAGAAGCAAGGCGGGGCCCACAGCCCGGGCCTGCGGATTGTATTTAAACCGTGTGTTTTATGAGGAGGACCTATAAATGCCCAAACGACCCGTACGGTATGAAAAGCAGAAAAAGGCCCGGGAGCGGGCGTTAAAGGAGCGAAAGGCCCTCAGCTATGAGGATGTGCCTTTAGAGCAGTATGACCAGGAAGAAATCAAACTGAAAAGGCCGCCGAAAAAAGTGATCCGCTTACTGCTGATTTTGGTTTTATGCAGTCTGGCGGTGATTTTGTGGGCTAATCGGGAGTCTCTTTCGCCCCAGCGGGTGGGCAATTGGTTTCAGAACACCTTGCTGGGGATGGGAGTAGGCAGCGGTTATCCCACGCCGATTTCCGGCAGCGAAGTCCAGGAGGGGAATTTTCAGCTTTTGGATTATCAAGACGCAGTGGTGGTCAGCGATACCTCTTTTACCCTATACAATGACAGCGCTAAAGAATTGGCCCAGCGTCAGCATAGCTTTAGCTCTCCGGTACTGCGAACAGACGGCAGCCTGGCGGTTGTTTATCATCAGGAGGGCACGGGAATCCGGATTGAAAGCGCCTCGGAAACCTTGACGAGCAGAAATCTGGAGCAAAAAATCATTTCAGCGTCCGTTTCCTCGTCGGGCGTTTACGCCGCTCTGACCCAGTCGAAAAACTATCTGGGAGAGCTTACCGTTTATTTAAGCGATGATACGGAAAAGTATAAGTATTATTTTTCCGAGTGGTATCCGGTAGATATATCTCTGAGCGCCGACGGTACGTGGGGCGCTGTGACGGGAATTGCCGCCCAGGATGGGACGGTTAAATCAGTGGTTTATATTTTTGACTTTAATCAGGAAGAGCCTAAGGCCAAATTTGAGTTTTCCGATAACCTTTTACTGTCGATCCGGTGCCTGGAAAGCGGTAATGTCGCCGCGATCGGTAATCGGGGCGCCAGTATCATGATTCCTGCTGCCCAGGAAAAAATCGATTACGACTATCAAGGGAAAACCCTTTCCACTTTTCAGCTGGATCCGTATTACGGGATGGTGCTCGCTTTGGCACAGTCTGAGGACGGCAGGAACTGTACTGTGGTGAGAATCGATAATCAAGGGAAAACAGCGATGGAGTATCCCGTGGCAAGAAAGGTCACCTCCATCGGATATAATAACGGAGTTGCCGGGATTCTTTCTTCCGGAAGGATTTACACCTATTCAGATCTGGGAGAAGAAACCGGCGCTTATGATGCCGGCAACGACGCTAAGAAAATTCTGCTGTATTCCAACAGCCAAGCCTATGTGCTGGGGGTCAGCGAAATCCGGCAGGTGTTTTTTTCTTAACGCAAGGGGGAATTTTATTTGAATTATGTTCTTGACGCCATTGTACTGGTCATTTTAATCTTTTTTATTTACGGAGGAATCCGGCGGGGAGGCGTCCGCTCCTTAATCGGCTTAGTTTGCGCCGTGGCGGCGGTTTGGGGAGCCAGTTCTCTCTCAACTGTGATTTCTCAGGGCTTTTATTCCGCGTTTTTAGAGAACTCCTTACACCAGCAGGTGAGCGCAGTCCTTCAGGGAGCGGCAGGAGAAGACCTTACCGTAGCGGCGGAAAGGATTTTGGAGTCTTTGCCGGGGCCCCTTTCCTCTATTTTGGTCAAAGGCGGTTTTGACGCCGCTTCCTTTCAGCAAGGAACCCAGTGGGCGGCGGCTCAGGCAACGGAAACTATTATGGCTGGGATCTCTAAAATTATGGTGGACTTCCTAGTGATCGTATTTTTCCTGATCCTGATGATTGTGTTCTTTGTGATTTTTATTTTGATTTACCGTTTGGTCATTTGCCCGGTACTGCGGCTGCCGGTATTGCGGCAAATCGACAGCTTTATAGGCTTCTTCGTAGGCGTTTTGCAATGCATTCTGTTTTTGCTGGTGGCTGTTACAGTGCTGCATTGGGCAGTGTCGTCTATGGACCCCATGCCGGCTGCTTTTTCAAGAGAAACCATTGATCAGACGTTTTTATTCCGCTGGATTTATGATTGGAATCCGTCCTCTTTGTTTTTTCCTGCGTAGGGTTTAGAAATTTAACATTCCTTAACAAATCATTAAGGCTTGAGGTGTATACTGTAAACAGCGGCGAAGCCGCTAAAAAGGAGAAACACTATGCTTTGTTCAAGATGTAAAAAAAGACCTGCGGTGGTGTTTATCGCCACCAATACCAATAGTTCGAATACTCAGGGATTATGCCTTACCTGTGCGAAAGAGCTGGGTATTAAGCCGGTAACGGATTTAATGGATAAAATGGGCATTGATGACGAACAGCTGGAAGCGATGCAGGAGCAGTTCGGAGGCCTCATGAACCCTGAGGAGCTGGGAGAGGCTTTTGGAGGCGCAGCCAACAGGGAAGAAGAGGACAACGATGCCTTGTTTACGCCGGGAGGAGCGGCGACATTTCCATTTTTACAAAATATTTTTGGGGACTCTTTCCAAGCGGGAGGCAATGCCGCGCAGAACGCCAATGCTCAAAAGTCTGCGGAAAAAAAGCAGAAGGCGGAAAAGCGTCCAAAACGGAAGCATTTGGATACCTACTGCTATAACCTAACGCAAAAAGCAAAAGATGGAAAGCTTGACGCTATTATCGGCCGTGATAAGGAAATCGGCAGGGTGGTGCAGATTCTTTCACGGCGGACAAAAAACAACCCTTGTCTGATTGGAGAACCCGGCGTAGGTAAAACCGCGATTGCCGAGGGACTCGCTTTGCGGATCGCCTCGGGAAACGTGCCGGCAAGGCTAAGGACTAAGGAAATCCATTTGCTGGATTTAACAGCCCTGGTAGCCGGAACCCAGTTCCGGGGACAATTTGAAAGCAGAATTAAAGGCTTGGTAGATGAAGTGAAAGCCGACGGCAATATAATTCTCTTCATCGATGAGGTTCATAATCTGGTAGGCACCGGTGACGCGGAAGGCTCTATGAACGCGGCTAATATTTTAAAGCCGGCGCTTTCCCGTGGGGAAATCCAGGTGATAGGCGCCACTACCTTTACGGAGTACAGAAAGTATATTGAAAAGGACAGTGCTTTAGAGCGCCGGTTTCAGCCGGTGACCGTGTCGGAGCCTTCCATTCAGGATACCGTAGACGTATTGATCGGGATTAAACCCTATTATGAGAATTATCACCGGGTGAAAATTTCCAATGAACTGGTGAAAAAAGCAGTAGTCCTGTCTGAACGGTATATTACAGACCGTTTCCTGCCGGATAAAGCCATCGATCTGCTTGACGAGTCCTGTGCCTGCGCGGCTTTGCGGAACACGGCAATGGACGAATATGACGCGGTAAGCGCTCAATGCGGCGAACTGAAAAAGCAGGAAGACGCTTTAGCCAGTGAAAAAGACATTGATTATGAAAAATTAGCCGAGGTGCGCTGTGAGCTTGCCCGCCTGGAAAATAAGGTGCAGGAGCTTGCGCCGGAGGCTTTAGGCGCGCAGGTGACGGAAGAGGATATCGCTAAGGTGATCGAGCTTTGGACTGGAATCCCCGCTTCTAGAGTTAAGGAAAACGAGTTGAAAAAGCTTGCTTCGATTGAGGATAAGCTGAAAAGCAGAATTATTGGGCAAGACGAGGCGGTGAAAGCGGTTTCCGCAGCGATCCGCCGCAGCCGTGTACAGATCAGCCCCAGAAGACGGCCGGCCTCGTTTATTTTTGTCGGTCCTACCGGTGTAGGAAAAACAGAATTGGTGAAAGTATTATCGCAAGAGTTGTTTGACACGCCGGAGACCTTGATTCGTTTGGATATGTCGGAATTTATGGAAAAGCATTCTGTCAGCCGCATCATCGGTTCTCCTCCGGGTTACGTTGGCTATGACGAAAGCGGACAAGTGACAGAGAAGGTGCGCCGCCGTCCATATTCTGTGCTCCTGTTCGACGAGATTGAGAAAGCACATCCCGACGTAATGAATATTTTGCTGCAAATCTTGGATGAGGGAAAAATCACAGATGCTCACGGAAGAACTGTCAATTTTGAAAACACTGTGATCATTATGACCTCAAATGCCGGCAGCGACCGCAAAGACGCTGCTCTGGGCTTTGCGAAGACCGAATCTGAAATCAGCAAGGAAAAGGCGTTAAAGGCTCTTTCTGAGTTTTTACGGCCGGAATTTTTGAGCCGTATTGATGAAGTTATCGTTTTCCGCCCCTTAGAGGAAAATGATTTTGTCAGCATTGCGCGCTTAATGCTTTCAGAATATGTGGATAGCCTAAAAGAAAAGGGCGTGCAGTTTACCTTCCAGGACAGCGCTTGCCAGTGGCTGGCCCATCATGCTATCGGTGGAAAAAGCGGAGCTAGAGATTTGAGAAATTTAGTGCGTAGAGAGGTAGAGGATCGGATTACAACCGCTTTTATTGATGCGGAGGACACTCAGATTCTGGGAATTGATCTCTTTGCCGAAGGCGATCAGTTGAAAATTAATGCGCTATAAATTTTTTTAAACGAATCAAAAGAATCTGCTTGACGAACGGCGAGTTTTATGGTAATATATAACTCGCCGTTGAAATGCGGGTGTAGTTCAATGGTAGAACCCCAGCCTTCCAAGCTGGTCGTGTGGGTTCGATTCCCATCACCCGCTCCACATTTATTTCACCCCTGAGCGGGCAAAATAATGACCCATGCGCCAATAGCTCAGCTGGATAGAGCACCTGCCTTCTAAGCAGGGGGTCAGGGGTTCGAGTCCCTTTTGGCGCGCCATATGGTGGATGTAGCTTAGTTGGTTAAAGCGCCAGTTTGTGGCACTGGAGACCGTGGGTTCGAGTCCCATCTTCCACCCCATAGCTGTAAGCGATATGCGGACAACCTTGTATTGTCCGCATATCGCCCCTAAATTCCTTTTTATTGGGGTGTAGCCAAGCGGTAAGGCAACGGACTTTGACTCCGTCATTGCGCTGGTTCGAATCCAGCCATCCCAGCCAGTTATTAGACCATAGGTGGTTTTTTATAAATATTTATAGGAATCATTAGCTCAGTTGGCAGAGCACTTGACTTTTAATCAAGGTGTCCGGGGTTCGAATCCCCGATGGTTCACCACACCAATATTAAACAAAGTCCCCGAGAATATTATTTTCTCGGGGGCTTTGCTGTTATGAGGTATCTTACAGAACCCTATAGGGGCAGATAGAAAATCATATTAGAAAAGACCAGTTAGGCATTGAACGCTTAACTGGTCTTTTTTGTTACAGCTATCTATTGTCTGAAAGATCGGTTATTGGCTTTGCTTGAACCATTTTCTGTAAAAGCTCATAGAAATCAGTATCAACAATTTTGGCATTGGATTTTTGGCAGAACTCTCTGATTAAAGATTCAGCTAAATTTTTATCTTGTATTTTTTTACCATTACTTTTCTCGTATAAGAAACTTTCTAATTTTTTACGAGCTTTTTTAATATATGGAAATGAATAACTGTAAGTATTAGATTTTTTACCGTAACCTTTGGTTGCTAAAATATGGCTTCCGCTCCACCCCTCCGCTAATATAATACTTTGCGGCTTTATATTCCTTTCAATAAATGTATTCAAATCTTCTTGTAAACTGGCTTCCATATATCTGCTTTTTCCATTTTTAATTTCAACAGCAATATTAACATAACAAGATACTATGGAGAAAAAAGCCTTCCCTACTTCCACTGTTCCTTGTAATGGCTTCAAAAAATTGCCATGCGTGTTAGCATATTTTATTTTCTGAAAGATTAAAAAAGCAGTTCTATAACTTTTGATGCCTGTTTCTTTTTGTAATCCAATGGCAGTCGCTTTTTCTGCGTTCGATGAAATATACCAAACTGCTCTGAACCAGCAAGTTAAAGGTAAATGCGTATCTTGAAAAACCGTACCTGCGGTTACAGTCGTTTGATATTTGCAATTTTTACATTTGTACTTTTTTTCATTCAGAAGCCATGCTTCATCATGTCGGCAACGAGGACAACGATAGCCGTTCGGCCAACGTAAATTGGTCAGAAAATGGAGGCACTGTTCTTCTGTTCCAAATTCAGATTCAAAATCAGCTAATGTTTCAATATTTTTCATACTGTGATTATATCATGCTTTATTTGGTTCGTCAAATACATAAAATTCGAGAAAAGGTTATCAGTCATAGATCAAATAAAAAGGAGATGACTTGCTATGTATGATTTTTCAATTAGCAAAGAACAAGCCCGCCAATTTGCCTATGACTGCTTCGATGTCATAATCCGTGATGTCAAAATGCTGGAAAAACAAGAAGTTGAAAAGACCACCACCGATGAAAATAATCGGAAATGTGCTTGAGAAGGGAGAAAAAATATGAATAATAACTTTACAATGTATCTTTACTACAATAATATTCGTGAAAAGAAAAATAATGTCAAGTATCCATTTAAGCAAGAGATACATACTCTTGAAGATTTAAAAGGCGTTGTATGTTATGACCATGTTGGGGCTAAATATAGAAATGACCATAGAAGCAATGAAAATTTTATCCAGACTAATTGCGTTATGTTTGATTTAGACAATAGCGAAACTGAAAATCCTAATGAGTGGAAAAAGCCTGATGATATTCAAATGTTTTTTCCAGATGTTCCTTTTTATGTTTCATATTCTCGAAACCACATGAAGCAAAAGGGTGATAAAGCACCCAGACCAAAGTTCCATGTCTATTTCCCTGATGTTACTATTAATAACAGCAATGATTATAAACAGCTAAAAGAAAAAGTCTGTGCCTATTTTCCGGCATTCGATGCTAACGCTAAGGATTCCGCCAGATTTTTCTATGGAGTTGAAAATCCGAAGGTGGAATATTATGATGGAAAGATACTGTTATCCGAGTTCATGAAAAATAGCAATGACTGCACAACAACCAGTTCCCAACCTTTTTCGGATAAAACTCAAAATCATATAATTCCTCAAGGAGAAAGAAATACCACTATGTTTAATTATGCTCTCAGAGTTTTGAGACAAGTTAATGATATGGAAAAGGCTGAGCAGGGATATAAAAAAGAAGCTGAAAAATGTTCTCCTCCTTTGGAAGAAAAAGAATTAAATGGTATCTGGAAAAGTGCTTTGAAATATTACCATAAAAATATAAGAATCCCACAGGGAGATATTTCGCAGAGTGGAACACTAAAACCACATGATTTTACTGATGTAGGACAAGCTGAAATATTAATTCGTGAATATGGGGACAGATTACGTTATTCCCCGGCTACTAGATATCTGTATTATACAGGTAAAGTGTGGGAAGAGAGTGATATAAAAGCGCAAGGACTTGCGCAGGAATTAACAGATAAACAATTACGGGAAGCGCTGTCTTTATTGCAAGACGCTTATAAAAAAGAAAATGAGGCCGCCATCAATGAAGATGAAGAAGAAAAAAAAGAGGCTAAAACATTGATAAGACAAGCTTTAAAATACCGTGATTTTGTTTTACGCTGTCGTAATAGTCTTAGAATATCCGCAGCTTTAAAAGAAGCTCAGCCGAAAATCGAAATTGACATTAAACAATTAGACGCAGACGCTTTTAAATTAAACACCCCATCAGGTTATGTGGATTTAAAAACGAAAGAACTTCTCCCTCATAAGCCGACGGACTACTGCACAAAAATCACAGCGGTAGAACCAAATGATAAAGGGGATTATCTCTTTCGTACTTTTTTGGAAGAGATAACCTGCGGAGATAGTGAGCTTGAAGAATATCTGCAATTTATTGCTGGTATGTGTGCTGTTGGCAAGGTCTTTTGTGAGAACCTTATTATTGCATATGGTAATGGAAAGAATGGGAAAAGTACATTTTTCAATTTGTTGGCTAGGGTTATGGGGGATTATGCAGGGTCATTATCAACTGAAACTTTAATAACACATTCAAGAAAAAATAAAAGTCCAGAGTATGCGGAGTTGCGTGGAAAAAGGATTGTCGTTGCCTCTGAACTTGAAGAAGAAACACGTCTTGATACAGCAACCGTTAAAAAGTTGTGTTCTACAGACCCGATCTATGCTGAGAAAAAGTATAAAGACCCATTTCAGTTTGCCCCTTCTCACACAATTATTCTCCATACAAACCATTTGCCAAATGTAAGAACAATGGATAATGGAACATGGAGAAGGTTGATAGTTGTACCGTTTATGGCTACTATTGATGATAATGCCGACATAAAAAACTATTGTGAATATCTTTTTGACCATGCAGGCGGCGCAGTCCTTTCATGGATTATCGAGGGTGCTCGGAAATTTATAGCTCAGCAGTACAAAATGGAGTTGCCTAAAATTGTAAAAGATACTATCGAAACATATCGGCAAGAAAATAATTTGATTGGTAATTTCATTTTAGATGAATGCGATATAGACAAAACCTTCGTTCAACCGGCTGGTGAACTATATAGCCGCTTTCGTGAATATTGTAGAATCATTGGTGAACATCAGCTTCCTAGTTCTGCAAATTTTAGAAATCAGGTAATAGAAGCTGGTTATGCATGGGATAGGAATAATAAAGGGGCTTATTATTATGGTTTACGCTTAAAATTTCATGAATCAAAATTATCCAATAATTTCAATCAAACTTTTTCGGTGGTAGAATGTGACGGCAATTTACACGATTTTAGAGAATGTGAAGTGGATTTTTAAAATTAAAATTTTTTTGTAACTGCCTGCCACTCGCCGCCACTATGTAAATATTACTAAAAAACAGCCTTTGATATACAAAGTATCAAAGGCTGTTTTGCGTATATAGAGTAATAGAGTATATAAATCATGAGATTAATTTTTTATTCTTCTAAACGGTCATAATCTATCTCATAGGTATCTTCAACGTACTCCCCTTCGGGTAAGTCGTACTCCAGCGTGTTCACCAGTTGAAACGCTTCTTTCAGAGAACTAGCGGACACAGGAATAATTGCTCTCATCTGCCAAGTCACGGGGATCCTATAAATGACTTCTTCATTCGCATAAACTGGGCTGTAAATTTTTCTTCTTATCATAAATATACTACCTTTCTAATTCGTGTAAATTTCGTTTTTAAGGCTAGTTTCATACTATCCGATAAATTTAGTAGAAAACCGTTGTTCACACACCCAGGTTAGATGTCTCCCCGTTTTAAAAGGCAGTTTGACGGTTTCAAAATACCTTTGTAAAACAAAAAGCGGAACAATTTTCCTCTTGTTTAAAATTAAGGTTTCCGACGTAAAAATACCATCGCCCATTTATCATAGGCGATGGTATCATTCATCAATCCGGTTTTCCAAAATCAATTATGATGATTTTGCTTCTTTTTCCTTTTGATTCAATCGTGCAACAGCTTTTCCTTGTTCTACATATATCACTTGTTGTTCAGGTGTCATAGAACGAAAAATCCTTAATACTTCATCTTCTATATGTGAAAAAGTTTGATTTGATTGATAGTCTAAAAGATAATCAGTCGAAACATGAAAATACTTTGCTATTCTTTTGATAGTTTCGATGTCCGGCTCACGTTCATTACGAATATAACGCCCTAATGTTGCTGGAAGTAAATTCAATTCGGCCGCAAGCTGCTTTTGTGTTATTTCTGTTTCTTCTAATAATCCTCTTAATACATCTCCGAATTGCATAAATTCACCTCCATTTCAATTATACAAAAGATAATTGTCAAGCGCTGAAAATATCCAAAAAGGATTGACAAAAACCAAAACGGAGTTTAAAATGATGGTAAGAATGTGTTTAGAATGAAAATCAGAAAGAGTGTAAACGTCATGTATTCTGATAACTACAAAATCATCTCCACTGATGGAATGGTTCAAGTGTTTTCAAAAGAACGGATTCCCTATCAGCCGCAAGACTGGCGAAAAGAATTCCGTGACGCTTTGCGGTGCGCCCTATCGCAATTAAAACCTTCCACAGAAAGTCAATATCTGATAGCTTCCTACTGTGGGACGGGGACTGGCTCTTTTGATTTGGAAAATGTTCTGTTTTACAATATTGGCTCCGCGCCTTTTCGTCCGTTTGCCGCCAATCTAATCCTTGCGAAAGACTGTTCTCATCAGGAAACAAAAACAACTGATGAAGGAGCGGAATTCCCCCATAGGTATGTCTATAAAATCTATGATTCAGAAAACCAGATGGATTTTTGGGGAAAGCACACTTTAGCGGCAGAATGGGAATCCCTATCGGTTCCGGTTTCTTTGAGTATTAATAAGGCTGTTGTTTATTGGCGGGCGCTCAGGGAGAACCCCGAAAAAGTCCATTCTTATCACAAACTACAGAGCAGTAACTTTGGGGTAAAAATCAAGCTGTCTGTTCCGAAAACAAAAACTGTGAATCTTACCTCAGTTGTAAAGTCTATGCTTGACGGAGTGATTTGTGCTTTTCACAGCGCAGATCAATGTCTGCAAAAAGAATCCAGCCTGATTGCTTCCCGTCTTGGAGTTCCAAAGCAACAGCTTCTTAGCTCGGATAATGATATTTTAGGCCCGCACAGGTTTATCTACCCCTATCGGGAAAACAGCGTGAAATGGAATCCGAGGGACAACCACTGCCTTGCCTTTGAAATTGAAGCGGAGCACAACAACGATGGGGGTTGCCGCTTTTCCGGTGGGATTTATGACCTGTCTTGAACGAAAAACGACAGCCAACTATTGTGCAAATATCAAATGTGTTGTTCTTTAAAATGACATTGATGGAGCACACGAAAAAAGAAGGGAGAATCGATAGTATGAAAAAGATGATTTCTATCCTGCTGAGTGTTGCTTTGTTTTTATCTGTTTTCCCAGTTTCAATTTTTGCGGCTGGTTCCACTAATGAAAATACAGAAAGTGGCTACACCTATACTGTGGAGAACGGTGAAGCAACGATTACAGGTTGTGACGATAGCATCACTGGAGATGTTGTACTGCCGGATACCTTAGGTGGATATCCAGTGACTCAAATAGGTAGAGAGGCATTCAGATATAATAGATATTTGACCAGTATTAGAATTCCCGACAGTGTGACGAGTATCGGAGAGTCTGCATTTTTTGATAGTAGTTTGACCAGCATTGAGATACCGGACAGTGTTACGAATATCGCAACTTCTGTATTTTATGGGTGTAATAAACTTGAAAAAATATTTTATAAATCTGATATAGCGTCGTGGTGCAATATACAGTTTGAAGACATGACAAGTAATCCTCTTTATAACCATGGAACGCTATATATAAACGACGAAGCTGTCTGCAATTTAGTCATACCAAATACCGTGAAAAATATAGGGGATCATGCTTTTGTGGGATTTAGGGGCCTAACTAACGTTAAGATATTAGAAGGCGTGACGAGTATCGGAGATGGTTCATTTGAGGATTGTAATAGTTTGACAAGTATTGAAATACCGGACAGTGTGACAAGTATAGGAAATGGTGCGTTTGATAATTGTAGTAGTTTGACCTCTATAACAATACCAGATAGTATAACAATTATTGAAGATTTTGTATTTTATGGCTGTAGTAACTTGACAAGTATTGAAATATCGGACAGTGTGACAAGTATAGGTGATCGTGCATTTTGGGGCTGTACTGGTTTGACTAATATTGAAATACCAAATGGCGTAACACATATTGGAAATTATGCATTCTGGGGCTGTACTAACTTGATTAATATTGAAATACCAAATAGTGTGACAAATATAGGTGATGCTGTATTTCGTGAATGCGCATCTTTGACCAGTATTAAAATTCCAGATAATGTGACGAGTATTGGAACTTCTATGTTTTTGGGCTGTACAGATTTGACCAGTATAATAATACCGGACGGGGTGAAAAGTATTGGGGTTTATGCCTTTGCCGACTGTACATCTTTGACTAACATCGTCATACCAGACAGCCTGACGAGTATTGGAAATGGTGCATTTGAGGATTGTAATAGTTTAACAAGTATTGAAATACCGGACAGTGTAACGAAGATAGGCGATTATGCATTTCAGGGTTGTACAGGTTTGACTAATATTGAAATACCAAACGGTGTAACACATATTGGAAATAATGTATTTTGGCAGTGTACAGGTTTGAGTAGCATGAAAATCCCAGACAGTGTAACAAGTATAGGTGATAGTGCATTTCAAGACTGTAGCGGATTGACCAAAATTGAAATACCAGACAGTGTGACGAGTATTGGGGATTATGCATTTCGGAACTGTACAGGCTTGACTAGTATCAAAATACCAAATAGTGTAACGAGTATAGGAAATGATGCATTCCCCTCAAAGATAACCATTCTCTGTACAAACAACTCTGCGGCATACACTTATGCTTTGCAACACCACATTACATATGAACTTTTTCCATACATTTATTTGTCAACAAACACATTCCATGTCGGAGACGAATATCAGCTTACTGTTGCCATTGATTCGGCAGTAGATGTTTGTTGGTATTCTTCCAATCCAGATGTAGCCAGTATAAGTTCTTCCGGTAATATGACCGCTCTTTCAGAAGGGGAAACACTTATCACAGCGGTAATAAGTGGCTACACAGAAGAAGATTATGTAGCCACATGCCTTATAAGTATTAAACCTGTATATCATGTGTACTATATATCTGCCGGAGAAGTACAACTGCCAGCAACACAACGTAAATTGTCTGAGAAAGTATTGGCATTGTCTTCCTATACCCCTGTGCGCACGGGATACCGTTTTGAAGGCTGGTCTACAGAGCCAAACGATACAACTGTGGAATACCAGCCGGGAGATACATATACAGAAGATGCAGATTTAACCCTATATGCTGTCTGGAAATGGACTCCAAAATGTTCAGCCTGTGACGGTACTGGTCAGAAAAGAGTATCGTGCCAAGAATGTGATGGCGATGGGTATACTACGGTCAAGACATCAAGAACATGTACCATATGCAGTGGAAAAGGGACTGTGAAACAAACGTATACGGTCAAAGAAGAACATACCTGCTCCATCTGCCATGGCGAACTGGTAACATGGAGTGATTCATTACAAGGTTGGGTACCATGCCGCGGTTGTAATGGGTTGGGAACAGTGACCGTTGAGGTAGAAAAAGAAAAAAATGTGACCTGTTCAACTTGCAATGGCCTTGGAAAAATATATAGCACAAGCACAAAAACATGTAGCACATGCCTTGGCGTAGGTTACAAAAAAGTGCGTTGTACTCAGTGCGGCGGCGATGGTATCTGCACACAGGATTCTTTCGGTGTATCTTATGACCCAAATGGTGGAACAGGAGCGCCCGCGTCTCAAACAAAGGAAAAGGCTTCTTCCCTGACTTTGAGTAAAGACATTCCGGTAAAAGACGGATATATTTTCTGTGGCTGGTCAACAAGCGTAGGCGGTTCGGTGAAATACCAGCCGGGAGATATTTATTCCGCCGATCAGGATTTAATATTAGTCGCAGTCTGGCAGAAAGAACCGGAACCTATCCCCGGTTATTCCTGCGGAGATATTGACAATAACGGGACAATCAACCTGAAAGATGTAACACAGTTGCAAAAATATCTGGCAGGCTGGGACGTGGAAGTTGCAACGGAATATTGTGACGTCAATGCAGATGGTAAAATTAACCTGAAAGATGTAACCCATCTACAAAAATATTTGGCTGGCTGGGAGGTGAAACTCGGCCAATCATAAAGCGAAATTAAAACAGTCGAAACAGACGAAATTGTCAGGCGCATAGAAGCCTGTCAGTCAAAAAATCGAAACGGAGGTAAAAAACATGAAGAAGTTTATTGCAATGATAACTTCCATTTGTCTCTGTGCAGTCGCCTTTCTTTCTACTCCTGCCCTTGTATCTGCGGTAGGCAACGATGAACCTGCGTTTATCGTTGAGGAAGTAAGCGGCTATGCAGGAGACGAGGTAACAGTCAACATCAACGTCAACAATAATCCGGGAATCTGTGCTGCGGGTGTAACCGTGAGCTATGATGGAAATACGCTGGAACTCAAATCAGTGACAAATGGTTCAGTACTTGGAGGAAATATATTTGGGCCTGTAAGCAACAATCCCATAAAACTAACATGGTCAACCACAGAGAACTCTACAGCAAACGGTGTCCTTGCAACTTTGACTTTCACTGTCAAAGAAAATGCAGATTCCGGAAAATCAGCGATTACACTGACTTATGACCCGGACGAAGTATATAACATTGATATGACAAATGTTGCCTTTGCAGTAGAAAATGGTTCTGTTACGATAAATTGTAACCATGTAGCTGGTGCTTGGGAAGAAGAAAATCCGGCCAGTTGCACAGAGAAAGGAACCGAAGTACAGAAATGTACCAAATGCGGCACAGTTTTGAACAGACGGGACACCGATGCTTTAGGGCACAGTTTTGGAAAATGGGAAACCGTGACCTCTCCCGACTGTACCAATAAAGGAAGCGAAAAGCGCACCTGCTCTGTCTGCCAGTACACAGAAACCCGTGATATCGACCCCTTGGGTCATAGCTGGGAATCCGACTATACGATTGATAAAGAAGCCACCTGCACAGAAGATGGCAGTCAGTCTATCCACTGTTCCAGATGTGACGCTGTGAAAGACAGTCAGGTAATCCCGAAAGGCCACAAATACGGAGAATGGATTGTGGATAAAGAAGCTACCTGTACCGAAGATGGAAGCCGCCACCGTGTCTGCTCTGTCTGCAATAACGAAGAAACCGAAACTATTCCTGCGGCACATCAGTTCGGGGATTGGGAAACCATCACAGCGCCTACCTGCACGGAAAAAGGCAGTGAACAGCGTACATGTTCTGTTTGCAAGGAAGTTGAAACCCGGGATATAGACGCAACTGGCCATAGCTGGGAAACCGAGTTCACCATTGACAAGGAACCGACTGCAACCGTAGATGGGAGCAAGTCAATCCATTGCATGAACTGCGACGCTGTGAAGGACGTTACAGTAATTCCGGCTGGAACAACAGTAACAGATCCGACGGAACCATCTAGTCCCTCGGATTCTTCCGAAAGCGATGTACCCCAAACGGGCGACAGCTTCCCCGTTGAAGTTTTGATCCTGTTCTTTGTTGCCGCTGGAGCCTTGACGGTTCTTTTAGTGGTCAACAAAAAGCGTGTTCGCTCAAAATAACATCAGGATAACACCCCATAGGGCAGGACTTTGATAGTTCTGCCCTTTTTCTATAAAATAAAAGAGTTCATTTACTTTATTGTTTTGCAGTCCTGCAAAATAACTAAAATCCCCTGAAAAATCAGGTAAAAATATTAAAGAAACTATTTACCTCCTTTCGTTTATATCTTATAATATTATTATAGAAAAATGAAAAGAGGCATTTCTATATGATTTACGGATATGCGAGATGTTCCACCAATGAATCTATGCAGGACATTGACAGGCAGATTCGGGAACTGATACAACAGGGCGCAGAAGATAAAACTATCTATCGGGAATATGAGAGCGGGACAAAGACCAATCGGGCAGAATTACAAAAGCTTCTTGATATTGTAAAACCCGGCGACACCATTTTAGCAACAGAAGTCAGCCGAATTACTCGCAGTACCAAACAGCTATGTGATATAATAGAGTTGGCAAAGAACCGGAAAATAAAGCTTGTTTTAGGCTCCTTTGTGGTGGATTGCCGGAAAGAGCTAGACCCCATGACAGAGGGAATGCTGAAAATGATGGGAGTATTTGCCGAACTGGAACGGAACATGATAAGCCAGCGTGTCAAAAGTGGTATGGAAAACGCAAGGGCCAAAGGAAAAGCGATTGGGAGGCCTGCGGTCACAGCCGATGATATTCCCGCTATTTTTTATCGACATTATCCCAAGTACCAAAAGGGTGAGATTAACAAGAAAGAATTTTCAAGGCTCTGTTCCCTGTCTTATCCGACGATTTATAAATATTTGAGGATTGTTGAGGGTTAAAGTATTAGGAAGGTGCGAAAATGAACGTTGTAATTTATGCTCGTTACTCAGACAGTAAACAGCGAGAAGAATCCATTGAAGCTCAATTAAAGGTCTGCCACGCTTATGCGGCGTCAAAGGGATATACTGTCATTAGAGAATATATTGATAGAGCTTTAACTGGTAGATCAGATGATAGACCACAATTTCAACTAATGATAAAACATAGTGAAAGAAAGCAATTTCAAAAAGTTCTTGTGTATAAACTAGATCGTTTTAGTCGAGATGAATATGACCCCGCAATATATAAAGCTCAACTCCGAAAAAACGGTGTAAAAGTCGAATCTGCAACTGAGAATATACCGGATAATTCTTTTGGAATTTTAATAGAGGCTCTCATAAGCGGCAATAATGCTTCTTATAGTGTGGAGCTTCGCGAAAAAGTTAAACGTAACTTAGAATTGAATGCGGAAAAATGTTTATCAAATGGTGGTACCACTCCATTAGGTTATAAACTTGTACGCCTAAATCCTAATGAGGAAAAAAGTAAAAAGAAATATGTTATCAACGAAGAAACAGCACCAATCGTACAAGAAGTTTTTACTAAGTATGCAAATGGTTGGAGTATTAAAGAAATATGTGATAGTTTAAATGCAAGGGGGTTAAAAAGTGCACAGAGAGCAGCGTTCAACAAATCGTCTTTACACACAATGTTGTGTAACAGGAAATATTTAGGTATTTACATTTATGACGGAATAGAGATACCGGGTGGAATGCCGCAAATTATAGACGAGGATTTGTTTAATAAGGTAGCAGAAAAAATGAAATTGAATAAAAAGAATCCGGGACGGGCAAGAGCAAAAGCTGAGTATATCCTGACTACAAAATTGTTTTGTGGATACTGCAAAGAAAAGATGGTAGGTCATAGCTCTAACCAAATCAGTAAAAAAGGTATTATTTTTAACTATTATAAATGTAAAAATTCGGGCAGAAATAAACCCTGTAAAAAGAAGATGGTACATAAAGATTATATTGAAGACATTATTATTATGGAATGCCGCAAGCTTCTTACACCAGAAAATATTAGCAGGATTGCAAAAGAGGTTGTAAAGATAGCACAGAGTTTTGATGACCGCTCGGCGCTCCATCGGCTGGAAATGCTTATGAATAAAACGCAGGAAGAAAAAGAAAATCAGATGACTTCACTTCGTGCTTGTAAGGACGATACTATTAGAGAGATGATTTTTGAAGATTTAGGCAGAATCGGAGCAGAAATAAAAGAGTTGGAAAAACAGATTGAAATAGAAAAGGCGAGACATTATGTTGTGACAGAACAACAGGTAGTTGATCATCTTAAAAGTTTGGCTGATGGAGATATAACGGATATTACATATCGTAAATCGTTGATTCGACTTTTTGTAAATAAAATATTCTTATATGATGATAAATTTACAATTACTTTTAATACAGGCGATGAGGAAGTGACCATCACAGAAGTAATGCTCTCTGAAATAGAAGAGGAATTATCGGGGAATTCTCTTTGTTTTTTAAAGAACAAGGTTCACCAATAAGGCCGAGGAAAGTACAACTATTCTTTTCTCGGCTTTATTTCATTTGATAGTATTTTTGACAATATCTGATTGTTATTAATATGAGTTTTGAAACAAAAATTGTTTAAAAAATGTCCGATCACTTCTAGTGAATCGGGCATTTTTTGTTGTAAATGTTATTTTTGTATAAATAGAACAAAAATAGCAAATAATAAATGGAACGTATAAAACATAAATAATGAATTATTTGTAAAGTCTGATAAAATATTGACAATGTATTAAGAAAGTAGTATTCTTAATACAAAGATTGTTTGAGACTTAAACAATTAAGGCGAGCGATAAGCTGTTTCAGCGCTACAGAATCTAGTCATGGAGTGAGGGCTATGAAATTCAGGTATCACTGGTGGGGAAAAGGGGATATCGATGCATCCTTTGGCGTATTCTTTGATGGTTTCTCCAAAATTCTCTCAGCTACAGGAATTATGCTGTTTGTGTTTGGTATGCCAGCGAATATTGTTCTTGGGAAAATTGTACCAGGAATTGGGCTGGCAATTTTTGCTGGAAATCTGTGGTATTTCTATGAGGCAAGATCATTAGCCAAGAAGGAGAACCGGCAGAATGTGACAGCTCAGCCCTTTGGAATCGGAGCCTCACAGTTGACGGGCTGGCTGTATTTAATTATGGGCCCTGTTTATTGGCAAACAGGAGATGCCGAGCTTGCGTTTCAGATTGGCCTTGCCGCAGCGTTGATCGGCGGCTTTGTGGAGGTTTTAGGCGGTTTCATTGGCCGCTGGCTGGTAAGCGTAATTCCTCACAGCGCGCTGATGGGGAATATGGCGTCTTCTGCCATCGTCTGGCTGTCCTTTGTAGGGATCGCCATGGTATTCGACCGCCCGGTATACGCTTTGCTTCCCTTATTCATCATTATCATCGATTATCTGGGAAAAGCGGATAAGCGGTTTCAAAAAATTCCTTCTGGTTTAGTGGCGATTGTCTTAGGTGCCGCTATCGCTTGGGGCACCGGATACCTTACACCTGATAACTTTACTTCGGCATTCTCCAATCTTGGCTTTTATCCGCCGACCTTCTGCGGTATAGACATCGCCAAGGGTTTTAGTGGGATTTTCCCGTTTCTGCCGATTATTATTCCGCTGCAGATCAATAATTTTCTTTCTACGCTTCAGGGTGTGGAATCTGCTAAATCTGCTGGTGATATTTATCCGGAAAAGAGATCTATGATTATGGACGGATGCTCTACTATATTAGGTTCTTTATTCGGGAATCCGTTTCCAACTACTGTTTATTTCGGTCATCCCGGCTGGAAGGAGCTGGGAGCAAGGGCTGGTTTCTCTTTGGTCAATGCCTTTGCTTACCTGCTGATCTGTATGACTGGCTTGACCGGTGTTCTTATGGCGCTCATTCCTACAGAGGCTGTTATGGTACTGCTTATTTTTGTCGGCCTGTCTGTTACGGCAAACACTTTCCAGGAGTTGGACAAAAAGTATACCAATGTAGTTCTTTTGTCGTTAATTCCGATTTTATTCCAATATATCCAAACGCTGATCAGCTCTGCGGTTCAAGCGGCTGGGACTACGGTGGCGGATATTGGAGCTTCAAAATTTGCTGAATTTTCAGTACCCATTACGGGAATCCAATATTTAGGAAACGGCGCGTTTTTGTCCAGCCTTTTGCTGGCGGCGTTGTTAGCTTATATCGTGGATAAAAAATATTTCTTCGCCGCAGCAATGGGAGGCGTTTTGGCTTTCTGTTCCTTTGTTGGAATGATTCATGCGGAATCTGTGGCACTTTTCCCGCCGGAGGGAGTAATCTTCGGAATCATTTACTTAGTTGTCGGCGCGTTTTTAACGCTGAAAGGTTTTCTTTTCCGCGGTACCGCTCAGAAAAGAAAACCCAGCACGGAATCGCCCGTAATACCATAAATACTGTCTTCTGAAAAAGCGAGGTGAGGCGGAGACAGCATATGTAAGCCTATCTAAGGGAAACGATTTATTTTAGGAGGAAATGAAATTATGGGTAATGTGAAAATCCCTCTGTTTAAAAAAGCTGACCTTGACGCATCAATCGGCGTATTTTTTGATGGATTCTCTAAGGTCATTGTAGCCATCGCCATTTTGGTCGGAACCTTTGGCTTGGATGGCGGCACTGTATTTGGCACGATGATGCCTGGCGTGCTGGTTTCCGTTATCGTATTAAACGGCGGCCTTTGGCTTTATTATCGCCATATCGCTAAGCAGCGCGGCGATTCCAATTTAACCGCGATTCCCGCCGGCTTGCAGGCAGGCCGTATGTTTATCTGGCTGTTCAGCATTATGCTGCCGGTATTCAACAGCACCGGCGATGCCTTCATGGCCTTTAAGGTCGGCGTGCTGGCTCACTTTATCGGCGGCGCCGTGTTTATCATCGGTGCGTTTGTGGTCCCGAAGATTCTGAAGATCGTTCCTGCCGGCGCTTTGTTTGGTTCCTTGGCCGGCGGCGCTATGGCGTTCTTAATTCTGCAGTCTATGGACGGCACCCTGAAAATGCCTTTGGTAGGCTGGCTTTCCTTAATTGTTTTGTTTGTGATTTATCTGGGGAAGGTAAACACCAAGCTGCCCGCGGCTCTGATCGCCATTGTGGTGGGAGCCGGCATTGCCTGGGCCACCGGCTCTATGAGTTTTACCACTGTGACGGATTCCTTGGCAAACCTCAACTTCTACATTCCTAATTTTACCTTTTGGATTTTCTCTGGTGACGTAATTTCCAATACCATTCCGTTCCTGCCCATTGTCATTGTTTTCTCTCTTAATGAGGTAATTACTGGCATTCAGGCTGTGGAGCAGGCGAAAGAATGCGGTGACACTCATTTCACCACTACCAAGCCTCTGGTCCTTGCGGGAGCCGCCAGCATGGTGGGCGCGTTGTTTGGCAATCCTCTGGCGGTAGGCCTTTATTGGGGTTATCCTGGCTGGAAAAAGATGGGCTCCGGCACCGGGTATCATCTTGGCATCGTCGTTCTGTACGCTATCGTTGGTTTGACAGGACTTTCCGCTATCATTACCGCTTTCATTCCCGAGGCTGTGGTTCTGCCGATCCTGGTATTCGTCGGAATTTCCAGCTACTCTCAGGCTTTCGAGGTTGTCAAGAAGAAGTACTATCCCGCTGTGATTATGGCCTCTCTGCCGGTTGTCATGGACTTTGTCGTGGATAATATTGCGGAAGGAAAGCTTCAGGGATTCTTAGCGTTTGATCCCGGTTCTGCCTTTGTTGGCCTGCTGGTCGGCTGTGTGTTCGTGTTCATCATTGACAACAAGTGGCTGAACGCCGCAATTACTAACGTGGTTGCGTTAGCGCTGACCGGTATTGGTATGATCCATTCTCCCGGCTTGCTGTTTACAGATACCTATTCACCGGATCTCGGCTTTGTAGCGGCTTATTCTGTACTGATCGTCGCTTTCTTGGTGCTTCACTTTATTAAATTCAATCACAAGTCTTTTGAAAAAGCGTCAGAAGAAGAAAAAAAGATGGAAATGGCTGAATTTATGGAAAATGCCAAGGCCGCCGGTCTAACCTTTGTTCCGGCTGCCGGAGAAGCACAGGCGGAGGAAGCAATGGAGAAAACTGCTGAGGAAGCGTAACAAACCGTTTTTTGGAGGCAATAAAAATGAAAACTCTCGTAATTACTGGCGCGGCCCGTCAAAAGGGCCACACCAACCAAATGGTAAAGCTGTTTTTAGATACTCTGGGCGGGGATTATGACATTATCGACGCTTATCGTGTGGAGAATGTGGCGCCTTGCAAGGATTGCCGGTACTGCTGGCACAAAAAGGGATGCAGTATCAAAGACGGAATGCAGGAGATTTACGATAAGCTGGAAGCCGCGGATAATATTGTGTTGGCGTCTCCGATGTATTTTCATTCCATCACTGGTAAAATGAAGGCTTTGATTGACCGCTTTCAGGTGTATTGGGCTGGGCATGTCCGCAACGATATGCCAGAAAAGCCCGTGCGCAAAGGGGCGATTCTCATGGTGGGAGGAGCGCCCAGCTTTCCAAATCAGTTCCTAGGCGGAGAACTGGTGCTGAAAAATCTGCTGAATGATTTAAGCGCCGAGTTTCTTGGCGAGGTCTGCCTTCCTAACAGTGACCACGACTCTTTGGAGACTCGTCCTGACATCGCGCAGGAGGTCAAAGAGTTGGCGGAAAAGATGAAGGCTGCCAACAAAGCCGAATAATTATTTTGTTAGCAGTTAGATTGTTATTCGAAAATATTAAATATTTTAATGCAATTTTAAGGAGGGTTTATCATGCAGGGTTACACATTTGTAAAAGGCGAGCATTATCCGGTAGAGCATCTGGTGTTTGAGACCGCTCCGGAGTTTGTTGAGGAGTTTTTAGAGGTGGACCATGAGGTTTGGACTTTAGGCGAGGCGGAGAGCGACCTGTTTGACCATATTCCTTTTTTGTACAAGGAAGTCTGGATCAATGAAAACAAGCCCGGCGAGATGCATTTTATCTTTATTTGGGAGAGCATGGAGAGCTGGAAAAAGGTGGACGATAAGGACATTCAGGCTGCCCTGATCGCACGTTTTGAATCTAAGTTTAAGCATCCTTATAAGCTGACTCGCTGCATCCAGAACGAGGAAAACTTTGGACTGCATCGCTACAGCCGTTTTGAGCGCATCTAAATAAAATCGAATTTATTACGGTAATTGCAAGAAAGGAAGCGTCACAATGAAATTTGAGAATAAAGTTGTCGTCGTTACCGGCGCAAGCTCCGGGATCGGCGAAGGCGTGGCTAAGATGTTTTTGGAGGAAGGCGCTAAGGTCGTTGGCTGCGGAATCGAACCTGAGATGAAAATCCAGGACAGCAGCGCTATTTACGTTCAGGCAGACCTGACCAAATTTGACCAGGCTGAAAATGTGATCACCAAGGCGGTACAGACCTTTGGCAAAGTGGATAAGCTGGTGTGCTGCGCCGGCGTTACCTTTATCGGTTCTCTGGAAACCACGAACAGCGAAACCTTTATGCGTGAGCTGTCCATCAATCTGGGCGGCGTGTTTAACATGTGCAAGGCTGCGGTTCCGGAGCTGAAGAAGCAGCCGGATGCTACCATTGTCACCGTCGGCTCTGATTTAGGCGTGCGTCCGATTCCGGAGCGTATCGGGTACTGTCCTTCCAAGGCCGGTGTGATTATGCTGACCAAGTGCATTGCCTTGGAGTATGCTCCGGCGATTCGGGTAAACTGTATTCTGCCCGGACTGGTACGGACTCCAATGATCGAGCAGCGCTTCCAAGAGGCGGAGGATCCGAAGGCTTTGGAGGAATCCTATGCCTCCTTGTATCCGCTGCATAAAATGGGCAAGGTAGCCGATATGGCTAATGCTGTAAAATTCCTGTCCAGCGAGGAAAGCGGATTTATTACCGGCGAAATCATGAACGTGTGCGGCGGAAGCCTGATTTAACGGAGGATTTTCACTATGGCTACTTCTCTTTTTAAAATGCCCTTCGATGTAGACCGTTTGAAGGTTCAGCGGATTTACGCCAGCAAGGAGCTGGAGCATTGCACCGCGGAAACCATGAGCTGCGATAAAATCCGCAAAATTTACGGCGATTTAAAATTTCTAGAGCTTCATGAGGATCGCCCGTGCACATATACTTCTTTGGTGACCTCTCTGGATGGCAGAATTGCCTTTACAGACGCGCCTCAGGGTCCGTTGATCGCCAAGCTGAATAAATATGATCCCGCCGGCGCCGACACCGACTGGTTTATTCTGAATATGCTTCGGGCGGTTTCCGACGGCGTGATGCTGGGAGCCGGCACCATGAACGCGGAAGCTGACTATACCTGCCACGTGTTCGACCAGGATATGGAGGACATGCGGATTGAAGCCGGAAAAAATCCTGTGCCGTGGAATATTATCACTTCTCTGGATGCCACGGATATCCCTTTTGACCATGTGCTCTTCAACACTCCTGAGGTTCCGGTTATGATCAGCACCTCCAAGCAAGGCGTGGAATTGGTCAAGGATAAAATTAAGAACAATTACTTCGTTGTAACCGCTTCCAGTATGGAAGATGTTACGGATGAAATGATTGCCAGGATGAAAGACAATGGAGATAAGGTTCTGGTGATCGGTACCGGCGACAAGACACCGGATTCCAAGGTGGCGCTGTATATTCTCAAGCGCTTTGGAATTGACCGCCTGCTGGTGGAAACTCCCTCTTATATGCATTACCTGGTGTCGCAGAAGATGATGGATGAGCTGTTTTTCAATTACTCCTGCATTTATGTAGGAGGTCAAGCCCTGACGATCGGAAAATTCGGAAAGGAGTTTGGATCTAAGGATCATCCTCATACTCGGATGCTTTCCATTCACAGCCACAGCGACCACTTCTTCTATTTCCGGCATAAGCTGCTCTATGATTAATTTTTAAACTAAGATTCCTCAAAAGACCGTATCATAAGCGAAAAGAGGAGCCCTGATACGGGCTCCTCTTTTGTCACAGCAGATCTGATAAAAATCAAGCTTCCGGTTCTGTATTGGCGATCTCTTGGAAAAAATGGTCGATAGTTTGTCCGGCCGCACCTAAAATGGCGCCGTTTTTGCCCAAATGTGATAGAACCACTTGCTCCGAATGAGTAATGGGCAGGATCATTCTCCGCAGAACCTCCGGAAGATAATAGGGAAGAGCACTTAAAAGCTCTGAACTCAGGGAGATCACCTGGCAGTCGAAAATAAAAATAATATTCGTCAGCCCGATGGCCAGATAAGAAATAAACCGGTCCAAAACCTTTTGGGCGGTAGGATTTTGATGCTGAATTAAAACTACCAGCTCTTGAATACTTTTAATGGGGGCGGGAAGAAGGCTGTTGGCATAAGCGATTACCGCACTGTCGGAGCAGTATTGCTCCCAGCATCCGAATTTTCCGCAGTGACACTGCCTAGGTTCGTCGAAATTGATAGTGTGGTGGCCAATGGCGTTTGCGAAGCCGTGATATCCCCGGAGAAGCTCGCCGTTAGTGATTAGTCCGGCGGAGATCGAATCGCTGATGTTTACGGCCGCCAAGCTTTGATAAGCGGCCTTGGCAGCTTGCCCATCCTCTTGTTCGCTGGGAGTTATTTCAATATTCTGCTGGGCGATAGCCGCAAGATTGCCGTCGTTATCGATATTGATTGGAACGTGATAGCGTTCTCCCAGTAGAGTGCAGATATCGATATTCCGCCATCCAAGGCTGGGAACAAAACGGATCAGTCCGGAAAGGTCCACAATGCCATGAACGGAAATTCCAATTCCAACCAGTCCGTAGAGCGTTTTCGGCTGGCCATTCAGCATTTCATCCAATGCGCCGCAGATTTGGCCGTATACTGCGGAAAAGTCTGGGTTTTTAATGGAAAATTTTCTTCGGGACAAAATTCTCTCTCCGGAAAGATCAGTGAGAATAGTCTGAACGTTGCGTACGTCAATATCCACGGCTATCACATAGCCTACGCTTAGCACAGGCTGAAGCAGAATGGGCTTTCTTCCGCTTGCTGATTTTCCGAGCTCGGTTTCAGTCAGAAGGCCGGCGTCAATCCACTCCTTCACAATGGTGGAAACCGTCGCTTTATTTAGTCCGGTGAGGCTACAGATATCAACGCGGCTGATAGGATAATTATGAAGAATTTGCTTGATAATTTCCCATCGATTAGCAGCGCGGATATCCTTTGTCTGGGTGATTTTCATGTGAGAACACTCTTTTCTTGTTGAGAAATTTTATAATTATCATAATAATAGAATCATTATACAATAGAAAATGATAATTTTCCAGTTGTCGGGGATTTTAATAATCGTGATTCATGTTAGTAAACGATAAAATGTGAAGGGAGAATCATTTTATATGCCTTGTATTCAAATTAAAACCAATGTAAAGGTAAATGAAGAAACCGCGGAGGCCATTAAAAGCCAATTGGGTAAGGATATTGCCCTTCTGCCGGAAAAAACGGAAGACTGGCTGATGGTTACGTTAGAGGATAGCTGCCGCATGTGGTTTCGGGGAGACGCCTCTCATCCTCTGGCGATTGTAGAGGTTAAAGTATTTGGAGCTCAAATCGACTCTGCGGCCTCAGAAAAAATGACCCAGGCTGTTTGTAAGCTTTTCCAAAAGGAGCTGGGAGTGGATCCAAAGGATATTTATATCCGGTATTTAGCCTCTCCTGACTGGGGATGGAACAATACAAATTTTTAACACACGCCAAACAGAAGAATCAATAGCCTGATGAGCACAAAAAAAGCACTGAAAAAAGTCGCTACTTTTTTCAGTGCTTTTTTTGTGGCTGCCGTTGTTGACAAAGAGAAATAATAGGATATAATAGTTTATATAAAAACTGTTTTTTTAAAAACTGTTTTTATATAAACGGATTGAGTTTAGAAAGGGGTTGTCACAGCCATATGAAAGATAACTCAAATCCTTGGCTGGGAATACGGAAAAGCTTAAAGCTGTATGAGCAAATGCTGAAGGGCGTGTGTATTCAATACCAGTTGACAGGGATTGAGGCGGATGTTATTAGTTTTTTGCAGCATAATCCGGGCAAGGATACCGCTATGGATATGGTAGAACTTCGCCTGCTGTCAAAGGGCTCTATTTCAAAAGCGGTAGAAGGGCTGATACAAAAGTCTATCCTTCGGCGTCATCAGGATGTTGAGGACAGAAGGGTCATCCATTTGGAGCTTTTACCAGATGCTGAACCTATATTGGATAGTATTGAAAAGGTTCAGCAAAGATTCTGGGAAATCGTCTTTAGTGGATTTACAGCCGAAGAGTTAAGCCTTTACGAAAGCTTTAATAGAAGAATTTTGAATAATACCTTGACTGCGATAGAAAGGAATCGTTTGTTATGAATCAGGATAAAGATTTTCTCGGACGCGAACCGATTGGAAGGCTTCTTTTAAAGCTGGCTTTTCCAACCGTGGCAGCTCAGGTCATCAATATGCTTTATAATATTGTGGACCGTATCTATATCGGCCACATTTCGGATATTGGAGCTATGGCGTTGACCGGCGTAGGAGTTTGTATGCCTCTGATTATGATCGTTTCAGCATTTGCGGCTCTGGTGGCTTATGGCGGCGCGCCGAGAGCTTCGATTTTCATGGGACGAAAGGATACAGACTCGGCCGAAAAAACCTTGGGAAACTGCTTTATAGTGCAGATCGCGATCTCAATAGTTCTTACCGCTGCGCTTCTTATTTGGAACCGCGATTTTCTTATGGCGTTTGGCGCCAGTGAAAATACCATCGAATATAGCGTACGGTATATGAATGTTTACGCTATTGGTACACTGTTTGTGCAGCTGACCCTGGGCATGAACGCTTTTATTACCGCGCAAGGCTTCGCGAAAACAGGCATGCTCTCCGTACTGATCGGCGCGGTGGCGAATATCATTTTAGATCCGATTTTTATTTTTTGCTTCAACATGGATGTACAAGGAGCCGCATTAGCGACCATTATTTCTCAAGCTCTTTCCTGTGCTTGGGTATTGGCCTTTCTATTTGGAAAAAGAACCATGTTAAAAATTAAAAGAAAAAATCTTTTTCTGGAAGCGAAAATCATTCTGCCCTGTCTGGCGCTGGGATTGTCTGTTTTCATTATGCAGGCCAGTGAAAGCGTGATCTCCGTTTGCTTTAATTCCTCGCTGTTAAGATATGGCGGAGATATCGCCGTGGGTGCAATGACCATATTGACAAGCGTTATGCAGTTCGCCATGCTGCCGCTGCAAGGGTTAGGGCAAGGAGCCCAGCCGATTATCAGCTATAATTACGGAGCGAGAAATGTCGGAAGGGTAAAGGCAGCTTTTAGGCTGCTGTTAAAAACGAGTGTTTTATATGCGGTGGCATTATGGGGGCTCGTCATGATTTTTCCTCAGTTATTCGCCGCTATGTTTACCTCAGACGCTGAGCTGATGGAATTCACAAAAACAGCGCTGCGTATTTATATGGCTTCTATGTTTCTTTTCGGAATACAGATGGCATGTCAAATGACGTTTAATTCCTTGGGAAGAGCAAAGGAATCCATTATAGTCGCTGTGATGCGGAAATTTATCCTTTTAATTCCATTAATTTATATTATGCCTGCTGTTTGGTCTTCCAATCAGACGATGGCGGTATACCTGGCGGAGCCAATTGCGGATGCCCTTGCGGTTACCTTTACCGCTGTTTTGTTTGCGTTCCAATTTAAAAAGGCTTTGGGAAAGATATCTGATACCCAGTCTATTTAACTTGTCTAAGAGTTTAAGTTTTTCAAGGGAAAGCCTATGCGTAATTTAGATTTATAGAATTATCTTTTAAGTGCTGATTAAAAACGATAGGGGGATGTTATTGTCAAGAACTAGCAGAATTAGAGATAAATAATTATTTTCCTTTAGAAAGTGAAAACAAAATATATCTTAGATATTAATTGAATAATATCTAACCGTATGCTACACTAAAAGCATTATATCAGATGTTTTGAAATCAGCCTGAGATCATGGAACCGTCAAACCTTGATAGGAAGAAAGGTGTAATGCATATGGGTGCAAGTGGGAGAAAAATAGAATTATGTACTGGATTTCTGCTGGCGGTATGGCTGTTGGCTGCCTTCTGGGGCCCTTGTGTATCGGCTGAGGAAAAGAACGGAACTGTTTTGCGGGTAGCCTTTCCCCAAGTTGAAGGCTATACGATGACCGATGAGGACGGTGAACGATATGGCTTGGTGGTGGATTATCTGAATGAAATCGCTAAGTATACAGGATGGAAATATGAGTATATAGATACGGATAATAATTCTGTGGTTGACAATTTTTTAGAGGGAAAATTCGACCTAATGGGAGGTACTTACTATTCGGAAGAATTCGAGAATTATTTTGCCTATCCAGAATATAATAGCGGCTACAGCCATTTAGTGCTGTTAGCTAGGAAAGAGGACCGTTCGATCAGAAATTACGACTTAGGGACTTTGCAAGGAAAAACGATTGGAATTTATGAAAATTCGCAGGAAAGCATCCGTCGTCTAAAAGAATGGCTGGAATATCAAGAACTGGACTGTGAACTAAAATATTATGACTACGAGGATTTGCAGAAAGCTGGAAGCCTATACCGGTTTTTAGAGGACGGGGAAGTTGATCTGTTGGTGGGAAGTAATGCTGGCAAATCTTCTGATTTTTATGTCGCCGCTGAATTTGAATCGCAAGCCCATTATATTGTAGCTCAGCCGGGTAATCGGAAAATTTTAGAAGAACTGAATATGGCTTTAGGCAAAATTTATGAGTCGGATCCAAATTTTGCTGCAAAAGTATACGAGAAGAATTTTCAAGGGCTGGATACAGGATATGCTGGATTAAATCATGAAGAATTGGATTATATTAAGAAAAAGGGAACGGTAACAGTCGCTGTTCCAAGCGATTGGCATCCGATGTACTGCTTGGACAATACCGATTATCACGATGGATTTGTACCAGATATGCTGAAAAAGGTGGCGGAATTTTCCGGATTGAAATTTACCTATTACACTTGCGATACTTACATTGACGCAATCAATATGTTGAATCAGGAGCAGGCTGACATGCTGGGCTTTTTCGCAGGAAATGATAAAGAAGCTGCTCGTTATGGCCTGGCCTGTACAGAGGCATATGCTTCTGTAGCCTCTATTTTAGTCCGTAATAAAAATATTACTTTTCCTAATGAGGAACTGATTGGCGGCGTTTTGGAAGGACGGGATTTGCCTGATAATATTTCTGCGAAAGAGGTAAAATACTATCGAAACGCTACTGACGCCCTGGCGGCTGTCAATCGGGGAGAAATTGATTTCTTTTATGGCCTTGCCGCTCATGTTGAGAATATTATACGCCAGCAAAATTTCACCAATGTGGTTCAAGTAAGCCTGGACAATGATAATATTGATGTAGGCTTTGCCACGTCCAGCCCAATCAATTCGGAGCTGTTTTCTATTTTAAATAAAGCGGTAAATAATTTAACAGAGGAAGAAAAGGAAGCTATTAGCAGTTTGAATCTAATATCGGTAGGAGAGACAGAGTTCTCTCTTTCCAGCCTTCTTTATGCCAATCCAGTGATGGCTATTACCTTGGTGGCATTGTTTACGTTATTTTTTCTAGTAGCTTTGTTGTTGATTTTTCGCTCCCGCTTGCATTCCGCAAAAATGAAGCTGGAACTGGAAAAGGCAGAGGCCGGCAGTCGGGCCAAAAGTGATTTTTTATCTCGGATGAGCCATGAAATCCGAACGCCGATGAACGCCATTGTAGGATTGGCCGATTTAACAGAAATGATCCCCTCGTTGCCAGAAAAAGCGCAAATCAACCTAACAAAAATTAAAACTTCGTCGCGTTATTTGCTTAGCCTAATCAATGATATCTTGGATATGAGCCGCATCGAAAGCGGGAAAATGGAATTGGAACAAAATCCATTTTCCCTCAATGTTTTGCTATGCGATATAGAAAGTATGCTTACTGCTGAGGCGGAACGCAGAGAATTAACCTTCCGGGTAGAAAAAAATTTGCAAGATGATGTTTTTATTGGAGATACCGTACGTTTACGGCAGGTAATTCTAAATCTTTTATCAAATGCTTTTAAATTTACACCAAGTGGAGGTACTGTATGGCTTCGGGTTACCGAGCCTTCATTTACTGAAACGACGGGTAATATCTTAGTTCAAGTCATAGATACAGGGATAGGAATTTCGGAAGAAAATCAAAAGCGTATTTTCCGAAGCTTTGAACAAGTTGGACCTAACGCGACCAAATGCCAGGGAACTGGTTTGGGATTAGCAATCAGTAGGAATATTATAAAGTTGATGGGTGGGGAAATACTGGTCAAAAGTGAATTGGGGAAAGGAAGCGAGTTTAGTTTTTCCATTTCTATGCTGAAGGGCGAACTGCATGAATTGCCTGAGACTAAAACAAACGCAAAAGAGATTAGCTTTACTGGAGTTACTATATTGCTGGCGGAGGATAATGATCTGAATGCAGAAATCGCTATAGAATTGTTACAGACGCAAGGGGCGGAGGTTTATCGAGCTGAAAACGGAAAGCAAGCATTGGAATTGTTTCGCGATAGTCCGGAAGGAACCTTTCAAGTGATCCTGATGGATATTATGATGCCGGAAATGAATGGACTAGAGGCTGCGTCTTCCATACGGGCGTTGAAGCATCCAGATGCTGAAAGAATTCCTATTATAGCGATGACTGCCAATACCTTTAAAGAAGATGTAGAATCGGCATTGAACGCGGGAATGACAGGTTTTGTTTCCAAACCTATTGACGTGGCATATTTGTATCAAGAGCTTAACAGCGTTTTATCTAATTCTAAGAGAGATTAGTTAAGCTTACAGAGTGCAATAAGAGATTTTGATGATTCTTCCACAGGGTGCTGGAAGCAACGCTGTCAGGCATGAGATCGCGTATTCTACAGGGCTTTTCGCCAATTAGGGCTGAGTAAAATTGAGTGAAATAAATCAAAAAAAGCCGGTGTACTGCTTTATCCTTAAAGCAGTACACCGGCTTTTTTAATTTTATAGCAACACGGATTATTTCTGCTCAATGACAGCAGTATCAAAAAAGTGATTGTAATGAGGCATTTGTCTCCAAAAGTCTTTGCTTAAAGTATTTATTTTTTCAAAATCAGATTGTTCCATTTTCCAGCCACAGGCACCAACATTTTCTAAAACCTGCTTATCGGTACGTCCACCTACGATGGGTGCGGTGATTCCAGGAAATTGCATCACCCATTTAATGGCTAATTGAGCCAAGGTTTTTCTGTATTTTTCAGCAATAGGCCGGAGCTTTTCAATAAGCTCCAAGGCTTTGATTCTGTTTTCAGGCAAAAATAAGGGAGTGTTGCTGCGAATATCGTTGTCTGGAAAAACCGAATCGATACTGAATTTTCCGCTGAGTAAGCCCTGGGCAATAGGCGAATAGGGAATTACTGAGATGCCGTTTTCTATACAATAGGGTAGATTTTCATCCTCCATTCGTCTCCAGAGGATATTAAAAGGAGGTTGATATACATCAACACGATCAACTTCCATTGCGATCTTAAATTCTTCAACAGAAAAATTTGAAAGGCCGATTGCTCTAATCTTGCCCTCTTTTTTTAGCTCAGACATAGCTGCCATAGTTTCTTCCAAAGGCACCTTTTTACCGCCATAAAAATGAGACGGCCAGTGAAGAAAATAAACATCTAAATAATCCCGGCCCAAACGCTTTAGGCTGTTTTCACAGGCCGCTTTCAGCTGGTCGTATTTGGAATGGCAGTTTAATGCTTTTGAAGAAATTACATAATCGTTTGGATGTCCCTGAATCGCCTTTCCGATAATGCTTTCTGAATATCCATCGTTATAGGCTTCGGCAGTATCCAGCGTGTTAATACCAGCATCGTAGGCGGCGTGGATCGCCCTGATGGATTCGTTATCGTCAGCGCCGCCCCATTGAGCGCCGCCCATAACCCAACAGCCCAGTATCATTTCTGATACCTGGACGCCGCTGGTTCCAAGCTTTTTCATATTCATAAGAAAACGCCTCCTGATTTTTAATGTTTTTCCAATGGTTAGCCTTTTACAGCCCCCATTGTGATTCCACTGATAAAGGATTTTGAGGTAATACCGAAAAGAATAATGAGAGGTAGGGTGCCCAAAGAAAGGGCAGTGATTTTGGCTGCCAGATCATTGCGATAAGAGGAATTCAGACTGATAATACCAATCGGTACGGTGTACGTTTCGGGTTTATTCAGCACAATGAGAGGAATCAAATACGAGTTCCAGTTACTGACAAAATTGATTAATCCTAAAGAAAGAAGAGCGGGCTTGATACAGGGGACTGCGATATGAAAGAAAATTCTTAGTTCTCCAGCTCCATCGATTCTGGCGCTTTCTAGAATTTCAGAAGGGAGGGTGCCGCTCATATAATTTTTCATCCAATAAACGCCAAAACCTGTTGCGGCGGGCGGAATGATTAGGGGAAGTAGGGTGTTGATCCAGCCGATCCCCTTCATTTCCACAACAAAAGCCACTAGTCCCAGCTGAGCGGGAATCATCATCGTAATCATTACGAAATTAAACAGTAGCTTCCGTCCTTTGTATTCAAACTTTGCAAAGGAATAACCGCATAAGCAGCTGACAGTTACCGAAAGAAAGGCCGCGCTGACCGCTGTGATCAGGCTGTTGATATAAAAGACCTCAAAATGAGCGCTGAAAACTGTTTTCAGATTTTCTAAGAGATATCCTCCCGGAAGAAGCGGGATTCCCTTATAAATATCCTCGCTGTAATAGGTGCTCATCATGATCATAGTGTAAAAAGGAAACACAAAAATTAATGAGCAAAAGATTAAAAATACCATCAGGAGAAGCTTTTTCATGGATTTTGCTTTCATGAGTCACACCTCCTCCCGATTAGTGCGCTTTAGAATGAACAGCGCTACCAGTGAAAACAGTAAAATGAAAAGGAATAAACCATAGGCGATCGAGGCGCCTTTTCCATACTGCATTTGGGTACCAAAGGAGGTGTCATACAGATTCCATACAGCGGTTAAAGCCGCGCGGTCGGGCCCACCGATGGTTCCGGCGCCGCCGCTGGCGGAGAGCCAGGGAGAAAATAGCACCTTAACCTCGTCAAATAGCTGAAACCCATTGATAATGTTCATAATCAGTAAAAATTCAATAATGGGCCTGAGCATAGGAATAGTAATCTTACGAAATTTTACAAAAGCGGAAGCTCCGTCTACCTCGGCGGATTCATAAAGCTCGACCGGAATGCTTGTAATGCCAGCGGAGAAGAAAACAGCGTGATAGCCAATGTATTTCCAATTGATCATCATAATTACCACAAAACGAGCGGGCCCTGGTAATCCTAAGAAATTGACTGGTTCCTGAAAAATACCAAGAGACACAAAAATTCGGTTGATTAGTCCGCTGTTCCAATCAAATAGCAGCATGAATAATACGCCGATGGCTACCGGTATGGTGAGATAGGGCAGAAATGTAGCCAGCTGAAAAACATTGCGGCCTCGAATCAGCTTGCTGTTGAGCATAGTAGCCAGGATTAAGCCTCCGATTAAAACAAAGGGAGCGTTAAAGAGCATAAACAGCAGCGTGTTTTCAATTGATTTTAAGAAATAAGGATCATCGGTAAAGATATTGACAAAGTTGGAAAGCCCCACAAATACCGGTTCGGTGAAACCATCCCATTGTGTCAGACTGATCACAAAAGAATAGATGAGCGGATAAAAATTAAAGGATAAGTAGATTACAAAAAAGGGAATTAGAAAGAGATAAGGCCAAACTTTTTTTCCCGTGAGTTTATGTTTACGCCGGAGAGAAACCGATGTCATAACTAGCGCGCTCCTTTCCTGAAATAAAGGCGGAGGTGGTATTCCTCCGCCTTTTCTTTCTTCTTATGTGGATAAAATGTAAAATACTTTTACTTTAATTCAGGCAGTTTGTTTCTGATTTCTGTTTCAAATAGCTCCATAGCGCTGTCGGTATCCATGGAACTATCACTGTTTACTGCCTCGATGACATAATTCCAAACCTCTGTGATAGTGACATCATACTCTGAAACAGGACGCAGATTGATTGTAGGCATCGCTTCCACAAAGAGAATTTCTCCCAGATTTTGGTCGCCAAAACTGGGATCGCTCATCTGCGCGAAATCAGGATCATTGTAAGCTTCTTTGTTAGCGTAATTATTACCGGTAAGTTCACGGGCCCGGGTAGTACCGTCTTTAGAAACCAGCCAGCTGATAAACTTATAGGCCCCCATTTTGTTGTTGGCGTCAGCGGGAATCATGTTTCCAGAGCCTCCCATGCTGAAGCAGCCTCCAGGAGGAATCATCAGCCCCCAAGTATCTGTTCCCTCCGGATCGTTGGGCCCAATAACATAAGCTGGTCCCCAAGAAGCGCAAGGATAGAAAATATGGATGTCATCAGCGAAAGAAGCGCTGTAGGCAGGAGAGGACTCGCTGATGTTATCACAAACCTTATTATTTCGAAAATCAACCATAAAATCTAAGGTGTTGCGAACGGAATTTTCCAAATCCAGCTTATCGTCGGAAACAATTGGAGTGGAATTTTGTCCGTCGATAATATACTTTACGCTGGAAAGGCCTGTAAACATAAAGACCTCACCGTTGGTATCCTTTTGCAGATCAATACCAACCTGTTTGAAGGCCTCCCAGTCAGAGAGCATAGCCTCCAACTCTTTCCGGTCAGAAGTACCTAAGTATTTTTCAGCCACATCTTTCTTGTAGGCCATGCCGGCAGTGCTAATATCCATAGGGATACATACAAAAGCGCCGTTTTCATCCTTGCAGAGAGGCCCGAAATAGTCAAAAATAGTGGACTCGTCAAAATTGTAGGGTTCGGCGCTCAGGTCTTCCCAGATTCCTAGAGACATCATAGTTCCACGTTGTCCGATTTCACTGGAAATGGCGTCGGGCAGATCAAGTCCGGCGCTAATGGTGGTTTGCAGCTTTTGGAAAGCTTCGGTTTGCTGGATTGTCACATACTCCATTTCTCCATTGTAACCAGTATCTTCCGCAAAGGCGTCAAATAAGGTTTGCACCTCGCCTACGCTCCAACCCCATACTACAATATCTCCATCCTCGTCTTTCGCCGGATCTGTTTGACCTTCACTTGATTCAGCCTGAAAATTGCCTGATGAGGTCGTGGGCGTTCCAGAACCCGAACAGCCGCTCATAGCGGAAATTACCATTGCACCCGCTAAAAGTGCGGAAAGAATTTTTGCCGATTGTCTTTTTTTCATAATTTTTTTACACCCCTTTTTGAGTTTATATGCGTATTATAGAAGCCATACTGGTAAACGGCAATGATTCAAATTATAGATATTTGTTATAAATTATATATTTATTTAAAATATAATTATTTTTTTGTGATTATTTATGAAATACTAGTTGCGTACAGAAAAGTGTTTGTAGTATTGTTAAAGCTGTAATAAGGGGAGAGGGGTGCTTTGATGGAGCCAATGAAGGTGTTTTTTGTGGATGATGAACCTATTGTTATTTCTGATTTGATGACGCGGATCGATTGGAATTTGGAAGGCTTTGAAATAAAAGGCTACGCTTATAGCGCTGAGTCGGCTCTAACCTTGATTAAGGAATATATGCCAGATTTGGTTTTTGTAGATGTGGCGCTTCCCGGAATGAGCGGTTTAGAACTGTCCGCTAAAATCAGAGAGATCAATCGGAATACGATAATTGTGATCTTAAGCGGATATATGGAATTTGATTACGCGCAAAAGGCGATGAGCATCGGCGTTTTAACATATTTAGTGAAACATCAGCTTACAGCCGAAAACCTGATAGAAACATTAAAAAAAGCACGGGCAACCTTTGAAAGCAGAAAATCGGCGGATACGATGATAAAAAAACAGCTCTTGGTTCAGCTTTTTAATGGAGAACGGTCTTATGATCAGATGCAGCCCCAGCAGCAAAGTTATTTAAGTGTTTATATGGAACCTTTCCAGATTATGGGCTTTCGGCCATGGGCACCATATTTTTATCGGCAAGATTCTAGGTGGTCGGTTCTTCCTCAGCATGAAGAGCTTTTAATGGAAGAAAATTTCGAGGGGTTTCAAATAGTTGATACAGTATTATATCAAAATATGCTTGTGGCCTTTGTACGAATTTCTAATAATTTTATCGGCACAAAGGCGTTGATCAGCACGGCTCATCACTGCTGTGTGGCGATAAAGGAATCACTCTCTCGAAAGGCAGAAATTCCTTTTGCCGCGGCTTATCACACTAAAATGTCTACCCTGAAAAGTTTAGAGAGCGATGTGTCTCAGTTGAATATAGAGCTGGATCGTTCGATTTTTCATCAAAATCAGGTCGGAGCAGCCCGTTTAATGTCTAAAAAAGCGTCTACGGATTATAGCTTTATTACCAAACAGGCGTTTATCAACAATTATGAGCACAGCATGGAGAGAATAAAAAATGGTTTAGAGGAGGCTTGGAAAAATAAAAGACTGACAGATTTTATTCAATGTACAGATAAAATAAAAGAACTACTGACAGCGTTAAACATGGACCTGTTTGAAAATGACAAAATTATCAATAGGCTGTATACGGCGCAGGAGGTTTCCGATTACCTAATCAGCGTTTTAAGTCATGCACGGCAGTTCAATATCATAAAAGAGGAATATTCTGCCGCCACTATTTATGTGCTGGAGTACATTAATTCTAACTATAATAAAAATCCGAGTATCAACGAGGTCGCTGGGAAGCTGCATTCCAGCGGGATGTATATCGGTCAAAAGATTAAAAAGGAAACAGGAAAATCCTTTAACGAGTTTTTGACTGAATGTAGAATGTACCACGCGGAGGCGCTGTTATGCGAAACAAATTTAAAGGTCAGCGAAATCAGCAGGCGGGTGGGAATTTCCAACAGTCAATATTTCAGGAGAATCTTTCAAGAGTTTACCGGGCAGTCGCCTAATGATTATCGAAAACAGCTTCTGTTGAAATAGGAAAGGGAGAGAAGAAAACGCGATGAAACGCAGCATCAAATTTCAAATTATGGCGCGAATCGTAGTCGTTGTTCTGGTCATTATCATCTCTTTTGCCTGGTTTCTTTATAATCAATTCACTTCGATTAATATGAATAATCTCAGTAAAAGAGGAAGCGAGGAGGCACAAAGAAATTTAATTCAGCTTCAAAGCGCGATTGAAGATGTTTATCGGCTAAGCGAATATTTAGTGCTGAGTGAAGAGGTGAGTGGCTTTTTAAAAAATCTGGACCGCTTCACGCCGGCAGAGAAGGCAGTGGCCGCCGGAAAACTAATGGATAATCTGGACCGCTTGCTGGTAAGCGGGAAATATATCCATTCCTTTTGTGTAGTCGCGGAAAACGGTGAAAGCTTTTGGAATACGTCTCCTTATGATGACTTTTTTCAGGAATGGTTTATCAAAAATACAGATCAGAGCATCCCCTCGAAGGAATTGGGATTTACCAAAGCATATGATTTCCCGGCGACTTCCCTGTATCATCGGCGTCATACCTTAGTAAGCTACGTATCCAATATTTATCAAATTGAGGATGGAAAATCTACCGTCCGGGGACAAATTATCATACAGATGAATTTACAGGGCTTGTTGGATGACATTTTCGCGAATAATAGCCTGTTTAACGGGATAGCGGTTTTCGATGAAGGCAGCAAAATTTTATATGGAATCGGGGAGGATATCAACCGGCTTTCTGATTTGGCAGTCCAGCTCCGCGGAGGAATCGAGTCTTTGGACGGCAATTACTATGTTACAAGCATTTTAGAAGATTGCGAATGGAAAGTAATTTCCTCAATTGATCAAAATGAATTCGCCAAAACCGCAGATATACCATATGCAATCGCGGTTTCAGCGGTAATTTTTCTTGCGCTTATTTTATTGTTTGTTTTCCTATTTCCTTTGCTGATTAAAATTTCTAAGCAGATTACACGGTTAGACGGAGCAATCAAGGAGATGTCCGGAGGAAATTTGGACGCGACTGTGGAACTTCATGGTGTTCAGGAATTAGAAAATATTTCTAATGGATTCAATATTATGGTATCTAACACAAAAAAATATATGGATACTTCCATTGAGAGCCTGAAGGAACAGCAAAAGCTGCAATTCGAGCTTCTTTTGGCAAAAATTAACCCTCACTTTATCTATAATACCTTAAATTCTGTCATCTATCTTGCAAGACAGAAAAAATCTGAAGATATTATCAGCCTCACCAGCGCTTTTATTCATCTCCTGCAGGACAGCATACACCTGGGGAAAAACCGCCTGTTTGAAGAAATCGCAAATGAGATTGAGGTCGTTAACCAATATATTATCATTCAAAACTATCGGTATATGGGAAGATTTTCTTTTTCCTGCCGATGGGACGAATCCTTGGCGGGAACCTACATTCCCAAAAATATCTTACAGCCAATAATTGAAAATTCGATTTTACACGGCATTTGTCCCAAAGCTGATCCAGGAAATATCTGTCTGGAGATTAACCGGCGGGAGGAAAATGTTGAGATTATTATTGCAGATGATGGCGTTGGAATGGATCATGAGAGACTGGAAAGCTTGTTTAACTTTAAGAAAGATGAAACGGTAAAAACGCCTAAACTGCGCCATATCGGCCTTAACAATGTGGCGCAGCGTCTAGAGTTCATCTTTCCGGGAAAGCATCAGTTCCGTATTGAGAGCCAGCCGGGACTGGGGACAAAAATTGTCATAATTCATCCGGTGGTTACTACTCCGGATTATCCGAACAGCAAGGGCGTGGAAAGGAACTAAATTTTTAAATTTATGCAGATAAATTAAGGGCAATTTTCGCTGCCCTTGGTTTCCTGCGCCCAAAACGCCCTGAGTTATATTAAAACTGGAGGTAAAATCATGGGAATCCTTGAAAAAATGAGACTGGATGGCAAGACGGCCTTTGTAACCGGTGGTGCCAGAGGAATCGGGAAAAGCGTGGCCGCAGCCCTGTGTGAAGCGGGTAGTAATGTAGCCGTCGTGGACGTGGACTATCAGGAGGCGGAAAAAACGGCTTCTGAATTGCAAACACTGGGTACGGGCGTGATAGCAGTCTCATGCGACGTTACAGATCAGGATCAGGTAAACCAAATGGTGAGAACTATTGTGGAGCATTTCGGAAGCCTGGATGTAGCCTTCTGTAACGCTGGAATCTGCACCAATTATCCGGCAGAGGAAATGACTTTTGAGCAATGGAAAAAAGTGATCGACGTGAATTTGACTGGAGTGTTTTTGACTGCGCAGGCCGCGGGAAAACAAATGATTCAGCAAGGGGGAGGCTCGATTATCGCGACCGCCTCCATGTCGGCCCATATTGTCAATGTGCCGCAGCCACAGTGCGCGTATAACGCTTCAAAAGCCGGGGTAAGACAGCTTGTGAAATCCTTAGCTGTAGAATGGGCGCAGAAAAACGTTAGAGTTAATTCGATCAGCCCGGGCTACATAGGCACCGACCTGGTGCTTTCCTCTCCAACCTTGATTCCATTGATCGAGCAGTGGAAAAAGGTATCTCCAATGGGAAGAATCGGACGTCCTGATGAGCTTCAGGCGGTAGTCGTTTATTTGGCCGGCGAGGCAAGCTCTTTCACCACTGGATCAGATTTTGTGGTTGACGGCGCTTTTACAAGTATTTAAATAGAAGGAGATATCCATATGAGACAAATACAATATAAGCTTCCCAATGTAATTTTAACAGAGATCCCTGAGAGACAGCTGAGAAAGGATACGGACGTGAAGGTGAGGATTGCCTACGCCGCCGTTTGCGGATCGGATATCCATGATGTTTCTGGAGATTTTGACAACACCTTCATGCGGGAGAAATTTTTGGCGGGACACAATATTGGCCACGAAGCCTCCGGATATGTGGTCGAATTAGGGAAAAACGCTACAAGCAAGGGCTTGAAGGTCGGGGATAAGGTAGCTCTTTATTATAACTGCTATTGCGGGAAGTGCCATTTCTGCAATATTGGGAAACAGCACCTTTGTGAAAATATTGATGTCACCCTTGGATTTATGAGCGATTATGTGGTAGTTGACGAGCAGCAGGTATATAAGCTGCCGGAGGATATGGATATGAAAAAGGCCGCCCTGACGGAACCGGTTTCTATCTGCCTTCACGGTGTCGATATGTGCCGCATTAAACCTGGAGATACGGTAGCTGTTTCTGGCGGCGGTGGAATCGGGAATCTTACCATGCAGCTGGCAAGGCTTTCCGGAGGCACCAGGGTCACCTTGTTTGAGCCGATTGCGTGGAAGCGCGAAGCCGCATTAAAAGCGGGCGCCGACTATGTATTAGATCCTCTTGCACCAGACTTTCATGAAAAAGCGATGAAAATCACAGACGGCTATGGGTTTGATGTGATTTTTGAGTGTTCCGGCGCGAAATCCACCATTGCAAGCTGCTATGACCTAATGTCCAGAGGAGGTGTTTTGGAGCTGATGGCATTATTTAAGCCGGAAATTACATTGGATGCCATTGGACAATTCAGCGCTATGCAGAAGGAAGCCACGATCATTGCAGGGGTGTTCCAGTCTCCTTACACTATGCAGAGGGCGGTCTCTCTGCTGGATCGACTGGAAACGGAGTCCCTGACCTCTTTTGTTTTTGAGCCGGATGATTATCAAAAAGCGTTTCAAGCGCAGAAAGAAGGCAGAAGCTTAAAATCCATGTTTCATTTTTCCGATTAATAATTAAGATAACATAAGGAGGAAACGGTCATGAAAAAATTTAAATACGCTTATCAGGTAGGCGGGCTATGGGGAGATGTCCGTACCAGAATTCCCAGAATCGCTAAGCTTGGCTATGATGCGGTAGAGGTAGCCGGCGTAACCTCTTACTTCCACGAGGGAAAGGAATTTAAGAAAATCTGCGACAGCGAGGGCATTGCAGTTTCCAGTGTATGCACCAACTGCGCTGAATTGGATATGGCATATCCAAGAAAAGGAGTTCGTGATCAGGGAATCGATTATATGTGTAGGGTAGTGGACTTTGCCGCTGACCTGGGCGGGAACGGCGTGATCATCAATCCGACCCGCTTGACGAAATGGACTCCGCTGGCAGAATTAGAGCAGGAGCTGGCTTGGGGTGCGGAAAGCATCCAAAAGGTGGCGGATTATGCCGCCGGAGCGGGAATCAAGCTGTTTGTGGAAGTGTGGAACCGATATGACACCTATTTGCTCAACCGTGCCGAACAGGGCCGCGCCTTTGTCAAAATGGTCAATAAACCCAATGTAGGCGTTATGCTGGATACTTTCCATTTGAATATTGAGGAAGTAGATATGGCTCAGGCCATTTTAGATTGTAAGGGGTGTTTATATCATCTCCATGTAGGAGACTCCAACAGAGCGGCTCCCGGCATGGGTCATATGGATTTTAGGCCGATTATGAAGGCTTTAGCGGAAATCGGCTATCAAGGCTATGTTACTATGGAATTGGTGCCTCCTGGAGCGGATCCTGAAACCTATGAGGAGCTTCACGATATGACCAGCTTTTTTGAGGAATATCCTGCCGTTTCCCTAAAAACCTTAAAAGCCATTGAAGCGGCTTTATAAAAGCGGAGGGATTGGTATGTATCAATTTAAATACGCTTATCAGGTAGGCTGGGTATGGGGAGATATTTATGACGGAATAAAAAGACTTGCGAAATTAGGGTACCAGGGCGTGGAGGTAGCGGGTCAGCCCGAGTATTTTTCTCAGGCCCAGCAAATCGGTCGCGCGTGCCGTGAGGAGGGAGTCGTCCCTTCTAGTATTTGCTCCATTTTGGATCAGTTTGATATAGCTCATCCGGATAAGAACCAACGTCAGCTGGGAATAGACCATGCGAAGCGTACGGTGGAATTCGCGGCTGGAATGGGCTGTCCTACTGTCATTTTAACTCCAACCCGCTACGGAAAGTACGAACCTCTTACCAGCATTGAGGAAGAACTGAAAACAGGAGCGGAAAGCATGGAGCAAGTGGCGGACTACGCGGCGGAACGCGGTGTGAGGCTTTGTATCGAGGCATGGGATCGATTTGATACCTATCTTATAACGAATCTTGCGGCCGCCAAATCCTTAGCGGAGAAAATTAATCGTACAAATGTAGGCGTTATGCTGGACACCTTTCATATGAACATTGAAGAAAAGGATATGGCCGCTGCGGTGCGGGAGGCTGGCGATATGCTGATGCATTTCCATGTTGGGGATTCCAACCGTGCGGCTCCCGGTATGGGACATATTGATTTTCTTCCTATTCTGCAAGCCATCAAGGATATTAATTACAAAGGCTTTGTTACCATGGAGCTGTTCCCGCCAGCTTTTCATACAGATTCTTATGTAAAGCATCACGATACCAGCTACTTATATCTGAAATATCCTGAATTTTCTATTCAATATTTGAAGGAAATTGAGGAGAAGCTTCAATAAAGGATAGCCATGTAATTTGCAATCATGGGAGTAAGGTGTGCTGAGCTAACCTGCTTTACTCCCGTGACGCTTCAATAAATAAGGAGGTTGTGTTATGGCTGATATAATGCGTGACGCCCAAAAACGGATAGAAGACATTCGAAGACGTACGGTGAAAATCGTTGTTCGAAGAGACGGAAGCCCTGTGCCTGACGCTCAGGTTGAACTGCGTATGAACCGTCACCAATTTTTGTTTGGATGTGATTGTTACTGTGCGAATACATACGATACTCCGGAAAAAGAAAAACGGCATAAAGAATTGTTCTCTGGCTTGTTTAATTATGCCACCCTGCCTTTTTATTGGGGACAGTATGAGCCTGTAAGAGGGGAAAAAAGAGAAAAACGCCTTTCCAATATGGTGGAATGGTGCAAAAGTATTGACTTATCGACTAAAGGACATCCCTTGGTATGGCATGAAATTTTACCCGATTGGCTTAACAGCGATCATGACATTGAGAAGTTAATTCAGGAACGAATTGAGGACTTGATGGAACGCTTTGGAGATCAAATCGACTATTGGGATCTGTTCAATGAGATCACAGTATCACAGAGGTTTCACAATCCGGTGGCCGACTGGATCGAAAAAGTGGGAAAGGAAAACGCGGTCGAGTATGCCGCCCGGTGTGTCTATGAGGTGAATCCACGGGCTAATTTGCTATATAATGATTTTAATGTCCAGCCGGCGGATATGGAAATTTTGCTGAGGAAGCTGAGAGAAAAGGGGATAAGATTAGAGGCGGTAGGCCTTCAAAGCCATATGCATCAGCGCAAGTGGTCCTTTGATGAAACCTGGGAGATTTGTGAAAGATACGCTAAATATGGCTGGCCCATCCATTTCACAGAATTGACAGTAATCAATGGCAGATGTACTAAAGACGTGGATTATACTATCGGCAATCCTAACTTCTGGATCAGCCGGCCAGAGGATTTAGAAATTCAGCGAGAATATACGGAGCAGCTTTATACTCTTTTGTTCAGCCATCCTGCGGTGGAGGCTATTACCTGGTGGGATTTCCCAGACCGGCAGTGGATGGATGCACCTGGTGGACTGATAACAGAAGATTTAAAAATCAAACCGGTATATGACGGCCTGAAAGAGCTGATAAAAAAACGTTGGTGGAGCAATGAAGAGGGCCGCACCAATTTATCCGGTTGCTTTGCAAGTGCGGTTTACTGCGGAAATTATGATATTACCGTTAAAGCGGGTAATCAAGCCGTTTCCCTAAATACGGATATTTTACGTAAGTTTGGCGTTCATGAGGGGGCGCAGAAGCTGGTAATTGAGCTTTAAAGGAGGGAAGAAACTATGTCTATGTTATACGATGCGAATCAAAGAATAGAAAAAATTAGAAAAAAAGATGTAGAATTTATTGTGAGAAAAGACGGCAGGCCGGTATCAAATGCTCAGATAAATGTGAAAATGAAGAAACACCAATTCTTATTTGGCAGCAACTGTTTTCCAGCGAATTCCTATGAGGAAGCGGCCGGCTCTCGTTATAAGAAGTATTTTTCTGATCTGTTCAATTACACTACCCTTCCGTTTTTTTGGCAGCGCTATGAAAGAGAACGAGGCAAAACTGATCATGAACGTTTAGAAAAGCTTTTGCAGTGGTGCGAAGCTTTAGATCTGAAGACAAAAGGGCATCCTATTGTATGGCAGAAATTAGCGCCAGAATGGTTGGAAAACTCCGAGGATGTAGAAGCTTCTTTAAAAAAGCGAATAGAGCATCTCATGGAGAATTTTGGAGATCGGATAGATTATTGGGATGTATTTAATGAGATTACCGTAGATCATCTGTACCATAACGCGGTATCGCGCTGGATTCATGAAAAGGGAAGAGCTAACGCTGTACGGTATACGACAAAGCTGGTGCGGGAGATCAATCCTCATGCCAATCTCCTTTATAATGATTTCAATATTTGGAATCAAGAGTGTGAGGTTTTGCTGGAAGAGCTTCGCTATATGGGGGTTGAACTGCAAGCGGTGGGAATTCAAAGTCACATGCATACATTTTTGTGGACGATGGAAGAAGCTTGGGAGGTTTGTGAACGTTTTGCAAAATATGGCTGGCCTCTTCATTTTACCGAGCTGACAGTTTTAAGCGGGCGATATATTGGAAGAAATGGTATGATGAACGACGATTCCAAGCCGGAGGACTGGTACCGGGGTAAAGAGTACGAAGAACTCCAGGCAAAATATACAGCGGATTTTTATACAATGCTGTTTAGCCATCCGGCGGTAGAGGCCATTACCTGGTGGGACTTTCAGGACAATGACTGGCGGGCGGCTCCGGCTGGTCTGGTAACGGAGGAGGTTCATCGTAAGCCTGCTTACCATGCGTTACGAAAACTGATTCGTGAAAATTGGTGGAGTGATGAATTTGGAAAAACTAATGGCGAAGGAATATATCGCTGTAACGTCTACCATGGTGACTATCAGATTGAGATGATAGCGGATGGAAAAAAAGCGGTTTTGGAAATTCCAATCCTGAGAGAGGCGGGAGGACCCGGGAAGCCGCAAAAAATAGAGATCAATTTGTAATATGGATTCATTCGTAATAGCTGTAAATAGCTTAAAAGGCGTGCCGAATATCGGCACGCCTTTTAAGCTTACAAAATAATTTTGAGGCTTTTTTCTGATAAGGCTTGACTCCTTATTGCTTATAGCCTAAGTTGTCTTTTAGACGGTCTACTAAGTCGGTATATTTAGTGGACTGAAAGCTAAAAGTATTTTTCAGCATCACTCTTTCCCGCAGACTTAGCTTTTCTGTAATCTCTTGAAGCTTTTTATTATTCTCCGGTTCGATGCCGGCTTTTGCGTAAACCTCATCTTGTCCCTTTTCTCCCGTAACCCGGCCGCTGATCCTTTGCTGGAAATCCTTCAGCTTGTCATTAAACTGAGCAATATGTACGTTTGTTAACACAAAGTCGGTAACGAATATTACAAAGAGCACTCCTGCGATGATATAAACGGCTAAAGGGGGAAGAAGATGGGTTGTCCGCAAGACAAAGGGATGAATCCACTTGATCAAAAGGACCGACATACAGCCAAAGGCCAACGCTCCCCAGAAGCAGATCCTGCCCTTGATATTTAAAAACCAACCGGTATAATCCCACCACTTGGCATGAAAAATTTCTTCCAAAGCCCAGCCAGTGAGATATTCCAGAGTGCAGTTTACAAGCATGCCGGCAAAAAATAAAAGAACAGGGTTATGAATCCATCCTAAAAGGAATACGTCCAGCAAGGCGCCGGAGCCATAAATAGGACAGTAAGGGCCGACTAAAAAACCGCGGTTGAATACCAAACGTTTTTCCTGAATCGAGCAGACCAAGGTTTCGTAGATCCAACCAACGATATTATAGAACATAAACCATAGGAAAAATTGACAAATAGGTATCATGCGATATCACTTCCAATTCAAAGTCAGATGAGGGGTAATCGGAGCATGATCAACGGTCAGACGAAAAATCATCCAAAGGCTCAGCGAGAGGCAGCGAGGACAAAAACTTTTTTCTGAGCATAGGGTATGGATTTTGTTTAAAGGTTTCGTACAGGGAACAGCCCTTATCTACCAGGCAAACCATCAGGCCCTCCCGACAGAGAGGAGGAACCGGGGTCAAAGGGAACATATGCTTTTTAATAACCTCCCGTTCGATCCGAGAAAGCTCAAATTCCTTTTGCGCGTTGACAAAAGCATCTCTAGCGTGGGTGAAGGCATGAAAGGTATGCCCTTCGCCGGAATTGTGCCAGTCGTAAAGAAAGTAATCATGCAGAAGCGCCCCTCGTACCAGCTCCCGCTCACGAAAATTCAAGTGGAAATACCAGGAAAGATAATAACTGTAATAAGCAACAGCGATGCTGTGCAGAAGAACAGAGGTGTTTCCATGCTGTACATATTGATGGGTGGTGCGAAATGTGGAGCAAGAAGCCACATCCGCTAAGTATTTTTTAAATTCTTTATTTTTGAACACAATTTTCCTGGGAGTAACCCCGCAAAGGCGGCGAAACCAATTCAAAATCATCCCTGCTTTCTGAAAAAGAAACGATTGTTGATTTTTACTCACATGTGTATTATATTATTTCTAAAGAGCAATGACAACGGACATTTGTGGGAAATATGTTTCTTAAACAACATATTTAGTGATTTGTGTTGCTTTTTGGAGGCTGTATGAAAAATTTAAGGAATAATCAAGCTGAAAGCGGTGTGCGGATGGACCGAAGATGTTTAAAAACCCAAAAGGCCATAAAAAACGCTTTGGTGGAGTTAATGTCGGAAAAAGATATCTCTCAGATTACTGTTAAGGAACTGGCACAAAGAGCGGATATCAACCGTAAGACCTTCTATACGCATTATACCAGCATTTATGATGTCTCAGGCGAAATCGAAAATGAAATGATCCAAAATCTTAAAAGGCTGATCCAGGAAAGCTGTATTGCTTCTCGAGACTTTGCTACCTATTCTGTGTTCAAAGCGCTGAATGATCTGATTTATCAGGATTTCAACTTTTATCAGAATCTGCTGAGCCATGCCAACGCCCATGGTTCTTTGATCAGTAAGATAAAAAATGCGCTTCAGGAGGAATTTTTGGAGAGTGCGAAGGATCAGCTTGCGGCGCTGCCGGAGCAATTTCCGTATATGATCGAATTTGTATCGTCCGGTATTATTTCTATGTATATATTATGGTTTGATTCCGATCAGAAGATACCATTGGAAGAATTGGCGAAAACCGCAGGGGTTTTAGTATCCAATGGGATTGATACTTTGGTAAGGAAAGTAAATGAGTAGAGATACTGATAGAGAAAAGCTATCGTGCCGATTAAAATAGAAAAAGGAACGGCAAAAAGCTGCCGTTCCTTTTCTGCTTCTTGTAATGATTTTGAAAAACCAAATCAAAATTTTGATTTGGTGCTGAATAAAAAGGTTAACCCAAAGCGACATCTAAAATCATCATGACAAGAAAACCGGATAATACACCAAGAGTTCCAATATTGGAATGTTCTCCCAAATGTGCCTCAGGAATTAATTCCTCTACTACAACATAAAGCATTGCGCCGGCAGCGAAGGCTAGCAGCCACGGCATCAAAGGCTGGATAAATCCAGCGATTAACACCGTCAATACGCCGAAAATCAATTCTACTAACCCGGAAAGACTTCCCAAAACGAAAGACTTTGCGGTGCTTAGCCCCTCTTGACGCAGAGGCAAAGAAATGGCAGCGCCTTCTGGAAAATTTTGAATACCGATGCCGATAGCTAAGGCCATTGCGGCGGTATACATGGTTGGATCATGGCCGTTTTGCGCCGCTAAGGCGAAGGAAACGCCTACGGCCATTCCCTCGGGAATATTATGAAGAGTGACAGCGAATACCAATAAGGTGGTTCGCTTCCAGGAGGAAGAAAGTCCCTCTGGCTTTGTCTCGCCAAGGTGTAGATGAGGAAGCAGGCTGTCCATCAGAATCAGGAACGCGGCACCCAAGATTAAACCGCCGGCGGCAGGGATCCAACCGGGCCAGCCCTTTTCCGATGCCTCTTCAATGGCAGGAATCAGCAGCGACCATATAGAAGCAGCAATCATTACACCCGCGGCAAATCCTAAAAAAATTCTTTGAATATTTGTGTTGGCCTTTTTTCGGAAGAAAAAAACCATAGAAGCACCAAGCGCCGTCATAAAAAAGGTAAATCCAGTACCTCCGGCGGCCCATAAAAGCGCATTTGCCATCAATATATTCCCCCGCTCTCAAATCATAGTTTCTATACAACAAGCTATCGCTTGCCGTTGTTTTCTGTTCTAAATAAAAGAGTTTATTCTTTCTTTGATTACTTTGATTATAACAAGGGCTGGGGAAAAGTCAATCGTTAAAAATCAGGAAACAAAGAGTACCCCAGCTCTGCTGGGGTACTCTTATTGCGTATCATTGATGCCTACAGTGATTTGACGCTTGTTGATTCCAATTCCATGCTTTTTTATTTTTCGTCAGCCTTTTTTTCGATAGAGGCGGTTCGATAAACAAATTTCACAGAGCCCGGCATTCCGTCGGCAATTCCGGAATAATTTTGATAACTTCGGGAAACGTCGCCTAGGGCTTTTAGTCTGGCCGCCAGCTGAGAAAGATCGCCCTGGAAGGCTTCGGTAATTTTCTGGATTCCATCCTCATTAAATTGCTTCATCCCTTCAGAAAGCTGCATTCCGCCGTCCTTCAGTTGGGAAACACCGTCTACCAGAGCCGAGGAACCGCTTTGAAAGGAGGAAATTCCATCGTACAGCTGCTGCGCGCCGTCCTTTAGCTGCTGTGATCCGCCCTTCAGCTCATTGGAGCCAATAGCTAAATCTTTACTGCCTGCGTAAGCCTGGGCCACTCCGTCTGTGTAGTCCTGCAAACCGCTGTAAAACTGCTGATAGCTGTCAAGCTGCTGCTTCAAAACAGCGATACTGCTTTCACCGTTCTTAGCGCTTTCAACCGCAGCCTGAATTTGCGACTGCACTTGGCTGCTCTGCATGTTCTGGTCAATCAGCTCCTGTTTTTTTTGAGAAACCAGGCTGTTTACTGTCTCGGCCATCTCCTGGCTGGCCATTTTTTTGCTGACGGCGCTGGCGATTTGCGCTTGGGTGTCTGCATCAATCAGACCAGAGGCACAAGCCTGCTCATATTCCTCGGCCGTCATAGCCTTTCCCGCGGCAGCCAGTACGCCCTCCAACACCTGCTTGCGGACGGTATCCTCTACTTGGACACGTATTTCGTTTTCCTGAGCGTTGACCGCCTGAGTGACCTGCTGCAAAGCGGTATTGTAGGCAAGATCATAGACGGTGGTTTCGTCCAAAGAATCCAGCACGCTGTCCAATACGGCAGCGTAATTGTCAATGGTCAATTGAGGTACCGACACTCCGGCCGCCTCTAATTGGGATTGAGCGGTGGATAATAAAGTTTCGAATACGGCTTTGGCGCCGCCGACCAGGTTCTGGCTGTTGCTGTTCAGCTCTCCCAGGCCCGAGCTTAGCTGGGAAGCGCCGCTGTTTAAGTCGGAGGCACCGGAATACAAATCCGCAGCGCCGCTGTTGAGGTTTCCAGCGCCAGAGGCCAGCAGATCGATACCACTGATCAATTCCCTGGATTTTTCCAGCAGCGCGGAAAGCCCGTCGTACAGCTGAGAGGAGCCATCCACCAGTTCCAGGGCTGCGTCGTTGAGCTGGCTGATCGCAGAAGTCAAATTCTGCGCATCCAGATCTTCCAAATCCAAGTGATTGAAAATATCGTTAGAAGCGACGGTCAAGGTGGTATCTAGCCTAAAGTCCTTCACATCCGCTGTCAGCTCCACATAATCGGGAATTTCCAGCTTGCGTTTGTCCAGGTTTAGGCTCTCCTGCAAGCCCGGCATGGCGAAGCCCATAACCACGCTGCGGTCTCCATCGGAAAGCAGCTTGCCATTAGAAATTTGGACATTTGAGAAAACGTCGTTGTCCAGAACAGCGCCAGTCAGCATGACAAAGGGAACATAAACCGTCTCTTTTTTGCCATCGATCTCTATGGTTTCCTTTTGGTTGTTTTGATAGCTGAAGCGGATGGTCACTCTGCCGCTTTTTCCTGCCAAGTCTTCGGCGGAAATAGGCTTTCCGTCCAGCTGATAGGAGATGGATACATCCACCGGAAGAGCCTTCTGGGTGGTGCCCTGATAATAAATATCGTTCCCTTTAGCGTCCCAAACCCGCATATTATTGGGATTCATAGTGTAGGCTTCATCACCTTTTACGTTTTCGATACCATCAAGCTCGCTGATGTCATTGATGAAATTGGCACCGGCAGGATTCTTCAGCCAGTCGCTGACAATGATTTTTTGGACGGAACCGTCTGCGTTAGCCAGAACATATACGGTTTCCTCCTTGGAATTTTGACCGCCGGAGGCTGAATGGACGGCGGTTGTTACCGGATTTCCCACAGAGATGCCATTTTGTTTGGGGGCCGTGACGGCAGAAGCGCTGCAGATGCCTATGAGCATAGTAGCGGCCAGACAGATGGCGATGATCTTGGCAGCCACGTTTTTCTTTAATTTCATATGAAAGACCTCCTGATTACTCTTTTCGTTATAGATTATTACTGAGAAACCTTCTGTTTTTTAGGCCGGAAGCCCAAGGTGGTTTTACCGATGACAGGGTCAAACAGCAGAAGCATTGCTGGTAGAATAAACATAACCGACAGCATACTGATGATCGCACCCCGAGCCATCAGGTTGCACATGGAGCTGATCATGTCGATGTTGGAATAAAGCCCAACTCCGAAGGTTGCCGCGAAGAAGCCCAAAGCGCTGACAAGAATAGAGGAAATGGAGGTTGAAAGCGCGATGGAAACCGCTTCCTTTTTGTTGTGGCCTTGAAACCGTTCTCTTTTATATCGTGTGGTCATTAAAATAGCATAGTCCACAGTGGCTCCAAGTTGAATGGTACTAATGCAGATCGGCGCGACAAAGGGAAGGGATACGTTGGTATAGAATGGAATTCCCAAATTGATAAATACGGCAAACTCGATCACCGCGACTAAGATTACCGGTAGGGAAATGGAACGGAGCACCAGAGCGATAATTATGAAAATAGAAATAATTGAAATAATATTCACTACGTTGAAATCGTGATTGGTAACTTGGATCAAATCCTTTGTGCAGGAGGCTTCTCCAATCAGCATACCGTTCGGGTCATATTTTTTCAGAATATTATTAATCTGTGTGATTTGGCCGTTCACCTCGTCGCTGGCAACCGAATACTGAGAGTTGATCAAAAAGAGCTGATACTTATCGTTTTTCAGAAGGTCGGTAATAGAGGAGGGAAGGATTTCCTCAGGTACCGCCGAGCCTACCACGGAATTGAAGCCCAACGCATAGGAGACTCCGTCTACTTGATCAATCTCCTTTATCATAGCTTGAGCGTCCTTAGCCTCCATTTTGGCGTCCGCAAGGATCATGTGGGTGGTACTGATGTCAAAACGATCCTTAAGCTTGGTGTTGGCGATCATATAATCCAAATCCTGAGGTAAAGATTCGCTGAAGTCATAGTACATTTTTGTATTGCTGTAGCCATAAAGCGCCGGGCCGACAATGACCAGAAAGATCGCCAGAAAAACCCAAGCGCGTTTGGTGATGAAGCGGGACAAGCCGTCCATTTTCGGAAGTAAGGATCGGTGCATCGTCTTTTCGATGGGACGATCCAATACCAAAATGAGAGAGGGAAGAACGGTAACACAGCAAATCACTCCCAGTAAAACTCCCTTTGCCATGACAATACCTAAATCCCAGCCGAGGGTGAAGCTCATAAAGCAGAGGGCGATAAATCCCGCAATGGTGGTGATGGAACTGCCTACGACAGAGGTGATGGTGTGGGCGATCGCCTGTGCCATAGCCTCTTTTCTATCGCCGTTAAAATTACATTTTTCCTCTGAGTAGCTGTGCCATAGAAAAATAGAATAATCCATGGTCACTGCCAGCTGAAGCACAGCGGCTAAAGCCTTGGTAACGTAAGAAATTTCTCCAAGCATAAAGTTGCTGCCGAGGTTGTAAAGGATGGCCATACCGATGCTGGCCAGGAAGATAAAAGGAAGAATCCAGGAATCCAAAAACAGCATCATGGCGATTGTGGCAAACAGTACCGCCAGGCCCACATAAATAGGCTCCTCCTGCTCGCACAGCGCCTTTAGGTCGGTTACCATAGCCGACATGCCGGATACAAAGCATTGGCCCTCTGTGGTCTGCCTAATCTGAGTGATGGCCTCCATTGTTTCATCGGCCGAGGTGGAGGTATCGAAGAAAACTGCCATCACGGTAGCGTCCCCGTTATTAAACGCGTCATAATACTTTTCAGGCAGCAGCTCCATTGGAACCGACAGATCCATCAGGCTGTCGTACCAGATGACAGATTCTACATGGTCTACCTGCTGAATTTTTTCTTTTAGATCCGCGACCTCTTTCGTTTCCAGCCCTTCCACGACTACCATGGAAAAGGCGCCCTTTCCAAAATCATCCAGTAGAATGTTCTGCCCCTTAACAGTATCCATATCCTCGGGAAGATAAGTAAGCATATCGTAATTGATTCGGGTGCTCAGCATTCCAAATAAGGAAGGAATCAGCAGTAAGACGCCGAGAATTAAAATTAGGATCCGGCATTTTACCACCCCTTTGCCAAATTTAACCATTTTATTTTTCGCCTCCAAAAGTGATTGCTGCTTAGAAGTCAGCATAGATTATTTGGGTTGCTCGTGTATTTCCCGGCATTCTACCATAATAGGCACCACTCTTTTTTTGCTTTTGACGGTATAGCCCGCCGTCAATATGTTCTCGCCGCTGTTGACGGCCAGTGCTGCCCCGGTTACTTTTACCAGAATTTCAGCCGTACGGAAGGGCAGAATTACCAGTACAAGCCCCAGTCCTGCGCAGAGTAAGGCGCACAGCAGCATAACCCACCACTTTTTCAAACCAAAGTGCTTAGCATCCAATGCGGTTTGCAGCTTGAAAACACTGTCTACCAGCACTAGTATACCTACGCTGAAATGGAGGACAGCAACGGTGTCTCCAGGATGAAAAATTAGTACGGTTCCTAAAATCAAAAACACCAGGCCCATGGCGAAATCAAATTGAAAGTTCAGGTTGTAGGAATCTTTAGAGAAATATCCCGCAAGACGGACAGCTCCTACCAAGATCGCCGCGGACCCTACTACATAGCATATGGTTATCACCGACGCGCCAGGCCAAATCACCAGAGCGATTCCGACCAATAGGGAAAGAATTGAAATTGTGATATACAGCGCCTTGATCCGTTTCATTTTATTTTCACCTCGGTTTCAAGCTCGGGCCGCCCGTAAAGGGCGTTTTCATTTCGTTTTCTATTATAAAAAGGAAGTAGGGAGACGGCTATCAACAGAAATAGACTGATGACGGATTTTTCAACAAAGGAAGGAAACTGACGGAAAATCCGACATAAGCCTAGATGTGTCGGAGGTGCTGAGGAACAGGAGGCGCCATTGTAAGATTCCGTTTTTTATGGTATAACAAGAGTAACGATAGCGGCATTCTGCTGAAAAAGCTGTAGAAAAGCCGGCGAATAGGAGAAAGCATATGTCGATTTATACAAAAAAGGCAATCATGGATTCTTTTGTGAAGATGTTGTCACAGAAGTCCTTTGATAAAATAACCATCAAGGATATTATTGAGGACTGTGGACTGAACCGCAGCACCTTTTACTATTATTACGAGGATATTTATGCTTTGCTGGAAGATGTGCTCCAAACGGAGTTAGAGAGGATTACGGGCAAGCAAGTCGCCTATTCGTCGTGGCAGGCTGGATTTTTGGAAAGCGCTAAGTTCGTTTTGGAAAATAAAAGAGCGGTGTACCACATCTATAATTCTATCGGACGTGAGCCCTTGGAGAAGTACTTATATCAGATGACTTGGGATTTAATGGTGGGGTTTGTCCGACAAGAGGCAAAGGGTTTAGAGGTTTCAGAAGAGGATATCAATTACATCGCGGCCTTTTACCAATTTGCGTTATCGGGATTTATTTTTCAATGGCTCCAGGATGGCATGAAGGAGGATCCCAATCTAGCGATTCAAAAGCTTGGCGATATTTTTGACGGCAGTATAAAAAACGCCTTGCTCCGCTGTCACGGTAAACAAAGAAATTAATGGTGGATTGAATTTTGTCAGCAAACTCTTTTATCCCGCTTGCTGTATCTAAATAAATGGAACTCTAAAAAAGGGACTGCGGCTGAGCTTGTTTCACCCACTGAAGGAAAAACCATTTCCGGGCTAGGGAGGATATAACATGAAAGAAAATAATGGTGAGCGAGCCATAAAAGGCTTTCTGCGCGCTTATATGGCAGAAAGAAAGCTCCATAAGGCGGTCGCTTATTTGGATAAGAATATCCAATGGATCGGCACTGGCGCTGCGGAGCATAGCTGCACTTATCAGGAAACGGTAGCGGCCTTACAGGAGGAGCTTCTCACGGAGCCTTGGCCGTATGATTATCAGTTTCAAGCATTTCAGGCCACACAGGTAGATGAAAAAAATCAGCTTTTTTTTATTCTGCTGACGGCAGCCTCCCGGTCGCCGGAATTTGACTCGTCACCAATTTTGGTGAGAATTACGGCCGCCTGCCACTGGACAGAGGACGGATGGAAAATTGTGTCGATTCACTTTTCTACACCGAATCTCCAGCAGGAGGATGGGGAATATTATCCTCGAGGCTGGAAAAAGGACAGCAAAAAATCCTTTTCCCGCAATATGAGAGGTAGCTTTGTAGATATTCTAAATCGAAGTGTGTCGGGGGGGATCATCGGATGCTATTTGGAGCCCGGTCTGCCGGTATATTATATCAATCAGAACATGCTGGATTATTTAGGGTATGAATACGGCGAATTTGAGAAGGCGACCGGTAATCTGATCGTGAACTGTATTGATCCCGGGGATTGGGCTCAGATGAAGCATATCATTGATACCGCCATGAAGGAAAATAAAGAATATGCCGTTCGTTATCGGATGCGAAAAAGGGATGGCTCTTATATTTGGGTCAGCGACATTGGGAAAAAATCCTGGGATGAGAAGGGGGTTCCAATCTGTATCGGGGTAGTGCGGGATATCACCGACGAGGTGGTGATGAAGCGGCGCTTGGAGCAGGAAAGCCTGCAAAGGCAGCGACAGGCAGAGGAATACAGCCATATTTTTAATTCCGTTTTCTGCGGCATTGTTCAGTACCGTATGGACAGACAGGGTGGAGTAAAGTTTGAAAAGGCTAATTTAGAGGCGATCCGTATCTTTGGATATACACCGGAGGAATTTTGGACAAAAGAGAATTGGGATCTTTCTAATTTGATTGTAGAGGAGGACAGGACAAAAACCCTAAAGGCTGCTCTTTCCTTAGAAAAACCGGGACAGGTTTCTCAATTTGAATACCGGCTGCGCCAGAAAAACGGAGCGCCCCTATGGGTCATCGGGACTGCCGAGGTTATCCAGATTTCTTCTAGTGAGGGTGTTCTAATTCAAAGTGTTTTTCTTGATATCCAAAAGCAGAAGATGATGGAGCTGAAAAATAAAGAGCTGCTGACCTTGAATGAGGGAAACAATGAATTGCTGCGTCTTGCTTTAAACAACACCTCAATTTACGAGTTTTACTACTATCCTAAAGGGTTCCGCGTGATGTATCCTAAACGTACTGGCGACTATTTTGGACTGCCGGAAACAATGAATAATGTGCCAAGATATTTAATACGTCATATGGCGGCGGAAAGCAGGACTGCTTTAGTAAAAATGTGCCGAGAGGTACGCAGGGGAGCTAAGCGCGCCACCGTGGAGCTTCAAGAAAAAAATGGACGCTGGAGCCGGATTACCTTGTCCGCAATTCAAGAGAACAATCATAATATTCCCACGGTGATGGTAGGCCTGGTAGAAAACATTACCAAGCAGAAGGAGATGGAGCTGGTACTAGAACGAGCCCGTTCCCTGGATTCAATTACCGGATTATACAATAAAGATGCAGGCTTAAAAAAGGTTCGGAGCTTTTTAGAGCAGAAGCCTAAAACGCAGGTTTCCGCCATGATGATTTTAGATTTGGATGATTTCCAGAAGCTAAATGACGAGGAAGGGCGGATGTTTGGTGATGCTATTTTAGCGGAAGTAGCGGATATCTTGAAAAGCAGCGTAGGTCCAGAGGATATCCTTGTACGGCTTGGCGGCGATGAATTTATGCTGCTGATTAAAAATTGTAGTAAACAAAGGGCCAATGAGCTTGGCCCGTCGATTGCACAAAAAATTAAAGAAATCTGTTATCATCAAGAAAAAGATCTCCATGTTTCCGCAAGCATCGGAATGTGCGTTACGTCTGTTATCGACGAATATAACGGCCTTTACCGGTGTGCGGAAAGCACGCTGCAATATGTAAAAAAGCATGGCAAGGGCAAAGCGGCTTGCTATTTGGAGGTTTCCAGCGAGCTAGGAACTATGCTGACACAGGTCTATACCGGAGAACATCTGCTCAATGAGGTGGTCAGCGGCAGTACGGCGGACAAAAGGAATCTTGCGGATATGGCGCTGGAGTTTTTAAGTAAAGCTAAACACCTTGACGATGCAATCAGCCTCCTCTTGGCCAAGGTGGGAAAGGCTTACCGTCTGGATCGAGTATCCATGGTGGAAATTGAAAGGGATTATCACAGCTTCCACTATTCCTATCAATGGGCTAAAAACAAGCACGACCTGCAAATGGGAAATACTTATTATATTAAGCCAGGCAGAATGGAAGAGCTTTCTCAGGAATATGACGCAGATGGCCTGTGCGATTGGAAATTTCATGAGGACAGCCCTATGGCTTCCTGCTTGAGGTGTGCTATTTGGAATTCTGGAGTTTATACCGGACATCTGGTACTGGAAAGCCATGAGAAAAACTATCTATGGACTGAGGCTCAGAGGAAGACTCTGCAGGAATTAACCCAGATCATCTCTACTTTTGTCGCAAAAGCTCATGCTGACGCTGTAAGTCTAGCTAAAACACAGTTTTTGTCTCGAATGTCACATGAGATCCGTACCCCTATGAATGCCATTGCGGGGATGACCACCATCGCAAAGACGTCGCTGGATCACCGTGAAAAGGTGTTGGACTGCTTAAATAAAATTGAACGGTCAAACCAATATCTTTTAGGCCTTATCAATGACATACTGGAGGTTTCAAGGATTGAAAGCGGCAAAATTGAAATTAGTCCAGAGTGGGTCGATATGGTAACGGTTGAGCGTCAGCTTAACGAGATGTTTGCCTCCCAAGCAAAGGCAAAAAATATTACCCTTTTGTTCCAGCGCCAGTATGAGGAAAAGTATGTTTTTTATTTGGATACGCTGCGCTTCAATCAGATTTTTATCAATTTGATCGGCAACGCTATCAAGTTCACCAGACCGGGAGGAACGGTGATTGGCCGGGCACGTCTGGAAAGCTTTGAGAAGGATATAGCGTATATCAGATTTAGTATTGAGGATACTGGTATCGGGATTGCTCCCGAAGCGATAGAAAGGATTTTTGATTCCTTTGAGCAAGGGAGCGCCAAGACTGCTCAAGAGTATGGCGGCACAGGGTTGGGACTAACGATTTCCAGTCATTTGGTACAGCTGATGGGAGGAAAGCTGGAGGTAAAAAGTCGGCTTGGAGAGGGATCGGAGTTTTATTTTACCCTTCCGTTAAAATTCAAATACCGGACATTTGGCCAAACTGTCCTGGGTGAAAAGAAAATAGAAAATGTCTCAATGGATTGGAAAGGGAAACGGTTATTGGTGGCAGAGGATAACAAACTAAATATGGAAATTGCCGTAACCCTTTTGGAAATGGAGGGCTTTCAGCTGGAAACCGTTCAGAATGGGAAAGCGGCCCTAGAGCTGTATTTAAAGAAAGAGCCATATTATTTTGACGCAATACTGATGGATATTCAGATGCCGATAATGAACGGCCTGGAGGCTACTAAGGCGATTAGGCTTTCCCAGAAGAAAGATGCTCGCACTATACCTATAATTGCCATGACCGCTAACGCCTTTGATGAGGATGCAAGGGAATCTATTCAGTATGGGATGAACGGTCATTTAAGCAAGCCCTTCACCATGGATAGACTTTTGGAGGTGCTTTCAGAATGCCTATAGCAGGTAAATTCAAGGTCAGAAGGCTTTTATAAAGTCCGATCAAACCAATGGATCAATTGGATACAGCCGCTTTTTTCGAGCAGAAATGCGCAAAAAAGCGGCAATTTGCCTTGAATCTATTGTTGACCAATGGCTTCCTTCGTTTACTTTTTAGATTGCAAAAACGCTTTCTGTGTGATAAAATACTTCAGTAAGTATACAATTTTGGACAGTTTATACCCTTGTATAAAAAAGAATAAAAAAATACTGTTTCACCGGAAAATACGGGAAAACAGTATAAAAATAACTGATATAAATTGTCTAAAATTGTATAAAATAACGGAAAATAAAGGGGAATAGAATTTATGAAGTTGATTATTCAAATACCTTGCTATAATGAAGCGGAAACTTTAGAGGTAGCGCTGAATGATCTTCCGAAGCAGATTGACGGCATTGATGAAATCGAATATTTGATCATTAATGACGGAAGCAAGGATAATACGGTGGAGGTAGCCAAAAATTGGGGTGTCCACTATGTGGTGAATTTTAAATGCAATAAAGGCCTTGCCAAGGGGTTTATGGCAGGCTTAGACGCTTGTCTGCGGCAAGGAGCTGATATCATCGTCAATACTGACGCCGATAATCAGTATTGCGGCGCGGATATTGAAAAGCTGGTTCGTCCGATTCTGGATGGAAAAGCGGATATCGTGATTGGAGAACGGCCTATCGACGATACGGAACACTTTTCTCCTTTAAAGAAAAAATTGCAGCATATTGGCAGTTGGACAGTTCGCGTGGCTTCTAAGACAGATGTGCCGGATGCACCCAGTGGATTTCGGGCTTATAGCCGCCAGGCAGCCTTAAAAATGAATGTTGTCAATGAGTATACGTATACTTTGGAGACGATCGTACAGGCGGGCCGGAATAAAATGGCAATTACCTCGGTGCCGATCCGTACAAATCCCGAGCTAAGAAAGTCTCGGCTTTTCAATAGTATGTTCGGTTATATTAAAAAATCTATGCTGACTATTATAAGAGCCTTTATGATGTACAAGCCGTTGAGATTTTTCACGATTATCGGCAGTACTATCTTTTTAATCGGCTTGATTTTAGGAATCCGCTTTCTGGTATTTGTTTTTATGGGAGAGAGCGGAGGGCATATCCAGTCGTTAATTTTAGCCAGCACATTATTGCTTTTAGGCTTCCAGACCTTTATTTCCGGGCTGCAGGCAGATCTGATTGCTTCCAACCGAAAACTTTTAGAGGATATTCAGGAAAGAGTACGGAGATTAGATTACGACCACGATAAAAACAAAAAAACCGACGAATGATAAAGGAATTTCAGTAAAGCCTTGCGGCTTTTCTTGAGAATCGGGCGGTATCTTTTGGGCGGAGTGTTTTTATTGCATGTTGAATTTTACAGCTCTCATAAAGAGATGCGTTGAACCTGAGAGGGCAAGAATGAAAGCGAGAAAACCGCCGGGAGGACTTGAGATTCTGACGTCATATTTTTCTCCCATAGGTTTTCGCTTTTTTCTGCCCATTTTTATTTGTCTACGCGATCTGACTCTGGCGGCAGATTGTTAGGGTTTGTATGAACAGATAGGCTGAACTTAAGCCATCTCTTTCCAAGATGGTTAAAAAGGAAAGATATAAGGAGAAATTCATGTTTCAAGAGCTAAAAAATAAAAAGGTTTTATTTATTACTACTAAAAATTTAGACTATTTGAGAAATACCCAGGAACTTCGGCTCTTGCGGGAACAGGCAGCTCAGGTATCCGTAATTGGCGTTAAGGACAAAAGCTATCCTCTTAGACTGATTAAGGTCTTTTTTAAGCTTCTTTTTACCTCTTGTAAGAAATACGATGTTGTTTTTGTAGGGTTCGCTCCGCAGTTAATTGTTCCCTTTTGGAGCTTTAAATTTAAAAGATCTGAGCTTTATATCGACTTTTTTATTTCTATGTACGATACCTTGTGCTTTGACCGAAAAAAGTTTTCACCTGACTCCTTTGCAGGAAAACGATTGCTAAATATTGATAAAAAAACCTTGAGGCAGGCTGATAAAATTATTTGTGATACTAAAGCGCATGGAAACTATTTTGCTCAAGAACTTGGAGCACATCCTGAAAAGCTGCAGGTGCTGTATCTAGAGGCAGATAAAAGTATTTATTATCCTAGGCATGGTGAAAAGCCGCAAGAAGCAAGGGGAAAGTTTACTGTTCTTTATTTTGGAAGTGTTCTTCCATTACAGGGGATTGAAGTTGTGTTGGAAGCTATGAATAGGTTGAAGGATGACCCGAATTTCTGCTTTTATTTTATCGGCCCCATTGGTCAGGATATTCAAAAACCTCAGGGAAAAAATATTCATTATCGCCATTGGCTGAGCCAGGATGAACTGGCCCAATATATCGATTTTTCCGACCTTTGTCTGGCCGGCCATTTTAACGCTAAAATTCAAAAAGCCAAAAGAACGATTCCTGGGAAAGCATATCTTTACCATGCGGTAGGAAAGCCTATGATTTTAGGAGAAAACCTTGCTAACCATGAACTTTTTTCTGAGCAAGAGAAAGGAATTTATTTTGTGGAAATGGGAAGCGGGGAGAAGCTGGCCGAAAAGATCAAGAAAATTGCGAACATAGGAAGGTGAACGAAAAAGGATGCGGATGGTAAAAAACTATAAAAGCCAGTTTGTTGCGGTCATAATTTTTGTAGTATGTATGGCGTTTGCCTGGCTATACCCATTAAAGTCAGTAAATGTTACTTTGCTAATGGAATTTTCTGGAGCGGAGGATGGAGCTTCAGCAGAGCTGTTGATTGACCGGGGTAATGGAGAAGAATTGCTAGCGAGGGCGACTGTGTTTAGTCAACAGGCTCAGTTTCGTTTTGACCCTCTTTATTACAATTTCGAGAAAATCGGAATAAGAGTCTCAGAAACAGGCCGGACGCCTGCGCTAGAAACAGTAAGGGCTTACAGCGGGAAATATGATATTTCGAAGGATAGCTTGATTTGTGAATCTGTTATTGGTTCACAGATGCAGTCACAGCAACAAGGAGTCTTTTATTTTGAGTTGGATTCTCGTACAACAGATCAGCTGTATAATACAGTCCATCAGAATTATACGATCCGCTGGGTTTTGACTGGTATATTTTCTATTGTGTTTCTCATGGCGCTTTTATATATGAGCAAGCAGCGCCAAAAGGATTGGAATAAGCTTTTGCGGTATGGCCTTCTTATTTTCTGTGGAATCATTGTTATATATGTGTTATTTAACTCCGATTTTAACCGTGAAGAGGCTTTGAACCCCGTGCGGTTGTCGGAAACAGCGGTAACGTCCGATGATGCAGAAAATTTACCGGAATCTGAACCAGAGTTGCGAGGGATTTCCTTAAATCAGCCAATAAAACAACGCTTTACAACTGTATTTGAAAAAATTCAAAATTTGAAGCTGTATTTCCAGCCTTCCAAAATAGAAGTGAGCGAAGAGGCACAAGAAAAAATAAATGGGGTAATAGGCGTTCGTCTGTTGAATCAAGATTCACAGATAGTTTCCAGCGGTGTCTTTTCTGCGCTGGAAATCCAAACCACAGGATATCTGGAATTGAAGGTTCGAGAGTCACAGAGCCGCTTGGGAGAGAATTATAGTATAGAAATAGTACCTCTCTCGGGAAACTTTCCTGCGGATCTGCAAATTCTGGCGGAGAGAGGAAGCTTTGAAGATGCACAGATGTTAACCGTGGGAGAAAAGGCAGAGACTGACATGGTTCTGCGCTGTGATATAGGTTATGCCGGTACTTCGCGTATCCCTCAAATTAGAACATTGGTGCTCATAGGCCTTTTCCTCTTACTAATATTTACTGTCGCTTACCGAAAGCTGCATATAAAATCGGAAACGGCTGCATTATTTATTTATTTAGGGATGTTTGCCTACTCAGTAGGACAGGTCATTTTTTATATGATGTATGTAGGAAATACCCCGGATGAGGCTGCACACGTTTCTTATATTGCTTATCTGATGCAGACAGGAAAAATAATCCCTGATTTTTCACAGATGCAAATGCTAAGTATTTCTGGTTCTACCGCCGCTTTCGTAGATGGAACAGTTAATCAACTGGGCCATCCTCCGCTGTATTATCTTGTTATGACGCTGTGTAAGCCTATTGAAATCATTGGGGAAAATTCTTTTTTAATCCATTTTACTAGGCTTCGTCTTTTCTCAGCGGCATTTGGCTTGCTGGCGTTAGCCATCGCTTTTTATATTGGTTATACGCGAATAACAAAAAAGCAACCGGCTTTGCATTTGCTTTATAGTGCGATAATTACCAGTGTGCCAATGTTTTTGTATAATCTTTGCGGTGTTAATAACGACACCTTTGCTTTGTTAGGCTGCGTCCTATTTTTCTTAGGAATTTTGCGGGTGTGTGAAGAAAAAAGAAATTATGCAACTTACTTTTTAATCGCAGGCGGCTTGGTGATAGCGGTTCTCAGTAAAGTGACCGCTGGCATGTTGATTGGTTTAACTGCGATTATTTATGTTATTTGGTATTGTATTAAGCACAAATCAATAAAATTGATTTGTTGCAAACAGTTTTTGATTTCACTTCCGGTCTATCTCGTAGCGGTGGGGTATTTTGTGATCGTCTATTTGGAATTCCACACGTTGCAGCCCGACCTTAGCAGTATTAATCCAGAGTATTATCAGGCTTCTCCATTTTTTGTGAATTTTGAAGACAGAACTGTTATGTCCATGTTTGATTATTTCCTCATGTATTGGAAAAACTTTTTCGAGTCTTGGACGGCGGTGGCATCTCATATAGGTCTTTATAAATTAGATCATTGGACTTCCTATGACCGAATTTTGACGCTTTTAATTTTCTTTGTGCCGATTTTTCTGTTCTTTGTTAGAAAGTTCCAAAAGTATGCTGTGATGCTGATAGGCTTTTATATATCCTTAGCCATGGTAGTATGGATGCAGTTCCAGCGGGCGTTTGAAACGTATTTTTACGTTGCGGGGTATACGGGAGGGCATCAAACCCGATATTATCTGTGTGTGCTTCCTATTCTAGCGTTCATTGCTGTGTATCTGCTGCAAATGCTTACGGAACGCAAGGAAAAGCCATCGGCGGAGTCAGAGCGCTGTCATGAAGGCATGATTATTCTATCGCCTAACAGGGTAGCTGTGACGATTTCCATCGTCGCGTCTATCGGTTTGCTTTATAGTGGCTTTGTGTATTTTCTATTTAACTATTTTGGCTATTAAGCTTGGAAAGGATCCGATATTATGAAGATTGCGGTTGCGGGAACTGGATATGTAGGACTGGTTACCGGCGTATGTTTGGCAGAGCATGGCCATTTGGTCACATGTGTGGACGTGGATGAGAAAAAAGTTGAGCTAATGAAAAAGGGAGTTTCTCCGATCTATGAGGAAGGCTTGCCGGAATTGATGGTTAAAAATATGGAGCGCTTGACCTTTACCACTGATTATGCCTCGGCCTATCGAGATGCTGAGGTCATATTCATCGGCGTTGGAACGCCGGAAAAGGTGGACGGCTCCGCTAACCTAAAATATGTTTATACAGTAGCAAAACAAATCGCTCAGTCTGTGGAGAAGGGCTGCGTTGTAGTAGTGAAATCTACAGTACCGATTGGAACTAACGATAAGGTGGAAGATTTTATTCGTTCTAATTTAGTTCATTCCGTTAATATTGACGTGGCCTCTAATCCGGAATTTTTAGCGCAAGGCACCGCGGTGCGGGATACCCTTCACGCCTCCAGGATCGTGATCGGTGCGGAAAATAACCGGTGTAGAGAAACCTTGGAAAAGGTATATAAAACGTTTGATGCTCCTAAATTAATTACGGACCGCCGAAGTGCGGAAATGATTAAATACGCATCTAACGACTTTTTAGCATTGAAAATTTCCTATATCAATGAGATCGCTAACTTTTGTGAAACGATTGGCGCTAATATTGAAGACGTCGCAGCTGGTATGGGCTTTGACAGTCGCATTGGAAATAAATTTTTGAAAGCCGGTATTGGATACGGCGGTTCTTGTTTTCCGAAGGATACGAAAGCCCTTCACTGGCTGGGGAATTATTATGATCAGGAATTTAAAACCATTAAAGCGGCTATCGAGGTTAATGATAACCAAAAATTGAAGCTTTTAAAGAAAGCCCGTCAATATTATCCTTCTTTGGAGGGACTGCAAGTGGCGGTATTAGGCTTAGCGTTTAAGCCAGGGACCAATGACCTGCGCGAGGCCCCCTCCATTGTTAATGTAGGGATCCTCTTGGATGACGGTGCATCTATTAGAGCTTATGATCCGGTAGCGGCAAAAGCCTTTGACGCTTTATATCCAGGAAAATTAACTTATTGCGATCAGGCCAAGGAGGCTTTAAATGGAGCGGATTTGTGCTTTATTTTTACAGAGTGGGACGAGGTGCGGGCATTGACTCCAGAGGATTTTTGCAGCCGTATGAAAACGCCAATCATACTGGACGGCAGAAATTGTTATTCTGTAGAGAGCTTTGAGGCGCGGAAAGTAGTTTATGATTCTATTGGCAGAAAGACGGTAAATACTCTCTTCTAAAATTAGCCGGAAAAAAGACAGGCTTTTTAATTACAGCCTGTCTTTTTTATTTGGTTTGGGAATAAAAATATTTGCTTTCATTTATTATATTGAAGAGATGAATTCTGGATTATTCATTGCTATTTTAAATCTTTTCTATTGCCGATTTTAGCAAGAGAAAGTTCCTGGTAAGACCCAGAGAAGATAAAAAATCTTTGCAGATAAACTGGTTGATGCCATCAGTAAGACAAAAAAGATTAATTATCAATGATAAGTCTGATTTTTGATAAAGAAGATATGCAAAAATTAAGAATCGCTGTAAGCGTTAAACGGCCAAGGCTGACTGGTTTACCAGCTGTAGGACGAGCGATACGGTGATGTTTTCAGTAATCCCTCTAAAGAGGTCAGAAAATTCTGTTTCTCTTGAGGCTGCATGCTTCCATTGTAAACTAGTGGGGATCTATTTGAAAATCCTCAATGAGTTTTATTTTCTGCTTTCTAGATAATCTTTTTAATGCCGCTTCCCGTTTTAAAGCTTCACTTTTGGAGGTAAAACCTTCATAATACATCAGCTTTACGGGAAGCCTGGAGCGGGTATATTTTGCTCCTATGCCATTGTTATGAGCTTCAATCCTTTGGCTTAAATCGTTGGTATAGCCAGCATAAATGGTATTGTCAGCACATTGAAGCAAATAAGCGTAGTACATAAGGTGCTCCTCTCTATTTTAACAATAAATAACAAAACGCCCCCCGGAAGGGAGAAGCTTCGTAAGGAAGTTCTCTCCTTTTGGCTTTTGTAGTCAGCCGGAATGATTGGATTTGTAGGAAAAATCAATCATATTGGAGGATTACAAAATGAAACAGTATTACATTGATGAAAGAACAGGTATCAGCTATACTTTGCAAGGCAATTATTATTTACCGAATCTTATTCCACCCGCCGAAGAAAATAAGCCTATTGGGATATGGGGGCAGCGGCATTTGCGGTATATCCGGCAGCATAGGAAGGTGTTTTACACCAATCTACTCACAAACGGCAGACTGAACAGCTATCTTGCGGATATTGACCGGCAGGCAGAAGAATTGTTTTTTCGGCTGGTAGAACAGATGGCGGAGCGTGAGGGCATTACCGAAACGCTGAAAGCCGACAATCAAATGGAGTGGGTGCAGAGAATGAACGCCCTGCGGGCGGCGGTTACGGAAACCGTCAATGCAGAGGTGATCTTCGTATGAGGAAGAAGAAATACCATCTTTATTTGACGGCAGAAGAAAGGCGGTATCTTTTCAACGCTCTGCTTGTTTACCGCAATAAGCTGCTGGCGCAGGGCAGATACACGGACCTTATAGACGAGGTAATGATAAAGCTGCAAAAATGAGCCTGTAACGCTTTCAAACGCAAAAACGAGGGGTAAGGTACAAACACCTTGCCCCTCAAAGTTTATGCTTTAGAAATGGCTTGAAATCGGTCTTTTTCGGTCTCTAATTTTCGACTCTTAATAACCGGTATTTTATACAAGAAAGATCGGTTAGGCATTTACAGGATTCATCGTCTGGAACATCTGTATCGTTTTTCCGTATGCTGGCTTTGCTTTCATTCATGCTCTGTTGACATAAATATACGACTGAAAAGGATTATAAAGATTACAACGATTGTGGCAGGAATGTTACGAATTAAACGCTAAGGCTGCGGACATTATCATATTTCCAATGCGTATGGCGTTGCCTTTGATGGCAGACTCAGAACACTAAATCTGCAAAAACTCGATTATATAAGGCGGCACAGTCGGAGGACCGTGCCGCCTTATATAATTCCTTTATTGTCGCATTTCAGCGAAAATTTTTGCACATCATTTAATGCCGTGTTTTCTACTCACCCATACGGATGTTTTTTACAGAATATTTCTTCATTGTAAGATTTTCATAAATTCGAAGGCCGCCATCTCCGGTAGGCGACTGAGCTAAAAGTCCCACTTTGATAGTTTCTTCCGCGGGTAAATGGAAAAACCTCATCATATAAAACTTTTCACCGTCTGTGGAATAATGGAAAGCAAAGGACTGTCCTACACGGCATACTTGCAGCCAAACAGATTTAACATCAATATTGCAGCCGTTGGCATCGTCTGAGTATCCGTTGGTTGTAACAACGCTGACAACTGCGTGTGTATTAAAATCTGTGAGTTCAAAACAAGCCTTTGCCCAATTTTTATCATCGTGCATGACCATAATAGATGAAGAATCATAGGTGAACTTAAAATCAAGTGAAACTTTTACTCTCATAACAAAGTCCCCAGAAACTTCCGTATAATAAAATGGTGCGTTGCTTAATGATGCGGGCGTAATTCCTTCTTTACCGACCGTTTCATTATTGCAGAAAAAATCACTTTTAGGGGAAGCACATATTTTCCAACAATCTCCCGATTTTTCTATCGAATTCTCGTTCATCCATTCAAATTGCAGCATTTGATACCTCCTAAATCCTCTTTAAATTTTCCAATCTGCGTCAGATTTCCATTGACAATCCGTAATCTGCATAGAGGAAAAAGTTGCCTGATAAGATCCCTCTGTCGGACTGCAAGCGTAGATCCCATAAGTGATTTTACCGGAGCCTTCCCACATATGAAAAATCCGCATTTGCTTGTAGTGGATTCCGTCTTCACTGTTTTCAATACAATAGTCGCTTTCTCGGCGTGAAAAACGATACCACATATGCTTTATGTCTGAAGATATATCTGTTGTAGCCCAATCAGAATATCCGTGATTCGTTACGACACTCCCAAGTCTTTGAATTTTCTCATCTTCATATTCAATAGAAGCCTTAAACCAGTTATCACTATCTAAATACATTACAACGCCGCACTGATCAAACCGACAGGAACTCTCGAATTCTGTTTTCACAACAAATGAAAAGTATTTTTCGCTTGTTTCGATTTGGAATACAGGGGCATTGTCATTTTGAAAGCCATAATAAGTACATGCCCACAAATCAGTCCCCTTTTCTGTGGTCACGATTACCTTCTGACCGTCGATTTTTACCTCTTTCGGTTTCCGTGTCCATTTCGGACTGCTTTTTAAAAACTCCATCATTCAGTTCCTCACTTTCTTGTTTTCAAAATTATGTTCTTGCTTTTACTGCCTTTCGGCAGAGAAAAATCCCAATCAAAAGTAAAATCGGGAAAATTACGCCAGCCAAAATGCCAAGTTTTAAACTGTTTCCCATTTGATCAGAAATCATTCCAACCAGCGTTGGGCCTCCCGAACAACCCAGATCACCCGCAAGGGCAAGCAGTGCGAACATAGCCGTCCCACCCTTTGGCAACGCGGATGATGCTTTGCTGAACGTGCCCGGCCACATGATGCCCACAGACAAGCCGCAAAGTGCGCAAGCAATCAAACTCAGTTGCGGAAGTCTCAAAAGAGAGATGCCAAGATAAGATAAAATACACAGGGCGCTGCTGGCAATCATAAAGCGATCTAAATTTATGCGATGCCCTAATTTGCCGTAAAATAATCTGGAAAGCCCCATCAAAACCGCAAACGCCATTGGCCCAGCCAAATCGCCTAAAGTTTTGGAAATACCAAGGCCCGTTTCGGCAAAGGTAGAGGCCCACTGGCTCACCGCCTGTTCGCTGGCTCCGGCGCAAAGCATCATGATACATAAAATCCAAAAAACTTTCAGCCGGAACAATTCTTTGATTTTCAATCCGGAATCCCCCTCTTTAATCAAGGGCGCTATGGGGACTTTCGCAAAAACAATGGCATTGCAAACCGGAAGGATTGCCCAGACGATTGCGAGAATTTTCCAGTTATCTATACCTGCCATGAAGAAAAACAGAGTAGAAATAAGCACAACCCCAGCCTGTCCCCAACAGTAAAATGAGTGCAGCATGCTCATTGCTTTTTCTTTATTATCAGAAGGGCACGCTTCTACAACCGGGCTAACGAGAACTTCCAATAATCCTCCGCCAACAGCATAGATCATCACAGAAATTAAAATGCCTATGAACGGAACCGGAAGAATCTCCGGAAGTATTGTGAGAAAAAGAAGGCCAGAAGCAGACAAAGCGTGAGCGAGGATCATAGATGCCCGATATCCAATCTTATCTACGAATACGACAGAAATAAGAGCTATCAAAAGCTGAATTCCAAAATTAAAGGTCACCAAAAGTGTAATCTGAGAAAGGGGTATCTCATAAGTGGTTTGAAAATGTAAAAATAGCAAAGGGACAAAATTGTTAACGACCGCCTGTACAATATATCCGACAAAACAAGCGGTAATCGTTTTATTATATTGGTTTTTCATTGGCTGTCACCTGTATTCTGCAAAATCATATGGATTATATCACAGATAACTGCTTTATGCAGTGGACTTTATCGTATATTTATGGTATAATATCGCAAAATCTATTGTGTATAAGAAGGACACCTATGAATGCATATAAAACTCACACAGATGATACCCTGAGAGAAACTGTCGTCCATGGAAACCAAGCATATCCCTTCGCTTATTATCCGGAAAATATTTGGGAGTTTGATTTTCATCGGATTGACTGGCATTGGCACCATGAATTGGAATTTCTGCTTGTTGACAAAGGTATGGCAATATGTTTTGCCGGGGACAACAGGATAGAACTGTCCGAAGGAAGCGGCATTTTCATCAATAGCGGAACGCTCCATCGGTATGAGGCAAAAAGCAGTGCTTTTTGCCCGAATATTGTATTCGACGCAACGTTGCTTGCACCGGAAGACACTTTGATTTACGAAAAATATGTAAATCCCATCCTCCATTCATCTGTAGCTTTTCAGGTTTTGCAGCCGGATGTAGCATGGCAGCATCACATCTTAGAAACTTTGAACCGAATTTTTTCTGTTCAGGAAACTGATGGCGGAAATGAACTGCATACCATACAACTGCTGCTTCAATGTTGGGATGAATTGTATCAAAATATGAATATGGATAGCATTTCACCAACTGTGCGCCGTTTAAATCACAGACAGGCAAAATTGCAAACCATGATGCAGTATATTCACAATCATTACAAGGAGGCAATTACTCTTGATATGATAGCAAACTCTGTTCCGATAAGCAAAAGCGGAGCGCTGCATATCTTCCGTTCCTGCATTCAAACTTCTCCGGTATCCTATCTGATTCAATATCGGTTGACACAAGCGGCAGCACAGCTTAAAACCACACAAAAATCGATTTCTTTTGTTGCAGCCGATACCGGCTTTTCTGATGCTGGATATTTCTGCCGGAAATTTAAGCAGCGATATCATATGAGTGCAAACGAATATAGACGTCAAAATTCATGATTTTTAAAACTTTAGATTTTCTAACGGGTGTTTATTTAAGCCTTGTGCCTTAATCTGTTTCCTAAAATGCATCCGAAAAATAGCGGATATTATTCCCACCCTATCAAAAGCTTGCTTTCCGGCAGGATTTCTGATATAATACAAATGTTCTCGTTTGAGGACTGCAACTGAATATCATTCTTCACATTAGAGTGAGACAGACGGCTTTCAGCCGGACAACGCCTGCGGTATGCTAAGAGAAAATACCGCCGCTTCTGAATTGCTTTGAACTGTCGGCGGTCAGATAAGCGTAAAGGATAGTTTCGACTTTGAATTTCAAAGCCGGTTACATGAATGTGAAGCCACCACCGCAGGGGATAAGTCTACCCTTTTGCGGGAAGTCGGTACGCATTTGTGTGCCGGCTTTTTTTGTTGCCCGAAAGCCGGTTACAACTGAATGACCGGCTGGATGGGATATGACTGTGCGATGACCTCTTTTTGATAGGAGCGAGCACAGCAACGCTGCGGTGAGACTCCGGGGCAGGGATAGAAAAACGCCATTCAGCCAGACCGGCCAAAAAGGGAGCGAGTGTGTTTCCACAGGGCTCACGACCATC